>Ga0209006_10000034_pt1 | contig 130955 bp, 104 predicted proteins | sample JacPin_JW_Ref_O2_FD_188567 | JGI IMG/M metagenome (GOLD analysis project Ga0209006, IMG submission 188567) | Forest soil microbial communities from Algoma, Ontario, Canada - Jack Pine, Ontario site 1_JW_Ref_O2 (SPAdes) (version 2) | ecosystem: Environmental > Terrestrial > Soil > Boreal... | reverse complement strand
AAAGTTTTGGCCGAGTACAGCCAAACAGATGGTTCTCCCGCGCAAGCATTGTCGAATCAATGCACTGGATGGTGTTGCATCGACCGGTTGAGCTGGCACTTTTAATCGGAAAGAATGGCCAATTAGGGGATGATCTTCAGCACATGCTGCCTCGGCTAGGCGATGTCGTCGCTACGGACCGCGAGCAGCTCGATCTTTCTCGGCCCGCCGAGATTCGCAAACTGATTCGGGAATTGCACCCAACAATCATTGTGAACGCCGCCGCCTATACCGCTGTGGACCAGGCGGAAAAAGACGAAGCCCTGGCCCGCGCTATTAATTCCGAAGCCCCGGTGATCATGGCTGCAGAAGCGAAAAAAATCGGCGCGGTCCTGATCCACCACTCGACGGACTACGCCTTCGACGGATCCAAGAATTTGCCATACGACGAATATGATCAGCCAAATCCAATCAATGTCTACGGAATGACAAAACTCGCAGGCGAGCAAGGGATCCGCAATTCAGGTGTGGACCATCTGATTTCTCGCACCGCCTGGGAGTATTCGAGGCGTGGCAAGAATTTTCATCTCACGATTTTGCGCTTGGCGACGCAGCGTGAGGAGCTCAGAATTGTCCATGACCAGATCGGCGCACCAACGTGGAGCCGCGAAATTGCCAGTGCCACCGCCAAAACACTCGAGCAGATTTACAAACGAACCGACGGAACGGAGGCATGGTCAGAACACGGTGGCACCTATCACATGGCGGCGGGTGGCATGACGAACTGGCACGAGTTTACCGAGGCAATCCTAGAAGAAGCCGCGCAAATGCCGAACACCGCTGCGTGGTTCCGAGCCGGCACCAATGGGAAAGAACTGCTGACGCGCGGGGTGATTCCCATCGCAACCTCCGAGTACCCCACCGCTGCCCGCCGTCCCGCCTATTCGGTTCTCTCGAATTCAAAATTCAATCGGGTCTTCGGAATCCAACTGCCCGATTGGCGGAAACAATTGAAGCAGGTTTTTTCGCTGAACAACGCCGCAGACAGACTTTGAGCCGTGGAACGCCACAAGGCCGTCAGCGGTCCCCGAGGCTAATGCTGGAAGTCAATCCGCACAGACTTCTTGGCGGTGCAAATATAGAAGAGGCAGATTCGACTATTTTTGCTTCGGCTCGCCGCTCACTTGAGGCCCTCTCCAGACCGTCCCATCCTTGCAGCTGGTTCCGAGAGAATTCACTGCGAACCCCCCGCGGCAGTTCCAGTAACCCATCTATTGACAGTGCTGTAGAGCACTCTCGCGGGCTAGCCGATGCCGAAAAAAGTGAGCTCTTAACGGTACCACTTTCTTCTGGCCGCGCTCGTACGTTTCGTGGGTTGGGTTCTTCATTCCTTTTGGCTCGCTACGAACGTGAAAACGGCATCCACCGCTCGATCGCTATTGTGAGCTCCAGATTCGACCTCTGAGTAATCAGGCTTCGCATTTGTCGGGAAATGCCCCGGTGCAAAGTTGCCTCTTTTGAATCGAAAAACCCACACGTACTCGCGTTTGTACTTTTCTGGTGGCCGGGTGTTATCCATTGTGACGATAGCTGACCAATCCGAAAAACCAGAGCTATCCGTACGTACGGGTGCTGGCAACGTATCTTTATAGTAGTCGGTATCATGGGTAAAAATTACAATGAAATCAACGCTCGCTGGCGAAGGGGCTCGGCAGATGCTCTGAAACCTCTTCCAATTGTTTTCTATTCGCTGATATTGTGCTACGGAAACGCCGTAGGCGGAAATGTACGATGAACAGTGCGAATCTTCCGTTCCGAGACGCGACAGCAAACTTGCTGTAACGGCATCGCGGCCAGCTGGGCTCACCCAACTGCAGCTGAAAGGAGCCACGAGGCATACGATACCTAAAAAAAGACGTCGCCGTATAGCGCGCACTTGATTGTTCCTCATACTCGACAATGTCAGTATAAGACGAAGCCATACCTTTGGTCGAGGTCGCAATGCGTCCACGATTCAGAGAGTTAGTACGAATAGTCGTCGCGAGCGGATACGTTCGGCAGGGTCCTGGCTCCGCATGGTCGAGCCTTCGGCCCGAACTGTCCGGTTCGAGTTCGGATCTGATCGCAGTCCTGTACACTTTCCGGTCGCTAGCGCGGGAGACTCGGGCTGTTCACCGTGAAGAAAAGTTCTTGCGTTTGAGCGTGACGAATTCTACGATGTTGCCCGACCGAATAACGAACTCAGCTCGGTACCTTTGCCTACTTCCGACTCGAGTCTGGCGACCATCCCCAGTGCAGGTTCAACCAAAGACTCGAGCAGTGCCTAGAAGTCCGTCAATGGTTACACCTATCTCGGAGGCTCTAAAGTGCGTGCGCGCAAAATAATTCTAAATGGATCATTGCTGCTTCTATTCGGATTGATCACCATCCATATAGGAAGTTGTGGTTCCGGATCTAGTTTGGAATCCATCGCAGTGACGCCTTCCGGTCCGGCGCTTGCAAAAGGCCTTACCCAACAATTTAAGGCCACGGGAACCTACTCGGGCGGATCGACCCACGATTTGACGCAAAGCGTGTCGTGGAACTCCAGCGCTCCCGCCATCGTCGCAATCAGTCCTACGGGCCTCGCGACGGCCCTTACAGCCGGGACGGCCACGATTCAAGCCTCACAAGCGGGCGTAACAGGCTCGACGAACTTCACAGTCACTTCTGTGACGCTCGCTTCGATTGCCGTGAGCCCCGCAAATCTGTCTTCCTTGCCGTCCGCTCTTTCCGGCACGACGATTCCGCAAGGGGTACCGATACAATTTGCAGCCACAGGAACCTATACCGATAAGAGTACTCAAGACATAACTGCGAGCGTGACATTCGCTTCGAGTGCGTCCAGCGTTGCCTCAGTCACTCCAACGGGTCTGGTAACGGGAGTTGGCGCTGGAACAGCTGCAGTACAAGCGACTTCGGGGAGTGTTATGGGCAGTTCGAACCTCACCGTGAGCGCCGTTGTGTTCGGAGAATTGGTGGTCAGCCCCCAAAATCCATCCGTTTCCGATGCAGTAGTGGCGCAGGCCTTCAAATCCATTGGTTACTTCAGCGATGGTAGCAATATCGATCTCACGTCGCTTGCGTTGTGGTCTTCAACCAACGCGCAAGTCGCGAGTGTGAACAGCACCGGTCTCGCAATGAGTGAAGCTCTCCCCAATAATCAGTCAGCAGGATTTACTGCAATTCAAGCAATCGTGGGAGCTGTCCGGGGAGTGTCCATCCTCACCGTCACGAATCATGCGGGTAACGGCTTCGCTGGAGTTTTCACGCAACACGGAGATATCGGACGAACCGGTCAGAACCTAAATGAAACTGTTCTCACGCCTGCCAATGTGAACTCAACAACTTTTGGGAAGTTGTTCGCGCAGGCAGTCGACGGACAACTTTACGCACAACCCTTGTACGTACCAAACGTGACCATCGCGAGTAAAACTCACAATGTAATTTATGTTGCCACCGAGGCCGACAGCGTCTACGCATTTGACGCCGACAGCAACACGGGCACGAACGCGAATCCGCTCTGGCATGCGAGCCTGATTGATGCGGCTCATGGCGCTGCACCAGGTGCGACACCTGTGGATGCCGTCCGCGGCATCAACTGCAACGCTTTGGTACCCCTTGTGGGGGTTACGAGCACTCCTGTAATCGACCCCAGCACAAATACGATGTATGTGGTAGCGAAGTCAGCGGAAAACAATGGCTACGTCTATCGCTTTCACGCGATCGATATCACGACAGGTGCGGAAAAATCGCAGGGCTCAGCCGTAGTTGCTGCATCTGTTCCAGGAACTGGCGATGCCAGTTCAAACGGCGCAATCTCCTTTAATCCGCAAATGCACCTTAATCGTCCCGGTCTTTTGTTACTCAATGGGGTCGTGTATGTGGGCTTCGCGTCGAACTGCGATACACCGCCGTTTCATGGATGGCTGTTTGCCTATGATGCCGCGACGTCTTCCCAAAGGGCGGTGTTCATGTCAACTCCGAATGGCAGCGATGGGGGCATCTGGAATTCCGGCGCGGGCATTTCCGCGGATTCAAATGCGAATATCTATATCGCGACGGGAAATGGTACTTTCGACAGCACACAAATTCCGGCGACGGACCTGGGCGACAGCATTATCAAACTCTTCCTGAATGGCAGTTCGCTGGCGGTCACCGACTATTTCACCCCATACAACGAGAGTGCCTACAACACGGAAGACGCCGACGTCGGAGCGGGGGGCGTCCTGCTACTTCCGGATCAGCCGGGTACCTACACACATCAGCTTGTGCTGCCTGCGAAGGGACGATGGATGTATGAGGTCAATCGCGATCAGATGACTGTCAATAATCTGCACTTTTGTCTCGTCAACTGCTTTACGGATCCCCAAATCATTACGGAGTTTCAGCCTGAAGGGGATTCCTGGAGCGCTCCGGCGTACTGGAACGGAAGCGTTTATTATGGCGGCGCCAACGGGCGTCTCTCAGTTTATCCACTTAATAACGGTATCCTGAGTTCGGTCGCAAGTTCCCTTACTTCCAATCGCATTATGTTCCCAGGTTCAACTCCTTCGATTTCTGCAAACGGGAGCACGAACGGAATCGTGTGGGCGGCGGATGTTTCGAATTACGGTGGTATCGGGCCTCCGTCGGCTCCTGCAATCTTACATGCTTTTGACGCGACCAACGTGGCTCACGAATTCTACAACACTACGCAGGCAGCAAACCGGGATGTCATGGGCAATGCTGTGAAATTTGTCACACCGACAATCGCCAATGGAAAGGTGTATGTCGGAACGCAATCCGAGGTGGACGTGTTCGGCTTGCTGCCACAATAAGAGAGGCGCTGGACTCGGTCAGTTGCAAAGGAGAGCGCGTGTGGCCCGAGCTCCTTTTGGAGCGGGTTCGGGAAATGTCGTTCGCCCATCCTGCCTGCCGGGTCCGCCGGCGAGAGTTCATTCGGTTTTCTTCAGCACGAATGGGTGGCTATCCCCCGTCAGTGCAGTTCGGTCATCGCGGCTTCGAACAGTGAAAAGAACGTCACAAGATAACTTCGAGCGGTGAGTGGGAAGCCCCGTTTGGGTGCACCGTGAGCTCGATAAGAGAAAGTCCGGTGCGCGTAACAATCTATCTCAGGAAGAGATCGAAGTGAATCGGTGAAATGTGCTCGTGAGCGTTCTTGCCGATTGACCGCACGTCGCTACTCCTGACCAGAGAAACGAAATCGTGTCAACAAACGAAACGTCGCCGAAGTGGATCTTTTGATCGATTGCCGGTGCCATAGTATCGTAGATAGTCCGTTGAGAGAGGCAGCAGGCCAACCGCGGAATATGGGAGTCTAATTCAAGGTGCTACGAGGGTGGAGTTCGAGCGTGATTCAATGAGTGTTAACATCACGTCGCCGCCAAAAGAAACAGGGACAATTTCTGAGTTTTTGTGTACCGACTTGGATGGAACGATTCTCATTGGCGATACATTTTGGGAATCATTTCTCACACTCGTCGGCGTGCATCCTTGGTACGTGTTCCTCATTCCTTATTGGCTCCTTCGTGGCAAGGCTGCATTGAAGTATGAAATCTCACGGCGAGTGCGACTGAACGTTGCAACGTTACCGGTACGGGAAGAATTAATTCAATTCTTGCGCCAGCAGAAGCAAGGCGGAAGAAAATTAATTCTAGCGACTGGCGCGGATTCAAAGATAGCCAATGCCGTGGCCGAACATTTCGGATTTTTCGAGGCGGTGCTTGCGAGTGATGGCATCACAAACCTGACCGGGGAAAAGAAAAAAGAGGCGATTCAGGAAATCGTCCGCGGAAAGAATTTCGACTACATTGGAAACGGGACGGATGATATTCCGATCTGGAAGGCAGCGAGTACTGCGATCATTGTAGGGCCCAGTCCCAGACTGCTGAGATCCGTCAAGAAGACGAGTGCGGTCGGCGGAGTGGTAAAAAGTTACGAAAACTACTGGGGCTCCCTGTGGCGGTCGTTGCGTCCTGAGCACTGGATCAAAAATCTCCTGGTTTTCGTGCCGATCGTCATGGCCCATGAGTTGAATGACGCATCACGGTTGATGCGTGTTTTGACTGTATTCGTGAGCTTTTCGCTCTGCGCATCGGGCGTCTACCTCCTCAATGACCTATTCGATCTCGAAGCGGACCGTCTTCACCCAAAGAAAAAGCTTCGGCCCCTCCCATCCGGCAAACTCCCGGTGCAGGTGGGTCTCATCTTTGCCCCTTTGCTGATGCTGGCAGGGTTCCTAGTTGCAGCTCAACTTCCTGCAAAACTTGTTCTGGGGACCGTATTTCTTTACACTGCGACGACGACGCTATATTCGACTTACGTAAAGCGTATTCCCATCTTGGACGTGCTCCTACTGACGGCGCTCTATCTCATGCGCATTTTGGGGGGAGGTATCGCGGCCGACGTGCACGTGTCGCCTTGGCTGGCCGCGTTTTCAATGTTCCTCCTGTTGAGTTTGGCGTTTTCAAAGCGTCAGGCAGAACTGCTCGAGCAAACATTCGCCGGAGGAACTCAAGCAGGAACTTCGAAGAGGGGCTACCGCGAACAAGACACAAGTATCCTTCAACAATTCGGCGTAACGAGTGGATATTTGTCGGTTCTGGTGTTGGCCCTCTACGTAAATGGCACCGACGTGACGCGCCTCTATCGACACCCGCAAGTGATCTGGCTTGCTTGCCCGATGCTCCTTTTCTGGATCTCACGAATCTGGTTTCTTGCCAGTCGCGGCAGGCTGAGCGAAGATCCCGTTGTCTTCGCAGCCCGCGATCCCATCAGTTACGTTCTCGGTGCGCTGCTGCTTCTGATTTTATTTGTGGCATCCTAAACTATATGTGCGCGATGAAATCACACGAGTCTTGGGGACGATACCCGAAATCCGAGCCCGCTCGGATTGTGGATTTGTCATGGGCTTCGGATCTCCCGGATCTGAATCGATTGCCACGCCCGCTTCTCCCGTATGGCAAAGGACGCAGTTACGGAGACTGTTGCCTGAATGATGGAGGCACACTGCTGGATGTATCGGGCCTTGACCGATTCATTCGATTTGATCCGGAAACGGGACTTCTGCGATGCGAGGCTGGAGTCACGCTTAAAACAATTCTCGAGCTAATCGTGCCCGCGAATTGGTTTCTGCCTGTCACTCCGGGAACTCAAATCGTGACGGTCGGAGGTGCGATTGCGAATGACGTACATGGAAAGAACCACCATCGGGCAGGCTCTTTTGGACGTCACCTGCAGGGATTCGAGCTGCTGCGTTCCGACAGAGGAAAGGTGCTGTGTTCGCGGGAGTGCAATCGAGATCTATTTGAAGCCACCATCGGTGGGCTTGGCCTAACAGGACTCATTCTTTGGGCGGAGTTTCAACTCAAACGTATTTTGGGACCGTTGATCGATTGCGAGAAGCTCCGTTTCGAATCGCTGGAAGAATTTTTTGAATTGTCCACCTCATCCGACAAAAAGTGCGAGTACACAGTCGCCTGGCTGGATTGCATGTCAAGTGCCAACAAGCGAGGTCGCGGAATTTTTATTCGCGGGAATCATTCTACCGTCCTGCTAAAGGATTCAGCCGGACGACGGGCTGTCCCTACGCTACGCGGTTTTAACACTCCGGCATCACTCATCCGTCGTCCGACAATCAGAGCTTTTAATTGGGTGTATCTTCATACTCAATGGCGTCACAGCACGCGTAGCACCGTCCACTACGAGAATTTTTTTTATCCTCTAGACCGCGTAGCCGACTGGAATCGATTCTATGGCAGGAGTGGGTTCCTACAGTACCAATTTGTGGTCCCGTATGAGCGCAGAGAAGGTGTGACCGAAATCCTCGACTTGATGGCACAATCGCGAGAGGTCTGTTCGCTTTCAATATTAAAAGTTTTTGGCGAGATAGAATCTCCTGGTTTGCTGTCATTTCCACGTCCAGGCGTGACTCTAACGCTGGATTTCCCATTTCAAGGAGAGTCGACCCTGCATCTATGCGAGCAGTTCGACCAAGTCGTTCAGAAATATGGGGGGGCAGTCTATCCAGCGAAGGATGCCCGCATGTCCGCAAAGAGCTTCCAGAGATATTTTCCTCGATGGAGGGAGTTTTCAAGCTTTGTCGACCCGAGTTTTGGATCTGATTTCTGGCGGAGAGTGGCCACCCCTCTCGCCGTTAGCCAATGACGCGTCGCGTACTCATTTTGGGAGCTACCTCCGGCATTGCGCAGGAGGCTTCGCGGTGTTTTGCGGCTGCGCACGCGAGGCTATTTCTAGTTGCTCGTGACCCGGAAAAACTTAAAGCATTGACAGACGACCTGAAAATTCGCGGTGCCGAGTCCGTGGAGACCTGTGAAGCCGACTTGACCGACGATTCCTCCATCCCGCTGATCATTTCCAAGTCAGTAGCGGTTTGGGGGGGCTTGGACGCTGCCCTCATTGCGCACGGCACGCTCCCCGATCAGATGTCGGTGGAAAATGACCCGGCTCTTTTGCGGAACTCGATCGAAGTAAACTACGTCAGTGCGGTATCGCTTTTGATGCAACTCGGTAAGGCCTTTGAAGATCAGAGGTCTGGTGTTCTCGCAATCATTGGATCCGTTGCCGGAGATCGCGGACGCCGCAGTAACTACGTTTATGGCAGCGCCAAAGCAGCTCTCGCGACGTTCGTTGCAGGGCTGCGATTGCGACTTGCGACCGCGAATGTTCAGGTCGTCCTCATCAAGCCTGGTTGGGTCAGCACTCCGATGACCGCGCATCTGCCGCAGAACTTTCTCTTCGCGAGCGCTCAGCAAGTAGGTCGAGGAGTCTACCAAGCTATAATTTCGCCACGCCCGATTGTGTATCTTCCATGGTACTGGAAATGGATCATGAGGATGATCCGATCGTTGCCAGAACCCGCTTTTGCCAAGCTGAATCTATAATTGTCGCTCACAAGGCGAGATGCCTGGACTACGAACTAAAGGCGTGGACGCATTGACGAATTCCAAAAGACTGCTCTGGCTGCTCCTAAGTTGTGCGGGAATTATCCGCATTTTGTTCGCGGTGCCTCAATTGCCGAACGGCCTCTTCGATGACGCCTATATAACCTTCCGCTACGCTGAAAATCTAATAAAAGGGTTCGGTTTTGTGTTTAACGTCGGGGAACGAGTGCAGGGAACGACGAGTCCACTGTTTACACTCGTGCTTGCTTCATTGGGTCGTATTTTTGGCTCGAGCCATCTCGAACAACTAGCGGTTTCGGTCGGAATAGTGGCCGCCATCGGAACAGTCTATCTTTGCGAGCGCATCTTGTCTGCGACCGGCGTTCCCCAAGCGGTCCTATGGACTTTCCTCACGCTGATTTCTTTTCTTCCATCGTTTATCGCCAATTCAACGTCCGGCATGGAAACTCCAGTGGTCCTTTTTCTGATGGCCCTTTCCCTTTATCTCTATGTAGAGGATCGGCTTATTGCGCTGAGCGTGGTCGGAGTTCTGCTCTTTCTTGCGCGAGTCGACACTGGTTTGTGGCTTCTTGCCTTGGGGATTCATATCTTGTTCTCACGAAGAGACAGCCTGCGTGATCTGGCGTGGCCGCTCGCTTTGTTCTGCGCGTCGATGGCAATTTGGCTGTCTTTCACAAAGATCTACTTCGGAACTGTTGTGCCACAGTCCCTGGTCGGCAAGGCCGTGAGTCACGGCGCATTCGTGCTGCCCAATTGGAATTATGCCTCGACGTTTCTCTCCGCTTTTGTTCCGGCAGAACGTCTTGGCTCATGGGCCTTGGTCGTCATCGCCGCAGTCTTGCTTTTTCTGATTCCTCCGACATTGGAACTCTGGCACAAGTATCCGCAACTGCGTCCGATTGTGTATTTCTTTCCGATTTACGTTGTGGCATTCCTTGCCAGTCACGCTCCCCTCTTCTCTTGGTACGTAATACCTCCCAAGTGGGCGTTCTACTTCATCGCAGTTTACGCTTTGTGGCGATTCCTTTCCGATCGGACCCGTCTCTGGCACTCGTCATTAAAGCCGGCCTATGTGATGGTGCTGTTTGGAATACTCGTCTTTGGCCTGGCTGTCCATGCTGTGACGATTCAATACGAACTCCCGGAAGCGAACCCTTCTCTAGCCATTAGCAAGTATATCGAGCAGAAGTCGCGACCCGACGGGCGCATTTTTCTCGAGCATATCGGATTGATTGGCTTTCGGACTGACCGCTACATCTATGATTACATGGGCCTTGTCACGCCAGAAACAACGCGACTGCGGCGGCTGTACGGCTCCGAGTGGCTGCCAAAGGCAGCGCGTGAGTATAGCGCGGATGTCGTGATCCTATATGGTTCCGACATTCCGGCGATTCAATCTCAGGCTGATCCTGACGCTATCTGGTTTCAGAAGAACTACGTTCAGATGAACGACGAACAACTACCTCAATCAGTGATCTCCGTGTTTCTTAAAAAGGATAGTATGCGGCCGGTCGCCGAGACTTGGAGGCGACCCCAAGGGAGATCTCAACCGATCTCTCGACCGGATCCATCTTCGTCTCAAGAGCCGCTCTTTGCGGTTTTTGCCGCGCCGCTAGCGAGACCCCGTATGATCCTTCGTTCCGGAGATGGGCTTCTGCAGAAGGAATGAGTGGACATTCGAACCGGGATTCTCTCCGTAGCGAAGAATGCGGGCTCCACTTGTTGCACACCATTGTTCGATCACCTCGCGACCCAGAAATCCGACCCGGGGCGTTACAAAATAATCGTAGAAGAGATTTCGCGCGCCTGCCCACGTTCGCTTGCCTTTCGATCGGATGAAATGAAGAACAAAATAAGGAACCCTGGCAAAGATGACCACCAGTGGCCGGCTCCATCCGTGTTCCAAACTGCGCCGAATCAGGCCACCCGGAAATTTATACAGCAATGGATATCGTCCGGATGATTTGTACACACCGAGGTACATCCGTCCTCCTGGCTTCAGGATGCGGAGATTTTCCGCGAATGCGCTGCGGGGATCGTCGGTATGATGAATCACGCCGTCCGAGACGAGCACGTCCGCGATTCCGTCCGCCAAAGGGAGGCGGAGGTTGTCTCCTACGGCGCCGGAGCATCGGTACCGGTTCACCGCGAGCGCGAGCGAGACGCTGCTTCGGTCCACGCCGACGCAAGGAATCCCGCGTTTGACAAGAAACCCAAGCACTCTTCCCGGTCCACAGCCAATATCTAGAACCAGACTGCGCGAGTCCAAGCTCTCGATCAAATCCACGAGGACCGGCGAGACGACGGAGCGAATATCTGTACCGGCATCGGGCGAAGCCCAATCGAACGGATGCTCGTCGTAGAATGTAGGTCGCTCAGTGGACATCGCTGCTACCCACGACCGCCGCTTCGTAATAGCTCTCCATCTGTTCGGCCAAACGATCCCAGCCAAGTTGTTCCGTCACGGCGCGGCAACCTTCCCTCAGGCGGCGATGGAGAGCCTCATCGTGAACCATCTGATAGAGCGCTGCCGCTAGCGGTTGCTTTTCCGGGGGCACGACCAAACCAGCCCGACCGTCCACCAGGGAGCGGATTCCGCACTGCGGCGTGATGATGACCGGCACTCCGCAGGCAATGGCCTCCGCCGCAACATTTGCGAAGTTTTCATAGCGCGACGGGAGGACAAAAAGATCGGCTTCCGCGAAGGCCGCCATCTTTTGTTCGTTGTAGAGCGGACCCGTAAAAATGATGCGTGACGCAACGCCAGAATCCCGCGCGCACTTTTCAAGGTGCGCACGATAGCCGGATTCTCCCTCCGGGCCCGCGATGACGAGACGGCCAGAGTCGGGGCACGCTGCTGCGAATGCTTCGATCAGAATATTGGCGCCCTTGCGCGGAATCAAACGGCTAAGGAACAAGATCAGAGGTTCGCAGGCCGGAATGTCCCACTTCGCGCGAAAGTTGTTACGGGCGGAAACATCGGCGGAAACTCCGGCGTCAATCCCATTGTACCGAATCACTACTTTTTCTGGTGGAATGCCTTCGTCCAGAAGCTCCTGCTGCTCCAGCTCAGAAGTCGCTATGAACCTGCGGGCATTTCGCCAGAACGCAGCGCCCACGCTACGATGCCACATCCGCTTCATCTGAATGCCGCGATCGATTGGCCGATACATCCCCATCGGCTCGATGACGTAGGGAATAGCCTGCCGACGACAAAAATAACTGACGGAAGGACCGAGCAAGTCGTAGAGTCCGTAGAAATGCACCAGATCAAACCCCATGAGCGACCGTCTGCAGAATCGTAGCACGCGGGGATTGATGGTTAGAGTGCGATAGCGGGCCCAGGTGGGAAGATAGATGGCGACGACGCCGTCCTCGGTCAGTCGCAGGCCCATGGTCGCTTTCTCCGCGGGTTCAGCGATTCGAGACCAATCGTCGGGGCCGAGGTTGGCGGTCAACACAGTCACCTCATGTCCCCGTGCAGCGAGCTTACGCGAGAGGATGCGAACTTTTGCAGGTCTGCCGCCTTCGGCGAGGTAGGGATAATAGGTCTGCGCTACGTTAAGGATGCGCACAGCCATTCCTTGTTCGTCTGCCAGTGGACGAGTGACTCTGTCCTCTTGACATATTTTCGCCACCAAACATCAAAAATAATACACGCGAATAATTCATGCGAACGATCCCGCTTTCCTTGGCGATGCTGACTCCGTAAGCGTTGAATAAAACTGAAATCCAAGATTCCATCGAGCCAAGATGCTCCGACGTCCTCACCGAATCGTTTCTCCAACGGCCTCGAGCTCCGATCAGCTGCATCGAAGTAAGGATCGAGGAGCCGTTCGAACCATTGCGCGAGGGGCGCGTTGAAGCCCCGTTTCGGTGCACCGCGGGATTCGGGCGGGAAGAATTCGCGGAAGGCATCGACGAGTATGGCCTTTGATTCGGCATTTCGAATCTTGTAAGCGAAAGGGGTATTGAGGCTCATTTCAACGAACCCCGGATCGAGGAGGGGAACTCGAACTTCCAGCGCCGTAGCCATGCTCATGCGATCGGTGTAGTCGAGGACGTTGTCCACGAGAAAGGTATTTAGATCCATTTCAAGAATACGATTGTCTTGCTCAGCCAATGAGCTCTGAGAATACGCCTTGCGTAGGATTTCAACCGAGGAGTGTAGGTCATTGCCCGCGGACGTTCGCAGGAGCAGCTGACGCTTCTGATCATCGTTCATGAAGTATGTCCAGTTGGCATACTGCACGAAGAAGTCAGAATCGAGGCCGCCCAGAAACTTTCGAGCGCGCCTCAAATAAGGGGTTTGATACGAGTCGCGCAAACAGCCCAGGGCAGTACCTCCAAATCGAAGAAGACCCTTGGGGGTCCATCCCAGGCGCCTGGCCCAGCAGATAGCGGAGGTTCTCGGGTATCCGGCAAACAGCTCGTCGCCGCCGGCGCCACACAACGCGACCGTAATATGCTGGCGCGCTTTGAGGGAGAGCTGGTACATGAGGTAGGAAGTCGGATTCGCGAAGGGTTGGTCATCGAATTCAACGAGATTGAGAATGCTGGTGACATCGGGAAGATCGAGGGACAGTTCGAGATGTTCGGTGCCGAGGTGCTTGCTGACGGAGCGGCTTTTTGCAGCCTCGTTGTAAAAACGGAACTCTTCGCCAGTGAAGGAAAGAGTATAGGTTTGGATGTCTTGCTTTTCCCTCTTCGCTAGGCCGGTGACGATGGTCGAGTCGATGCCGCCGCTCAGGAAGACGCCGATCGGGACATCGCTGACAAGCTGCCGTTTCACCGAGGCTGCGAGGGTCTCCTGAATCGAAGATTTCAGCTGGTCGTAAGAAGAATGTTCAAACGTCGGATTTCGGCACACATCCCAATAACGCTCGATCGCAATGGAATTGTCACGCAGGCGAACCGTGACGCTGTGGCCCGGGGGAATCTGCTGGATTTCACGGAACGCCGTTTGGGGCCCCGGAACGTAAAGGTAGGTGAAGAAATCCGAGACCGCCTTCCAATTCACGCTGGGGCTGACGAGGGACGAGGCAAGAATTGCCTTGATTTCCGAACCAAAAAGGAAATGATCCGGCGTCGCGGAATAAAACAAAGGTTTTACACCGATTGGGTCACGGGCGAGCAGCAAAAGATCGCGCTTCAGGTCGAGGATGGCGAATGCGAAGATGCCGTTCATTTCCTTTACGCAAGAAGGACCCATCTCCTCGTACAAGTGAATAATCACTTCCGCGTCGGTGCCAGAATGAAACCGGTGGTCACGTGATTCAAGACGCTTGCGCAGCTCCTGGAAATTGTAAATCTCGCCATTGAAGACAAGCCAGACGGTGCCGTCTTCGTTCGTCATCGGTTCCCGGCCAGCTTGCGACACATCAATGATCGCTAGGCGGTTGTGGCCGAGCGCGACACCTTGAGAAATCGTGGGCGGTCCGAAGCAGCGAACATCCATGCCGTCCGGCCCGCGGTGACGAATCGCATTCGCCATTCTCACAATCGTGGCTTGGAGGTCCACCTCATCAAAGCGCTTCGCCGTTAATCCGGAGATACCACACATTGGTTTAGGCGCTCACGGCCGCTAGCTGGCTTACGAGCAGATCCATGACACGAACTGCTTCTCGCCCCTCCCCCGGAGGAACAGGCGTCGAAGTCCCATTCCGGATGCTCTCGACGAACTCTCGGATGAGACGCTCGTGCGTATTTTCGAATTTTCCCGTGAGATAACTGAGGCTGGTTCCCAGCGTACCGCCAAGCATTTGTCCGGCCTCCTTAACCGCCGAGATACCGAGCGTCACGGGTTTCAGGTCGGACCTGCCATGAACGATCAGCGTCTGCGTTTCGAGGTCGAATTTCAGGTGGCCTTCGCTTCCCCAAACATCCAGCTGCACCGCCCAGCGATTTGTGGCGTAGGTGAGAGCCACGCTGCATGTGGCATTTTCTCCCATCAGTTCCAGACGATAATCTTCGTAGGGAGACCACGGGAACTGCTTCAACTGCTTACGGGCCTCAACGCGCACTCTTTGAATCGGATTGATAAAAGCGAGCGCCATATAGATGACGTGCGGTCCGGTCTCGCCGATGACTCCGCCGGGAAGGCGGTGTGCCCAGTGATCAGGCTTTGAGGTAATGTAATCGACGGGCGTCGAAAGAAAAATTCTCATGCCGCCGAAGTCCCCGATCGAGCCCTGCTTAACGATTTCGCGGGCTTTTAGGAACGAAGGATAGAACAGATCCGAATGGGCCACGCAGATCTTTCTCCGGTGCTCCTGCGCAACGGCAAGAATCTGATCGCATTCCTCGGTGTTGATAGCCATCGGCTTTTCGATCAGCGCGTGCGCGCCTGCTTTCAGAGAACGAATGGCAAGCTCCGCATGGGTGCGCGGAGGCGAGCAGATATCGACCACATCGAGCTTTTCGGCTTCCAACATCTGCCGATAATCCTTGTAGACCCCAGTTATCCCGTGCGCTCGAGCGAGTTCCTCAGCTTGCGCGAGGTTGGGATCGCTCAGTGCCACCACCTGGGCATCCCTCCCGGCCTTTTTCCAAGCAGGCAAGTGCTTCTGCTTTGCTATGAATCCCGAACCGATTATGCCGACTCTCATGCGCTGCAAGCGTTTCACCCTCGATTAAAAACAATACTATAGGTCGGTCGGAATCATTCAAGGTTTAGCGGTCATCGCGCAAGGCTCCCGAGAATCTCATCGAGCTCTGACTCAAAGCGCCCGAAGCTATACTGAGCGTGAACCCTCTCGAAGCCGCGTCGGCCGAGTGTCGAACGAAAAGCATCATCACGGATCAGACGACCGAGAGCATTGGCCAGTTGGGCGGGATTGTGCGCTGGAACCAGCAGTCCGTTGATTTCGTTTTCGACCAGGTCCGTTGCGCCACCTGCCGCTGCTGCGACGATCGGTTTTCCAAAGGCCATGGCTTCGAGGAACACCAGTCCAAATCCTTCGCCCGTACTCGGAAGCGCAAATACGTCGGCTCGGCCGTAACAAGCAGCCAATTTTTCGCGAGACAGTCCCTGGAGGAAATGAACGACGTCGGTGATGTTCATTTCTGCTGCGAGCTTTTGCAGGCGCATGAGGTCATCGCCTTCGCCGACGACGACCAGATGCAAATCAGGGATAGCGGGCCGAAGTTGGGCGAACGCGCGGATGAGATCGTCAACGCCCTTGTACCGCTCCGACGCAGCCCAACGGCCCACCGTCAGTATTACCTTACCGTTCGGAAATTCGGCCGGCGGTTCGAGCTCTGTTGAGCGTGCAGCTAGGGACAGAAACGCGGGGCTCAGGGGCCACGGCAAGCGGCGGATTTTATCAATCGGAATACCTTGTATGTCGTGGATCTTCTGCACGGTGTAACGGCTGGGAGCGATCAAAAGGTCCGCGCGACGAAGTGCGGCGCGCCGCAGACGCGGCAGGAGTTGCCATACCTCGACGCCGTGGCAGAGGACGACTGATTTTAGTTGGGGCGATAGCCCTTTCATGAATGCGGCGGGCAGGGCCAAGTTGGGATGGGCGGCGAGGACGATCGCCGCGTTATCCAGGGCTGCCGTCGTAGCGGCAAGAACGAACCGCACCTTCGCCCGCCCGAAGGCACGGAATTGGCCGTCGAGCGTGCCGGAGGAGACGACATGCTCTCCGGGGACATCATTCAAGCTGAGAAAGAGCGTCTTCCATCCGCGGCGGCGGGCGATTTCGTCGAGCGCCGCAACGGTTCGCCGCCCAGCCTCTTGAATTCCGCCAACGCCGAGCAGTTCCGGAAAAAGCCCAATGATTCGCTTGGATGGATACACGGGCGACGATGAGCTCGTATCACTTCGGTCGGCCACCTGACGGCTCACAATGCCTCGACAGCCGTCGCGGAAGATGCCCCTGCTTTTCTTCGCAATATCTCTTCAAAAATTTTGACCAGCTCGCGGCCATTTCGTTCCCAAGTATATTCGAGCATTGTACTCGCGGCTTTTGCGCCGAGTTGATCGCGAAACTCCATATTCTCATAGAGACGGCGAATCATAGAGGCGAGCGTCGCGGAGTCCGTGGGATCCGTTAGGATCAAGCCGTTTGCTTCGTGAGTCACAATTTCGGACGTGCCGTTGGCGGAAGAGACGATCACAGGAAGCCCGCAAGCCATTGCTTCGGCTGGGGGCTGGGCAAATGTGTCCTCCAACGAGGGTCCTACGTAGGCATCCGCAGCAGCGTAATAGAATTCGATGTCATTCCGCGGCGGAACAAATCTCACGCGGCCCTCTAGCCCACGTTCTCCGATGAGCGTTCGGCAGGAGGTAGGATCCTCTCTACTCACGATGATCAAGTTGAGCGGGAGATCTCTTGCTTGCGCCAGCGCATCGAGGACGACGGGAACTCCCTTATTTCGCCAATCATTGCCGACGAGGGCAAGCGTGAACTGACTGTCCGAAAGGCCGAGCTCGGATCGTGCCCCTTCTCGAAGTCTGTGACGCCTGGCAGGGTTGAAAATGGCGTGATCGAGTCCGAGATATAGCACCGGGAATCGATCGACGCGCCCATAGAAGCGCTCGAGTCTCGCCGCCGTCTTTCGAGCGATAAGGATCAGAACTGTTTTCGGGTTCGCGTAGACGCGACGTTCGAGTGAAACCAGGAGGCGATAGTACAGCCGACGGTGCAGCAGCGCAGGCCATGTCCCGATAGGGCTCCGCAAGAGATTTATTTCCGCGCCAACCTGTCGGACATACTCAGCAAAAACGATATGGACGGAAATCGCGTCAGCATCGAGGCAATTGATTCCGGGGCTAAAAATGAGATCGTGACGCAGTCCGTGAATGTGTCTAGCCCAACTCCGCCATAGATGATTTGCCGCCATCCACCAGGCGAAATTTAAAATGTGAGGCCCAGGCAATTTGGGGATTCGATGCCAGGTGACTTTGGACAAATCGAGATCCTCGACGTGCTGGCTGTAGATGTGAATCTCGAAATTGTCTGTCAGACGGGAAACCCACTCGACGACACGTCGCTCGGTGCCGTGGCGTTTGTCAAGAAAAGGCGATATCAATGCCACACGAGGCTTTTGAGGGCGGGTGGTCACTGCTACACCGTTACCTGCATGATTTCGCACCAGCGAGCGAGTACAAAAACGGTCCACAGGCGCGACCAGCCGACTGCCGCAGGATTCTCGAGGTACCGAATCCAGAGCTTCTGGACTTTGTCGGGATTCAAGACGCCGGCTGCGGCGAGGCGATCTGGGCGAAAAGTCTCCTGGATTGCGGCACGCAAGTCTTCGCTTATCCAGCGCGAAAACGGGAACGTAAAAGTGCGCTTGGGACGCGAAATCAGGTCGGAGTACAACGAGTCGGGCATATAGTCGCGCGTTGCGTCGAGTAGTAATCTTTTCTTCTGAAGACGGACGGAGGATGGAAGCGAAAGAACGTGCTCCACCACCCTGTGATCGAGCATCACCGGACGAACTTCCAGGCTGTGGGCCATGCTCATGGCGTCGCCGTCGCGAAGCAACCGAGCTTCCAGGTGTGCGGGAAAATCAACAAAAGCGATTCGCTCCATCAAGTCATCGCTCTTGATTTGCTGGGCCCATTCGCGAATGCAGTCGGCGGCTTCGAAAACGGGCGCCGGCGGGGCGAGGCAAGGATTCAAAAGCTCGCACACGTCCATTTCAAGAAATTGCACGCGCACGGCCAATTGCGCCGCAACAAATGGGTCGTCGGCACCAAACAAATATGAAAGCTTGCGCCAGCGGAATGAGAACGATTTGTGGTCCAGGAGTGCCCCGCCAGCGATTTGCGGAATCGGCTTCAACCAACGCGCGACGTGTGAGAAGCGCTCAAACCATTCGTGCGAAGCATAACCGCCGAATAACTCATCTCCACCCTGGCCGGACAAAGCAACTTTGAAACCCGCATCTGCAGCAGCTTTCGAAATCCAGTAGACGTTCAGACCGTCTACGGTCGGCTGATCCATGGCCCACAGAGCGTGGTCGAGTGACTTGGCCATTCGTGATGCGGGGAGTTCGATCGTGCGATGGGGAATCCCCAGTGAGAGTGCAGTTCGGCGGCTGGGCTGCGTCTCATCGAATGATTCTTCTTCGAAACCGATCGTGAGAGCAGTCAATGAGCCGGCGCCTGCCTGTTTCATTAGCGCTCCGAGAACCGCCGAGTCTATTCCACCGCTCAGGAAGAGCGCGACGGGGACATCTGACATCAATTGCCGGCGACTGGATTCCAGTAGGATTTCGCGAAGATTCGCGGCGGTCTGCTGGGGGCGGTCAGGGGGGTGACCATTCGTTGCCACTGGCAATTTCCAGTACGGATTTGTTTCGAAGCTCCCGCCCTGCCAAACGCCCCGGTACCCGGGCTCAAGCGGTTTCACTCCCTGGATAGCCGTCCACGGGGGCGGGACGTGACCGAGTTGCAGGAACGCGCGGATGCCCGATGGATCAATCTTCCTGGGGATTGTTTGGGAGGCGAGCAGACCTTTGATTTCAGAGGCGAACAAGAGGCGAGCGGAACCACTCGAGAAATTATAGTAGAGCGGCTTGATTCCCAGGCGATCGCGCGCCAGCAGCAGTTTGCGGCGCACTACATCCCAGATTGCGAAGGCGAACATGCCCTCTAGTTTCTCAACACAACGCTCGCCATATTCCTCGTAGAGATGAACAACGACTTCGGTGTCCGTGGTGGAGCGAAACTGATGGCCTAAGGCGACAAGAGAAGCCCGCAGTTGCGCGGCATTGTAACACTCGCCATTGTAGGTGATCCAGACGGTCGAATCTTCGTTGCACATGGGCATCTGCCCGCGTTCGCTGAGATCCACGATCGCCAGGCGTGTGTTTCCGAGCACACAGGAGCCGAGATCCCGAATGCCATGGCTATCGGGACCCCGGTGATCAAGCGCCGCAGTCATACGCCCAATCAGAACAGGGAACTGTGCGTCCTGTTCATTACCGACGACCCCCGCAATCCCGCACATCTGATCCCTCTCTCGAACTCAGAATTGCAATCCGCCATCCCCCGCCCTTTCCGAGGAGCCGACAACGGCTGGGTCCGGCTGTTGCACGAGCAGACTTGGCAGGCGGAAGAGGATGCCTACCAGGAGCCATAGATAGGCGTTGGTAACGTAGTTCTGGTAGGGGACCATGCCGCCGAATGTAAGCGGGTAGAGGAGCAAAAAGGCATACCAAAGAATCGCGAAGCCAATCGGAAAGAAGCGGGTTTGGCGAAGGCGCCGTAGGGCCCGCCACCCTGTAATCACGAGCGAACCTGTCCAGAGCAGCCAGAGGAACGGCGCAAGAATGCCCATTTCGATGATTAATAGACCATAGCCTTCTTCGACCCATATATTGAGAGGAGGGGACCCGGTAAACCGGGCGACGTACTGGCCCCCCAATGACGCCGTACCGATACCGTTTCCCAGGACCCAGTTCTTGTTCGTAAAAGCCAGCTTGAGGTTCAACAGCGGATAGTCCCATGCCCGGTTCTGGCCTTCGTACGCAGAGCTACTTGGAGAAAGCGTTTCGGTATAAAAGGCCAGACGCGAGCCCGCTTGATCCGGAAAGAGAAGCAGGACCGCTGCCAATGCCAGCGAACCGACAATGAACGCGCGACGAACCGCTTTGACCATTCCGTGGGCCTGTCGCCAACGCCACGGAGCTCCCCAAAGAAACCCTACAGCGAGGACAAGCACACTCGCGACGACATATACCACCGCACCGCGAGAGCCGCTAAACAGCGTCGCACCTAACAGCAGCGCAAATGCGACAAAAACCACGTTGCGGCTGCGCTTGGTATAGAGCAAAAGGTAGCCGGCCGTTCCCATAACGACGATCACAGCAACAATGAGGTAATAAGCGAACCGGCCAGAGCTGACAAATACGGCTGAGGGAAGAGAAAGAATCTGATTCGTGAGTGGCGTGACTCTGTCCAGAGATCCCAACTCCCTCAAATCGGGTGCTAGGGTTGTTGGATTCAAAAAACTATTTCCTAGGATCGCTTGAGTGATCCCCAAAGCAGAAATTACTGCTGCGAGCACGGCATTCACGACAAGGAATTTTCGCAAGTCCTCATCATTTCGAATCAAAGCATAGGACACGAACATGAGCGGAACGTAGAAAAAGTAGATCTTGGCCCCCATCAAGCCGTAGAGAATGCTGGGGGAGTTAGAGTTGAAGATTTGAACCATGCCGAGCCACAAGAAGAGGTAGAAGAACACGCGAAAGGGTGGACGAAATGTCGCCGCACGGCCTCGCCGAATATCCACAAACAGCGCGACATAAGTTAACCCGACCAAGGCGTCCTTGGCGAAATAGATGGCCATGTTGTTGCCGAGAAATTTGCGCACCAAGTCCTCAAAGAGCACCCAGATCAGAAAGGAATAAAAGCCAAGACGCCAGTTCCGCAGAATTTTGATGGCGACGACGAAGGCGACGCAAGCAAGGGCCACGAAAGCAATCGAATTCATATCGTTGACCACGATCTTGCCGGCGAGCTCCCAAGCCATAAACAAACCGAAAGCGAAGACGCTGACACCTATCAGCGCCTGGTTTCGCATCACGGGAACTCTTTGATTCAGCAAGTCTTCGTTACCTCGCTGCAACACATTCGTTGGAAAGCTGGGTAGTGATCGTTTATTCATTCTAACGCAGCGCAACGGCATGAGAAGCCAGAACTTCAGCTCGCGAAGGAATTAGTCGATCGAATCCGAGGTTCCCGAATTTCGGCGTTCGCTCTCATCAAGGGCATGAATATGACCTGATTTCGATTCTCCATTCGAGCTGTCCCGTCTGCGGTGCAAATTGCTGCTTCCACTTTGCTCCGGAATCGTGGACCAAGTGTTCGGAATTCTGGAGAGTGCAATGCTGGTCGAGCCAACTCTCGGCCGCGTCCGTCGGCTCGGAGGGGATGTCGAAGTGAAGGCCCTTGATAAGGAGGGTGGTTGGCCCGAGAGGGCGCCCGGCGTTGAGCCATTGGGTGGGGTCGAACACACCCGCGCGCCAAACGTTGGGTAGGAGACCCTCAAACGCGTGTCTAGCCCCTAGGTCGCTAGCGGGCAGCGAATATGTCATGTAAAAGAAAAATGAGGGATTGTTACCGATCACGATTCCGCCGTTGTGAATCACATCGGCGGCATGTTGCGCCACCTGGTCCCAAGGTTCAATCCAACGCGGCGCGGCGTATAGCTTTCTGGAAAAAATTCCCCACCATCCGATCGCGGCAATGAAAACGAGCGAAGTCAGAATTGCCCTGCGCAGAAATCGCCCTGGGAGGGTACCGAGCGCCACACCCACGGGAAGGATAAGCCAAGGACTAATGAGCATCGTCCGCTTTGGCTGGATGATACCCAGAACCGTCATGACCAAAAACAGAGCAGCGAAGTACAGAAGGAACCGCCTCATAGGCGAGGAACTAGCTAACAGGGTGAGAATCAGACATGCAGCGATCGCTAGCCCGGCGCTTACCCCGGCAATCCAATGCCAGGGAGCGACTGATTCGCTTACGAATAAGCAATAGAGATTGTAAATTCCATTGGTAGCAACACTTAGGGCATGGGTATCTGCGTGTGGCCGGTGATGCATCTCGTTCAGGAAAGCTGCAAATAAAGGAGCGTGGGCGATCAGTAGCAGAGCGCCTGTGCCCAGAAAGGGCATCCACCAAGTGGCTACGCACCTTGCATTTCTGATTGCGAAATCCAGCGCGAGGCAGCCGAGGAGAGCCCAGCCAAAGTAATTGGAATAAACCAGAGCCACCGAGGACAGCAAAAGCAAAATCCAGTTGACTCGGGTAGCTTGGTTTATGAAGTTCAAGTAACAGAGTGTGACCAGAGAAACGAGGAGGAAACAAAACGAATACCAGACGGCCACGCGACCAAAGTGAAATCCGTAAGGCCACAACGCAACGATCCAGAGAACGCACACCTGGCTTCGGCTTCCGCCCAAACGTTTTGCGGCCTCTGCCAGAACCCACCCGCCCAATACATAGCAAACGATCTCGAGAACGCGCAAGAAATGCGGGTCGCCATTCGTGAGGCGCAGCCATCCGTGGAGGAGCAGATCGTATAAAGGAGGGTGTTGATGTTCTCCCGCGCCACTCAGAAACAGCTGGATGGTCTGACGGGCCGGTTTTGCGGCGCGATCAATGATGAAGGCCTCGTCATCGATCACGGTGAACCATGGGTTGGTTGTGATCAACGCGACGGCTAGCAATGGGAGAAGAAACGCTGGCAGACGTCGGCTGAAATCTGTCTCATCGACGGAGACCGCGCGTTGAGAAGCAGCTATCTTAGACAACGTCTCTGCTCTCAATGCTGCTCTGAATCCAGTGAGCGAAGATGTGAGAACGGTAGCCAACTTCGTTCAACCACTCGATTTGGTAGCCCAACTCCTTCAAGAAGGGAACGGCCGGATGCAATCCGGCCTGAGGAGGATCGTGATGTAATTCGACGACCATCGAAGGATGAAAAGCTTTCAGAGTTTGAACTGCACCTCGAAGGACAGCTGTCTCGGCGCCTTCGACATCCATCTTGATGAATTGGATTGACTGTCCGGTCTGATGAACGAAATCATCAAGGGAGATCGCAGGGACCTGAAACGTGCCGAGATTGTCGCTTTCGAGGAGTGGGCCCGCGATGAGGGAAATCTCCTTGTGCGGAAACTCAAAGTTGATGTCGCCCGAGAAATCCGAGACGGCTTCCCGCCTTATCATCACATTTTGGATGTTATTCAACCTCAGGTTTTCTTCCAGGATTCGGAAATTTGCGGGAAGCGGTTCGAAGGCGAAGACCATGCCTTCGGGCCCAACAAGTCTTGAAAGGAGAAGGGAATAAAATCCGCTTTGTGCGCCAATGTCCAAAACCCGGGTTCCCAACTGAACATGATCTTGAATTGACCGGACAACTTCCGGCTCCCACGAACCATAGGCAAAACTGCGATGGAGTTGCCAATCCACCCTCATCCTGAAACCTTTCAACACGCCGCCGCACGGAAGTATCGGGTACCGCTCTGTGGCCAGACGGTTCAGGAAGGAGTGGAGGGTGTTAGCGAGCCTGCTGGGTGCTGCGCGATCACCCCGCAGAGCAATTTTAATTCTCAACGGGATGTATTCGGCGACTCTTGAAATGATTTTCTCGACCGTCATCGGCGCTTTCCGGATGGCACTCCCTCAATCCGCCAGCTTGTCATTGAGATGACACTTCGCGGTAGAGCGCGATATGATTCTGAATCATGGCATCGCGATTGAAGTGTTTCAGAGCGCGGGCTCGCGCTGCTGCGCGAACCGTGGCAACAATCGCAGGGTTTTCGAGGACGAGTCGCAGTTGAGTGTAAAGTGTTTCAACGTCCCCCGGTGCAAATTTCAGCCCGGCACCTCCCACAACTTCACGTAGACCGCCTATGTCTGCCACGATCACGAGCCCACCTCTCATCATTTTTTCCATCACTGCGAGGCCGGCAGTTTCTTCCCATTGCGAGGGCATGACTACGACACGAAGAGCGCGAACAGCTTGTTCAAGCGCTGCGCCGCTTAAATACCCCATAAAGGTGATTCGATCCTGAAGTCCCAGACGCCTGGCCTCACTCTCGAGGTGTTCTCGCTCGGCACCGTCGCCGATCAATGCGAGATGAAAACATAGCCCATCATCACGCAACTTTTTGACTGCTTCAAGAAGAACAGGAATTCCTTTTTCAGTAACCAAGCGACCCACATAACCTATCCGAGGTGGATGCCCGTCGGACGATAATTCCTCCCCCTCGCTGGTGACCTTGATTCCATGGTAGATCGTCCGTGTGCGAGGAAGTAACAGTCTGCGGGCGACGTGATCGCTGACTGCGACATTCACCGTAGCGTGCTTACACAGCCAGCGTCTTGGGAAAGTAAAGAGGATGTTTCGCCAAGTGGAGAAGCGGCCCATTTTCGCAGTGTTGCACTCGAAGCATTTTCCGTAACGTCGCGCCATAAAGTGACCGGGGCAGACACTGGTGTCGGGGCCATAGAGAAGAAGACCGTTGGGGCAGATCGATTGATACCCATGGTGCTCAACAACGGTCGGCTTTCTGAGAAAAAACGCGAGAGCAAGCGGCAAGAGAGTGGGATTCGCGATATGGACAACGTCGGCGAATCGAATGTGATCAATCAATTCGAGCAGCCGGGGCCGACGAATCACGGGAAATGGTAACTGGGAGTCATCCATGCCATCGCGTGAGGTTTCAGTCATCAGAGTCACGCTGACTTCATCGTCTTTGTGGGCGCTTGACCATTCACAAAGGCCTTGAGCCAAGTCCGCCGTAACGCTCTGGATTCCTCCCACAACCGGCAACCAATCATACGAGTAAAGCAAGACATTTAGTGTCATGGTTGGACTGACTCAAGAAATTCCACGAATGCGGACGCGATCAAGGTCCAGGAGAAATACTTCTGCTGAGCCCTCATGCTTTTCTCCTGAAGCTCTCGGCGGAAACCTGGATCTTGTAGCACGCGGGACAGTGCCGCGCCTGCAGCCTTACCGTCTCGATAAGGAACTAGCACCAACCCTGCTTCATCGAGGGGCGTGCCGTTCGTTTCGCCCGCGTAACCGACGATCGGAAGTCCACAAGCAATGCCAGCGATCGCACTGCCGCGGCGATGGTAGACCCGTCCACGAACGCACAGCATCGCGTCCGATTGGGAGAGTACGTCGCTGACCTGAGCCGCATCGAGCACTCCCAGAGTCGTAACGGCGACGGGGAGTTCCCGAAAAGAGCGGGTAATCTCTTCACAAGCTTCGGAAGTCCCGCGGCCGAGAAACAGGATGCGGAACCTGGCTCCCTCTTCAATTGCTTGGCGCGCAGCGTCCGAGATATCCTTCAATTCGTCGCGAAGGTACGGCATGCCGGTCAAGCAGAAAACGACGACAGTTTTTGTACCGCTGTCTTCGCTGCGTCGAGCGTTCACCGCCGGAGAGCATTCCGGAATATTCGCCCCAATCGGAATGAATCGTGCCTTGGACGCATTCCGCTGCAGCCACCTGATCCTCGGGAGAGGCTCGGGAAAGACGTTGTTCATAGCAGCGTCATAGATCCTGCGAATAGTCCATTCCTGGAATGTATAGCGCGCGTGATCGAGCCAGCTGGTAGCCTCGGGGCTGAACGGTTCATGGTATACCACAGCACAGCGAGCGCCACTGCGACGAACAATCGCAAGCACCGCGAGGGCCCCGAGAGGAATTCCATGACGCGACCACGCCAGGGCAGTGAATTGCAACACGATCCATTGTCCTCGCCAAGCTTTGCATTCGCGCCGAAGCTCGCGAAGTGCAGACCACCAGCCTTTACCCGCCCAGTCGACCCGAACAAGCTTTAGCTCGACGCCATGCTGCTCGAGCGCGCCCGCCAACTGCTTGCAATAGTCTTGAATTCCGTCGGCAACCGCTTCGCCGCGGCCCAACAGAGCTATCCAATTCCTAGCTGGGCCGTGTGCCCTTGGCATTGATCCCATTATAGCCACGCTTGAGTTCCACATCGATGAGCCCCGCGTGCTCAAACCATTTACCTACGTCCTCCATTTGCTGCGGTTGATCATAGACAGGTGAGAGCATGTCCAGCGCGCTCAAGATTTTCACTTGCTTGAGTTCATCGTCCGTGTAGTTGAGTCGGGGCGCATGCGATATCGGGCCAATCGGAATCAGCGAAGCTAGACGCGGGCCTATGGCGGGGATTCGGTGGAGCGCTTTCTTGAGCTCAAACGCGGGCGGAATCGTCCAAGAAAGCAGACGATAAATACCCTCGGTGCCGAGAGGCCTGACGAATGGCCTTGCAATGTATTTAAGCGGCGGGAAACCGGTCGTTTTTTCGTATACATCAATCACAATTTCTCCGCCGGGCCTAAGAAACGGAACCAGACTCTGGAAGGCTGCGGCGACATCGGGGCAATGTTGCAGGACTCCCATACAGAAAATCTTGTCGAATGAAGCCTTTCGCAATGGGATTTCATAGATACTCGCCTGAAAGATACAGAGCTTATCAGTGCCGGCGTTGTTACGCGAGGCAGCCTCGATTGCCAGGCTCAAATCAAACGAAACGACTTCCGCTCCCGTCTCGAGCGCGATCTGGGTGAAGCGGCCAGCGCCGCAGCCTGCTTCAAGAATGACCTGGCCTTCCATGTGTGTGGGCCAGCCAGTAGTGGCGTAGAAGCGGTCTCGCGTTAGATCGTTGTGCATCACGGCGTCCACCTGAAGCTTGTCGAATCGGTTCCATTGAAAGCCGAACGATGAAGCGTAGGATTCGGATGGAACGAAACGAGGTAGGCACCGAACGATCGGCACTACCACGCCACAGCTCGTACAAATGATCTCTCCTTCGACGATTTCGCCTGTCGACTCGTTCTCGGACGCAATAGGGCCAAGCCGAAAGATGCCTTCGCATTTTTGGCAAGCGAACCTATCAAGAAACCGTCGATGCACGTTTCAGATCTCCTTACGCGGCAATGCCAGCACGTGATTTTCGTCAACGGATTCACAAGAGTATCCAAAGCGTCCGATCAGTTCGCGCCACGCCTGGTCGTTCTCTTGGGAATGCAATTCACACAGAATCCAAGGTTGATGAGCTCGCAAGAGATTTTTGGCTCCGCGAAGCACCTACACTTCCGCGCCCTCGACATCACATTTGATAGCACAAGGCGGCGGCGCGCCCCGAACAAAATCATCGAGCGAAATGCAACGGGCTGGGCTGCCCGCAGGGCGATATCCGTCCAGCTGCAACCTCCTCACACCCGGTTTGGCGAAGAAGAATCCGCGCTAGTGAAATTTAATGCGCCGCTCGCGGACCATACTCCCATCTCAACCACAGTGATGTTTGAGAAACCGTTGCGCGCGGCATTACGGCGGAGCCGCTCGGCAATTTGACCGTCGGACTCGAAGCTGAATACCTCCCCGGTAGGTCCAGCCGTCCGTGCTGCAAGCCGTGAGAACAAGCCGATATTTGCACCGAGGTCGTAAAAAACATCTCCAAGCCGAAGTCTCTCCGCCACGATGGTTTGACAGGTTTTTTCGGTTTCGCCCAGCCTGTAGTTCTGCCCGGTACGGGAGTTAAGCTCGAGCCAGATCCCTTTGGCGGGGCCTGCTTCAACTTGCGCCCAGACTTTTTGATCCGCGGAAAAAATGCGATAGCTCAACGTGTGGAGGAAACTGCCTAACACGGGCACTCCGCGGACCGACCGAATTCGGGCAGGCGCAACATAAGTGTGGCCATCCAATTGCGCGCGCTGGTCATGCTATTTCTCCACAACGAACGAGCCGATTATCAGAGCATCCATACCAGAACTGAAAAACGTACGGATCGCATCGGTCGGAGTACAGACAATCGGCTCGCCGCGCAGATTGAATGACGTGTTCATAACGACGGGCACGCCGGTACGATCCCCAAACTCCCGGATCAAACGCCAGTACAAGGAATTCACATCGCGCTCTACAGTTTGCGGCCGCGCGCTTCCATCCACGTGGGTCACCGACGGAATAATGCCGCGCTTTTCCGGCTTTACCTGCGCCGTCAAGATCATGAACGGTGAGTCGGTGGCGGACTCGATGTACTGGTCTGCTACCTCGGCGAGCATCGATGGTGCGAACGGCCGCCACCATTCGCGGAACTTTACCGCACTGTTGACTTTCGCGTTCATTTCCGGATCGCGTGGGTCGGCCAGAATCGACCGGGCGCCGAGCGCACGCGGTCCGAATTCCATCCGCCCCTGGAACCACCCAAGGATTTTGCCGTTCGCAAGCATTTCGGCTGCCGCGGTAGCCGGATCGGCGACACGAGTGGTATGCACCTTATAAGTTCGGAGAGTTTTCTCAATCTCTTCATCCGAACTTGCCGAGCCGAGATATACATGGCGCATCCTGTGCACCGGCAATTTCCCGCCGTCGTCCAAGTACGGAGCGAGCGCGGCGCCGAGGCAGACGCCGTCATCGCTCGCAGCCGGCTGGACAAAAATGCGGTCCACTAGTCCCGAGGCAGCGATTCTTCCATTTGCTTTCGAGTTGAGCGCGACTCCTCCTGCGAGGCAAAGATTGCGACAGCCTGTTTTTTCTACTGCCCCGCGCGCCAGCGTAATCATTGCCTCTTCGCACGACTCCTGGACAGCGAAAGCCAGGTTCTTGTGCCGCATATCGATCTCGGATTCAGGAACGCGCTTCGGGCCAACCCGAGACTCGATCCGGGCCACTGAAGTCGAATCGCCCCCTAACAAAAGGCGCGCTGAGACTTTGTATGGATTGTCGTCAGGAATAATGAAATCGCGCAGATTAACTCCAGGTTCGCCGTAGGGAGCCAGTCCCATCACCTTCCATTCATCGCTATAGGGTTGAAATCCAAGGTGAGAAGTGAATTGCGCGTAAAAGAGTCCTAGCGAATTGGGCCAGGGAATCGTCCAAACATGCTCGAGTTTTCCGTCGCGCCCGTGCCAGAGCGACGTTGCCTCCCACGCGCCGCGCCCGTCAAGAACCAGCACCGCTGCGGCGTCGAACCCGGCGAACGCGTACGCGCTGATCGCGTGCGCGAGGTGATGATCAATGAATCGAAACTTTGCTTTCGTCGCCGAGAATCGCGCGAGAAACGGCTTCTCGCCATTGTGCTGGCGCGTGAAGCTCAGGTTGCGGCGCAGCGTACTTACTAGATCCACATAATCCCGGGGCACAGAGCCGGCTGCCATGCATTTGAGGTCGTGCCTGAGAGCCGCTGCTGCAGGCGGCCACCCGAAACAGACGTAATCCAGTTCGTTGGGCTGAACTCCTGCGAAATCGAGACACGCTCGGATCGCAAGTTCGGGGAATCGCGCGTCGTGCTTCAATCGGCTCAAGCGCTCTTCGGCCGCGGCATAGAGCAACTCACCGTCTCGCGTAATACACGCGGACGAATCGTGCATCTCCGAGTAGTTAATGCCCAGACTGATCACTGCATCTTCCCTTGATTCGTTTCAAGGAGCTTGAGTACTTCTTCGAGCCGCTGGCCCTGAGCATCGGTCGAGTGCGCTCGGGCCACTTCCATCCGGAGTAGGCGCTTCGGGCTGTCCGCAGGTTCTTCCAGTGCTCGGATCACGGCATCGGTCAGCTCGCGGGAAGTTTTTCCCGAATAGATTAAATCCTTGAATTCCGAAAGGGCAAGAATGGGAGTTGCTACGACTGGTAATCCCGAAAGAAAATAGTCGTATAGTTTCAAAGGCGAGCAATGAAGATTCTTCATGTCGGTACAATCATACGGCATCATGCCCACGTCGAAGGAGGCGACGAACCTGGCTAATTCCTCGGGAGACCGCCATGAGATTGCGTGCGCATTCGGAAGCTCCAAGCCCTTCGAGTCGCCGAAATATACAAAATGCCAGTTTCGATTTTGAGTAAGGAATTCGCGGAGCATGGGAAGATTCAAACGGGCGAAGATCGGTCCAAGGTACCCAAGTCGCGGCCGCGGCACCGCCGCGAGCTGCGCCGGCTCTTTGCTGGTCCCGTTGCCTTGACGTGGCGTTTCCAAATGGATGGATTGTGGGATCCACTGAATCTTTTTTCCATATTTCGCTACGAGCTCGTGATGAACCGATTTTGGTATCACGAGGGTTTGATCCGACAATTCGATCAGTGCGTATTGATAGGGTTCCGGATAGTCCATGCAGAGATGGATCAGAGGAAAGCCTGCCGATCGCATTTCTTCGCAAAGCGGGGCCATACCCTCGACGTGGGAGTACAGGAACACCGGGGCATTCAACTTCAGTGCCCTCACGTGCGCGATAATCTGCCTCGCAACTACTCGCCACTGGAGATTTCCAACGATTGGCACCGAACTCAATCTCGCCCCGAGGTATCCGGGACCAAAACGATAGACGCTGGCAGCCACTTCGCGCAGCGGTTCTCCCGTACGACGGAGACGGGAGACCGGCATCGCGCAATACAGGACACGCGCTCCCCGCGATGCAAATGCGAGCGCGACGCGCTCCGGCACGTTGAATACTTTCCAGTCCCATGTCGAGAATACGATCGCATCGCGCAGATGGCCACTCCTCTTTTGAACCGCCAGCTCCGAGGCTAACGAACTTCCAGTGCTTAGCTCGTCTCGCCAGCAGCTTTCTCTTGCGATTCTATCTCCGCTGGGCCGGACACATTGCGGATTTCGGCGCTGGGAATCGGCTCTCCTAGTATGCTTCGGAGTCGCCGCCAATGGCTGTGACCGTACCACTCCCGCAAACGATAGTAGTTCTTGGGCGCGAGAGCCAGAGTGCACGCCAGCACGAACCCTTTGAACAGCCAGTATGCCGGGCTGCCTTCCTTATATGAGATTCGGAACTCTGCTCGTTCCGCTTGAAACGTCTCCCAGTGTGTTCCTCCATCCAGCATCAGGCGAAGCCGCTTGCTCCCCACGTCAAGCGGTTCGACGATCGCATCAATAATCTCCGGCGCGATAGCAGCCGAATCGAGTCGAATTCGGAGCTCTTTGGCCAGCGCACTTAGAACCTTTTGAATCCGTCGCTGCTTGACCTCATCTTTCTTTCTGACCTGAAACAGATTGTCTGCGTGCAGCCGGTAAAATACCAGAGGTCGCTGGATCAAACCGGCTGCCGAATAAGCAGCGCTCATGATTGACATGAACTCGTCCGCCTCGACCACTAACGACTCGGGAACCGGGAGCACGTCTGAGAGGACATTGCGCCGTATGGTTACACGGCTCGTCCCAAAGAAACACATCATCTGCCTGAAAAACTTGCCATTGGAAACTGTATCGAAACTGATTTCACGAGCTTTTTGTGGAATCGTAGCGGTTGTTCGGCCCGTGTCGGAATCGAATTCGTAGATGCCATGTCCGACGATTCCGATATGCGGTCGGCTGGACAGATACTCCACGACGACACTCAGTTTTTCCTTCGCCCACCAATCGTCTCCGTCGAGAAACGCAACAATTTCGCCTCGTGCCTCTGGAATGCCCACGTTGAAGGCGGATGCCTGACCGCCGTTTGCTTTTCGAAGCAAGCGGACGTGTGGCTCGAACTTCCTAACGATTTCGGGCGTGCGGTCCGTTGAACCATCGTCAACGACAAGAATGTCCACCTCTGATCGTGGAAAATCCTGTTCGATAGCGCTTACGATAGCTTGTTCAATGAAGCGCTCGTGATTATACGTGTCAATGAGAACTGTGGCTGCTGGCTTCAGCATCTTCAGAACATTCTAACCTATCGCGCACTTTTCTTTCGGCACTCCCAGATAATTTCGGATGTCCGGGTAGTGGTCCCTGATCTCGTGACGTGCGATGGATCCGTCCAAGCGTATGTCGAACCAATCGAAGTCGAAGCTCTGAAACATCAGCATATTTTCGCGCGCCTTATGTCCCCAAGCCATCGTCCTGGCATCGAGTACTTCGCAAATGAATATAGGGCGAAACTTGGTCAAGACGAGCGACGCCCCTTGGAGCACTTCGCGCTCACCACCCTCCACATCCAATTTCACGAGATCCACGCGTTTCAGCTGAAACTGCGAGACTTAGTCGTCGAGACGAATTGTTTCCACCGATATCTTCGAGACTTGATCCGGGCCGGCCGGGGGTTGACGTCCCCCTCGAGTCGTATCGCCGGATGTGACTTGAAAGAAGGTCCGAGTAGAGGCTGCCGATCCAAGAGCGAGCGGCTCCGTGTGAACTGAACTCAAACGAATCAATCGCAGATGTAAGCGCAAACGGCGATATTCGCGTGAGGAGGGTTCAGAGGCGACGACTGTGCCACGGTGGCCCAGTTTCTTTGCGGCAACAATCGAATAAACGCCGTGGTGCGCGCCCACATCGAGGAATACCATCCCGGGCCGTAAGGTCTTCCACAAGAACCGCAGGTCCCCGAGATCGTGACCCGAGTAATCGAAAAAACCTCGCTTGGCATCGAAATAAGGAACGATGTACGACCACCAGAATTGGATTTCATCGATCTGAGACATCTTCATTCTGACTGGCACAGGCGCGTATGGCATTTTCGCCAGACCCTTGCGGACGAAATATCGAACAGTCATCAACCTTTCGTCCCACGGCTTGTGCAGAAAGCTTTCGATGCGGCCTGATGCCATCGTGTCCTATGCGGAGCGCACCTGGATATCAGTGGGAAGATTCATGGAGCTGGACCAGCGGCTTGAGGATGCGACAGCTGCGGCGTATCCCCAACCAGGGGAAGGAGCGCAGGCCGGCGTGGCGTGACTGTGAATACCCATGACACGGCGAACAAAGGCCATCACAGTTCTGATCGACACGTACGTGATCAAGACGGCCATCAATCCGCCTATAGCTCGCGTTCCGCGACTGGGCGTCGTTGAAAAAACGCCGGCGGCACTTTTGGCTCCGCCCTGCCGAGGATGTTTCGAAAGCGCTTGAGGTCGTTCCGGCCGTACCACGCGAGCAACTGGTAGAAGCGACGTGGCGGCAGAAGAAGCGCGCATGCACCCACGGCGCATTCGAACAACATATAACCTATGCTTGGACGCTTGTAATCCGTCCGAAACCTTCGCAATTCGGTGCGGAAAACCTGCCAGCGTCCTCCTTCACCAAACTGGAGCTTGGCTCGTTCGAACTCGATCCGGGGAGCTTCGACCAGAGCATCGACGAGTTCCGGATCCACCCCGAACTCCAAGAGTCGCGGAGGAACGTAGTTAAGCAGGCGCCCGAGCAGTTCAATCCTCCGGTGCGAGTTTGCGACGTCGCCAGCATTGTGTGCGAATCGGCTCTCGGAATGTTGCCTGTAATAGCAGAGCGGTCGATCGATGACTATGGCTCCGCCCAGCGCCAGAGCCAGTGTAAAGATAGGCGCATCCGCGCAGAAAACCAGTTCTTCAGGCAATGGCATGAGGCGATTCAGGATTTCGCGGCGAATCGAAAGACGGCTAGTGCCAAGCATTGTAAGACCGGCATTCGCGAGGCGAGCAGCGTCAGCGCTGGATACGTCCAACCGGCACGTCTTCGCGGGAATAAACATATCGTGTGGTGGTTCGGTGTCTCGAACCTCGTAGAACCCGTGACCTACGGCAGCTATTTCTGGATTCGCCTCAAACGTTTCTGCGACTACGGATAATTTCTGCTTCGCCCACCAATCGTCTCCATCAAGGAACGCTACGATTGGGCCATGAAGCTCAGGTATGCCGACGTTAAAAGCGGACGCCTGGCCGCCGTTTTCCTTCCTGATGTAGCGAATCCGGGGCAGAAACTTCTCGACGATCGAAGGCGTGCTGTCCGTCGATCCATCATCCACCATGACGATTTCCACCTCATCGGCCGGGAAATCCTGTTCCAGCACGCTCACTATAGCTTGCTCGATATAGCGCTCGTGGTTGTAAGTATCGATCAGCACGGAGATGAGGGGCTTAGCCATTGAAGACGCCCTCAGTCTTGGCTTCTTCGAGCTCGGAACCTCGAGCGGAGCGCGGTAATGCCGTGGTGGTTCAACCCGATTGCGTGGCGCGCGGCGTACGACGCGTCTAAGATCGAATACCAGATCTTCGAGGGCAGGTTCAGAACGAATCTCTTCACCTCGAACGACCTCCTTCGCAGCCATGTGCCGCGAATTCGCCCTCGAACCGTCAGTCTGCGCGTCGCGTGCGAGATGTCGCGTACATGGCGCCATCCTCCGGCCAACTGCAGGTTCCGTTTGGCCTCCTCGCCCTCCCACACTCCCTTTTTCCCCTGGGGGTGGTAATTGTAGTCGTGGTTCTGGTGCACAGCTAAAACAACCTGAGAGGCATCCACCACCGGTAGTTTCAAGTGGAGGGCATTCCACAGCAGCCAGTTATCCCAGCGCACAGTGCCGATCACGAAGGGAGGCATCTCGTTGCCGTACAGGCCGCGTGAGAAAAGGAAGTAATCGATCCACCAGCCATTGCGTTGATCGTTTGCGGAGAGAGCGAGGGCGCGGATTTTCTCTCTCCAGTTTGCATCTGAGAACTCGACTGGCTCCGTAATGGGCGTGTCCCACCGGCGGCCAACCATGAGAAATTGGAAGTACTCTGTTCGCACCCGCTCGACAGCTTGAATAAAGTCATCCATCAAAACTATATCGCAATTGACGTAACAGAGAACGTCGTGGCGGGCGATCGCCTGCGCCTTACCGAACATGTAGTCGATGCGCTTCATCCCTGAGCCGCCGCGTTCCACCTGCACTTCGTGACGCAAGCCAAGCTCGCGACAGACGTCGGCCGCGCCATCGTCGTCCCCGAAAAGAATCACCTCGAGATCAGGGTGCAGCAGCGTCCAGCTCTTCAGCGCATTGCGCTGAATTACGCCGATGTGCCCATGAAAAGGTTTGGGAGTGGAAAATATCGTAAGCATCGTGGTCAGGCGCTCCCAGCCGTCCTTATGTGCGCTTCCGTTGACTCCACAATCTCCTCAAGGATTCGTTCCAGGTTGTAAGTCAGGTTCCAACTTGGAAAGTGGGAGCGCAACTTGCGGAGATCAGAGATATAACAGATGTGATCTCCCTTCCTCGCTTCGTCGCGATATTCCCACCGGATACGCTTGCCCACCAGTCGATCGATCTTGTCGAACGCCTCCAAGATCGAGATGCTGTTTTCCCTTCCACCGCCAATATTATAGACCTCGCCTGGCCGTGGATTCGCGAAGTATTCTTCCGCTGCTCGCACCACGTCAAAGCTGTGTATATTGTCGCGCACCTGCTTTCCTTTGTAGCCGAAGACGCTGTAGACACCGCCCGCCAGCGCCACCTTAACAAGATAGGAAAGGAAGCCGTGGAGTTCTACGCCCGAGTGATTGGGGCCCGTGAGGCACCCTCCTCGAAAGACTCCCACATTAAGACCAAAGTAGCGTCCGTATTCCTGCGCCAGAATATCGGCGGCGACCTTAGAGGCGCCGAAAACCGAATGGGTAGTGCGGTCGATCCGGCAGGACTCATCAATCCCGTTCCAATCAACGGGATTGCCGTAGTCGTAACGCTTGGCAAGCTCATTGAGAGCTTTCTCGTTAGGGACGTCACCATAGACCTTATTCGTGCTGAGAAAAACCATGCGAGCGTCGGGCGTGAACTGACGCAGGGCCTCGAGAATATTGGCCGTCCCGAGGGCGTTCACCTCGAAATCAACGAGCGGAATCTCCTTGGCTTTGTCGTGTGATGGCTGGGCGGCGCAGTGGAGAATTGCGTCGAAGCGATATTGCTTGAAGAGATCAAAAATGCCGGCACGGTCGCGAATATCCAGACTGCGATGTTCAAAGCGGGAGGTGGCTTTTTTCAAACGGGTGAGGTTCCAGGTGGTATCTCCCGAAGGGCCGAAGAACTCACGCCGCATGTTGTTGTCTACCCCGACGACAGAGCGTCCCTGGCGGTCGAAATACTCTACAGCTTCCGAGCCGATTAGCCCGCTACTGCCCGTTATGAGAATCGGTTTCATGCGCCCCAGAGCAACCTGGTTATCTTACCCGACTGCGGCATCGAGCGTGAATCCAAAAGATGGGAGGCGGACATGGTATTTCGCGTCGCTAAGGGTTTCGTATCTATTTCGTGTGGCGAGATAGCGAGGCTCACTAGCATTGTTCTTATCATCTGTGCTAAAAGGTACTCGGGGTTTGCCTCTCACTTTCCAGGGGTTGTCATCTCGTAAGACTGTCGTCGGAGGACAGAACAATGGGCAGGGGAACCACTGCATTTTTGTGCTTCGTTGTCGCATTCTTAGCAGGAGGATGTTCATCTTCTGCACCTCATGTAACGCCTTCCATTTCGCCAGGCGCCGCCGCACTTTCGCCCGGCCAGACAACTCAGTTTCAGGCAACGCTGCCTGGGAGAGGCGTCGATTGGTCGGTTAACGGCATTGTAGGCGGAAACTCGAGTGTCGGTACGATCGACGGAAACGGAAACTACACCGCACCGGCAGCTACGCAGAGCGCTACTGTAACCGTCGGCGCAACCTCCCACTCAGACTCGACTGTGTCCGTCACTGCGGAAGTGTTTGTCGTCGCACCGGGCACAGTTGCCGCAACCAGCAATCCGCAGGTCGCACTTTATACGATTGCGCCGCCGAGCGATGCCACTGTTACCGTCGAGTTTGGCCCAACGACTAATTACGGACTGTCCACCTGGACGCAGCAGGCTCCCGCAGGGGGAGGAGCGGTGGGAACTTTCGTCGCAGGCATGCTTGCCAACAGCACTTATCACATGCAGGCGACCTTAACGTTTGGCGATGGTGTCACGTTCACCGACCTGGATCACACGTTCACAACGGGATCCCTGGCCGCGGGCACGCTTCCCACACTCACCGTCACGACCTCTCCAGGGATGACGCCTCAGAGCGGCGTGGAGTTGTTGGATTTCGTGAGTGTAGGTGGCGCGACGGGCCAGAAGAGCGTGGCGGTCTCGGACCTGAAAGGCAATGTGCTCTGGACATACGATCCTGGAATTCCAGGAGTCGCAGCGAACCCGATCAAATTAATGTCGAACGGGGATTTCCTCATCAATTTCAGCGTTGGACAGACAGATGGGCAAAACTCCGTTTTGCGCGAGGTAGATTTGACCGGCCACGTGACTTGGCAGATGACGGCGGCGCAACTGAACCAAGCCCTGGCGGCGGCGAACTGTACGGGATGCAACATCACAGTTGTCGGGACTCACCATGACTTCGCGCTGTTGCCCAATGGGCACGTGATTGTAATTGCCGCTCTGCAGCAGGTCGTTTCAGGAGTGACGGTGACAGGCGATGTGCTAATCGATCTGGACGAAAATCACAAACCCATATGGGTCTGGAATGAATTCGATCATCTGGACATCAACCGGCGCCCCTATCTATACCCGGATTGGACGCACACGAACGCGATCCTTTATTCGCCAGACGACGGCAACTTGATCATCTCCATTCGCCACCAGAATTGGCTAGTGAAGGTGGACTACGCAAATGGCATGGGGTCTGGAGACATCTTATGGCACTTGGGCTATCAAGGTGATTTCACGTTGTTGAATGCCGACGGATCAACGGACACCAACCCCACGGACTGGTTCTACGCCCAGCATGGCCCTTCTTTCACCACTTCGAACACGACGGGCAACTTCTCGCTGGTTCTCTTCGACAATGGAGACGACCGCGGTGTCGCTGTCGTCGCGGGTGGAACCTGCGGAGTAACGGGGCAGCCAGCGTGCTACAGCACGGTTCCCATGTTGAATCTCGATGAGACCGCCAAGACGGCAACTTTGGCCTTCAATCCGACCACGCCGGACTACTCCTTTTTCGGAGGCAACGCCGAGGTCCTCAAAAACGGCAACGTGGAATATGACGAATGCGCCTCGACGCCCCTTCCCAACAATAATGCGGCAATTTTCGAGGCCACACAAAGCTCACCGCCGCAGACAGTGTGGCAAATGCAAATTGCCGGGCAGTATGCATACCGCGGGATGCGTATTCCCAGTCTTTATCCTGGTGTGCAATGGTAGGACCTCTTGTTGACTCAACAGCTTGATTTTATGAGCCCCTTGGAGAAGCCACACGATTCGGTCGTAGAACGAAGCAGCCGAGCGCATAGGAACAGGCTACGGCAATTGTGGGATGGCTGGTAGGAGCGTATTCCAGCGCGTCGCTCTTGTTCGACGGTCGCCAGCGATTGTCTGCTCGTTTCACCCAATACATTTCTTCCTCAATTTCGTAATCGCCCAGCAGTTTCGGCAATCTTGCTTTTCCATAAACCCGGTGCCAAGGAGCAATTGCTGCATCTTGGCCGCACGGTATGGTCATCAGCATTTTCCCAGAGGGCTTCAGTAGTGTGCGTAATCTTTGCATAGCTGCGAGGTCTCCGTCACCTTCCTCTGCTCTCACCCCGTATCGCCCGACAAGCCCCACGTGCTCCACGGTAGAGCAATTCAAGATAAAATCGAATACGCCTTGTGTGAGGTCGACCTGCAGAATGTCACCGCACACCATTTCGACGTTGGGGTGCGACCACGGAAACGGATTAGACTCCAAGTCGATCGCAAGAACGCGATAGCCCTTTTGTATCGCGTGAATGCTCATATGGCCATATCCGCAGCCAAAATCCAGCACATAGCCTGGCCCCATCGGCAAGCGGGACGCGATGTACGACCATTCGATGTCCCTGTCGCCGGAAAGATCGGGGTGGTTACACGTAGCCACCGTCGGGGTCAGGGCACGCTTGATGTGGCGCAATCCCTCATAGATTCCCTTTGGCAGATAGACAGGTACCAGGTAGCGTTCCATCATTATTTCTTGGTCCCTCAGTGGTGCTTCAAATGATCGTTGCGCCTTATGAATCTCTTCATAGACTCAACCTTTTGGGGTAACGGCTTCCCCACAAAGCGCTTGAGTTTTCCGAGAGTATTCGTTCTGGCAATGAAACTAGCGGGATCCCACGGGTGAATGGTTGTGCGGGGTTCGCCAACAGGTAGTAGAAACTTAGAAGCAATCAGCGTGGGCGATGCAGCAAGCATGGTTCGAATTTTCCGCATGTTTGTGCCCGATCGATATTCCGAGTGATCGGGCATTCTCGTGAATCGGTACACGGAGGCGAAGCCGGCGCGATACAGCATTTTTTCCAAGCACGCCTCCGTCGGGTAAAAGGCAAAATGAGCCAATCCCTGATCTTCTGTTGACTCCTCATCAATGAGTGCCATTACGGGCTCGTCGCCTGGGAAGACAACGGCTTCGAGAAGAAGCAAGCGTTCAGTCATCGCTTGCAAATGGCGGATTGCAAGCAACGGGTTCTCTAAGTGATAGAGCAGACCAAAACAGAAGACGAGATCGAATTTCCCGAGCGTTCTAATGGCAGGATTTTCGGCATTGTACGTGTGAAATGTCACGCCTGAGTGGCGGCGAGCCGCCTCCTCCACGTTTTCGGGGCGGCCATCGACTGCCGTGACCTCCAGCCCAAGCGAGCGCAATAATCCAGAGAAATAACCCAGGCCACACCCTACATCGAGCGCCGTCTTCAAACCAAGCGGCTCTTTCAGTTCGGCCAAAAGCGCCGAAACCACCATGGCGCGCGAGGAGTTCAGGCTGTCGTAGTGTTTCTGGTCAAATACGCGAGGCGCGCTCACCGGTAACCCCCTCTCCCTTCTTGGTGCGAAAATTTCGTCGGAATATTCAAGACTCCGTTCCATTGGTCCATGTGATGCTGGTGAATCTCCGTCGCGATGGTCATTTCCGGCAAACAATCCCAGAGATCAAGCATCGCGGAATTGTCCCAAAGGCTTACCTGCCACTGGTAAGCGCCGGGGCGCAGGGGTAGCGTGGGGAAAGTGTGCGAGAAAACATGTACACCGGGACGTAGAGCTAGACTCTGTGCGGCGCGCGCCCACATTAGCTGGCGGTCGGCGTTGAATAGAGCCACGCCGTGCTCGCCATTTATCACGGGCTGCGCCAACTCCACCCAAAACTGAACCGTCACAGGATCCATGGACGAGAGGACGTGAAGCTGATCGGCTCGCGAACCGCCGATTTGCCAGCGAAGAAACTGAGCTCTTGTTCCGGCTCTAGGCTGCGGGTTTTTGGAACCGTCTCCCGCGGACATAGCCGATTCGTAGCCAGCGAGTACCTCGTGCGCCGCACCGTCCATGCGGATCCCTCCCCCATCGACCCATAAGACACGTGGGCACAGACGGCGGATCTGATTAATCTGGTGGCTGACGAAGGCAATCGTGCGACCGGTCTTGGCAACCTCGCCCATCTTGCCCAGGCACTTCTTCTGGAACTGCAAGTCGCCTACAGCGAGAACTTCGTCGACAAGCAAAATTTCGGGTTCGAGATGCGCGGCAACGGCGAAAGCCAGTCGCATCTGCATCCCACTGCTGTAGTGCTTGAGCGGAGTGTCCAGGAAGCGCTCGACCTCGGAGAAGGCCACGATTTCATCGAACTTGCGGTCTATTTCGGCTTTGCGCATGCCGAGAATGGCGCCGCTCATGTAGACGTTTTCGCGGCCGGTTAGCTCGGGATGAAAGCCGGTGCCGACTTCGAGGAGGCTGCCGACGCGTCCGTGAATTTCGGCGCGGCCCTCGGTGGGGCGTGTGATGCGGGCCAGGATCTTCAGCAGCGTGCTTTTGCCCGCGCCGTTGCGTCCGATGAGGCCAACGACTTCGCCCCGTTGGACTTCGAAATTGACGTCTTTGAGCGCCCAGATAAAACGCGAGCTTCCGTTGGTGGCCATGCCTGCGCGAGCGCGGGCGTTGATGGCGGGTGAGCCTGCGCCGGGACCGTTGTTCGGGGCATGACTCGAGCCGGTCAGGAGGCGCAGCGGCGCACGCAAGGCGTCGCCGATCACGTTGCGCAACGCGGTATGGCGCAGGCCCTCGCCGAGCCGGTAGCGCTTGCCAATCCTTTCGACGCGAATGACGGGTTCGCTCATTGGTGCGACCACATCGAGTTAGACCACATCGGCGATCGTCGTTTCCATCTTCTGAAAATACATGAGGCCGCACACCAGAACCACAAGTACAGCGGCCGAGGATGCGAGCACCATGCGGCCCGGCGGGTTCCCGGTTCCGGTGAGCGACCAGCGGAAGCCTTCGATCACGCCGACCATGGGATTCAATCCGTACAGCCATGCCCACTTCGGCCATTTGGCGGTTACGAGCGAACTGGGATACACGACGGGCGAGGCAAACATCCAGAATTGTACGAGAAAAGGCACGACATAGCGCACATCGCGATAGATCGCATTCAGGGCCGAGAGCCACAGGCCCACGCCCAGGGCCGTCAGCACCGCGAGCAACAGAAAAACCGGAAGCATCAGGATCGCCCAGCCCGGATGAATGCGATAGTAAATCATGATGGCGACAAACATCAGGAAGGAAATCGCGAAATCCACCAGCCCCGAGACGACCGACGAAATTGGCAAGAGCAAGCGCGGGAAATAGACTTTGGTGATGACGTTCTGATTTTCGACGATCTTGCCGGTCGCGTTCTGCAGAGAAGAGGAGAAGTACATCCACGGTAGCAACGCGCTGTAATAGAAAACCGGATACGGCAGGCCGCCCGAGGGAATGTTGGCAAGTTTTCCGAAGAACAGGCTGAAGATGAGCATCGTCAAGAAGGGCTGGAGGACAGCCCACGCTGCCCCTACGACGGTCTGCTTGTAACGAACTTTGAGCTCACGCCAGACGAAGAAGTAGAGCAATTCGCGATAGGCCCAGAGTTCGCCAACCGGAATGACCCACCAGCGACTCGGCGGAGTAATGCGAAGTATCGGCACGTCCGTGAGATAAGCCGATCCATCGGTTGTAGCGACCGTACTCACTGCGAACCCCCGGGGGCCTGGGACCTCAACTGCTTCACGTCCCCTTCTTCGATGTGACGCATCAATTGTCTCCGTTGCGTCAGGTAATTTGCAAGGGTGCTAGCCGCTCGCACCGGTACAACGGCAAACTGATTATAGGCTGCATCGCGCCAGGAGATCGGGCCGCGCGCCGGTATTAAGTGTGTGCCCCACTGGAAGACGAGACCCAGGTTCCACAAGATCAAAATGGCGGTTGCGATCGGAGCAAGAACCCGGGCTCGCTGTTCGTTCAAGTTGTGCGCGATCCGATCAAAAAACGCGGCAAGTCCCAAAACGAACAGAACCGTCAACGATACAAAAAATCGATTCCCAAATGACGAAAGACCATCCCAGTCCTGATAGCAGCCAATTACGTAAACGTAGACAGCGAATGCGCAAATTGAGTACGACGCCAAAACTCGATGATGCCGGCGAAACAGGAATAATCCGATCACCGCCAGGAACGTGATCGGAGTCCAGCTGAACAACCCGTGTTCGGATGAGAAGCACACTCTCAACAATGCCGGCGAAGCCCAGAACCACTGCTCGATATAGCCGAAATTGAGATAGTTGCCATAAATGATTTTCTTGCTGACGAGCGTTGGTAGAAATGCCGCAAAAGTCACTCCGGCGAAAAGGACGTTATTCAGAAAGAGCGGGCCGATGGTCTTTTTCGGTTCTGTATGGACCGTACCTTTCCAATAGGTTCCCAGTGATTCGAGCAGGGGCAACAAAAGCAAAATCGCGTTCGGGTAGTAGACATCCATCATCAGCCCGGCAATCGCACCTAAGACCATCCACTGCAGCATCGTGCGGGATTGGCCCGTGCGATCCCAATACCACACAAATAGAGCCACCATGAACGCGGAATGGGCATGCGACCACGACGGGTTGAAGTACATGTAAACTGGCAGAGAACTCGCGAACCAAATGCCCAGAGCTCCAAGAAAAGCCCATCGGTCCGCAAGGTACTTTCGCGCGAGTCGAAACGAAATCCACACCGACAGAAAGCCGTAAACAGCAGTGCCGAGGGCCATTCCCAAAAGGTAAGGCTCGGAATAACCGTCTGCTGCAACGTGCCCCCCTAACGCGTCGTAGCAGCGGACTGCCACATGAGCCATGACTAGAAAAGGGGACCAGAGGATCGCGGGCCCAATCGAGAAATGATTATCGAGATGCCCTGTAGGAGTGTACTGCTCGGCGAGAACGTGGCCACCCGGATCCGTTCGACCCATCCGAAAACTTGTGTTCGCCGCGAGCCAGTCTTTCTGGAAGTTCAGATTGTGCTGGATCAAAAGTGATCGGCCAAACGCGTAATATCCGACGCCATCACCGCGCACCCAGGGATTGCAGAGAGGAAGTGAGAGAAAGAAAATTAGGAACAAAAGTTTTTCATACTTGCCGAGCCTGCCCACTGAATGTCGGCCTCGACTCGCGTCAAACCTCTTTTTATGGACAGAGAACTCCATCCCGTTTAGGAAACCATCTTCACATTCAATGGGTTTGCGGCAGCCTGACCTTCTTGTTTTCGCAGAATTGCAATGATTGAAAGCGGTGGAAGCGGAAGCCATGAATCGATACGCCGAAAGATCGGCGTCAACACATTTAGCAGTCGAATCTGTCCCATGCCGAAAGTTTTTCGCCGCAAGATCTTGCCGTTGAGCCACCAGGCCGGAACTCCAGGACGATTGAATTTCAGGATCTGTTCCACGTGAAATCCCGCCTGTTGGGCGACCCCGGCCAGCTGCTCCTCGGTATACCGTCGACAATGCCCCAGAACTTCGTCCAGGCTTCCGTACAGCTCAGGACCGTATGGAACTAGGACGATGGCTGTTCCGCCGTCCGTCAACGTCTCGCGGACATTTCGCAGGGCGCCGAGGTCATCAGGGACGTGCTCGATGACGTTGAGGCACACTACCGTGTCAAAATCTTGCCCCTTGGGAAATGATTCAACCTTCATGCCGTCTGTGTAACCCACGCGCATATAGGGGCGTGTGGGACGAAGCGTCGCCAGATAATTCAGGTAATAGGGGTTCACGTCAGTCGCCCAATAAATCGAGCGCGGCATCAGATGCACAGACATATTGCCAATTCCGGCACCGATTTCCAGAACGCGATCTCCCACGTACGGTTTAACGACATCCGCCATCCATCGAGTAAAACGGGGAGCGCGGTTGAGCCGGTCCAGAATTTCTCCGCCATGCGCATCCTCCGTATAAATGCGGCTTGATGCGCCGTAGCGAAGAATCGCCCACAGCGCGCGTACGCCGTCCTGCCAGCCGATTTTCTTTCCTTCGTGGTAGGTCCGGCCTGAGTAACTGATGGGGACCTCGAAAATTCGAGCGCCTCGCTTGGCGAGTTTGATCGCGAGCTCGGGTTCGACGTCGAAAGTAGAACTCTCGAGAGGAATGCTTTTCAACAGGTCGGCACGAGTCATCTTGTAGCAAGTTTCCATGTCCGTGAGATTGAGGTCGGAAACCACGTCGCACAAGAACGTGAGAAGCTTGTTGCCAAGCGCATGCCGGAAAAAAAGCGCGCGCTTATATCCTCCGGACATGAAACGCGAACCAAAAACGGCATCCGCATCCTCGTACAAAAACAGCTCGACCATCTGCAAAAGATCACGTGGGTGGTATTCGAGATCAGCGTCGTGGATCACGACGAGTTCGGTGTCGACTTTTAATAACCCAGTTCGTATGGCGGCGCCTTTACCCTGATTTTTCTCATGCCGCACAAACAGCCACTGGAGCTTGTCGCCACGAACGTCTGATTCCAATGTACTGCGAAAGTGTGCAATCGCTTCTGCAGTTTCATCCGTGGACCCGTCATCGACAACAATCACGTTAACAAGATGCAGGAGCGGCGACGCACCCAGGATTTTGAGTCTCTCGAGGCTTGTTTCGACAAGATACTGCTCATTGTACGCTGGTACGATCACGGAAAGACTTGCGCTAGCCCGTTTTCGATCCGCGCTGTCCATGTACAACGAGGGCCTGCTCATGGGATGACCCGAACCGTTGGTTTCGGTGCGGCGCTCTGGTGGCTGGGAAGTGGTTTTCAATATATCTTCAGGCATGTCGTGACGAATTTTATCAAATTCATGAGACGAACTACTTACGAGTTATTGCAGGACCGGCTTGTGCCTTCACCTCTCGAGCGAGCGGCGAAGGGTCACCAAGGATGTTCCCCTAATCTGATGCAGCCCTGGCCACCACTCGGTCCGGCACCGACGCGAGACTGGCATCCTTCCGTTTCTGGCAGTGAGCGATCACTCGATCCACGATCTCGACAAGTGGAATCGCCGGCCGGAACCCCGTGAGCTGTTCGAGCTTGTCGAGCGACGGGACACGCCTCGGCATGTCCTCAAATCCAGGTTCATACGCCTGATCGTAGGGGATATGCGTGATCGGTGAAGTGCTCTTGGCCCTTTGTTTCACTAGACCCGCCAGGTCTTCGATGGACACTTCCTCGGTGCTGCCAATGTTCACCACTTCGCCCACGGCGTGATCATTGCCAATCAGGCGCAGCACAGCCTGCACGCAGTCACGAACGTCACAGAAGCAGCGCGACTGTCGTCCCGAGCCGTAGACGGTAATCGGTTCGCTGGCGAGCGCCTGGCGCACAAAATTGGGCAGCACCATGCCGTACCGGCCCGTCTGGCGCGGACCGACGGTGTTGAAAAATCGCGCAACGACGACCGGCAGTTTCTTTTCTTTCCAGAACGCAAGTGCCAGGAACTCGTCCAGCGCTTTGGACGCGGCATAGCTCCAGCGTCCCTTGCTGGTCGGTCCCAGAACGAGGTCTGCGTCCTCGTGGAACGGCACTTTATCGCTCTTTCCATACACTTCCGACGTCGAAGCAGTGAACACCAGTTTTTTCTTTTTGGAAGCCGCATCCAGCACATTCTGCGTGCCGTGCACATTGGTTTCGATGGTTCGCACCGGGCTCTCCACAATCAGGCGCACACCCACCGCCGCAGCGAGGTGAAAAATCGCGTCAGATTCATCAACCAGTTCGGCCAGCAAGTGCTTGTTCATGATGGAGTCGAAGATGTAATGAAACCGGTCGTTGGTTTTAAGATGGCGGATATTTTCCACGCTGCCGGTGGAAAGATCGTCGAGAACAAATACCTCGTCGCCGCGATCCAGCAACGCTTCCGACAAATGCGAACCAATGAAGCCGGCCCCGCCAGTTATGAGATAACGCACAATTGCCTCCTAGCTCGAAGGTTTCTATGCTCCGCCGGATCCAGACGGAAACGGCACCGTCTTCTCCACGTCTTCGCCATATCCGTAGCCGTACGCGTATGGATAATATCGATACGAGTAGTAATAGTCCGGTGCGCTTGAATCCACGGCGTTCAGCACCACGCCGAGTATTCGGCTCTTTACGGCACTGAGGAGGTCTCTCGTTCGTGTAAACGCTTCTTTGGGAGTTTCGCCGCTCCGTGCCACCAGTAGAACACCGTCTGTGAGCGACGATACGATGACGGCGTCAGTGGCAGCCATGACGGGCGGTGAATCAATCACGATGAACTTGAATCGGAGCCGCAGTTCTGAAATCGCCTCACGCATGCGGCGGGACGAGAGTAGGTCTGCAGGGCTTGGCGGAACGGGGCCGGTCGTGATCGTCGCGAGATTACTGATCGTGGGGTGAGGAAAGACGATCTCATCAAGTTTCGCCACGCCAGCGAGATAGGAGCTCAATCCATTTTCTTTGCCGATTGTCAGGTTCAACGCGCGCCGAATTCCCGGCTTACGCAAATCGGAGTCCAACAGCAGCGTGCGGTCACCGAGTTGCGCCAGAGTAACGGCCAAGTTAACGGCGGCCGTGGTCTTTCCTTCGCGAGGTAAAGCGCTCGTGACCAGGATCACTTGAGGCGGATGGTCCGCTTGCGAGAGGAGCAGAGATGTACGCAACGCTCGGAAAGCTTCCGATATCTGCGACTTTGGCTGTGTATGGGAAAGGGTCTCGACATGCGGCCCCGATATTGTGTGCGGTCCCGTCCTGTGCTTGAGATGCGGCCACTTGCCGTGATAGCCGTTTGAACTCGGTAACGCTGGCACAACCGCCAGCGAAGGAAGACCGACCAAAAACTCGATATCATCGGGCGATTTTACGGTATTGTCGAGGTACTCGCGGAAGAGCGCCAGGCCAATTCCTCCAACCAGACCCACCAAGAAGCTCATTAAGATATTACGTGCTTTCTGTGGGCCTGCGGGGGCGGCGGGGACCAGAGCCGGATCCACGACGCGGATATTGCTCGACCGTAGGCCCGCCGTAATCCCCGCTTCCTTCAGCTTCTGCAAAAGACCATCATAGAGCAGCTTGTTCGATTCTGCGTCATGCTCAAGGATGTGGAACTCAACGAGTTTTTCGGCGAGTTCGTTCGACTCAGCCTTCTGCCGATCCAGCGCCTGTGTCAGGAGCTCAAGATGTTGACGCGCGGTGTTGTAATCCTCCTCGACGCTCCCCACCATTATTTTCTGCGCACGCGCCAATTCTGCTTCCACTTCCTTTTGTTGCTCAGCGATTCGCTGAACTTTAGGAAAGTTGGGCCCATATTGCGCTAGTGCCTCGGCGTATGAATCGTCGAGGGCGGATTTGCGCTTCGTCAAGTCCTGGATCACGGGACTGTTGCGGACCTCAGGGAGTAAATCCACGTTCCCGGAAGCGGCCATTCGGTAGAGAGCTTCGCTCGCTGCCAAACCCGTCTGGGCTTCCGTGACGGCCTTATTTAGGTCTCCCAGCGTTTGCGTAGTGATGTTCTGCTTCTCGTCAATCTGCCAGATCTGGTTTTGCCGTTCGTAGGCGACACGAGCATCTTCGGATTTTTCGACCTTGATACGAAGCTCTTCGAGTTCTTGGGAGAGAAAACCCGACGCTTGCGTTGTTGCGTCATACTTACTGCGAAAGTTCTGTTCAATGTAGTTCTGAACGTGCCCATTGGCAACCCGGGCAGCGAGCTCGGGGTTTCCCGACTCGAACTGTACTTCGACAAGGCGGCTGTTGGGCACACGCTTGACGGTGAGATGCCCCAAGAAGGCTCCGAGTATAGCGGGACGCGCCACGCCCGCGCCACGATGCGGTAAGGCGAGCGCGCCCGATGTTTCACCAAACTCGGGATATTGACCCAGGTTGAGCATATTGATCGTCTGCAGTGCGAGCGTTTCGCTCTGCAGGATCTTGACCTGTGTCTCGACGTAGTCTTCCATATCGATATATTCGTCGAAGTTCGCACCTTGAAACGGCAGAGTATTCTGGGATTCTTTGTCCACTTCGACGCGTGCCGCGGCTTGGTAAATCGGCTTCATTTTGAATGAAGCGATTGTGACCACAGTCACCACGGTCAACAGAAACGTAGCGATCAGCCACTGATGCTTACGGAGTATGATAAGGTAATCAAGCAGGTGCGGCTCCCGCGGCATATGCTCCCACGGGACGGTCGCCCGGCCAGGAATGACCGCCAAGGTTTCTGCGGCCTTGACGTCCCGAGCGATGGGTCTGGATGCTTCTTCCATTTACCTAGCCGTCCTCACTTGCGAATCAGGTCCACTGAGAGTTTCTTCAATCGCCCGCATTACGGGGCTGTTGAACGATAGACTAGAAGACCTGTACCGATTGATACCGCTGCCTGCGCGGCTTGGACCGCAACCTTGAGGGCGAGGTTGTCCGGGACATACAAAATGTCATTTGATTTCATCACGACGTCTTCCGATTTGTTTTTTTCGATCTGCTTGATGTGGACTGGAATGGCTTCACGTACTCCCGTTTTCGGATTCATGCGATAGATCACTGCGTCATCCGGCTTCGCGTAACCGCCAAGCCCGTGGGCCAAGGCAACTGCCTTCAAAACGGTGGTCTCTTCCCCGCGGCTCTGCAGGACGTATCCTCCGGGTTGCGCTACTCCTCGGCCGAGGATGTAAACCATTCCAGCAGCTGGGACATTCACGACATCTCCGCCGTGGACAAGGATATTAAAAGCCGTACTTTCTGTATTGAGGACATCTTGCAACTGAATTCGAATCGTTTGCGCTGCAGAATCGGATCCAGCGTTCGTCGTGTCGGAAATCGGTTTGACCACTTCGCCTAGCGTCGACCGTGTAACCAAGATTTCGGTTCCCGCGTTATCGGAGATTCCACCGGCGTTCGCAATGAGCTCAAGCAGCGTCGTCGGCCGGACCACTTGATAGGTCATCGGATGTCCCACTGCTCCGATAATCGTCACTGGCTGGCTGATTTGCTCTTTGACGAAGACAGAAACCTGCGGGTGAGAAACCAATCCATTCTGAATGAGAAGATCTTGGATCTTCTGCTCCAATTCGAAAGGGGTAAGGCCAGCCGCCTCGATTCTCTCGTGGACTAGCGGAAAACCAATCAGCCCGGTAGTACTAACGCGGATGTCCCGAGAGAGTTCCGGGACGTCAAAAACCTCAATACGGATTAGATCGCCCGCTCCGAGCGGGATGTCCGCGGAAGGTGACTTTCCCAGGCCGGCGAGCTCTTGGATCCTGGCATTCGTCTGCTGTGTGCTTTCGTCTTTATTCTGACCATAAGTAGCCTGCAGGCTGAGAAGCACACACATGAGAGCTGTGAAGACAGGCTTCCAAAGCCCGTCCATCGCCCCACGGACTGTTCTTCCCATAAGACAGATAACCCCCACAGATACTATGCATAGCAGGGTGTGCGTCTGTCAACGACAGGATTCAAGTGCTCGTAGTCTCGGCGCAGTGATTTCTCTCTATCTTCGTCCCGTGGAGCTTCGGGCGTGACGATGTGACTAAGAGACAATCTAGACGGGGCACCAGAATGCCATGGCTTGTGATCGCATTGATTTTTCTCGTTGATAGGGTCCGCCGTTCTTGACAGGATCCCACCGGGTGTAGGAGTGTGCGGCATTTTGGGACCACTCTACCTTGGGAATGGCCGTAGATGGCAGCAAACGGCTGCGGAGAGAACTATTGCACGCTCAGATTGGAAGGGGCCGAAGGAGTCATGCTCAATTCATACCAGAGCGCCCAGGCGATCGCTCCGGCAGCCCCTAGAACGATAACGTCGAATAGCAGATGACGGCGCTTGGCACGCTTGATCTTTGGGTTGACGTCGGGTCCTCCTACTCCTGCGGCTTGCTGGGGTTCCGAAGCTGGTTCCAGGTCCATGGTCACTCTGTAGGACTTTCCCGCGGGAATTTCATGTAGCTCGCCGTCGTTATCGAGGACCAGTGTGCCACGATATGCGGAAATGATCACTTCCAGCGGACCCAGAATCGTTACTTGTCCATAGGCAGGCTGTCCATTCGCCGCGCGCAGAATTCCCTCAGGAATCTCCAGCGCTATTTGGTCTACGCCATTCGATGAAAATCCCACTGTGCCGCGCTCCACGGAAGCATTCACCGCGGTGGAATTCGCAGAAAGCGTAGCGGAGCTGGAAGCCAGCAAATAGAACTGGCTTCCTCCGACCCTCAATCGCACTGTTCCGCCCTCATCGGTAGTAAGCGTATCGCCCGTGTAAACCGTCGTACCGATCACCGCGGTTGCAGTTCCCAGACGAGCTGCTTGCGCCTGTGTTACCAGACCTAGCGGTTTCTCGTTTGCCGCAAAGCTGGGACTGCTGATCAAGGCGAAAGCAACGATGGCGACGACGCAGGATTTACTCGGGGTTCGCACGGCAACCTCCTATGAGTACAGCAACAATCTAGGCGCAGAAGAATCCGATGTCAATAGCTGGGACGTGCGCTCAGGAGAACGAGGCAAGTAATTTCACGACTGTCTTGAAATCAAATTGGGTGCGGAGCGTTTCATCACAACCGCGGCGGGAGCAGTCGGACAGAATTTACCAGCTCTTCCTTCTTGGTTCAGAATTGACGTTTAATAAACGCGGCAAGAAAGAGAGCGCAGTGCGCTCATTCTGCTATTGGGGCGCGCGCGTGTGAGCCGATGCGCTGGCGCTTCATCGGCGCCTCCGAAGGCAGAGGCGGCGATGTGGCGAGGTAGGCTTGCAGCAGAAACAGGAGCGCGTTCGAAGGGATGTGAAGATTGAAATCGACCCAGCTGTGAAGCAGAAGACCGCAGACCGCTGCGATAGCGCCCGCGTGGAGCGCCCGTGAAAAACGACCTTGTTCGGCCACGAAGGATTTCCGCGCTTCCCGGTATAACAGCCAGAGAAATCCCGCACCGCACAAACCGCCCAGGATTCCCGTTTCGGCCAGAGCTTCGATGTAATCGTTGTGAACATGATCCACCACATAACCGTCGTAGATGGTTTCGTAGCGCGGGTACACGCTGATCATTGTGCCGAGCCCGGCGCCTTTGATTGGATGGTCGAGGAAAATATGTTCCGCGCCGCGAAACATGGACGCGCGGCGCGTGACGGTCACATCGCCAACCCGCGTGTTCGACAGCCTCTCGATTGCTGTTCCTGCCCCCAACCAAGCAATTAGTACGACAGCTGCCAGGGCCACGACCCCCAACGCAATTATCCGCGGACCATCGAGTCCGCTCCGAGTGCGTGCCAGAACAACGAGCACAACCACCTCCAACGCGAAGGACACTATCCCTCCTCGCGAACTCGCGAGAATGAGGGCGCCAATGGGAATTATTGTCAGCAAGCCGACCATCGGGAAGAGGTCCCGGCGCAGGCCGCGGAAAACGAGTAGCGACAGACCGACCGGCGCCACGAGCTCAATAAAGCCGGCAAAGTGGTTGCGGTTCACATAGGGGCCAAATACGTCGCCTCCTTGGAGAAGTTGGCGATACCAGTAGATGGTTCCTTCGGAAGTGAAATGCTGGATGATTCCGAGCAGAGCGACTGAAAAACCCAGAACTACCAGGAACCAGGCCAGCTTCACAAGATCGGCCCTCTCTCGGAATGCCTGCGCGGTCAGGAAAAATATAATGAAATACGCTGCGACCCTCAACAATTCCAGTCGCGTGAGGAATGGATAGGGTGTCCAACGAAAAACAAGTTGAACGATGCCGACTGCGATAAAGCCGAGCAGGGGCCAGCTCAGCGGATTCCATTGGATCGTCGACTGCTCGTCTCTGTATACGATTACGGCCCAGGAAATCAGAAGAATCGAAGCCCCGATCTCCAGAAGCGATTCCGACCAGACTTCGACCGCACCGAAGGCCAGAACGGAAAACGCGAGCAGAAACAGCAGGCCAACGCGGATCACCCTCATTGCGGAGGGTTCCCCTGGGCTTCCGCAGGGACCAGCGAAACGTCGGCGATCCAGACCGTGCCGCGGAGCTTGTTGTCAAACAATCGGCTGCCCTCGCGCAGCAGTCGAACCAGCAGGAAGTGCGTTTCCGGGCCGGTGGTCACGTCCATTTCCGCGGCAGTCCACGGACGGGAGCCCGTAAAATTTTCGCTCAGCACGTTCACCACGCCATCGTGATTAGGATCGACAATCGAAAAACGCATCCCGCTTTCGGTGGTGATCTCTGCGGTCCGCATGTAAGCATGAAAATGGTAGGCACGGCTGGGCTCGACCGGAACATATTGCGCGGGCTCAGTGACTTCCAGGTTTCTGCCGCCGCCAAAATCCAGTCGAACGGTGCGGACGCCATACGAAGGAGGGGCGGAGTCAAAATCAATTGTCACGCCCCAGGGAGAGTTCCATCGCCAGCCCAATCCTCCATTGTCGAAATCGCGCGAGAATTCGCCGTTCCACACCAGCGAATGAGTCAGTGGTTCGCCGTGCGGCAAACCCGCCGTGGTGAGCGCTTCGACCCACGCTTGTTTGGCATCCACAGAGCGATCGTCCTGAATCAATTCGTCAAAGAACGGAAACGTTCGCACGAGGGGGACCGGTTTCCCCAGGGTGATGAGCCTACGCCACACAGAAAGGGCAGCGTCGGTTTGGCGATGGGAGGCGAAAAAATTCAGCGCTTGAGTGTAAGCGTCCACATCGGGGGGCAGCGCCTGATCCAGCAGGACATTTACATCACGCGTTGTTCGCCACACACGCGAGATGGCGAGAGGCAGCAGCCTCGGATCCGATTGCACTGCGTGACGAATCTCGGCGTATCCAGCGGCATCCTGGTCCTGGCGCAGAAGAAAGCTTCCATAGTTCCACGCAACTTGAGCGGACAGTGGGTACACGGAGCGCGCCTGTTCAAATGCGTGTTGCGCGCCGGCTAGATCTCCGTTGGCCTCGTAGGCTCCGGCCAGGTTCATACAATAGGTTGCGGAAAGCGGGTCATCCTGAACGGCCCGCTGGTAGTCGGCGAGCACCTGCACCGGGTCGGCGTTTGCGAAGTCCAGCTGCCTGTGGCGGCCCAGCAGGTCCCAGGCCGCGGCGTTTCCGGGTTCGAGCGCAACGCCACGCTCAATCAGCTCGATACGAGTCGAATGAACAAGATGGTCAGCCAGCCAGAGCCTGCCTGCCTGGTAGGAGATCAATGCGCCGGCCGCCAGCGCGAACACCAGAATTGCCGGGCGCGCTGGAACTCCCTGAATTGTTGGCTGCACAGAGCCGTAATGTCCTATGAGTATCGGTATTTTCGCAAGGCCAAATTCCAGCACGCCCTTTGCGAAATTTTACGGTAGGCGCGCCTGTATGCGTGCGGCTGCTGCCGCAGGGCACCCGCACTGGCAGCGGCGTGACGGGCGATGATTCAGGCGGTGGAAACCCGTCGCTTATTTCTGGCCGAAGCGGTAAATGAAACCCACGGAGCCGCGATAATTTCCTTGGCTGGTGCCGCCATAGTTGGTGGCATTAATCTGATAGAAGCCGGTATGTTCGTAGTCGAGCTCGATCAAGCGAATGGTCCAGCGCTTCGTGAATTTCACGTCGAAGCCGCCTCCGCCCATCCAGGTGCTGGCCCAGCCCCAATGACTGAACTCATTGAAGCCTCCCTGCGCCTCCAGGTTGAAGCCGGAATAGCCCGGGCCGACCAACACCTCGCCAAAAGGAGTGAGCTTGTGCCGGTGGCCCAGAGGATAAATTCGCGCGCCAAACATTAACGTATAGAGCTGGGTGTTCCCGTTCGCGCTGTTGATGTTATAGGCCCCGGAAAGATCGGCCGCCGCGCTCAACCAGCGAAATATACGATAGTCCGCATACATCGAAAATCCGTTCATGTTCAGCCGGTGGCCGTCGGCCTCCAGCAACGATCTGTACATATATCCGCCGCCGAGTTCAAAATTCGCCCGGGAAGGTTTCTGCAAGTGCGGCTTCGGAATATGCGGCTTCGGAATACCGAACAACAGGTTTTCCGGCGGGGGACTAACCGGCGCGGGACTAATCGGCAAAGGACCGTACAAAGACAGTTCTTGCGCCGAGACATGCAGGCCAAAGAATGCCAACAGAAACAAAATTCCCGCTACCTTCCTCATCAACTTCATCAACCGCGTCCTCCAGTAATGGCTTGGTGTCAAGTGTCTTTCATTCTGCGAGTTTTCAGATGCAGGCGGCCGCTAATACGTTGGCACGCGGCGGCACATAGGATAGATGGAAAGCCCCGCAAAGTGTAGTGGCGGCGGAAATTCATCTGAAATCGAAGCAGGGCCCGGCTCCGCGACGCCTGGGTGCGCACGCCCCGGGGGAGCCGCGAAGTTGGTGACGGCACCCACCCGAAAGGCGGCGCGCAAAGAAAGGCCGCGCGGCCTGAACTGCGTTTGCGTTCGGTTTTATTGCGTGATGGTTACGTTCACCGTGATCGCTGGCTTGGCGACGCCTCCCGACGATGGTGTAATCACGATGGTTGACGACTTGGACCCTGCGCCTGGTCCTCCGCTGCAACCCGCGACCAGTACGAACACTATCATCGCTCCCGCCATTCCCAGACGCGTACGGAATCGCCGGGCCTCGGGAAGCCGGAAGAGCAGGGCAATCGCCATCATGATCAAGAGCACCTGCTGCAGCAACACGGACGGCGGCATCTTCATGGATTGCGGCGGCACAAGGAAGGCCGCGGCTGTGATGGAACCATTCACGGTAGCGACCGGCGAAGCCTGCGTTAGATTGGCGGTGGGTACGGAGCACGACGTAATCAGCATTCCGGTTCCGGGGACACAGGTGAAATCCACAGATCCAGCAAAGCCGCCCGAGCCGGTGACGAGCACTGGGAACGGGCCGGTGGCGCCTTTTACAACACTGATGGACGCAACAGAAACGGAGTAGTCCGCGGTAGCGCTGCCGGTGCCTGTCAGGCCGACCGTCAGCGGATGAGGTTGCCCCGGCGCAGGAGGTGTGTCGGCACTGTCAGGCGTCTTCAGCGTTGCAGCGTTTGAGCCTGCGGCCGAAGGTGTGTATATCACGCCCAACTTGCAGGAAGCTCCTCCGGCGAGCGACTCGCGCACAGTGCAAGTCCCACCCGCCGCTGGGGCGCTGAAATCCCCGGCGTTGCCTGCTGTGGCATTGATGATGATCGTCAGCGGCAACGTGATGGCTGACGTCGTATTGTTCGTAATCGTGAAGAAGAACGGCGCGGTGGGTGTGCCGACCAGCTGCGATCCGAAATTGTTGCTGGCGGGCGTAATCGTGATCGTCGGCGTAAGCGGTAAATCGGCGACGAAGGCATTCGTTGCGCCTGGCGCTCCCAGAGCCGACTGGAATGCTCCCGCGGAGGTCAGCATGTCGGGCGATGTCATAAAACCTGTGATGAAGGCGTTGGTGCCGGAGACTGCGATTCCCCGAACGCTGTCCTGAGTTGTCGCGGTGTTCTGAACTTGTCCCGTGAAGTATGTGGAGTAAACCAGATCCGCCAAGCCCTGCCCGTTCGGGCCGATTTTAGATACGAACCTAGACCCTTTCGGATTGGTGCGCGCTTCCTGCAAGGCTCCTTGCGTAACGGGAAACTCAGCTGAACCTGTCAGTCCGGCCACGTAAGCGAGGCCCGCTGAGTCCGATGCAATCGAGAAGCCTGTGTCGCCGGCACTGCCACCCAGAAAGGTTGAGTACTGCAGCGCGCCATTCACGATGTTGAGAAGCGAGACGAATGCGACGCCGTTCGCGACTCCGGCCCCGGGAGGAGGAATGGAACCGGCTGTGACTGGGAAGTTCGCTGACGAGGTTGTGCCGGTGATGTAAGCAATCTTGGTGGCCACCGCTGGAACGCCCGTTCCCAGATTCACTCCAAAAGCATCCTCCGCACCGGGGTTTCCACTCAATCAGTGTGAATAGGTGAGGGTCTGCGCGGTGGTGTTGACGACCGTAATGAAAGCCGAACCTTGGCCGTTGGCACCACACGCGGCGCTGCCGGTAATCGCGGTGCCTGCTGTGGGAAAATCAGTCGACACCGTTCCGCCCACAATGTAAGCGCCGCCAGCGGCATCGACCGTCACCGCCTGCGCGGCGTCTGCGAAACCGAGAAGAAAGGCGCTGCCTGCGCCGGAACCGCCGATATACGTTGAGTAGAGCAAGCCCGGCGTCCCGGACACCGTGGTATCAAACTTCGATAGAAATGCGTTTCCCGCATCGCCCGTGCTGGTTTGTCCCGCGGTAATTGGCGTTCCCACTACCGGAAACGTCGTGGATTGCGTGGCACCCACGACATAAACTTTTCCAGTCGAGTCGAGCGCGATGCCGTTTCCTTTGTCGTTGATGTCTCCGCCCAGGTAACTGGAGTAGGCAAGTTGCGCCGAGCCGGTGGCGGAAGGCGCGAGTTCTGTTAAAAACGCCGCTGATTCGGCGGTGACGCTAGCTGGAGGCGTGCCCTGAAACGGAAGTACCGCAGTACTTAACGGGAAGTCGGAAGATCCCGTGAAGCCCGTCACGTAAACATTCGGAGGCGTAGCCGTGTCCACTGCGATCGCGTTGGCCTCATCCCCGAAGGCATTGCCGCTGCCGCGGAGGTACGTCGAGTAAATGAGTGCCGTGCCGCCCGGGTTCAGTTCCGTGACGAAGGCAGTGCCGAGCGCGAGATCGAGTGGCGGCGTCGCCGAAACCGGATTCTTCTGCGGAAACAGCGTCGAGAACGTCTCGCCGGCAATGTAAGCGTCACCGGCCGCGTCCAATGCGATCCCCAACGCACGATCGAAGACCTCGCCGCCGACATATGTGGAGTAGTTCAAAACCGGGTCAATCGTGAGAGGCTGCGTGTGATCGTAGGCCGCGACCGTAAAGCGAATCTGGCGACCGTTCGCAATCGTATAGTTTCCCGCGATTTCCCGCCGCTGGCCGTTTACTTCCTGATACGCGACAGGCTGCTGCAGCGCGACTTTGCCGCCTGCCACGCTCATCAGCACATCGCCTTGCGAATTGATATCGAGCTTGCGCGCGCCAGCAATACTTAGCGCGATGGCATTGGGGTCCGCACCCGGCGCGACGATGAAGTCATATTCCAGGCGTCGCTGGCGTCCGTGGAAGAGCACGTCCACGCCGGGATAAATTCCCTGGTAGCGCACCGCTTCGTAGGAAGGAACGTCCGTGTGCCATTTCTTCGGATCGTTGCCAATGAAGTAGCTTGTTTTTCCAGGCAGAAGTTTCGTTCCGGCGATTTCAGCGGAGGGATTCGCTCCGTCGAAGTGCACGCGCAGAACGGAAGTCTTCACCGCGGCGCTCGCTTTGTGGCGCATTCGCGCCGCAACAACTGACGCGCCGTTCGCTGATTTCGTTTTGGCGGTTGATGGCTGACGCAAGGTAAGGACTGCTCCCTGGTTCGTCAGGAACAGTTGGTAGCTCTGGCCGTGCGCCAGGTAGCGAACTTCCGGGTCCGTCTGCCCTTGATTGGCTTCAAACGCTAGCGGCACTGTGCCGTACGCGCTCGTCAAATTTTCCTTTTGCGCGGCGGAGAGCGGAGCCACAGGCCGGGCCGAGGCAGCTTTATGATTGCTCGCAATGGGCTGGGAAGAATGCGCGCGGTGGTGCATCTGTACCGACGAAAACAAAGCAAGGATGGCCAATGGTACGCCAGCCATGATTGCAATTCTTATCAGCGCAGATTTCGTCTGCATGGAGTTACTCCTCAGTCTGTTTTTTCTGAAATGAATTTCGATGAATTAAAAGGAATCCTGGCAGCGGCCCAGTCGACGGAAATTAGAAAGCCCTCGTTTTGCGAACACCCGATTACCCACGGGCTCTGGCGAAGGCGCCGAATCGTGCGGGACGGACACGCCATTTGAACGGGGATGGTAGCACAGCTTGTTGGACGGGAAACCTTAGGATGGCCGACAATTCCACTACATGGTATTCAAAGAGCTGCTCTCTTTGAACAGGAGCTAAATCAGTAGTTTCCGTGCTCAACGGGTGGGGGCTTCCACAAATACAGCTTTTGCGCCTCCTTGGCGAGCAGATCGCAGAGATCAGGCAGGCGCACGGCATCGTGATGCGCGTAAAGCGCGCGAATAGGAACGCTGGGGGCCAGGCGCGCGAGTGTTTCGAATTCCCTCGCGCGCATGCCGCTATCAAGCGTATTGGTCGCGAATGTGTTTGCCACGAGGGCGAGGAACGCCATCTGCGGCGTGAGCTCTTCAACCAATGGGGCAGGATCGCCGCGTCGCTCGCCTAGGATATAAATCGCAGCCAGCGGCAAGGCTTGTTGCGCGAACCGCAACTCCTGTTTTCCCAGTGACAGGCAGCGCTTTTCGTAATTCGCGCTGAATTGCGGCAGCGCATCCCGGGAACCGTACAGTGATTCCACGGACTCGGGCCAGAGACACAGATACGGATACGCGGGATGAATAAAGAACGATCCGTTGCGCTCGGCAAGCGTGACCACGTCATCGGACAAAATCGCGTGGCCGCGCCGCGCCAGCGCCGCCGCCGTCGTGGATTTTCCGGCGCCTTCGGATCCCACAAACGCCACGGCCTTTTCGCCGAACGCCACCGCGCTGGCATGCAGGCACGTCACGCCCCGCAGCCGCAGCAGGATCCCCAATACCGGTCCCAGCAGATACGTGGCCGTGTCTTCCATCGCCAAGCTGCTGGGCCAGGTCGCCCAGACTTCCTTGCCCTCGCGATCCAGCCAAAATTGCGTCCCGTCGAAGTAGGCGAGCCGCAAATAACGGGAACCTTCAGCCTTCCAAATTCTCAGTGCTGGGTTTCCCGCTGCGTCCTTGTACGGGCTGTCGTAGCTGAGCTCTTCAGGACTGGGTGGAATGGCCCCGTTGCTATAGGGCGAAGTGCCGAGGTGAATCGCGACAGTTCGTTCGTTCAATGACTCAAACGGGGGATCGTTTTGGCCTGGACCTACAATTGTTAGCTCAGGAATGGAGAGATTGCAGCGGAGCAACAAGCCGAAGACGGCGTAAGTGAAATTCACTGCGGTCAAAGGCCAGAGTCCTCTGACCCACGGCACAAACTCTCAGCCGAACTTTCAAGATGTTCCTGACCTGCGGCCACCGCACGCGCTCCAGTGAGGTTGCTCCGTCCGTTCTCAGACGTACTTCTGACACTCGTGCGAATTCCTGCGCGACTAGACGTGTGTTTTTATTCGCGGCGTCGACCCTCCGTCGTTGGTGTGGGAGACCCCGACCTGCTGGGTCAATTCCTGTACAGTGCCGTATACGGTTATAATCGGAGGGGAATATGGTTTCTTATTGTCCCGTTTAACGGGCTTAAGCATTACGAACCTCCGCACGCAAGTTATACCGGACCTCACGCGCTGACTGCAACCAAAAGTTAAGGCAAAGCGGGCGCAGAGCGGAGTGAGCCCGCTCCGAGTTCGTTTCATTTCGAAACGCCGCGAGTAGTGACTTGTTAACGTAAGAATCCATTTCGCCGTCCCATGTCACCTGATCCAGCCATCCTGCTCGCGCTTGTTTTAAATGCTCAACCAAAGGGCTGCCCGCCAGAGGCGTCTTCGGCCGCGTACGCACACTTTCAGGCAATCTCCCCGCCACAGCCTCTCGTAAAAGCTGTTTTCCGAAAAATAATGGAAAAGGCGGAAGCGCCAGAAGGAAATTCACCACCCGCAAATCCAAAAAGGGATGCCGCACCTCAACCGTGCAGCGTGTCACTCCCGGATTTTCCTGCTCGAACAAGAAAGACCACTGCGGCAACGCGAGCGAAGCGTGGGCCTTGGGAAGGATGGGGTGGGGGCGGGCGGCCGGAAGCTGGCTCCATTCCTTGGCCCGATCCCTCAGGTTCAATCGGCGCGCAAAGTCTGGTACCAGCCAGCGCGGAAACACCAGCGCCCTGGGATCTCTTCCGAAAAAACGCTGTACGCGGCGTTTCAGCCCGGGAATCACCGAAGGGCGCAGCCGGAGATAGCGGGAAGATTCGCGGAACAGGCTGCCCCACTCCTGATTTCGCACCAGGTCTCGCGCAAACGGCCACATCTCAAAGAGCATCAGGTTGTCAGCACCTTCGCCTGAGAGCACCACGCGGCAATCCGCAGCGATGGTACCGAATTGGTCAAACAGGCCCACAAAAAATGGATCGTCAACCGGTTCGGGCGACCTGAATTCGGCCTCCTCCCACCGTTCGAACGGACGCAGCTCATCCATCGGAATAAACTGCTGCGGGATCTTTAGGAATTCCGCCACTTCGCGCGCGTAGCGGCCATCCTGGTCAGGAAACAAAGACTCATAGACCACGGTGTAGGCGCGCAAATCCTGCGGGCCACCGGCGCTGGCGGCCAGATCGCGTGCCGTCGTGGCGATGGTCGCCGAATCCAGGCCGCCGCTGAGCAAAATTCCCGCGCGACCCACGCGCGTGCGGTCCGCTACGGCCGCTTGCAGCAGCATTTGAATATGTTCGACGTAATCTCCCGCGCTCTTGTAGCGGATGCGCCCGTCCGTGGGAGCCGACCAGTAGCGCTGGATGCGCAGCCCCTCGGCGCTGATGGTCATGGCATGTGCCGCGGGCAGGCGCCGGATGTCACGGAAAGTAGTGGTGGCGACGTCGCAGTTCAATCCAAACAGCAGGAAATCGCCGATCGCGGCGTCGTTCAGGTCCTCGGAAACGTCGGGATGCTGGCGCAGGCAGTCCAGTGTGTTGCTGAAAAGAAAAAGCTCGCCCAGTTCGGAATAATAAAAAGGCTTCACGCCAAAATGATCGCGCGCGCAAAACAGGATCTTCTTGCGCGCGTCCCAGATGGCAAATGCGAAATCCCCGCGCAAATGTTGCACGCACTCCGCACCCCAGGCCGCATACGCGCGCAGAATCAAGCCGGAGTCTGTAGCCGCGCGGCCCGCCGCGCCTTGTCCCTGTTGCGTGAGCTTCTTTTCCAATTCCTCGCGGCAATCAATGCGCGCATCTGCGGTGACCCACAGCTGGCCATCGAGGCTGGCGGGCTGCTGCTCAATTTGCGATTCGTGCGTGGTGCGCAGCATGGTGTGGCCCAAGCCAATCGCGCCGTGCGACCAGGTTTCCCGCGCGTCCGGCCCGCGAAAGGAAAGAAAATGCGCGAGCGCCTGCAACAGCCCGCGGTCCACCGGCGCGCCACTACGCTCGTAAATGCCCACGATGCCGCTCAATAGGTGCGCGCCTCCAGGGGCGTAATCGGTCCGTCGAATGGAGTGAAGTGCAGGTGCTCGGCGCTTGCGTCATTCAACACCGCCGCATCCACTTCCACCCATGCGTGCGCTTCGAAGCGCTCGAATTCCTTCCGGGCTCCAATGCGCAGCTCCGCTGAAATTCCGCGCCGCCGCAGCAGCCACCACAGAATCAGCGACTGCTCCAGGCAATTCGTATCAAAGAATACATTCCGCGCTGCCGCCGCTGCCATTCGCGCGATCAATTCCGCCAGTTCTCTTTGCGAGGCGTTCTGGCGACGCATGGTGGTATTCGCCGATGGAGCCAGCCATGCCAGGACACTCTTCCAGCGGCGAAAGCCCGCCAGCCGCAATCCCAGCCAGGTGGCCAGAAGTCCGCCAGCCGCTTCCAGCGCGATGCTGCGCTGATAACCGCTGAGCCGCCAGAACTTTTGCCACCGTTCCGTCATGATTGCCTTATCGGCATCAACCCCGCCAGTGTCCACGAGGCGTGCACTGTCATTTTGAACCCAGTTGCCAGGACAAAGTCGCGCTCGTTACGCACCGGCCGCCGCGTCACGAACTTCGATCAGTCCCTCGCTCCGCATCGTTTCCAGCAGCGCCAGCAGATCGTTGCCGCATCGCACTTCATCCACTTCATATTCTTCGAGCAAGGTGTTGCGCAGCTCCGTAACGCTCTTTGGTTGCTTCAGCAGATCCCAAACACGCGCCCCCACCGGATTCATTCCGTAATACACGCTGTTCTTCAGATTTAAAATCGCCGATTCCTCGCCAAGAGGGCACGAGACCTGTTCGGGTGCAGCTACAACAATCGTATATAAAGACAGAGGTGAGTCCATTGCGGCCGCTCCCGTGGCATTGGCCTGGGGCAATTCTTCCGTCATATAGCTCGGCGACGGAGGACCGGTTCGATCCACACACCCTGCGGATATCGACTGGACGACCTCCATTCTACTGTCACTCGCCCCGAACAGCAATGACGGACTGGATTCGTCGTGATGATTCGGTTATAACGACCGTAATGCCTTCGCCTGCTATTTGCGTGGAAGCGCTTGAAAAATATTTTCCACCTGCACATTCGGGCTGGCGCGCGCTGCTCGAGCCCATCGCGCGTCCCAGCGAGTGCGCCCTCGCGGGAATTTCCTTTTTGGTCCAGCCTGGTGAGGCCGTTGCAATCGTGGGACCGAATGGCGCGGGAAAGTCCACGCTGCTCCGCATTCTCGCCACACTGATTCTTCCCACCCACGGCCGCGCGGCGATTTCCGATTGCGACGTAGAGCGCCATCCCTCGCGCGCGCGGCGCCAGTTCGGCTATCACACCGGCGGTGACGAAGGTTTCTACACCCGACTGAGCGCCCGGGAAAATCTCAGCTTCTTTGCAGCCATGAACAACATGTCCCGCGCAGAAGCTCGCGCACGCATCAGGCTCACCGCCGAACGCATGGGCATTACCGCGGAACTCGATCGCCAGGTGCGCACTCTTTCCACCGGCATGACCCATCGCGTAGGCCTCGCGCGCGCGCTGCTCCACCAGCCGGCTGTATTGCTGCTCGATGAACCGACGCGCAGCCTCGATCCGCTGGCAGCCGCGGATTTCCGCCGACTGCTGAAGGACGACCTGGTGCGCCAGCACGGCACCGCGCTGCTTTTCGCGTCGCACACCTTAAGCGAAGTCGCCGAAATCGCCGACCGCGTGTTATTGCTCGAAGCAGGACGCGTCACGGCTTTTGATTCTCCGCGCGGAATGTGCGCAGTGGCCGGCGCCGCGAGCCTGGAAGACGCCATCGCGCGTCTCGCACGCCGTTCCACACCTGCCGAGGTGCAGCCGTGAACTTGGCGCGTGCTCTGCGCAAGATTGCTGCGTTCTTCATGCGCGATTTTGCAATCGCTCGCGGATATCGCGGGGCCCTGCTGCTGGAAGCGTTCCAAGCGCTTTTCGGCGTGGCGACGTTCTACTATCTGTCTCGCTTCGTTGAGAGCCCCGAGCTGGCCCGCGCGCTGCCCGACGGCAGCAATTATTTTGCGTTTACGCTGGTGGGCTTCGCATTTTTCGATTATCTCAGCGTATCGCTCACCGCTTTTGATTCTAGCATCGAGGAAGCGCGGCAGAATCGCACGCTGGAAGCTTTGCTGGTAACGCAGACTGCGCTTCCCGTGATTCTGGCGGGCTCGGCGGTGTATCCGTTCACGGCGCTGGCGCTGCGGACCTGCGTCTATCTTGCGTGGGGCGCGCTGCTTTTCGATTTCACGCCGCGTGCGGCGAATTGGCCGGGAGCCGTCGCGATTCTGCTGGCGTCCATTTTTGCATTTGCGGGGTTGGGAATTATTTCGGCGAGCTATGCGGTTCTCATCAAGCGCGGGAATCCCGCGAAGTGGCTGGTGCTGGGAATTTCCGGCATGGTCGGCGGGATGATGTATCCGGTCAGCGTTCTACCGGGCCCGCTGCGGATTCTGGCGCGTTTGATTCCGGTCACTTACTCACTGGAAGGAATGCGCGCCGCGCTGCTGGGCGGTGCGGGATGGCGCGAGCTGTGGCCCTCGATCGCGGCCCTGTTGATTTTCGCCGCGATCCTAATCCCGCTGTCGTTCATGGTGTTTGGTTGGGCGCTGCGCCGCACCAAAGTTACCGGCACGCTCACTCACATCTGAATCTTCGCGAGCGTGCGCCTGGCTCCAGAAAAACGACGCGGCAACGAAGCCGAACGCTACTCCGTGCGAGATTCTAATCGGAAGAAGGCGGCGAGCGCCGCCTTGTGCGAGCGAACTACTACTGCGAAACGCTAAGGCGGCGTTTTACGAACAGCGCAACTAGCCCCGCACCAACCAGCAAGAATGATGCAGGTTCCGGCGTCGTCGAAACCAGCGTGACTGTCAGAGTGTATCCCGCGGGCCCGGTCGGAAAGTTTATCAGCGGAATATCCCCGGCGGGCGCCAGCATCGTCGGCGCCGCTTCGGTGCCGCTGGTGAACAGCGCAATGTTCGAATCGCTCGGGTTGGTCAGGTTGAACACTTCGCCCTGGTCAAGGGTGAGGCCGCCTCCAAAACTTATGTCGTAGAACGTGACGTATCCGCCGTCGGGGTCCGGAGCTCCATTCAGCATCATATCAGTCGGCGCCACCTGGAACCCGAAAGTCCCCTCAACATTTTCAGGGGCGATGGTCGGGTTCACAGGCAGATAGAACGAAGCCGTAACGCCTCCGGGTCCAGTAAGGGAGTAGTACAACTCCGTATTGCCGTCAGCCCTCGCCGCGCTGACCGAAACCAGAGCCAAGAACGCAATTACCGCGGCACTTCGTAAAAGTAGTTTCATCATCCCACCTGTTTTGCTGGCCTGTGCGGTCGAACCGCATCAGGCTGCACAATTAAGGTGCAATCCGCCTTCCATCGGCTCTTACTGTAACACCTTATAAATCAACACGGAATCGTAAACATTCGCGCAGGACGGCAAAAAAGCTTCCCAGAAGTGCAAATTTAGTTCTGACGGGCATCCGGCCCGGGCCGCCGGGATGGATGGTCCTCTCGCGTCAACGAACGCCTCCCGCAAGCAGGAATTCCGAAACGTTGCTCCACACGGACTTGTGGCACGAGTCAGGGTGCAGTACAGTTTTTCCATGGGCGAGAATGCCACCGTGATAAAAGTCCCGTTGCTGGATCTGCAATCCGAATACGCAGAGCTGCGCGACGAGATTCTTCCCGCGCTCGACCGCGTCTGCAAGGCCGCGACCTTCGTGCAGGGCCCGGAAGTCGAGGTCTTCGAGCGCGAGTTCGCCGATTTCTGCGGCGTCAAGCACTGTGTAGCTCTCAGTAGCGGGACGGCCGCGCTGCATCTAGGCTTGCTGGCGCTCGGCGTGCAGCCCGGCGACGACGTCATCACCACACCCAACTCTTTCCTTGCGACCGCGGAAGCCATCACGTATTGCGGCGCGCGTCCGGTGTTCGTTGACATTGACCCCGCCACCGCGAATCTGGATCCCCGGCTCATCGAGCGTTCCATCACGCCGCACACCCGCGCCATTCTGCCGGTGCATCTCTACGGCCGTCCCGCGGACATGGATCCCATACGCGAAATCGCCGCACGACGCCACTTGCGCGTCCTGGAAGACGCGGCACAAGCTCACGCCGCCCGCTACCGCAGCCAGCGCGTCGGATCGCTCGGGTTGGCCGCGGCGTTCAGTTTTTATCCGACGAAAAATCTGGGTGCTTATGGCGAAGGTGGCGCGCTCACCACCAACGACGACGCCATTGCAAAATTCGCGCGCGCGGCGCGTTCCCACGGCCAGACCGCGCGTTACGACCATGAATTCCCCGGCTACAATTACCGCATGCAGGGATTTCAGGGCGCTGTGTTGCGCATCAAACTGCGCCGCCTGCACGCATGGACGCAAAAGCGCCGCGAAATTGCCAAGGAATATCGCCGCCTGCTCGAAGGCGCGCGTCTGGAATTGCCGCACGATGATCCGCGCGATGAATGTGTTTACCACCAGTTCGTGATTTACGTGAACAACCGCAATTCCGTCATCGCGCAACTCGCCGCGCGCGGCATTGACACAACCGTGCATTATCCCAAGCCAATCCACCTGCAGCCCGCATACTCCTCGCTCGGTTACCCCGCTGGAACATTTCCCCACACCGAACGCGCCTGCGAACGCGTCCTAAGCCTGCCCATATTTCCCGGCATGACCGCCGAGCAAATCAGCTATGTGGCTGCCTCGGTACTGGATGTTGTCGGGAGGAAATAGGAGTCGGACCGCTCGCTCACGATATTGCCGGGACGCTCGGACCTGCTCGCGCCTCGCTCTTCTTTCGCGGGGCACGCTAGCCGAGATTGAAGGAGTGCAAGTTCAGGCCCGCATGAGGGAGCGTTGCCGGCACGAGCGAGCCGATGGACAGATCGGCAGAAGTCGGCTTTATGCGTAAGGAGTCCCCACGGAACCGATCGCCCTCTGGGGCGGAACGAAAAACGCGGTGATCACCGGATGCTGCTTCCCTCGGAAGGGTTTCCGGCGGATTTTGGCGGGCACGTTTCGTCTAAACGACAGGATTCAGGCGCATACAACGAGGCCGCGTAATTAGCCGGAAACAAGTCCGGAAAAGAATTCCTCCAAGTCCTTGCGCCGATCAGGAGAGGTCATATCTTCCGCGTCGCCATAGCGTGTGGTCATTGCTCCCGTCGGGTAGGTGACCTGCGACTGGAAAGTGCCGTTTCCGTTGCCCCTCAGCACGCTCAGTGTGTTGACGTTATTGTTTGCCACTACCAAATCGGCGATAAGGTCGTTGTTGAGGTCTGCGACCGCCACGAAATAAGGATGTGATCCCGTCGCGTGCGTGGTCTGCGCTTTGAAGGTACCGTTCCCGTTCGCCAGCAGCACACTCACCGTGCTGCTGCCTAAATTTGTAACCGCTACGTCGCGGGCACCGTCCGCATTGAAGTTTCCGATAGCTACACCGTAAGGAGCCGTACCCGTGGGATAGGTGACATGGGTTTTAAAGGTACCGTCTCCGTTCCCGCGCAACACGCTCACCTCGTTGCTACCTTGATCCGCAACCACCAGGTCGGCCCCTTTATTACTCTTGAGATCACCCACCACCAAGGAAGTTGGAGCGCTTCCGGTCGCGTAGGTAACCTGCGGTTTGAACGTGCCGTCACCATTTCCTATTAGAACGCTTATGGAAAGGAACATACCCGAACGTTCCAATCGCATCATAATTTGCGGAATATCTCGGCGTTTACTTGGAGCCTCAGACATGCAGGCGTCGCATTGTCGCTCGGGTAATCGAAACCGGTCGCGTTACGGGACAAGTCTTTTCCGAGTACCCGGCTTGTCCGGCTGGCACGATGGCAAGGCATGTGGTTTCTTGCCGGCCGCTTCTCCGGCAGATTATTCTGCGGAGTTAATAGCCGCGAAGTTGCACACTGTCTCGCATGCTCCGCAATCGGTGCAGTCGTCGATTTTGACGATGAGAGAACCGTCGTCTTTCTTTTCGATAGCACCAACTGGGCATTTCTCAAGGCAGTGATCGTCTTTGTCGCATTTTTCTTGGTCGATAATATACGCCATACAGCCTCCGCAGGATCTGGCACACTCTCCAGACCGCAGTCACGTTCACAGGTTACCGTCGCGGCGGAGATCAGTATGTGACGTTCATCACACAGGCTCGTGCCGCAGCTCACCAATGCCTACTGCTCAAGGCCTTCCAGCGCAGCCGAGACGTGGGATGTTTCGTGGGATTGATACTTAGGCGTGCACTCGCAAACGTATCTTAATGGTCTGTCCGACATCTTCCAGCACGAAAGCTACACTTCGCCAGACAATCTGAACGTGCCTTAAGAGTTAATAAACAAATAAAGTGTGCCGTTCTGAACATAAGCTCCTGACACTGGCAGCGACAATGAAGAGCAATGGTAATCGGAAACGGTAGTCTCGGCCACAAACATGTAAACCGTATTTTTTGGACACATTGCCTATGAAAGTACCCAAACCTAGTCGCCCAGGAAACGCTCAGTCGCTACGGGTCGGATTGCGGCGGGTGGAGCGGAGGCAATGGTGGCTTTCTTTTTCGGGTGTACTAGTCACTTTGATACTTACGTTAGGAATCGTTTCTCTCTCCTTTACGATATTCGTCCCTGAGCGTGAACTTTGGGATGTCCTTAACATCAATTTAGGAATACATGCGCTCGTAGGGATGGTAATCATCTTCGTTGTATATGTGGTCTACCAGCAACTGCAGATTCATCGTTTTCGTATGCACGTTTTGGCGCAAGAAGAGCTATTCAGTGTGATTGGGGAAAATGCCGCCGATATGATCGCAGTGGTGACCGTTAACGGAGAGCGCCTTTACAACAGCCCTTCTTACGAGAAATTACTTGGCTATACTCCCGAGGACCTGGAAAAAACTTCGGCTTACGAACAAATCCATCCTGACGACCAAAAAGCGGTGAAGTTGGCGGCGGAGGAAGCGAAAACAACCGGGCTTGGACGCCGTATTGAGTACCGCATTCGGCATAGAAACGGCGAGTGGCGAATGCTCGAGTCTACCGCCAGCGCAGTAAGAGACTCAAAGGGCGACGTCGAAAAGCTCGTTGTCGTCAATCGCGACATCACCGAACGTAGGCACTTGGAGCAACAACTGCTTCTGTCGCAACGCCTCGAGGCGGTGGGGAAACTATCGGGAGGAATCGCTCACGATTTTAACAACATTCTGGGCGTGATCATCGGATACAGCGAAGCGTTGCAGCAAAAAATCGGCGTGAACGATCCGATGAGAGAAGCGATCGATGAGATTGAAAAGGCCGGGCAACGCGCGGCAGCACTGACGCAACAACTCCTGGCCTTCAGCCGCAAACAAGTTCTGGAACCGAAAATCCTGAATCTCAATTCGATTGTGGCCGATGTCGAGAAGATGTTGCGGCGCTTGATCGGCGAAGATGTAGAGCTGGAAATTATTCCGGATTCAGCGCTGGGAACGGTCAAAGCAGACCGGGGACAAATCGAGCAGGTTATTTTGAACTTGGCCGTGAACGCGCGCGATGCGATGCCTCGCGGCGGAAAACTAAAAATCGAGACGATGAATGCCGATTTGGACGAAAACGATGCTCGCCGCACGAGATACGTCGTGCCTGGGCATTACGTGCTGCTGCAAGTGAGCGATTCAGGCATGGGCATGAGCGCAGAAGTACAGTCGCACATATTTGAGCCTTTCTACACAACCAAAGAACAAGGAAAAGGAACGGGACTAGGACTGGCAACGGTTTACGGAGTAATCAAACAAAGTGGCGGATATATCTGGGTTGCGAGCGAAATTGGAAAAGGTTCCAGGTTTCAGGTTTATCTTCCTCGCGCGGAGGGCGTCGCGATAGAGATTACCCGGAAGGAGCCGATCCTTCCCGCGCACGGACTAGGAACGATACTCGTCGTCGAAGATGAACCGTCTCTTCGAAAACTGGCTTGCAAAATTTTGAAAGATGCGGGCTACGAGATTCTCGAAGCTGAAGATGGGGCCAAAGCACTGGAAGTGACGAAGCAGTTGCATGACAACATCGATCTGCTTCTGACTGACGTTGTGATGCCCGGCATGAACGGTCCCGAACTCGCCGAAAAACTTTCTATCGAACGCCCTCAAATGAAAATTTTGTATATGTCAGGATACACCGACGGAGCGGTTGCTGCCCATGGAGTACTCAAGCCAGGGCTCGTGATACTGCGAAAGCCTTTTTCGCAATCGCAACTGTTGCAGAACGTCGGGGAAATGCTGGCGGAACCTCTCGCTAGGGGAAAAAGAGAAGAAAATGTTGAATACACCACAAATCGAGAATAACGGCGGCACAGTTAAGAAACGCGACACAACTACCCTTACGCTCCTGCTCATCGATGACGACGATTCCGTTCGTAAAATGATGGCATTTCGGCTGAAAGACTCCTACACCATCATCGACAGCGGTTCACCGGAAGAAGCGCTTGCGCTGGCTCTGCAATACAAGCCCGCTGCGGTCTTGCTCGATTTGATGATGCCGAAATATTCCGGATTTGAAGTTTGCCAGACTCTTTCCTCACTGAGTTTCACAGCGCACATCCCGATACTGATTGTTTCAGGTGAATCCAGCGATCGGTACAGAGCCCTGTGCAAAAGCATTGGAGCGAAGGGCTTCTTCCAAAAACCTGTGGATATCGACGCACTGAAAGAAAAACTCGCAAGCTTGATTGTCCTCAGCCACGATCAAGCCCCGCCCAAGCCGCGCGTTCGGCTCAGGCTGATGCTGAAGCTTCGAGGCGTTGACTCCACGGAAACGGAATTTGAAATCGTCACCGCTACTGAAAATGTAGGCGCGACCGGTTTTTTGTGCGGATGTACGGCGCTCATAGGGCTGAACACAATCGTAGAAGTTTTTCTTGCAACCGGGAGTGCGCCATTCACTGGGAAAGCGAGAGTGACACAAGTGGACAGTCCCGGCACAGTAGGCCAAAGATGCGATTTCGAATTCGTCGACAAGCCCACCGATTGGATTCTGCAGTGACAAAGATATTCTGTATCTCGCGGCGCGACATTCGGGCGCTGAAAAATTCGAAGTCTTCAAGAATGGAATCGGAAGAGGAATTGCGCCGACGGAACATTTAGTCAGGCAACGCTTGGAGAAATGGGTTGAACGTGGAACCTCCGTGCCGATGATCTGGAAAAGCAATCAGAAGCGACGATCAAATTCATCTACAAACTCCTTCAATGACTTACTGCTTTGAGCTCCACATGTTCCGCGCCACCCATGTCATCGCTCCCACGATCCCGAACATCATGGCGAACGGTATACCCTGGTTGCGGACGAATCCCACATTTTCACTTCCTAAACCCACTGCGTATCCCGCCGGAACATTTCCAAATACCGAACGCGCCTGCGAGCGCGTCTTGAGCCTGCCCATATTTCCCAGCATGACCGCCGAGCAAGTGAATTACGTCGCCAGCGCTGTTCTGGAGGTCGTCGGAAAAAAGTAAAGACGCCGGCGCGACGTACCAGCCCTTCGCCGCTTCTTCACCTAGATGTGAGTCTGTTTTCGAGACGGAAACTGCTACACTCACGCTTTTCACCATCGAAAAGGGAGGAACCTATGGCCACCAGCGATACCAAGAAATGCGCACATCCGGTTTGTACCTGTCAGGTCACTTCGGAAAAGTATTGCAGCCCGCAGTGCGAGGCAATGGAAGATATCCCGGACGTGGATTGTAAGTGTCCGCACTCAATCTGCGCGGGTAGAACGGAATACGCGGCCCACGCATAATCATCGAAGTCGCGTTCATTAGTACTGATCCGGCGACGAACCGATGCCTACCGGTCTGCCCGTTAATCGCGAGCAAACCGAAGCTTCACGATGAAGCGGAGCACGCAATCTCCGTGACTCGTGCCGACTGGAGTCGCACACAGGCCGAGTTTGCCACAGAGCTTTGGCGGACCCGTTACTGGCCAAGAATGGATCGTTGCCGGACCTACTTTACTTTCACCTTGATGTCTCGATCTTCGCCGCCTGCCACCTCGACTGGCGTTTCAACCGCCGGACTATTCGATACGCAGGATATCCAGGATGTCGAGTCGGGCGATGCGGCGTGTACCGGCCCAGATACTTCCCGACGCAACCAGAGCAATCAAGAAAAACGACAAAATCAACGTAGCGAGATCCACGGACTTCGCACCCTGAACGAGGTTTTCCAGAAATCGTCCGGTAAGCATCGCGCCGGAGATTCCGAACGTCGCTCCCGCCACAACGGTAAGTAAGCCCTGCCAGAGCATATTTCCGCGAAGTCCGGCGGGTGTGGCGCCGAGGGCAAGACGCACACCCATTTCATGTGTCCGCACCGCGACGGCGTAGGAAACGACTGCGTATATTCCAATCACGGCCAGGAACAGCGCAAAGCCCGCGAAGAATAGAATTGCGGTGCGATAGAATTTCGGACGCGCGACGGCGTCCGCCATCCTCTCCTCCATCGTTTTCACTCCGAATACCGGAACCTGCGTATCCACGGAGCGGATCGTATCGCGAATGGCCGGCAGCGAATCTTCGGCCCGGCCATCCACGCGCGCCACGAATGTCGAAACGAACCCGCCCGGTGAGTGCGCTGGAATGAATATCTGATTAGAGTGCCCGGTGTCCATCGTGTCCGTCATGTAGTCCATTCCTGTGACGACGCCGATTATTTTCCGTGGCGTGCTTTCCCCGATGGTGACCTCGTGCTCCAGCACGCCTACCGCTGAACCAAATTCTTTCGCGAATTGTTCGTTGACGACAACATCCTGGGCGTCCGATCGTACTTCCGCATCCGTGAACTCGCGCCCATAGAGAATTCGTCCTCCCATCGTTTTGAAATAGTCGGACAATACCGGAATCATCGTGGAATTCAATTTGGCTGGACGTCCGTCGAATCCGAACGGCCCTCCCACAAAACCGGTGGCGTCGAGCGGAAGGAACTCTGTTTCGCTCGCGCTACGAACGCCCGGGAGCCGTCGGATGCGATCGAGAACCTCTTCAAAATAGGGAAGCTGGTGCCCTGCGACGGCACGCGTTGTCCCGTCCAGCGACACGCTCACCGTTACCAGACCCTTCGCAGCGAAGCCACGGTCGGATTTCATTAGGCTAACGAACGCGCGCCCGACCGAAACCGAAGCCGTCAGCAAAATGATCGTGAGCATCACTTGCGCGGCTATCAGCGTTTCCCGAATCAGTCGCGCGCCGCGGCTGCTGCTGGCTGCGCGCGCTCCATGCGCATGAATGCGGCCCGCATAGAGTGAAGGCAAGGCGCCGAAAAACACGCTGCTGGCAATGGCCGCCGCGACCGCGAAACCCAGCACACGTGCGTCGAGGATTGAGTAAGATTGGGTGAATAATGGCGCCGGCTGAACTTTTGTCGCTAGCGAAGTCGTCCACCACGCGACGAGCAGTCCGGCGATGGAAGCAACGAAAGAAAGCATCAGGCACTCCGTCAGCAATTGCTGTGCGATTCTCGCTCGGCTTGCCCCCAGCGCCGAGCGTATGGAAAGTTCCGTGGCGCGGTCCGCGCTGCGCGCCAGCAGGAGATTCGCAACGTTGGAACAAGCGATGAGCAGGATCAACACTACGCCGGCCAGCAAAATCATTGACGCGTTCTTCACTGGACCTGCGAGTTCGTCTTGCAGCGAAGTCATCCGCGGATAATGCTCGGAATTCCCAAGCTCGGCTCGCTGCGGCCAGAGGCGGTCCGATTCCAGCGCGAATGCAGCACGGGCTTGCGGCCAGGTGATGCGCGGTTCTAGCCGCGCAATCGTTTGCCAGCCGTTATTTCCTGGAGAAAAATTTGCGGCGTACCAGACGTCGCTGTTGTTCGGATAATTAAATCCGGCAGGCGCTACTCCAACCACGGTCAGTGGCGTCCCCTTAACGCGAATCGTCGATCCAAGCGCTCGCTGGTCGCCTGCAAAAAGCTTTTGCCAGAGCCCGTAGCTGATCACCGCGACAGCATTTTCCCCCGGCGTATCCTCGCCGTCGCGGAACCATCGTCCCAGCACCGGCTGTACCCCGAGGACCGCGAAGAAATTCCAGGACGTGTAGGAAAGATGCGCTCGCACCGAGTTCTGCGCTGCGCCAAGATTCACATCGAATTGCTCGATGAGTGCGGCATCCGCAAGATAGCTGCGTTGCTGCTGCCGCCATTCGTGAAATTCTTTTGCGCTGCTGTGCGGCGGAAAAAATGTTCCCAGTGAGACCAAACGGCTGGGATCGTGGAAAGGTAACGAGCGCAACAGTAACGCGTTCACCACACTGAAAACACCGGTGTTTGCGCCAATGCCGATGGCTAAGGCCAGGATTGCAAACCCCGTTTGTCCCGGACGGTTCGCCCAAAGCCGCAGTGTGTACCGGGCATCCTGAAATAGTTCACGCGAAAACTGCAGTGGGATTGATACTGCCAAATCAGTTAGAAGACGGACCCAAAGCTTTGCGAGTGCGAAGCCACCGCTCGAATCCGCAAGTTCGTCGCGAAACTCGCGTTCCATCGGCCCGGCATAATCATTCTGAAAACCGGCTGGATAGAATTTCAGCAGAAACCGGTACAGCTTCAGCGAAAAAGGCGCGCTAGGCATGTTTGGGCAATCCAAATGTTGCCGTTGCCAATTGCGCCAGTTCGCGCATGCGAGCCGCTTCCGCCTGCGCGACCTTGCGCCCGTAATTGGTGATCCGGTAATAACGCCGCCGCTCGTCGTCGAGATGTGCCTCGGGCCGATCGTCCGACTCCTCGATGAGTCCCAGCTCGAGCATTCTGTTAATGGATCCGTACAGCATGCCGGGGCCCAGTTTCAGCTTGCCGTTCGTGCGGAGGGCGATTTCGCGTTTCAGGGCGTAGCCATGTCGCTCGCCCTCGCCGAGTGACAGCAGGATGTGGAAGAACGCTGGAGACAGGGGCGTGGGATGGTTCGCGGATTGTCGGTCACTGGAAGACATAGTAGTACGAAAACGGACATAGTATTCCTACGGTTGATCGTTTTGTCAAGGCCGAGTGTTCGGCGGGAGCTTCACTGCGAGGATCGCAGACGGGCGCGCTCTTCTGCTTGCTGTTACTTGGTCGCAAAGCCGGTACGCGGCGCAGAGGCGAGTTTACTTATGACAACGCCGGGACGCCGGATCAGATCCCGGCTCGCCAGTGTTGCATAGGGTGCGGTAGCCTAGATCGAAGGAGTTCCTATTCAGGGCCGCGTGCAAGATCATCGCCGGCAACAGCAAGCCGCCGACTACTCGTATCGCAAGCAATCGATGGGGTCGAGGTTGGCCGCCATGCTTGCCGGATAGTATCCGAAGAAAACGCCCACACCGGTGGAGATTGCGAAACCAATCGCCACCCATAGATACGAAAGCGTTGCGGGAATCGAGGGCACCAATGTGCGCACCAGTGTGGATACTCCGGCCCCGATTAGGATCCCAATTGTGCCACCGACCAGGGTGAGGACCACAGCTTCCAGCAGGAACTGCAAACGTATGTCCGCGCGGCGAGCGCCGATAGCCTTGCGCACGCCGATTTCCTGCGTGCGCTCCGTCACGGAGATGAGCATGATGTTCATGACGCCGATGCCGCCCACCAGCAAACCGATGGAGCTGATTACGGTCGTCAGGATCACCAGCGCGCCGGTGAGCTGATTCCAGAGATTGCTTAGAAAGTCCGGCGAGCTCAGCTCGAAATCATTCTCCTTTTCGGCGGGTACGTGGCGCAAGCGGCGCATTGCCTGAATCACTTCGCCTTGCGCCAGTTCGACATTTACGTTCTTGGGAACGGTGAACGCCATCACCAATTCTCTCGACCCCGGGTATTCCTTCTTGAAATTACTCAGCGGGATGATCGCGAAAATGTCCACTCCTGGACCGAGGAACAATCCCTGGTCGTGCTCGAAAACGCCGATGACTTCGTACAAGCCGCCGTTGATGCGCGCCGTCTTGCCAATGGCGTCCGTCTCGGGGAACAGCGATTCGCTAATCGCCGCGCCCAGCACCACCACGGAACGCGCGTGCTCCTCGTCGTAGGTGCTGATGAAGCGGCCCTGCGCGACCGCAAACAACGGAATCGCTTCCGTGTACTCCGGCTCGGCGCCGCGCACGATAACTTTCTCAACGCTATGATCCCTGCTGGTGATCAGGTTGCTGTCCCCGAAGAAAAAGCCGCGCGTACCGATGGTGGTGACGATCTGCACGTCGGGAGCGGCCTGGCGGATGTAATCGGCGTAGTTGTATTCAATATATCTGCGCGTGCGGATTCGTTCTGGCATGCGCGACGGATCCATCGCCGGCGGAAATCTGGTAAGAAAGTAAGTGCGCGAGCCGAGCGATTCCACCTTGTCTTGCACGAACTTGTTCAGCCCTTGAATGATCGCTGCCATGGAGATCACGGAGGACACGCCGATGACGATCCCGAGCACGGTGAGCGCCGAGCGTACTTTGGACGAGCGCAACGTGTCCATTGCGGCGAAAAAATTTTCCCTGGCCTGCGCCAGCGTCATGAGCGCCATTAGTCGGACCTCAAGGCGACTACAGGATCCAGCTGTGACGCGCGCAATGCTGGATAGATTCCGAAGAAAAGTCCGACCGCGGAACTAAGGAACACACCCATTACCGCCACCCAGGTCCGAACGGAAGAAGGGAACGGCGTATAAGTCCTCAGCGCCAGCGCCACCAGAAATCCCAGAGTCACGCCGGCGAGGCCTCCCACGATGCATTGCATCACGCTTTCCATGATGAACTGCCGCAGGATGTCGTGCTTGGTCGCACCGACGGCTCGGCGGACGCCAATTTCTCGCCGCCGCAGAGTTACGCTCACGAGCATCACGTTCATGATCACGATGCCGCCAATGACCACCGAAATGGCGCTGACCATGATGAACACCGCAAAGAAAGCCGAACTGATGCTGCGCCACAGGGCCATGTAACTTTCTTTGGTGCCGATGAAAAAATCATCTTCGCGATTGCCCAGCAGATGGCGCCGCGAACGCAGAATCAAGTGGGCTTGGTCCTGCGCCATCTCAAAAATCTGCGAGCTGGTTTTGACGTTGATCGTAATGCTGGAGTGCATTCCCTGAACACGAAGGAAAACCGGAAGCGGAATGACGACGAAGTTGTCCTGGTCTTGCCCGAGGACGCTGCCTATCTTTTCCATCACCCCAACCACTAGGAATTCATCGTTGCCGATGCGAACGGACCTGCCGATGGGATCGACGCCGAGAAATAATTCCCGCACCAGCGTATCTCCGATCAAACAAACATTGGCCTTGTGCTCGGCTTCGGACGCAGTGAAGTAGCGGCCGGACTCGACCGAACGCGAGTCAATCTCCGCCATGTTTGGCGAATTGCCATATAGATTTACGTCCTGCAGCTCTTTGTCGCCAGATCGTGCGCGCACGCCGGCGCTGGCACTGCCGCCGACTTGTTCACAAGCAGTGCATTCGGCGGCAATCGCGGCCATGTCATCTACTTCGATTTTCCGGTACTTGAGCGCTTTGATGATGATCGTGAAGTCCGTCACCGCGAAAGGCGTGCGTGCGATTTGAAAAACGTTGGTGCCCAGGTTGGCGATCTTCTGTTCCACGTACCGGTTGGCGCCCTGCACGATGGTCATGACGGTGATAAGCGTGGCCACGCCCATCGTCAGGCCTAGAGCTGTAAGTGAAGCTCGTAGCTTATGCTCGCGCAGAGCGCTGAAACACTGCGCAAGATTGTCGCTGACAGCAAGCATGGCGGCTGAGTGGAGTTCTCAAGTTATCTTACCAACTCTTCAGCGATTGTGCAGGGTCGGCTGGCCTCAAAAGCAGGAGCCATTTTTAAGGGAACGTGCAGCAAGTGCGGCGGCCTTGGTGGATGAATTCTGAATCCGTAGGGTCGCTTATGACGCGGCAGAGACGGCCGGACCGCGTCCGGACTCGCTCGTCTTGCGCAGGGCGCGATGGCCCAGATCGAAGGAGTTCAAGTCCATGGCTGCGTGCATGATCATCGCCGGCACCAGCGAGCCCGCCGCTAGCACGACGCCGGCGAAAAATAAGCCGGCGAGGGCGCTGACCCACACTTGCCGCGCGCCGAAGTAAATGTGCGCGAACCCGAACAGGATCGCGCTGATGATCACGGCCAGAGCCATACCGAGCCACGAGCCGGGCCAGTACGCCAGGAAATACCACGTCACGAAGCCGCGGAAGAGAAATTCTTCACAGACGCCGGCGGTGAGCGCTACCACAAGCATGCCTCGATATTCGCCGGTCGTGCGGGGCACAAGGGGTTCGGCGTAATCGAGCGTGCGACGCACCAGCTCGGGCCAGTTAGGTCGCGCGTAGAGCGTCCGCCGCTGCAGCGGCAGCAAAACGACACTGAGCGCGGCCGATGCGAGCGCGATTCCCAGCCGCAGCGGCGTGCTGGGACCAAGCATCAGCAGCGTCCACGGCCGCGCGCGAGATACCCACAACGAAATGATGCATGCGGTGAAAACCCACTGTGGCGCGACGCTGTTGCGGTACAAGCGCGCCCGTGCGCCGGGAATGCCCGCGGCGATGGCGCGCACCGAGCGGGGGTAATACCAGCGCCACTCTGCGACCGGCCACACCACCGCGATCATTACCAGCAAGATGTGGTCGAGCAGCACGTGCGATCCTGTCATGTGCGCCTCCCGGCCCCGGAATTCTCGTCGCGGCTGCAAACGGCGAGGACTCGGGCAGACTAGTCACATTCGTATGAATAGTCAACTATATTTCACTATTCAATTGTTTGCTACAATTCCGGCAGTAGCCCCAGGCGAGGGCGCATCCTTCAGGAGATAGCCGAGACGATGGCGAAAAAATCCCGGCCGCAGGACGCTGCGCTGCCGCACGGCACGCAAACCCTCGCGGACTTCCAGCAAATTCGCGCGCTGGCACATCCCTTGCGCCTGCGGATTCTCGGCCTGCTGGTACGCCAGCCGCGCACCACCAAACAAGTGGCGGATCTGCTCGGCGAAAATCATACCAAGCTCTATCACCACGTGCAGGAATTGGAGCGGGCGAAGGTGATTCGTCTAACGGAAACGCGGCAGAAGCGCGGAACAGTGGAAAAATATTATCAGGCGACCGCAGCGCTGTTTCGCCCGGCGCCCTCGGTGCTTTCCCCCACGCGCGACGCGAGCGACAAACCATCTGGCCTCGAAGCCATGTTGAACGCAATCCTGGATGCAGGGCGCGCGGACGTGCTCGCCTACGCGCAGAAGGATGGCTTGCAGCGGGGCAGCAAGAAGGGGCTCATCGCAGGGCGGCTCCTGATTAAAGGCTCGCGCGTAAAAGCGCTCAAAGCAGTCCGCCGTCAAATCTCGCGTGCGATCAACGCGCTGCTTGCGCAAAGCTCAAAGGAACGGGCCCGCAAGCGCGGCGCAAAGAAGCAACGCAAGCGGACGTACGCGCTCACTATCATTCTTCTTCCCACGGACGCAATTTAAGCCGCGACGCCTTGGGTCATCGGGAAAACGAAATTCAGGGCAAGATTCAGCGCGGGCGAAAAGATGTCGTGCGATTGGGGGGATGGAGTCGTGTCCCGTCACGTCGCGATCGCCGACTCCAGGGCTAAGCGAGAGGGGCTTGCCAACTGAGTTACAGCGATCCGTTGCGCGGGTTCGGTGGTTCGGGCGTGTCGCGATTGACGACCTGGGTAAATCCTGCGGCATTGCCGGCGCCAGCGACGTTGGACGCGCGTTCGCGCAGCATTTGCGCCAGGCCGTCGAAAACTTTCGAGCAGGAATCGCGCAGCGCCTGGTCGGCGGAGCGCAACAACGATTCGATACCGTTCTGGCCGTGCTCATTGAGCCGCCGCACGGAGGCCATCACCCAGGAATCGGCCGTGGTCTGCAGGCGATCCTGAAACTTTCCGGCAGCGTCGCCGCTCGCGCGCTCCACCTGCGCCGTCCATTCGTTCTGGTGCGCGTCGCGCTCGGTGCGAAAACCTTCGAGCGCTGCCGCAAACTCGGCGCCCAACGCCGCGCGTCCTTCGCCGACGCTGGACTCCCACTGCGACGCCATCTGCGCGCGGAAGCGCTCGACCGTAGAAAAGCCATTCACATCCAGTTGATGCAGAAGCTGTTGCGTGGCGTGATCAAATTCCTCCGCGCGCTCGCGCCGTGTGGTGGCAGTCGTTGCGGCGAATTGCGTCGTTTCGCGATCCGATACCTCGTGCAGCAATTGCCCGAACGAAGCCGCTGCGGCTTCGGCCGCGCGATCGAGATCGGTGCGCGTGCGCGCTGTCACTTCACCTGCGACGCCCTCCACTTGCGCCCGGATTTGCCCCAGGTGCGCCGCGGACTGCGCCGCAAGTTGCGCCTCGAATTTCTGCGCCCCGTCCGCGCTCCTTTGTCCAAATCCCGCTTCGGCAGTCACAAAGGATTGCTCCACCAGCGCCTGCAAACGCGCCCGCGCCTCTTGCTGCAGCCATTCGGAAGTATGCCCGATGGACTCTGCCGCCGCGTGCGACGCGCGCACTCCACTGGCGTCCAATTCCTCGGACCATTTCGCCAGCGCATCCTTGCGCGCCGCTTCAAAATCGGCGTGCAAGCTCGCCAGCGTCGCGGCGACCTGAGTGGCAACTTCGCGCTGATTATTTTCAGAGACTTGGCGCAAGCGTTCGCGGTGCAATCTCAAGCTATCTTCGAGCTGCACTTCGCGAGCTGCGAGTTCATGCAAGAGCGCGGGAACGCGCTCCAGATGCGGCGCGAGTTTCGCCTCGGCCTCGGCCACGGCGCGCTCCTGGAACTGGTGGCTGAGCGAATCCAGCACCGGGACCGCCCGCTGCGCAACGTCCGCCGAGAGATTTTCCATGCGGCGATTCATTTCCGCCGTCTGCGCGTCCAGGATTCTTTCCAGGCGCCGGTGCAGCTCGTTCACCGTATCGTGACTGGCGGCTTCCAGCTGCGCCGAAAATTCCTCGGTGCGGTTGGCCACTTGCTTCACTTCTGCCAGCGAGCTGCGCGCCTTCTGCACTTCCTGCTCCAGCGAAGACTGAATCCCCGAGAACGTTTCGCGCGCCTCGGCGGCGGCTTGCGCAAAAGGCTGGCGCAATTCACCCAGCCGCTCCGTCATTTTCTGCTCGGCGTTGCGCAGCACTTCCTGCGAGCGTTCCGAGAGCTGGTCAACCATCCGCTGCAGATTATTGTCCAGCGACGAATGCAACAGCTCGTTCCATTGTCGCTGCGCCACCGTCATTTCCGATTCCAGGCGCTGGCGCCAGACGGCCACCGCGCTCTCCTGAGCCGCGATTTCTTCCTTCGTCGGCCCCACCGCTTTCGAGCTGCGCGCGGCATCGGCTGCTTCCAGTTGCAGCAGCACCCGCGCCACCTGGCTGGTGGCTTCCTGTGCGTTGCCGCTTTCGGCCCGCAACGCCTCGGTCTGGCGAGCGATCTCGCCAAGCAGTTCGCGTGCGTGCCCGAATTTTTCGTCGAAGCCTGATTGCAACGCGCCCAGCGCTTCATCCTGCCTCGCCGCCACTTTCGCGAAAAATTCCTCGCGCGCAACGGCCTGCAGCCTTTCGATTTCGAACTTCCACTGTGCGAAAAGTTCCTCGGCGTTGCTGTTCCGCTCGCGCGCGGTCGCTGCTGCGGTCTGCAGCACTTCTTCGCGGGCCTGCTCGGCTGCCGCTAACACCGCGTGCTTGGTCTGACGGTCCAGTTCCGCGCGAAACTCACGCAGCAGAGGATTATCATCCGCCGGAGCAGTTTCCGCCCGCTGCGCTACATCAAGCGCCAGCTCCTGCACGTGGCCAGGCGCAGGTTCAGACGACGTGTGATTTTGCCGCGAATCAACTCTTGCTTCCGTTCTGAATTGGTCCATAAAAATCCCGAGGTTCCTCGCCGCAATGTCTGTCGCCGATGGTTCGTTGAAGCGTGAGATCGATCCTGCAGGCAACGTTTCAGATTCCGCAGTCCCCGCGGCCGCGCTATTCCGTTCAGCAGCGTCGCGCCCTCGGATATTTGCCGGGCTTTCCAGCTCCACGGCAATCTGAAAGAAATCGCGAATTGAGTGCGGCCGCTGCACCCAGGCGACGCGAGCTCGCAGTGTAGTCCGGGAATTTTCCGTCGAGTTTGCGCTCGCATTCGTCGCCGCGTTTGCATGCGCTGCGCCCCGCGCCACGCTTTGCGGCAGATCCAGCGTCACCCAAGTATTGCGCGGCAGATGGTGCTTGGAAGTGTAGCGGCATCCGTGCAGATTGAAGGCCAGCGTGGTGGTGCGTTCTTCGAAAGGCTGGCCGAGCAGGTCTATCCCACGCACGATTAATGGCAAAGATTCCGAAAGTCGTTCGCTGCGGCGGCGTTCTGTGCTGGGCTGGTTCAAATCCACTTCTCCACCGGATTCGCTGCGGGTTTCCGCGACGCGCTGCCTGGCGCTCCGCGCGAAACGCCGAACCACGAATTACGCGAAGCGATGAGCGAAAGAATAGCACTCCTCGCGGGGCGAATCGAGAAAAGAAAGCATTCCAGAATAGGAATTCTGCGGAGGGGAATACGCGCGCGGCGGCTGCGGGTGACCACAGCCGCCGACATGCCAAAAAATGCTCTACTTCTTCTTCTTTTTGCCCACCGACGTATCCTGTCCGCCACTCATGGCGTTCAGGCCATCCAGCGCGTCCTTGCAAAGCTTGCCGGTAGCGTTGTCCGCCCCTGCATCAATGCACTTCTGATAGGCTTCGGCGGTTCCCGGGGGAATGATGTAGGTCATTTTCTCGCCTTCTTGCTTGGTATCAATCGTCGCGGTCAGCGCGCTTCCCAGCATGTACCAAGTCATCTGGTCCTTGGGGTCGGCTTGGGAAGCTTTTTGCAGCGGCACGACTGCCTCCTTCATGCGGCCCTTGTTGCTGAGCACGATGCCGAGGTTTTTCCAGCAGGTGGCGCCCGCCGCGGGGTCGAGCGCGATCGCTTTGTCGCAGGCGGCGCTCGCGTCCGCGAATTTGGCTTCGGCATCTTTCGGATCCGTGGACGACGCTCCCACGTTCGCCAGATTGGTCGCGAGCCCGGTGTAATATCCAGCGACCGGCTTGGTATCAATCGCCTTCTGAAACGCATCCGCCGCGTCGGCGTACTTTCCGGCGCATTCGTTCGCGGATCCCAGGTTGCCCAGAATCATCGCGCGGTTATTGACTTCTTTCTCTCCCAGGTTCTGCACGGCCTGCGAAAATTCGCTGGCTGCCGTCGTGCAATCGGTGGTGCGCTGCGCTTGCAGCGTCGCTTTCTGGTCTCCGGTCGCCGTCTTGATTTGCGCTCTTAGGTCGTTGCCGGCCCCCAACGCCGTCACGCCTGCGTCAAAATGCTGCTTCATCATCTTGAATTTATCTTCCGTTTCTTCCTTCTTCTTGGCTTCCTCCGGATGCGCCGCAGCCGTTGCCGCCGCCACTTGCTTCAGGTCCAGCTTGTAATTATTTTCTTGCCCGTCCGTGACTTGAAATTTTTCCGCATAATTCAGGCTGGTCAGCGTGATGACGTAGATCCCGCTGCGCATTCCCAGCTGCACAAATTTTCCGTTCTTGTCCGTCTTCACGGTGTAGGTCTGGCCCGTCTCGGGGAGCTTGATTGTCACCGTCTGATCCGCATATGGCTTTCCGTTCGGGTCCAGAATTTCGCCGTTGAGTCTGCCTGTGCCTTGCGCCAGCACCGTCGCGGCCAATATCGCCGCCAGCACCCAGGCTCCCAGGATGGAAATCACTTTTCGCATGTGCATAGCTCCTCCGCCAGTGAATTGCCGCAGCCGATTATTCTTCAACCCGTGCTTCCCGCGCCAGTGGCAGACCGCCGCGTCGGGCAAAATATGTTCGAGCGCAAGCGGCCACTATCGCATATTCCGTTCGCGGATTTTAAGATTTTTCTGCGATGGTCATGACGATTCCAGATATTTCAGCGGCCGGCGTCCGGGCCGCCCGGCCCAGGATTTTGCGGCGCGTTCGCCCGCCGCGCGGTGTAAACGGCCACCCCCGCGCCGATGGCGATTTCCAGGCAGCCGCCGACAACCGCGGTATGCCAACCCCATCCCAGCGTCAGCCAGAAGATGGAAACCAGGAAAGCGGGAATCGCGATGATCAAAAATCCTCGGTTCATTTTCGCTACGTTCCTTGGTGAGCGCGCGCCTACGGCGCTGGCTGCGCCAGCCTGGCGTGGCCGTTACGCGGTGTCTCCCCGTTTGAAAATTGTCGTAGCCGTTCTAACCACTAGCCACTCGTCACTAGCCACTGCTTTTTTCCCAAGCAGATTTACTCCACACCACGCCCTCTATTCCCCTATGGACGATACGTCGCCGCGGTCACATCCGATTCCCACACCGTAATGCTCGAAATTGCGGCGCCGTTCGCCGTTGCATGCATCTGCTTCGCGGTTTGCTCGTAAATATGCCGCGCGATATTTTCCGCCGAAGGGTTTAGCACATCGAACGGCTTCAGCTCGTTCAAATATTTATGGTCCAGCGAGCGAATCACGCCTTGAATCACCTGCTTCAAGTGCACGAAATCGTAGAGCAGCCCCGTCGCATCCAGTTCCGCGCCGGCTAGCGTCACGCGCACCTTGTAGTTGTGCCCGTGCAAATTCTCGCATTTTCCCTTGTAGTTCCGCAGATTATGCGCCGCGGCAAAGGTCTCGTCCACACTCACTTCGTACATCGGCCTTCCTTAGTCCGGATGGTTTTCCATGAATCGCGCGACCTCGGCGATATCCTGCGTGGTCGTATAATCAGGCAGGGATTCCAGAAAAATTCTACCATACTGCATTCGCGAGATGCGGTTATCGAGGATCGCCAGGATCCCGCGGTCCGTCTTCGAGCGGATCAGCCTTCCGAAACCCTGCTTCAGCGCCAGCACCGCTTCGGGCACCTGATATTCCGCGAACGGATTGCGGCCGTCTTCCTGCAATGCGCGTACGCGCGCCGCGACGATTGGATCGCTGGGCACGGCGAACGGCAGCTTATCAATGATCACGCAGGAGAGCTGCGTCCCTGGCACGTCCACGCCCTGCCAGAAGCTCGCCGTCGCAAACAGCACCGCGTTCGGCGTCGAGCGGAAGCGTTCCAGCAGAATTGACTTCGGCGCGGTGCCTTGCAACAGCATCGGAAAGCTCACGCGCCCGGAAACCAGTTCGTACACGCCGCGCATCTGCGCGTAGCTGGTGAAAAGGCAGAAAGCGCGGCCCTTGGAAATCTCCAGCAGCTTCGTGATTTCCTCCGCCGCGCGCCGGGAAAACGATTCGTGCCGCACGTCCGGCATGTCCGCGGGAATGTAGAGCAGCGCCTGTTCGTGGAAATCGAATTCCTGCGGCAACACTTTTTCTTTTGCGGGCTGCAGCCCCAGCCGCTGCTTCAGGAAATCGAAGCGCCCGCCCACAGCGAGTGTCGCGGAAGTCAGCACAACGGTGTCGAACTGCTCGAAAAGTTTGTCGCGCAGGATTTCGCTCACGTCAATCGGCGTCGCCGTCAGCACGATGCCCTTGCCGCGCCGTTCGTACCAATAGACGTAGCTTTTTTCTTCGCTCTCGAGCAGGAATTCGAATTCGCGCCGCAGGTCCGCGCCGCGCCGCGCGAGCGTCACCACTTCTTCCGGCTTGGGATTCAGCGCGGAAAGTTCCGTCTCGATGCGTTTCGCTGCGGCAGACAAATCCTCGAACGCTTCGTGATTCTTCTCGAGAAACGATTTGCGTTCCGCTGGCCCGAACGGGTAGCGTCCTTCGCGTTCCGGAAAATGCTCGAAGAATCCGCGCGCTCGTTCGCGCACGCGCAGCAGATGCTTGCGCAGCGGCGCTGCTTCAATTTTCAGCAGCCGCAGCATGGCTTCTGTGTCGCGCACCAGCTCTTCGAATTGGTAGCTCGATACCCGCCGCCCGAAATAATCGCTGGCCACGTCTTCGATCTCGTGCGCCTCGTCGAACACCACCGCGGAATATTCCGGCAGGATCGAGCCGAAATCATCCTGGCGGATCGCCAGGTCCGCGAAAAATAAATGGTGGTTTACGATGATCAGGTCCGCTTCCTGCGCGCGCTGTTTCATCGCCGTCAGGAAGCAGCGCGCGAATTCCGGGCACTTCTGTCCCGTGCAAAGGTCGCTGCGCGCGTCAATGCGGTGCCACAACTCCGCGTCGTCCGGCAGAAACGTTAGCTCGGAGCGGTCGCCCGTCTCCGTCAGCTTTTCCCAGTCGCGGATCTGCGCGAACCAATCCACTTCGTCAATGCCTTTCAGCAGCGCTTGCCCCTCGAACTGGTGCACTTTCTGCCGGCACAAAAAATTGTTGCGGCCCTTCATCAGCGCCGCCTTCAAGTTCGGCGCAAAATGTTTCTGCAGGAACGGCACATCCTTATTGAATAATTGTTCCTGCAGGGACTTCGTGGCTGTCGAAATCACCACGCGCCGCCCGCTGCGAATCGCGGGAATCAGATACGCGAGTGTCTTGCCCGTCCCGGTGCCGGCTTCGATGATCGCGTGCTGGCGCTTCTGGAAAGCCTCGTCGACAATTTCCGCCATGGCCAGCTGCGACGAGCGAAATTCATATCCCGGGTGCCGGCTCTCCAGCAATCCGCCAGTCCCAAAGATCCCCTCGATCGTCACTTCCTCGGATTTTGTCGCAGCAGCAGTTTTTTTCGCCATTTGATGGAGTGGCCCAACCGGGAGCGGCTGTGCCCACTGAACTTTAAGATATTACACGCAAGTAGAGCTGCGCGCTGCGGGATCAAAGGGTAGCGCCGGCGTCCCGCCGGCTCTTTTGCCGACCCCTCGCACCCGTTCGTGCCGCCACCACCTTACGTGTTAATGTAGAACCCTCGCACGCGCGCTGTGCAACTCAAATGACCTCCAAGCTCCCCTCTATCGTTATCGTCGGCCGCCCCAATGTGGGTAAGTCCACGCTATTCAATCGCCTCACCGGCACGCGCCGCTCGATCGTCACCAACGAGCCTGGCATCACACGCGACCGGATCTACGGCACCGCGAACTGGGAAGGCCGCAGCTTCGAAGTGGTGGACACTGGCGGCATCGTCCCCGAAGACAAAGCCGGCATCCCCGGCGAAATCTTGCGCCAGGCCAGCGTCGCAATTAAAAACGCGGCGCGCGTCGTGCAAATCGTTGACGGCCGCGTCGGACCCACGCCGCTCGATCAGGAACTGGCGCAACTGCTGCGGCGCGCCGGCAAGCCGCCGATTCTCGCCGTAAATAAAGTGGACACGCCGCAGCAAGCCGTAGAATTTTCCGCGCCCTTCTACGAACTGGGCGACGAAGTTTTCCCCATCTCCGCCGAACACGGTTTCGGCGTGGACGTGCTGCTAGACGCCGTAACCGAGGAAATTCCCAAGGGCGAGCCGGAGCCGGAAGCGCCGCACGTCAACATCGCCATCATCGGCCGGCCGAACGTCGGAAAATCCACGCTGCTGAATCAACTCGTCGGCGCGGAACGCTCCATCGTTTCCGCCGAGCCTGGCACCACGCGCGATGCCGTGGATACAGTCGTCGAGCGCAACGGCAAAGCCTATCGCTTCCTCGATACCGCCGGAATTCGCCGCAAAGGCAAAACGAAGCTGATCGCCGAAAAATTGAGCGTCATCATGGCCCGCCAGCATCTCGAGCGCGCGGACATCGCTCTGCTCGTCGCCGATTCCGCGCAGGGCATCACTTCGCACGATGCAACGATCGCCAGCTACGCCGAGCAGTCCGGCCGCTCGGTGATCATCGTGATGAACAAGTGGGACCTGGCGCTGGAAGCCGCGCAGGACTTGTCGTCGGAGAAAAAGAAACGCGGCGGAAAATTCATCGCTTTCAACGCCAACAAGTTGGTGCAGGATTACGAGCCGCTGGTTCGCGCGCGCCTGAAATTTCTTTCCTACGCGCCGGTGGTTTTTCTCTCGGCCAAGACCGGCGAAAATATAGATCGCCTGTACAACTTGATCGACAAGGTCGTCGCAGCTCGCAACAAGCGCATTTCCACCGGAGAACTGAATCGCTGGGTCGCGAAAGTGGATCTCACGCGTGGCACTTCGCCTGCCAGCCGCGAAGTGAAGATTTTTTACATCACGCAGGCCAGCACTGCGCCGCCTACTTTTGTGCTGTTCACCAACCAGCTCAAGCCGCTGCACTTCAGCTATCAACGCTTCCTCGAAAACGAGTTGCGCAAGGAATTCGGCTTCCTCGGCACGCCCATCCGCTTCACGCAACGCCTCAAGAAACGCGGCTCGCGCCACCGCGAACGCAAAGACCCGCGTAAATCATGAGCCCTGATCAAATTGCGGGGGTTGACACGGCCGGAAATCGGCCTACGATACAAATTGAGATGGCTAGCTCTGCCCCAGCACCGGATGCTGCACCCATGGACGACACGCAAGAGAAGAGCCTATTTCGCATCGGCGAGGTCAGCCGCTTGACGGCTACCAAGGCCTTCGTCCTGCGCTATTGGGAAACCGAATTTCCCATGTTGCAGCCGGTGAAGAGTCCCAGCGGCCATCGGCTCTACCGCCGCGAAGACATCGAGACGGTTTTCGAAATCAAGCGCCTGCTCTACGAAGAGGGCTTCACCATCGCCGGCGCGCGCAAACATTTCGAAGAGCGCGGCCAGGAACACGGCGAAGATTCGAGCAGCAGTCGCAGCACCGCCGCTGCAGGAAATGGCGCCAATGAGCGCTCCGCCCCGCACGCTCATGCTCCAGCATCCCGCCGCGAGGCTCCCACGCAGCGACAGCGCAAATTCCTCCTCGATTTGCACGAAGAACTGCTCGCTGTCTTGACCCTTCTCGAACGCGAGTGATACGCTACAAACGGTGCAAGCGGTCGGGACGTAGCGCAGCCTGGTAGCGCGCACGCTTGGGGTGCGTGAGGTCGCTGGTTCAAATCCAGTCGTCCCGACCATCTTCCTTTCCGCCGTTCAGCCGGAATGAATTTTTCGAAAGGCGTTACATCCGCACTGACTTTTCATGCCACATATTCTGATCACCAACGACGACGGTATCCACGCTCCCGGCCTGCGCGCGCTGGCGGACGCGCTGAAAGACGAAGCCACCCTCACCGTCGTTGCGCCTTCGCGCGAGCGCAGCGCCGCCGCGCAGTCGCTGACGTTGCGCCAGCCGATTTACATGGATCAGCTTGCGGCCAACGAATATTCCATCGAAGGCACGCCCGCCGACGCCGTGATTCTGGCGTTCAACGCGATCCTGAAAGAAAAGCCCGACCTGGTCGTCTCCGGCATCAATCGCGGCGGAAACATGGGCGAGAACATCTACTATTCCGGAACGGTGGGCGCCGCGATGGAAGGGGCCATCAATCGCGTGCCCTCCATCGCGATTTCCGTCGCCTATCGTGGCAAGGAGTTCGATTTCAAACCCGCCGCGCAATTCGCGCGCATTTTAATTCCGCTGATGTTGACGGAAGGCCTGCCGCCGGGAATCCTGCTGAACGTGAACGTGCCACAGGCCTGGAATGGCTCGGTGCGGTTCACGCGTCAATCCTCGAAGATCACCCGCAATCTGCTGCAGCCCGGCACCGACCCGCGTGGCCGCAAATATTTCTGGCTGCACGAACAGCAGCGCATCGAAGACATCGAGCCGGACACCGATCTTGCTGCCATACGCGACGGTGCTATCTCCATCACGCCCCTAGAGCTCGATCACACTCACGCCCCATCGCTCGAGCATCTCTCGCACTGGACCAAACTGCTGGAGTCCGTCGTCAAGCCCTGAGCGCTTGTCGCGCATGCGATGCAAGTTTTGTCGGTAAGCTTCGGTCGGCGCTTAATTTCTCGCTCATTTTCTCCCGTGTGGATAGACCACATCGTTCGCGCGCGAGGGCAGCGCCGGAATCAGCCAGCGAAAAATCAGAGTTGCGGCGATTGCCCCGGTAATTTGCGCGACGATAAATCCAGGCGCGTCCGCCGGTCGTATCCCCGAAAAAGTATCACTGAGCGCGCGCGCGATCGTCACCGCAGGGTTCGCGAACGATGTGGACGCGGTGAACCAATACGCCGCCGTGATGTAAGCTCCCACGGCGAAAGCTGTTGAATTCGAGCGCAGTCGCGAACATCCCCAGATCACCGCCAGCAATCCAAACGTCGCCACGAATTCGCTGAACATTTGCGCCGCGCCGCTCCGCGCGTGACGCGACAGCGACACGAGCGGCAGGCCGAACATTACATGCGCGATCATCGCGCCACTGATTCCGCCCGCGACTTGCGCGAAAAAGTATGCGGGGGTCTCCTTCCAGGAAATTCCGCCTTCCATCGCGTCGGCCAGCGTCACCACGGGATTCAGGTGCGCGCCTGAGATTGGCCCGAACGCCAGAATCAGTGCCACCAGCACAGCTCCCGTAGCGATTGTGTTCGCAAGCAGCGTGATCGCCACGTTTCCGCCCGCCAGCCGCTCGCCCATGATTCCCGAGCCGACCACGGTGGCCACTAGAAAAAGTGTTCCAAGGAATTCAGCCGTTACTCGCCGTGCTGCCGATGCTTTCATTGTGGCTCGAAGGGACCGACACTCTCGGAGCGTCCAATGTTGTCGATTTCTTTCTTGATCGCCAAATTGTCCAGGCTTGCGAGCGGGAGCGAAAGAAATAAGCTGATGCGGCGGTCGAGCATCAAAAACGCCTCACGGAACGCCCGTGCAATCTGTTCCGGCGTACCCTGCACTGCGGCCGGATCCGGAACGCCCCAGTGCGCCGTCATCGGCTGTCCGGGCCAGAGCGGGCACGCCTCGCGCGCGGCGTTGTCGCAGACCGTAAAGACGAACTCCATTTGTGGCGCGCCGGGGGCCGCAAATTCGTCCCAACTCTTGCTGCGCAGGCCATCCGTAGGCAAATTCGCAGACTGCAGTTGTTTCAGTGCTTCGGCGCGCACACGGCCACCCGGGCGGCTCCCCGCGCTGTACGCCGTGAATGCCGGCTTGCCTTTGCGGTTCAGGATCGCTTCGGCCATGATCGAGCGCGCGGAATTTCCGGTGCACAGAAAAAGCACGTTATAGTGCGCCTTCATCGCGTTCACCGTGTCTGGCTTTCGGCGGGCGCGCAGCACGCCGGTCGGCAGCATTCCCGCGATGCCGCAGCTACTTTTGCGGCGGGTTTTTTCGCGCGCACGAAGGCGCTGGCGAATTTGCCCTCCACCAGCGGCGCGATCGCGTCCACGTCAATTCCTTCGGCAGTCAGAAATTGCCGGGCGTCTACCACGCTGTAAATGCGCGTTGGCTCGATTTCGATTTCCTCGAATCCGGCCGCGGCAAGTTTTGCGCGGTACTCCGATTCCTCCATCGCCCCGGCCACGCACCCCACCCACAATTCCATGCTCTTCCGCACTGCGGCCGGAACTTCGCCGCGCACCACCACGTCAGAGACGGCGAAACTTCCCCCGGGACGCAGCACGCGAAACGTCTCGCGCAACACGCGATCCTTGTCCGCCGAAAGATTGATCACGCAGTTCGAAATCACCACGTCTACCGAATTTTCCGGCAGCGGAATGTTCTCGATTTCTCCCTTCAGAAATTCCACGTTGCTCGCTCCGGCTTTGCGCTGATTTTCCCGCGCCAGCGCTAGCATGTCGTCCGTCATGTCCAGGCCGTACGCTTTACCCGTTGGCCCCACGCGCCGCGCGGACAACAGCACGTCAATTCCGCCGCCCGAGCCCAGGTCGAGCACTGTCTCTCCTGCGCGCAATTCAGCGAGCGCTGTGGGATTTCCGCAGCCCAGCGAGGCCAGCACGGCTTCCGCAGGCAGGCCCGCGGTCTCACCGGATGCGTAGAGGTTCGACGAAATCGGATCGCAACAGGGAGTTGCGGTGGAGGAGCATCCGCAACCGCCCGCTTCTCCACCGGCCAGCCGCCGCGCGGCTTCGCCGTATTTGCTTTGCACCAGTTCCTTGATGTTGTTATCGGTCATGGTCTGTCTCCTTATTCGCCTTCATTTAATATTGACAATATTCGATGATGTGCCGCAGCCGTACGACCGTGCAATTCCCTCCAATTTATATGTCCATGATCAGGCGTGCCGCGTGCGGGAATTCTCCCAGGCATTTCAAGTTCACGCGGTAATACATAAATGTGCCGCGGCGCTCTGCCAATACGAAGCGAGTCGCGCGCAGGATCTTCAGATGATGCGAAATCGTCGGCTGCCCAATCGGAAAATGCTTCACGATGTCGCACACGCAAACCGGGTTGCGGTTCGCCGCGAGTAGATTCAAAATCCGGATCCGCGTGGGATCGGCCAACGCCTTGAACCATCCCGCATACGCCCGCGCGCGCACGGCACCCAGTTTCGGCGAAGTGCCGGTGCGGCAACACACGTCGTTATTTCCCGCGGGTTGCCGCTTGCGCGCCCTCACGTTTCTTCCCCGCTTCATCATGGCTCAGTCTAGCAAATACATCGAAGAATATCAATGAATAAGAATTGGCCCGACTAGGAGTCAGGTGCTCGCGGGAATTTTACAGGGTGCGCGTTCACCAGCCGTTATTGATGCGCCGCACGTGTGATAGCCTTGCACGCTAACAGGAGTGCGGAACGTGATGAAGGCGCCGAGATTTATCTTCGTGGCAATGTTCATTGCGACGGCCGTGATCTTTGTCTGTACGCGTCTTGTCACGGCACGCGTTGAGAGCGCCCTAGCTCAATCGCAGGCTGGGGGCCAGAGCGCAACCGTCCGCGGCATCGTTAAAGATGAATCGGGCGCGACAGTCCCGAACACTAGATTGAAATTCACTGCGGGCGAGAGCTCGCTTGATGCAAAGACCGGTACGGGCGGATCTTACACGGTTATTTTAGCCCCAGGATTTTACGCAATTCACGTTGAGCTTGCTGGGTTTGCTCCCATTGATCAGACAGGTGTGGAAATTAAACCGGGCTCGGACGTACGACTCGATTTCTTGCTGAAGGTATTGACGGGGCACGGCCCCGTCTACGCGGTGACGCTCGTCGAGCCAACTCCGGCCCGCATGGCGACGAAATTCTCCGAGCCATCTCCTGAAGCAGAGCAAAGTTCAGCCTATCCGCCGCAATACGCCAGCGTCAAGGTGGTGCAGGCGTGGATTCCGATGAAAGACGGTGTGCGCCTAGCTGTTAACCTCTATATGCCAGATGGTCCGCTTCCTGCCGCGCGTCCTGGCGAAAAATTTCCCGCCATTCTGGAATATCTGCCGTACCGCAAAGACGATTGGACGCTCGCGCGTGATTGGGACCTGCATTCTTATTTTGTGCGCCGGGGGTACGTAACCGCGCGCGTGGACATTCGCGGCACTGGCGCGAGCGAAGGCGCGCCGCCAGACCGTGAATATTCCGACCAGGAACAGCAGGATGGCCTGGAAGTAATCGCGTGGCTCGCGAAACAGCCGTGGTCAAACGGCAACGTGGGCATGATGGGCATTTCCTGGGGCGGCTTCAATTCCATCCAACTCGCGCGACTGCATCCCCCGGCGCTGAAAGCGATCATCGCCATGTGCGCCACCGAGGAACTGTTCCACGACGATATCCATTACATTGACAACCTCATGCACCTGGATGAATTCGAGTTGGGCATGGATTTGCAGCTCGGCATCACGCGCGCGCCGGATTTTCCCACGGACGAAAAGTCTCTCGCGGCGCGTTTCGACGCCAAGCCTTGGGCGCCGCTCTATCTAGAGCACCAGCGCGACAGCGAATTCTGGCGTCGCGCTTCGGTCGCGCCGAATCATTACGATGAATACAAAGTTCCATCCTTTATGATCGGCGGATTCCTCGACGGCTACCGCGACAGCATCCCGCGCTTCTTCGAACACTCGAAAGCGCCCATCAAAGCGCTGATCGGTCCTTGGAATCACACTTTCCCGCACGAAGCCGTACCCGGCCCTTCCATCGAATGGCGCGTGGAAGCCGTGCGCTGGTGGGATTACTGGTTGAAGGGAATGCAAAACGGAATCATGGACGAGCCGCGCTTCGAGGTTTACATGCGCCACCGGTATCCGCCCGAAACCACGATCGGCGAAATTCCCGGCGAATGGCGCGCCGAAAAAGCCTGGCCGCCCGCGAACGCGCACACGCAAACGCTCTTTCTCGAACCGAATCACACTCTAGGCGAGGAGCCTCCGGCCGCTTCGCCCATCGTCGCTCACCAGTTGAGTTACGTGCCGTCCATCGGCAACGAAGCTGGGTTCTGGTGGGGCGATCTCACCGCGGACCAACGGCCGATTGACGCTTTTAGCTTGGTTTACGATTCCGCGCCGCTTGCGAAAGAAACCGCGCTGCTCGGATGGCCGGAGTTGTTCATGGAAGTTTCGGCGGACGCGCCGCTGGCTGATTGGTTCGCGCGACTTTCCGACGTTGCGCCCGATGGCACGGTGACGCTGATCACCGGCGCCGGACGAAGCGGAGCGCAGCGCGAAACCGCCGCGACTCCCAGCGACCTTGCGCTCGATCGCAAGTTCGAGCTTCCCATCGAACTCCACGTCACCAGTTGGGTTTTTCCTCCGGGCCATCGTATTCGCCTGGCCATTTCCAATGCGCTGTGGCCCATGATTTGGCCCACGCCATATAAGACGACCACGTCGCTGTGGCTGGGCGGCGCGAACACAGCGCGCTTGGAACTTCCGCTCGTTCCAGTTGAGCCGCCCGCCCGTCCGCATTTCACCGCGCCCGAAAAGGAAGCGCCACTCGAGGGCGTGAAATCCGAAGGCGACACATGGCCGCCGCAGTATTGGACCCTAACGCACGACCTGATCACTGGAAATGCGCGCGTGGACTGGGTTGGAGATGATTCCAGCGAATACCCCTGGGGGAAAATGAAAGATCACGAACAGATGGGCTACGAAGTTTTGGATTCGAGCCCTGCGACGAGCCGAGTGTTCGGAGTAGCGTCCACCACTGTGGAATTGCCCGGCCGCACGCTGGTCTGGAGCGTCGTCCTCACACTGACGAGCCGCGACGCGCGGAATTTCTATTATCATTTCGAGCGACATTTGACCGAAAATGGAACGCCGCTGCGCGATAAAACTTGGGATGAAACGATTCCCCGTGACCATCAATAGCGCCCACATCCGCCGGAGCGCCCGGTGAAGAACACCGCCATCCTGCTCGTCAGTTGCCCCGACCAAAAAGGCCTGAACGCCGCGATCCACGATTTCATCTATCGCGGCAACGGAAACACCCTGCACGCCGACGAGCATCAAGACGCCGAACGAAATCTCTTCCTGATGCGCGTGGAATGGGATCTGGCCGGCTTCACGCTGGATGTGCGCGAGTTCGCAAAACATTTTCAGCCCATCGCGGACCGATTCGGCATGCAATGGCGCGTAGCGCTTTCGAGTTATCGCCCGAAACTCGCGATTTTCGTTTCGCGTTACGATCATTGCCTGGTGGATTTGCTCTATCGCCAGCGGGGCGGGGAACTGGCCTGCGAAATTCCGCTGATCATCAGCAATCACGCGGACGCGCAGCGCTGGGCCGATTTTTACGGTGTTCCGTTGTACGTGATTCCGGTTACGAAGGAAAATAAATCGCAGGCCGAGCGCCAACAGCTTGAACTGCTGCGTCCGCATGGAATTGACCTGATTGTGCTGGCGCGCTACATGCAAGTGCTCTCCTCGGACTTCATCCGTCAGTACCCGCCGCACCACATCATTAATATTCATCACTCGTTTCTTCCCGCGTTCGTCGGCGGCAAGCCGCACCAGCAAGCGTACGACCGCGGAGTGAAGCTGATTGGCGCCACGAGCCACTACGTCACTGAAGTTCTCGACGACGGACCGATCATCGAGCAGGACGTCGTCCGTATTTCGCACCGCGATACCACCGAGGATTTAATTCAGAAAGGCCGCGACCTGGAAAAAGTTGTGCTCTCGCGCGCGGTGCGCTGGCACATCGAAAATCGCATTCTGCTCTACGGCAATAAAACCGTCATTTTTGATTAGTTAATTACCGGCAATACCGAGGGCACTTGGCACGTTACCGTTCTTGCTGCTTCTGCGTGGGGCTTATGCGTCCGAACCTAGGGAATTTTATATCGTGAGAAACACGCGCGATTTTCGATTGCGCGTGTTATATGTTAGTCATATGTCCAACCCACGCTGTCCCGAATGTGGTGAGCGCGTGCGGTTCGCTCCTCGGTGGTTGGGACTCCCTTATTGTACGAAATGCGGCTGGAGGTTGCAGGACGCTGAAAACACCTCCAAGGCCTTGGCGTTTCTGATGCCAATGTTTGGAGTTCTGAGCCTGTTACTGTTTTTCCGTACGATTATTCTTGGATGGCCGATAGGTGTGCGTTGCCTGTTTCTAGCTTGTTTTGTCGTGTGGCCATGCGTTTTCGGCGCTTTTTCCTATTTGGATTACGGAAGAATCATCGTCGCGGAGCCCCAAACCGTTCCGACGAAGCCAGAAGACTGGATACTGCACGCTTCGGCAGAGTATCAGCAATGGCTAAGACTTTCGGTGCCCAGGTCTGTGGGAATTTCGTGGAAGGGCTGGGGCCGCGTCGCTGTTGGAGCGTTCACGTTCGTCGTGATTTCTTATTTTCTATTCGTGCCTTGGATTGCTACAGGTGTCGCACCGCATTTGTTGCAGTGGCTGCGTGGCAATGCCCTCCCGATCGGCGTTCTACTGGCAATTGGCGGATGGACGAATTTCAGTCTAGCCCATCAGTACTGGACCGATCTACCGTTACTCAGATCCGGGAGCCCGGTGATTGGGCGAGTGACTCAACAGGACTATCAAACTATCAGGATTGGAACCGGCCAAATAGGTCGCAGCAGTTCCGTGGAATACGAATTCCGCGACCAACAGGGGCAATCAGTTCAGGGGCAAGGGCAAGACTATACGAAATCACTGTTTCAAGATTCGCCGGTCCTAGTTTTCTATAAAGCGAGTGACCCCTGGCGCAACGTCGCGCTCGGCTGTTCGCTGTACCGCCTGAAGAGTCGTTCGTAACTGCGAAATATGTGCGCCGTTAGCACGCGGCTGCGGCGCGCGTATCGTTCAAATCCGCGGCCAGCAGGCGATGAAACAGATGTTCGCCTGCTTCGCGACGCACCGATAGCCGCCCGGCCTGGTACGCGCGCGAACTCAGGCCGCGCTGCACCCCATCGCAGATCACGATGTCTTCCTGTTGCACGCGCTCGCTCACGCCCATGCTCTCGCGGATGTACGGCATCTGCGCTTCGCTGGTATCGCCAAAATAAAAATCAAAAATCACTTCGCAACGATCCACGCCCAGCGGAATCACCAGGTTGGTATCGAGATATCCTTCGTACCAATTCAACATGAAATTCGGATATTGCCAGAAATAATATGCGCGATCGCCCTTGCGCGTCGCCGCCGCGCTGGCTTCTGAACTCTTATCGACGGCCACGGGACTGGATTGCACGCAGCAGCGATCCACGTTTTCAATCGTATAGTTCGTGTAATCCAGGACGCTGTTGAGCCCCTTGTGCATGTGCGGCACGTGATAGCCGCCGTCCAGAAAATTATCCACGTATACTTTCCAGTTGCACTGCTGTATGTAGCTGCGGCGCTCGACGAATTTCAAGTCGCCGAAATTCAGCGGCTTCGCCAATCCCACCAGCGCGCCCAGAAAATCCCGCAGCGGCGCGGCGTGCGGATCGAGATTCACGAAAATGAAATTCTCCCAGGTCTCCACGCGAACCGGAACCAGTCCATTTTGCGCACGATCGAAATTGCAAACGCCTTCGAATTCCGTCATGCCGCGCAGCTCGCCTTCCAGATTGTACGTCCAGCCGTGATACGGGCAGCGCATGTGCTGCGCGTGGCCGCACGGTTCGTTCATCACTGTCATCGCGTGATGCCGGCAGACGTTGTAGAACGCGCGCAGCTTTCCATCGCTGCCGCGTACTGCGACAATTGGCTCGCCCGCCACGCTCGCGGTCACATACTGCCCCGGGATTTCTACTTGCGCCGTGCGCCCCACCGTCTGCCATGTGCGCGAAAACACGTTTTGCAGCTCCAGCTGCGCGATTCGCGCATCGGTGTACCACGACGCGGGAATCGTATAAGCATCCTGAAGCGCAGCGGCGGCGTTATAGGAAGCGAGAATTTCCTTCAGCGTTGGTTCCATGCAATTCTCTCCTCAAGAAGTTGTGCAATCTTGCGCGGAAACTAGTGCGAACTGCGTTCAGATACCGATTGCGCCGCGCAGCACCAATAGAAATTGATTAATGCGCGCCTGATTCTTCGCGGGATCGGCAGGATGCGGAAAAAGTCCCGGATCCAGCTCTTCGGTCAGCAGCGCATCTTGAAATCGCTCCATGGTCCAATCCAGAATGGAAACGATCAGCGGCGCGTCAATGTCCGATCGCACTTCTCCGCGCGCAATTCCCAGCCGCACGAACGCCGTGCTGCCGTAGGGGTCTTCCGCCAGCAGAAAACGATTGATCTCGCGCTTTAGCGCCAAGTCCACTCCGTAATTTCCCAGCAGCGCCACGCGATAGGGAATCCAATCTTCGCGCACCAGGCGTTCAGTGCGCAGCAGCCAGTAGCGCAGGATTTCGAAAAATCCCTTTTCGCGAATCTGCGACGGACAATCCAGATACGCCGGGAAAGAGCGCACCGCTTTCTTGTAAGCTTCGAGAAACAGCCCGCCCTTGCTGCCGAAATATTGAAAAATCGAACCTTTGGCGACTCCCAGTTGCGCCGAAAGGTCTTCGATGCGCGCCGCGTGATAACCGTGCTCGGCAAAATGGCGCAGAGCCGCGTCCACGATACGCGCGCGCTTGGCTTCCAGGCGCGGTCCCGGAGAAGGCGTGCGCACGTCCGGATTCAGCACGCTGCGGGCAGTTTTTATGCGTTGGTGTGACCGCAGGTCATGGCTGGACACTGTCATTGGATTATTTCTCCAGTTATGCTATCTAATTCCTGTCCATACTGTCGTGACTGGCGGTCATACTAATCCCAGATGCCTCCGCAACGCAAGTCCTACGATGCGATCGTCATCGGCGCGGGCCACAACGGCCTGACGGCCGCGGCTTATCTTTCGCGCGCCGGATTTTCCACGTTCGTCGTGGAGTGCCGCGAGATTGTAGGTGGCTGCTGCGTTACCGAAGAAATCGCGCCGGGCTGCCGCGCGTCCACCACTTCTTATATCGCGAGCATGTTGCGGCCCACGATTATTCGCGATCTCGATCTCGGCGCGCACGGATTGAAAATGGTTCCGTGCGATCCCGGCTTGCTGGTCCCGTTTCCAGATGGGCAGGTGGTGCCGTGGTGGACCCAGCGCGAGCGCGCCGTCGCGGAATTCCGCAAACTTTCGCCGCGCGATGCGGACACTTTCGTGCGCGTGGACGACCAGCTGAAAAAACTGGCGCGTTATCTTCAGCCGTTTTTCCTGGAGCCTCCGCCGGATCCCGCGCGTCGCGGGGCCGCGGGCTGGCTCGAACTTCTGCGCGTCGGGAAAAGATTTCGCGGAATGACGGGCGAAGAAGCCGCGCAGCTGGTTTCGTTCCTCACCGGAAGCCTTGGCGATTTTCTGGATCGTCACTACGAATCCGAAAAAATGAAGACGATGTTTCTTGCGAACAATGTTTACGGAAAACATGGCGGCCCGTATGACGCTGGCTCGGCGCTGGGTTTGCTCTTCCATCTATTGAGCGGCGGCGATGGAGAAATTCAGGGCTTCTACGGCCACGTGATTGGCGGCATGGGCGCGGTCACCCAAGCGCTCGCTTCGGCATGTCGCAAACTCGGCGCCGAAATTCTTACGTCCGCGCCCGTTGCGAAGGTGGACGTGCGCGATGGCCGCGCGCGCGGCGTATTCCTCGAGGACGGCTCGGCAATTTCGGCGCGCTTCGTGCTCTCGAACGCCGATCCCAAGCGCACGTTCCTCGGCCTGGTGGAAGCTCGCGAACTTCCGGCCGATTTCCGCCACGCGGTGGCGGGCATCAAGATGGACGGACCCTGTGCCAAAGTAAATTTCGTCTTGAGCGAAGAACCGCGGGTGGACGGCATGCCGCACGAATGGCCGGCGTCGCAACGCTCGCTCTTCACGCTGGTACCGTCGCTGGAATTCGCCGAACGCTGTTACGACATCGCCAAGTTCGGCGAAATTCCCGAGGAGCTGTGGGTGGATTGCGTCGTCGCCTCGAACGTGGATTCCACGCTCGCGCCTCCGGGCAAGCACGTGATGACCACTTTCGTTCAATACGTTCCCTACAAGCTGCGCTGCGGAACTTGGGACGCGAACCGCGAGCTTCTCGGCGACCGCGTGGTGAAAAAAATCGCGGAGTACGCGCCCAACGTGCCGAATTCAATCATTGCGCGGCAGGTACTCACTCCGCTCGATCTCGAACGCACCTACGGCCTGACCGAAGGGAACATTTTTCACGGTGATCTTTCGCTTGAGCAGCTTTTCTTCATGCGACCCGTCGCCGGTTGGGCGCAATACCGCACGCCCATCGCTGGGCTCTATCTTTGCGGCGCCGGCGCGCATCCGGGCGGCGGCGTTACCGGCGCGCCGGGGTACAACGCCGCGCATCAAGTCCTGCGCGACAGCAAGCGCGGCAGAATAAAAACGGCGCACGCGTAATGAAGCGTTCTTGCGCAGTGATTCTAGATTTTCATAGGAGCCGCGCGACGACGCAGCTCACAAGGAGCAATAATGGTGGGCACCACAAAAAAAGGAATCCTCGAAAGATTATCTGAAGGCGTAGTTCTCGGCGACGGCGGTTACCTGCTCGAGCTCGAGAAGCGCGGCCGCGTGCGCGCAGGCCCGTTCACGCCTGAAGTCGCCCTGAACAATCCTGAATCCCTGCTCGAACTGCATCGCGAATTTCGCGACGCCGGCGCCGAAGTCCTGCAAGCGCTCACGTTCTACGCTAGTCGCGATAAACTCGCGACCGTCGGCATGGGTGAGCGCGTGGAAGAATTAAACCGCGCCGCCGTGCGTATCGCCAAGCAGGCCGCCGACGATCGCTGCCTTGTCGCGGGAAATCTAAGCCTCACATGGATGTACGAACCCAACGACAAAGCCGCAGCCGACCGCGTGCGCAAAACTTTCGATGAGCAACTCGATGTGCAGGTCGCCGAAGGCGTGGACTTCATCATCGGCGAAACATTTTCATTCCTCGGCGAAGCCTTGCTGGCCGTCGAGCAAGCGAAAAAGACCAAGTTGCCGGTGATGGTCACCGTGTGCTTCGAAAATGAGGACATCACCACCGACGGCAAGACTGCCGCGGACGTGGCGCGCGCGCTCGCCGATGCCGGCGCGGACGTCGTCGGCATCAATTGCCTGCGCAGCCCGGAGCACACTCTGCCGCTTATGGCGGAAATGCGCAAAGCCGTGCCAGGCTACATCGGCTGCCAGCCGGTTGCCTATCGCACCACGCACACGCACCGCGATTTCACCAGCTTGCCGGCGTTTCCGGACCAGCTCGAGCCCTACCAGCTCACTCGCCGCGAGATGGCCGAATACGCGGTGAAAGCGCGTGAGCTTGGTGTGAACTACATCGGCGCGTGCTGCGGCGCTGTCGCCACACACATCCGCGAAATGGCGCGCGCGCTTGGAAAGATACAGGCCGACGATCGGATCTGGAAAAAAGGCGGCGAGAAACCGATGTCCGCATACGAATATTACGGCCACGATCAGAAAGCCAAAGCGAGCTCCTAGGAAATCGCAAACGGCGCTGCGACACAGCGGCGCTTGATGCCACGTCGCGAATCGCGCTCGCTTTTCAGTCCTGGCCCGGCGCATGATGTCCGCCTCATGCCCAGGCCACGCGGAGATTTCCGCCCATGAGTGAAACGTCCGGCTCTAATCGCCCGCTCCGCGCCATGGGTTTTCGGGATCTGGTGCTGTTCTACATCGTCACCGGCATCAGCCTGCGCTGGATCGCTACGGCGGCCACCGTCGGCGCGAGCGCCGTAGCCATCTGGCTGATTGCCTGGTGCGCGTTTTATCTTCCGCTCGCGCTTTCGGTGATGGAGCTTTCCTCGCGCTACCCGCAGGAAGGCGGCATGTACATTTGGACCAAGCGCGCCTTCGGTGAATTTCCGGGCTTCATGACCGGCTGGACTTACTGGGCGAGCAACCTTCCTTACTATCCCGCCGTTCTTTATTTCGCCGCCGGCAACGCGCTATATATAGGACCAGCAAGCTGGCAATCGCTCTCGAGCAGCAAAACGTATTTTCTGCTGTTCGCGTTGCTGGGCTTGGCGCTCGGCACGTTTCTGAACGTCATCGGACTTTCCGTCGGCAAATGGCTGCACAATCTGGGCGCCATCGGCACCTGGCTGCCGATCGCGATTCTTTTCGCCATCGCCGCCACCGCTTGGCATCGTTTCGGCTCTGCTACAAAATTCACGGCGGCCAGCATGACTCCGCACATGCATTTCCGCGATGTGTTGTTCATGGCGACGATTGTGTTCGCGCTCGGTGGCTCCGAATCCGCTTCTTTTCTCGGCGACGAAGTAAAAGACGCGCGCCGAAATCTTCCGCGCGGGCTGCTCGCCGGCGGCGCATTCGTCACCACAGGCTACATTCTTGGTACTGTTGCGGTGCTGATCGCTTTACCGGCCAGCCAGGTGAGCGGATTGCAAGGCATCATGCAGGCAATTTCACAATCCGCTGAGCGCGTCGGCTTCGCTGGAATTGGGCCGCTCGCGGCGCTGCTGATTACCATCAGCAACTTGGGCGCGCTGGGTGCATGGCTGGCAGTTTCGGCGCGGCTGCCGTTTGTGGCTGGCCTCGATCGATACTTGCCGTCAGCCTTCGCGCGCGTCCACCCGAAATGGGGTACGCCGCACGTGGCGCTGCTGGTGCAAGCTTTTTGCGGCGTAATTTTTATTGTGCTGGGTCAAGCGGGAACAAGCGTGTATGGCGCTTACGAAGTGCTCGTGAGCATGGGCATCATCACTTACTTTATTCCGTATCTTTTTGTGTTTGCGTCGCTGATTCGTTTGCAGCGTGAGCCGGCTGGCGCGGAAGTGATGCGGATTCCCGGCGGCCGCGCCGCGGCATTCGCGCTCGGCGTGCTGGGATTTACGACGACGCTAGTCACCATCGCGTTTTCGGTGATCCCGGCAGACGACGAGCCGCACAAAGTATTGGCCGTCGTAAAAATTGTGGGTCTTACGGCGCTATTGCTTGCGATCGGCGTGTTTGCATTCGCCTGGGGAAAATCGCACGCCGCGAAGAATCCTGCGTGACGGCGCGCTCTTAACTATCGGTGGCCTTACCCGCCGGATTGTGCCACCCACCAATTGCAGCCGCCAGATGATTTGCCTCGACTGGTCCCCACGTTCCCGGTTGATAGGGCTGCACCGGAACAATGTCGCCCAGAATCGGTTCCACAATCGCCCACGCCGCTTCGACCGCATCCTGCCGCACGAACAGCAGCGAGTCGCCCTTCATCGCGTCGGTAAGCAGCCGCTCGTACGCTTCCATCTCGCCCGTTTCCGATGAAGAGACTGCCGAGAGTTCCGTCTCCATCGTTTGCAGTCTTGGCCCTGGACGTTTCACGCGCGCGCCGAGGCTCAATGACAAATCGGGCCCCAGACGAAAGCGAAAATAATTCGATCCCGGCGGCAATTTCGTCAGCGGCGGCTGGCGCAGCTTCACTAACACTTCGGTCGCCGTCACAGCGAGGCACTTTCCCGCGCGAATCAGGAACGGCACTCCTGCCCACCGCCAGGAATCCACTTCCAGGGAAACGGCCGCGTACGTTTCCACTTCCGAATTGGGTGCCACGCCCGGCTCCTGGTGGTAACCCGTGAATTGTCCGCGAACCAGGTTGGTCGGATTAATTGGCGGAATCATGCGGAAAATCTTCACTTGTTCGTCGCGCAGAGATTCAGGGTACATGCTCGTGGGCGGTTCCATCGCCAGAAAACCCACCACCTGCAGCAGGTGATTTTGAATTACGTCGCGAATGGCGCCCGTCTCATCGTAAAACTTTCCGCGCCCCTGCACGCCGAAAGATTCCGCCATGGTGATTTCCACGCTGTGCACGTAGTTGCGATTCCAGATCGGCTCCAGAAACGCATTCGCGAACCGGAACAACAGCAGATTTTCCACCGCTTCCTTGCCCAGATAGTGATCAATGCGAAAAATTCCAGACTCGGGGAAGACGGCTTGCAGAATCCCGTTGAGCCGTTGCGCCGATGCCAGGTCGTGGCCAAACGGTTTTTCGATGATCACCCGCGCATCGGTGGCGCAGCCCGATTTTCCCAGCGCCTCCACCACCGTGGCGAACAGGCTCGGAGGGATTGCCAGATAATGCGTGGGACTCTTGGCGCCGCCCAGCGCCGCGCATAATTGTTCGAACGTCTTAGGGTCCTGATAATCGCCGTCGATATATTTCAGCAGTCCCACCAGCTTCGCGAACGCGGCTTCATCCACGCCGCCTCCGAATGTGGCAATGCCGTCGCGCGCCCGCTCGCGAAGCTGCTCGATGTTCCAGCCCGCCTTGGCCACGCCAATCACCGGCACATTCAGGTTTCCACGCTTGATCATGGCCTGCAGGGCCGGAAAGATTTTCTTGTGTGCCAGATCGCCTGTCGCGCCGAAGAACACAAGCGCGTCCGACGGCGCTTTTGCGGCCGCAATGGTGCTCTTCACGTCTACACTTGGAGCGGTTGTGTCAGCCATCTCTCGTCCTTATGATTTCTTCTCGTGATGCCCGCCGAATTCGAAGCGCATCGCCGAAAGCAACTTGTTCGCGAAATCCGACTCGCCGCGCGATGTGAACCGCTCGAACAGCGCGCTGGTCAGCACCGGCGCCGGCGTGCCTTCCTCGATCGCCGCCTGAATCGTCCAGCGGCCTTCGCCAGAATCCGATACGCGCCCGGAAAAATCTTCCAGTGTAGGAGACTTGATCAGCGCAATCGCCGTCAGATCCAGCAGCCACGACGCGATTACGCTGCCCCTCCGCCACACCTCTGTGACATCCGGCAAATTAATGTCATACATATAATGTTCGGGCGAGCGCAATGGCGTGGTCTCCGCGTCCTGCGTCTGCGTTATTTTCCCCACGTTGGCGTGATGCAGGATGTTCAAGCCCTCGGCGTATGCAGCCATCACGCCGTATTCGATTCCGTTGTGCACCATCTTCACGAAGTGTCCCGCGCCGGAAGGGCCGCAGTGCAAATAGCCTTCTTCAGCGGTGCCTGGCACTTTGTCGCGGCCCGGCGTGCGCGCGATGTCACCGCGACCGGGAGCCAACGATTTGAAAATCGGGTCCAGCCGTTGTACCGTCGCTTTTTCTCCGCCGATCATCATGCAATATCCGCGCTCGAGGCCCCACACGCCGCCGCTGGTGCCCACGTCCACATAGTGAATTCCCTTCGGAGCTAATTCTTTCCCGCGACGGATGTCGTCAATGTAATAAGAATTCCCGCCATCAATAAGAATGTCGTCCTTCTGCAGCTTGGGCGTGAGCTGCGCGAGCGTGCTGTCCACCACTGCCGCCGGCACCATCAGCCAGATCGCGCGCGGCTGTTTCAGCTTGCCGATGAAATCACCCAACGAACTGCCGCCCGTCGCGCCTTCTTTCGCCAGCGCCTGCACGCTGGCAGGCGACATGTCGAACACCACGCATTCGTGCCCGGCCTTCATCAGCCGCCGGACCATGTTGGCCCCCATCCTTCCCAATCCAATCATTCCCAATTGCATATTCGAACTCCTCTCGTACGATATGATTCCCGTGACCTGCTTCCAGTCGCACAGCAACTAAAAGTTTTTCGTAGTGGCGGTCCCGCAAGGCGAGACCCTCATGTAGTGTTGAGGCAAAACCAATGGTGCCAGCCGACACCGCAAGCGCTGCTAATCGCGCGGCCTGCACTGGTAAAATCACCGCAATTATTAAGCCACACTTCGCCGTTCATGCATAACCCGAATCTCGGCGCCTCGCGACTGGGCCTTCCCGCTAGTAGACCACGGTCATACCTGTCGGAAGTTGCGCCTTCAACATCACGACATGACGCCGCCGTAAGACGCCTCCGGAATCGCTGTAGACCTTGCGTTACGCAGTTCACAGAAATCCCGCGTGTCGATCCGTGCGCAGGTTGTACAAACTCGAGGTCCAAGCTTAACCGTCACTGCAGAACCGATCGCCACTCCGCAATCCGAGCTGTCGTCCGCATTCGCGGGCCCGGAGATTTGCCTAGCCTGCTTGCGGGCGCCGCGAATTTCTCATCGGCCTCGCACTGAAATAACCCCGCATTCACTTGCGGCAAACCGTGTAAAATTCGGACAACCGATGACCATTCCCGCGGAACGCCAGGACACGCGCTTGATGCGCGAAATGTTTAACAAGATTGCGCCCAACTACGATTTCATCACGCGCGTCATCTCTTATGGCATGGACGGCCGCTGGAAACGCCTCGGCGTATTGCGCGCATCGCTTCCAGATAAAGCTCTGGTTCTTGATCTGGCATCCGGCACTGGCGATTTTTCCCGGCTGGTGCGCGAGCGTTTGCCCGCGGCGCGCTCGGTAGCCGTGGACCTGTCGGAGGGAATGTTGCGTGTGGGGCGTCGAAATGGCTTGCAGGAAGCGGTATGCGCGGACGCCACTGCTCTACCTTTCGCCTCAGCGTCTTTCGATTGCGTCTTCATCGGCTATGGCTTGCGGAATTTTCCGAATCTCGGCGCTGCCGTGCGTGAAATCGAACGCATCACACGGCCCGGCGGAGTCATGGTCAGTCTCGACTTTTTTCTTCCGACGAATCGCGTGTTCCGTCATCTCTACTTGGGATTTTTATATGTGCAGGGCGCTTTTTGGGGGACACTTTTGCACGGGAAGCCGCGCACTTACACTTACATTCCGGATTCGATCCGCAGCTTCGTCTCCGTGCAAGAATACTCCTCGCTGCTGCAGCGTACGGGATACCACCACGTGGACGCTCGCGAGTTTATTTTCGGTGGGATCGGACTGCTCTGGGCGGTGAAACGTTAGTCTGGGCGGCAGCAACTATATCTGGGCGCCTGGTGACATCCCGGTCAGTTTTCCAGCCGGAAGCGCGTTGATGCCAGCCGATACAGCCGGCGCCACACCAGCCGGTTTATCGTCACCACCATCGCCGCCATCAGAATCGTCGCTGCGAGCAGCACGCGCGTATTCCCTGTGTCCGTCGCGTTGCTGATCACTGCTCCCAGCCCCGTGGTCAGATACGTATGCCCGCGAAACTTGAAATATTCGGCGACGATGCTGGCGTTCCATGCGCCGCCCGAAGCCGTCACAAATCCCGTGATCAAGAATGGAAAAATTCCTGGAAGCAGCAATTCCCGCCAGCGCTCCGTCGTGCCGAAACGAAAAACGGAGCAGACTTCTTTCAAGTCGGTGGGAATCGCGATGGCGCCCGCAATCACGTTGAAGAGGATGTACCACTGCGTCCCCAATAGCAGCAGCAGGATTGAACCGATTCCCAAGCCGCCGCCCGCGCGTATCAGCACCAGCAACAGAATCGGAAACAGAGCGGTTGCCGGCACCGACGCTGCCACCTGCGCGATCGGCTGAGCGATAGCCGAGAGCCTGGGTTTCAGCCCGATCAGGATTCCCACTGGAATGGTCCACAGCCCCGCGAGGAACAGAGTGAAAGCCACGCGCAGGAATGTCGCGCCCGCGCCCAGAAATATGCTGCGCAATTCCTCGCGCGTCAGGTGGGTCAGCAGCATCACCATATTCACGGATGTGTACGCGATCGCTACGAGCAGCGCGGCCAGCGACAGTCGTGTGAGCCACTCAAAAGCGTTACGCACCGCGCTTCGTGGGCCCCCCGTCGCGTGGCTCCGCGCAAAATGCAAGCTCAGGAATTCGCGTGCGGGTGCCACCGTCAGCCGCGAGAAGAATGGCAAAACTCTGGAGCTGCGCAATAAATCCAGCACCGCCGAGCGCGGCGCATCGGTGGATTCCACTTGCTCGAATTTGAATTTCTCCGCCCAGGCGATCACCGGACGCCATACCAGCTGGTCAATCACCACGATGATTCCGATCATCACTCCCATGCCCCACCAGATCGCTCGCGTGTTTCCGGCGTTCGCGGCGGTCTGAAGGTAGGAACCCAATCCCGGCAGGCGCAAATCGCGATCTCCCAACGTGAACATCTCGCAGGCCATCAGAAAAAACCATCCGCCTGCCACCGACATCATCGAATTCCACACCAGCCCGATGATCGAATAAGGCAGCTCCATTTGCGTGAATCGTTGCCACCAACTCCAGCGGTAAATTTCCGCCACCTCGCGCATCTCCTGCGGGATGCTCTTAAGCGACGAATAAAAACTGAACGTCATGTTCCACACTTGCCCGGTAAAAATCAGCAGAATGGACCCCAGCTCCACGCCCAGTTGTTTCGTCGGAAAAAGAGCCACCATCGCCACCATCACGCCGGGCAGGAAACTGAGCACGGGAATGGACTGCAGCGTATCCAGCAGCGGCACCATGAACTTTTCCGCGCGCGCGTTGTACGCCGCGACGTATCCATATACCAGCGTGAACGCGAGGCTCACCAGATATGCAGCCGCGATTCGCAGAACGGAAAACATCGCGTACCTCGGCAACGCGCTCGGTTCCAGATGGATTTCCATCGGCGCGCCCGCCGGCGTCATCCAGTAATGCGTCATGGAAAGCACCGCGTAGAAAAACGCCAGCGCCGCGAGCAGGATCGGCAGATCCCGGAGGAGAGAAGGCACGTTGGATGGAATCGTTCCCCAGGTCAGCGTGCCCGTAGAAGTTTTCTGCGTTTCGCCGGCCATCAGTGCAGGGAAGCACTTTCCGGGGAATTTTCCCCGCGGTGGTCCGGTTGGTGCAGGTGCACAGTATCGTCCTCCGCGTCGTAGGTGAAAAGCTCCGCGTAGCGCCCCCAGTTCAGCGCGGTTTCAATCTGCCGCTCCACTTCTACTTGCGCGAAGCGCTCGTCCAGCAGGTCGCGGAAAAATTCCACCGGCATGGTGTGATTTGATTTCTTCTCCAGCGCGGATTGAAATTGCTGCAGCAGAGAAACGTGCGCCAGTACGGCCTCGCGAAACAATACTTTCCGAGTGGGTATGTCGGCCCGCGCGAAAGCGCGACCCTTTTCCGTGATACGCACATCGCCCTCGTGCACAGTCGCGAAGCTCAGCAATGTCGCAGCGTCGAGAATCGGCAGCAGGTCGTCGATCTCCAGCAGCAGTTCCTCGGCGATGTGGTACATGTCCTCCTCGCCGCCGCGATCGTCCAGCAGTTCCAGCAAACCTGCGATCCCGCCCGGCCGCGAATGCGGCAGCATTTGCGCCGCCGCTTTCTCCTTGTGCTCGGTTTTCGATGGTGGCGCCAGCTCCAGCTGCGGCTGCGTCATCACTTTATAGATATAATCCACATAAAGAACGAATGCTGCGGACTTGCGATCCCGCGGATGTTGCAGCGGCACGCGAAAATCCGCGCGTATTTTCGCCGGATTGCGCCCCAGCACGATGATGCGATCCGCCAGCAACACTGCCTCTTCGATATTGTGCGTAACGATGAAAATACTTTTTGTGGGAACTTTCTTCGCCAGCCAGAGCTCTAGCAATTCGCCGCGCAGGTTCTCCGCGGTCAGTACGTCCAGCGCGGAGAAAGGCTCGTCCATGAATAAAATCTCCGGCTCCACGGCCAGCGCACGCGCAAACCCGACGCGCTGTTTCATGCCGCCCGATAATTCCTTGGGATACGCGGATTCAAATCCGTGCAAGCCCACCGAAGCCAGCGCCCGCAGCGCCTTGCGATGACGATCGAAATGCGTGATGCCCCGCGCCAGCAACGGAGCTTCCACGTTTTCCAGCACCGTAAGCCACGGAAAAAGCGCGAAGCTCTGGAACACGATCGCCACATTCGGACGGCACCCGTGCATCGGCTGGCCGTGCCACAGGACTTCTCCCGCCGAAGGGGCCGCAAGCCCGGATAGAATTCGCAGCAGCGTGGATTTTCCCGAGCCGGATGGACCCAGCAGCGCGATGATCGTGTTCGGCTCGACAGAAAAATCCACCGGAGCAATCACCTGAATTTGCCGCCCGTCTGGCTGCAGGTAGCTTTTTTCAATTTGCCGCGCTCGAATGATCGGCTCGGTGTCAATGGCAGGCGGCGCGAACTCCGTGGTCACTGCGCCGGCTTCGGCGCCAGGCACCGCGCAGTACGCCGCCCCCGTCCCCGCTTCCGCCAGTTCGTCCATCAAACACTGCCAGGCCTCTTCCGGCAGCGCGTCCAGGAAGTGATTCCGCTCGCCCGGGCTCATCGCTTCGACCGCCGCGCGCATTTCCCGCGACGGCAGCGAATGCAACAGCACGTAGGCGTGGTAGTAAGGCAGATGCACGATCAGCGACGCCGCAAAATCCACCGGCATCGCGTGAAACAGCGCTCGCTGTTCGTCGTACGGCTCGCTCAGGAAAAAATCTGCCGCCGATGTGGGATCAGCCTTTTGGAGCAGCTCGATCGCCGGGTCCCACTGCCGTTGCGCCAGCAGGTTCCGCAGTTTTTGTGTTTCCTGATTGGTCATTTGCGCACGCAAGAGCCTACTACGTTTTCGCGAAGACTGCGAAGCTCTGTAAACGCATTGCGCGCGCCAGTGTTACAAAATTGTGACAGCCGGCCTCAAAACTTTCGCGACCATTCCTTCGGCCAGCGCTCCACCACCACTTTCTTATCTGTGTAAAACTCCACGGCATCGCGGCCTTGCCCGTGCAGCACGCCCAGAAAACTGTCTCGCCAGCCGCTGAACGGGAAATAAGCCATCGGCGCGGCCACTCCGATATTAATTCCGATGTTCCCGGCCGGCACTTCGTAACGGAATTTTCTAGCTGCCGCGCCGCTGCTCGTGAAAATCGAAGCCATGTTTCCAAATGGGCTGCGCGAAAGAGTCTCGATCCCTTCTTCCAGTGTATTCGCATGAACTACACTCAGCACCGGCCCGAAGATTTCGGTCGTGGAAAGCGCGCTGGAGGCTGGCACTCCATCCAGCAACGTCGGCTTCAGGAAATTGCCCGCAGACGTAGCGCCGTTTCCCGCACGGCCATCGAGCAGAAGCTTAGCGCCATCATTGACTCCTGCGGCGATCAATCCCTCAATTCGCTTTTTGCTTTCCGCAGTGATCACCGGACCCATCTGCACATCTTTATCCAGTCCATTCCCCACGCGAATTGAACTGGCTACGTTGGCAATTTCCTGCGTGAATTCGTTGCGCGCTTCGCCGACCGTCACAGCCACCGAAACCGCCAGGCAACGCTGCCCCGCGCAGCCGAATGCACTGTCGCTGACGATGCGCGTCGTGGTCTCTAGGTCCGCGTCCGGCAGAATCAGCACATGGTTTTTCGCCCCGCCCTGGCACTGCACTCTCTTTCCGTATTTTGCCGCCTGTGCGTAAATATATTTCGCCACGGGCGACGAGCCCACAAAACTGATCGCGCGCACTTCGGGATGTTCCAGCAGCGCGTCCACCGCCGCCTTGTCGCCGTGAATTAGATTCAGCACTCCCGGCGGAAATTTCAATGCTTCCATCAACTCGAAGGCGCGCTGCATCGTCAGCGGTACCTTTTCTGAAGCCTTCAAAATAAAAGTATTTCCGCAGGCGATTGCATACGGCAGAAACCAGAAGGGAATCATCGCCGGAAAATTAAACGGAGTAATCGCCGCGGTTACTCCCAGCGGCTGCCGTATCATCATCTCGTCAATACCAGATGCCACGTCTTCCAGGTTGTATCCCTGCATCAAGGTGGGAATCCCGCAGGCGACTTCCACGTTCTCAATCGCTCGCCGCAATTCCGCACGCGATTCGCCCACCGTCTTCCCGTTTTCCTGCGTGCAGATTTGGGCCAGTTCCTCCACGTGGTCTTCGAGTAGTTGCTTCAACTTAAACAAATATTGGATTCGGTCCTCAGGCGGAGTACGTCGCCACGCCGGATAGGCGGCCGCGGCGGCTGCCACCGCAGTGTTCACATCTTCCCTCGTGGCAATCGGCGCGCGCGCCAGCTTCTCTCCCGTCGCGGGATTCACCACGTCGCGGTATTCGGCGGACTTGCTGCCGCTCCATTCTCCCCGATAATAATGTTTCAGTTCGCGAACGCTGGCCATGTCGAATCTCCCCCGCCGTGCCGGACGCCCCGCCCAAATCATGCTCACAATTGACAACCGGGCATTCCTTTGCCATAGTCTCAAAGCGGTTAGACAAATACAATACCCGAGGGGCATATCGGGTGGCTGCGCACAGCGGAGGAGAAAACTTGAGCGAGACTAGCTTTCTCGTCCATTCCAAGAACTTGCCGCAGCAAGCTTCGGGTGAGCTCCTATCTTTGCCTCGGCAGCAAGCCGGATGGGAATGGATGAGTCTCTTTGTCCGCCGTTTGCAGCCGGGCGACGTTTATCGCGCGCGCACCCACCACGAGGAAGCAGCCTTCGTCCTGCTCGGTGGAATGTGCCAGCTGGACTGGTGCCAGGGCGCCACACGAATCGGAAAGCGCAAAAATGTCTTCGACGGTTTGCCCTACACGCTCTATCTGCCGACTGCAAACCAGGCGGTTTTCACAGCGGAGACAACTTGTGAAATTGCGGAATGCCGCGCGCCGTCCGAAGCCCGCCTGCAGCCCAAGCTGATCACGCCCAGCGACGTCGTCAGCGGCCTGCGCGGCGGCGGAAACGCCTCGCGCCAAATTGTGGACATTATCGCTCCCGCTTTTCCAGCAGATAAGCTCATGGTAATTGAAGTTTATACGCCCGGCGGAAATTGGTCGAGTTATCCTCCGCACAAGCACGACGTGCACAATCCGCCCGCCGAGGTGGATCTGGACGAAATTTATTACTACCGCCTGCGCCAACCGGATGGATTCGCGATGCAGCATCTCTACTCCGGCAAGCACGGTGCCGATCAAACTCTGAAAGTTAAGGACGGCGATACCGTGCTGGTGCATAGCGGCTTTCATCCGGTGGTCGCCGGGCCGGGCTACGACGTTTACTATCTGAATTTTCTCGCGGGTTCCGCCCGGGCCTTGGCCGTCACCGAAGATCCGCAACATGTCTGGATCCGTTCCACCTGGAAGGACACCGACCCTCGCTTGCCTCTCGTGAGGGAATAGTCGCGCCGGAAAAGGAAACCCATGCGGATGTCCTGCGGCCGGAGCGATGGCGAACCCACATACCAAGCGGACGAAATTCTGCGGATCTACGCATTTCCTCGCTGGCCTTCATCGCAACCTCTTTTGTATAATCGCTTAGAATACAGCCGCCTGTTTCGGGTCTTCTGCGCCCCAGCGCGCTCGTGTGTTTGTTTGCCGTCCGCGACGGCCAAGCCGCACAGCCACGCTTTCCCTGGCATCCCCAGCCGATTCTCCGTACCTCGAGCTTTCCTTTCGCTGGTGCAAGTACGAAAATCGTGCCATAAGCAACTCTGGGGTGTCACACCATTCAGAAGGGGCATCGCCTAATGACGGTTCGTCTCACCGCGGCTCAAGCTACTATCGCGTTTCTGAAGAACCAGTACACCGAGCGCGACGGCAAGCAACAACGGTTCTTCGAAGGTTGTTTGGGGATTTTCGGCCACGGCAACGTCGCTGGCCTCGGCCAGGCGCTCGAACAAGATCCTGGTTTGCGCTACTACCTCTTCCGCAACGAACAAGCCATGGTCCATGCCGCCACGGCTTTCGCCAAGACGAGTTTCCGCATGCGCGCGCTAGTCTGCACTTCATCCATCGGACCCGGCGCAACCAACATGATCACCGGTGCGGCCACCGCCACTGTAAACCGCTTGCCCGTATTGTTGCTCCCCGGAGATATTTTTGCGCGTCGCAATGTCGCGCCCGTGTTGCAGCAACTTGAATCGCCATCCTGCCAGGATATTTCCGTAAACGATTGCTTCAAACCCGTCTCGCGCTACTGGGATCGAATCCAGCGTCCCGAACAACTACTAACTTCTCTTCCCGAAGCCGTGCGCGTCCTCACCTCTCCCGCGGAAACCGGAGCCGTCACCATCGCCTTTCCCCAGGATGTCCAGGCCGAAGCCTTCAATTTCCCCGAAAAGTTTTTCGAGAAAAGAGTCTGGATAATTCCTCGCAATCGCTGCGATCAAAATCTCCTGCAGCGCGCGGCTGAATGGATTCGTGCCGCAAAGAAACCATTAATCATAGCCGGCGGAGGCGTTCTCTATTCGCAAGCCTCGGAAGCTCTCGCGCAGTTCGCTCGAGCGACAGGTATCCCAGTCTGCGAAACGCAAGCCGGCAAAGGCTCGCTGCCCTTCGACCATGCGCAGCAGCTCGGCGCTGTGGGAGTCACCGGCACGCCCGGCGCCAATATTGTCGCGCGCGAAGCGGACCTGATCCTAGGTATCGGCACGCGCTACAGCGATTTCACCAGCGCTTCAAAAACCGCGTTCCAGAATCCCGCCGTGCGCTTCATCAACATAAATGTCGCGGAACTTGACGCCTACAAACACGCCGCGCTGCCGCTCACCGGCGACGCGCGCCTGACCATCACGGAATTGCAGCAAGCTCTCGGCAACTTCGCCGTCGAAGAAAGTTACCACGCCCAGATCAAGGACTTCCGCGCCCGTTGGGAAAATGAAGTGGACCGCATCTACGGAATTCACCAACCCTCGCCCATCACGCAGGGCGAAGTCATCGGCATCGTAAATAATTTCACGAAGCCTTCGGACATTGTCGTCTGCGCGGCCGGTAGCTTGCCCGGAGACCTCCACAAGCTCTGGCGCACCCGCCAACCGGGCGGCTATCACATGGAATACGGTTTCTCCTGCATGGGCTATGAAATTGCCGGCGGCCTAGGCGCGAAAATGGCCGATCCCACGCGCGAAGTGTACGTGCTCGTCGGCGATGGCTCCTACCTCATGATGGCCCAGGAAATCGTCACCTCGCTCCAGGAAGGCTTCAAGATCAACATTGTGCTCCTCGACAATCATGGCTTCTCCAGCATCGGCGGCCTCAGCCGCGCCTGTGGCAACGAAGGCATGGGCACAAACTATCGTTATCGTCGCGGCGACAAATATGACGGCGATGTGCTCCCCGTGGATTTCGCGGCCAACGCCGCGAGCTTGGGCGCGTGGATCGCTCGCGCGCAAACCGCGGACGAGTTGAAGGCCGCCTTGACCGCGGCCCGCGAACAGCGCCGCACTTCGGTAGTCGTCATCGAAACTTCCTACGACCAAAGGGTTCCCGGGTACGAATCCTGGTGGGACGTGCCCATCGCGGAAGTTTCTGAACGCGACGCCGTCAAAGCCGCGCGCCGCGACTACGAAGAAGCGCGCAAGAAGGAACGATTTTTCTTTTAGCGAAAACTTTTCACCGTGGTTGTATCCGTGTAGCCGTTGGGAAGGTTTCCATTGAAACTCGGAGCACAGAGGGGTAAGGGTGGAAACATCCACAGTCTCAGCGCAAACCGCAACACCCAGTAAACCTCGTCTCAAGCGCGCGTTGAGTCTCTGGGACTTGATCTATTACGGCATCATCCTCACCTCGCCCATCGCCGCGGTCCCGCTCTTCGGTGAAGGGCAAGTTCTTTCTCACGGTCACACGGTCGCGACGCTCCTGCTCGCGATGGTCGCGATGTCCGTCACCGCCATCAGTTTCGGCCGCATGGCTAGCGTCTATCCCTCCGCCGGTTCGGTGTACACCTATATCAGCAGGGAACTGAACCCGCACTTCGGGTTTGTCATCGGCTGGGCCATGTTTCTGGAATATCTTTTTCAGCCCATCCAGAATGCTTTGTACGCCGTGCTGGCCATTCAACGCATGACGCCGCGCGTCCCCTTCGCCATTTTGGCGGCCGTCACCGTCGGCTTGATTACCATCCTCACGGTGCAGGGAATTAAATTCACCGCGCGCACCAACGAAGTCCTGCTCGGGTTCATGTTGCTCGTCACCACCGTTTTTCTCGTCGAATCTTTTCGCTTCGTCGTCTTGCACCAGCACTTCACCGGACTATTCTCGTTGCATCCGATTTACAATCCTGCAACATTCAATCTCCGCGCCGTCGCCGCAGGCACTTCGCTCGCCGCGCTGGTGTTCATCGGCTTCGATGGCGTCTCGATCCTCGCGGAAGAAGTCCACAATCCCAAACGCAACGTGCTGCTCGCCTCGGTCCTGGTCGTCCTCTTCACCGGACTTTTCAGCGGCCTACAAGTCTATCTCGCGCAGCGCGTCTGGCCGGACTACACCACGCTGCAAAATCCGGAGACCGCGTTTATGGACGTCGCCAGGATGGCCAGTGGCCCGATGCTATTCGCCGCGTACGGCGTCATGCTCCTCGTTTCCAGCATCGCTTGCGGGCTTGCGGGACACGTGGGCGCGTCGCGCTTGCTTTACAGCATGGGTCGAGATGATGTCCTGCCGAAAAAAATCTTCGGCTACCTCAGTCCCAAGAAAAGCAATCCCGTGTACAACGTCTGGATCGTCGGCGTCCTCGCCTACATCGGTGTGATCACGATTCCCTGGGAACACGCCGCGGAAGTTGTCACTTTCGGCGCGCTGCTGGCGTTCATGGGCGTGAATCTCGCGGCGTTCCGCCATTTCTGGTTTTCGCGCGAAGCGATCGGGCATCGCAACTTCTTCGTGGACGCCTTCGTCCCCGGCTTCGGCTTCGTTTTTTGCTTTGTCCTGCTGATCAGCCTGCAAACCTGGACGAAATATGCCGGCCTTGCCTGGCTGGCGGTAGGGATTCTCTACGGCGGGTACAAAACACGGGGATTCACACGCAGGCCAAAATTAATCGACTTCAGCGAAACGTAGATCGCACCACGAAAAAAAGTACGCCTTTATCGCATATCCCGAACCGAAGCGCTCTTCGCCTTGCCCGGCTCGTGGTCCAGCGATTGTTCGCGCGACACGTGCAGCGCAAACCCGCACGATTCGCGAACGCGCAACTCCGTCGCCAATTTCTTCACCACCGGTTTGCTGCGATCCCCCGCAATGCGCCGGATCAGCAGCTCAGCTGCCTCGATCCCCAACTGGTGCTTCGGTAATTCCACCGTCGTCAACCGCGGCCGAAAAACCCCCAGCCACGGATAATCATCAAAACTCACGAGGCCGAAATCCTCAGGGCATCGCAAACCCATTTCTTCCGCCGCCTTCAGCAAACCCACGGTCATTAAGTGATTCGCCACATAGATTCCATCGGGCCGGTGCGAAAGCAATGCATGCCCCGCGCGGAATCCGGATTCGATACGGTAATCTCCTTCGATGTCCAGCTCGGGTTCGTAAGGCAGCCCTTCCGCTTTCAACGCATCGCGAAAGCCTTCCCAGCGCGCTGTCGCATTGCTCACTTTTCGCGGACCGCCAATCAATCCGATGCGCCGCCGTCCCGAGCGCGCCAGGTGGCACACCGCGTCGTAGGCGCCCTGGTAATCGTCGGTAATCACGGCATCCTTGGTCAATTTCGGATACGTGCGCATCACCAGTACAAATGGGATGTTAACTTCTTTGATCATCTGCCGAAGGGAAGGCCGAAAATCTTCCGCGGCTTTCGTGAGCAGAATTCCATCCACGCGCTTCGAAAGCAGCAGTTCCACGGATTTCTCTTCTTTCGCGAGAGTGTCGTCGCTGTTGCACAGCAGCAGATTGTACCCATGCCTCTGCGCGGCATCCTCGGCACCGCGAACCACCATCGGGAAAAAAGGGTTGGCGATATCCGGCACGATCATCCCGATGGTGTGCGTCCGCTGATTCGCCAGGCTCCGCGCAATCAGGTTGGGACGATAATTCAACTTGCGGATCGCGGCTTCCACGCGCTTGCGCAGCTTCTCGCCGACGTGGCTCTTGTGATTCACCACGGCGGAGACGGTAAACACGGAGACACGCGACAACTTCGCAACATCATAGATGCTCGCGGTGGTGCCCGATTTCTTACGCCCCGTTTTTTTCACGGCAGTCATCCATATCAGCCTTGTACTAAAAGAGCCAGCTCTGCGTCGTCCGCAATAGGGCGCCGCGTGACGCGCCCGGCGCACCACTCAGTAGTTTATGATAAGCGGCCTCTGTTTTCTTGCGGAGTTATAAATTGACTCAAGAATCACCATATCCCGATGTCCCTGCACGCCATCGCTTTCCACCGGCCGCCGGTTATGAATCGCCGAAGCGAACTCCTTTATCTCCAGTCCAAACTCATCAATAATCGGAAACGCCCGATCAATCGCGCGCTTGCCGATTTTTCCGGTTAGCCGCCGCACCTCGTCGAAAGGAAATGCAGGAGTTAGCGAAGCCCAGCCCTTAGTCCCCTGCACATATATAAAGGATGACAAAACCGCGCCATAAGTCGCACTCCCTTGCACCACCAACCCGCTCGGGAACTGCAAGCGGAACGAGATCCCTTCCTCCACGTCCCAGAACGTCACCGTGTCGCGCGCCCAGCTCTGCGCGGTCACCTCCACTGGATCTTCTTCCACCAGCCAGCGCGTGGTGTTCACGCAATACACGCCCAAATCCATCAGCGGCCCGCCGCCCGCCAGATTCGAATCCACCAGCCAAGGCAACGACTTGCCCGGCGAATACAATTCACTGAATGCGGTATGTATCACGTCAATTCGGCCCAGCTCGCCGTTCTGAATCAATTGTTTCAAGTAAAGAGTGCTGGGCTCGAGGTATTTGCGGTACGCGGTCATCAAGAGCACGCGGTTTTGCCGGCAAGCTGCCACCATTCGCGCAGCCTGCTCGGCGGAGGCAGCCAGCGGTTTTTCGCACAACACGTGTTTTCCGGCCTGCGCTGCCTGCACAGTGAAACACTCGTGCAGGCCGTTCGGAGTCGCCACGAAAGCGGCCTCTACTTCAGGATTCGCGAGGCACGCCGCGTACTCTTCATTGCTGTAGTATGCGTTGGCTTTGAACTTGCGCGCCACCCGCGCGGCCTTATCCTTATCTCGACTAACCACCGCCACGAGTTTTGCGTTCTTGCACTTCGCGAAGCTCGGCAGGATAAATCCTTGCGCGATCTTACCCAGGCCCACCACCGCGAACCCAACCTTTTTGCCCACACCCATAGATTGGAGGTCTCCCAAGAACTCGCAGCGCAGCGCCGGGCACTCTTGCTTTCGTAACGGCGCACTTTAATGCGCCATTTATCACGCGGAAATCGCCGAGCCTCCGACGCTCACTCGCGCGCCAAAACTAGCTTTCGCGGTCCGCCCGGCCCAGTTTCTGATTTCGAATCGCCTTGTGGTCCAAACTACGCAATTCCTCGCTCGCGCCCAGCACTTTCTCGATCGCATCCGCAATCGAATCCACGTCCGCCACGCTGCCCAAGAACAAGTAATGAGGGAACCACACTGCTTCGTGATAAGCGGCGCGGTCCGCCTCCGGACACGAATACATATTCCGCAGATCCAGCGGTTTCTCGCGTCCCCAACTCAGAGCAGGGAAGTCCTCCGGCTTCAAAGGGAACAGCGAACTCTTGTAAACAGGCTCATAGAACAGGCCGTCGCAAGGAATTCCTTCCAATTGCAGCGCGCCGACAAACGCCGCGCGCGGAATGTCGTTCGCCTTATGCGCAAAATATTTGAACATGAAGCCGTAAGGCGCGAGGCGCGTAATCCGCGGATCAGGCTTCAGCAATTTGATGGCAGCCAACTTTTGCATCCGCGATTCGAAATGCTTCACGTTTTTTTCGCGCGTCGCGGCCTGCTGCGGTAGCCGATCCAGTTGCGGCCCCAGCACGGCCGCCTGCAGTTCACTCAGCCGGTGATTGAAACCAATAATGCGGTGGTGATATTGGTCTGTCAGGCTGGCGCGCCCCGCGTTGATATAGCTCTGTACCAACTCCATGTATTCCAGCGTGTTTGTGATCACCGCCCCGCCTTCTCCCGACGTGATCAGCTTGCTGGATTGAAAGCTGAACGCTCCCAAATCTCCCATCGAGCCAGCGCCCTGTCCCTTCCACATTGCGCCATGCGCGTGCGCGCAATCTTCGATCACTTTCAAGTTGTGTTTTTTACCTACGCGCAGAATTTCGTCCATGTCCGCGAAACGCATTCCCAGATGCACAGGCAGAATTGCCTTCGTTTTCGGCGTAATCGCCTGCTCGATCAGTCTTGCGTCCAGACAATACGTTTCCGGATCCACGTCCACGAATACCGGAACTGCGTTCAGCAGCAACACCGGCCCCACCGTTCCTTCCCACGTGTAGGCCGGAACGATCACCTCATCTCCGGGGCGAATCTGTATCGCCTTCAGGCACGCTTCGATTGCCACCGTCCCGGTGCTCACGCACTGGCCATACTTCGCGGTCTGGAACGCGGCGAATTTTTTCGCAAACGCATCCGCATACTTGCCGGGAAATGGCTGACCGCCCCATTTCAAGCTGGTGAACGCGTCCTCCAGCGCGGCATATTCCTCCTTCGTGGCCATCGGCCACGCCGTGAAAGGTGTCGTGCGTACGGGTTCGCCGCCGGTGATCGCCAGTTTTCCCACGTGCCAGTCTCCTGTTTCAAAATTGGATTTAGCTGACAGTTCGCGCGTTTGCAGAGCCGCACACGCCACCGCGGCGTCACACTTCCGGATTAGGTATCAAAATATCGCGCACTACCCCATCCAAATCGTGACAAGCGGTGATGAACTGGTGCAAAGTCCGGCGCGTCGGCGCGAAGGAATCGAATTCCTCGACCGATAACCCGCCTTCCGTGTTCGCTCGCCGGAAATCTGCGAATTTTCTGGAAAGTTCATCTAGGACCTCCGCGCGCACCGGCTCATCGATTCGCGGCCGCACCTCGATATCGCTCGCATTGAATCGCACTTGCCACGCGCACGGCGGTGAAATCACCATATCCCCGCCAATGAACTCGCTCCAGTGCATGTGATTGCGAAAGGCCGCCGAAAGCAGCCGGATGCGATAGCCTCGCTCCTTGAATATTCGATATGCCTTTTTCAGCACCGCCACTCCTGCCCATTCCAGATATCCCGGGTCGATCGCGATATTTTCTTTTTCCATCACAATCTTCAACCAGTCGTCCAGACGCCCCACCATTAGCGTGCACACTGGGCCCATGCTCGCGATCTCCTTTCCTTCCTTCGCGCGCCGTTGCAGGCCGCGCTCCACAGCCTCGGCCACGGCAATGCACTGCGGCAAAGTGAACGACACCGTTGCGTTGATGCTGACTCCGCGATACGTGGCCTCTTCGATCGCCGGAATTCCCGCGCGCGTCACCGGAATTTTCACGATCATGTTCGGCGCGAGCTGGCTGAACTCCGTCGCCTGCTTCACGATTGCTTGGCTGTCGCGAAAAAGCCGAGGGTCCGTCTGAATCGAAAGCCTGCCGTTCCGGCCGCGCTGCGCATCGAAGATTGGCTTGAGCAGAGCCGCGGCGCGGATGGAGATTTCGCGCACCAGCCGCCAGGCGATCTCCTCTTCGGTCGCCGTGGGGAGCTCTTTGATCAGTTCCTGTATGCGCCCCTTCCAGAAACTCATCTCCTTCTTCAGCACGCCGACCACAATCACCGGATTACACGTGGCGCCCACCGCGCCGTGTTCGATCGAATAGGTCAGCTCTTCGATCGAAGCGGAATCGTTCCACAAACAGGTTGGAGTGGTCTGCGTCATTTTGTGCAGCGGGCTTTTGTAAGCAGTGTCAGTGGTGCGCGTCATATTGTCCGTCCATTCTCCGAATCTTTTTATCGCCGAGAGTCGCGCGTCAAGACGCCGCGCGCAGATCCGCAAGTGCCACTTCGATAGGTTTCGCCTGCAGATGCGATTTTTCGGCCGCTACGGCGATGGCCAGCGCTTTCAGACCATCGTCGCCCGTAACCCGCGGCGCAACATCGTGCAGCATGTTGTGCACAAAATCCCGCACCTCGGCGAGGTAAGCATCCGCAAATCGAGCCAGAAAATGATCGGCCAGGCTCCGCTCGCCGCCCCTCGCCGACAGAAAGACGGCCGGGGCCTGTTGCAAGCTGCCGACAAAGATCGAGCCCTTCGATCCGACGATCTCCGTGCGCACGTCATATCCATAAACAGCCTGTGCGTACGATTCCACGTTTCCGATCGCGCCATGCCGGTACGTCAGGTTCACTACGCTCGCTACCAAGTCTCCATGCTTCGCCAGTTCTGGGCGGATCGTCGTTGTCGCGTACGCATGCACCGCACTGATTTCGTCCTGCATCATCCAGCGCGCCAAATCGAAATCGTGAATTGTATTCGTATAAAAAAGCATTCCGTTGATTCGCGACTCGTATGCCGCGATAGGACCCGCATCCTTATCCCGCCCCACTGACTTGAAAATCACCGGAACTCCGATCTCGCCGGCTTCAATTCGTTTCATCGCCGCCGCATAAGCAGGATCGTAACGCCGCATGAATCCCACCTGCAGCCGCCGCCCGGCTGTCGCCACGGCGTCCAGCGCCGCGCGGGCGTCGCCAAGGTTCAGCGCCAAAGGCTTCTCGCACAGCACGTCTTTTCCCGCGCGTACTGCCGTCTCCACCGCCTGCGCGTGAAATTTGTCCGGCGTGGCAATCAGCACCGCGTCCAAATCCTTGCGCTCCAGCATCGCTTCCAGACTGCTGTACCAATTCTCGAGTTCGAGTTCCTCCGCCACCGCTCGCGCGCGTTCCGCCGACGCGTCTGCAATCGCCACCAGCCGCGCCTCCGGCACCAGCCGCCGCAGATTCTCCGCGTGCCGCTTGCCCATCTCCCCAACGCCCAGCACTCCAACTCCCAGTTTCCTCATTCAAACTTCTCCCCAGGATCCTGAAAACTGTCTCGCCAATGCCGTGCCCGGAGGGGCGGGGCTTCAGCCACTGAAGCCGCAGCGTTCCGCACCAGCGCCTAACGAGCTCCCGCCGCCACTCCCAAATCATTCACCACTCCCCGTAGGTATTTCAAACTAGCTGCCACACTCTGCGCCGGCGGAATCGGCGTTGCTCCGAATTTCACGTCCTGCTCCACCACCGACCATCCCGAATAACCATTCTTTACCAGCGTCCGGAAAAACGCAGGAAAATCGATGTTGCCTTGCCCGATCACTGTGAAGACCTTGTGCTCAATGCCCTCTTCAAATGTCCACTTATTGCGCCGCGCCTCTCCCAGCACCGCCGTGTTGCAATCCTTGATATGCACGAACCGCAGCTTGCTCTTATATTTCTCCGCCTCTTTCACGGAATCGCCGTAACCGTACACGCAGTGGCCCGTATCCAGGCACAAGCCCACATTCGTGTGCGACGTCGCGTCGTAAAAACGCTCGCACTCTTCGGGCGTCTCCACGTAAGTCGCGACATGCGGATGAAACACCAAGTCCAGCCCAAACTCGTTCGCCACCTTCTCCGCGTCCGCCACAATTTTCCCGATGTGCCTCCACTGCTCCGCGCTCAGTGTGGGACATCCTTTGTCGTAAGCGCGCCCGGAAAATGCGTTGCGTTCAGGCGATTGGTCGTCCGCAATCACCAGGAACGGCGCTTTTAAGGTCGCGAGCAAATTTCCAACCTTGCGAATTCTCTCCATCACCGCCTGGCTCGCCGCCGGATCGGTCATTTTCACCGGCACAAAAGAAGCCAGCAGCTTCAGCTTGCGCTTTTCCAACTGTGGCTGAAGGATTTTCGGATCGGTGGGAAAAAATCCGTATGGCCCAAGCTCGGATCCTGTGTATCCCGCATCCATCATTTCATCCAACATCTTTTCGTAAGATTGCTCCCACGAAGGCCCCGGATAATCCAGCACTCCCCAGCTGTCCGGCGCCGAGGCAAATAGAAATCGTTTGCTGATTGCGCTCATGCTTTCCTCTTTCACTTGAATTGAAATTCGACGCGCGACTTCTGACACTCCTACCGCCAAGGCTCCAGCACCACTTTCATTGACTCCGCTTCCACGGATTTCTTCATCGCAGCATCCACGTCCCGTAATCCATACCGGTGCGTCACAAATTCGCGAAGCGGATAATTCTTCATGTACCGCGCCATCTGCCGCATGCTCGGTCCGTAAGCCGCGGGCTCCTCGCCGCCCACGCCCAGAATCCGCGCATTCTTCGCGCAAATATGCCGGTGCGGGCTAATCGGCACTTCCCCCAAATCCGAAAAATTCCCCGCCTCCACCAGCAATCCGCCGACGCGCAACATTTCCAGTGCCTCCGGCACCGCCTGCGGCACTCCCGCGCATTCAATCACCATGTCCGCGCCGCGCCCATGCGTCAAATCCTTCACCATGCGCATGCGCTCTTCCTTCGACATGCTTCCAACGTTCACCGCGTAGTCCGCGCCCAACCGCCGCGCAAAATTCAAGCGGAACTCCGACTTATCCACCGCGATAATCGTTCCCGCGCCCAGCATGCGCGCCTTCATCAGAAAACACATCCCCAAAGGACCGACGCCGAGCACCACCACAGTGTCGTCGAATCGAAATGACTCGTTCGGAAACGCGGACATTTGTTTTGCGCGGTCCAATCCCACCGACACCGCGAAAATTTCCGTCAGCACCCCCACTTCAGAAGGTAATTCGTCCGGCACCTTCACCAGAAAACTTCCCGGCACCACATACATGTACTGCGCCCATCCGCCAAACAGATGCGGCGGATTCTTCGCGCTCAGATTGTTGCCGTAATCCGTCGTCCTCTCGCAGCAGTAGTACGGAAAATCGTGGCGGCAGTAGTAGCACTCGCCGCACGCCACGTTCGCGCCGACGACCACGCGATCACCCTCGCGCAGCGCCACACCCTCGAAGTCCGCGTACTTCCCATCTCCGCCGATCGCCGCGATCGTTCCGACGTTCTCGTGTCCCTGAATAATCGGAAATTCCAACTTGCGGCCGCCGTACTGCGCGGTGTAACCCTGAAAAGTATGCTTGTCCGTTCCGCAAATCCCAGACATTTCCATGCGAATCAGCACACAACCAACAGCAGGTTCCGGCAAAGGGTATTCACGTATCTCGTACTTCCCGGGTTTCACTAACGTTGCTGCCAGAACGCCTGAGGCCGGCATAAATGTGCACTCTTCGTTGCGCTAAATCCTAGTTAGCTCCGCTACAAATCCGCCACGCTTCTCGCGAAAAAAAAGCGGGGAACCGTTGTGATCCCGGATCCCCGCGGGATGTGATGCGTTGTTTAGCCGTACTCTGCCTGTGCTTCCGCGAGCAATCTCTACTAGAAGTACAATTTCAGCGACAGCTGCCCGATGCGTGCCGGCAGAGTTCCAGGAACTTGCCCGAACGACGCGCCCCCCATGATCCCGCTCGGTGTTAAGAACTGCGTGTGATTGAAGATATTAAAAAATTCAGCCCGGAACTGCAGATTGAAACGCTCGGTGATCCTGGTGTCTTTCAGCAACGCAAAATCCCATTGGTTAATCCCCGGCCCGTGGAAAAACCTCCGTCGCGCATCGCCCTCTGTGCCCAAAGCTGAGGAGGCAAACGACGTTATCGAGAAGTATTGGCCGCCCGTATTTCGCGGGTTCTCTTTCACCACCGGCGCAATCTGATTGGGCGTGTCCACTGGCAAAGTAATCGGTCCCCCGAAGGCAGTGCCGAGCAACGATTGGTCGTCTGTTTCGACCAGCGTGACAGGCAGTCCGGTGGCAAATTTCGTAATTCCGCTGACGGCCCATCCGTGGGTCAGCTGCGTCGGGCCGCCCAACTTATCAATGGGTAGCGTGTAATTGTAGCTCGCCACGAAATTGTTGGTGCTGTCAAAAGCGGAAAGCCCGCGGCTGAGCCGGTGGTTAATCGGATTGATCTGTTCGCCGTAGCCCGAGGAATCGTCGAACGCTTTGCTGAGCGTATAACCTATCAGGGTCTGCAGACGCCCAGTCGTGTGCTTGTAGCTAACTTGCAGGGAATTGTAAGAAGAAGAACCAGCGGTGATGAAATACGAATCGTTGCCGAACGGAACGATTGGCGTACCGCCTGGGAGCGTTGTACCGGGGAAATTCAGTCGCGTGCCGGGCTGAAATCCACCGCCCGGGAGAGCGTAGATTAGATTTTCGTTCCCGGGGCCACATGTGGTATTCGTCGTTCCCACCGCAATCGCGCCCTCGGCCGCAAGTTGGAGGCACAGCGATGGACTTCCCGGATTCGCGGATATCGAAGAAAGCAGCCGGTGAGCTTGGGTCCCCACATAACTCACGGTCAGCAAATCCGCCCGTGAGATCTGATGTTCTATGGACAGTTCATATTCTTCCGCATAAGGCAGGCGGTTGTTGTTGTTAAAAGCCGGCGAACTGCCGATCGTCCCGAAGGCGTTAAAGAATTCGGTTAAGTTGTCGTATGGGGGTCCGCTGGCTGGATGTTTGGCGGAAAAGTGCAGCGGCGGCTGGGTTACGGGGAAAAAGTTTGTGATGGACGAGCCAGCGGATCGGTTCGTAAACGGAGCGGCAAACGTTGGCTCGCTCTGCCCCGTGAAGTTTCCGAATGGGGCGTCACCGATTTCATTGAAGTCGGTAGCGCCTTCAAATGTGCTGTAGAAGATGCCCCAACCCGCGCGAATGCTTGTGGTCCCGGATTTGCCCAGAATCTTGCCGAGCAAACCGTCGTAGTCTCCGAACGAATAGGCCAATCCCAACCGAGGAGCAAAATTGTTCCAACGCGTGGGCGCCAGAGTGCTCGGAACACCTGGATCTCCGGGGAAGACCCAACCCGTCGGTGAACCGGGGAAGACAACGGATTGTTCTCCGGGAATCAAGGTCTGAATTTGATTGTACTTTTCCTTCCACGGCGAACTCACGTCGTACCGCAAACCGTAGTTGAACGTCAGATTCGATTTCACGCGCCAGCTATCTTGGCCATAAAAGCCAAGATAAAAATTGCGGCCGTAAGAAGGATACGACTGGCCCTGCACGTATTGACTCGGAGCGCCCAGCAGAAAGTCCACGAAGTCGCTCCCGGTTTCGCTGGGCTGGCCGTTGAAATTGCTCCCAAAGAAGAAGTTCCCGTTCGAAACGTTATCAACCAGGTCTTCCTCCAGCTGGTCGTAGTGATACTGCCCACCGAACTTCAGCGTGTGTGTACCCACGATCCTGCTGTAGTTGTCCACGATCTGATAAATGTTATCGATCAGGCCGTTCGGGCGGCTCGGCACTCCGATCACGAAGTCGTTGAAATCAATTTCCGGAACGCCTTCCAGCGCAGGCACCAGCGGCACAATACCGGGAGCGCCAGCCGCGCCCGAAGCAAATCCCAGGCTCGATAGCGTCACTCCCTTTCCGCCCTGAGGTTGGTTGAACAAGGTATCCAGGCGAAAATATCCAAAGCGAAATTCGTTTACCGAGGCGGAGCTGAAGGTTTTCGTAGCCCCCAGATCGACGCTATAAGTCTGCCCGTGCCCATCTACGTTAAACCCCGGATAAACCGGTGCGTTCCCCGGCCAAAACGGATCAATCCGGTTGTAGCGGTCCCAATAAAAGTAGGCCGTGAGAAGCCCAAAACCCGTGTTAGCGTCCGCTCGCCCGCTGAACTTATTGTCGCTAAGATCTGTCGCTCCCGAATTGGTGGTAAAGGTCGGCAGGCCCGCACTATTTACTCCGTTCGCCGGCAGAATAAACGGAAGCAGGTTCGCCGAGATTGGATTGAAGGCCGTGGGCGACAACGTAGCATTAGGCAGAACGCATTGGGTGTTGTTCGTGCATCCCGGGAAAAAATACTTCTCACCGGGCGTTACGGTGTATCCCAGTTGATTGGTCAATACCGACGCCCAGCTGCCCAATCCCGCTCCGCTCTGCACCGTCGTGGGATTTCCCTTGGCATCCACAAGGCTGCCCACTACCGACGAGAGGTCTCCGCCTTCCAGCGCCGAGGTCGGGGCCCCGGTAATGCGTTGGGTCTGTCCCTGAATCAGCCGGTTTCCTTGATAATCAGCGAAGAAAAAGATCTTGTCGCGCTTGATGGGGCCGCCGAATGTGCCGCCGAATTGGTTCTGGTGATAGGCTCCCCGTTGTCCTTGGTCGAAGAAGTTCGCGGCGTCGAAATCTGTATTACGGACGAACTCGAATAGATTCCCGTGGTAGCCGTTTGTGCCGGACTTGGTGACCACGTTAATCAGCCCGCCGCTATAGTTACCGTACTCCGCGTCGGGATTGTTTGTGAGGATGCGAAACTCATCAATCGAATCGAGATTGGGTATCGCTCCGGCGCCGGAAAATCCCAACTCCTGCACCAGTACTCCATTCAGGATGAAACCGTTTTCCGATTCGCGCATACCGTTCACTGACACCGCGCCGGAATTCAAGTCGCCAGACACAAGTGGAGCGGCAAACCCCGCCGAAATAAATGGGCCGGCAAAAGCTCCCGTGATCTGTGACGCCGTCTGCGCCACTCCAGGCTGCAAACCCAGCAAATCGGTGTAGCTCCGGGTCACCAGCGGCACATCCGTCATGGTTTTCCCGGTGATCACCTCGCCCATCTGCGTGCTTTCGGTATCCACATGCAACGTGTCAGCGGATACTTCCACCTTTTCTGTAGTGGTGCCCACTTGCAGCTGCACGTCAACCACCAGCGCGTCGTTCACGTTCAGGATCAAGCCCGTTTGTGAATAGCCTTTGAACCCGCTTTGCTGGACGCTAATCGTGTAGGTGCCGAGCGGCAGCGATTGGAAGGAATAAAACCCCTGCGAGTTCGTAGTCAGCGTGGTGGCTACGCCTGTATCCACGTTGGTCGCGGTTATCGTCGCGCCGGCGACGACTGCGCCGCTCGGATCGGTCACCGTCCCGGAAATGCTGGCGGTCACGCCAGCCAGCAGCCGTCCGCATGTGAACAGCAACAATGCGAAGATCAAAACGCCTAAAAACTTTACAAGTCTTGTGAATCGCATTCCCCACCCCCTAAAGATTTGTTAACGCTCGACCGAATCGGACCCTGCGAGCAGGCGGATCTTCGGCTGATCCTCCGCGATTCCTTCTCCGATATTGCAAGCGGAAGCGTTAAAACAGTCTAACCGGTTATTCCTTGCAAAGGCTTATAGTGTAGCCTCCTTCCTTTGTCAAGTTGTTTCACGGCTGCAGCGAGACCGCTCGCGCTCGGACTGATACCAAGCCAAGTCCATAAGTGAGTATCGTTCTGGTCTCCCGGAGAATTACGCAGTTCCCGCGCTTCCTTCCTCGTTCTTCTCTCCATCTTTCACGAATTCACTCTCAATTTCTCAGCGTGTGTGCGCCCCCCTGTCAATTGCGATACGCGCGCGTGCGCGCGATCGCTAGTCTCGAATCCGCACAAGGTGCCCTCGCCCTCATCCACAGTCGGTCCTATATAACCGATTAGAAATGCAAAGCGCACGCAATGCAGGCGGGGCTTTCTAAATCAGGTGGTCGGTTTTGGTGGGAATCATCAGCGCCGCGACTGCAGCGCTTGCCACGCACAAACTTGCGCAGATCAACATCGCGATTCGGAACCCAAACACAAACGCATGGGAAATTGAGGCACGGAGCAGCGCGGCCGTCTGGGCATCCAGACCGGAGGGCAGGTCCAGTCCAGCGAGCTTGATCTCGTTCGAGCGAACGTACTGGAGAATCCCGGGTGGCAGCACCGCGCCCGTGAGACTTCGATTCAAGTTGAAGCTGAATAATTTTACCATCACGATTCCGAGGATTGCCACGGCAAGCACGCTGGCAACTCGAGCGACCGCGTTGTTGATGCCGGAAGCGGCGCCGGCCCGTTCCTGTTCCACGGAACTCATCACCACTGTGGTGAGCGGTGCCACGCTAATCGCCATTCCGAGGCCGAGAACGGCGAACGCCGGAAAGAAACCCGCCCAATAGCTGGCACCCACACCGGGCACCGCACAGAGAACGAAACCCAACGCCGCAATCAGCGGCCCGACGACCAGCGGCGCCTTTGACCCGTAGCGCGTGACCAGTCCGCCGGACCAGCGCGAAAGAAAGAACAGCAGCAGAATTAGCGGGAGCGCAGCTGCGCCGGCAAAAGTTGGGGAGTATCCCTGCACCTGAATGAAGTCCATAGGAAACAAGAAAAAGAAAATTCCGAGAGCGGCGTAGAGAAACAGAGTGAGCAGGTTTGCGCCACTAAAGCCGCGAGACGCAAACAGCGCTGGCGGAACCATGGGTGAACTGATTCTGTCCTCAACGAACGCGAAACCAATCAGCAAGCCGAAGCCTAGAATCAGACTTCCGTAAACCAGAGGCTGGTGCCAACCGAGACTCGTGGATTCGATGAAGCCGTAAACCACACCGCCCAATCCCACGGTCGCGACCAGCGCCCCCAGCCAATCCACATGCCCGGTGTCCGCGCTGCGGCTTTCGGGAACGCGCCAAAGCGAAATTGCGATCACCGCGGCCGCGAGAGGAACGTTGATGAAGAATACCCAGCGCCAGGAGGCATGCTCAATCAGCCAGCCGCCCAGAACCGGCCCGATCGCCGTGGTGATCGCCGTAAAGCCAGACCAGGTGCCGATCGCTTGGCCGCGGCTTTTCTCGTCGAAAGAGGCGCTGATGAGCGACAGGCTGCCGGGCACGAGAAAAGCTGCTCCCACACCTTGGACACTTCGCGCGACTACGAGTTGCTGAATATTCGAAGCAAGACCACAAGCGATGGAAGCGACGGCAAAAATCCCCACGCCAATCAAGAACACCAACCGCCGGCCAAATAAATCGCCGAGCGAGCCGCCGACGAGAATCAGCGCCGCCAGAAACAACCCGTAAGATTCGACGACCCATTGCACATCAACAACGCTTGCATGCAAGCTTGCCTCGAGTGCCGGCAAAGCTACATTGACGACCGTGCCGTCAATAAAAGCCATGCTGGAGCCGAAAATTGTGGCTGCGAGGATCCAACGTCCGGCTTGCGCCGTGCATGGAGCATCAGCATTCAGCGATCGGACGACGCCTTGGTCGCAGGGCGGTTTCATGAGGCTATGGATGCATCCTCGCGGCGTGAAGCATCGATGTGATCAGGTCTTTGGCATAAGCGCGATCGCATGGATGGGCTGCTCGAGCGTAAGTATGGCAGACCACTACGGAAGACAACTCGTGGAAATCGTTAAATATAGGGAGCAGCAAATTAAGAAAGTCGGCCTGGGATTTGACCTTCCGCCGTCGTTGCTTGGGCGACGTGGGTTGCTCTCTTCGGCGCTTTATGCGGATTTTGCTTTCTGACCGGCAGGTTCACTCTTGGCCTGCATTGATTTCACGAGAGCAGCAGACGATGCTCCTTCCAGCGAGAGTCCATAGCCAACTTCTCGAACGATGCGCTCCTTCAACGGTTGAATAAAATGGATGCGCGTGTTCCGGCGCGTAACTTCCGGAGCCTTCAAGTAGAGCTCAGCCAATTCGCGTGCCCGACTGAGTGCCTTACCGTTCGGCACAACTTCGGCAACCACTCCCCATTCGTGAGCGGTGCGCGCCGGGAGCGGCTGCGGGTTCAGCAGGAACGCCTCCGCTCGTCCCGCTCCAGCGCGATAACTCCAGGTCGTAAAGATTCCGTCGCCGGGAGCAACGCCTGCGGAGAAGTGGGCCACATCCTCGAAGGTCGCACTATCCGCCGCCACAATTACACTGGCAAGTAGCGCGTAATCTGAATGCACATGGGCACGTCCCTCGATAGCCGCGATGACCGGCACTCGTATGTTGGCTATGTTTTCCAAAACCTGAACGCCTTCGTCGTGAACCTGACTCCAGACGCCGGGATCG
>Ga0209006_10000033_pt1 | contig 131393 bp, 102 predicted proteins | sample JacPin_JW_Ref_O2_FD_188567 | JGI IMG/M metagenome (GOLD analysis project Ga0209006, IMG submission 188567) | Forest soil microbial communities from Algoma, Ontario, Canada - Jack Pine, Ontario site 1_JW_Ref_O2 (SPAdes) (version 2) | ecosystem: Environmental > Terrestrial > Soil > Boreal... | reverse complement strand
AGACGCCGGTGTCGCCGCGTCCGCCGCTGACGGAGTGGCCGCCGCCGGTCCAGAGTTGAACTTCGTGGCCATCTTCTTCGGGGCCGGCTTGTTCCGAGCCAGTTTGATCCGTGCTGGATGGCCCCAGGTTAGACTGCCCCAGGTTAGACTGCCCCCGGTTAGATTGCCCCAAGTTAGATTGCCCCAGGCACACGGCTGATACGGTCAAGAGAACAAGAGCGAGCAAGAGATAGCGCATGATTTAATCCAGCCTGATGCCACGGGAAATCGAAGCACGTGCAGAGCGGACAGGGTGAAAAAGCCGTCGAGGCTGAACAGACACGATACAGGAAGGGCGAGAGGGGAACAACACCATCCGTTCCGGCAAACTCGAGCGAAATAAGCCGCATCCTAGCCGTTAAAGGCCGTGATATCCTCGGCTTGATTGGCGGAATTTTATCGGCGGAATACGATCCGTAGAGTACAAAGCGCTAACGCGCTTCCGGAGGTGGGCGATGCGATGGATCTGTGCACTTTTCCTGGCTTCGGGAATCGCTTTCGGTCAGGCCGCGGACTCTTCCCAGCCAAGCTCTCCGCAATCTAGTGCTCCGCACGCTACGGTTCCGGCGGCGGCGCCCGCTCCCCTTGCTGCTCCGGCAGCCACGGCTCCCACTCCGAACGTGAGCGCGCCTCAGGCGAAGATGCCGGAGCCCAACGCCGCGGTAATTCCAGCGGGCGCGAGAATTCCGCTGCTGCTGAAGCAAGCCATCTCCACCAAGAATGCGCGCGAAGGTGATGCCGTCTACGCGGAGACTGCATTTCCGTTTGTGGTGAACGAGCACATTCTGGTGCCTGCGGGAACTTACATTCAGGGCAAGATTTCGCATGTGGAGCGCGCGGGGCGGGTGAAGGGGCGGGCGGAAATCCTGATGCACTTCACATCGATGATTTATCCCAGCGGTTACACGGTCATGTTGCCGGGGTCGGTGGAGAACACGCCGGGCGCGGACAACAAAAGCGTGAAGGATAAAGAAGGAACCATCCGGCAGGATAGCGACACGGGAAAGAAGATTGAAGACGCGGCGAGAAATGGCGCCTACGGCGGTGCGGTTGGCGGCATTGGCGGCGGATTGGCCACCGGCGGCCTGAATGGCGCGCGGATTGGGGCGGGAGCAGGAGCGGCGGCCGGTATTGCCTGGGCGTTGTTGAAGCGCGGCAGTGACGTGAGGCTGGATGTGGGCACTTCGATCGAGATGGAAATCCAGAGGGAGATCCCCCTCGATGGGACGAGGATTGCGCTGGCGAAGGCTACGCCTTAGCGAGGCTAGGGCCTCCGCTTAGGTCTAGCACGGGCTACGACAGTCCAAAGTTGGAGGCCGACGGTTGTGCAGTCTGGTAGGGATCGTTCGACTGCGCATCTGCCTCGGCTTCGCCGACGCACATGCTTCGCTCAGGACGGACAAGGCCAATCGTGGGTGTTGATTTCGGCATGGTGGGCAAAGCTCGACGGCGCCACCTGGTCGCTGCCGGGAAGATAGAAACCGAATCTGTCGGTGCTCAGCCGGAAGCGAAATCTACGATTTAGATTCCGGGATGGGCCCTGCGGTGGCCAGGACTTCCACATCGAGCCGATCGGAATGAGTGTGATCTGGTGCTGGGAGATTCGTGGCTGTGGGCGCAGAGGACTTTTCCCCGGGCAGGACTCCGACGGCGCGGTTTTTTCCCGCTTGCTTGGCGCGACGGAGGCCACTGTCGGCAAGGCTTAACACTTCTTCGTAACTGACTCTTCCGGGATCGGCGGGCAGCCAGGGGAACGCAGCCCAGCCGATCGAACATGTGCGGTAGAGGAGTTCGTTCGGGCTGCGCAGGACAAACGGCACACCGCCGACGGCGACCAGAACTCGGGACGCGAGGGTTTCCGCTTCTCGACGGTCGGTGTAGCGGGAGACGATCAGAAATTCCTCGCCGCCCCAGCGCAGCAGAACATCGGAATGCCGGATCGCCGAACTTATCCGGTGCGACATTTCCACAAGGGTGCGGTCGCCTACATCGTGACCGTAGTTGTCATTGATTTCTTTAAAATTGTCGGCGTCGATCAGGTAGAAGACCAGGTCGCGGGTGCGGGGCTCGCGCTGGTCGGAGTAGGAACGCAATGACTGGCTGACGTCGGCTTCGATGGTGGCCGAGAAATAGCGGCGGTTGCGAATACCGGTCATAGGATCGGTCAGCGAAGCTTCTTCCAGAATGTCATTGGTGCGTTTCAACTCCTGGTTTAGCCTGTGGTGTTTCAGGAAGATCAGAAACGCCATGGCGAACATGGTGCCCAGGGTAAGCAAAATGCGGAAACGTGCGACCTGAACCGGGATGGTGTGATCAAGCAACGCGGACACGGCGACCACTGGCAAGGACAAAACCGCCAGCATGGCCAGGCTGGCCACCCAGGAACCGTGGCTGCTCTCGCGCGGAGCTTCCTCGGAGGGACTCAGTTCCCGACCCATGAGCCCCAGCAGCGTGAAAGCCGCAAACGACGCTGAGTAGGGAACGTCGTACCAACTGCCGGTAAAATACACATCCCTTTCGATGGCCTTATTCAAAACGGCAAACGAGACGCTGTTGAACAGAACTGCAAAGCCAAAAAAAGCGTAGAAGTTTTTCCAGCGCCCCTTCGTCTGGTGCCAGAACACTGCCAGAACAGCGATCAGAATGAATGCTCCGCAGTTGTAGAGCGCGTCAAAGTTGCGGTCGTAGTTCGCCTGATTCGGAGAAACGTACTGCCAGCAGACCACGAAGAACACGTAGAGATAGAGCCACCAGAACAACAACAAGAGGAAATCCAGAATACCCAGCCGCGCGCCCCGCTCGGATGCGGACAGATGCGGGCGGAGCAGCAAGCCTGCCAGCATAGGAGCACCGGCCTGGAACAGAAGGACGTCGGCCGGATACATGGCGGGCAGCTTGGCGCGAAAAAACAGGTCGAATACGATCCACACCATCTGATCGCCTAACCAAAGGGTCCAACCCATGACCTGCAGCATCCAGAACCAGCGGGTGCGGCCCTGAGTGGCGAGGCCGTTACGCGCGAACACCAGCAAAGCGGATAGCATTAGAAGCGCGCAGACGATATCGCTGATGGCGGTGAGAGCCAGGCCGCGCGGCAGCAGCGCACAAGCGAGGACTAACGCCAGCGTGAGAAACACGGCGGCGCCGCCCCATAGCCTGGAATGATTCGTTAGCGTCAATTCTGCTCCGCGAGCATCCCGCCTGCGCGATCCTTTCGCGGCGGCTTGATGGTAACCCCGCCGGGGAGCGGGCTGGTACCGAAAAACAAATCCTGTTCAGCAGTTCCCGAGAATGCAACCGCCTCGTGGGCAGACGCGCGTTACGCCTCGGCGCCTGCGGAATTGCGCAAGGGGTTATCCTGAGCGTTAATTTCCCGGCGCAAATCCTCCCAGATCTTGTTGGGCATTTCGAGAAACACCTTCACGACCTCGGGATCAAACTGCTTCCCGGTCCACTTCTCGATTTCGACACGAGCGGCGTCGAGCGTCTGCGCCGGACGGTAAGGACGGTCGGAGGTGATGGCATCGAGTGTGTCGGCGATGGAAAAAATGCGAGCCCCCAGCGGGATCCCCTCTCCCTTCAGACCGCGTGGATAACCGCTGCCGTCGAAACGTTCCTGGTGGGAATAGACGATCTCGGCGGCTTCCTGGAGGACAGGAATCTTCCGCACCAGTTTGTATCCGAGATGGCAGTGCTCGCGCATGATAGCAACTTCATCGGGCGTGAGTTTCCCCGGCTTGTTCAAGATGTTGTCAGGAATCGCCATCTTGCCAATGTCATGTAGGAAGGCTCCGCGTGCGATCGTCTCGATCTGTTCCTTGGGGACGCCCATGCGGCTGGCGATAGCCATGGTGTAAGCGGTCACGCGTTTCGAATGCCCCTCGGTTTCGCGGTCTTTGTAGTCAAGAGCCTCACCGAGGACCTCGAGGGTAATGTCATAGGAGCGCTTCAGTTCCTCTAGAGCCGCTTGCAGTTGATCGGTGCGGGCTTCCACCAACGATTCCAGGTTCAACTGGTAATTGCGGTTCTCCATCTTGAGGCGTCGATTTTCCAGGGCGCGGCTGACGGTAGCGAGCAATTGCTCGCGCTCGAACGGCTTCAGCAGGTAGTCATAGGCCCCGTTGCGGATGGCCGTCAGCGCCACGGAGATGTCGTGCACAGCGGTAACCATCACCACCGGCATGTCCGGATACTTTTCCTTAGTGCGCTCCAGCAGGCCAATGCCATCGAGGTCCGCCATCATCAGATCCGACAGCATGAGCTCGAACTCTTCGCCGAAGCTCAGCACGGCCAGGGCCTCGATGCCGGAACTCGCTTGTTTACAAGCATATCCAGCCGACGTGAGCATCGCCGAGACGATGTCGCGGATAGGCTCTTCGTCGTCGACAACCAGAATTCGGTCCGCCATAGATTCCCTGGGAGAGTCTATCGGCGATTGTAACTCAACCACGAGATGCCGAAAGTAATCATCAAGGTCCGGAAACTGCACTGGAAAAAGACTCAGCCGTGATATTCAAAAGGAGGAATCACTGCGTCCCATAGCGATGAATTCATTCCTCTCGACCATCTCGAGCTTCATAGCCCATCTTGGATTGGGCAAGCCGACGGTTGCGGAATGGGCCCTGTTAGTGCTGCTCGGGGGCTCTCTGCTGGCGTTGCGCACTTTTCACGCGCGCTATTTCAAAGCCTGGGTATTGGGATGGTTTGCGCTGGTGGTGTCGCGTCTGGCGACCGACGTGTTCGCGACGCGGATTCCGGCGGAACTTCTTCCCGTGGTGGTGCAGACGACTTTCGTGCTGGCGGTGGGACTGCTGGCCGGAGCCGTTCTTACCTATAGCCGCATCCGCGAGCTGATCGTGCCGCTGGCGGTGATCACTCCGATTCTGGTGGGGTTTGCGGGAGCGCGAATCCTGCTCTGGCCGGATGTGGTGCCGCTGCGCATGGCTCTCGAAGTTGCGTATCGCGTAGTTCTGCTGACGGCAGCGATTGCGTTGCTTCGTGAACGCCGCGGGCGCTGGCAGATCGCGCCGTGGACTCTGGCGCTGTCCTTCTTGCTTCTGCATCTGCCCTGGGCGCCGATTACGATCCGCGTACCGGATGCAATCTTCCTGGCCGCTGAAATTTTGCTGGGGCTGAGCATGCTGGCAATCGTGTTTGACGAAGCCGCGCTGCGATCCCGACGACTCCATGTGGTGCAGGCCTTGACCAGCGCTTCCGCCAGCGCGCAGCAATATGGAAATCTGGTGCAGACAGCTCTCGAAGAACTGCAGAGGCTGACGCAAACCAAAGCGGTGTGGTTCCGTTTGGTGGAAGGCGGACATCTGGTGGCGACCCACGCTGTGGGAGTTTCCGCGGACTTCCTGCGCGATGCGGGCTTTGCGGAAATCACCGATGACCTTTCAAAGAAGATGGAGACCGGACAGCCCTGGGTGAGCAAGATTGATATGGCTGGCCCGGAGAACCCAGTCTGCCTGGCAGTGGAGAAAATTCGCCAAACCGTGACTCTTCCCGTGGTGGGACGAAAAGCGCCGGTAGGACTCTTGGCGCTGGGCAGTTCGCGGAATCGGCGCTGGATGCCCGAGGAACTTGAGTTCTTGCAGAGCTGCGCGCGTCAGCTCGCCACGGCCGTCGAAAACTTCCGGCTGCTGGAGCAGGTTTTGCGTTCGCAGCGGCAGTGGATGAACACCTTCGATTCGGTGCACGACATCATCCTGGCGCACGATGCGGATTTCCACGTCATCAAAGCCAACCAGGTTATGCTCTCGCATCTCGGCCTGGCCGCCGCGGATGTGATGGGTAAAACCTGCGAGTCGGTGCTCCCGCACAATGTTGGTGAATGGACCGGCTGCCCCTATTGCGCCATCGCCGGCGACGAAGACTTCATGGAGGGAGCGGACCTTTGTTTCGGCGGCTTCGCCGTGGTCTCTACATCGTCCTACACCGAGCAAGGCAGCCCGCAGAAGGGAACGATCCATGTCGTCCGCGACATCACCGACCGACGCTCGGCGGAAGAGAAATACCGCTTGCTGTTCGAACAGGTGCAGGAGGGAGTCTATGTGGCGACACCCGACGGACACCTGCTCGATTGCAACGATGCGCTGGTCTATATGCTGGGCTACCCTTCGCGGGAAGAGTTGCTGGTGATGAACCTGGATTCCGATATCTGCGTTGACCCGGCCCAGCGGGATGCTTTCCGCAAAGAGATCGAAACTCATAACTACGTGCGCAACTTTGAAGTCACGCTGCGGCGTAAGGACGGAACGCTGCTGCTGGCCTCGGAGAGCAGTTTCGCCACGCGCGGCTCTACTGGGAACATCGAGCGCTATCAAGGCTTCGTGCTCGATGTGACGGAGAAGCGCCGAGCCGAAGAGGACATGCGCCGCCGCAATCGCGAACTGAATGCGTTGAACGCCATGGCCGTGGTGGCGACGCAATCTTTCGATCTGGACGAAATCCTGAACCTGACCCTGCGGCAGGTGGTCTCGTTGTTCGGCGCCGAGAGTGGTTCGGTCTATCTTTCCGACACCGACGCTCCGCTTTACCGGCGGCGCGCGTCGTGGGGACCCAGGAGCCGCGACAAGGCGCGTCCGTCTGAGATTTCCTTTCCGGATGGCTTTGGCGACCTGCTCATGCGCTCCCGGACCGAAGTGGTGACTGCGGAATACTTGCCGCACCTGCCTCCGAACGTTGCCGAGTTCATCCGATCCGATTCTGACCGCGCCTGGATCTGGGTGCTGTTCTGGGGCAAGGACAGCCCCATCGGCATCATGGGACTGTGCAGCCAGCAGGGCTACGAATATTCGAGCAACGAAGAGAATCTTATGGTCGCGATCAGCCGGCAGCTGGCCACGACCATCGAAAAAGTGCGCTTGTATGAAGAGACCTGCCGTGCCTACGAAGATCTGCGCAAGACCCAGGAGCAATTGCTGCAGAGCGAAAAAATGTCGGCCGTGGGCCAGTTGATTGCGGGAGTGGCGCACGAGCTGAACAACCCGCTGACCGCGATTCTGGGTTACTCGCAACTGCTTGAGAGCGAAGGCTTGAACGCACGCGCTCTGGATTATGTGGGCAAGTTGTACCGGCAGGCACAACGCACCCACCGCGTAGTGCAGAACCTTCTTTCATTCGCCCGGCAACGGCAGCCGCAGCGCGAGGAAGTGGATCTGCGGAAGGTGCTCGACGAGACCTTGACGTTGCGCGATTACGATCTGAAAACCAACAACATTACCGTCGAAAGGGAAACTCCTGCCGAGTCCACTCCGGTGATCGCCGATCCTCATCAGATCGAGCAGGTCTACCTGAACATCATCAACAATGCGGTGGACGCGATTCTGGAAACGGGAAAACAAGGCAAGCTGAAAATCCGCATCTTCACCGAGAACGGAAGTGTGGTGACGCAGTTTACCGACGACGGGCCGGGACTCAAAGATCCAAAGCGCATCTTCGATCCGTTCTACACCACCAAGAGCGTCGGGAAGGGGACCGGCCTTGGACTCAGCATCTGTTATGGCATTGTGAAGGAACACGGCGGCGATATCACGGCTCACAACGGCCCCGAAGGCGGGGCGGTGATGGAAGTGAGGCTGCCCGTGGCCGCGCACGCCCAGACCGAGCCCGATCCGGTGGTTGCCGCTCCGCGGAAGCGCGAAGGGGCCATTGGAGGGCGAGTGCTGCTCGTGGAAGAAGAAGAGTCCGTGCTCGAGTTTGAACGTGACGTGCTGGCTGGAGCGGGCGCCACGGTGGTGACCGCCAAGAAGAGTCAGGACGTAAAGACCCGCTTGCTCTCGGAACCGTTCGACGCCGTCATCATGAACGGCAAAATGCCGGGCGACTGGAGTGCGAAAGAAGCTTACACCTGGCTAAAGGAAAGTTGCCCCGGGATGGAAACCCACGTCCTGTTTACGTATTCCAACAGCGTGGACCTGGGCGATGCGCGTAACTTTCTGCAGGATAACAACGTTGCTCACCTGGTGAAGCCCTTCGAAGTTGCGGACCTGATCGCGCAGGCGCGCCGCTTGTTGCAAAAGGCGCATGCGGCTGGCGCCTCGGCGAGCTAGACGCGACTCCGAAGCAAATCCCCTCGGCAGGCTCGAGCTCGGCCGAAGCCTGATAGCCGAAGCCCGATCTAAAGTCCCTTGCCTAACAGCTTCACGATTTGACGGATGGCGTAGTCGTTGCGCCGGTACCAGCGCCACTGGCCGTGTTTGACCGCCTCCACCAGCCCGGCTTTCGTAAGAATCGCCATGTGATGAGAAATGGTGGGCTGCGAAAGATGAACGCAGGTTTCGATGTCGCCGGCGCAAAGACTTACATCTTTTTTGCGTGAGTCGTGCCCCACCGTGCTTCCCGCGCTGCCCGTGCGGCCTGAAGCTTTCTGCCTTGATCCCTTCCGGCCTGATGATTTCGTCTCGGTGCAAGCGCCGCGCTCTTTGAGCGTTTGCAGAATGCGGCGTCGCGTGGGGTCGGCGACGGCATGCAGTACTCGGTCGAGGGAGAGATCAGAGGCGGTCATAGGATGAAATACGAATAATCTTAAAATTGATGATTGTCAATGTAAGCCCTTCCGTGGCTGGCGTCACTCTGACATCCATTCAGCCTTGACAAGCACCTCTTGTGCGACCTTGGTCACGGAGCGACCCTCGCTAGTCACGATGAAATCCTCAAGTTGCGCGGCGTCAAGAGTGAGATTCAGGTTCGCAACCCGGGCAACGTATTCCCTCTGCGATACCCCTGTTTCGCGCATCTTGACTCGCCGCTGCATCGTTTCGATCGTAGCCGCGAGACGGCACACAACCGTGTTGGAGGCTGAAACAGCGCTGCGACATAGTTCCAGTTCGGCGCGGTCCTCGGTGGCGCGCGCCACCAGGAACCGCGTCACGCCGAGGGAAGCGTAGTTTTGGCAGATAGAGTGAAGATTGCGGTACAGCACGCTATGGTTGCTGGCTGTCGACGGAAGATGGGCAAGCCCGAGCGCGTCCAGATCGATTGCCGCGTGGGCTATGTGGCGTCGTGCAAGGAGGTCGGAAGCCTCGCCCAGGACACTTGTCTTGCCCGCTCCCATCGTGCCCGTAATGATAAGCAACGATACCGTAACCGCTCCATTGCTGTTTGAGTCGTCCGGCACCGTAGAGACGGCAACCTACTTCTTCACGATCGGGTTATAGCCGTCGCCGATCAGTCGTGTGCGCATGGCCTCGGCCTCCTGGATATCGGGAAAGGGACCCACTTGGATGCGAAAGAGCTTGTCGGTCGTGGCATTGGCGGCCACAAATGCCGGGTATTGTTTCTTCTTCAGCGCGTCGACCAGGGCGTCAGCATCGTCCTGCTTGCTGACCGCGGCGACCTGCACAAAATACGCACTGGCGGGCAGCGTCGTGGCGGGATCGGGGGCATTGGTCGCAGAGGTCGTTCCCGATGGACTCGCCGCCGATGAATTGGCCGCCGATGCATTGGCTCCTGAATTACCCGCGGCGCCGCCATTGGCGGGGTTGCTGGAATCTCCGGGCGTAGCCGGCTTCGCGTCGGCCGCAGCCGCACCCGGGTCGGGAGTCGCGCCCTTCTGCTCGACTGGTTTTGGCGCATTGACTGGGGCGGACATCGTGCTGCTGGCCGGCTTCATCACGCCGGGAGTTGTGGTTAACGACACCGCGGCAGAGACCGCGGGTTCCGATTTGCTGCCCAGCTTGTAGCCCAGAGAAAAAGATCCGGCGCAAATCGCAACCAGCACAAAGAACAGGACCAGCAGTTTACCGGTCCCTAGTGTGATTTCAGTGTCTTCCGACGAAGCTATAGACGAAGCCATGGTGCAACTCCATGAAGTACAACTCCATGAACTCTAGGCGCTTTCACGCCTGCTATCCTCTCGCTACCATCACTGATCCCAACTCTCAACTGAGCGCAGCTAGGCCGTTTTTCCCGGCGCTCCGCTAGTGTCGGCTTTGCCGAGAAATTTCTGGATTCCCGAGAAAAAATCCACCGGAACGGGGAAAATTACGGTGGTGTTCTTCTCCACGCCGATCTCCGTCAAAGTCTGCAAATAGCGGAGTTGAACGCTGACCGGCTCGGTGGCCAGCAAATGGGCGGCGTCAACCAGGCGCTGCGCGGCGGAGAATTCACCTTCCGCATGAATAATCTTGGAACGCTTTTCGCGTTCGGCTTCGGCTTGCTTGGCCATGGCGCGCAGCATGGATTCCGGCATATCCACTTGCTTCACCTCGACGTTGGTCACTTTCACCCCCCACGGTGACGTGTGCTGGTCGAGGATACTTTGCAGTCGAAGATTGATTTTTTCGCGGTGCGAGAGCAATTCGTCGAGTTCCTGCTCGCCCAGTACGGAGCGCAGCGTGGTCTGTGCGAACTGCGAGGTCTGGTAGGTGTAGTTGGAAACTTCCACCACCGCCTTGCGCGGCTCGATGACCCGCAAAAAAATTACCGCGTTTACTTTCAGCGTGACGTTGTCGCGGGTGATGATGTCCTGCGGAGGAACTTCGAAAGCTTCTTGGCGCAAGGAAACGCGCACCATCCGGTCCAGCGGAGCAAAAACCAGAATGATGCCCGGCCCCTTGGCGGTGTCCAGCAGGCGGCCCAGACGAAAGATGACGCCACGTTCATACTCGGCAAGAATCTTCACGGAGTTCAGCAGATAGATGGCGATGATGACGATGATAACCACGGTTCCAATCCCAAAAGGAAGTTCCACGGATGCCTCCACAATGCGGAGCCAACGCTCCACAAGCGGATTGTATAGCAGTGGGAGATGGGTGGAGCGCATTTCGGATCGAAGGCCGTTGTCTGGCTTGATGCGCAAGGGGTCGAGAAGCGTGATGGCGTACGCAGTCGAGGCAGTGCCTGCCTCAGGCAAATTCGAAGGGAGTACAGCCACGCCTTAACTTCGCGCCAAACTAGATCGCGGCGGGTGTGGGCATCGGCGATTGCGCGACCGGTATGGGATCGACCTGGAGGATCAGGCCGTCCACCTGGCGTACGACCACAAGTTGTCCAATCGGAATGTCGACCGAAGAAACGGCGTCCCAAAGTTCGCCGTGGACAAACACCTTGCCTTGCGGCGAGAGCGAGGTTTGCGCGACACCGGTTTCGCCGATCATTCCCTGAGAGCCGGTGACCACCTTGTTCCGCCGAGCTTTCAGTGCGATCGTCATCAGGAACGCGGTAATCAATCCCAGTGGAATGCTGACGGCCAGCGCAGTGACCAGATGAACCCGCATTTCCGGGATGGGAGCGTCCACGAGCAACAGGCCGCCCACCGTGAGCAGCGCGATGCCCCCGATGGTGGCCACGCCGTGCGTGGCGAACTTGGCTTCGGCCGCAAACAGCGCGAAAGCGCCCAGGATCAGCCCCAGAGCAGCGAAACGCGTGGGCAGAAGATTCAACGCGAACGCCGCGAGCAGAATGAAAACCACGCCCACAGTGCCGGGCACGACCGCCCCGGGGTGGTTGAATTCGATGTAAAGAGCCAAGGCGCCGATCGCAAGCAGCAGGAACGAAATGTTCGGGTCCATCAGATAATCGAGAATGTGCTGCTTGAGCGTCATCTCGAAGGGCACGACGGGCTGGCCGGTGAGGACGAGGGTTACGGTTTTTCCGTCGAAACGCCTGATCGGCTTGCTGTCGATCTGGCGGAAAAGATCCTGTTCGTTCGCAGCTACGTAATCGATGAGATGTTGCGACAGCGCTTCCTGATCGGTAAACGACTTGGATTCGCGCACTGCGCTTTCGGCGACCTCCACGTTGCGTCCGCGGCGGGAAACCACCGAACGCATGAGGGCGGCGGCATCGTTTTCGATTTTCTGCTTCATTTCGTCATCGGTCTTCGCCGTGACCGGGCCGAATAGCAACACGGGATGCGCCGCCCCGGCATTGGTTCCGGGAGCCATCGCAGCCACATCCGCCGATTCGAGAATGAAAATTCCCGCGGAACCGGCGCGGCTGCCGGTGGGCGCAACATAGAGGATCACGGGAACCGGAGAGTTCGAGATTTTTTCGATGATCTTGCGCGTGGAGTCGAGCAGTCCTCCGGGAGTACTGATTTCGATCAAGACAGCCTGATCATTTCGGAGCTGGGCTTCATCGATCGCACGTGCAATGTATTCCGCGGTGATGGGCTGGATCGTGTCGTTGAGAACGACTTTGAGAATTTCAGCGGACGCCGGCGCCGACAGCAAGACCGCCACCGCGACGCATTGCAAAATCCGCAGAATCGTGATCTTCGTCATAGGCTCGGGATCCGGGAGACGAAATCGCGAAACCGTCGCGCGCCGCCCCCTACAGAATACTCCTACTTTTATTTGCGAACTTCGATCTGCGAGCTTCGATTCTCAACGGCGGCCGAGACTTGCGGCTCCAGAGCGGACGGTTCTGAAGGCGGCGGGACGGCACTCCAACCTGGCAGGTCCGTGCTTCCGGTGATCAGCCGGGCGCCGCGCTCATAGGTTACGTACGACCAGGCCCACTGAATGAAAACCAGCAGGCGGTTGCGGAAGCCGATCAGAAACAAAATATGAACGAATAACCACGCCAGCCAGGCGATGAAGCCGGAAATATGAATCTTGCCGAATTGAGCGACGGCGGCAGCGCGGCCGATCGTGGCGAGGCTGCCTTTATCCCAGTAGTGGAATGGCGAACGAGGTTCAAAATGGCCACCGGCAACATCCCCGTTTCTCGCAAAAGACGCGAGAAATGGGGCACCCGGGGTTGAAGTGCTTAATTCGATCTCGCGGCGAATCAGCTTGGCGACATAATCTCCCTGTTGAATCGCAACCGGCGCGACCCCGGGTAGCATCTTTCCGTCTTCGTCTTTAAGGGCGGCGAGGTCTCCGATTACGAAGACTTCCGGATGGCCGGGAAGGCTCAAATCCTTCTGCACCAGCACGCGCCCGGCACGATCCACCGGCGCGTCCAGCTTCTTGCCGAGGGGCGAGGCGGCAACACCGGCGGCCCACAGAATCACGGTGGCCGAGAGCCGAGTTTTGCCCACATAGATAGCGCCGGGTTCGATCTGAGTTACGACGCTTGAAGTGCGCACCTCCACACCCAGATGCTGGAGTTGTTCCTGAGCGCTGCGCGACAGATCTTCTGCGTACGCCGGAAGCACGCGCGGCCCGCCCTCCAGCAAAAGAATGTGCGCCATTTTCGGATCGATGGCGTGGTATTCATGGGCCAGAGCGTGACGGCTGATTTCAGCCAGCGTTCCCGCCAGTTCCACCCCGGTGGGCCCACCGCCGACGACTACAAAGTTAAGTGGGGCGGAGGTTGCTCCCGCGGCCACTTGGCGTTCGGCCAGCTCAAAGGCCAACAGAACGCGGCGGCGAATTTCGAGGGCATCCTCAATCGTCTTGAGGCCGGGAGCGAACGGTTCCCAGTCCTCGTGACCGAAGTAGGCGTGACTGGCTCCAGCGGCGACGATCAGGTAATCGTAGGGAATATCGCCGTCCGGCGTTTGGACTTTGCTGCGGTCGAGGGCGAATCCCGTAACCTCGTCCATGAGAACTTCAACATTCTTGTGGGAGGAAAGAATCGAGCGAACGGGCGCGGCGATTTCTCCGGGGGAAAGCCCGGCAGTTGCCACCTGGTAGAGAAGCGGCTGGAAGGTGTGATAATTCTTGCGATCAATCACGGTGATCCGCGCCTTCGTGCGTCCCAGCGCCTGGGCAGCAGTGAGGCCGCCGAAACCTGCTCCAACGATCACAACGCGAGGGGGCGCGTGGCCGTAGATCGCTTTGCGGTCGATCTTGCCGTTCGCTTCCACACTCTATAAGATTCACCGCGATGCTGGACGGTTCCAGAAGTTCTCGTGCCGGTACTCCCCCGGCAGGTGCACATCCGCTCTGGACGCGCCTGCTGATCCCGTCCGTGGGCGACACCATCTTCATCGCCCTGCTAGCCGTTCTCAGCTGTACATCGCTCTCCACGCGCTTGCTGGGTGATGCTGGCATCGGTTGGCATATTCGCACCGGTCAGCAGATTCTCGCTGCTCACGCCGTTCCGCGCGTGGATTCGTTTTCCTCGACGATGCGCGGGAAACCATGGTTTGCCTGGGAGTGGCTGTACGATGTGATCGCAGGCGCATTAGAAGGCTGGGCCGGGCTGAACGGCGTGGTCTGGTTTACCGCGATGGTGATCGCGGGTGTGTTTGCCTGGACGTTCCGGCTGCTGCTCCGCCGCGGGACGAATGTGTTCATCGCCTTGCTGCTGCTCTTGCTGGCGGCGTCGGCGTCGATGATTCATTTTCTGGCGCGGCCGCATGTGCTGAGCTGGCTGCTTACGCTGGCGTGGTTCTGGATTCTGGATTCGTCGGAGACGCATTGCTTGCCGGCGAGTTCTGAAGCTGGTTCCTCAGCGTCTTCTGTCGCGGCAGGACGACGGCGGTTGTGGCTTCTGCCCTTGTTGATGCTGGTCTGGGTCAATGTGCATGGCGGTTTCCTGGTTGGTTTTGCCTTGCTGGCGATCTATTGGCTGAGCGCGATCTGGTATGCGGTCCGGCGGAAGGAAGATAAGTTCGCCGAGTTTCTCGCCAGGCTGAGGTGGCGGGCGCAGGCCAGAAGCCTTACTGCCGTTGGCTTAGCGGCCGGCCTGGCGTCTCTGGTAAATCCCTACGGAGGGCAGCTGCACGCACACATTTACGGCTACCTGTCGAACCGCTTTCTGATGGAGCACATCGACGAATTCCAATCTCCCAACTTCCACGGCGTGGCGCAGAGATGTTTCGCCCTCTTGATCTTGGCTACCCTGATTGCGCTTGCGGCCCGGGCTCGGGCATTGCGAGTAAGCGAAGGTCTGGTGATTCTCTTCGCCCTGTACTCCGGCCTTTATGCATCGAGAAACATTCCAGTTTCGTCGCTGCTGTTGGCGCTGGTCATCGGGCCCTTGCTGTCAGACGCCATCAACAATCTTGCAGGACGGCTGACCTTGTTCCGAAGCCTGGGTGATCTGATCGCGGGGTTCACGGAGAGAATGGGGGCCGTCGAATCGAGGTTGAAGGGGCATCTGTGGGCGATCGCAGCGGCTGTTTTTCTAGGCGTAATCGCAGCCCACGGCGGCAGGCTGGGCGGGAATCGTTTGATGGATGCGCATTTTGCCCCCAAGCGCTTTCCCGCCGCAGCGGTGGACTTTCTCGACCATAAAACGGCGGGGGAGGGAACCGCCGACGAGAGCGACCCCGTGACGGTTCCTGACTATTGGGGCGGTTATCTGATCTACCGGCTCTATCCTCGAACTCTGGTTGCCGTCGATGACCGCCACGATTTATACGGCGAAGAATTCTTCAAGTCTTACTTGAAGATGGTGCATGTAGAGCCTGGCTGGGCTGGACTTCTGGAGAAGTATCAATCCCGCTGTGTGCTGGTCCCGAAAGGTTCAGCTCTGGCCAACATTCTGGAACAAACTCCGCCCTGGGAGCGCGTGTACGCGGATGATGTCGCGGTGGTCTTTGAGCGAAATCGTGAACCGAACCGATAGGGGCAAACCACGGTCGCGGAACGACGATTATTTAACGACGATCGTTGGTATCGATGTTGAATCCGAGGATGGCGTTCACCTCAACCGGTTGGTTGCCAATCATCACCGGGCTGAACTTCCAGCTGGGCAGGGCGGCCATCACTTTCGCGGTCATGTCCGCGGGACCTGCCTCGAGGACGCGAAGATTCTTCAGATTGCCGGAAGCGTCGAGAACGCAGGTGATCACCAGGCGCGAGTGCGGCAGTCCAGCAGGCAGATCGGTGTGAATGGCCTCGGGATCTGCGATCGTCCCCGATGCCCCGTGAGCCTGCGCCGGTTCGGAATACCGCAAGATAGCAGTTTCAAGATAGACGTCGTGGCTCGTCGCTGCGGGTAGCAAATGGTAGAAGTCAAACGCCCCGCCCGAGCTGGCGGTGCTTTGAACGCTGACCCCCAGCCTATGCTGGTCCTTGACCGAGGAGCGGCCGGGAAGATTCGGATCGCCGCTGCCGATGCCGGAGCCGAAGTCGACGGTAACGACGCTGCTGCCGCCGGCCACGGAAACGCCCGGCACCGCCGGAGTCCCACGAGTAGCGTTGCCAGCTCCTCCGGGGCCCGGAGTGGGCGAGATGCCAGCTTTCGCGGCGGGATCGGAGCCATGACCGGGTCCGGTCTTGCCTCCGCCGGCGTCTGTTCCATGCATTGCGCTTCCCGGGCCGTCGCCACGCACCAAGCCGGAACCTCCGCCCGAGCCGCCGACTCCCGGTTTGTCGCCACCGGCGGGCGACATGGCGAGCGAACCAGCGCGCGCGTTGGCAGGTAATCCTACTTTCGGGCCGGGGTCCTTCGAGATCACCACTGACGCATCCACGCCACTGCCGCCGCCGGCAGGCCGCGCCACCACGGTGCCCGCATCCAGGGGGGCGCCGAGTCCGGCGCCGCTGGCTCCACGTCCCGAACCAAGTGCTCCGCTTCCGTTAGCCACAGTCGGCGGTGGAGGCACGACACTGGGCGCGAACCTAGGGCCGGCAGAAGCCGACAGGGGGTTCTCCCGAGTCGGGCCTGCGCCGGGAACGGCCGGAGGCGGCGGTACGACTCTGGAAGCAGCCGGGGCCGCGACCGGGGAACGCGTTCCCGACGTTCCGACCGAAGGCGGCGGTGGAACCACGTTTCGGGCCAACGCAACCGGGCTTGCTCCCGTCCGGGTGCCCGGGGAAGAGGTGGAGCTTCCGGAAACGGCAGGCGGCGGTGGCACAACGCTGGCCGTAAGCGAGCCAGCGGTACGGGATGGATTGCTCCCCGTTACCGTTGGAGGCGGAGCCACAACGGAGGTGCTTCCGAACACGCGATTCAGAAGGGAATTGACGTACGAAGTGCTTGCGGGCGGCGTGGGCGGCGGAGGGACCACGCTCTTCGAAAGGTCAGGTGCGCTGCCGCTGGCCAGCCGGTGCAGATCCTGCGACATGTCGGCGGAGGGCGGCGGAGCTACGACAGACGGAGCCGGCATCGCGAGCTTTGAGTTCCGTGCGGACTCCCGCTCTGGGGCCGAGACGGGTGGCGGCACCACTATGGTGTTGGCCATTTGCACCGGCGAGCGCGAAACATCGCGGCTCACCACGGCAGGCGCGGGGGGCACAATTCCGGGATTGAGAGCCGGGGCGGAACGAGCCCGATCGTGGGCGGCATCCCGCGAAAGACTCGGCGCGGGGGCGACGACGTGGGTATCGAGCGAAGGCGCGACCAATATCATCGCCCGGTCGCGTGCGGCTTCAGGCGCCGGAGGAATCACGGTAGTGGTGAGCGCCGGCGTGGAACGGGTTCGAACACCGGAGACCGTAGGCGCGGGCGCAACCACGCTGGTGTTTAGCGCCGGGGCGATGAGCACTCGGTCACGGGAAACGCTGGGAGCTGGCGGGATCACCGATCCAAGAGAAACGGCGGTGCGCGAGAAATCGCTGGTCAGGCTGGGCACAGGCGCAATCACGCTGGACGGAAGATTGGGCACGGCGCGCGAGGAACGCATACCCTCTGTGGGAGGCGGTCCGGCGTCCGGGCGAATTGCCAGCAAATTCGCGACGGCGGCCGCCGAGGGCGCCAGCTTGAGCCGGGGAGCGTCGAGAACTCTTTCCACCATCGACCCGCCGCGGGCTACCTTGATGGTTTGCGTGCGGTGATGCGCTTCCGTGCCCCCAGCTCGTCCCTCGGCTCCGGCGTGCGCGCCACCTAAGTCCTCGGTGCGGGGAAGCTCGTCTCCGGAGTAGTAGATGATGTCGTGGTTCGCGAGCTTGGGCGCCATGTAAGGATGAAGCTCCGCCAGCTTGATCGGAACGATGATGGCGCAGAAAATCAGAAACAGTTCGAGCGCGCACGCCGCCAGCAGGATGCGGTAAGGAATAAGTCCGAAAGGCGCTTCGCCGGCCAGACGGGCGTTGGAGCGAGACAGTGCCGGACGAATCGAGGTGACGAACTCGTCCCATGGCGAGGACCACTCCACGAGCAGCCGCGGGGCATCGTGATGTTGGGTGACTTCTTCGAGTTGGAGCGTGGCCGTCACGGCAGCGGAACGGTACCTTCCTTCTCCAGACTAATCTCAATTTTATCGCCCATTTCGGTCCCCGTTTGAGAAAGAACCTGGCTCGGCAGTTCCAGCACGGATGCCGCCTGCAGGCGCACGGGCGCGAAACGCCAGGGTCGTAGTCCACGTTCCATGTGGATTACGATGCGGTTCTGGTCGAGATAGGCCACATCGATGGGAAAGCGCATAGCCAGAGTATGAACGCCATGGCAGGGGACAATCCAGATGCCGCGACCGTTACGAAAGTCATCCGGCGCGGTCCCAACCAGGCCACGGAGCCGGGTCCAGTGGGTGTTGGCCAGGGCAACGTCGCGAGCCAGGTACACCTGGCGGGTCTGATTGAAGGCCCGGGCTCTTGCCGAGAGAACTGCCATGGTTCGGATCACTCCCGTTTCTATTTCTGCCGTTGCTACTTCCCGCCCGAGACGGGGCCAAGCTGCCGGATCAGGTCGATGACGGCTGGTCCGATGGTTACAAAAATGATCGAGGGCAGAACGAATAGCACGAGGGGAGGAACCATCTTGATGGTGGTCTTGGCGGCCTGTTCTTCGGCCCGTTGCCGACGTTCGGTGCGGAGGGAGTCGGAATGCACGCGGAGAGCTTGCGCTACGCTGGTGCCAAAGCGGTCGGTCTGAATCAGAGTGCCCACCAGCGAACGAATATCGTCGACGCCGGTGCGTTCCACCAGATTGCGGAGTGCTTCGGCCCGGGGCTTGCCGGCACGCATCTCCAAGTCGACCAGATGAAACTCATCACTCAGGTCGGGATGGGCGTGGTGCAAGTCCTGGCCTACCCGCATCAGGGCCTGATCGAGTGCCAATCCGGCTTCGACGCAGATGACGGTGAGATCAAGAGCATCGGGCAGTCCCAAGCGAATGCGTTGCTGCCGGTTCTTGATCATGCGCTTCAAGGCGAAGCGAGGAATGAAGAATCCGAGGCCCGGAATGCCGGCAATCAGGAAGAGATTGTCGAAACCGGAAATCAGCGCCACCGCCGCGAAGCCCACCGCAGCCAGCAGAACGCGGGAACCGAAGTAAAGCGTCACGTGCCGGGATTCCCGGTACCCGGCTCGGATGAGCCAGGCGCGTGTGCGGGAGACGTCGGCAGGCGAAAGTGGAATCGCTTTACTGAGCGGATCGAGGGCCTGCTCAATGCGTTCGCGCATCGGAGCCCGTTGCTCCGCCTGCGGCCGAGCGCCCAGGGCGCGCAAACGGGCGCCCAGCACCGACGTTGGAGTCACCACCGCCGCGCCGAAGAAAAACACCACCAGCACGACCGTCATAGCAACCACGATGGTGAGAATGAGAGTCAGCATTTCTTTCTCTGTAACCCCAACTTGAGCCCTAACTTGAATTACACCTGAATCTTGATGATCTTCCGGATCACGAAATAGCCGATCGTCTGCAACGTAATTCCCGCCACCAGCAGCGTATGTCCAATCGGATCAGAAAACAGCGGGCGAATAAATGCCGGCTCAATCAGCAGCATTACCGTCACGATGACCGGCGGCATACCCATCAGCAGTGCCATGGTAAGCCGTCCCTGGGCCGTGTAGACCCGCACCTGGCGCTGAATCTTGAAGCGCTCGCGGATCACGTAAGACAGGTTATCGAGAATCTCGGCGAGGTTGCCGCCGGTTTCGCGCTGCAGCATTACCGCGGTGACGAAAAATTTCACATCCACAAGAGGCACGCGCTCGGTCAGGTTGATCAGGGCGTCGCGCACCGGCATGCCAAATTTTTGTTCTTCGTAGAGTTTCCGGAATTCGCCGCACACCGGTTCGGCCACTTCGCTGGCGATCATCTCGATAGCGGTGGTGAAGGCGTGACCGGCGCGCACCGCGCGGGCCAGCGTATCAATGGCCTCAGGGAAAAGTTCCTCGAATTTCTCAAAGCGTTTATTGCGCCGGTAGGAAGCATACGAATACGGCAACAGAAAACCAACCAGCATGGCTGCCCACGCCACCGGGCCTTTCCCGCTCCAAATAAACGCGGCGAGTCCGGCCACGGCCGAAATCATCGCGCACAGGGCGAGAAAATTCCCGGCGCGCATGTTCGTGTCGCCCTGCGCCAGCATGACCTGAATCGCGGAAATGCGTTCGGAGCGCCGCAGGAAGCCGTCGAGAGCGGGAATCTGGCTGAGTTGTTCGTCGCGCAGCAGCGCCACGTCTTCTACCGGCTGATCAGGAGTTTTCTGTACCGCCGCCAGCCGATCCTTGATGATGCGCGCGCGGGAGCTGCGCTGGTCGAACAGCGAGACCAGGGCAAACGCTCCCAGCGCGACCACCACGGATACCAGCAATGCAATCAGAAGCGGCATACGGTCAAACTCTCTTCTAAACTTCCACTTTCGTGTCGAACAGCGCCGGACGCAGCCGGGCACCCGCGGAAGCCAGACGTTCCGCGAACTGCGGCCGGACTCCCGTGGCGCGGAAGGCGCCACGAACTTTTCCGTTTTCGTCGACGCCCGTGCGCTCAAACACGAAAATATCCTGCATGGCGAGAAAGTCTCCGTCCATGCCTGTGATCTCGGAAATGGTAATGACTTTGCGCGTGCCGTCTGAGAGGCGCGCGATCTGCACCACGGCATGCACGGCAGAAGCGATCTGGTAACGCACGGCGCGTTCCGGAATGTTGAGGTTCGCCATGGAAACCATGTTCTCCACGCGTGCCATGGCATCGCGCGGCGCATTGGCGTGCACCGTGGTCAGCGAGCCTTCGTGACCGGTGTTCATGGCCTGCAACATGTCAAAGGCTTCCTCGCCACGCACCTCGCCCACCACAATGCGGTCAGGACGCATACGTAAACTGTTGATCACCAGTTGCCGCTGCCGCACCGCGCCTTTGCCTTCGATGTTGGGCGGCCGGGTTTCGAGACGCACCACGTGCTCTTGTTTGAGCTGAAGTTCGGCTGCATCCTCGATGGTCACAATGCGATCTGAATTCGGGATATAGCCCGAAAGCACGTTGAGCAACGTGGTTTTGCCGGCGCCGGTCCCGCCGGAAACCAGAATGTTCAGTCGTCCCTTTACCATCGCTGAAAGCAATTCGAGCATGGGCTCGGTGAGGGTGTGGTTCTCGATCATCTGGCGGGCAGTGACCGGCTCGCGTCCGAAACGCCGAATCGAAAGACAAGGCCCGTCGATGGCGAGCGGCGGAATGATGGCGTTGACGCGCGAGCCATCGGCCAGGCGAGCATCGACCATGGGAGAAGATTCGTCCACCCGGCGGCCTACGCGCGAAACGATGCGCTCGATGATCTGCATCAGGTGCGTGTTGTCCTTGAAGGACAGAGAAGTATGTTCGATCTTGCCCGAGCGCTCAATGTAGACGCGGTCGAAACGGTTCACCAGAATGTCGGAGACGGTGGGATCCTTGAGCAGGGGTTCGAGCGGTCCCAAGCCGAAGATCTCGTCCAGAATCTCGCTCGACAGGGTATTGCGCTCGTCGAAACTGAGAGGAATGGCCTCATTCTTGATCGCGTTACGGATAACGACCAGGACTTCGTTTCGGGCCGAGTCGCCGGAAGTCTTGCCCAGTTTTTCGAGGTCGAGGCGGTCGAGAATCTTGCGGTGCAGGTCAGCTTTTACCTGCTGGTACTCGGCGCGCTCGGAGTTTTGCAGATTGGCCATAACGTGTTCGATCGACTAACACCTACACCGATTTAAACCCTATACCGATTTAAACAACGACCAAGCCGTGCGTTTGACGTCGATATCGTTGCTCGTCAACTCCTGCGCCAGCCCGGCAAAGCAGCGGGCGATCTCGCTGTGGCCCTGGGCCATCACCGGAGTGCCGCGGTCAATCGCGGTAGAGATGGCGAAATACTGATTGGGAACACGCCACAGCAGTTTCGCTCCCGCGGCCGATTCGGCGTCAGCTTCGCTGAAGCCCGGAACCTTGCGAAAGCGGTTCAGCACCAGGCCCACTCGTTCTCGATTCACGGATTCCCCAAGATATTGCTGCACCCGGGCCGCGCTCCACAAAGAAGCCACGTCGGTGCAAGCCACCAGCAGCACTTTCTCCGACAAGTTCGCAATCAGGCGTGTGGCCGCGTCGAAACGCGTCGAGGCATCCACGACCACGTAACGGTAGTGGGCGACCATCATTTCGAACAGCTTCATGAATTCCGCGGTCGAATGCTCCCCCACAGCAGGAATGTTGGTTCCAGCCAGCAATTGCAATCCGCCGCCATGGCGGGTCATAAAGCTTTCGAGCAGGGAACTATCCATCCGATGCAGGTTTCGGATAGCGTCGGCCACGTTGAACGAGGGCTTCACATTCAAATGAAGCGCGGTATGTCCGAGAGGAGCCAGGTCCACCAACGCGGTGTGACCATGGGCAGCCTGCAGGGCTAGCGCCAGGTTTACCGCCACGGTGGTGGCTCCGCTGCCACCTTTGGCGTTGACCACGGAAAACACCTTGCCCTTCGGGCCTTCCTTTTGCGTGCGCCGCTGCGCCGCAGTCAACCGCACAAACGCTTCCAGCAAGTCGGTGGTGGTGGTGGGCCGCTCAATAAACTCTCGAGCGCCAGCGCGCATGGCGTTGACGATCACCTGAGGCTGGCTGAGAGTTCCGATGGCGAATACGGCTGAGTCTGGCAACTCCTGATGCAATAACTCAATGGCCCGCAAAGCCACCGCGGGATTATCGCCGGGGATATCCACCAAGACTACGTCGGGAGTCGCAGCCCGTACGCGGCGCACCACCGGGTCAGAAACCGCCACCGGAAAGCTGGCACACGTATGAGCGGTCCGTGCGACGCTGGTGCCGTCCACCAGCACCTGCAGCACGGTACGCTGCTCGTTATCCACGGCCACGATTACCACCGAAAGCTCTGCCATGCCCCGCTACTTCTCCCCACCCTGGCTCGTACGATCTGCCCCGTAAGATCTGGCTACGTAAGATCTGGTTCGACCCGCTCACTTGCCCTGCGGCTTATCGAACTTGCTGTTATCAATAAACGGCTTCGGATCCTTGGGCAGCGTCGGAGGTTCGGTGCTTGGAGAGACCCGGTGTACCGTACACAACACCATCAATTCAGAATTGCTTTTTTGCAGACTCTTGCTGCGAAAGAAAGCTCCCAGGATCGGGATATCGCCGAGACCGGGAATTTTGTTGTAAACATCGGTTACGCGATTGTCCATCAAGCCGGCAATCACAAAACTCTGACCATCCTGCAATTCAAATTCGGTTTCCGCCTTGCGCGTGCTCAGGGCAGGAACCGTAAAGCCGGAGATGGTCAGCGCGTTGGTGAAGTCGAGCGTGCTCACTTCCGGCGCAACCTTCAAGTGGATATTTCCGTTCGGCATGATGACCGGAGTGAATACCAGCTTGACGCCGAATTCCTTGAATGAAATGGTGACCGCGGTGAAGCCCGCTCCCGGCTGCACGATCGGAAATGGAAACTGGCCGCCGGCGAGGAAACTGGCTTCCTTGCCGTTCATTGCGATCAGGTTGGGCTCGGAGAGAATTTGCAGCAGGTTCTTGGTCTCCAAAGCCTCAATGACGGCTCCAAAGTGAATGTCCGGCCGGAACAGGAACAGATTCAGCACGTTGCTCAGCGAATTCGTAGCCGAGAACGGACCGCCCTGGCCCACCGTCTGGCTGATGGTTTGCGTGCCCACACCGCCAAACTGTCCAGTGGTGGTGCTGCCCACCGTATTTGCCGCGCCGGTAGAAATAAAGTTCACGCCCATTGTCGTCAGCGCGGAGCGGTCCACTTCCGCAAACTTCACTTGCAGCAGAACTTCCTGCGCGCCGACTGGTCCGAACGTGAGCACGTTGATCACTTTCGGAGAATAGGCGGATGCCAGTTCACCGGCCCGCTTGGCGACATCTTCAGTGGAAACATGTCCGGATAAAACAATGGCCGCTCGCGAAGGGGTGACAGCGATCTGCTCTTCAGGAAAAACCCGGTGTTCTTCCTCGGCGCAGGCGCTGACGTCAACGTCTACCCGCAGGTCGAAACTGCGCGAGCGTTGCAGTTCGTCCCAGATGAGCAGAGAAACTTCGCCCGGGGTGCGGCCATGAACCAGAATCTGGGTGGTCGAAACGATGACGATCTCGGCGATGGCGGAGTCCGTCACCGAGACCCGTGTCAACCGTTCCGTGGTGTTGATGAGCAGTGACTTTCCAACCATGACCCGCAGCGGAGCCGAAGCTGGCGCCTGATCTGACTGCGGCGGAAGGTTGGTGGTCTGCGTGCCGGATGGCGGCGCGGAGTTCTGAGCGGGATCGAGCGTGGGCGAGGCGGGCTGCTGCAAGAATTCTGCAACCGAGTTGCGTGGCAGCAGCACCAGGGCGGCTGCTGCGACAAGAAGCGCCGTACGAACTTTCATCTTCGGATTCTTCTCCCAGTGAGAAAAGCCTGAGTCGATTCTTCTTGTCCGTCGGACTTCCGGTTGTGCGCCGTTCATTTCGTGTCGGAACCCTTGCTGCCAGAACCCTGTTCATCAAACTTCACTTCTTTTTTCTTGTCGCCCTCAATGACCTCAACGCTCACGACCGAGGAGGCAGGAGTGACAACCGCGGCCGGCTTCTTGACCACAACCGCATGAGGAAGCCTGACCGGGGTAACCGCCGGCGCAGACCCCTTATACAAACCTCTCGCGCTAGACGATGCGACATCGTCCTGTTTGGTATCGAGCGGGCTGCGCAACGCAAGCTGGATGTGGCCCTGAGAACTGGCCAGCGTCAAGCGCTGGGCGTCGTCAGGGGAGACCAGCAACGTGATCACAGCGGTGTTCTGGGCCTCGCCGGTGGCACTGTGCTCCAGCGTGTGGCCCGTCGCGATGACCCGCACGTTCTGCAGCACGGTGGTGGTCTCCTGGTCGTTCCCGCCCTCCGGCGTTCCGGTGAGCAGCACATCGACACGAGTGCCGGGTGTGACGAATCCAGCCACCGAGACAATTTCATTGACGCGCACCGAAACGGCCCGCATTCCGTTTGGAATCAGCGAAGGCAGCCCGGCGCCGGATTCTTCGCCGGCCAGCTTGGACGGCAGAATGAACTCACCCTTGGCAATCGGGACCACTACGCCGCGCCCCAGAACCTTCGATCGCCGGTCGTAAGTATTGGCGGGCAGAGAGGATGGCGGAAGATTGGTGATGCGAACGTCATGCTCTTCGATGCGGGCGCCGACCTGGATATCGTCCGCGGCCACCACCACCGGCACGCCTGATTCCCCCGGTCCGCTTCTCGATTGCAAGTTCCTGTAGGCAATGAGGCCCGCAACGGTGCCAAGCGCCAGAGCCAGGACTCCAATCATCAACAAGCGTGTGCGGTTCATGGTGTTCCCTCAGAAAACTGCAAAGGCGATGCTATCTGAAGTTAGCGTTCGCGTCTTGGGCTCGGTAGTCTCTGGCTACTGAATGCTGCTGGCGACCGAAGAGAAGACATTGTTGGCATTGGAGCCAATTAGCCGGACGGTCCCCACCACGATCACCAGAATAACGGCCAGCATCACCGCATATTCTGCAATGTCCTGACCCTGCTCATCCCCAAAAAGCCTGCGTGCAAGCTGCATAGATTCTGCCCTCCTTAACGGACACGACCCTGAACGGACACAACCTTAAACGTCCGATCTCGATTAGACGCGATCTTGACCAGATACGGGCCACCGTAACCTGATCCAAAGCGTCTGTTGTTGAAAACATCCAGCCTTGAAGAAAGCCCGCAACATGCGGTGTCGTCCAAAAGCTTTTGCTTCTTCAAGTTGGGAGGAGTTTCACGTATTAACTGCTTCCATCATACCCCGCAAAATACAAGGGAAGAGTAATTTCTTGCATACTCCCTGGGTACCAAGGGAACTCCTCCCCGGGCCCGCCGTTGGCTGGGCAAAACTTTCGTAACTGACTGTGCCATATATGGTTATCGGCATTATGGCGATTGCGGCGCGAGGCGCTCAAGAACGATTGCCTGAGAATCCGAGTAAGCGACCTGCCAGCCCGGTGCATTTCGAAGGGCCACCGCCAGCGCGCTGTCCGGGTTCACCAGAATGGTCTCTATCCGCCAGGTTTGCAGGGCTTGTTGCCACCCGCCCCTTAAACCGTACGTTTCAGCAAATTGCCGCATCAGACTCTCGCCGTACAAGTCCGCGCGGCCATCGATAAAAACCGGGGTCTGCGGGTTGAGCTTCCAGATCAGATATCCGCCCCAATCGTAGAGATTGAAAAGTGGACCTGACGGAGCATGAGCCTCGAGATAGGCGACGGCGCCCGCGGGAAAGTGCTGGGCCTCGACCTTAGGCTGGCGCTGAACGACATTCCTGATTTGAAATCCGACAAATCCCATCAGAGCGACGAGAATGAGCGCGTTGAGCACACCCGCGTAGGGCAGCGGAACCCGCGAAGCAGCACGAAGACGCTTCCGAGAATGCTGAGAGGGAGCCCATAGCTCTACAGGCCGGGACAAGACGGGCACGGCGACCAGCACATAGAACGGAATCATACGAATCGACGACAGCGCGGCGAACGTGCTCACCATCAGCAACAGAATGTCGCGTAGCCTTACGCGGAATCGCGACCAAGCCAGGATGGCCGTCGTCGTCAGCAGAACCAGCAGGAAGGGAATGTAGTCCGCGTGGTGAAAATTGGGCGAGGCCCACTCCGCGATGTAGTTCTGCATGGCTTTCGAGCGCAGCGTGTCCACTGGGTAGAAATACATCCTTGTGACATTCGGATTGAGCGGGACCAGCAGCAGGTCAAATACGAAAGTGATGGCCAGAGCGCGTAGACGCGCGTGGTTCGAAGGTCGAGAGGATGCGACCTGCTCGAGGAATTCTCCCGCGAGAAAGAGCAGAAGGAGTGCCAGCCCCAAGGCGAACCCGGCATGCAAGTTGACCCAGAGAACGGTCAGCGGGAGTGTCCACCAGAGCAGGCGCAAGTTCTGCTCCGACCGTTCAAGAATCAACAACCACAGACTGGTAAGAAGCAGTGAAACCACCTGCGGGCGCACGCCCCAGACCGGCGCCGTGGCCCAGGCGCCCAGAAGCACGATTAGACCGGAAGAATAGGGATGCGGGGCAGAGCGCAGGTAAACCAGAAAGAACGCCGCGCTCACCATCAGCGCAAACACAACGATCAAGCCGCCCCAACCGCCGATGCGATAAGCGCCGTAGATGAAAAGGTCAGTGAGCCACTCGTGCGCCACCCAGGGAGAGCCCGCGCGCGTAAAGGAAAAAGAATCAGTGTGCGGAACGGTTCTGGTCTGCGCGATCATTTGGCCAGTCTTAAGATGCCACCACACATCGGGATCGCTGACGCTGCGCGCCGACAGGGCAACGATCCCCAGGAAAACAACGGCGAGGAACGTGCGGTTGGAGGTTAGCCACTCCTGCCTGCGGCTTTGAATCATGCGGCCACCATCATACATAGCCGGGAACGGGCGCACAGGATACAATCGCGTCGCACTGTGCCCCCTGAGCAAATACAATCTCCCTCTTCATTCGTCCCCGGAAGAAAGCCGCCGGCGCGAAAACCGCAAGTACGCCGGCGCCTGATCCGGATTTTTGTCGTCGGAATGTTGTGTCTGCATGCGCTGTTCTTCGTCAACCTGCGGGAACGCATTCTACGCGGCTATCCGGATTTCACGGTTTTCTACACGGCCGGCACCATCCTCCGGGAGGGCATGCGTCATCAGCTTTACGACCCGCATACTCAGTATCAAGTGCAGCAGGTATTCACCGGAGGGCTGACTGAATCGCGGCGCGGGCCGCTGCCTTACATTCACCCGCCTCTCGAGGCGGTGGTTTTCCTGCCCCTCACTCTGCTGCCTTATCGGCAGGCGTTTGTGGCGTGGGACCTGCTGAACATGATCGGGCTGTTCGGAGTGGCCCTGACGCTGCGGCGGCACTTGCAGGTGCTGCGAGCGATTCCGCCTTGGGAATTTGTTCTGGGTTTTCTGGCGTTCTTCCCGGTTTTTCTTTGCCTGTTGCAGGGGCAGGATTCGATTCTGCTGGTGCTGCTTTGCACGCTGGGATTCAGCGCGCTCAAGCGGGAATCCGACTTTCTCGCCGGCGGCTGGTTTGGCCTGGCTCTTTTCAAGTTTCAGTTCATCATCCCGATGATTTTGCTAATCGCGTTCTGGAAGCGCAAGCGCGCCGCGTGGGGATTTGCCGTGGTCGCCGCCGTGTGGGCGTTGCTCTCCCTAGGGCTGGTGGGTTGGCAAGGCATGCTGGCCTATCCCAAATATGTTCTGCAGATCGCAAGAGCTCCGGCGCTCGGAGGCGTGCCGCCGGAACTGATGCCAAACCTGCGCGGGCTGATTGAGGGATGGTCCTTCAATTCGGTGCCGGGTAATCCGGTGTCCACGGTGTTGGCAGGTCTCGTTCTTGTGTTGTCCGCGCTGCTTCTGGGTTTCGCCGCAATCAAGGGCAGGCTCGCATCACGAGATCATCTTGAGGTTGGATTTTCGCTGGCCGTCGTGGTGGCTGTGCTGACCAGCTGGCACACGAACGCGCATGATCTCTGCCTGCTGCTTCTGCCGCTGGTGTTGTTGACCGACTACGGCTGGACAAATCTGGATCAGCTTCCCGGCAGGAAAGCGGGATTGCTGATTCCGTCTCTGCCGCTTCTCATCAGTCCGCTCTGGATCGTGTTGTGGCTGGAGAACAGCAATATTAATCTCATGGCCATTCCGCTGTTGTGGTCGGTGTGGCAGATCAGCAAGGAGGCCGCGCGCGCGGGGAGTGTGCTTGGGGCTGCGTCAGACGGGCTTACGCCAGGACGCTCGGCTGCGGGGTGAGCGGGCCAGGTTGAGTTTCGGCACGCAGTTCTGCGCGTGGCCGTAAGAGCACGACCACCAGCATCGGCAGATAGAGAAAAATCACAACCCATCGGCCGACCTGCGTAGAAGTGTAGTGATAGTGATACCAGCGCCAGATGCCGGCGCCCCAGCTGAGGAAGGCGGTCCACACAATTTCGCGGCGTGATTTTGGAATCAGCCACAGAATAAAGGCATCGAAGAACCAGCGCTGCGGCATGAGCGCGGTCAACACGAGGAGCAGTGCGTCGCGGTCGCGGTAACGAAACAACGCCAGCAGCAAGAGTGGCCCCGGAAGAATCAGCATGGGGACAAAGAATTCGTAGTTGGCGGTTTGCCGCAGCCAGAGCACCGGCCAGCTCGGCATCACGGCGAGGCTGGCCGTGGCCAGCAGAGCGCACGCCACCAGGCCGCGGCGACTGAGATGGGTGAGAAAAACGGGCAGGCCAATCTGCGGCTTGGCCATGGTCACCGGCAGAAGCAGCGGAAAAAATGCGCTGGCGGCGAGGATCGGCGACCACTGCACGGTGAGGATTCCCGCCCAGAAGGGATATGCCAGAAAAATGCGCAGGCGGCCGTAGCCTTCGCGGGTCAGCCCAAAAGCCAGCAGCGCGGAGCTGATGCCCCAGAAGAGTCCGGCGGCGACTTCGGGCGTAAATCGCAGGAAAGGCAGGGCAAAAAAAGCCGCGGTGAGGGGATACTGCTCTAGCGGAGTGTTATATGGATTTTGGCGCTGTAACATGTAACGCGCGAGCCGCAACGCCCAGCGGAAATCCGCGGCGTCCTGGTGGAAATGCACCATGAGAAACCAGCAGAAGACTCCGCTGGCGAACCCAATCGCCGTCGAGACTGCGATGCGCCATCGCATGGAAGAGTGTGTGTCCGGTCGTTTTTGAGAGATCAGTTCTGTCCGATCGTTTTTGTTTCGATCGTTTGTTTCGATCAGTTGTAACATAGGGTGCGCTTTTTTCCGGAGCTCTGTCGATTCGAGCGGGCGTGGAGAATCGCTCCACCAAGTTTGCAGAAACGCGAACCTTGCAGAAACCATGGCAACTCGCTTTGGGGCTTGCTCTAGCGCTGCTGGCGGCCACGAGCATGTGGTTTTATGTGGACCGGATCCTGGTGGGGCATCAGGTGGCCGATGCGGCCGCGCACGACCGCCCGCGCGGCAACCTCTCAGACCTTTACCCGCGCTGGCTGGGCGCGCGCGAATTGTTGTTACATCAACGCAATCCCTACAGCGACGAAGTGGCGCTCGAAATCCAGAAGGGATACTACGGCCGGGCGCTGGACCCGTCGCGGCCGGGCGATCCCAAAGACCGGCAAGGGTTCGCATATCCGGTCTATGTGGTTTTTCTGCTCGCTCCGCTCGTCGGGTTCTCTTTTCACGGCGTGCAGCTCGTTTTCTATTGGCTGCTGATCGCCCTCACGGCTGCGACTGTGCCGCTCTGGTTGCGTGCGCTGGGCTGGCGTGCGTCGCCGCTTGCCATCGCGATTGCGATCGCGCTTACGCTGGGCAGCGTTCCGGCGGTGCAGGGAATCAAGCTGCAGCAGTTGAGTCTGCTGGTGGCCGCGTTGCTGGCTGGCTCGGCCGCCTGCGTGGCCAGCGGATTCCTTTTTTGCGGCGGTGCGATCCTGGCGCTGGCGACGATCAAGCCGCAACTGGCGTGGCCCATGGTGCTGTGGCTGCTCGGTTGGACCGTCAGCAACTGGAAGACGCGCCAGCGGTTGGTGTTTGGTTTTGCCACGATCATGGGGGCGCTTCTGATCGCCGCGGAGTGGGTGCTGCCCGGATGGATCAAGATGTTTCTCGAAGCGATCCGCCAGTACCATCAATACACACAAAATGAATCGGTCCTCGATCAGCTCGTGAACTGGGCGGTGGGCGGATATGGAGGACAGATTCTGGCGGCGGTCGCCTGCTTCCTAAGTGCGCTGCTGCTGTGGAAGTTGCGCCGCGAAGCCCCGAGTTCTGCCGGATTCGCGGGCGCGCTGGCCGTTATCCTGGCTCTGACTGTGCTCGTGATTCCCATGTACGCGCCTTACAATCAGGTTCTGCTGCTGCCGGCAATTCTATTTCTGGCGCGAGAGCAATTTCTTGCGAGAAACCCCGCCCGGCCAGCCGAATCGCGCTCTGGAGGCCCACTCTCCTGGGCGACCGGACTGGCGCTGGCCTGGCAGTGGATCGCGAGCCTGGGCCTGAGTGCCCTCTGGCTCGTATCGCGCGACGCGGCGCTCGGCGGGTGGAAAGCCCCGTTCTACGCAACGTTCGCATTGCCGGTTCTGATTTTCGCGGCGACGATGCTGGCGGCGCGGAATCCGCGAAGTGCCTTGCGAGCGCATCCGTCAACAGGGTAGTCTGTTCAGGCGAGATAAGCGCAGCCCTTCCCCCACGAACGCGAAAAGCCGGATGCGCCCGGCGATCTGACATTTCATGACCCTCAGTGCCATCAGTCATCACGGTTCTGGTTCGGGTGTATTTCCCGCGCTGGTGTTTGTCCAGGGTAGCGATCAAAAAAGTATCGTGCTCAACCGTACGCCTTTCAGTGTGGGGCGCAAGGTTGATAAAGATCTGGTCATTGCCGACCCGCGCGTCTCCCGGGACCACGCGCAGATTGTGCTGGAAGGCGACGACTTTTACCTGATCGACCAGGGCAGCAAGCATGGCACGTTCGTCAACGGGGAGCGAATCCAGCGCCAGAAACTGGAGCGCAATGATCGCCTGGAGTTTGGGGCGCGCGATTCCGCCTACATCCTTTTCAATCCGGCGCAAAATACTTCGAACACGGCGCGCGAATTTCTGAGCCAGCTTTCCGGTGTACAGATCTCGGCGGAAGCCACCGATCTTGAAAAACTCCGCCTGTTTCTCGAGGCAGCCCGCAAACTCAACACCGCGGGGGTGCTCGACGAAATTCTGATGACCATGCTCGACGTCACCTTGCGATTGACGCGGGCGGAGCGCGGCTACGTTTTTCTAAAGGACGACGAAGGCAAACTACGGCTGGCTGCGGGACGCAACCTGAAGGGCGATCCGCTGCTGGACGACACCACGATTTCGCATTCGATCCTGGAAGAGTCCATGCGGTCGAACTCGGAATTTCTGCTCACCGATACCAGCCAGTCCATCGATCTTGCGGGACGGCAGAGCATTGTGGCTTACGATCTGCGGACCGTGGTTTGCATTCCGCTGAGGAAGATGCAGGTGCAGTCCACGCGCGACGCGCAGACTCCGGTGCCCGCGCAGACCGCGGTCGAGGTGATGGGAGTTCTCTACGTGGATTCGCGCTTTGCCTCACGCGACATCAGCGGGGTCGGCCAGGACATTCTGCACGTGATCGCGACCGAAGCGGCGTCGCTGATCGAGAACGCCCGGTTGGTGCAGGCGGAGGAAGAGTCGCGCCGCTATCAGCAGGAATTGAGTATTGCGGCTTCCATCCAGCAACGGCTGATGCAGGTGAAGATTCCCGAGGTTCCGTTCGCCAAGCTGCGCGGCAAGAACTTGTCTTGCAAAGAGATCGGCGGCGATTTTTTTGACGCGGTCAATACCAAAGAGGGCCTGGCCGTGGTTTTGGCCGATGTCAGCGGCAAGGGAGTCTCGGCCGCGCTTCTAGCGTCCACTCTGCAAGGAATGATTTATTCGCACCTCATTTCCGGCGGCGCGCTGCTCGAGATTGTGAGCGCCGTGAACCGCTTCTTCACGGAAAAGCTGGTGGGAGAAAAATATGCGACGTTGCTGCTGGCGCGTCTGCGCCGCGATGGCGATCTGGAATACGTGAATTGCGGACATGTGCCGCCACTGCTGGTGTGTGGTGGGGAAGTGATACGTCCGCCGCACGGAAATGTTCCGGTGGGCCTGCTGGCCGACGCCACCTTTGAAAGCGCACGCTGCCAGTTGAATTCCGGCGACCGCTTCATCCTGGTGACGGACGGAGTCACCGAGGCGGAGAATTCCATGGGCGATTTCTTCGAAGATTCCCGCCTGGAAGCGGCCGCGGCCAAGACCCCGACGTTAGAAGGAATTTTTTCTGCAGTCTCGACCTTCTGCGCGGGCAATCCTCTCAGCGACGATTGCACGGTCGTGGAGTTGCTTTACTCGAGCCCGCCGGAAGCCTGAGGCCGAGATTCTTAGAGTGTGAGACCTTCCTCACTGCACGGTCACGGTATAGTCCGTGCCTTCCCACTGGTTTTCCTTCCCCCAGAAAAAAGTGAACACGGCCTGGCCGCCCACGGGAAGCGATGCGGTCGGCAGATCGAGCGTATGAATTCCCAACCCTGAATCGCGGGTCTTTGTGTCCTGTGCGGTCTTCCATCCGTCAATGCTCCAGTGCACGGTTGCGGGCGAAATCAGCACGATGCGCAGCGTCTTGCCGCGCGGAATCGTGCGCGTTTTATTATTCATCCTCCAGCCGAAGATCGTCCGCTGACGCTTCTCCACTAAATAACGCTGTACGGTCTGCGGTGGCTGGTCGAAAATCTTGCCGTCGCGGATCGAGCGCAGTAACTTTATGTACTCGGAATGGGCCCACACCAGCGGGCAAGCGGAGCCGGAGGGCTTGCCGCGGAAAAGTTCGAGCCCGGGGATATCCGCGGCGTCCCAAACTTGCTCGGGGATCGAGCGGCTCTCCCCAATGGTGGAAAGTTCGATCACAGTAAGCAGAGCTTTCGCTTCGTCGGGATGTCCGGCGGCGAGCGCATAATGAGCGCGCTCACCGGTGAGGAGCGGCCAGGGGCGGCCGATTCCGCTGCCATCGAAGGGTGATCCGTCTTTGTGCTCACCATAGCCGTCGCCGTTGTAGCGGTACCAGCAGGGCCCTTGCGGCAACTCCACAGCCAGCAGCGCGTCAATCACGCGCAACGTGTTCAGGATGCGCGGATCATCCGGGGCGCGCAGGCCGAAGCGGACGAGCGCGAGGGCATCTGGACTGACGATGTGCGATGCGATTTCGTGGTCTTGTCCCGGCGGGCGATTCTTGATGGGCACGAAGCCCTGGGTCGGAGAAGCCGCGCCCCCGCTATCGGGCGGCGAGATGCGGACGTAGTAACCCTCCACGCCAAGTTGTTGCGCCAGATCGCCTCCCCTGGCGTAGATCCAGCGATCAATGTTGTCGTTCCAGGCATCGGCCGTGTCGCGCATGATCGAGGCTGCATCGTTGCGTCCGGCGAGTTCGGCGATGTCGGCGGCGGCCAGCAGCGCCGAGATTTCCGCAGCCAGGGTAAACGGAGAATACCCCGCATCTTCTTCCCAGCGATCCTGCTGCGTGACTGGTCCATTGCGCAAAATAAAGCCGGCAGCGTTGCGCACCATCGGCCACCAGCGTTGCAGGTCGCCCAGATCCTTCGGGGCTTGGCGGCGCAGCAGATCGAGCAGCAGGATGGGGAAGGCGGTTTCGTCCATCTGGATGCCACTCCAGTAAGGACGCCCATCGAGCCACAGGTTCTGCGCCCAGTTTCCCGCCGCCTCCTGTGTCACCTCGAGATAGCGAAGCACTCTGACGGCGTCTGCCACCGCGCCAGCAGCCAGCAGAGCGCCAGCGGTTTCCACCAGGTCGCGCGGCCAGATCAGGTGATAACCGCCCAGATCCTCGTCGCCTTTGTTGAATCCCCAGGGGATGGAGAGGCTGGCGATGATGCCGCCGAGAAAATCCTTGGACTCATGCGTGCGCAAAACGGCAGTCGAAGCGCGATAGAGATTGTGCTCGCGTTTTGGGTCGTCAAGATTGAGCAGAGTGTTCTGCCAGTTCTTCCAATGGATCACGTAATGTTGGCGCAGGTTGGCATACTCCTCGAGCAGGCTGGAACGCGCCTGTTGCCCGGCCTCGCTCCAAATGCCACCGAAGCCGAGGGCCAGGACGAATTCTCCGCGGCACGCCGCCAGGTCGATTTCGGCGGTGCATGCGATGTTTCCGTTCTCGGCTCGCTCGTATTCCCATTGCATCTCGAAATGCTGGGACAAGTCTTGCCAGCCATCGGAGGTGCCGACGAAACCCACCGACATTTTCTTCCAGGGCACCGAGCAGGCCATCGCCAGCGCGGTATCGTCGTGCTGGGCGAAAAACATGGGAACACCTTTGTAATCTCCCACCCAGCCCGTATTCCCGTATCCGGCGTTGGCCAGATGCGGCGAGAGCAGCCCGTAGAGGTGATAATCGGAAAGCTGCCCTTGCAGCGGCTCGAAACGCACGTTTTGAAGCACGACGTTGCGGTAAGGATCGGTGAGAACTTCTTTATGAATCCTGTAGCGCCCACCGCTGCACGTATTAACGAGCTCGAATGCCGGGACGCCGGGCTCGAAGGGACGGTTTTCAAAGGTACAGTGGCGCTTTTCCTCGGAAAAAAAAGCGCTGCCATCTGTGACCATGAATCCCATGTCCCGGGTGCAGGCCTGGTCGACGCGGGGGAAATAGATCTCGTTGAGAATGCCGTGACTGAGCGTGAACCACACGCGGCTGTGCTGGTTGAGGGCGGTGCCGACTCCGGTTTTTGCGCTCGAAGTCCAACGGGGAGAAATGCCGGGCCAGCCGGGGGCATACTGGGGGGGCGAGTTACTCATGAAGATTTCGTCCTTCGTTCGCGAGGGCAGTCCGGAACATGGCGAGGATGCCCACCGGAATTGCGAAAATCAGAAATTTGCAAGAACCAGTAATTAGAAGAACCCAGATTTACGAGAGCCAAAATTTACAAGAAATTGACCGCCAGGAGCTGAATTCTTGCCCCGCGCAGCATCAAAATCATTAAGAGTTTCAAAGAATGTAAATGTACTGGTTGCAAAGCCAGGTGGATCAACGACAATAAGATAGGCCCCACCGATCGCGCACGTTGGCCGCATCCACGCTTGGCCGCATCCATGCTTGGACGCATCGATGTTGGGACGCATCTTGGACATGAACAGATTCTCCATTGCACGAGCCGTAGCCATGGTAGCAGTCCTATGCATCGCTTGGTCGGTGCCGTCGGCTGCCGCAGACAGAGGGGAGAGCGTGCCCGCGGATTCCGCGCTCGATCACGGGTATTCCGGTCTCTACAACTTGGATTTTGCCGGCGCCCAAAGAAATTTTGCCGAGTGGGAGGTCGACCACCCCGATGATCCGGTTGGCCCGGTGAGCGAAGCCGCCGGGTTTCTGTTTTCCGAATTCAATCGCCTGGGCATCCTGGAGAGCCAGTTCTACGCGAATGATGAAACGTTCCTGGGGCGGCCCAAGGTCGCGGCCGATCCAGCGGTGCGCGCGCACTTTCAGGCGGCCATTGCGCGGGCGGAGACGCTGGCGCGGGTGCGTTTCAGCAAAGACCCGAAAGATCGCGACGCGTTATTTGCCATGACCTTGGCTTCCGGGCTGCAGGCAGACTATGCCGCACTGATCGATCACCGCACCCTGGAGTCGCTGCACTACACAAAGGAATCCTCGACCTGGGCGGCACAACTGCTGGACGTTTGCCCTGACTGCTATGACGTGTTCCTGGCTACCGGGTTCAGCAAATACATCGTGGGCAGCCTCTACGCGCCTTTTCGCTGGCTGTTGCGGCTGGGTGGGCTTCCTGGCGATCGGCAGGGCGGCCTCGCCGATTTGCAGCTGACGGCAGAGCACGGCCGCTACCTGGGGCCTTTCGCCCGCATCCTGCTGGCGATCGCCTATGTGCGCGATAAGGACAAGCCACGGGCAATCCAGTTGCTGATGGGCTTGCGCGCGCAGTTTCCCGCCAATCCACTGTTCGACCGAGAACTGGCCCGGCTGCAGCCGGCGCCGTAGCCGAACTCTTTTAGCCTCCCATTCACCACAAATTCACCACGCTGTAACAGTCCTGTAACATTGCCCCACTAGAAGTGGAGTACCAACATTTCAGGGGGTGTGACGATGCGGAAAGTCATTCTGTTTTGGCTGTGTGTCCTTTTGCCAGCGGCGGCCCTGGGACAGACCAAGCTCAACGGGGCGGGCGCTACTTTTCCTTATCCCATGTATTCCAAATGGTTTAGCGAGTACCACAAGCTGCATTCCGATATTGAAATCAACTACCAGTCGATCGGCAGCGGCGGCGGAATCCGGCAAGTCTCCGAAGGCACCGTGGAATTCGGGGCCAGCGACGTGCCCATGAATGACGAGCAACTCAAGGCGGCGAAATCGAAGATCCTCAATATTCCCACTGTGTTAGGAGCGGTGGTGCCGGTCTACAGCGTTCCGGGAGTAAGCGCCGATCTGAAATTCACTCCCGACGTGCTGGCGGGAATCTTCCTGGGTAGAATCACGAAGTGGAATGACAAGGCGATCGCAGGCGCGAATCCGGGAGTGAATTTCCCCGACAAAGACATCGTAGTCATTCACCGCTCCGATGGCAGCGGCACGACCTTCATCTGGACCGATTATCTCTCCAAGGTGAGTGCAGATTGGAAGAGTCAGGTGGGCAGCGGCACGGCGGTGAAATGGCCGCTCGGGCTGGGCGGCAAAGGCAATGAACAGGTCGCTGCCTATGTACGCCAGATGCCCGGAGCTATCGGGTACGTCGAACTCATCTACGCTCTGCAGACTAAAATCCCATTCGGCAGCGTGCAGAATGTCGCCGGCAATTTTGTAAAAGGGTCGCTCGATAGCGTCACCGCGGCCGCGGCTTCGGCTCCGAAGATGCCCGCGGATTTTCGTATCTCGATCACCAACGCACCCGGCAAGGACGCCTATCCGATCGCGAGCTTCACCTGGCTGTTGATTCCAGCTTCGTCCAAGGATCCGGCCAAAGGAAAAATTCTTTCCGACTTTCTGAACTGGATGGTGACAGACGGGCAGAAAATGACTTCCGCCCTGGCCTACGCGCCGCTTCCGGACAATGTCGCGGCCAAGGTGAAAGCAGCGATCAAAGAGGTGCGCTGACCCGGTCGGAGAGCGATTGGCAGCTCTACAATATAGCGGCGTCAGGTGAGATTCAGCCCGACGCCGCTTTGGCTTTTCAGAATGCTTTATACTAAGGAAGCTGCGAAAGTTAAGACCGGAAAACCCAGGGCAGGAAAACCAAGGAAAGATAGGCAGTAACGGCACGTCCGCATGGCTCGCATTTCACTCGAAGATCCCCAGTATTACCTCAATCGTGACACCTCGTGGCTCGCGTTTAACCGTCGTGTGCTCGAAGAAGCTGGAGACGAAAGCAACCCGCTGCTGGAGCGCGTGAAGTTTCTGGCGATTTCAGCCAGCAATCTCGACGAGTTCTTCGAGATTCGTGTCGCTGCTATGGTGCAGCAGATTGAAGATGGCTACAACGAAGCCGGTCCCGACGGCACCACTCTGGTGCAAAAGCGCGAACTTCTGGGAAAACTGTGTCATGAGTTTGTCGACGACCAGTATGAGTGCTGGAACGCGCGCCTGCGTCCGGCCCTGGCGGCTGGCGGCATTCGAGTGTTGGCCCTGCACGAACTGGATCCGGCAGCCCTGCGGTTCGTCGATGAGTATTGCGAAAAAGAACTGGATCCACTCCTCACGCCGGTTACGGTCGATCCCGCGCATCCTTTTCCCCGGGTTATCAACAAAGCTTTGTGTCTGGGTTTTCTGCTGCGGCGGCGGCGTCGCTCTGCACTCACCTACACCGGCGTAGTTGCCGTTCCCCGGGCGCTGCCGCGTCTGGTGCGCCTGCCGTCGGAAGGTACGGCTGATTTTATTTTCCTCGCCGATCTGGTCGCTCACCACGCCGTGAATATGTATCACGGCTATGACGTCGTCTCCTCCGCACCCTTCCGTGTCACCCGCAACAGCAATCTCTACCTGCAGGAAGAGGAAGCGCGCAGCCTGCTCGAATCCGTGCGCGCCGAATTGCACAACCGGCGCAAGGGAGACGCGGTGCGCATGGAGATCGAAGCCGACGCCGACCCCGAGATCATCGAGCGCCTGCGAACCGTGTTTGAGCTCGACTCCTGGCAGGTTTTCCCGGTCAACGGGCCGGTGAATCTTTCGCGGCTGTTCAATGTGTATGAGCAGGTGGACCGTCCCGACCTGAAGTATCGACCGTTTTCGCCCCGGGAATTGCGCCTTACGTCGAAGTCGAAGGATTTATTTGAAGAGTTGCGCCGTCACGATATCCTTCTGCACCACCCCTACGACTCTTACGACGCGGTGGTCTCATTCATCGAGTCGGCGGCGGAGGACGATAAGGTGCTCTCGATCAAGCAGACGCTCTACCGCACCAACGAGCATTCCCTGATCGTGCCGTCGCTGATCGACGCAGCTTCGCGCAAGGAAGTAACCGCGGTCGTGGAACTGAAAGCGCGCTTCGACGAAGCCCACAACATCCGCTGGGCGCGCGACATGGAAGACGCCGGGGTGCAGGTGTTTCATGGGCTGGTTGGCCTGAAGACGCACTGCAAACTCTCGTTGCTGGTACGCCGCGATCCCGATGGCGCGATCCGCAGCTATGCCCACATCGGCACCGGAAATTACAACGCAACCACGGCGCGCATTTATACCGATCTCAGTCTATTCACGGCGAATCCAGAAGTCACCCGTGCGGTTCATGATGTGTTCAGCTTCCTCACGGCGTATGCGGAAAATCCGGGCTACGATCCGCTGCTGGTCGCTCCACTCGATCTTGCTGAGAAGTCGATTGCGCTGATCGATCGCGAAGCCGAGCACGCCCGCCAGGGCCGCGAGGCTCGCATCATCGCCAAGATGAACGCTCTTTTGGATAAGAGCGTGGTGCAGGCACTGTACCGCGCCTCTCAGGCTGGAGTGGAGATTGACCTGATCGTTCGCGGCATCTGTGCCCTGCGTCCCGGAGTGCGCGGAGTGAGTGACCGCATCCGCGTGCGCAGCATTGTGGGGCGGTTCCTCGAGCACAGCCGCATTTATTATTTCGCCAACGGTGGCGACGAAGAAATTTATATGGGCAGCGCCGACTGGATGCCGCGCAATCTCTACGAACGCGTCGAGGTGCTGGTGCCTCTGCGCGACGAACTATTGCGCGATCGAGTGCGCCATGAGATTCTCGATGCTTATCTGGCCGACAATCTCAAGGCGCGCATTTTGCTCCGCGATGCCACCTACATTCGAGCCTGGCAATCGCCGCAGGGGAAGCACAAGACCAAGCCTCCGGTTGGAGCGGCCGCTTTCAGCGCGCAGGATTTCCTGATCAACCTGGCGGAAGGCAAGCCGGCAGCCACGTTGCCTCCCCCGACCGCGCCGCGAAAGCACAAAGTACTCGCGGGGAAGGAACGTAGTCCGCAATGATTCTCTACTTCTTGCGTCACGCCAGCGCCGGCGAACACATCGCCAATCCGAAGAAGGACGAGAAGCGCGCTCTCGATCGTGAGGGGATCGCGCAATGCGGTTACATCGGCCGCGCACTCGCTGCATTGGAAGTCCAGGTGGACGTGATCGTCTCCAGCCCTCTGAAACGCGCCACCCAGACAGGTTCTCTGGTGGGCAATGAACTGGGCTATGAAGGCAAACTGCAGATCGACGCTGGCCTTCGCCCCGAAGCCGGCTTCGCCGATTTCCGGAAGCTGCTGGAAAAATACGCGCGCCAGGAAGCGATCATGGTCGTCGGGCACAACCCCAACCTGAGCCAGTTTCTGGGTGCCATCATCAGCGATTCTGGATGCGAAGCCTCGCTCGAATTGAAAAAGGGAGCCGTCGCGAAAGTGGAGATGCGGCGCAGTTCCGGCACCCTGAGCTGGTGCGTGACCCCGAAGATTCTGCGTACGCTCTACGACACGGCCGTGGAAAGTTCCCGCCCGAAAACTTCCCGGAAATAGGCACAGTCTTTCTCAATCGCCCACAGTTCCAAGTCCACTCCCATACGCCGGCGGGGAACCAGCGTCAGGTGCACGTCGGCGGCGTGCAGTTTCACACGCACTTTCTGCACCGCGCGGCTGCGCCCCAGATTCAGCGCACGAGCCAATCGCAATAGCAGGATGGCCTTCTGCACACCCGGCCGGTCGGCGGGATCGAGCACCTTCATCGGTCCATCCTCCACCGTGGGACGCGAGTTTCCCAGGTAGCGGGAAATGGCAGCGATGATGCGCCGCTGCGGTGGCGTGTAACCCAGAATTTCCGAGTTCGAAATAATATAGTGAGTGTGGCGGTGCCGTCCGGCGCGGTTCACGTAATCTCCCACTTCGTAAAGCATGGCCGCCGCGGAGATCCACTCGCGATACTCTGGGGCCAGGCGGTGCACCGAGCGCAGCGCCGAGAAAAGAAACATAGCCGACTCGCGGACATCGAGCGCATGTTTGAGGTCGACGCCGTAATGCTCAACCGCTTTCCCTATCGACTCCCAGCGCTCGGATTCGATCTGCTTGCCGGGGCGCGTGTTGCGGTCGTGTTCGGCGGCCATCTGGGCCAGCAGGCCGTCGCGCAAACCGAGCGGCGAGTAACGAAATCCCTTGAGATGGCAATGTTCGACCAGGCCGTGGTAGACCATAGCGCCCGCCACCACGATTTCCGCGCGGCGCGGTCCAATGCCCTCAATCTTGCGCCGGTCGGCCACCGGCAGCCGGGCCAGGCGCTTGGCGATGCGGCTCATCTCGGCGCTCGAGACCATCAGCCGATGGTTCCGGCGATTGCTGCTCAAGTTGGCCGCCACCGCCGCCAGCGCCGCCGCCGTTCCTGAAGTCGCAATCGCATTCTTCACGCGCGCGGCCACGATCCGCGGCGCAATGCGGTTCACCTCGCGGGCAACGAATCCGCGCAGGCGTTTCAATTCTCCCTTGCGCGGCGGGTCGTGCTTGAGGAATTCGTCGGTGAGCCGGACCGCCCCCAGCGGAAGGCTCACCGTGTCGCGTATCTGTCCCTTGGCAGAGACGGTCAACTCGCAGCTGCCTCCGCCGAGATCGATCATCAGTGTCGGCAAACGATCCACCCGCGGACCCGAAACCAGTCCCAGGTGAATCAGACGCGCCTCTTCCACTCCGGAAATAATCTCGACCCGCCAGCCGGTCGCCGAACGTACCCACTCGAGGAATGCCTGGGAATTTCGCGCGTCGCGCAAGGCGCTGGTTGCAACCACACGCACCGTGTCAGTGACCACCTGCTGCGCGGCCCGATGAAAACGGCGCAGCACCTTGACGGTTTCCGCCATCGATTCAGGCGTGAGAAATCCCGACCGGAATACGCCCTCGCCGAGACGCGTGACTTCCCGGTCCTCGTGGATTTGCCGAAGACGCCGCCCAGCCAGGCGTGCGATCTTCAGCCGAACTGAGTTCGATCCGATGTCGACCGCGGCAAAGGTAGGCATGAGGGGAAGCACCACAGTGTAACAGCGTCCGCCGTCCGCGATCGGAGGCCAACGGTATTTGGTGAAATCGAGGCGCAGAACGTTCACCGCATGGCGTCAAGAGCCTGTGCGATACAGTCTTCCAGCGGCTGATCGGTCCGAATCATGGTTTTCGACGCAGATATAACTTCGAAGCGGGCTTGCACGTCAAGATAAAGCTGAAAGTCACGGTTGCTCGCGGGATGGGTTCCAGTGACGACGTGCTCCTCCAAACGCCGCCGTGCTGTCGCTTCTGCGCAAACGCATTCCAGGATCCGCCAGGGCTGGTGCAGGGAAGCCGCAGTGACAAGAACATTTTCGATTTGATAGCGCCGGGAGAATGGACGGCCGTCGAGAAAGATGTAGCGCGCGGGTTCCTGCCGCAGCAAATATGCGGCAGTCTCAAGCATGATCTGAACGCAGAAATCGTCCTGCCGCGAAGAGTATCGAATCTCATCGGCCGAAAAGATCGCGTGGCGGATGTCGTCCTTGCTGATCACGCGGCCGAACGTCCGGACAGCGAGTTCGCGTGCAAGCGTAGTTTTGCCGGTGCCCGGTAGACCCGCCATGAGCACGATCATGTAAGCGTTGACCGCTTGAGCGTGGTGCGAGCAATGGCTGAGAAAACTAAGATCGAAGGATGTAGCACCATGTGAGCAGAATTCTAGCGGAACGGGTAGAAGTGCGGAACCGGAAAACTAGCTTACTCAGGCTGTGTGAGTGCCGTGAGCTGCAGATCCAGAAGCGGAATCTGCGCGCTGTCAACTGCCGGGTTGTCGATGGAAGGACGGCCGCTTTCCGGACGTTCCACCTTTTCGAGCGGAACTATATTCTGCGTCTCGCGCCACTCCGAGTAGTGCCCGGAAACCATGATGTGGAACACCCACTGGTGCCGCTCTTCTTCCGGTTCCACCAGGCCCAGGGCCTTCATGTAGAACAGGTAGTGTTCCATCCAGCGGATCTGTTCATTCGTCATGCCGCGGCGTTGCAGGTCCACGGTCACGCCGGCCAGATGCGAAGAAGCCGTATCGCCATCGGCGGGGGCCGCGTTGCGATTGTGGCGGCGAAGTTTTTTCTGCACCTTCACGGTTCGCACCGCGGAATTCACCTGAATCTGCTGATGAAAGCGGTGGTAATAAGCCTGACCAATGTCTTCGGTAAAGTCGCGCGTCCAGGGACGGCTAAACCGCCGCGTAGGATCCAGCCGCGGATCGAAACGCAGCGACTCGCTGGTACGAATCGGCACCAGGGCCTCAATCGCCTTCAGATGTTCGAGCTCTGCATCGTCCTGAATGCGAGGCAGTTCCATGCGGTTGATCTCGGCGTTCTGCACCAGCAAAGACTGGTGTGACGGCCGGAACATCGGGTTCCAACGCAGAGACCGCACCTGCCGCCGCCGGTGCACCGTGCGGTGCAGCGTGGTCGGGCTGGCAGCAAACAGAGGGCTGCACAAGCCAGCCAACAGGGCAACCGCGAGCCAGAATTGAGTTTTTTGCTTCAACGAAGTGGTCTCTCCCGTTTCGGTACAACTCGCCCCGACTGCGGACATTCTACGTTACGCTGTCAAGCCCTCAAACTAGATACTGCTCTCAGGCCGTTACCGCCGTACCAGAAGCTGTACTCCAAGAACTGGTTACTACTGGTTACTACCCCACCAGCAAGCCGTGGGAACACCCCTGATAGGTGGCATGTGGGGGGCCATCTTGCGACTCTGGTTCGATGCAGGCTATGTACTGCACGGAGAGGCGTTTAGCGTCACTGGGTCAAAAAAGGTCGCGCCCGGACCCAAAACATGACGCAAATCAGCGCCGAAAAAGGTCACCGATGGCCTGTTTCATGACCTCTCCACTCACTTCGGAAATGGCCTTGGTCAGCGGGATATCCTTCGGGCAAACTTCGACGCAATTCTGCGCGTAACCGCATTCCTGAATGCCGCCATCGCCCATCAAAGCTGCCAGCCGCTCGCGTTTCAGCGCCTGGCCCGTGGGATGCGTGTTAAACAGCTGCACTTGCGCGATGGTCGCCGCACCCACGAAGCCGGTATCTTCGTTGAACTGCGGGCAGGCTTCCATACAGCAGCAGCACGAAATGCAGCGCGAAATCGGATAAGCAACTTCCTGCTCTTCCGCAGACACGCGAGGGCCGGGGCCCAGATCGTAGGTGCCGTCGATCGGCACCCACGCCTTTACCGCCTTGAGGTTCTCGAAAATCACGCTGCGGTCAGTAGCCAGGTCGCGCACAACCGGGAACTTCGAGAACGGCTCCAGCCGAACCGGTTGCTCCAGATTGTCGATCAAGGCAGAGCAGGCCATACGCGCGCGTCCATTGATGAGCATGGCGCAGGACCCGCACACCTCTTCCAGACAATTGGAGTCGTAAGTGATGGGCGTGGTCGGTTTCCCATCGCGCATGATGGGATTGGCGGCGATCTCCATTAAACAGGAGATCACGTTCATGCCCGGATGCCAGGCGAGCTCGAACTCCTCCCAGTGAGACTTGGCAGTGGGGGCGGCTTGGCGCTTGATCTTAAGGATGACGGATTTATCAGCCATGGTGAATGATGTCAGCGAATCGGGTTTATTCGTATCCGAGTTTCTTGTCGAAAGCTTCGTCGATGCCATGCATTTGGTCCAAGGTGTACACCTCTCCCTCGTCTCCTTGCACTTTTGCGCGGAGCTGTTTGGCTAGAGAGATCATCTTGTTGACCATTCGCGAAGTCGGATACTTACTGTCGATGCTTCCATTGATCCAGTCAAGCCATGAACTTTTATACGGGTCGGCCACGTTGGCAAATACCGCAAAATTCGGCCCGTTGACCCCCGCGAGCCTGAGCTCTGGGTCCTTTCGTAAAATGTCTTGCCATTCCTCTAGGGAGATTGGATTCTTCGAGCTATCTCCCCAAGACTCTGCCCGCGTGATATGAAGCTCGTAACCCATGGATGACCTGCTCCAACTGTAAGCTCACAAATTCTACTCGCGACGCTTTTGCTTTAGTACTTCCTCGCCCGCGGCGGAATCAGCGACGTATCCACTGGCTCGAACTCAAATTTCGGCTCATCCGCATCGGGCGCGAAATACGCTTTCGTAGTCTTCAGGAAATTCTTGTCGTCGCGCTCCGGGAAATCCGGCTTGTAGTGCGCTCCTCGCGATTCATCGCGCAGACGAGCACCCTGGGCAATCGCGCGCGACAATTGCAGCATGTTGTAAAGCTGCCGGGTGAAGACGACGCTGGTATTCGCCCACTGCGTGCGGTCGCTCAGATTGACTTTGCGGAAGCGTTCCAGGATCTCCACTAGTTTCGCATCGGTTTGCAGCAAATTCTTGTTGTAGCGGATGACGGTGCAATCTTTGGTCATCAGCTCGCCCAGTTCGCGCCACAGCCGGAAAGGATTCTCGGTTCCCTGGTTGTTCATGAGCAGGGAATTGCTCTCTTCCTGTTTTTTCTTCTCGGCCTCGAAGCATCCGTTGCCGTCAGCAAGCGCCTGCAAACCACGCGCGTATTTCACCGCGTTCGGCCCGGCAATGCCTCCGCCATAAATGCACGACACCAGCGAATTCGCGCCCAGCCGGTTCGCGCCGTGATATTGATATTCGCACTCGCCCGCCGCGAAGATGCCCGGAATGTTCGTCGCCTGATTGAAATCCACCCAGAGCCCGCCCATGGTGTAGTGCATGCCGGGAAAAATCTTCATGGGCGTATCCCGCGGATCGTCGCCCACAAACTTCTCGTAGATTTCGAGAATGCCTTCCAGCTTGCGGTCGAGAATCTTGCGGTCGATGTGGGTGAGGTCGAGGTAAACCATCGGCTTGCCGTCGATGCCGAGGTTGTGCTCGAACACGACCTTAAAGATGGCCCGCGTCGCGATGTCACGCGGCACCAGGTTGCCGTACTTGGGATACCATTCTTCGAGAAAATACCACCGGTCATTTTCCGGAATGGTTTTCGCATCCCGTTTGTCCCCAGCCGTCTTCGGAACCCACACGCGCCCGCCTTCGCCGCGCGCCGATTCCGACATCAACCGCAGCTTGTCTTCGCCCGGGATGCAAGTGGGATGCACTTGAATGAATTCTCCGTTGGCGTAGTAACAGCCCTGCTGATAGAGCGCCGACTGTGCCGATCCCGTGCACACCACCGAGTTCGTCGATTTGCCGAAAATGGCGCCATTGCCGCCGGTGGCGATGATGATGGCGTCGGCCGGAAACGTCCGCACCTCCATCGACCGCAAATCCATGGCGCAGATCCCGCGACAGACGCGGTTTCGATCGAGCACCGCCGAGAGAAACTCCCAATGCTCGTATTTCTTTACTTTGCCTTCGGCTTCATACCGCCGGACTTGTTCATCAAGCGCGTACAGCAGCTGCTGGCCGGTAGTCGCGCCAGCGAATGCCGTGCGGTTATAGAGTGTCCCGCCAAAGCGGCGAAAGTCGAGCAGGCCTTCGGGCGTGCGATTAAACGGAACGCCCATGCGGTCGAGCAGATCGATGATGCCCGGCGCGGCCTCGCACATGTTTTTGACCGGCGGCTGGTTGGCCAGAAAATCGCCGCCGAACACCGTGTCGTCAAAGTGTTTCCACGTGGAGTCGCCTTCGCCCTTCAGATTCTTCGCCGCGTTGATGCCGCCCTGCGCGCACACCGAATGCGAACGCTTCACGGGAACGATAGAGAACAGATCAACGCTGCCGCCCATCTCGGCGATCTTGATCACCGCCGAGAGGCCCGCCAGTCCGCCGCCCACAACGATAATTTTCGGAGTTGCTGCCATCGTTCCTATCGGCTTTCCGTTATCTGTCGGTTTCCGTTCGTCAACGCAGCGCCCGGTTCAATCGGTTGCTGGGGACGCGACCGGAACGAGGTAAGGCTGGCCAGTCCGGCACCGGTCAGCACAAAAAAGAATGCCAAACACAAAACCAGAAATCGTTTTTGTGCCTTCTCCCCGGAAACGATGCCCCACTTCGCCGAGAACAGCCAGATGCCGTATGCGAAATGCCATGACGCGGCGATCAAACCCACGACATAAAACAGGAAGAACGGAGTCTGAAATACTTCGGCCTGCACTTTGCCGAAGGAAAGTTCAGGATGCGCGTGCAGATCCACTCCGGTAAACCGCATGGTCCACGTGTGCCAGAGGATGTAGGCAAACGCGATGCCGCCCGTCCAGCGCTGCGCGGTGTACATCCAGTTGCCGCTCCAGGGATAGTGAATCGTATTTCCGTCCCCGCGATACCAGATGTAAAAACCGTAGAGAGCGTGGAACGCAATCGGCAGCCAGATACCGAACAATTCCAGAAAAAACACCAGCGGCAGATTGGCCAGAAAGCTCACCTGGCGGGCATAAGCTTCGGGCCCGGTGATAGCCGTAGAGTTCGAAACCAGAATATGTTCGAACAGGAACGCGCCCACCGGAACAATTCCTGACAAGGAATGCAGCCGCCGCAAGGCAAACGAGGTTCCCTGACCCGCGCGCAACGGCGCTACGCCGTGCGTTACAGCCTGGCCGGGAGCAGTAGAACTGGCTGAAGCCACGAAACGCCCCTTATGAGTTCAACGATGAAGATAGAACTTTTTATTATGTTGTTGCGGGGGAAGGGAAGTCAAGGCGGGGAGATTCAGAAAATTGGCACCGCGGTGCGTCAAGACGCCGTCGTAGGTGTGAACTGGAGATACCAATCCAGAAACTGCCGGAACGCCGCGCCGCGATGACTGTAGCGGGACTTTTCCTCGGCGCTGAGTTCGGCAAACGTCTGCCGGATCTGTGGAAAATAAAACAGCGGATCGTAACCAAACCCGCTGCTCCCGCGCGGAGCGTCAAGAATCATTCCTTCGGCAACACCGCGAAACGTAGCCAGCGTCGTTCCGTCCCGCGCCGCGGCCAGCACGCACACGAACCTCCCGGTACGTTTCCGCGCTGGAACATTCTTCAGTTCGCGCAACACGCGAGCGTTGTTGGCGTCGTCGTCGGTGTTGGCTCCAGCTTCGTGCGGTTGGGATCCCAGCAGTTCGGGTGCGGCATAGCGCGCAGAGTGCACGCCAGGAGCTCCGTTCAGCGCGTCCACTTCCAAGCCGGAGTCGTCAGCCACCACAATTTCGCCCGAAACGTGGCGGCTATATTCCTCCGCCTTTTTCCGCGCATTGGCCTCGAAGGTGTCTCCATCCTCGACGACCGCAGGCAGAGAAGCGAAACCCGGCAGCCCCGAGATCTCAACACCGTGCCGCGCCCCCGCGCCTGCAAAATCGCGCAACTTGCCCGCATTCGAAGTCGCAATCAGAATTCGTCGCATGACGTTGAAAAGGCAGTGGCGCGATCAGCGCCCCGGCGCCGTGCTTTTTGTAACAGCACTCCAGAGCATCAGCAACAGTGCAGTGACCAGAGAAATCCACCCACCCAGCCTGCGATCCCAGGTGCGAACAAACCTGACCTGCACTCGATTCGGCCCAGCTTCGACCGGAACCAGCATCTGCCCCGTGCTCTCTCGCGTGCCAGCTTGCACCACGCGCCCGTTAACCGCAACCCTCCACGCCGGGTAGTTGAACAAATGCAAGGCCAGGCGAGCCGGCGCAGACATCTCCGCCGTGAACTCCTTCGATTCGGCGTTCCACTGCACCACATGAATACCCGCGTGTTCAGCCCCGTCGACGACCACGCGCCTCGCACCTTTGTCAATCACCGACGAATCGGCCCGGGTCGGCGTGTACTCGTCGCTGCCTTCATAACCGACGGCGCCCGCGTTCGGCTGCACCGTATTGTCCCGCAGCTCCTGGAGATCGTCGGCATCCTCCCACCACGGCCGCTGGATGCGGTATGCGCTGAACACGATCAGCAAGATTGCTCCGGCACAGACCAACGCGCGAGCCGGCCAGCGCCGCAGGCCGAACGCAATAAACACGGAAAGAATCATGCTCAGGCACAACAGCCAGCGCCAGGGAAATTGCATGAAGCGAAGTTTCGGGGCAAACTTCCAAAACAGCGCCGAAACCGGAAACAGCAACGCCATGCACGCGATCGCCCATACAGCGAGAGTATTCTGGAGTTCGCGATGGCTCTTGCGCAGCGACCGCGCCCCCCACGCCGCAATCAAGAGCACGCCAATTTCCGCCAGCGCCAGCCATGAGATGAGATGGTTGAAGGCGTCGTGCTCGGCGTCCGTGGTGTGAATGAAAAGAAAATTATCCTGCGGTCGGTAACCGGTCGAAACCGCTTCCGTAATGTTGACCCAGCGTTGTTCGTAAATAGCAGGCATCAGATAGAAAGCCGCAAGACTTGCACCCAGTGCGACCGCCGCTGCGCCCACCAGCAGAAGCTGCGGAGATCGGCGCTGCCAGGCCAAGACCACAACCAGCAGGGCGAAAGAGTAGTGAATCATCACAGCCGCTGGGGCGTTGATCAGCCATGCTCCAGCCAGCAGCAGCGCGAGCGGGACGATCACACGTCTTCTAGCGTCCGTGGCGCGGAGCAGAAACAGCAGCAACAGCGGCAACACGCAGCTCGCCAGCAGTTCGGCAAAGGCGCTGCGCCAGTAAACGATCATCAGATGGTAGGGATTGACCGCGTAAAACGCCGCCGCGAAGATGGCGTCGCGCCGCGACAGCCACTGCCGCACCAGCACAAACATTGAGACCCCTGCCGCGACCAGCACCATCCAGATGTAAATATCGACCGCGAACGTCCACGGAAAAATTGCGCTCAACGCGGCGCCAAGGGCCCATGAAGCCGGAGGATAAAACATAAACCGGGGCTCGCCGTAGCCGAAGTGCGCCAGCGCAGCCCAGCGCGGATACACGACGCCTTGCTTCCACTGGGACAGCACTTCGAGCCACGAATAAAGATGAAATTCCAGGTCGTGGCCGGAAGGCGTTCCGAAAAAAGCGAAAGGAATCTCCACCGCGAACGCCGCTGCAGAAATCGCCAGCAGAGGCATCCACAACAGCGGCGTCTTGGTCGCGGGTCGAATCCGCGCGGGCGACGTTTTTACCTGGGTCGCGATGGTTGGGTCCGTAGCCAGAGTTTTATCTTAGCGCTAGAATCGTGCCGGAAAAGTTTCCACCGCTCCGAGTCTATATTTAATCGAGATTTAACATTGCTGAAATCGTAGCGCAACGCCCGTCAAATATCCTTCTCGCACTGGGGTGGTACAGACCACGAAGGTCGAAGAGCCCGCGCCTGAGACGGGGAACGGGTTCTTCGATTCTTCGCAACTCTATCGCCGCCGAAGCCTCTCGCTCCCGCGCACATTCTCCTTTGTCTGTCCCCATCACCGATTCCTCCTCTGTCAACAACACTCCGCGGAAGGCTTCGCGCGTTTTGCGGTAGCGACTCGCTTGCAACGTCTCTTGCCGGCGCGTCACTGCAATAGGAGAATTCAATTCAAGAGAAATGCGGAGGATTGAAGGGGACTCCAGAACAAATGGCAAACAGCGGCGAGCCTGGCCTAAACGGAAGCTTCTTCCGGTGAGCGCTGACGGCGGAGTTCGGTCACGAAATCATCCTGCTGCAGCGTTGTCCCGCGGCGAACCAGTTCCAATAACGGATCTTCTAACTCTTCGCTCGATTCCCCGGCGGAAACTTCGGGCGGTTCAAACTGCGTGAGATCGGCAACCAGGGCGCGCGGCGAAACGTAAAGCTCGGGCGTGCGATCGGAAGAACTGCGCAGAAAATTGATCAAGTTCTCCACCTGCGCGCGCTGTTCGGGAGTGCGCGAGGGAAACTCCAAACCCATGCCATGTCCGGGATGAGCAACCCGCACCATACCCTCAGTGTGCACTTCCATCTCACCCGTCTTGAAACACAGGTCAACCATAGAGCGCTCGGGGAATGGTGCATCGCTTTCTACATAGCATCCGCCCAGGCTCAGGTCGGTGAGCTTGCAATGCGGAACCGCTTCGTTGAGATCGCCGCCCATGCTGGTCGCCGCGGAGTCCAGCCATTTCTTCAGTTCAACCTTCACCGAGTCTTCCACATCCACAAAATGCACGCCGGTTTGACCGTTCGGATTTGCCCATGCCACCTGCCCGTGGGCCTGAACCTCCAGTCCGCCATCCGGCAAAACAAAGCGGAATGCCAGCAGCGCTCCCGGAAATTGCGTTTCCGCCGTGAGCACGTCCATGCCGGTTTCGCTCAGGTCCAGAAGAATACCTTCGATCTTGCGCGTGTCGGCCAGCGTCAGCTCCACCGGAGCCTGCACCGGAACCCGAAACGCTCTCCGCCGCTCGCGATTCAACAACGCCGCAACGGCGCGCAATCCCGCGCGCGCCTGACCTTCTGCGACGGGTTTGTAGAGCACGAAATGTGAGCCCGCGCTCAGAATCTCGCGAACCTTTGAGGGGTCGGCCACCAACGCAATGGTCAGCGGCGAACTGCCCGATCCCAGTTCGCGAGCGTGCTCGTGGACCTTATGAGCCAGTTCAGGATCGTCAAAGTCCAGCACTAGCGCGTCGAATTTCTGCTGCTGCAAACGGGCGAGCGCAGTTTCCGGATCGCTGAAACGCTCCACCGCAATGCCGAAATTGGGCAGCACTCGACCGAGCAGCTCAGAAGCTGCGTCGTCGGTCGAGACCATTAACGCCTGAAGATTCATTGCTGGCTCTCACCATCCCTGCGGGCCTGGGTTAAGAAAGACGTTAAAACAGACGTGGTCAGCCGGATCTGAAGTCACCCCAGATCCTTTGGCGAAAGTCGCCAGTCTATGGCCAGCGTGGTGCGGCCGGACGTGCTGCCTTGCCGGCGCCGCTCGAAGCTCCCGCTTTGGCAGCCATTGCATCGCCCGCCAGATCGTCCACTTCCGCCAGTACGGCGTTGTCCTCGTCGTCGTTTTCAGCGAGCAAGGGAGCTACTTCGCGCAGCTTTTCCGCCGCCTGCTGCAACATTTCAATCTGCTTCCCCAGCTGAGCATACTTGGCCTGCTTTTGCCGGAGCACCTCATGGATATCCTTCATCATAACCCCCTGCTGCTCAATCTAAGGACGGGGCGGTGGCAGGTCAACGGTAATCCCCCCGCCTGCGTTACTGCGGTAATCGCGGGGTTCCAAAGCAGGGTAATCGCGGCGGAATCTGAGGGCCTGTCGCGGGAAATGAAAAAGCCCCGCGTTCAGCAGGGCTTTCGAAGTGGCGCAAGTTCGGAGGGTTCAGGCTTTGAGTCTGCGGCGCACCAGCATCCCGAGACCCAGTAAACCGGTTCCTAGCATGCTAAGCGTTCCCGGCTCAGGCACGGCCGACGGAGATTGGAAGCCAACGGCGGCCGTCACGGCGCCTTTGTAATCGGTCAGGTACAAACTGCCAGTCGCGGCCTTGCCGTTGAACCAAGTCCCGGTCAAGGAGCACGTGCCCTCACAAACCACAGCGGTGAAGACATTTTTCGTGCCCATCACTGTTACCGGACCGCTAAAGGTCCCTTTAAAGATCACTCCATTAGGCATACCGTCAAGACCGTTCCCGGTGATCGTGAAGCTGCCGCCACCGGCGAAGGTTTCGGTGCTCCCCGAGGAACTCAGCAAGGCCCCTGTAGTGAAACTCATGGTGCCCAGCGTGCCCGCGAATTCGCCGCCACCGTTGAATCCATCCATGCCGATCAAGCTTGCGTTCAGAGTTATGCCGCTGTTGCTCATCCCAAAGCCGCTGCCGCTCGTCAGAGCAACAAACTGAGTAATGTCTGCACTATTCGCAAACGCCGCCAGCGGCAGCGCCAAAGCCAGCAATGCTAGAAAAAGAACCCGTTTCATACGTCCTCCTGAACCTGTGTACGGAAACTCCGTACCGTTCGAATCTTCGAGGGCTTAATCGCCCTACTAGGTAGACCCAGCATCCCTACAACAAACCGGGTCTACAGGTGCAAGTTTAGCTCCAAAATGAGCTCAATCCTAAGATATTGATATACATAGACTTATACGAAGTGCACCCGCCGCTAGCGGGGTAAAAGTTGCAAACGCTTGCATACTTGCGAACATCCCCTTGCGTTCCAGAAGCCGCTTCCAATCGCCAATCGCGTGGCCGTCTGGTACCACCCGATGGCACGCAAGTGGAATGCCTTAAGCCGCCCTCAGGATCGCGTAGTAATCGAGCAGAACCCGGGGGAGGCCTGTTCGGCCGTCTCGAAACTCGAAAGAGCCTCGAGGCGCCCTCAATTCTGGGCCGGCTCGCAGCCGGCGGCGTGAGCTGAACCTCCATACTCGCAATGAACCTCCTAATTCTTTCCCTATTTTTTGCCCGGTGCCGGCCCGATCAGATCCCGAAGGCGGCGTGAGAGATTCGCCGCCAATGAGCGGTAGAACCGCGAAGCCAGGTGAGGGAACAGCTCGAACATCGCCTGTAGGGCTAGGCGGTCCAGAAAATATGCTTCCACCGGTTCGAGCGCCACCACCCGCGCGGTAGCCGGGAGCTCATCAATAAACGATATCTCTCCGCAAACTTCCCCCGGACCAATCGCCGGAAAGGTGACGCGCCGGGGAATCTCCACGCGAGCGCTTCCGGCCAGCAAGAGATAAACGCCGTTGGTGGGTTTGCCTTCCTCCACCACGGTCGCGCCTTTCTTGAAATCCTTGCGGACCGCCTTATCCGCGATGAGCGCCCAATCGTTGGCGGTCAGGTAAATCAAACCGTGTTTCGCCGCCGAGAGTACGGACACGTCCCGCTGGATATCCTTGGACATATTGTTAAGTTTGCCTCCGGAAAGCAGCAACCCGGCAGACTGCAAGGGACAGAAACTACAAGGCACAACAGGGCTGAAGTCAGGGTACCAGAAAATCTGAGCGCGACGCCGGCGAGAACCTTAAAAGGAACGTGCCATGGCAGATGGCGGAGACCAGAGATGTCTGAGAAGGTGGAAAAGGAACGGTGCCATGACAGATTCGAGCTCCGGCTACGCCATTTCCGAGCCAAAGTGGTCAATCTTGGACAGACACCCGGAAATCACGGTTATACCGTTATCCGGTCGAGGAATGTGAAGGAACAGATGCGGCCCCCCGTCGTCGTCTGCCTGCTTCCTCCCTGGTGGCGCGGCTAATGAGAATTTGCTGCGCCACTGCATCTCATTGGAGGGATGTCGCGCATGATCAACAAAGCACCATCTGCCGTTCCCTCGTCCGATCCCGACCAGCGCCCTAACGAACCAAGGAAACCCGAGCTCCTTGCCACCAGACCCAAGGCTACGTTCCAGTGGCCGCCGGATTGTGTGTGGCCGTTCACAGACTACGAACGGGACAACAAGACGTAGCCGTTGATAAAATCAGAGCCATGGGAACGGCGTCGCTACAGCGTCGGTCGAGGAACTACGCTCGCGCGTCACGCGCTGCGGGTTTGATCCAGCTCATGCTGCTCGCGATGGCGGCATATTTTTGTTCTGTACTTTGTTCTCAACCCGCGCTTTGGGCGCAAACGTCCGATTCCCAAACGGGCAGCGCGAACACTTCATGGACGGCCTCAAGCGAGTCGCAAAGCGACAACGCAAATCCCACACGCACCATCGAAAGTCACACTCAGACCGGCAATCGCACGCTGGATAAGCAATTGTTACAGCGCCGCGGTTCCGACGGACAGTTCGAGCCTTACCAGGATATCGAGAAGGAAACGCTACAAGTGGACGCGGCCACCGTGCGAACCACGACACGGATGTTTGGTCGAGATGCCGAGGGGGTAAAAACGCTGGTGCAGGTGACAGAAGAAGAAAAGCACATTCTGCCCGGCGGTGACTCGAACGTGGTGCGCACCACCTCGAATCCCGATGCCAACGGCGCGCTTCAGGTGGTGCAGCGTCAAATGGAAGAGACGAAGAAGACCAGCAAAGATGTGGAGGAGACGAAGACCACCACCATGCTCGCGAATATCAACGGTGGCCTGGCTCCAGCTATGAAAGTGCTGGAGCGCCGTGTGGGTGGTGCGAATGACGCAGTTGAATCTCAAAAAACCACGCTGCTGCCCGATGGCGCCGGAAAATGGCAGGTTAGCGAAATACGGCAGGCAACGACCCGGCAAGAGGGTAACAGCCGCAGTACCGAAGAGCGAGTCTCCCGCCCCGACGCGGACGGCAAGCTGGGCGAAATTTCCCGCACCCTCAGCAAGGAATCCGAGGGCGCTCCCGGAGAAAAGCGCAGCACCGTGGAAACCTATTCTGTCGACGTTCCAGGATCGGCTCGGGAGGGCGGCCTGCACCTGGTGGAGCGTGCAACCACGGCCCAGCGCACTACCTCAACGGGCCAGCAAACCACCGAAAAGCAATTGGAGCAGCCGAACCCGGGCGATCCGAGTTCCGGTCTGCGAGTCACCACGCTAACCACCGACACGGTGCGCCCCGGTCCTTCCGGAGCGCAGGCCACGCAAACCATTCAAATGCGCGACGCAAATGGCGACTTTGGAGTCGTTTCCGTGGACACGACAAAGTCCGACAATATTCACGCCATTCAGGTTCAGATCGCGCCTTCGGAAAAGGCGGAGAAAGCCGCCCCGGCACAGAAGAACCAGTAATCCGTTTCGCGGCTTTGCCTGGCGTGGCTTCCGCGCGCGACTGTCGTGAATGATCCGGCTTCGCAAGTCATGCCGCGGCAAGTCTGTGCGGTATATCCCTGCGTCGTACATGCGCCACCGGTTTCTCCTGCAGCAGTAGTTCTGTGGCCTGCACACGCCGCTCTGCGTGGAACCATCTTTGGACCACGTTGTCATTCAAGAAATTGGCCAAGGCCAAAAGACTCATCCCCTGATGGTGGGCCATCCAGCATCGCACCAGTTGATGACGGTTCTGCCAGAATCTGCGCCGAACCGAGCTAAAGTCCGCGGCTTCGTAGAAGCCGTGGCTCCCTACCCACCCCAGGTCCGCCATGCGGTGCAGATTGCGCACCGCTCCCGCTGAATCCGTATCCAGCGCCAGGAATGTCGAATATGGCGATATCACCAACGCGCTCATCTCCTGTTTGTGCAGGGCGAGATGCGGAAGTCCAAAAGCGTAGTACTGGTAGTTGCCGGCGTCATCCAGCTTGAAATAAGCGGATTCGGAAATGCCCCAGGGAACGCCTCTGCGCGCGGCGTAGGTCTGTTGCGAACGCACCGCGGCCACCCGCGAGCGTTCCAAAAGCGTGTTGGAGTAGGAACGCATCCAGAGTGAAGGCATTAAATATTCGAACAACGTGCCAGTCCAGGAGAGCAGAACTGGCCGTCCGCCATCCAGGGTGTGCGCCCGGCCCAGCAGGAACCAGCTCTCTTGCGGGATATCTTCCTTCGCGATGGCAACAAACACTGCGGTACGAGACTCAGTGCCCAACAAGTCATAGCACGCGGCGTGAAGATGGTGGGTTTCCACGTCGAGCCCCACCGACACAAGTTTGCGACGTTCGTTCAGCAGAGCTTTAAAGTCCATTTCATCGGCAAGTTTCCCCGACATGTTTGCGATCTTTTGAAGATCGGTGACCAAACGCTGGGTGTTTGCCCGCGCGCCGAGCAGCCGGTCGCGAAGGCGTTCGTACAAAGGCGCCTGTTCCTGAGCCGCGGAAAGCAGCACAGATTCGATCCGGGCGATCAGCTGATCGATGAATTGCGGCAACTGCTGCAGCGCGATGCTGTCCATCAACTTAAGGTTAAGAATGGCGTCGTCCCGCAAATCCGCAAACTCGGGAGAAAACCACGGAGCATATTCATCCACCGTCTGCCGAATGCTGTGCAGCCGCAGCTCAGCTTCCCCGGCAAACCATCTGAGATGGGCCGCTCGTTTGGATTTGGCAATCGTTTCGTGAGTCTGCTTGAAAGCTGTTTCCGGCAAGCCCAGGATCGACTTCAGCCAATCGCCAGTATTGCGTTGCCGCTCGCAAGTCGAGCGCAACTTTCGCGGAAACACACGCCCAGCTGACAGCACGTGCAGATAATCCAGGAATCCTTCAGATAAACACGATTGCAAAACCGGCTGGTGCAAACGCTCCGTGCACCCTTGCCGCAGAGTCCAGAGCGAGGCCAGCAGGTTGCCGCTATCCACCGAAGAAATGAAAAGGGGAGCCATCGGCTCCAGGGTACGAGTGTCATACCAGTTCAAGACGTGTCCGTGATCCTTGGTGAGACTCGATACCGTGGTTAACGAGCGAAGAGTCTGTTCGGCAAATTCCGGCACGGTGAGATATCCAAATTCGCATGCCACTTGCCGCGCATTGAGCAGCAACCCGATGTTTGTGGGCGACACGCGGGCCGCTACGGCGGCCGGCTGTTCCTGCACGTTGTCCGGGATCAACCAGTTGTGCTCCGCAGTACTGAACTCGGCAAAATATCGCCAGGTTTTCAGAGCCGTACGTCGAAGAAAAGCCAGGTTTGCCGGTGAGATGCGATTTCGGGTGGTCGCGGGAGGACAATTTAGCCAATTGGACACGAGTTTACTGCAGGCCCAGAGCGCTAAGATCGGCAACGCAGCCGGGAGCGCCTGCGGCCGCACCGTGCTCACAATAAGTCCCAGTACGATCGAAAGAACGGGCATCCAGTTGAGATAGACGTCCACCGGTGCGTACGCCCGAGCATTCAACTCGGACTCCGCTGCGGTTTCCCATTCCAAAAGCCGGCGTTGCGTGACCAGGCGCCGGACCAGCGCTCGCACCACCGCATCCAGCGCAAGAGTGGTCTGGTGAGCGAGGAAGATCAGAGTAAAAAGTAGAGTGAGGTTGGCCGTGTAGAGCGCGCTTAGCGCATCCCGGGCAACCGTCAGGTCAAGACTAAAAAGAGCACGCAACAGGTTAATGCCGAACTGGACCCAGGCCGGAGTAAATACGATGCAGATTGTCGCCAGAGTCCACTGCCATGCCGGTCTTCCCGGCATGAACCATCCCACCACAAGCAACAGCAATACCGCCGGTTCCACCAGGCTGCGGCGCAAGTTGTCGAAGATTTTCCACCACGAGATCAGCGAGATCGGATTGGAGACGCGGTCTACCGATTCGCCCGGCACATGCGAAAGCAGCCAACCCGCAATTTGCCAATCCCCGCGCAGCCAGCGGTGTTTGCGGCGATTGTGGGCGCTGTAGTGCGAGGGATAATCTTCAATGATCTCGATGTCGCTGGCCAGGCCGGCACGCGCATAGACTCCCTCGAGCAAATCGTGGCTCAGCAGCGAGTTCCGGGGAAAGCGCCCGTCCAGAACGCGATGAATCGTGTCGACTTCGTAGATTCCTTTTCCGGTGAAGCTACCCTCCCGATACAAATCCTGATAAGCGTCAGAGACGGCGCGGGTGTAGATATCGAACCCAGTCTCCCCCGCGTAGATAGCCGCCAGGCGCGACCGGGCCGTACTTTGCACACTGACGCCGACCCGCGGCTGCAAAATGCCATATCCGGCAACCACGGTGTTCGTGTGCGGGTCGATGATGGCCTGATTCAGAGGATGGGCCAGCGTTCCCACCATGCGGTGCGCCGTGCCTCGTGGAAGCTCCGTATCCGCATCGAGCGTAATTACAAAACGAACCCGCGGAAGGATTGACAGGTCCCCGACTTTCACCGGGAAACGGTCGTATCGTCCGCGCAGCAACTGGTTGAGGTCGAGCAACTTGCCCCGCTTGCGTTCCCACCCCATCCACGATTTCTCACGTGGGTTGTAAATGCGATGCCGATGAAAAAGAAAGAACGATCCCATCGACTGAGCCGAGTATTTTTCGTTCAATTCGTGGATCAAGTCTGAGCACAGTGTGACCAGTGGATTGTCTTCCCGAGCGGGTTCATGAGAATCGGGCAAATCGGTCAGCAGTGCGAAATGGACGTTTGGATCATGGTTTCCCAGGAATCGCACTTCCAGGTTTTCCACCAACTCCCGCACCTGTTTGTCGCTCAGGAGCAGGCTCGGGACTGTGACCAGAGTGACGCAGCTATCAGGAATCCCTTCCGCGAAGTCGAGTTTAGGGAGAATTTCCGGCGGCAGCAGGGAAGTGACCAGGTAATTCATCAGCTGTACCGCGCTCTGTGAACTCGGCAGAATCACAATCAGCATCGAAAACAAAATGAAGGGAAGTGCATTGTCGGAGTCGGTGAGGAATACGACCGCCATCGACATGATGGCCAGCGTCAGAAGCTGTATGCCCAGCAGATAACTTACATCGGGATGTTTGCGCAGCAGGCTCTGAATCTTCTGGCTGAATGGCGGACGGAAGCCCATTCTCCGATGGAGAAGTGGTGCTCCATCGTCCAAAAGGTAATAACCGACGTGCGATTCTCTGAGAGCGATGCGCGGTTCGTCGCAGGTCTGCCGTCTGGCCTGCTCGGCCAAAGCCACTGCGGTCTTCGCAACCTCCAATTCTTCAAAATCGGAGTGCTCTGCGATATTGGATACCCGGTTTCGATAGAGATCGCGGCTTTCGAAATCCATTCGGCCGTAGGCGTCAGCCGGGTCCTGCCGCAACACGCGATCGACCATCATGAGCGGCTCGATGGCGGTCTTCCAGGTGGTCTGTCCAATCTCTCGCAGACTGCGCAGGCAAACACCCAAACCTTGCGTGGAATCAGTGGGGTCGCTTAGAAGGCGGCTGCCGCGCACCGCGATTCGCTCCAGCAGAACCAGCTTAAGCGCGGCGACACTCGTCCAAAGTTCGCCCAGTTGCAGGGCCGTGGTCTGCTGGAACCCTTCCACGTACAAAGTGAAGTCCCGTTCGCTGAACTCATTGGAAACGGCGTCAAGAAATCCCTCCGCGAGAGCCAGCACTCGCGGCACCGTCTCGTCATTCGGGGTGCGAACATGCGGGATCGTTGCTCGGGATTTCAGCGTTCCGACCACGCTTTGGAGTTCCGTATACAGCAGTCGGTCATTGTCGTACAGCCACCGGAAATCGTCGGAAATCGGCGAATCTGGGACGGGCAATTCGAGAGCGGCAAATATCGGCTTCAAGTCATGCACGAGCGCACGGCAACGCTCAGTAAATGTTCGCGACGAAGCAGTGTTTGGCAGCCACGCTAAAGCGCGCGCGAGCGCTTCGGCCGATTGACGTAGGACTTGAGCGTCCTGGGCAGCATGAGCGCGCTCGGGCAGACGTTCCGCCTCGGCGCTGATGGTTTCTAAATGTGTATTCGTCGGCATGGAGTTATGAGTTCCGAATCGCTATCGATAGCTGGCGGCTTGCATTTCAAACATCTCTGCGTAGCGTCCACCAAGATTCAATAACCTTTCATGGTTGCCGTCTTCGGCAATCCTTCCGTGTTGCAGGACAATGATGCGATCTGCCATGCGCACCGTGGAAAATCTATGCGAGATGAAAAGGGCTGTTTTTCCCGCGGTAAGCTCGGCGAAGCGGTGAAACACTTCAAATTCGCTGCGCGCATCGAGCGCGGCCGTGGGCTCGTCCAGAATCAAGACCTGCGCTTCCCGAAGGTAGGCCCGCGCGAGCGCCACTTTCTGCCATTCGCCGCCCGAGAGGTCAACGCCTTGGTCAAAGCGCCGGCCTAACATTTGCTCGTAATCGCGAGGCAGTCTTGCGATCACTTCGTTGGCCATGCTCTTATCAGCGGCGGCTCGCAGCAGGGGCAGGTTGTTGATTTCGTCGATCCTTCCCACCGCGATGTTTTCCCGCGCAGTCATTTCGTAGCGCATGAAATCCTGGAAAATTACACCGATTTCGCGGTAGAGATCCTCGAGGCTGTACTCCCGCAGATCGACTCCATCCAGCAGGACCTGGCCTTCGACCGGATCATAGAGCCGCGTCATCAGTTTCACCAGCGTGGTCTTACCTTCGCCGTTTTCCCCGATCAGCGCAACCCGCTCCCCGGCCCGGAGATGAAAATTCAGGCCGTTCAGCACAAGCCGGGAAGTTCCCGGATAGCGAAACGAAACATTGCGAAATTCGAATCCCCGCACCATGGGGCGAGGAGCAGGCAAGGCGTTGGGCTTAGAACAAATGGTGGGCCGCATTTCAAAAAACGCGAGCAAGTCGGTGAGAAACAGGGCCTGGTCTGCAATGCTGGAAAGGGTCGAGAAAACCTGCTGGATGTTGCTGCTGGCCTGCATGATGGCGCCGGTCAGGAAAATCATCTTTCCGATCGTCAGCGACCCGGTTGCCGTCCGCCAAATCACATACACATACGCCGAGTAATAGCCGGCAGTGCCGATCATCGACAGGAAAGATCCGGCAATCAGCCGGCGGCGGGCCAGATCAACATTTTCCCGATAGAGCTGGTCCGAAAGACGGGTGAAGCGTGCGATCAGGAAATCCTTGAGCCCAAAAAGCTTAAGCTCCTTGGCAGCTTCCCGGCTGCCTCCCAGCACGCGCAGGTAGTCGAGTTCTCTGCGAACCGGGGTTTGGCGGAAGTTTCTCGCGTACCCCAGAAATGCGAAATGGCTCTCGCCGAGAAATGCCGGAAGGATACCCACAATCAGCAGCAGCAACAGCCAAGGGGAGAACAAGAGAATGGAAACCGACAGAGACGCAGCCGTGATGATCTGCTGCAGCAATCGGCCGATGGACTGAATCATGCCCAGCCGGTCGGTGGCCTGCACCCGCGCCCGTTCCAGCCGGTCGTAAAAAACCGGATCTTCATACGCGATCAGATCCAGGTCCGCGGCGTGCTTCATCACTCGAATGCTGATGTGGCGGGTATATTTGTCCGCCAGCAGGGCATCGAGATAGTCGATGCTTCGGCCCAGGACGCCGCCGAAAATGGCAATGGCGAATTCTGCTGCAACCAGCCACCAGAACCGAGGCGCTACCGGCTGATGACTGGAAACAGCATGAACGATGCCGTCTACGATCAGTTTCGTGATCCACAGGGCGGCCAGGGGCAGGAGGGAGCTGATCAGCCGGAAAAACAACCCCAGGGAGACCACCAGCGGGCCTGACTCCCAGACGATCCTAAGAACCGGGGGCACGTTGCGGAGCGCGACGAGGCGATCCCGCCACCCGCCCCAGAAATCTTGCCCATCAGCCATTTTTCGAATCCCTTGGATCGTGAGCCAGTCTAAGATGCCGAAACCACTTCAGGCGTACGCCAGAATGGGAAAATGGAGCAATATATTCTTCTTTGCTGCCCCTTTTCCTAAAAAATCGGTGTTTACACGTCGAATTCCTTTTCGAAAATCCACGAGGTTCCGCCCTTGATGGCATCCACAAGGCTGGCTATGTCGTGCTAAGTGTATGGCTTGCAAGAGATTGTAACCTGAGGAGCGCAAGCCTGGCTGCTAAGAAACGGATGCGAACGATTCGATTGGCCCATGAGGGTCACGGGCGGAAGGGAACTATCTTCACTATTGCATGCAAAAATGTCAGGGAAAATCCATGGACACAGGCCCGCTGACGCCCAAATCTAGTACTTTTTGAAGCCAGCGCGTTCCATGCCGCGCCGAGCCGACTCGTTCTTCATGAAGGTGTCCCAGACAAATCCCGTCCGCAGATTCTCAGCCATCAGCAAGGTGATACCGGTATCGATCCCGATCACGTCGGTGTCATACCACTTGGTGAGGGGGTTGAACGCATTCACGAACCCGTACTTGCTCCAGGCCGAGGGATAGCGGTCTTTGATCGTCCGCAAAACGCGCATCACCGGTTGCGGCAGGAATGGCAAGGACCCAGCCGACGCGCTGGGCACAATTGTGCCATCGATCGGTCCGACGGCCGGGGGCCCACCCCAAATTACGTAGCCGTTGGGGGAATCCGAGGCCGTGATTCCCCATAAATCCTCGCTGTAGTCGGGAAACTGCTTGGCCAATTCGAGGCAGAAGCGGCGATGAACTTCCGTCGCCGTGACCGAGTTCTGGAAATAATCCGCATATTTGTCGCGTTTGCCGCGGAAATTGAACCAGGCCTGGGAATACTGATGCACAAATAGGGGCGCGAACGAGCCGACGAAGCGCAAACCGTCATACTCGAACGTCAGACGCTTCCAGGCCGTCCAGGTTTCCTGGCGAAGCGGATGGGAAGTGGAACCCAGACCGAGCAAGTACATCATCATCAATTCGCTGTAGTTGTCCCAACGATAGGGAAGGAAACCAGTCTCCGGCGTCCAACCATGAGGCAGCAATGCGGTGTCTTCCGACAACCACGTCCACTCCACCCGGTCAAAAATGGCATCGGCCAACCCTTGGACTTCGGCAACCGGAAAGTACTCCCGGCAAGCCAAAACTCCGCACAGGAGGATCGTGGTGTCGACGGAAGAAACCTCAGCATCCCAAACCCGTTCGCCGGTATTGATGTTGGCCCAGTGGTAGAAGAATCCGCGATGATTCGGTAGTTTCGCCCAAAAGCACTCGAGCGCCGCCAAGACCCGCTCCTGCGCCGCGGAGCGCGAAACAAATCCACGTTTTTCGCCGATGCATAGCGCGGTCAATCCGAAGCCGGTGGCGGCAATGCTGCCGACAATTCCGCTATCATTGACCTGAACGTTGCATCTGTCTTTTACCAGGCCGGTCTTCGGATTGGTCTGCTCCCAAAAATATTGGAAATTGCTTTTCTCGATTTCGTTCAGGAGCTGGTCATCCTCAGGAGAAACAGAGTCGGGACCGGTCGCAGCGGCTGCGGCACCGCGCGGCTGGGTCGACTGAGAAAAAGCAAAGCCAGCGAGAGGCAGGCTGCTGCCGATAGCGAGAATTTGCCTTACGAAATCGCGCCGTGATCCTTTGGAATGCATTCCGTTCATTGTTTCACGGAAAGCGCTGGAATATCGTGAAACAGGCTAAAGCAAAGTGCGCCCCGAAAGAACGCACGACGACCGGTGCAGCCGAATGCGCATGTAAGATGCCGTTCAGGTATCCGCTCTCGTAAGATGTTCGAAGACGATTGGATGAGAGTAGCAAGAAAAAGCTCGTTTTGGATCCTGCTGGCGTTGGTTGCCGGTCTGGCTTTCGTGGGTTTATTTTTCCGGCGCCAGCATTTGAAGCCGGTCATCATCACAGGCGCCGTCACCGTAGAGGATGCCGATCCCAGAAAACAATTACCCCTTGCCGGGGTAGAAGTCAGCCTCGCGAAGAAAACAGGTGAGAACAAAGCCGGTGAGGACCCTGCGGGTGAGACTCCGGCTAAATCCGACTCCAACGGATTTTTCACCCTGAAACTCCCCAAAGGCCTGCGACGGGGTCAACCGATGACGTTGCTGTTTCGGCACCCCGACTACCATCCTCTCGACCTTGCGGAATTCGCAGGTGACAAACTCTATATCGTTCATCTGGTTCCATTGTCCAGGAATGCGGATACCTCGAGTCGCCCCGCCATCGCAGTGGGGAACGTCCGCGTTCGATATTCCATTCAGGCCATGCGAACGGTAGACGTAGGCAGCGCGGTGAAGACGTTTCAAGTCGAGAATGTCGGGAACATTCCCTGCAAGGGGCGATCTCCCTGCTCGCCCGATGGTAAATGGAAAGCCACAATCGGTTCCGCCTCGTTGGACGCGGGTCCGGGCAATGAATTTCAAAATGCCCGGTTCTCGTGTATCGCAGGTCCGTGCCCTTTTACGAAAATCGAGTCCGACGATTTTTCCAGGAATAACCAGAAGATCACGGCGACTGCGCGAGACTGGTCCGATCCGACGACTTTTCTGGTGGAAGCCGAGGTGGTGCACACCATGCAGAGTCCGATCGAACATCAATCGTATCCAGTCATTTTTGGGGCAGCACTTAGCTTCACCTTGCCGACTGACGCGGAGGGGGTAAGCCTGGAGGCAGATATCGGCGGGGAGACCATCATCTTCCCGCTCGGGCCCCAGCTCTTTTTGACCTGGGCGAACTGCAATGCCAAAGTGAACCGAGATCGAAACAGCGTCTACCGCTGTGAACTGAAGCCCGGCTACCGATTTCAATGAGGGTCAGCGAATGGCCCGACCTCGAGCCGCAAATATCCAATTTGCCCGCGGATTCGGCACCGCCCCGGTAATCTCCCAAAACAAAAAGTTGGGATGAGCCCCATACCCCGCGGGCCGACGGCTGGCGAATTTGGCTCGGCGGTATTACGAGAAGTTTCTGAAGAAAAATGCGAGCTCAGACCGCCCAAAGGATCCAAGGGCTCCACGTGCTGAGCAGAAACTACAACACACCCGAACTGATCACAATCGCTTCAACAAGTCTCGACTCTATCGGATCAGTTCGCGCACTCGTTTCTGTTCTAGCTTTTGACGAATACAGTCCGTGCTTCCAACGCGACGAAGGAGTTAAAGAAAATTGGATGGGCGGAGGGGAGCGAGTTGGCAAAGTTAGCGTGGAGGGACCGGCAGGACTTCGGTTGTGTGCAACATCGTTGCACAAAGATCGTGAGTTGCCGAAGGAGGAGTTTCAGAGGGAAGTGGAGCGCGAACTCACAGGGAAATTAACAGAGCCCCGGGGTTTTGGGCCAATCGAGCTCACCAGGCTGTCTCGCTCAGGCCTCCCAGAAATGCTAACCGTTGCTCGCCAGGCAGGAACTTGAAGAATCTGGTTATCGAGAACCCAGTGTCTCTGGTTGTAGAACTGCCTTGTTGCCGAGAGGACGCTCAAGCTAGCTTTCTGGCAACCGCCAGCTGCTTTTCAGAAAGATAGGCATGCAACCCATCTTGCCAGGGACGAAAGAGGTTGAGATTTTGAGACTTCAACTTGCGGTTTTCCAATACCGAATATGCCGGACGGGGCACCTTGGCTGGAAATTCGTTCGGCGAAGCAACTTCGAGAGTCACCGGAACCTCGGCCATTCGGAAGATTTCCCGGGCGAACTCATACCAGGAGCAGCTGCCTTCGGCCGTCGCGTGGTAGAGACCATACGCGTCCGAGCGGCTCAGCGAAGCAATCTGCCGGGCTAGGTCGGCGGTAGCCGTGGGGCTAGTGAATTCATTGTCTACAACCCGCACGCGTCCACGTTCCCGGGCAAGGCGAAGCATGAGGTCAACAAAATTCTGCCCTCCCTTCGCCCGGCAAGGATGGCTGCCATAAAGAGCTGCCGTGCGCAGAACGAAACGCTTGGGGTTGATGTCCTGGACAAACTGCTCGCCTTCTAGCTTGGTTCTTCCGTAAACATTCAGCGGCCGCGCCTCGTCGCTTTCGACGTAGGGCGTGTCTTTCGCACCATCAAATACATAATCCGTACTGACATGGATCAGCACCGATCCCAGATCGCGGGTTGCGGTTGCGAGATTCCGAGCACCGACCACGTTCACTTCCTGCGCCCTGCCGGGTTGCTGTTCGCAGCTCTCCACGTTGTGCATCGCGGCGGTGTTTACCACAACCTCTGCCCGCGTTGCACGTAAACACGCGGCTACCGATTCCAGGCTGGAGAGTTCGATGTCCTCATGCGTCAGCGCACGCACTTCGTCGCGCTGCTCTGCAAATGCGCGGACCACATCATGGCCAAGCTGGCCATTGGCACCAATCACCGCGATCCTCATGCCACCACCGCGGACCGGTTCATTGAAGTGGAAATCGTCATTGTTTACGCCCTCAACGAGAGTTCGGTTTCCTGTTCGGAGTAGCGGAAGTTGTCGGAATCAGGCGAGCGCAACCAATCTGCCAGCATAGGAGCGTTGCGGTCTTTGTCCGATACGGTCACGTCGGCAAGCGGCCATTGAATGCCAATCACTGGATCATTCCACCGGATGGCCGACTCGGCTTTGTTGTTGTAGATACCCGTGCATTTGTATTGGATTTCAGTGGCATCGGAAAGTGCGCAGAAACCACGGGCGAAACCGGCCGGGGCCCAGACCTGGCGCCGATTGTCAGCCGATGCCTCAACTCCTACCCACTTTCCCAGGGTCGGCGACCCTTTGCGAATGTCGACCGCAACCAGGAACGCGCTTCCCGCAGTCACCCGCATGAGCTTGCCCATCGGAGGAGCCCACTGAAAATGCAGGCCTCGCACGACTCCTTTTGCAGAGCGCGAGTGGTTGTCCTGCACAAACTCAGTCGGCAAACCGAGTGCCTTAAACTGGTCCGCGCGAAAGGTTTCGGTGAAAAAGCCGCGACCATCCTGAAAAACCTCTGGGACGAGTACAACCACGTCTCCCAACCATCTCGATTCGACCTTAATCTGCATTCATGGGCCGCTTTCTGTCAGTGAAATGAGAAGAAGATTCCTGAACGTGCTGCTTCTAAGTGTAGGTTTGAATTGCAGCCTCGGCGCTAGCTCGAATCACCCTTGCGGGCCTCGGGCCGGTTGCAGTTTGAGGCGGAGGGAGGTAAACCAACTGACCTCGTAGTTTCAGAGACTGGCCTTTGCTTCCAGGATCTTCACCACCAGGAGTCCCGCATTGCCGTCGTTAAAAGGGGTCGTGTCAAGCAAGCAAAGGCTTACAGTCTGCCATATCCGTTCCGCCACGCAGCGGCGTGGGCTCCCGACAGGCAAGCGCAAGGATCGACAAACACCACCTAACTCACGCCTGACCCGGGCAGGTCTTCTCAAATGCCGCGTCGACGTCTGGTCCCAACTGGCTATTCGCGGATAACCGCCACTGTCATCGCCCTGCTCCGACCAGCTTCCCCAGCGCATGATTGCCGATTTTGCTGTCGAGCTCACGGAACACCTGAATGTTGTGGTACAGCGGATTATCCCAATCGGAGAACTTGTCCATCTCTTTTATCAACTCTCGTACGATCCCTCGAACATCACTTTGCGGATGAAAGCTCAGGACATTCTTCGCTTTTTCAATACTGACCTTGTAGTTTCGGATGTCTTGCATATGGCGGATCGTCAGGCTGATCTTCGCCCCGAGCTGCTGCTCCACTTCCGCTTTTACCAGATCCCCCACTTCGCCCACCGTATAGTTTCCTGACGCAATGTTGAACGTGCCAGATATGCTCTCATGCGCTTCAATTACGCGGATATAAGCGCTGATCGCATCTTCCATTGCCAGGATTGGTCGCCAGATGGACGGGTTGTTAATCGTTATGACGCCTTCGTGCAGCGCGGTGCGAAACATAGTGTTCACGATCAGATCAAGGCGCATCCTTGGGCTGTAGCCGGAAATAGTCCCTTTCCGCAGAGCGATGACCGAGAACCGGTCATCCACGAGACTCATGACTCCTTGTTCACCTTGCAACTTAGAGATTCCATAGGGATAGGAGGAGGCAACCGGCCTCGTCTCGTCGTACAGTTCGTTCACCGTGTATCCATACACCGAGCACGAACTTGCGTAGACGTACCGCTTCACGCCGGCTTTCTTCGCGATGTAGGCCAGGTACGCCGGAGCGGCCGCGTTGTAAACAAAATTCTTGTTCGGCGAAAACTCTGCCATGGGATCATTCGAGAGTCCGGCCAGAAAAATCACTTGGTCGTAATCCTTCAAATCCTCAACCGTCATGTCGAACAGGTCTTTGCTCAGCAAACCGGTCTCCGTCGGTAGGTTGTTTCCAAACCAGAACAGATCCACAACGTCCACCAGATATCCGCGCTCCAGCAACTTCGGAATCAGAGCGGACCCCACGTAACCTGCCCCACCTGCCACAAGCAATCGCATTCTCTGTTCCTCCTCTCTTTTTTGCCGGCTCGCCGATCAAGCGCCCACTTGCGAGCGACACTTCAAATGCCGCGCATTTGGTGCCACGAGCCACTCCACCAGCGTTTGCGCACTACGATCTTTCCGCAAGGATAACGTCGGGAACCCATTCAATCGCGATCGACTTCCTATGCCTTTCGCGCCGTTAGCGTCTCAAGCCTCTTAACATTCATGCCAGTTGTCTAATCTTTTGCAGAACTTCTTTAGCCTTTAGCGCTCATCACCGAAACCGCCATCACGCCTTGCTTTTGCTGACATAGCCTCTGCGTAATTGTCGAGTGCACTTTCGTGGGATCTTGGCCGCTGGCTAACTGCAGGAAAAGCTCTTCATATTGGTCTGTAATTCTTTCCCATGTGTAGGCTTCGCGTATCCTCTGCGGCGCGCGATCCCGGTATTCCGCCGCGATCTCCGGAAAGTCCTCGATGTGCTGCATCTTTCTCGCCAGATCCGATATGTCATTCTCAAACAGGATCCCATGGTCCTGCAGTACTTCCTGGTTGAACGCTGTCGCCAGCGCCAGCACGCAGTTCCCGTATCCCAGCGCCTTCAGCAGCGCGGGATTCGTTCCCCCTAGGCTGTGTCCGTGTACGTATGCATAGGCGTTACAATGCAGCTCTTTCACATGCTCCGGGTTTCCCACGTGCCCCAGAAATCGCACGCGCGCGTCCCTGGTCTGCTTCAGTCGCTCTACAAACGCGCTTCGGTAATTCGCATCCCCCGCAATCGCCAGCAACCGCGGCGTTGTAACTTTTTCAAACGCCCGCACGATAAGATCGGCATTATTTTCGGGGACAAGCCTGCTAGCCACAAGGTAATACTTTGACGGTTCTAGCCCGTATTGCCTCACCACCTCCGGTTGTTCCGACTGCTCAATATTCGCCCCGTACGCGATGCTTACGTTCGGTGTCTGGAACTCTTCCAGATAAATTCGCTGCATCTCCCGTGCATCCGTCACGACTCCTCTGGAACAAATCCTCCCCACCCATTTTGCATTCCAGTAAAAGTACTTTCTTCCCAGTCGCCCCCACTTGCCACGTTTCCAATCCAGGCCGTCCACATTGATCGCCACCTTCTTCCCCAGCATCCGCGGCAAAATACAATGGAACCCATTGACGACGTTGACCACAAAAATTACATCCACTCCGCGGAACAACACGTCCCCCATCGACACCAGCGTGTGAGTCAGCGTTCCCAGCGTTTTAGTCTCGATGCTTGGCAGATAGATCAGCCGTGTGCCTCTGTACGTCTTGGGCCTCTCCCGGAAGAGACTTCGCCGGCAATAGACCAGCACTTCGTGCCCGCGCTCCACAAGCCGTGGCCCCACTTCCCCAAGGAACGTCTCATACCCGCTGTAGGTATGCGGTATTCCCCTCGACCCCAACATCGCAATCTTTAAGGGTCTCCTCACGGCGGACCCCACTTGCTCACTTGTGTCTTTCATGGTCAGATGCAGCTGTCCCGATCAACTCCCGGACCGCAACGCGGTCGATTTCCCTCCAGTCTCAACTCACGCGGAATCGCTCGCTTACCCGCCGGGTCGAAAACGTATCCCCAGCTTCGCCCGGTAACCGTCCCAGACTCCTTGTATCATTTTCCCAATGCACGCCGTCTTCCGCGAGCTGAAAAGGACGACAGCGCCAGCGTGCCGAACCAGATGTTTCAATACAAATCTCTTGGTTCCCCGGTTCGGATAGAGATGCCAGCCCGCATAAGCGATGTTCCGACTATTGTAGTACTCACGCCAGGGAGCGTAGCTTGTCCAAAGCCGGTGTTGACCGGGCAACCACACTCTTCGCGCGTCCCCGACCTCATGACCGAGTTCAGCCGCGGGCACCACGGCAATCTTGTACCCGTGCGCTCGAGCCCGCAAGGAATATTCATAATCGAAGAAATCCATGAAAAAATCCGCGCGTGGCAAGCCGATTCTCTCCACTACCTCTCGCCGCACCAGGCCGCCGGACGTCATCACGAGGTCCGCAAACCACAACGGTTCGCGCATCTGCTCCGCGCTTGGTCTCACAAAGCCATCGCGCCAGAACAAGGGTGGATAGTATGTTCTAGTCTCCTGGTGGACAGGCATCGGTGCGATCATCCCGACCTCGGTCTGCATACCATTCAGCGACCCGATGCCCCCCAACAACTTCGCCAGCGAATCCGCGCCGGGAACACTGTCATCGTCAAAGGTCCACACCCAGTCGTGGTGTTTTTCCAGTGCCGCATAGGAGAGACCCGCAGCCCATGCGCCCGCTGCCCCCAGGTTCTCCGGCATTCTCAGAATCGTCACTTGCGGGTAACTCTTCGCCAGCATCGCGCCAGTGCCGTCGGTCGACGCATTGTCTACCACGATGATTTCCTGCAATGGATGCGTCTGCTGGAGAAGCGCGTCGATCTGCCGCGGCAAGATTCGTGCTGCGTTGTAGGCGACCGTCACACTTGCAACGGCGAGAGTCATCGAGCACCTTTGGCGAGCTCTTCCGTCGGTTCTGTCATGACGGTTTTGTACCGTTCATTCTTGCCTAACTCCACGGACTCTACCTTGACCGAGGGCGACTTGATCGCGTATCCAATGCAGGAGCCAAATGAACCATCTGGCATAGGAGACAAGCCCAGGCCGGAGCCGGCACCAACCAGTCCGGGTACCGAGTCAGTCCAGATCGCCTGATCGTAGAACAGGGACGCGATTTCCAAATGATGAGCTTCGTGGGTGAACAATAGTCCATCTGCAGACAAAAGAGGCCATAGATAACGAAGGCATGTTTCCAGAGATCTCCTCAAATCCACATCGCAAAAGGCGAATCCAATACGCTCAGAAAATAACGGGAGGGTGGCGTCAAAATAGCCCTTTATGAACGTGCACACCTCGGGTGCTCCATATTTGGCCACATTCGCCTTCACCGTGTCGAGAGGTCCATACCATGATCCCTTCGCGTAGGAATGATACTCGCCAACATTCATCGCCCAGTGCCTGAGGTCCGACGCGTTCGGCTCCGGCAATCCTTCAAAAGAGTCGAAAACGTACAGCTTGCGACCTACTAATCTCGTGGCAAGCGAGAGATTCGTGGTTGCTCCCCCCATATAGCATCCGCACTCGACTACCGCCCCCTCAATTGAAGGCGGCAATCGCAGCAAGGCCGAGACCATTGCCAACTGCTCAACCAGGCCCGTGGCGGACATAACGCGTATGCGATTGCGGACAACGCGAACCAAGAGGGCGGTTATTGCAAGAAACGACTGTGGTGAGCGATACAGGTTCGAGACAGCCAATGCAAAGGAGACGACCCGACACAGAGTCCTAATCATGTGAGATTGACCCTGACCTGATCGTCAACAGTGGGTTGCCCTCCCGCGAATTCGCCGTACCACTTGTGATACCGGGCGTATTCCGACAACCTAGCCGCGGAATTAACCTGCGATGTGCTCGCTGCTGTGTCCGCTTAAGACGAAAGACTCTCATCTTCTCCCCGCACATCGCTTTGACCGTCTCGATTGCGGCGCATTCAACTCCGCTATGTTTTTTGTAAAGTTTTTGCGAGTGGTGTGACACGTATTCCCAATCTTCCCCGCAAACCATCTCCAAATCCCTGAATCATCCTAGTCGCGCAAGCCAGCCCGTCGGAACTGAACAACAAGACCCCCGCAAGGTGCTTCGTCAGATACCGCGCCATGGAAATCTTAGTCGCCAGATTCGGATAAAGCCGCCAGGCCAAATAAGCCAGATTCCGGCTGTTGTAATACTCACGAAACGGAGGCTGGTCCATCCACGACCGCTTGTAACCCGGAAGGTTGATCTCTCGGGTGTCGCCAACGTGATGCGACATTTCCGCACGACTTATCACCGCGATCCTGTAACCGCGCGACCGGATGCGAAGGCAGTACTCGAGGTCGGAGATGTCCATAAAAAAGTCGGCGCGTGGCACACCGACACCCTGGACCACTTCCCGCAGTAAAAGGGAGCCTGACGCAATCGCCATATCCGCGAACCAGATTGGTTGTCTCATTTGCTCGGCACTGGGCTTGACTAATCCGTCGCGCCACAGAAGGGGTGGATAGAGCGTGGCCGTGTCCCGATGAACTGGCATTGGCACGACCATCCCGATTTCCTTCGCTAGGCCGTCCGATTCCTCTAATCCCGCAAGCAGAGTCGCGAGAGCGCTCGCCTCCGGGACACTGTCCTGGTCAAACGTCCATACCCAGTCATGACCTCTTTCCAGTGCCGCGTAAGAAAGTCCCTCCGCCCACGCACCAGCCGCCCCCAGGTTCTCCTTCATGCTCAAAACCGTCACCTGCGGATACCGGTTCGCCAGTAAAGCGGCGGTGCCGTCCGTAGACGCATTGTCCACCACGATAGTCTCTTGCAACGGGTGAGTCTGTTGCAGAAGGGCATCCATCTGGCGCGGCAATACCTTGACGGCATTGTAGGTAATTGTCACACTTGCTACTGATGGGCTCATCCGACCTGCGAGTTCAGCGCTTCGGCTGTCAATCTTGACCTCAAGACTCTGGCTGGCGCACCGACAACGATAGAGAACGAGGGAATCTCCCCGCGGACAAGTGACCCCGCGGCGATCACACATCCACGACCAACATGGGCGCCATCCAGAAACGTTGTGTTGGAGCCAACCCAACAATCGTCTTCAATCACGATGCCCTTGCGCCGTGTACCTTGGTCCTTGATCGGGGTATCCACGCGTTCATAGTTATGGTTTTCGGCATGAAAGGCTACATGTTGTCCCATGATCACATTTTCGCCGATGGTGACCGGCCCGGCTGCGCCAATACATGAGTACGCGTCCATCGCGGAATTCTTGCCCATTCGGACCCCAGCCCCCACGTTTGACAACATACCAGCCCGAATCACAGAGTAGGGCCCGATCATTACGTTGTCCCCCAACTCGACTCCGTCGCGAGAGAGCCCATCAATCATCACTCCTCGTTCCAGCGTGACGCCCTTGCCAAGGCGGATGAGCGCGGCGTTGCGCAGATTTACTCCATCCGCCATGAAAACGAGCCTGATCCTCCGCTGGAGGATTAGGCACTTACCGGCTCCCCGCACCAGCCAGGCTAAACGGCGCAGCACTGTGCCGGCTAGAAGATTCAATGGTATCGAGCGGTCGAGCAGGTACTCCCGCTTTTTCAGCGAGCTCAGCCCACGCTCCAAAGCGCGATAGAAGAAATCAGCCATTGAATAGGGTCTTAAATCTTACGCCATTAGGGGTCCGCTAACGATACCGCGCTGAGTAACCGCAGCCGCACACCACCGCAGCTTCCATCACTCTCGATTTCACGTCCACTTGAAACGTAGCCGCTTAACCTGCGATACAACAAATCAGGGATTCTCCATTATGGTCTGACGCTGAGGAAGCCTAGTAACTCGCGCCGTGTCGATGCCCGATCTAATCGCTAGTCCTATGGGAAACCAAGCCCAGCATCCGAGGCGGCGGTCGATTAGCGGGAGAGTAAAAATCATGACCACAGACATGCCCACCAGTATTCCAAGGGCCGTATGACCTAACTGCGATTGCACTCGCCACAGTCGGTGCCCCGCACTAGCCAAGAAGCCGACAAAACACAATGCGACCACGATTCCATACGCCGACGCGACATAGGGGTAGGTTGTCTCGAAAAGAGTTACATTTCCTTGTTGTTTGAAACCAGTTGGACTTAGCTTGCTATTGCCAGCACCGAATGGGTGGTCTGCAGCATATGTCAGTCCGCGTGCAATCTGTTCCTGGTGCCCCTCCGCAGAAGGGTCCTGCCCCGTTTTGCTGAATAACAAGAAATCGCTCAGGTCGAGAACCGGAATTGCAGCCGCGAACAGGGCGAGCGCCAGCGTGGCATAAAGAAAGAACCGCTTCGTCTGCCCCATCAGAATCGCCACAAGTGGAATCGCGACCGCTGTCCCCGCCCACGCAGAGCGAGTCACAGAACAAACGAGGCCGGTGCCGATCATCGCCGCCGGAATTGGGTTTCGGCAATAAACCCACCAGACGATCAACGCCACCATGCACAGAGCGCCAAAACCGTTCGGCCCAATCATCCCGGCGGCCTCCCGGAGCCCACTAAATCCCATGGCGTGGAAGGACGAGGCCAGTTGGTCTCCCTCAGTTTCAGAATCTATTGCCAGGTAGAGCAGAGTCCTTGGTCCCTCGCCCCAAACAAATACCTCGATCAGTCCCAGCATCGACAGAGCCCCGGCAATCCACACGGCGCATCGTGCCCAGAGTTGTTCCTGCTGTTGAGTTATGACGGTCATTCTCCCAACCAAATAAGGGACGATGAAATTAAAATCGGTCACCAAGCCAACGAGAGTGCCGTCAAACATCGTTCGCACGCAAGCCAAAAGGAAGCATGCTAATAAGAACCAGTCCGGGGCCGCCGGCTTGAATCCATTGCGCAAGCACAAGATACCGGCGATGAGTAGCAACGGAATCTCTTTTGTGCAAACCGAAACTAGCGTCATGTGAGGAAAACCAACAAATTTACCGAGCGCGATGGCCATAAAATCTATCGGCATGAAAGCAAGAATAGCCGCCAACGCAACAGTAGGATGACGAAAGACTACCCAAAACAGCACCGCTGCCGCGATTGGCACGACCAACAACAGAGAGCGCGAGAGGATAGATAACGAAACAGCCAGCGTGAGAACGAAAACCACGCCGCTGACGCGAAGGGGCAATGCAAGCGGATTTGTGGACCATTGGTTCATGAAAAACGTCGAATATAGACGACCAACGGAAACGTCGTTCGCATCAATAACAATTGATGCATCAAGTCAGATCAACGCTAACTGCGGAAGTGGCACGATAAACTTACCTGTCGTAGACAGATAATCATGCTCCCGCACCTTAAACTCCTCGATGAAATGCCACGGCAGTACCAGGAAGTAATCTGGCTTTGCAGCCCGGGCCTCTGCTTCAGAAATAATCGGAATGCGTGTACCCACCGTCACCTTACCCCATTTGTCCGGGTTGCGTTCTGCTGCGGCATTGATTACTGAATTGTCCAACCCGAAATATTGGAGCATGGTGTTGCCTTTGGTCGAAGCACCATAAACAAAGACCTTCTTGTTTTGCTCGACTTGATCTTTGACAAAACTGGAAACATCTCGTTTGATCGCCTGAACTCGGTCGGCAAACTCCCGATATGGAGTTACGAAGTCCAAGCCCAGCTCCGATTCGCTCTCGCGTAGTTGTGTCACTCGATTCGCAGCTTGCTTTCGATAAGCCTCGTCGCCAAAAGCGTTCTGATCAGCTGCGCGATTGCGAATGACGGCACGAATGCTGCCGCCGTTGACGTCGTTCAATTGCGCATCCACGATCGAGAAATCACAAAGCCCGAGCAGGTATTCCAGAGACTTCAGGGAGTAATACTCCAGGTGTTCGTGGCAGATATTTCCGAAATCATTCTGCTTGAGCATGAGCGGGAGATAACTCATCTGAACGATCCAAACACCGTCAGGGTGCATCACCCGTTGAATATCAGTCACGAACTTCTTCGGATCCTCCAGGTCGTAGAACATCGCGATGGAAGTGACCACCTTGGGGCGACAGCTCTTCAGCTCAGGTTCGGCCATAAAACGGTCGGCGTCAAAGAATCCGACAATGACTTTATCCGCCACCTGTCGCGAAAAGGCCGCCAGATTTTGGGCCGGATCGAAGCCAATCTTGTAGACTCCTGGCACGGCGTACGACCCCAAAAGTGTGCCGTCATTGCAGCCAATGTCCAATACAGCATCCCCCGTCTTGAGCTGGACCAGTTTCGTGACTGCGCCTGAAATGTCCGCTAGGGCATCTCGCATCGTCTGGTTTGTTCCTGAGCGATACCAATATTCTTGATACATCATTTCGCCGGGAACGGTGTGCCGCAATTGCAGTAAGTAGCACTGCCGGCAGAGCACCAGTTCCAATGGCGCTTTCGGGCCGTCCGGCTGCTCAGGCGCCAAGAACGTGGAAACGTACTGGTCTCCTAGCGAAAGGATGGGATCGATTGAGCTCTTGCAGACGCGGCAGCTAGTCCAAGTCTTCATCTAAATTTATATCCTCGAGGATCGGGCCATTGTCTGCTCTAGCGTTCAGCAGACAAGCCGCATGGTGGACGCGCGTCGCGGTGGGTCATTTCGAGTGATCGCAGGTCCGCATCCACCATCATGATTACCAGTTCTTCGAAGCCTACCGTCGGACTCCATCCTAGAATACGATTTGCCTTACCTGGATTTCCGACGAGCAAAGCTATTTCTGGCGAACGGAAATTGTCGTGATCTTGTGCTACATAATCCTCGTATCGTAGACCGACGTGCGAAAAAGCTATCGCGCAGAACTCACGCACGGAGTGCGTCTCCCCGGTAGCCACAATGTAGTCCTCAGGCGCCGACTGCTGCAGGGAGAGCCACATGGCTTGGACATAATCAGCTGCGAAACCCCAGTCGCGCCTGGCATCAAGGTCGCCAAGGCGAAGTTCGTTGGCCAGCCCGAACTTAATCATCGCCGCACCGCGAGATATCTTGCGACTAACGAACTCCATTCCTCGCCGCGGGCTCTCATGGTTGTACAAAATACAGGAACAGGCAAATAGTTCTCGTTGCTCGCGATATACGGCCGTGATCCAATGGCCAAAGGCCTTGGCCACCCCGTATGGATTGCGGGGATGAAATGGCGTCGATTCCGTCTGGGGAGCTTCCGTGGCGTTGCCAAACACCTCGCTGCTCGAGGCTTGTACGAACCGTATTCCGCGGTCCACCCGGTGAATCGCGTCGAGCAGTTGTACTACGGCTAAGGCGTTCACCTCTCCGTTCGACGTGGGCTCCTTCCACAATTCACTGCTGGAGGCACGCGCCGCCAAGTTATAGACTTCGTCAGGGTGAAATCGATGGAGCAGGCTCTCGACTGCAGAGTGTCCGGCAAAGTCGCTTTCGACAATGTCGACAGCTTTGGGAACTCCGCCAATGCGAGCATGTTCACTCGCGCTGTTAGAGCAGTTCCGTACTGTTCCCACAACATGATACCCCTTGTTCAGCAACAACTCGGCGAGGTATGAGCCGTCCTGGCCGTTGATTCCCGTGATTAGTGCTCTACGCATCGTGTATCTAAAGGATTGCCTATTGGTGGCTCGTTCTGCGGGCCCGTACGGCGCTGGCAGGTAGCTGTGATTCAGTGGACATCACAGACACTCGTGATGGTGTGCGGTACCTCAGCGGCAGTCTCCAAAAACAGAACGGGCTATTCGCAAGATCTAATAGAATGAGTAATCGTGACGAAGGGCGACGAAAGATCGAGTAATAAATGAATGCAAGTAGGTTGGCAGCACGGCCTGGAAAAGTGGCGCTCGCTTTGCTCACCACCCTATCCCAGTACGATCCCAAACGCGGTTTGAGCCACTCTGCGTATTCCCTTTTCGTGTAAGCCCCCTTGGCCCTGAAATGCAGAAGCGCTCTGGGACTTCGCCATGGTTCTCGGTGACACACTCGATTTTTGACGGAGTCGGGGAAGTCAGCAAACGACCAAATCAAGCCGGGCCACTTGAACATCCATATCTCGAAATATTTACCGAGCCATGATGCGTTTGCATAGCGAATTGAAACCAATGGTTCGGCGATCGCTAGGGTGTCTCCGGGAAGTGGTCCTTGGAAAATGACACCAACATGTATGAAATAGGAACCAAAATATCGTTCTTTCTCTCGACTGTCCCACAACTGCCGCTTGATAATTACGCATCCTATGAAACTCAAATAGCTCGCGGTATCGATTAACAGATGCCGACCCTCACTCGACTTATAAATCCGATCCTGTGTGAGCGGCAGTTTCTTAGGTTCTAGTAGCGTTGATAAGTCTGCGCTTCGTACTTCGCTGTTGGCTACAATCAATGGATATTTGTGTTTGATGGCATCAAGGACAACCCGTATGGCACCGGGCTTAAGAAGATCGTCATCACAGAAAAGCCAGCAATACTCCCCATGGGCCAAGTCGACCGCCTTCGCGAAGTCCCGGTCGACGCCCATGTTGGTTTCCTGACGAAAGTAGCGCAGCTGCGGGAAGCGCTCCTGGTACCGCCTAACGACTTGCTCGGTATTGTCGGTCGAAGCGCCGTCCAATATCACGATCTCCACCTGGTCCGTTGCTTGGCACACAATACTTTCGAGGGTCGCACCAATGAAGCCGGCTCGGTTACGGGTTGCCATGCAGATCGACAGGGTCACTTTGTTCATGCATCAACCTGTAGTGCGATTGCGCCTTCCCGCTGGCAGCTTCCAGGAGGGTGTTAACATCAAGCTGTACTTCATTTCTTCTCGAACGCCATCACTATCACGCCTTCGCCGGGAAGATCTGCCAGTCTTTCATAGTGCTGGAAGTCTTGAGCCATGGTGTACGGCTCTCTCCACCTAGGGTATTTTCCACCAGACCACTTCTTAACCAAACCGCGACGTAGGGTACCTGGTTCTCTTTCACCATAGATACCATGCCGAGCCGGGGGACCCACGACGCTGTAAAACCGCTCCTGTAGTAACGCGTCATCGTAAACGTACTGGAGAAAAAAGAACCCGTCTTTGTCAGGCTGCTGAAGACAGAACTGATCTACATCGATGTATTGCTCTTCCGCTGCTGCCGCACATGGGACTGACAGGACAAGTCTACCGCCGGGTTTAAGAAGTCCCCACATTTGTTGGACCGCGTTCTTGTCCGCGGGAATGTGTTCTACGACGGAAATGCTGGTGATGAGATCGAATGTGCCAGGGCGAAACGGTGCTTCTTCGATCAGACAGTGCGATAAAGTGCATCGATCCGCCAAGCCACAGACTTGAACCAGAGCGGTCGTTGCGCTGAGGTCCTCCTCGTTGGGATTAATCAGTTCTGCAATAGCTTTTCGTCGTTCGGTCATCAGAGCTAGGGGGAAGAGCCGGGGAGATGAAACGTCCAAATAGCGACCGATGGAGATGTCGGAGAGGAAGTCCCATGCCAATCCGAATTCAAAGTAACGCGTTGACTCAACCGGCGCAAAGAGCATGCGGTAGATCTCGCCGTAGGAGACATCGCCTCTGTTGCCAAGCAAGGAGCGCAGCCCCAATCGAAAAGAATCGATTCCAAATCTTAGTCCAGGGAGCCCATAACGGCGTGCTCCTAGCCAGTACAGTGGGAACAAAGCCGTGCCTACAACGACGCGCGCCATCCTGTCCCAGCGAGCGGGAGTCTCGAGGGCGGGTACGCGTGTGTATGTCCTTTTCACATTCGCAATAATGGGGTTCATCGACAGTCGCTCGAAGCACGGACCGGTTTCCAAGGATCAACAACTCAAACTGCCATCAACAAGCGATCCCTTAGCTGATCGACCGTCCTTTAGGCATAGGAGAGGCTTAGCTTGGAAAGGTGTCGCCGGATCCCGGCCCGGATCAGAGGCGCCGCCGCAACCGCCGCGCCCAAGCTCGCCAGCCACAGGCCCGCCAGGACAGAGAGGGTCGCAAGCCGTGACTCGAACTTCGTAAACACTAGCCGTCCCATCGCCACCGTTGCCATGGTGCTCAGAAGAGGGAGACCGACATCGCTGTAATACCTCCAGGTCTCACGCGGTAATAGACGGCGATGCATGATGGGCACGGTGATGAGCATGTTCAGCACGTTGAGTATCGGCCAAATCAAAGCCGCGCCCACCGGCCCGAAGTGCTTCGTCATCGGAAACATCAGCGGGACGAGAATCGAAATCGAGATTAAGCTGGCCAGAAGCGGCAGTTTTGTCCAACCAAAGGCGAGCTGGAGAATATACGGCAAGTACAATAGCGCATTTATCGCCGAGCCGACCATGAGCACACTGAGAAGGGGGGCGGCGCTTGCCGCCGTGTCGCTATTTCCCGTCCAGAGACGAAGGACCTCGAAGGAGAATAATGAGAGGACCGCCGCGATGGGCAAGATCAAAACAGCCATCAATTGCGAACTAACGTGGTAGAACTGGCTGATCGTATTCTTGTCTCCAGCCGACACCAAGGCCGACATGCGTGGGAATACAACGTTGAACACGCACCCAGCCAGGATAAGAGGCCCGCTGGCCACAGACCAAGCCAAAGCATAGTAGCCGAATATCCGTAGGCTAAATAATTTGCTGACCAGTAGCTTGTCGGCTTGGGTCAAGATGAGACTGAGGGCGGCGATTCCGGTCATGCCCGCAGCAAAGCGTCGCACATTTTGCGCCACTATGAGATCGACGCGGGCGTTCCGATCGGAACTGGGCAACCTCCTCCATAAGAGAATCGCCAAGGCGGTGACCAACAGTGCGCTGATACCAACTTGCCAAATAAGAAAGGCCTGAATGGTGGGCGAGACGCACCACAGAATCAAAACTCCTCCCACGTTGTTTAGGGTGGAGGCACCAACTTTGAGCGCATTCAACAGCACTTGCTGGCGAAGACCCATTAGGCCGCCTTGGTAGAAGCTGACCGGCCACTGGAACACTGCCAGGACACCCATGAGCAGTACAGCTTGCGTGACATTTCTGACCGGCATCGCACTGGCCTTGATCCAATGGAGGGCGAGCCAAGGCGCTGCAGCCAGAATCCCTGCTCCGATGGACAATCCGATGAGCCAGTAGCCAATTTCCAACGTGCGCACCAAGTCGCGTGCCTCTGCGGCCTTGTGTGGTAGCACCGAATAGCGGGCCATCTCCCGGTTCATGGTCGGGCTGAATCCCAAGTCCAACACCTGCAGCGCGGCCTGCAATACCAAATAGAAACCGATCAGTCCATAGGACTCAATACCCATGAGCTTGATGTAGGCGGGAATGCATGCCAGTTGCACCACGCCGGACCAACCCGTTCCGGCAAAACTCGCCACGAGCTCAAGCTTAAGGCCTGACGGTGATCTAAAATCCAAGGGGAATTTCATTAGAGAGTCAGAGAACAGAGAGCGCTAAGCCATCTACTTTGTATATCTGCATCCCTACATCAACAAACCTGACGGCGACACCGGTCAAGCCTATTTATTTCGGGGAGGACGTCTGCCGTTCTACGCGTCCGTCGATCTGGTTAGCGAGCAGCTTCGTATCAGCATCGACCATCAGTTTGACCAGCTCATTGAGTCTCACCCCCGGCCGCCAGCCAAACATGCGCTCAGCTTTGCTCGCATCGCCCTGGAGGATGTCAACCTCGTTGGGACGAAAATATTTCGGATCGATTTCAACGTATTTCTCCCAGTCGAGCCCGACATAGTCAAAAGCCGTCTGGGCAAACTCACGCACGGTGTGAGTCTCACCAGTCGCTACAACAAAATCGTCAGGTTCATCGAGTTGCAGCATGCGCCACATCGCATCCACGTATTCCGGTGCATAGCCCCAGTCACGCTTAGCATCAAGATTTCCCAAATAGAGCCGATGCTGCAAGCCAGCGCGAATCTTCGCAACTGCTCGGGTGATCTTACGGCTGACAAAAGTCTCTCCTCGCCGCGGGGATTCATGATTGAAGAGAACTCCGTTACATGCGAAGAGACCATAACCCTCTCGGTAATTGATAGTCGTCCAGTACGCATAGAGCTTGGAACAACCGTAGGGGCTACAAGGCCGAAACGGTGTGGTTTCCCGCTGCGGGGTCTCGGATGCTCTCCCGAACATTTCGCTGCTTGAGGCCTGATAGAACTTAGTCTTGATCCCTGATTCTCGTATGGCTTCCAACAAACGGACCGTGCCGAGCGCTGTAATATCGCCCGTATACTCAGGAATCTCGAAGCTCACCAGCACATGGCTCTGAGCACCCAAGTGATAAATCTCATCAGGCTGAAGCCGATAAAGAAGCCTGACCAGACTTGTCGAGTCGGAGAGGTCGGCAAAATGCAAGAACAGCCGCGCTTCGCGCTCATGCCAGTCCGGAAGGACGTCGTCGATGCGAGAAGTATTGAAACTGCTTGACCGGCGCTTAATGCCATGCACGACATAACCCTTATTCAGCAGAAGTTCAGCCAAGTAAGAGCCGTCTTGACCTGTGATGCCGGTAATCAGCGCTGTTTTCTTCATGGGTAGATTCATTCCTTGCGGGCCACGCTTGGAAACCGCATCACCGGAGCTGGTCGCTCAGAGCCAAGTGAAGAAAGTGCAGCCGCCAACAACGGCGTATCCGACTGCACCCAGGAACTCAGGCGAACCGAACGTCAGCGCGTTCGATTGGGCAAGGAAACACTGGCCCTATTCCGAGTCTTCTGGTTTCACGCGATTGCGCCGCCCCCCCCAAAAGTTCCTGCCTTTCAAATGACGTTCTAAGCCGTCTCGGGAGAGCAGGGGCAACCTCGCCGAGACAGTCGATAAAACTTCCCGGGCAAGTACCTTTCGCGTATCCCTCGAGTCGATTTCACCCCAGATGGTGTTCCCAAACACCCATGTGATGGTGCCGGAAAATACCAACGCCGTGCCGAGAAGAATGATTAGCAATCGATGGGGAGAGGATTTCTTATCCGGGATGTTGGCAACGTCAAGCACCTTCACTGTAGGAATTTCTTTTGCCTCTTCGACTTTTGCCAGTTCGTACTCCTTCGTGAGGGTCTCGAGGACAGTTTCCTGAATTCTTGTCTGCCGGTACAGGTCCGCGTATTCGACGCCCAGCAGCGGCAGTTTCCGTATGGAGGGATACATTGAGTCGCCTGGTTGGTCAGAGATAGTCGCAGCACTTTCACCTTTCCCACCCAGCTTCTCAAGTTGATGCTGGAGTTCATCAATTCGCGCTTTCACGGAACGTACGCGCACGTTGTTGTCGGTGTAGATCTGTTTGAGCCCCTCATATTCGGACTGAGCGGCAATCAACTGGCCTTGCAGCGTCGCTGCGGCTTCGACCATGGCTTTTCCTTGCTCTTTGATGTCGATCGCTGTGTTCTTGCTTGCGAACTGGCTGAATTCCTTCTCCGATTCTTCCAGATCATGACTGACACCCTGCAGTCGGCCCTCGAGAAAAATGCGTTCCCGCCGAGCAGATGACGTGCTTAATTGGGCCACCAGGCGATTCAATTCCTCGACATAGGCAGCAGTCATTTGGGCGGCTCTTTGCGGGCTCTTGTCGGTCACCGTGATGCTTATGATCTGGCTTTTTCTATCCACACCGACAGCGGTGCGTGAGGCCAAGCTCTTGCGTGCATCTTCCATCCGCCGGGCCGAGTAGAGTTTTTGCAAGTCGAACTGTTGAATCAGGTGATCCTGTACCGTGCGGCTCCCGAGAATTCCAACAAATGTGTCGCTGGTACTCTTCAGTCCGAGTAGGTCGCTGGCCACGCCCCCAAGGCTGGCACCGCCTCCAGTACCACCTGACATGGAGGTCAATAGCCCTACAAGGCCCGAGGATTGGTTGTCTGGGGGCATAAGCTGTGAAGTGGATTCATATTGTGCAGGAATGAGGAAAGCGACCAGCGTGCTGACGACGATTCCGCACACCGCTGCGCGAGCTAGCAATCTGCGATCGCCCCACAGCAACCAGAGCCATTCCATGCCTTCGCGCGCTCGAGTTGGTGCCTGCACCTCGTCTAGGCGAGTGGCCGTGGCCCGTCCAATTTCCGGTGGGGCTTCAATCAAGCGGGTCTTGGATTCTTTTGTTTGCAAAGGTCTTCCCGGACATTTGGCCGATTCTATCGGCTATCGCCATTCCTCTAGAAACCAGCAGGCGTGCAGACTGCGTGTTTCTTTCTGAACACCGACTCCGACTTCCAGTTCGTGGTCAAATTCCGCGCATTGCGAAAATGCACGTATGCAGGAGAATCGCAACGTCCATGAAGAAATTGCGATGCTTAATATAATACAGATCGTACTCGATATTTTCGTGGATGAGGTAGTTGCGATCGCCGCTGAGCTGCCACAGCCCGGTGATCCCTGGTTGTACCTGCAGACGCTGAGAATGGCGTTCGGTGTAGGTGTCAACAATGAAAGGCATCTCGGGGCGAGGTCCGACCAGCGACATTTTGCCTAGGACGACATTCAGTAATTGCGGAAGCTCATCCAGACTGGTGCGCCGGAGAAAGCGGCCCAGGCGCGTGATCCGGAGATCGTCTGATTCTTTCGGAGAGTAGGCGTAAGCCGGAGCGTCCGTGTACATGGTTCGGAACTTGAACATCTGGAACCGTTGCGCGTTCAGGCCAACACGCTCCTGCCGAAACAGAGATGGGCCCTTGGAATCGAGTTTGATCAAAATGGCGAGCAGTAGAAAGAGAGGCGAACCGATGGTCAGGAGAAAGGCGGCCCCGATAAAGTCGAAAATCCGCTTGGCAAACTCATAGCCAAAGCGCCTGACGTTCGGACTGAAGGAGGCCAGCAGAACGCCGTCAATATCTTGAAAGTCAACCGAAGAGTCTGAATGAAGCAGTGTCGTGGGCACGAAGGATACTCGAGCATTTGCCGCCAGCACTTCCTCGATTGCGCGTTGGAACTTCTCGTGCTGCAGGGATGGGATGGCGATCACGACCAGGTCGGCGGCGCATTCCGCCACCAAGCGTCTACTCAATGGACCGTGTACCACCGACGCTGAACGTCGATTCTCATAGCCAAATTCAAAAATGGCACTGCCGACTTTCGCCGGGCTGTCGTCCACAAACGCCACAGGCTCCAATCCGAGTTTTGGAGAACGCCGCAGAACCGAGTAAACACGGCGCCCAGTGGATCCAGAGCCGTAGATCAGAACGCGCTCGATGCCATAACCCTTCGCGTGCAATTGCTGCACCAGGACGTAAACGAGATGCTTCTGAACAAACAGGAACAGCGGCACAAAGCCCAACGCGATTACCACCAGCCATCGTGAAAACAGGAAGCTGGTGAAAAAGCTGACGCCAAGAATGAAGCCGAGAGCCTGCACGGACACACGCAGCACGTATTCCGTTTCGCGCACTCGCAACAAACTGGTTCCACGAGAGTAGGCGCCCGCGCGGTCCAGCATCAGAACGATTACCGCCGCAAAGGTAGCAGAGACGCCGAGAGCGACAGAACGCGGATAATGAGCTTGCTTACCTAATCCGAGGAGATAGTACACGGCATACCCTGACATGACAGCACCAATCACCGTCACAAAATCGGCTAGCGCTTCCAGTTTTGTCAGGTGGCTTCGGAATCGCGCGGCCGGAGTATCCCGAGCAGCCGGTTTGACCAGGGCAAGATCCGAAGCGGGACTGGTTTTCGTTTTCGACGATTTTTCTAGACCGATTGAAGAAGCCATGTTTGATTTACTCGTGACCCAGCTTGCTGATAGCGACGGTGCGCTGCATGGTCAATCCTGGACTCGCATAAAGCTTCCGAAGACTCAGACCCCTCGTACCTCTATGAAATTTGTTGTGCGCTACTTCTGCAAATGAAAATTCGGGTAGAGCGTCAGTTGGATCGATCCCGTCACGTTCGACTGCGGCGTGGGAGCCAGGGCAGGGAAGCTCCACTGTTCGTACTGCAGCAATCCGGAGACAGAAACATGGTGCCCAATCATGAGCTCGCTTTTCGCTGAATAGTCAGCCAGGCGCCCACCTTCAATGAAGTTCGGCGACACCGTTTGCAGTCGGTAGCCTAATTGCAACTTATTCCGCGGAGAGAACCAATAAGTCAGCCAGCCCTGGCCACCTCGCCCAGCCCGTCCGATCCAGCTCCCCAACAGGTTCCCGTTATTGATGTAGCCAGAGCGATAGCGATCGGCGTTGAAATAAACGAATCCTGGGGGAAACTCTCGAGCTCGCGATATGTTGAATCCTTCCGCACGCAACTCCAGCTTGGGTACTTTCGGTATTCGAGGCAAATAGATGCCTGGGTTCACCGCCGCGCGGGTCGAACCGATCGGCGAGATTTCGTCCCAGACCATAGAGTCCAAATAGAACGTTAGCCAGTCCCTCAAACCCGGTATCCGACAAGAAAAGTCGGCGGACGAGACCCGTTTGCCAGGATTGTTCACCAGGGTCTGTGTGTGAACATAGTAAGTGCGGAAAAAATTGCCGAACGTAACCGGTAGTCCCGGCCCACCGAACATTGCCGTGACTCCCATGCCAAATTCAAAATTGCGCGTCGGTTGAAAGCTGATCTTTTCCCCATGCATGAACGGCTGCGGTGAAATATTTGGTCCAACCACACCGGGATATCCGGGAAATGACTGGCACGAGGACGCGGTACATTCTTCCCAATGCTGCCCGGAGAGCTGCCCCACAAAGAATTCCGTACGAAAGGGCCCGAGTATTCGTGAGAGTCCAGGAATTCTGTGCGGCGCAACATCGTCAATCTTCAACATCGGGAACGGCGCGGCGTTGTTGCTCAGCAATAATGCGCCGGATTCTCCCGGGCCCATCCAGACGCTCTGGACTCCAAAAGAGACCTCGACGTTGTTTATGTTCACTGACGCCATGCTATCGAGCAACTCGACTTGGCTCACCTCGCCCGAGCCGTTGGCCAGAGGCGGAGTGAAATCAGCCGCCGCAGTTGCCGCCAGCGTCTGCGTCGATTCCGAGGGCATCCGCGGCGAGTGTTGATACTCTCCGCGAAAATAAATTGACACGGGTCCGGCCTCGGCATCGGCAGACAATCCAGTAATGTTGTTGAATCCAGTCCAATAGGGGCGGCCGTAATCATTGATGATAGTCTGCCCAAAGTGAAACCCGTCCCGCACCGGCGTGCCTGAGATTCCCATCATCCTGGTATAGACGGTCCGCACACCCCCACCGACGTTCGCAGCCCCGTCTAACCTGGCAATCTCTGTTTTGAATTCGCCGGTCAAAGCTGCATAGGTGCGACCCGCCTCACCATCTTCGATTCCACCATCGGAAGCGTTGTCTTCTGCATCATCAAGTAGACGCGCGCATGCCATTCGAGTCCACGGCCGCATTCCTAAAACGTCGGATTGGATGTAACCCAAAGCTATAAGGCGTTCCAGCGCCGGATAGATCCAACTATCCAAGGGGACATAGGGAGAGGCCATATAGTTTGGATCGCGTCCATTCTCCCCGACCTTCTCCTCGAAAACACTGCCCCACCCGGAGCCTCCCAGTTCCGGGTCATGGTGAGCTCGATAAACCTGTCTCCCGAAATACCACCCTAAAGCACTGCCGATGATGGCATCGGAAGGGAAGTGTTGTCGCGCTGTTACTCGAGTCACGGTCACCGCCGAAGCTAAACTGTAAGCGGCAAATTGGCTGAACCAGCCCGGGTACTCGTGCGCCCAGACGCTGGCGATGGACCAGGCAATCGCAGAGTGCTCGGAAGGAAACGAAGTTCCCCCACCGAAAAAGTCGCCGTGTTCGTTTCCCTGGTAGGGCCGTTGCCTCTGCGTAATTTCCTTAAACGCATACGCCACAGCCGTGCTGTTGATGGCGGCTTCGCCAGCCAGCAATCCCGCTTCCGATAGGTGGTCGTCATGCTTCATCTGACCAAGGAGAAATGTCGCGCCGCCGAGACCGATGAAAGAATATGCGCCATAGTCGGAAAACGTTTTGCTCGTCGCCACGTGATTGACTGGAACCTGCTTCGACCACCAGCTATCGGTTGCAACGAACGCCGCCGTGACGGCCACACCCGGCAGGATCCACTTGAGATCCTTGGTTTGGATGTGCGCCGGGCTCGTCCAAAATTGCTTTTGATCTCCAACCAGATGCTTCAGAAATGGCGACAGCAATCGGTTCTCAGGATCCGCGCCGGGCTCCAGCCGATTCTTGGACTCGGGCTTCGGGGGCGGGCTCTGATCTGATTGCGGTTCTGCCATCGGAGCCCCTTGCTCTCCGGCAACAGACTCCCGCGCCGAGGGACTCGAGATCGTCTGGCTCGCACCGTGCCGCACGAAGAACAATAGAGGCAACAGCAACCACCATTTCCCAGCACCTCTCATCAGAGTTCAAACCAAATCAGAAGTGAAGCCTCATAAGCAATCTTCCCAGTCGTACTCGGTGAATCAACTTTCGGCCAACAATCAGTGAGTCGCGTAATAAGCCGTAATGGCGATCGCCGTACCAACCGAGGAGGCGATCTGAGCGATCGAGAGAGTGGATTTGAACTTTGTGCTGAACGAGTAAATCCTTTCGGGGACGACCACCATATCGCCTGGACGCAGCTCCGCGCTTGCTACCCCACCGCCAAACATGTTGCCTGATCCACCGAAGATGGAGCCATCCGCCCGAATCACATAGGTGCCTTTTCGCTCTGCCATCTCGGTTGGACCACCTGCCTGCTTTAAATACCAACTGGTATCTTTACCCGGCTTGTATGTGATTCCGGTAGGGTTGTAAACCGAACCATCCACTACAATCATGCCCGGTCGCTTGGGAATGTAAATCGTGTCTCCGGCTCTCACCTGCACATCCGCCGACGTGTTGGCCCAGCGCTTGACATCCGATGAGATATGGATTACTAAGCGGCCAGCCGGCGGTGTGCTCTCAAGATTATCGATCGTCTTCTTGTATTGAAGAACCGTGGCCTTGGCCTGGGCTAGATCATCCTGATCCATGTCGGGGACCATCTTTATATCTTTGGCTTCGGCTTTAATACGCTCAATCAACTCAGCACGGTTTTTCTCCTCAATCTCCCTTAACTCAACCCGTTCAAAAATTGCTCCATAAGGATACGCACCGGGAAGAAGCCCTCCCGCGCGAGCGATGATGGAACTCAGGTGTTCACCCGGCTGAATGCCGTAGCCACCGGGATGCACGACCTCGCCTTTGACTTGGATCGTGGCAGCCAAATCCTGCCAATTTGATATCTGACCAACGGTAAGCACGTCGCCGTCTCTTAACCGGACGTCCGAGTCCGGTTCCCCGAGCATAGCTTTTGCGATCGGCACGGTAACGTGATCACCCACAACTTTGGTGCCTTGCTCCACTTCGTAGCGCGTCAGATCGGCTTGCTCCGTGAATGCGCCACGTTTAAACCCGCCCGCAAGCTGAACTAACTGCGCTGCCGTCATATCTTCGCCCAGAGGATATTTTCCCGGACGAGCAACTTCTCCTTCGACCGAGACCATCGGAGGGTCGAGCTTATTGAGGTCCCGATGAACAAAAATGCGATCCTTGGGCTCGAGGACGACATCGGCTTTCTCGTCGCCCGCCAACGCCTTGGCCAGGTTCACGCTGATTACTTGAAGCTTGCCATCGTTCGTCTTGCGGTAGATCTGCGCATCGTCGAGGAGAGCATCGCGAGTGGTTCCGCCGGCCAAATAGATAGCATCTCGCAGATGCGGCGTCCCGTTCGTCAAATGATCACCAGGATCGCGCACTTCTCCGCTAATCGTAATAATCGGCGGATCCTCGAAATCGTACTTACTGAAGACGCGAATCGTGTCAAACGGCTTGAGCACCACATCCTGATCGTTGCCGGCAAGCGCGTCTCCAAGGTTGAAGGCGAGCACCACCGGAGTGTAGTCGGGTTCAGCCAAGCGGATAATCTCCGCGTGCGTGGTGGAGGGTTCCGGCAACAGGTCCTTGTAGGACTTAATGAGATCTGTCACTTTCATGCCGTCGGTGTAGGCGAACTTGCCCGGCCGCGAGACGTAACCATCCAGGTAAACCGTTTTGTTCGCGTAGGGAAGAATGGGAGTGATCTTGACCTTGTCTCCGTCCTGCACCTTGAAGTCTTCAAGCGCTTCGGTAACCTGCGCTTGATTATTCGTCTCCGGAATATCGAGTCGCAGCATGGTACGGCTCTCATGGCTTTCCACTCGTTCCACGTCAACGTGGCGCAAAGTGCCGGAGGGCAGCACACCGCCGGCTAGCTGTAGCACCTCCGCCAGGTTCGTCTCACCATTCAGCTCGTACATCGCCGGTCGCCGCACCATGCCTTCGACAGTCACCAAGCCGCTCAAAGGCGGTACTTGGATCGTGTCCCCGGCCTCGAGTCTCTGCATCGTGCCATTGATGCCATGCAGCAGAAGGTCGTAGACATCAACCTTCTCGAGAAGTTGCTTACCCCGATAGTGCTCGAGCAGTCGCAACGATCCGCCCGACGTCGGTCCGCCCGCGAGGTAGAGCGCATTCAGCGGCGTCGATAACGAGCTCACGTCATATCCGCCGGGCCGCTCCACGTCTCCCACCACGTAGACGCGAACGGTGCGTATGCGGGAAAGCGAGACATCCGCCTCCGCATCGCGGAACTGACTGCGCAGTATGCCGCGAACCAGATGTTGCACGTCTCCCAAATTCCGTCCTGCCACCTCGACCGCTCCCACTTCGGGCAAAGCGACACGTCCTTCTCGATCTACCACCCGCTGCAACCGCTGCGAAACGCCTCCTGAAAGATTAATGGTCAGCCCATCTCCAGGACCGATCACGTAATCGGGCCCCGCTGGCAAGTCCATCGGCAGTGCATCGAGGTTCCCCGTACCGTTTCGAAAGACATCCTCGCCGAAACGCCCTAATTTTAGAGACTGCCTGGGATATTGCGCGTAAAGGTCGTAGAGCGAAGGAACATCAGCATACGGGTTGGGGCGATGACGGAGCCTCGGCTGCTGAGGTAGTTTCGGCAAAGTATAGGACGGGAACTCAGGGCCCCTTTGATTTTCAAAACGCGCTTGCTGCGAACCGAGCTCGCTTGCCCCGCCCTGACTTCCCAGGAGACCCAGAAGCCCCCCACCCGAAGAACCCAATGAAGGCGGCAGGGTCATTCCGGAAATGCTTGCTCCTTCTCCAATGCCGCCTCTCTTTGCTCCTGCCGACGGGAGGCTCATCTGGCTGGCGTTGAGAAGACTCGGAATCTGGTCGGGCGAAATACCCGCCATCTGACTCTCATCGCTATCCGTGCCAAAGTAGTCTTCCGGTCGCATCCCCGCTAATTCAAGCTGACGGCGAAAATCAAGGGAAGGAGGCGTTGACTGGAAGGGTGGATTTTGCGGTGAATTTAGCGGCAGTTGATACCGCGGTTGCGCAGGAGCTGGAGTCGGGGAGGCCCCGTTCGCCGGCTGTTCGGACAGGGTTCGCACTACACCACCAGGAAGATACTTGGTAAGGTAGCAATCCAAATCACTGTCGTGTTTTGCCCAATAGAGCTGTTCTTGTGTATGCATTCCCGTCGTGTCCACTGGCTCCGGTAGTTTCGGCTCCTTTCCGGCAAGTGGATCACGGCACGGCATGTTCCTGGCCAATTCCTCGCGCGTCGGCTTGGCCCTGATGTACGAGCGGCTTTCAATCTCCTGGGTCGCGATCACCCGGACGTTTTGATCCTCCCTGATCAGGCGGTAGAGGGCATCATCCGTGAGATCGTTCGGATCAAGAATCCTGCCCTGTTCAAATGCCTTGCGCACGATGGCTTTCTTCACCTGCAACAGCAGCCCCGCTTCACTTTCCAGAATCTGCGTAATCTTGTCTGCCGAGAGCGAAACCATCTGCTCGGCTTCCTGCTCCGCCCGGGAATCGGCCTGATCAATTGCAGTACTACTGTGGGGGACGTACGCCGGTGATTGCTGACTCCAGACGGTCATCGACCATCCCAATCCGGTGCAAAGCAGGAACAGTGCGCGATAACGAAATATGCGGGATTTTCTACTCATAGCACCTCTATACGGCAGAAGCGGCTGGGACCTTAAGCTTGGAACGAACTGACAGAGAAGCGCTCGGGCGAAAGCCAGGAACGGCCAACCACCATTCAACAAGGCTCGACATCCGCCTCATCGACTTCCACGGCCACCGATCGCATAATCAGTTCCAGAGAAAGGACGACTCGAAATTTATCTTTTCTGCGGACCAGGATGCCCTGCGAACCGGCCAGAGGACCGTGTTTCACTCTCACACGACGCCCCACCGTCAGATAAGGATGTGGCTCCGCGCGGACCCCGCTTCTCAACCCATTCATCAGGGCTTCCATCTCGCCCTGCGGCAGCGGCAACGGACGGCCGTTAAAGCTCACAAATCGCACCACGCTCGCCAATTGCAGAACCTGCAACCGGTCCTGGAGGGCAATGCGCACGAAGACATAACCAGGGAATAACGCCAGTTCCAGTTCTTTCCGACGGTCTTTCCAACGCCGTACCGACCGGTAGAGAGGCAGGAAGCACGAGATGCGGTGCTGCTCAATCTGCTGAACTACGCGCTTTTCGTGACGTGGACAGGTATACAGGGCGTACCAGCTACTTTGATCAGGTCGGTTCCCAAACTCTGTCCACGGGACCGTTTGCGCTGTTGTTACTTGAGCTTCCATCACAGTGCCAGATATAGCTTCGCCCCCTCACTTACAGGGAGCGAGTGAGTTAAGTCTTTTGTTATCAGTGTCAAACAGCAAAAACAACCGCCAACGTTCAAAAAGCGCCGGATATTCTTGCCCAATCGTTCAGCCGACGCCTGAGTGCCTACAGAACGTCCTGTGTGCCTGGCGCTTGCGATCTCATCCTGAAGTGGCTGAAATCCATGGCGCCAGTCTCAATTCTGCGCGGCGCCCACCAGCAACGGGCGCTCGCGAACCGCATTCAAGATGCCTGCTTCGGAACTCTCGACCGGCTTGGTTCGAATGTCGATGGAAGCCCAGTAATAGGTCCCACGGTTTTGCTCCGGCGCAAGCGCCAGAATTTTCATTTGGGGATACCTTCCCAGCAGAAAACCACACTGCCCCACGCGCTTCTCCGGTTCATCCATCGCCAGAATAAGCACGTCGGGCTGTACTTGTTCCACTGCCTCGACGAGTTGGTCCTCGTCCGCCACCTCGCCAACAATTTCGATGTCAGGTTGGTCGGAAATGGTAGCCATGACGAGTTCCCGCATCAGGCGGGGCCGATTTGCAACCAGCACGCGGACTCGTTTCACATAAGTTCTCCGAGGCTAACGCCAAGACAAGAATATCGTCCGAATGGCTGCGATCCGCAAGGTTCAAAAGTGATCTACTCCGTTCAGCACCCCAGTACCAATGAGTACCGGTACCTACGGGGTACCAACGGGGCCCGGTACAGCTATGAATTCCTCGCCCCTCCCAGGAATCATGCTCTGGGTGAAGACATCGGGCTTGTTGCCAGAAACAGCACCTAAAGTTGTCTCTAAATTGACAATGATTCTGCAAAACCTCGCCGGCGTTGTTTACTGCTGCCAGTGGCTGTCTGACTACTCGCCAAACCGTAAGTACCTTCAAGAAAATGACAGATATTTGACAATCACGCGACAAATGCTCTTCGCCAGAGCTCTAGCTTGGTATTGCAGCCCCAATGCGATTGGGCATCACGAAATCGTGGTAGGATTGTCGCTTTACAACGTTTGTTCGCCGCCGATTTTTGATTGTTTTGGCCACTTCGTCGAGTCGTTGCGCAACTTTTCTTTCAGCACCGGGGTTTGACAATAAAAACCATCGGTAAGGTGTCGATGAGCTGATACAAATGCTGGAGATCTAAAGAATTACGGATGCGTTTTCCAGGCCGGCAGCTAGAATGAACTTAGAGAGGTACATCCGAGACTAGAAGAAAAATTTGGGCCCGTCGGCTCGACGGCGGGCGATTGGGCTGGGGAGTGACAGGGGGCACTTACCCACGTCCGCGACTTTCATGCGCCATCACGCTGTTCAACGGAGTATTCGATGGAGCCGAAACCCATTGCTACAGTTTTCCTACTGGCTGAAAATCGGTTGCTGCGCGAAGCGCTGATACGGATCTTAGCCAAGAAAAGTGATATCCGCGTGGTTGGGGCTGCTCCCTATTCTCCAGCCGCGCAGGAAAGAATAATCGCCGCCGTCCCCAGCATTGTTCTCCTGGATTCGATCGACCTGGTTTTTTCCGAGGCGAGACTCGTTTCCGCTCTCCACTCTGCGATTCCGGGGGTGCGGGTCGTGATGGTGGACATGGAGCTGGATCAGGGCACATTTTTGAGGGCGGTGCGCGCGGGCGTGGTCGGATACGTCTTAAAAGATGCTTCGGCCGTCGAGCTGGGGGCCACGATCAGCGCGGTTGCCGAAGGAACGGCAGTGTGTCCCCCGGTTCTGTCCATGGCTCTGTTCCGTTATGTGGCGCAGCATCGCAAATCCCCGGGAGACGCATGCCGAATGTTGAGCCGGCGAGAGCACGAACTGATGGCACTGCTGCGGCAACGGCTCACCAACAAGGAGATCGCGGCGCGGTTGAACCTGTCAGAACAGACAGTGAAAAACCACGTTCATCGCATGCTGCGAAAGGTCGGAGCGCCTGACCGTTTTGCGGTCGTCGAGCGCTACGAGTTGGAACGCCTGGATCAAGGTGTGGCCTAGAGAATTCGCACGGCGAGCCCTTGACCCAAACCCGCTCGGAATCTTCACCCAACTTTCCGCTTTACGGACAGAAGCCAAAGGGCACCCTTCGCCGGGTGCCCTAAGTGATTGAAAAGATGGTGCGCCCTGAGAGATTCGAACTCCCGACCTTCTGGTTCGTAGCCCTTTTTGCGCTACACGCCACACAAAACCAGTCTGTAAGTATATGAAAATATTGGAAGGGAAGCGGCGAAACTGTCGCTGGTTTTGGTCTGGATTGGGTCAAGTACCCGCATAGTGCGAGCATAGCTAATCCTTGATCGTGACCTTGGGAATATTCTTGGCGGGAGCACCGCAGACGGGACACTTCGCATTGAACGCTCTCACAAATGCTCCCTGTTCAACGATAAGGGCTGCCATTGAATCAGTTCTTGAAGGGAGTACAGCCCAGCTCACTTCGTTGGGGTGACCAGTTCTGCATTCAAACGTAGCCGTGATAATCACTATTTTTTCTCTCCTCTCCCCATGTGCAGCGCCGTCTAAGCCCCCAGCTTGGCCAGGGCTAGTACGTAAGCTATGGGCCGATAAGTTCCAACACCGGGTCTCACAGCAACCCCAAGCCTCATCAGATATGGACATCGGTCGCAGCGGTAATGCCTTTCTCACGACGTGCGAATCGTCACTGGAGTCTGAAGCATGGATACATGGATTGTGCCGGGGCTATGTACTGGGACTTTCTGACGGTATGCAAATGATGACTCCGGCTCTAATGTGCCGTTCATACTGGACGAAGCCAAGCGGAAGCGTGCCGCGGAATAAAGCCTAACGCCGAACCCTTGGGCCGTCCCGATCGTGGGCAACGGCCCTTTCTGTTTGCCCGGATCACTTGCCCAGCAAAAGCGGGTCGGTTGGATCCTTGCGTTGTGGTTCACACCCAAAGTGTTTTTCCTGGGGATCAGCCGCTCGTGATAGGGATGTGGAATACTGTGGCCGTGACTACAAATTTCCGCAGATTCTTTGCGTTTCTTTCTGCGTGTGGTATTGCCGTGAATACCGTCGCTTACGTCGAGAGCTTTTCTCTATCGCCAGCCGACGCCATGTTCCGATGGTGGATAGTGCTTGTTCCTGGATGGATCGCGCTCCTTGCCCCGATTTACGTTCTTGAGTATCCCGCTTCGAGAGGACCGAGCTTCGCATTGTATGGCTTTGCGCGGGGCATGCCGGTTTGGGTTGCTCCGTGCGTGTGGCTGCTTTCACTGATCGCTGCCGCACACCTTGCTTGGCTTGCGGTGCACGCTGGCTGGGGAGTCCCCGAAATCCGAGATGGGCAATATGTACTTACGAGCAATGGGCGAACCCTAGAGGTACTCACACAAACAGAGTACGTCAAACTCAGGGCAGCCGGAGCAAGAATGGGTGCGACCGCGATGATCGATGCCTATTTCATACCCATGACGTATTGGTGGTTTCGACGAAACCAAGCGTGTGCCTCACCTTGTTCGCCGATAAAATGAAATCAAAAAGACGTGCAACCAAGCGAATGTAAAAAAACCAATCCGCTAAACTCTCTGGCCGTCCCGATTCGTGGACGGCCTTTCTTTTTGCCCGTGAATGAGGGGGTTTTGATCGGTTCAAGTTTTAGAAAAGCTGTATAGCTTTCAGGAGTGTAACTCGGCGTTGTCAGTGTTATGTTTCGGTTTTATTGCAATGGAGTCAGCATAAAAGGTGGGTTGAACGTACTTAGCTCAGAGAGAATGACTATTGACACGCTCCTAATAAGAATTTATTATGACCCTTGGAGGATCACAAAACCGGACGCCCACTAGGAAACGGGTAACGCCGTCGCGTCGGACAAACCGCGTGCTCTACCGGGGCCGTGGGTCGCAGTCTGGGGAATGGCGGCCACGCCGACGCCCTTGTGTGGCAAGCCATGATGGTAAGCCAACCGTGCCAGCAGTGTTAGGGCGCGCAGGCTAAGAGTGTGGCTGCGGATCGTCCGGCATCCTTCAACAATCCCGACGCCTGCACATATATTTTGCCCGCAGAGCGACAGTCGCTCCCTATCCCGTCGTACCCACTCTGAAACTCAAGCGCGGGAAAACTAACATAGCCCGCATAGTCCGGGGAAAATCCAAGGGAGCCTGAACATCGGCTCCCTTTTAACTTGTTTGTTTTCAGTAGGAAGATGGTGCGCCCTGAGAGATTCGAACTCCCGACCTTCTGGTTCGTAGCCAGACGCTCTATCCAACTGAGCTAAGGGCGCGGATCTTACGCGGAGGGAAAAACTCCATCCCGATTATAGCGGAAGTTTCTCATCGCTGAAAATAGCGTTCTCCCAATTCGGCGCACGTGGTTACAGAGCCAATGCATCTTCTCTGGTTGCGTGGGGCCGAAGTAATTCTTTCTCGCTGTGGGCAATTCCTACAGAGTCAAAAGTCTCCACGACCTGTGTTTTGAATGGTTTGTGGACGGCATGCCAGATGCTTATACATTGCCCAGACGAAGTGGCGCGCAACGGGGCGCTCCGGAGAATAACTTCGGCCAGAGGTTTTCTTGGGCGCCCCGATTGCATTCCCGCACAGCCCTCCCCGGCTTTGCCAAAGTATCAATTTGCAGCCTTCCCCAGCAGCCTTCCCCCATTTGTTAAGCCAGGGCCAGCGGTTCGCCCACATCAATGCCAGCTTGGCGCAACAGGCGCGCGACGGCCTCCCTCTTCAGCCGCGAGGCATCGAACTTCACCTTCACCGTGCGATCCTTCTCATTGAATAAAACCTGCAACACTCCGTAGACCTCGCGCATCCCGTCGATGGCCCGCAATTCACTTTCGCCGGGGTTTGTGCCGTAGGGGAAGACAACGTCCAAATATGTCATCGCTAAACAACCTTTCGCTATGATGAAGTTGCCTTGAAACCGGCTTCGGGTTTCGGCTTTCGGGCGTCGGCAAATGACTCGCTGACCGCTGCCGGAGCGGAACGTTGCCGGGCTGAATCCAATATAGTGTACCGGCAATCAAAAGTGCACGCCTCGGGAGCGGATTTTGGTTTTGCTGAAGCTCGATTACCGACACCCGAAGCCCCGCGCACCGCAACCGATAACAGCGCAGAGATGACGCCAACCAACCCCACCGCTCCCGGCCCCGCCCCAGTTCTGGAAAAAGATCCTGTGTGCGGCATGAAGGTGAATCCCGCGACGGCGAAAAATTCGCTTGAGCACGGCGGCAAGAAATTCTACTTTTGCTGCTCAGGCTGCGCGGAAAAATTCAAGGCCGATCCCGCAGGCTATCTGAACAAGCCGGCAGCTCCGAAATCTGAATTGGTCCTACTGGGGATGCCGTCCGCTCCGAAAGCCGCGCCGCATCGCTCGGCGCTGACGCAACTGCAGTCAACCCCAAAACCGGACTCGTCGCCTACCGCAGGGCCAGCCTACGTCTGCCCGATGTGTCCGGAAGTACGCGAGAAGCAGCCGGGAGCGTGCCCTTCCTGCGGCATGGCGCTGGAACCCGAATTCCCGCTGCCGGCGAAACGCGAGTACGTCTGCCCCATGCATCCGCAAATCGTGCGCTCTGAACCCGGCTCCTGCCCCATCTGCGGCATGGCGCTCGAGCCGCGCACCATCACCGCGTCCGAAGAAGAAAACCCCGAACTGCGCGACATGACCAGAAGATTCTGGGTTAGCGCAGTACTGACCGCTCCGTTAGTGTTCGTTTCGATGTTCGAGATGATCCCGGGCCTGGGAGTGCGGCCCACTTCGGAAACTGGATGGCTGCCCTTGATCGAGCTCGCCTTGGCCACGCCGGTTGTGCTCTGGGGCGGGCTGCCTTTTTTTCAGCGCTTCTGGACTTCGCTGGTCAACCGCAGCCCTAATATGTTCTCGCTGATCGGCCTCGGCACGGGCGTGGCCTACGTCTATAGTGTCGTCGCAACGCTCGCTCCGCAGTTTTTTCCCGCATCGCTGCGCGGCATGTCGGGTTACCCCGACGTCTACTTCGAAGCGGCGGCCGCGATTACCACGCTCGTCCTTCTGGGACAAGTAATGGAACTCCGCGCCCGCAGCCGCACCAGCGCCGCCATTCGCGCCCTGCTCGATCTCAGCCCTAAAACCGCGCGTCTGCTTGTTAGTGAAGTAGCAGGCGAGATTACAGAAAAAGACGTCCCCCTCGAACAAGTGCGTCCCGGCGACCGCCTGCGCGTCCGCCCCGGAGAAAAAATTCCAGTCGATGGCGTCGTGCTCGAAGGCAGCAGTTCCGTGGACGAGTCCATGGTCACCGGCGAATCCATGCCCGTGGAAAAAACTGCCGGCAGCAAAGTGGTCGGAGCCACCATCAACGGCACCGGCTCGTTCGTGATGCGCGCGGAGCGCGTCGGTTCCGAAACGCTGCTGGCACGCATCGTGCAAATGGTCAGCCAGGCGCAGCGCAGCCGCGCTCCCATCCAGAGGCTCGCCGACCGCGTGGCGGCGTGGTTCGTGCCTGTGGTCGTAGGCGTCGCGTCGGTCACTTTCATCGTTTGGTTTCTGTTCGGCCCGCAGCCGCGGCTCGCACACGCGCTGGTGAACGCGGTGGCCGTGCTCATCATCGCGTGCCCCTGTGCCCTCGGACTAGCCACTCCGATGGCGATCATGGTTGGCGTAGGCCGCGGCGCCCGCGCCGGCGTGCTGATCAAGAATGCCGAGGCACTCGAGATCCTCGAAAAAGTAGACACGCTCGTCGTCGACAAAACCGGAACGCTGACCGAAGGCAAGCCGAAACTTGTTGGAACCTCCGTGCCACAGCCGGGAGATGGTCGCGAAATTCTGCACCTCGCCGCCAGCCTGGAGCGCGCTAGCGAGCATCCCTTGGCCGCAGCGATTGTCGACGCCGCCAAAGCGGAACACTTACAGCTGTCGGAGCCGTCCCAATTCATCCAGGCGCCGGGGAAGGGAATTCGCGGCATTGTGGACGGGCGCCGAGTGGCCGTTGGGAACTGGGCCTTGATGTCGGAGACCGGAGCTCTTAACAGCACGGGTGGGTCAATTCTGAAGTTGAATCCTAAAGATGCGACCGAACTCTTCGTCGCTCTCGATGGCAAGTATGCAGGGTGTTTAGAGGTTGCCGATCCGATCAAGGCCTCGGCTTCCGCTGCCGTGCGCGGAATCAAGAATCAGGGTCTCCGTATTGTGATGCTCACTGGAGACAACCGGCAGGTCGCGGCTGCGACCGCGAAACTCCTCGGCATCGACGAATTCGAAGCCGAAGTCCTACCCGAAGGAAAACTAGATGTCATCCGCAAATTGCAAAAACAGGGAAGAGTCGTGGCCATGGCCGGCGATGGCATCAACGACGCTCCCGCACTCGCGCAAGCTGACGTCGGCATCGCCATGGGCACCGGCACCGACATCGCAATGGAGAGCGGCGGAGTCACGCTGGTGAAGGGCGATCTCGACGGTATCCTGCGCGCCCGCAAGTTGAGCCAGGCCACCATGCGCAACATCCGGCAAAATCTTTTCTTCGCGTTCGTCTACAACGCCGTCGGAGTTCCCATCGCGGCCGGAGTGCTCTATCCATTCTTCGGTTGGTTGCTCAGCCCGATTCTCGCCGCCGCCGCCATGAGCTTCAGCTCCGTCTCAGTAATCACCAACGCGCTGCGCCTGCGAAAAACGCCGCTGTAGGTGCGCAACTGCGCTCTTGATTTAATGTAGGACGGACACTCTTGTGCGTCGCTTTTGACTTTTCTTTTGAAACCGCGTCGACTGGAGCAGCCTTTCGCAGCTATGCAAGGTCGGAATCAAGGCGCCGACGGATGAGCGCGTCCGTCCTACATGTGTCCGTCCACACGACTTAGGGTTGGGCGCACGCGTGCTTGGTGATGACTGGGTGGCCGCTGCTCTCCTGCACCACCGTCGCACAAATGCCGGGCTGATACTCGCTCCCCGACCACTCGTAGATAATTGTTTCAGCCTCGGAATCGCTGACCTGAAGCTTCCCGCTGAGTGCCGGCATGCTCTGCTTGAAGCCTTTCAACGGATGCAAAGACGCCAGATTTTCCTTGAGCGCGAGCCGGTAAGTTTGTCCCGTCTTTAAGTAGACGTAAGTGGCACAGTTGCCACGCGAACAATGGCAGGCATCCTCAACCGTCTCAATAATCCCCACATTTCTGCCGCCGGAATTGCGCAGGGTTTGGATCGTCGGGGCCTGAGCCGATCGAGGCGCCCCCGCTGGTTTCTGATCCGCACCTGCGGCCGTCCCCTTCACTTCACACACGGAGTCACGGGCCAGCATTGCGCTTAACTCAGCATCCAGATCCGGCGGCTTGGAAGACGGCGACTGCGCAAGGCAGGCCGCCGCGCCGACAACCGTCACGAAGAAAATGAGGGCCCCATGCCGAAGGATGGTCAGTTGCAAACTGGCTCCTCGGGACACGGAACATATTGGAACACTCCGCACGCAGCACTAGGAAAGACGATGTCGAAATAATTCCAGCGCTTGGCAGTCAGCCGGCCATTCTCGCTCACCTCGACGTTCGTAAACGGAAAGTCAGTCTTCGACAGGTCGCGCAGGATCGGCAGAATGCTCATGCTCGCATCCAGCTGGGGCCCACCGGGTTTTTCCTGCTTGATCGGGTAGACAACGCCTCCCTGAAAAGAGCCGTCCGCGCCAAGATCCACTTCCAGAATGAGCGATACGCCATTCTCTCCCTTCAAGTTGAACGATCCATAAGTTGCGAAGTTGCCCAGCGAGTAGGCGATCAGTTTGCCGCAATACACTTCCATCCCGCGCACCACGTGCGGACCACTTCCGAGGACCAACTGCGCGCCCACATCAATCATGGCGTGAGCAAATCGCCGCAAGTCGCCGCGGTCCTCGCCCAGAAACGTTTCATCTCCCAGCAGCAGATGCTGGTGAGTCATGCCCTCGGCACCGCCATGAAACGACACAATCACAATGTCAGCCTCAGTTCTTACCTGGCGCACGGTTGCAATCGCATCATCCAGGTCCAACAGGTTGTAAGTTCCCGGGTAGGTGGCAAAGGAGATCAGCGCCACCCTCTCGGCCTTCACCGTCAGCTTCGCAACGTCGCCGATCTCGCCGGAATGCAAAATCCCGAGCGAGTCGAGAACCGCGCGGGAACTGGCCCGGCCTGCCAGACCGAAATCGAGCGCGTGGTTATTCGCCAGCCCCATCACCGTAAAACCCGCCGATTTCAAATAAATTCCATACCTCGTTGGAACTCGAAACGCATAGCAGGTTCCAATCTTCCTGCCGCATTTCTTGGTCTTGCCCCCGTCCACCAGCGGTCCCTCGAGATTGCCAAACACAATGTCTCCCCGCTGTAATAGTGGAGTCACCTCGCGCAACAGATCGGCTCCATCATTCGGAGGAAGTCCAGAGTCGTCGGGGAAACTCGAACCCAACATTACATCCCCGACCGCAATGACCTTGATGAGGTTCTTATCCTGATCATTCGAGGTCGCAGGGCTGGTTTGAAACGCGCTCGCCACACGCCAATTCTTTCCGCTGTCGCTTCCATGAGCGGCGGGGATAGTCAACAACAGCATGAGGACGACCGCAGCGACTACGACTCTGTTTGTCCGAACGATGAATCCGTTTTTCCGCGGCATGAAGAGATAGGATGTCACAGCCTGCTCAGGAAGTCCGTGATCTCCGGTTCCGTCCAGTCCACCGCGCCGATGAACTTGCGCCGCATCACCCCGTTGCGATCGATCACGTAGGTCTCGGGAAATTTGAAGGTGCCGTAAAGGTTGCTGGTTTTCTGGTCGGGATCGCGCACCGTCACCAAATTCACGCCGTGATCTTTCAGGAACCGCCGGTAGGCGTTTTCGTCTACATCCACGCTGATCGCAACCACCGTGATGCCCTTGGCCTTGAGCCGCTCCTGCATTACCACCAGCGACGGCGTTTCCTCGATGCAGGGCGGGCACCAGGTCGCCCAGAAATTCAGCACTACCACCTGCCCGCGAAACTGGTTCAACGTGACTTTGCGGTCGTCGTCCTGCACCGTGAACTCGGGAGCACTGGAACCGATGTGAAGCGGGCGCGAGCCGCTGTAGCAGGCCGTAAGCCCCAACAACAGAACGCCGCACATGATCGCCCGAAGAAGCGGAATCAAGCAGTACCAACCAGGGATGTGTCGCACACAGCTATAATAATAGATTCCACCTATGAGGGCGGCGGAAACCATCACGGGGCAAACGGGAAACGAGGCGCCCATTGTGTCCGTTATTATTCCCGCGCGCAACGAAGAGGCCAGCCTGGGCACATGCCTGGAATCGCTCGTCGCGCAAACCGGGGTGGATTTCGAGATCATCGTGGTCGATGACCATTCCACCGACCGCACACGAGAAATCGCCGGGTCGTTTCCGAAGGTGAGAGTGATCGAAGCCGCTCCTCTGCCCAGCGGCTGGACTGGCAAGAACAACGCTGTTGCCACCGGTGCGCGCCAGGCCCGAGGCCAATGGCTCCTGTTCACCGACGCGGATACGGTTCACGCGCTGGGATCGCTCGCTCGTGCATTGTCAGAAGCCGAACAAAACAATGTGGAGATGCTCTCTTACTCGCCCGAGCAGATCGCCATCACTTTCTGGGAGATTGCGACTCTCCCCGTCATCTTCGCGGAACTGGCGCGGCAATATCCGCCCTCGAAAGTCAGCGATCCGAGTTCTCCGGTTGCCGCCGCGAATGGCCAATACATACTTGTCCGCCGCGATACCTACGACGCAGTCGGCGGGCACGCGGCGGTCGCGGGAGACATCCTCGAAGATGTTGCGCTCGCTCGCGCGGTGAAAGCTTCAGGCCGGAAGATTCGTTTCCGCTACGCCGCCGATGCCGTGCGCACCCGCATGTACCGCAACTTCGCGCAACTTCGCGAAGGCTGGACCAAGAATTTGGCGCTACTGTTTCCCAGCGCCGGCCGGCTCGCGGTCAAAACGCTGGCTCTGTGGGCAGTCCCCTGGATCACCTTGTCTTTTGCTCTCGCAGGTCGCTGGTGGTGGAACCCGATATTCGTCGGCGGTTTCTTGTATCTCACGATGCGACTCAGGCGCGCGAACTTCGATCTGGCGATGGAGTTCCTTGGCGCCCTGTTCGGCATGCCCATGTTCGCCTACCTGTTGTTGCGCTCGAAGCAGGCGCACGCCCACGGCGGCGTCTCCTGGAAGGGTCGCACGTACTCCCACAAACCAGGCTCTGAAAAAGCCGATTCTGAAAAAGCAGCTTTACTGGCCATTGGCCACTGATCCTGGGCAACTGTTCTTATGGTCTACCTAACGGAAAGCCTACCTATTTTCAATAGCTTACAGATGAACCCTGATGAGCTGGGTGCGGTTTCGGAACGCTGTACACGGGAGCATGCAACGGACGTGCAACAGAAAAGCTAGGGACCGGGCGCGGTTCTAAAGGCTTAGAACCCGTGTAACGTCGCACACTTTGACAGTTCTGTAGTATTGTCAAATCTCCCGAGGGCTTGGAGGAATCGAACCCCATTTCCGAAGGCGCGGCCCTGCTCCTGCCAGAGTAAAACCGCTCTAACAACTTCGGCGTCTTATCCGTTAGACCACAAGTCCTGAGAGCCAATTCCCACCCTAGCATCACACGCATTCCTGATACCAGATCACGGAAGTCCACCCATTTTGGTACACGGAAGTGCAAAAACAGTCAGGCTCTTTTAGGCCGGGGTAGCTTTGACAGCAACTTCGCAATCAACAACGTCTCTGGGTGCGGGAGGAATTCGGTCAGGGTGGGTGTTATTTTCTCGTATAGCTGGCGGTTTAGCAGCTTGATAAGCAGAATAGCTTCGTCTTGGGTCAGTTCTAAAATCACAACCCCATCAGCTTCGCGCCGAATTTCTGCCGGGTCAATGGCCAGTTCGTCTCATAAGTTTTCAACCTGCGCGGGCTGCGAGGTTGGTTATTTTGGCGGGTCGGGCGGTCTTCCCAAACGTGTTCCCAGCTTCCACAGCACGCGGAGAATAATGAACGCTGGAATGCCAATGACGCTGCGATCTGCGACCGGTACGTCTGACGGCCCACCTGACGATGGTTGAAGATTGGTATTGGTCAATGAGCCTAATCGAGGTTTTGCGACAATCTGCAGTCTTTGGAGCATAATTATCGGTGCCCCCATGAAAAACCTCGCTACGGCTAACTGGATCATGGTTTCGATAATATTTTTGGGAAGCTCGATGCTTCTGATTCACTCTCTAAATCTGGACCTTCAAAAATGGAAGCGGCGAATACTTGCCGTGACAGGACTACTCGGGTTGCCATACGTGGCGATGGAGCTGTGCTGGCGTTTGTACATCGGTGTGATCCGGTCTTGGCCCACCGCTGCCTTTTATTTTGCGTGGCACTTTTTGGCCGGGTTTATTGTAGCGATGCTGCTCTCGACACTTGTTCCGAAGAAAGTCGTGCTCAGCATAGGCTCAATATCAAGCGTCGTGCTCACTCTTTATGGGATCGTCCATTACCTCCCAAGACATTTGGGCGGGGCGATTCATCTTTCGTCTCTGGGCATCGGCTTGTTCGTTGGAGCGTCGGTTTCCTCAGTCTGTCGATGGTTCAACGAAGGCGACGCAGAGAGTCAAGAAGCCTCACTCCCCGATTGATGTAACCAAGGCGATTACACTCAAGATGCCAGTTTTGCTACTCTCTTAAGTTTCAGATTCCTACCACGGAATCCGTTGCTACTTGGTAGTCACAGCCGCTTCCAACAGTTTCAAACCTTTCAACGCTTCTTCCGGCAGGGCATGTTCGTAATGGTCCTGTGTGGTCTTTTCGTCTTCGTGACCAAGCACGTTCTTGCCTGCGATGCTGTTGCCAGTGAGCTTCTTCAACACCGTGCCTAAACCACGGCGTCCCGCGTGAAACCCTTTCCACTGCAACCCGGCCTTCTCCAACGTTGGTACGATGATGCTTGACGATAGATAACCTAGTTCGCCTGCAAACAAAAACAACCCATCACGCTTTTGCAACTTCAGCAACGTCCGGACAGGTTCAATGATGGGGAGTGAGCGCACAGACTTCAAGGTCTTTGGTGCGGTTGTGAACAAACCACCAACACCTCGCGTGATTGAACGGCGAACGTGTACGAAGTTCGCGTCAATGTCACCCCACTGCAAGCCTTGAATCTCGCCACGGCGAAGGCCGAGGAAGAACGATAGAGCCATGATTAGCTGACAATCAACATGGTCAACCAACGCGGTGATGATGTTCTCAATCTCTTCCAGCGTGTATGACCCGGTGACCCCATTGGGCAACTTCGTGCCGAGCACTTTAGCATCACGGATGGGGTTGAATTCACATTGGCCAGTCGCAACGGCGTGCGCGAAGACGTTCTGACCAAGAGATTTGATGTGTTTCAACGAGTGAGGCCGCAGCGTCCTCGCCAAGCTGGTTAAAAACACACTCATGGTGGATGTGCGGTAGTTTTTTAGCAGGGTGTCCGCGAAGTGCGGCTTGAGGTGTTTTTTCCACGTTTGCAGGTAGCCTAGTTGCGTGCTGGGTTTGTGGTTCTCCAACATGAATGGCCGGTACGTGTCATCCCAAAATTTGACGATGGTGAGGTCTCCGAGGCTGGGTTGTTCTCGTACGTCGTTGACCTTTGCCATGAACTCGGTGAAGGCTTGCCCACGCTGCTTCTTCGTGGCATCCCCATCGCAGAGCTTTTTGGATTTTTGTTTGTGATCGGCGGTATAGTAGCGGACATGCCACGCGCCGTGAGCTTCGTAGAGAGAACCTTTTTGCCATGCCATGCAACGACCGTACGTTATAAGCAACAAACAAGCAACAATCGAAAGTAGCTATTTAAAACAAGCAACTTATAAGCGTTTATTATGGTCTACCTGACCCGCAAAGCCGAGTTCTCCGCGTCGCACTATTACCACAACCCCGACTTCACACCCGAGGAAAACCGCCGCATTTTCGGCAAGTGCAACAACCCCCACGGCCACGGCCACAACTACACGCTCGAAGTCACGGTCAAAGGCGAAGTCGATCCCCGCTCCGGTTTCGTGGTCGATCTCAAGCAGCTCAAAGAAGTGATGCATCGTGAAGTGCTCGACGCCATGGATCATCGCTTCCTGAACAAAGAAGTCCCCGAATTTGTGGCCCAGATTCCGACCACGGAGAATCTCGCCATCGCCATCTGGCAACGCCTCGAAACCAAACTCCAGCAGGCAAAACTGCACCGCATCCGGGTCTACGAAACCCCAGACCTGTTCGTCGATTTCTACGGAGAAGCTTGAGGATTATGAGTTTCATCAGGATTATGAGTTTCGAAATATGAAAGCCTACCTCACCCGCCGCTACCTGTTCTCCGCCTCGCACCGCCTGCACAGCGATGCCATGTCGGACGAAGAGAATCGCGCCACCTACGGCAAATGCAACAACCCGCACGGTCACGGCCACAACTACCGCCTGGAAGTCACGGTCAGCGGACCGGTCGACGACCGCACCGGCATGGTCTGCAATCTGGTCGATCTCGACGGCTTTGTCGAAAGGGAAGTGCTCTCCCGCTACGACCTGGAGAATCTGAATATGCTGCAGGAATTCGCCAAAAACGTGCCTACCACCGAAAATCTATGCGTGGAGATCTTCGAAATATTGCAGCGAGGCTTCCACCAGGCGCATCTGGAAAGAGTGAGAATCGAAGAAACTATGATGAATGCTTTCGAATACTCCGGCACGGCCGAACTGCGGAAATAGCAGCAGGGAAGCGGCCGGCGACAGATTTTAAAAACGAGACTGAAGCACCAGGTTCCAACCCGCTAAGACCACAACACCGGGACCCAAATAAAATGACTAAGCCAATCACCGAACCCGCCACCCTGACCAGCGCCAGCTACGAAGAACTGGTGCGCGAAACCCTCGTTCGCCTGGGGGAAGACCCCGAGCGCGAAGGCCTTGCCAGCACCCCCGAACGCGTTCACAAGGCCATGACGTTCCTCACGAAGGGCTATCACGAAGATCCCGAGGCCATGCTCAAAGGCGCACTGTTTACGGTGACTTACGACGAAATGGTGATTGTGAAAGACGTTGAAGTGTTCAGCCTCTGCGAACACCACCTGCTGCCGTTTTTCGGGAAAGTGCACGTAGCCTACGTTCCGAACGGCCGAGTGATCGGCCTGAGCAAGATTCCGCGCCTGATCGAGATTTTTTCCCGCCGCCTCCAGATTCAGGAGCGCCTTACAACGCAGATCGCAGAGACCATCCAGAAAGTGATCGAGCCCCAAGGCGTCGGCGTGGTCATCGAGGCCAGGCACCTGTGCATGATGATGCGCGGTGTCGAAAAGCAGCATTCCGCCGCAGTCACGTCGTCCATGCTCGGCTGCTTCCGCAGCGAAGAAGAAACCCGCTCGGAATTCCTGTCCCTGATCCGCCAGCGCCCCAACGGAACCTAGTCCCAACCCTCTTTCCTTTGTCTTGCTGAGCGGGGACTTGTCTTTCGCGAAGCAAAAGGCAAGTCGTCTCGAAGGACCCCTTGCAGCGCAACTCTCTCCGCGGTTCGTCCAGGGATTCTCGCGGTGCTTTCAGTTGCGTCACCACCAACACCTGCTCACCTTTTCAACGCCCACGAGTCCGATTAGAATTGCAGCCGCAAATTCAATTCAGAGGAACACCCATGAAGATGGCATCACTCGCAGCCACAATCGTCCTGGCCGCCGGAATTCTCGCACCATCCGCCCGCGCGCAGGATGCAATGAAAAAAGACGCCGTCAAGCCCGCCGATAGTCCGTCGAAAGTTGTGCTCGATTCCTGGAACGACATTGGCCGCAAGCTGATCGCCATGGCCGAAGATTTTCCGGAAGACAAATACGACTTCAAACCCACTCCCGCCCAGCGTAGTTTCGCCGAACAACTTCTGCACGGCGCTGGAGCCCTCTACTTCTTCACTGCTCCCGTGCTCGGGCAGAAGCCTCCCGAGGGAGACCCCAAACGCGACCAGTACAAGACCAAAGCCGATGTGGTCGCCTTCGTCAAGAAATCCTTCGCCGACGGCGCGGCCGCGATCCAGGCCAAGGGCGACAAGGGAATGTCCGAACTCGTCGTCGATCCCTTCGCTCACCAACAGGTCCGAATCGGCGATCTAGCCTATGGCTTCATTGAGCATTCAGGCGAACACTACGGTCAACTCGTCGTCTACTACCGCCTGGCCGGACTGGTCCCGCCCGAATCGCGCCCGAAGAAATAGTAGGACGGACACCTTTGTCCGTCGCTTTTGACCTTGATGTCGATGATGCCCGCTGCTGATGATGATGGGTACCCCACCCTTGTTTCGCGCTCGCCGCGAAAGAGGGTGGGGAACTTGACCCTGATGACCGCGCGAGAAGTTCGGAATCGTCACCCCAAGATAAAACTACGAATACGCGTACGGCGACCGACGAGCCCGCTCCGGAAATAATTTAATCATCACCATTCCCGCCACGAATCCGCCCACGTGCGCCCAAACCGCCACGCCGCCCATATTCTGTCGGTGTACCGCCAGGGCCGTCGCGGTTCCGCTTAGCAGATTCAGTACGAACCAGTAGCCCAGAATAATCCAGGCCGGGAGCCAAATCACGACAATCAGCAACTCAAAAATCCAGGTCAGCACGCGGGCCCGAGGATATAGAACAAAATACGCTCCCATTACGCCCGCAATCGCACCACTCGCCCCAACCGTGGGTATATTCGAGTGGAGATAGAACGCTGCCTGCGTGCTCATGGCAACGAGTCCCGCTAGCAAATAAAACGCTAGATACTTGAAGTGTCCGAGATAGTCCTCCACGTTGTCGCCAAAAATATAGAGCCCCCACATGTTAAGAAGCACGTGAGTCCAGCTTCCGTGCAGAAACATGGACGTGAAGAAGGGAAGCACAACCTGTGGCACCGAGTAGCGATGCGACCCCGCCAGAAACGCCGCAAGGTGCGCCGGCACCTCGCCAAACTGCATGGCCAACAGCTCCGAGCTCCGCCGATCCAGGGTCGCCTGAAATAAATAAATAAGAATATTCAGCACAATCAGGAACCAGGTTACATACGGCGTGCTGTAGCTCGGCTGGTCGTCTTTGAGAGGAAGCATAGGGAATCTGGTAGTTTGGTAATTGGGGAATTGTGAGCTTGAAAACCAGCGCCATCACGGTCAGGTTTCCAGCCACAAATTACCCGGCTACCAAATTACCAAATCCGATGAACGGCGTCCTGATTATCGACAAACCCGGCGGCCTCACCTCGCATGATGTGGTCAACCGCGTGCGCCGCATCCTGCACGAGCGCTCGGTCGGCCACCTGGGGACGCTCGATCCTCTCGCCACCGGCGTTCTCCCGCTCGTCATCGGCAATCTCACCCGGCTGGCGCAGTTCTACACCGCCTCGGAGAAATCGTACGTGGGCGTGATTCGCTTCGGCTTTGCCACTGATACTTACGATGCAGAAGGCGAACCCGCCGCTCCCGCGCAGTCCGTCACGCTGAATTTCGATCAAGTCGTGACCCTCGCCGCCGACTTCCACGGCATAATCGAGCAGATGCCCCCGCCATTTTCCGCCAAGAAGATTCATGGCGTCCCTGCCTACAAACTGGCGCGCAAGCACAAGGAAGTCATACTGCGGCCGGTGCAGGTCGAGATCAAGGAATTTGAAATCCTCGGCGTCGAAGGCGACCGCGCCCGCTTTCGCGCCCACGTCGCCTCGGGCACCTACATGCGCTCCGTAGCTCATGAAATGGGACAGAAACTCGGCTGCGGCGCGCATCTGGAATCCCTGCGCCGTACCTCCGTCGCGGAATTCTCCATCGCAGACGCTCACATGCTCGAAGAACTGGAAGCAGCCGGAACCATCCCGCACTCCCTGGAAGACCTTTTCGTTCACCCCCGCATGCTGCTGCCGCAATTCCCCTGCGTCACCGCCGACGAAGCCAACACCGTCCGCATTCGCGCCGGACGCCCCGTCAACCTGCCCGAACTGTCGCGCGCCCGTCAGGTGAAAGTCTTCGCCGGCCAGAGAAATCTCATCGCCATTGCCACCCGCGTAGCCGGCACGCTATTTCACCCCAAGATCGTTCTGGCTGCCGACTAGACTTTGTTCCTGCGGTTGCTTCCGGGAATTAGCTTTGCTTCAGCGATCCCGCAACTCGCCTAAAGTTTCAACTCCCGGCGCCGATGGCTAGACATTAGCCAACTCTCACCTCCGCCGCAAACAGAACCGCACAAACTGACCCCTAACCCCTTACCCCGGTTTCCCCACCCTTGACGCTTCCCACCCTCGCCCCGTACCTTGAAACGCGACCCATGAAACTCTCCGTCGTAATGCCCGTCTACAACGAGCAGGCCACCGTCCGCGAAGTAGTAGCCCGGGTCCTGGCCGTCCCATTCGACCTCGAACTGATCTGCGTCGACGACGGTTCCCGCGACGGCTCTCGCGAAATCCTCGCCGAACTCGCCGCCGCCCATCCTCAGATCCGCGTCTCCCTGCAGCCCAAGAATACCGGCAAAGGCGCAGCCCTGCGTCTCGGCATCCAGCAAGCCACCGGAGACTTCGTCCTCATCCAGGACGCCGACCTCGAATACGATCCCGCCGACTATCCCGCGCTGCTCGGACCGCTCGTCCAGGGCAAAGCCGACGTTGTCTACGGCTCCCGCTTCCTCGGCAGTGGCCCGCACCGCGTTCTTTATTACTGGCATTCGGTAGGGAACTGGCTCCTGACGATTCTCTCCAACGCCCTCACCAACATGAACATGACCGACATGGAAACCTGCTACAAAGTCTTCCGCCGCGAGATCCTGCAAGCCATCCCCATCGAAGAGGACCGCTTCGGTTTCGAACCTGAAATCACCGTAAAAATCGCCAAACGCAGCCTCCGCGTCTACGAAGTCGGCATCAGCTATTGGGGACGCACCTACGAAGAAGGCAAAAAAATCGGCTGGAAAGACGGCTTCCGCGCTCTCTGGTGCTTGTTAAAGTACACCTTGAAGGAACCGAGACAACGGAAGCTCTGAGGCCTCGTTGCAAACGTTCATTCCTTGATCTCGACCTGCACCGGCTGCAGTTGCAGGGCTTCCACATCATTGTCCCCAGCATTGCAGTTGAGCCGGTTCCTCCTCGACCTAATGTCCGATAACAGGTATTATGTAAAGTACAAGAGGTGGCCGGCGTTGTTTCGCTTCCGCCTCATCCTACCAACTCGACAGCCCCTTCCACTCCCCAAGCTACGATCCCCTCGTCCATGGTCGCGAGCCTCCCTCGATGCTGGAGCGCCAACCCAAGCAGGTATGCTTCGGTGACCTGTTGATGCCCCCGGAGCCGTGTTCCCACGACTCCTACTGCGTCCGGAACAGCAAGTGAATCGGGCCAGAACTCATGATCGGGGAGACTCAAATTGGTTTCTAGGACGCGCAATGCATTCGCCGGCGACAGCGCGTTGGGAGAAAATGCTGGATTACTCAAAATCCTTACAAACGCCGCCTGAGTGATAGGACAAGTTGCCCATCCGGACTTGGAATGCCGGGCGGCGAACCAGCGTCCCACTCTTTCGTGAAACTCGTGTTCTGGCCAGGCCAATGCAATCAGCACATTGGCGTCGAGCAGGAAAGCTGCCACCTAGATCTCGTCCTCCAGCAGCCGTTTGATTCGTGCCGAAGTAACTTTCCGGGAGTTTGGCGGCAGGACCACCGCATGGAAACCATGCACCAAGCGCGTCTGTACCGGCGCTGCCAAGCCCCGGCGCACCAACTCGGACGCAGCCTTTCCGAGCGCCACGGATCGGCTTTCGGCATAGTCTTTGAGGAGTTCAAAGACGTCATCATCAAGGCTCAAAGTGGTCCTCATGGCATTCAACGATGCCACGGTTAGCACTTGATGTAAATATCTCAACATGCGCATCACTTTACATCTAAGACATCATACGGAAGCCGCTACATTTTGTACTTCCCCATATCCTCGTCATTCAGCCCTTCCAGATACTTCCGCAGCTCATCGCTCGAGAGACGTTCGTTGGCACTGGCCGCCAATTTTGAGTTCTTGAGCACCACTTCATCCACAAAAATTGGACAATCCACCCGCAGCGCCAGCGCCAGCGCGTCCGACGGACGCGAGTCTACGCTCACCACCTCGCCGCCGCGCTCCAGCCATATCACCGCATAAAACGTGTCTTCCCGCAGTTCCGTCACCACCACGCGGTGCACCTGCGTCTCGAGGCCAGTAAGCACGTTCTTGATCAGGTCGTGCGTCATGGGACGCGGCGCGCTCACTTTCTCCATCTCCATCTGAATCGCGTGGGCCTCAAAGTGCCCCACCCAGATCGGCAGCACCTGCTCGCCGCCCACCCCCTTCAGGATCACGATCGGCATCTGCGTCACGGGGTCGAGCATTAAACCGCGAATCGTCATTTCGATTTCCATCGTGCCCTCCCGGAATATCCCACGTTATATCATCTCCCCCACCAGCGAGTTCGGAAAACTGGCCGTCACCCTGACCGAGCAATAACTCCCAACCACGGGTTGTGCGGGACAGACACTCTGGTCAGTCGCCGTTGAGGTTGCCTGTTTAGGACGGACACTCGCTTGGGCTCCGCTCAGGGCAGGCTTGTCCGTTGCTTCTGACCTTGGTTTTGACGTTGCCGTCGACTCCGCAGCCCCACCCCCCGCCACAAAATTCAAGGTCTTATTCTGCGAAGTGCGCCCAATCCACTGTCCTCGCCCCGCGTTAACTCCTTCAACCATTACTTCAACTATCGCCCCTACATATTTCTTGTAACGATCAATCTGTATCTCCCGCTGCCGGCCCATAATCACTTCCAGCCGCCGTGCCTTCTCTGCATCCGGAATCGCATCTTCCAAGCTCAGCGACGGAGTATTCGGTCGCGGCGAATATTTGAACGTAAACACGCTGTCATATCCCACCTCGTCCAACAGGCTCAACGTCTCCTCGAAGTCTGCCTCGGTCTCTCCCGGAAAGCCCACGATCATGTCCGACGTGATGCTGATGTCCCGCTTCGCCGCCTTGATCCAGGCAATGCGCTCCAGATACTGCTCGCGGTTATAAAGCCGCTGCATGGCATCTAGCATGCGCGTCGACCCGCTTTGCACCGGCAGATGCACATGGTCGCACAGCGTGGGCACCGTATCGATCGCCTCCACAATATCGCGCCCAAAGTCCCGCGGATGCGACGTGGTAAACCGCACCCGCCGGATGCCCGGCACTTCGCCCACAGCCGCCAGCAATTCCGCGAACGACTTCTTCCCTGCTGGATCTTTGTACGAATTCACGTTCTGCCCCAGCAACTGAATCTCGCTGTAGCCCAGGTCGGCCATCTGCCGCGCTTCCGCCAGCACGGACTCCGCCGTGCGGCTGCGCTCCTTGCCGCGAGTAAACGGCACCACGCAATACGAACAGAACTTGTCGCACCCTTCGATAATGGTGATATATCCGCGGTAAGGATTGGTGCGCGCGGTGAATTCGGTCTCGAAACACCCGTCAGTCTGGCGATCGTCGAGCCCGGTAATGCGCACCAGCTTCGCCGTTTCGCGCTCTCCGGTTTCAGACCGCGCCGCCTCGACCTTCTTTTTCTCAACTTGCCCAGCTTCTAGTTGCGCCAGCATCTGCGGCAGCTTCCGGTACGACGCCGACCCGCACACCAGCGAGACATGCGGCGCCCGCTCGAAGATTTTTTCGCCTTCTTGTTGCGCCACGCATCCCAGCACGCCAAACGTCTTGCCCTGCGCCTGCAGCTTCTTGTAGTCGGCCAGCCGGTAAAAGACTTTCTGTTCCGCCTTATCGCGAATCGAGCAGGTGTTGTAAAGGATCAGGTCCGCCTCTTCGACGGTCCCCACCTGCCGGTACCCTTCATGCAGCAGCGTGCCAATGACTTTTTCCGAGTCATGCACATTCATCTGGCACCCAAACGTCTCCAGATAAAACGTCTTCGCAGATTCTCGTTGAGGAACCCCAGCCATATAGGAAAGTATAGCGCTCAGCCCTCCCGCGGGACGAGTTGGGCACGATATTATCGGCTACGAAATCGATCTCGGCTCGCGTGTAGCACACGCCCTTGCGCGACAGCTCCAGCCGGTAGTGTGACCCGACACGGCAGGTGCTGCACTTCACCTGCACTCGCCAGAAGCCGCGCCCGTGGTCGATGACCACGTCGTAGCGGTCGTTTCTCCCCAAGGCTTGAGCACTGAGAAGCCCAAGCTGATGGCCCTGGAGATAGACTTCGCCTTGGCTGATTCTCCGCGCCGTTTGGTAGTGGTCCCGGCGACTGCTTGAATTTCGATCGGATCTTTTGGTTGCTGCTCGTCTCTTGAATTGTTGTTTTCTTCGCGCATGATGAAAAAAACCCAGCCGGTAAGCTGCGCCCCCTAGACTTCTCGTCCGTTCGGCCCGTTATCTTTGCCCGAAAACACGAACGGCGCAGACTGGAAGGCCTGCGCCGCTGTTATTTACTCTCTATATCCAGAATAGGAAATTTGAGAGGAAAACCGGACACGGTTTCCTGTTTTATATCTGGCATGGAATCAGTGACTTGACCCAAAAAGCTGATGCTTAGGGTCTTGGCAGTAATTTTCCACACACAAGTCAAAAGCGACGGACAAGCCCTGCCCTGGGCGGAGCCGAAGGGAGTGTCCGTCCTACATAAGTCAAGCGCCGCAAGAGCGCTCGACCTAGGCGTTATTTCTCGGCAAAGTTCTTCAGCATATCGAGCACGCCCGGCCAACCGCCGGCGTAGTCCGCCCGCGCTTCAGGCTCGGAAGCGAGGCCGCTATGAGTGACCTTCACGTGAGTACCCGACTCGGATGGAGTCAATTCCCAACGGACGACGGAGCGACTCTTTGGATCGTCGTGAAAGTTGGCGAACCACGTGTAGACCAGGAGCCGCGGAGCATCGAGCTCAAGAATCTCTCCGTTGTGCCGGGTGACGCTGCAACCGTTCCTGGGTTTCGCCACGCGCGTTTCGAGACGCCACTGGCCGCCGACGCGCAAGTCCATCTCGAACACGTCGAGTTGGGGACAGCGGCGCCGAACCGTCGCGGCATCGCAGATGGCCTTGAAGATAAGCTCCGGCGGCGCAGCAATGTCGATCTCGCTGGTGACAACGTCTTGATCGGCAGTGATAACAGCCTTGGCCATCGCGTAATCTCCGGAGGCTTCGTGTACGGGCACAACGCGGATTGATTTGGTCATGACATTTTCCCTTCGTTGACGATTTCGGTGATGGTCTCGGGGACGACATCGGGAACGATTTCGGAGAACGATCTGGGTAACGATCTCGGTAAGAGACGGAATTGGTTGGAGCATGCGGCACGATCATTTGCTTCCTTTGGGTTTGGTTGCGGCGTGGGTTTCACGCGCGTGTTCGGTTTCTACAAAGGCTTTCAGGTTAGCCAGGCTCGCGCTCCAGAAGCTGCGGTAATGTTCCAGCCACGAGTCGACGGCGCGCAGCGGTTCGGGATTGAGCTGGTAAACGCGGTTGCGTCCTTCACGATGCTCGCGGACGAGGTGCGCGCGGCGCAGCAGACGCAGGTGCTTGGAGATTGCGGGACGGGTCACGGAGAAAGCTCCGGCAATGTTTCCGGCGGGCTGGCTGCCGCGCCGAAGCATGTCGAGGACGGCGCGCCGGGTGGGATCGGCGAGCGCCTGGAACGTGGCTTCCGCATCCCGGGCTGGCGAATATGTAACCGATCGGTTTCGCATAATGCGTAACCGTACAGTTACGCGATGAAGTTGTCAAGGTTTTGTTTTAGGTTTTTTTCAGGGTTTTTTCAGGGATCTTCCAAGTCAAGGTCGAAGGCGACGGACAAGAGTGTCCGTCCTACATATTCAAAGGCAAGAGATACAGATGCCTTACTTTTTATATTGCGTGGGCTGCGGGCCTTCTTCGAGGGTTTTGCGGTCCCAGATCCAGCCATCGCGGGTGTAGCTGGCTAGTTCGAAATCCTGGGTGAGTTCGAGGGCGTCGACGGGGCAGGCGTCTTCGCAGAGGCCGCAGAACATGCAGCGGCTCAGGTCGTAGGTGAAGTTGGTGAGTTCCTTGCGGCGGGTGTTCTCGTTGCGTTCGCTGGAGACGACGATGAGATTTTCCGGACAGGCCAGCGCACACAGGTCGCAGGCAATGCACATAGTCTCGTTGGTGTCGGGGTTGACGTTGAGGCGGGGAGCGCCGCGGTAACGCTCGGCCACCTGCGGCCGTTCCAGCGGGTACTGCTCGGTATAGATTTCCTTGGGATCCTGGTAGCGAAAGGTGACCTTCAGGCCCTGAAGCAGGTCGACCAGGAAGACTTTCCGCAGCAGATTGGTCATCTCCATATCGCGGTAAGCATATCACTAAAGGGCGAACGGCTTGTAGGGCGGAGTTTGGGATGGTGTCCTAATTTCGTCAACCACGGAGGGCACGGAGGGAAACAGGGTAAAGCGGGAATCGTGGAGGCGCGAAGAATGGCCGCAGAGAACGTCAATGCCCAGGAGATCGCGGGGTCGCCTGCAGGTCGCGCATCGACTTTTTCAGTTTTGGTTTTACTTCGATTACGCCCATCATGCCGCCATCGGCGTGCTGCAGGACGTGGCAGTGATAGGGGATTTTGCCGATGATGTTGGGATCGCGAAAATCCATGCGCAACTTCACGCTGGGAAATGTCGGCGAGGTTCCGTCCCAGTAAGGCACGTCGATGGTGTCGCGGAAATAGGCTTCGAGGGTGGGGGTGCCGTCTGTCTCCAGAGTGGTTGCGCCGTCTCTCTCCAGAGTCAGGAAATGGAGCTGATGAACGTGGAACGCGTGAGACTCCAGCGAGCGATTCTCGATGACCCAGTCTTCCACGTCGCCGCTGCGAACGGTCACGTCGGGCGCGGAATTGAGATGAAACGCCTTGCGTCTTGCGCCTTCTTCAGTAATGTAAAAAACCGTGGAGGTAGCGGGATGCTGAGGGTCGACCACCTTTTCGGAGAAATAGAATCGCCGCCGGCGAACCGGCTTCGCCTGGGCAAGCTCTGAGGCGGGAGTAGACTGCGGCAGTTCGGGAAGCGTGGCCCGGGTTTGCGTTTCGTCGGCGTCGGGGGAGGCGATGATCTTGATCAGTTGACGGGGAGGATTGAAATCGTCCCCTTCGGGCACCGGCGAGAGGGTGCTCGATGAACGGGTTGTGGGATTGTCCTCATCGTTGGGAGGACTGGTGTCTACGCCTAAAGTGAGCAGTTCGGCGTCCACGTGCTGGGCGGGCGTGTCGAGGACGAATTCGGCGCGGCCGCCGGGAGGAATGGGAATGTCGGTCCTCCAGGCAATGCCGTCGTAGTGCCCCTTTCCCGGCCCGAGGGGCGCACCGTCGACCGCGACCAGGCCCAACTGGCGCCATTTGCCGTTGAAGAGAACGCCCAGATCGAGATAGGTGTCGGCACAGGCGTTGAGCACGCGCCAGAATTCGCGACGCGAAGGCCTGGTGCGGAGGATGGCCATCGGGTAGTCGGGATAAGGCACGGGGATGAAATTTACGGAGAGATCCTTGGCGGGATGCCCGGGCTCGGCATCGGGCGCGGGATTCTGATCGCGAATTACAAGGATGCGTTCGGGGAGGGATTGATTGGGTGCTTTGGTTGCTGCGTCTTTCGTTGCTTCACTTTCCTTCGTTGCCGCAGTTTCTTCCGCTGCTCCACGTTCTTTCGTTTGACGCTCTTTCGCGTGACTCTGTCTGGCTTCCCTTCCCTTCCCGGCGTCGTCTTTTGCTTCCTCAGTCTTGGTCTCCGTCGCTTCGACGATGAGCGCTCCGGAAGCTCCGCCGAGCACCTGGGACTCACTGTTGCCGTGAATGTGGGGATGGTACCAGTACAAGCCGGTGGGCTGGCTCGCGGGGATGCGGAATTGATATTCGAAGCCAGAGTCCGCGGGTTGAATCTGGGTGGTCAACGATTCGTCCTGATGGCACGCGGGCGGGATGCTGAGGCCGTGAAAATGTAGATTGGTGGAATCGGCGGTCATTTGTGCCGGGCCACAGCGAGTCGCTGCCGGGTGGGTGTGGGCTGACGGCGTGGCCATGGGCAGGTCACTCTTCGGCAGGTCGTTCTTCAATTTCAGAGTTATAAGATCGCCGGGATGAACTCGGAGAGTGGGCGACGGGTGGCCGTCGGCGTCGACGTAGCAGTAGCGGATTTGTCCCGTGGGATCGAGTGAGGTGCGAAACGACAATGCCGCGGACAGAGATCCGTGTGCACTGCGGAGCTCAGAGGGAGACGTTAGCTGAGTGCCGATGGCGGGGCGCGGGCAGGCTTGCTGATCGGAGTTTTGAGAAAACGCAAAAGAAGACGCCAAAGTAAATGCGGCAATCGTGGCTCGTCTGCGGAATTTGTGCGCGCTCACCTTCTGAACCTGCGCTTCCTGGTCGGGGACTAAAAGGTCACAAACAACGTCAAAAGCGACGGACAAGAGTGTCCGTCCTACATGGTCAACAGCGCTTAGTAAATCAGATACTTTTTGCGAACTTGCTGGAACGTTGCCAGGTCTGCTTGCCAATCCTGCGCGATGCGGCGCGGGTCTTGTCCGGCGATGAGCGCCTCGAAGGCTGGTTGATTCACCAGCAGCTCTGCCATGCGCTCGATTTTAAAATCTGCGGCGTAGAGCTTATGCAGGGCGGCAGCGAGTTCGAGGCCCAGTTCGGGCGCGTCGAGATTGTTGCGCTCGGTGAGCAGAATATTTACACCCTGACATTGTTGCCCGCTGTAGACGGCGGACGACGGCGTGAAAGTGACGGGAACGAAGCGCACTCCCGCGATCGCGCGCGCGTTTAAGTAGGTCGCCAGTTCGCGGCTCTTGATCCAGGGAGCACCGACGAGTTCAAACGGCGTATCGGTTCCCCGCCCTACGGAAATATTCGTGCCTTCGATCAGCGCGACGCCGGGGTAGAGAGCGGCTTCGGTTACGCTGCGCAAGTTGGGCGACGGATTCACCCAGCTGAGGCCGGTGGAATCGAACCAGTCGCCCCGCTGCCAGCCTTCCATGGGGACGACGGTGAGCTTCGCGTTGAGGTTGCGCTCGGCGTTGAACATTTTGGCCAGCTCGCCGATGGTCATGCCGTGACGGACGGGCACAGTCCAATAATTTGTAAAACTTTCGCGTCCGGTATCGGAAACTGGGCCTTGCACAAACGAGCCGGTGATGGGATCGGGACGGTCGAGCACGATCAATTCAATGCCGGCTTTGCCGGCGGCTTCCAGGAAATATCCCAGCGTGGTTTCGTAGGTGTAGAACCGCACACCGGCATCCTGAACGTCGAACACGATGGCGTCCAGATTCTTCATGACATCCTCGGGCGGATGGCGAGCGGCGTCGGTTGCGCCGTAGACGCTGTAGACCGGGACGCCGGTGGCGGAGTCTTTGGAATTATTGATGTCAGTGGTATCGACGGTTCCGGCGACGCCGTGTTCGGGACTGAAGATGGCGTCGAGGGAGATGCCAGGAGCTTGCGCGAGTAGGTCGATGGTGCGGTGTCCGTCGGAGTCGAGGCCGGTCTGGTTGGTGACCAGCCCGACGCGCTTTTTTCCTTCCGGCTGCTTCAAAATGTCGAAGTTGTGTGCTGCAAGAACGTCGATGCCATTCTTCACGGTGCCGTTGCGGGTACCGAGGCGGCGTCCGCCGCTTTGCGCTTCGTTGTAGCCGGTGATGCTCTGCCAGCGCAGTTTTTCTTTTTCGTCTGTCGTGAGAGGCAAGGCCGCAGCTACTTCCGTGGCTACTTTCGAGCGCAGGGCGACTGCGTTTCCTTTGCCGCGGGGATGCACGGCGTTGGTGAGCAGGATGATATAGGTCTGGGTGGTGGGATCGATCCACATCGACGTTCCGGTAAAGCCGGTGTGGCCGAAGGAACCGACGGGAAGCAGATCGCCGCGGTTGGAGGAGAACGGAGAATCGATGTCCCAGCCGAATCCGCGCAGGAGTGGAGCGGCCGGCGGGGTCTCGGGCGTGGTCATTTTTTCTACTGCCAGCGGCGAGAGAATGCCGGCGCCGCCGTTGAGCAAGGCCTGGGCAAATTTCGAGAGATCGTCGGCGGTGGAGAACAGTCCTGCATGCCCGGCGACGCCGCCCATCCGCCGTGCGGTGGGATCATGGACCACGCCACGCAGCATGTGCTCGTTCTCGTCATACTGCGTGGGGGCGATCTTCTGCCTCCATGTTGCCGGAGGGACGAAGCGCGTGTGCAGCATTTTCAGCGGCGCAAAGACATGACGGGTGGCGTATTCGTCCAACGGCTCGCCGGAAACTTTTTCGACCAGGGCGCCCAGCGTGATGAAATTAATGTCGCTGTAGACGAACGCCGAGCCGGGGGGATTCTGCAGCGTTTCCGCGAACGCCATGTGGTAGGCGGTTTCTTTTCCGTCCCAGGGCGTTTTCAAGTCGAGGTCGGGCTCGAGGCCGGAATAGTGGGTGAGGAGTTGGCGCACGGTGACGTCGTCTTTACCGTTCTGCGCAAAGTCCGGCACGTACTTCGCTACGGGATCGTTGAGGCGAACCTTTCCCTGCTCCACGAGTTGCATGACGGCCGTAGTGGTAGCGATCACTTTCGTCAGCGACGCTAGATCGAAGACGGTGTCCAAGGTCATAGGCTCGCGTTTGGGTTCGAGAGCGCGGCTGCCGTAGGCCTTGCGGTATATGACTTTGCCGTTGTGGCCGATGATGAGGACGGCGCCGGGAATATTTCCGTCGGCAATGGCCTGCTGAATGATCGCGTCCACGGCGGCGAGGCGAACTGGAGACGCGTCGGAGGAAGCGGGTGTGGCTGCGGCGGATGGTTGTCCACCCAGGCGCGGGACGGCTGCTGCGGCCGCGAACGTGGCTGGGGTAAGCAAGAACGACGCGATGATCGCCATAACGAGGATCGCGATAACAAGCACCGCCCTTGGGGTATGCGTCCTCCTCCGCGTCCGTTTGCTGCACTGCTGCTCTCTGGGCATCGTAAGGTCTCTCACCCGGCTTCGCCGCGTCCGGGATGACATGCTCGAGGCAGTCGCCCGCGGGCTGCGCGAATGAGAAAGCGAAATTGTGTTAGAGGGAAGGATGTTCTGACTCTACACAACTCTGCCAGCCGGACTCAAGAAACTCCGGTAACGGGTACCGTCTGTGCCATACTCTGTGTCATAGTCCGTGTCATAGTCTGTAACCATCGATGAGGCGGGGGCGGACAGCTTGAACTCAGGTACTCTCGGTAGCTTTGCGCCGCCGCTGTTCCCCCTCTTCGAACACCAAGACCGCACTTTTTCCTCTGCCTTCTCCATTCTCGACGAGGCCCTTGCCGATCGCGTGTCTCCCGGAGCGAGCATTGCCGTGACGCAGGGCGGGCGGCTGGTCGCGCTGAGAGCGTTTGGGCGCTCTACTTATGAGTTAGAGTCGCCACTCATAACGACTGACACGATGTTCGACTTGGCATCCGTTTCCAAAGTGGTGGCGACCACGACCGTCGCCATGATTCTCTACGAACGCGGGTTGCTGGATCTGGATGCGCCGGTGGTGGGGATCGTTCCCGAGTTTGCCGGGGCTGAGTTTGCCGGGGCGGGAGCGGGAGATGCCGATGCTCGACGGCGAGCGATTACTTTGCGCATGCTGCTGGCGCATTCGTCGGGGCTGCCGGCGTACGAGAAACTGTTCTGGAAGGCGCGCACCCGCGAGCAATTACTGCGGGCGGCCTTCACCACTCCGCTGGTGGCCGCTCCCGGCACGCGCGCCGAATATAGCGACATTGGATTCATGGTTCTGTGTGAGGCGCTGGAACGGGTGGCGGCCGAAACGCTTGACCGTTTTTGCCAGCGCGAGGTCTTCGGGCCGCTGGGCATGGCGCACACCACTTACAATCCGCCGCCGGAGGCCCGCGCTGCAATTCCGCCTACGCAGGACGATCGCACTTTTCGAAAGCGCATTATTCAGGGCGAAGTGCAGGATGAAAATGCCAGTGTGCTCGGCGGGGTCGCGGGGCAGGCGGGAGTTTTTTCTACCGCAGAGGATATTGCTCGCTTCGCGCATGCCCTGCTGGGTGGGGGAACTCCGATTCTGCGTCCCGAGACGGTCCGTCTCTTCACGCGGCGGGAAACCGCGCCGGCTGGCACTTCTCGGGCGCTGGGGTGGGATCGGCCTTCGCCGCCCTCGCAGTCCGGGAAATATTTTTCGACCCTGGCCTACGGTCACCTCGGCTATACCGGAACCTCTCTGTGGATCGACCCGGTGCGTGAACTTTCTGTAGTCTTGTTGACGAACCGGACTTGGCCCGACAGTTCGAATTGGGCGATCAAACAGGTTCGGCCAAAATTTCACGACGCGGTAGTCGAGGCCTTGGACCGAGCTGTCTGAAAGGACATTCTTGAAAGCTAAGAAAGAAAAGCAGACCGGCGACCTGCGCCGCCTGCGCACGGAGCAGTCGCATCCGGACGCCAACGATCTGGACCGCAAGTCTTCGCTCGAGATTGCCAGCCTGATCAATGCGGAAGATGCGGTGGTTGCGCTCGCGGTGCGCCGCGCCCTGCCGCAAATTGCCCGTGCTATCGATTTGGTGGCCGCTGGGTTGCGGCGCGGGGGACGGCTGATCTACGTTGGGGCCGGGACCAGCGGGCGCATTGGAGCCCTCGACGCTTCTGAGTGTCCGCCGACGTTCAATGTGGATCCGAGAACGGTGCAGTACATTATTGCGGGCGGCCCGAAAGCACTGGCGTCGGCCACAGAAGCCAGCGAAGACGACGAGGAACTGGGGCGCGTGGAGATGAAAAAACGTAAGCCAGGTAAACATGATGTCGTGATTGGCATTGCCTCCAGCGGGCGCACTCCGTTTACCGTGGCTGCGGTTGCGGCGGCGCGGCGGCGCGGCGCCAAGACCGTCGCACTCACCTGCAACCGCAACTCGCCGCTGGAGCGGGCGGCGCACTTTGCCATCGTGACCGAGGTTGGGCCCGAGGTGCTGGCCGGATCGTCGCGCATGAAGGCCGGCACGGCGCATAAGATGGTGCTGAATATGATTTCGACTGGGGCGATGACGCGGCTGGGCTACGTTTACGGCAACCTGATGGTCAATGTCTCGCCCAGGAACGAGAAGCTGACCCAGCGGGCGATTAGCATTCTGGAGCGCGCTACGGGAGCGGATTCGGAAACCGCGGGACGGACGCTGGAGGAGTCCGGGAGGCGCACTCCGGTGGCCCTGGTGATGCTGGCCACGGGCGTGAACCGCGGCCAGGCGGCCGCGGCGCTGAAAAAGGCGAAGGGGCACGTGCGGCAGGCGATTGCGGCGGCTAAACCGCTGTGAGCGGGGACGTGCCGGGTACGGGCAATCAACGGCAACCACGCGTCGAGCTGCGCTCGAGCGGACGGGCAAGAGTGCCCGTCCCCACATGAGTCGGCGCTTCCCCAGTAGGCCCTGCCCTCCCGATTAACCACACCCGCGGCCATTCCCCGCTAAAATAAAGGTTTCACCTAAGGATTCATACCTAAGGACTTCTTGCCATGGACAAACTTGTCATTCGCGGCGGAGAGCCGCTGCTGGGAACGATCCGCGTCAGCGGGGCGAAGAATGCTGCCCTTCCCTGCATGGCTGCGGCGCTGCTTACCGATGAGCCGGTGATTCTCGAAAATATTCCGCAGGTGCGCGACATCCAAACCACGCGCAACTTGCTGGCCGCGATGGGCGCTGAGGTGGAGCTCGGCTATGGACGCGCGCAGCATCGCACCACCATCCACTGCAAGACGCTGGTCGCCCCCGAGGCAAACTATGAATTGGTCAAGACCATGCGGGCTTCGACGCTGGTGCTGGGACCGCTGGTGGCGCGCTGCGGGCATGCCCGCGTTTCGCTTCCCGGCGGCTGCGCGATTGGGTCGCGGCCTATCGATCTGCATATCAAAGGACTGGAAACCCTGGGCGCAAAGATCACGCATGATCACGGCTACGTGGAGGCGCGAGCGGATCGACTCAAGGGCGCGGAAATTGTTTTTGACAAGATTACGGTTACCGGCACGGAAGACCTGCTCATGGCTGCTACGTTGGCCGAGGGCGAGACGGTGATGAAGAATTGCGCGCGCGAGCCGGAAGTCGCGGACCTTGCCGAATTGCTCAACAAGATGGGAGCGAAGATTCAGGGCGCGGGAACGTCGACCATTCGCGTGATCGGCGTAAGCAAACTGAAAGGGGCGAAGCATCGCATCATTCCCGACCGCATCGAGGCGGGCACCTTCATTATTGCGGGGGCGATGACGGGAGGCGATCTCAACGTCACGGGCTGCGATCCGGCACACCTGGGCGCGGTGCTTGCGAAGCTCAAGGAAGTGGGGGTCAAGACCAAGGCCAGCGGCGACTCCGTTCGGGTCATGGGCGACAACCCGTTTACCGCGGCCGACATGACCACCGAGGAATATCCCGGATTCCCGACCGATTGCCAGGCGCAATTCATGGCGCTGGCGACGCAGGCAGAAGGCATGTCGGTGATTACGGAGAATATTTTCGAGAATCGCTTCATGCACGCGCAGGAGCTGGTGCGCATGGGTGCGAACATCAAGATCGAAGGACGCAAAGCTGCTGTGCAGGGCAAGAGTCCGTTGAGCGCGGCGGCGGTGCTGGCGTCTGACCTGCGGGCCTCGGCATCGCTGGTGCTGGCGGCGCTGGTCGCGGATGGGGAGACCATCATCGACCGCGTTTATCACCTCGATCGCGGCTACGAAAATATCGAGGAAAAGCTGCGAGGGGTGGGCGCGGAGATTAAGCGGATTGGAGAGATGTTTCCGCGGCGGCGGGGGGCTACGGGGTAAGGGATGACGGTGCGGCAGCCAGCCACCGGACGGGTTTGGCAAAGGTCATTTCTGGAAAAGATCCTACGTCATCCCTCGAACACCCTTTTGGAATCGCTGGATCGACCATTCGCAGACCTCCGACCTAACGCTTGCAATTCAACGCCTTCAGGCCCAGGAATCTCGACGTTGCGCCCAACTCCTCTTCGATTCGCAGCAATTGGTTGTATTTGGCGATGCGGTCGGTGCGGGAGGCGGAGCCGGTTTTGATTTGGCCGGCGCCGGTAGCAACTGCGAGGTCGGCGATGAATGTGTCTTCAGTTTCGCCGGAGCGGTGCGAAATTACCGAGGTGTAGCCGTTGCGGCGGGCGAGATCGATGGCGTCCAGAGTTTCGCTGACCGTGCCGATCTGGTTGACTTTGATCAGGATCGAGTTGGCCACGTGCTTGTCGATTCCCTCTTGCAGGAATTGAATATTCGTTACGAAGATATCGTCGCCTACCAGCTGAATCTTGCCGCCGAGCTCTGTGGTTAGATTCTGCCAGCCGTCCCAGTCGTTCTCGGCGAGGCCATCTTCGAGCGATACGATGGGATAATCTTTCACCCACTTCGCCCAGAACTTCACCATCTCGTCGGAACTCTTGGTGGATTTGTCGGACTTCTTGAAGACATATTTGCCGTCCTGATAGAACTCGCTGGCGGCGGGATCGAGGGCGATGGCGATTTCTTCTCCGGGCTTGTAGCCGGCTTTGGTGATCGCCTCCAGCACAACTTCGACGGCCTCCACATTGGACTTTACCGAAGGAGCGAAACCGCCTTCGTCGCCGACGGCGGTGTTGTAGCCGCGTTTTTTCAGCACGCCCTTGAGCGTATGGAATACTTCAACTCCCCAGCGCAAAGCTTCTGAAAAGGAAGGAGCTCCGACGGGCATGACCATGAATTCCTGGAAGTCGACGTTGCTGTCGGCGTGGGCTCCGCCGTTGAGAATATTCATCATCGGAGTTGGCAGGGTGTTGGCACCCGCGCCCCCGAGATAACGGTAAACAGGAATATCCAGGCTCGCAGCCGAGGCGCGCCCGGCGGCCATGGAGACGGCGAGAATGGCATTCGCTCCTAGTCTGCCTTTGGTCTCGGTGCCATCAAGTTCGATCATTTTGTGGTCGAGGCCGCGCTGATCGAAGGCGTCCCAGTTGGCCAGGGCTTCGGCGATTTCGCCGTTGACGTTCTCGACCGCTTTGAGCACGCCTTTACCCTGGAAGCGGTTGGTATCTCCGTCACGCAGCTCGACGGCTTCGTGCTCTCCGGTAGATGCGCCGCTGGGAACGATGGCACGGCCCATGGAGCCGTCGACGAGAAACACTTCCGCTTCTACGGTAGGATTGCCGCGTGAGTCCAGAACCTCTCTGGCATGAATGGCTGCGATGTTTGACATAGGGTCGGTCGGTTTCCTTTATGAGTTTCGGGGACCCACGATTATATCGGATGGAGATGGACGCGAGGTGACGGAGGACACATGGGCTGGCGCTCCACGGCAGACCAGACTGAGATTCCTCCGCGCGCGAAGAAAGGCGCGCGCTGCCGGAATGACAAGTCTGAATCGTCCACGCGCGCATTCTGCCCTTGTCTCTGCTGGTTCCCCGCATGGTTCGCTGGTTGTATGCGGTTCCGGGGTGGACTAGAGTTAGGTGGACAATAGGGAGTTGCAGGAGGCGCGATGAAGAAACTGACGGTTCTACCTGGCATTCTGCTGCTGGCGGCGATGGCTGCAGCGCAGGCGAATCCGGCGGTGCCGGCGGGCACGGCCTTGATGGTGAAGCTCGATACGACGCTGGCAACTTTCAGTAATAAGGCTGGAGATCCCTTTCGGGGCAAGCTGAGTCAGCCGGTCATGCTGGGCGGCAAGATTATGATTCCTGCGGGCGCGACCGTGGAAGGTCGCGTGACCAAGGTGAGCGAACCGCGGCGCATTTCGGGCAAGCCGACGATCGCGATTCTGCCGGAGGCCGTGATCTTTCCCAACGGCGAGCGCTATTTTCTGGATGCGACGCTGGTTGATACAAACCTGGGCCGCGGCTCCGATGTAGATACCGAGGGCCGGTTTAAAGGATCAGGCTTCGATAAGGACGATAAGATCGAGACGGGCGCAGGTACGGCCGGGGGAATGCTGATTGGCGGGCTGGCTGGAGGCCCGCTGGGACTGGCCATTGGCGGTGCGGTGGCAGCGACGGCGACCACGGCACACTGGCTGGAAAAGCATCGGTCAGCGATTTTGCCGGCCGGGACCGAATTGACTTTGGAGTTGAATCGTCCGCTGATGGTTTCTGGAGCGGCGAGCGCCCCGGCCAGCGGTGGGCAGTAAAGTCCGGCGACCAGGTGGGCGCGCAGAAAATTGAAGACTGAAAAAGGGTGCGACTGCAAGCGCTGAAGCCCGCTATCGAATGGGACTGTACGCGGCGCTGAAGCGCCGCTCTTCCACATTACTTACCCTACTGCGTACAGCAGGTCTCCCTCGCTTAACAGTTGCAGTTCAATCCATCCTTCCAAGGGCAGGGCATCGACCGGGAGTCGGTTCTGCCAAAGGCTGAAGCGCAGGCGTAATTTGGTGGCTGCGGCAATGGGGTTTGTCGGCCTTGAGTCGCTTGCCGTCGCGCCAGTTCCGGTGGCGGGATTCGCGAGCAACCAGACCAGAGGCAACTTGAATTCAAAATTGCGCAGCAGGGCTAACTTGGCCGCGTCGTCGGGATGAGTGGACGAGGCCAGGACGCGCTCTTCGGTACCGCCTTCCACCGTCCAGCCGCGGATACGACCTTGTTGCACGGCGGCCTCAAGGCGCAGGGCGCGCCGCGGCCGGGTTTCGGAACCCGCCCAGGATTCCAGGTTAACCACGAGTTCAAAGTCGGTTTTCGGAAGATCGCCGTTGAAATCGAGACGTCCGTAGACGTAGGTTGCATCGATCCCCGCGTACACCGCGTCCAGCAGAAACTGCTTGCCGTGCATGGATCCGGCGCGATGGTCGGCGGTGTAGATTGCGGAACCCATCCATTCGAAATAGCGCACTTTGTCGCCGCTGATGCGAGGATGAATGTAGGCGGTCTGCGGAATAAACGCGGGGCGCACCTCGACACCGGTGATCGGTTGCGAGAGGTAATCGGGCGGAGTCGCGCCGAGCGCTTGATAGACGTTCGAAAGATGAGTGCGGTAGAGTTCGTCGAAATCGCGGTCGTTGGCCGAGTGATGTTCAGGACCATACCACCAGTTCCAATCGCTGCCCTCGGCGATCAGGATTTCATCAAAGGCTAGCTTACGCTGCGCTTCGGGGGCGCGGGCCGCATTCTGGGAGTAAAGGTCGCGTGCGCTTTGCAGGTAGTCCCACGCGCGATTGTCTTCGGGAGCGCCGATCCAGACGTTGAAGTTGGCGTTGATCCAGGAACCGGGGACGAGCGATGTCAGGCGGTTGAAGTTGTTATGGCGGGCGATGGCCTCGGAGATGGTGACGGCCTCCAGGCCGGGCTCGCGTTGCAGGTCGTCGTAGAAGCGGCGAAGGAATTCGCGGCCGGACTTGGGATAGTATTCCCAAGCATTTTCGCCATCGAGAATGATGGAAACGATGGCGTCGCGGCCCTGCGCCAGCACCGGTCGGGCTGCCTCTTTGATGTTGCCGATCAGGTGGCGGGCGGCGTCGGCTGGAGGCATGCCGGAATAGACGAATCCGATGAGGTCGGAAATCGTGTGATCGCGAAATACCAGGTTCATCGCCGCCGAACCGTTTTCGTAACGATGAATGTTGTAGAGCTTTTCGGCGCGGTCCGCAGGCAAGCGGCCGGTACCATCGCGGTTGAAGGATGCGCCGATGCTGCGTCCGAGGACGCCTTCGTCGGTGGCCATCCATTGGATGCCGAGGCTGTGGGCAATGGCGATCGCTTCCTCGGAGACGCTGCCTTCGGACGGCCACATGCCTTGGGGGCGGACGCCGAAAACCTGCTGGTGTAGATCGAGGCCTCGCAAAATTTGCTCGCGAGCGTCTTCGGGATGACGAAAGCGATTCTGAGGAAGCGGCAGGCCGGGCGAAGATGCGGCTCCGGCGTTGGTGTCGCAGATAAGCGGGAGAATGGGATGATAGAAGGGTGAGGTGGAGATTTCCACCGCGCCTTTTTGAGCGGCCGCAGTATGGGCTGGCAGAACCTTGCCCAGCAGTTCCCTTTCGCGAGCCATGACAAAGGTCTGGTCGTCGAGTGAATAATGATGGCCCTTGGTTACCAGCGCCGCGACGTCTTTATCTTCGAGAAAGAACTCATCAAACCAGGCGATTTGCGATAACACTTGCAGGTCGGTGAAATCCTGCGGCTGAAAATATCGTTCGGCACGCTCGGCCGAGTCGCCGTGCTCGCGGAAACGTTCCCAGAGTTCGCGGTAGCGGGGATAGCGTCCGATCAAATTGATGGGGTTGGCCTGAAAAAGATATTGCAGGGCGAAGCGGCGCTGGCCGACCGATAGATCCTTGGCCGGCTTCGCGGCCACGCTGAGGAATGGGTCCTGGGCGGTGCCGGCGACGTAGTCCTGAATCTGGACGATCAGCGACGGCACGATGTTGAAGTTCTGGTGAACGTTGGGAAACTCATCGAGCAGCTTAACCATGCCGTAATAGTCTTTCAAGGCATGGAGGCGCACCCAGGGCAGGCGATATTCGCCGGAGACCAGGTCCTTATAAAAAGGTTGGTGCTGGTGCCAGAGCAGGATGACGCGGAGGGCGGGCATGATTGGAGGAGTTAGTCTAGCATGGGGGTATCGCGGTCAGATGGTGGTTACCTGCCACTGGAAGCTGCGGAATTCGGCGAGCCTGTGGAAGTCTCGCTCGTTTCCGATACACTAAGGGCGCAGGTCCGGCGCACATCCTGCGCCCCACATGAGCCCCGAATCCAAGATCGCAGTTGCCGCGCCGCAGCTTCTCACCGACCAGGATCTCTATCTCTTCAATGAGGGCAGCCACTACCGGCTGCATGACAAGATGGGAGCGCATCTGGTCACGCAGAGGGACCAGGCCGGAGCGGTGTTCAGCGTGTGGGCGCCGAATGCGCGGTCGGTCTCGGTGGTGGGCAGCTTTAATTCCTGGAATCCGAAATCGCATCGGCTGGAGCCGCGCGGGTCTTCGGGAATCTGGGAAGGTTTTGTTGCTGGAGTGACCCAGGGCGCGCTCTACAAGTTTCACATTGAATCGCGGACTGGCGGGTACAGCGTGGATAAAGCCGATCCCGTTGGGGTTCTGCAGGAGCAGCCGCCGCGCACGGCTTCTGTGGTGTGGGACCTGTCTTATGAATGGGGCGACCGCGACTGGATGCAGAAGCGCGGCGAGCGCAACTCGCTGCGTGCGGCGCAGGCGATTTACGAGGTGCATCTGGGCTCATGGATGCGCGTGCCCGAGGAGAATAACCGTCCGCTCACTTACCGCGAGACTGCTCCGCGGCTTGCCGAATATGTGCAGCGCATGGGCTTCACGCATGTGGAATTTCTGCCGGTGATGGAACATCCGTTTTACGGCTCGTGGGGATACCAGACCACCGGCTATTTTGCGCCCACTTCGCGTTACGGAACTCCGCAGGACTTCATGTATCTGGTGGATTACCTGCATCAGCGTGGCATTGGCGTGATCCTCGACTGGGTGCCTTCGCACTTCCCTTCCGACGAGCACGGGCTGGCGTTCTTTGACGGGACGCACCTTTACGAGCACGCGGATGCCCGGCAGGGGTTCCATCCCGACTGGAAGACTTACATTTTTAATTACGGGCGCAGCGAAGTGCGCAGCTTTCTGATGTCGAGCGCCATGTTATGGCTCGACAAGTATCATGCTGACGGCCTGCGCGTGGATGCGGTTGCCTCGATGCTGTATCTGGATTATTCGCGCAAGCAGGGGGAATGGATTCCCAACAAATTCGGCGGACGCGAAAACCTGGACGCCATTGATTTTCTGCGGCGATTTAATCAGGAAGTGTATAAAGAGCATCCTGACGTGCAGACCACAGCGGAGGAATCGACCTCGTGGCCCATGGTTTCCCGGCCGGTTTATCTTGGCGGGCTCGGCTTCGGCATGAAGTGGGATATGGGCTGGATGCACGACACGCTGGAATATTTCCGCAACGATCCCATTCACCGCAAGTATCACCACAACCAGCTGACCTTCCGCATGCTGTATTCGTTCCACGAAAACTTTGTG
>Ga0209006_10000032_pt1 | contig 132049 bp, 116 predicted proteins | sample JacPin_JW_Ref_O2_FD_188567 | JGI IMG/M metagenome (GOLD analysis project Ga0209006, IMG submission 188567) | Forest soil microbial communities from Algoma, Ontario, Canada - Jack Pine, Ontario site 1_JW_Ref_O2 (SPAdes) (version 2) | ecosystem: Environmental > Terrestrial > Soil > Boreal... | reverse complement strand
GCGATTCGCGTGCAACGGGAAAGGTCTGTCCGTGCACAGAAAAAATAAGAATAAAATCTCTTGAAACGGCCGGCGTCGTTAGAGATAACGCCCAAACCGTACATGTGGATTTCAGACGATTTGACTTCCGGTAACGGCTGCCAGCTCAACCGCCAATACTTTCCCTGAACGACTGATCTGTTTGGCTGATGCGGCCAGGACCTAGCCAGGCCAGCGTTTCTGCTGGTCTAACCCTGGCAAGCGATTTTTGCTTTCGTTTTCAATGTCAGCGGGGTTCTAGCTTAGTGTTGCGTTGATCCGTTGAGATCACCCGACTAATCAGGACTTAACGTTTCTCTACCCGCCCTACAAGTGATCGCAAGGTTTTCTCAACACTTGACTGGCAGGCAGCGCCGTTGTTCAATATGTGGCGAACCCATATATGGAGAGCATAACTTCACGAGCAGACTGGAAAAGAGGCAGCGCCGAACTTCTGATTCTTTCGCTGGTCGAAGCTCGCCCTCGCCACGGTTATGAGATCAGCAAACTCATTGAACAACGCTCCGCCGGCGCGGTGCGTTTCCACGTGGCGTCGCTTTACCCCATGCTCTACCGCCTGGAACGACGCGGCTGGTTGGATGGTCGCTGGGTTGAAAAAAGCGGACAGCGCCGTCGCCGTTATTATCGTGTGACTCGCGAGGGCCGCAGAGTCCTCGCTTCGCAGCTTCGCAGCTGGCGCGAATTTGTCGCGGGCATCAAGCGCATCACGGAGGCGGAAAGTGCCTGACTGGAAACCGGAAATTGTTCGTAGGCTCGCTCCGCTGCGGCTTGCATCGACACGCGACGCCGAAATTGCCGACGAACTCGCGCAGCACCTCGAAGATCGCTACCAGGAACTCCTCGCGCGGGGTATTACCGAGCAAGAGGCGAGCCGTACGGCTATAGAAGAACTTAATGAAGAAGACTTGCTCGCGCGAGGCCTGCGGGCCGTCGAGAGGGATTTGTATCGCGAACCCGTGACGTTGGGGAGAGGCGGCACCAATTTTTTCTCCGGGATTGTTCAGGATATTCGCTACGCCCTCCGTATGTCGCGCAAGTCCCCAGGCTTCACCGCCATCGCCATACTCACTCTGGCGCTGGGCATCGGTGCGAACACCGCGATTTTCAGTTTAGTTGATGCGGTCCTGCTGCGCTCACTGCCAGTTGAGAATCCATCGCAGCTCGTATTGTTAGAGTGGACTGCGCGCCACGCCCCCAATATTCATGGACTCAGTTCCTGGGGCGATTGCCCCACCGATATGCGGCGCGGCGCCGAGAATCCAACCGGCTGTACGTTTTCCGAGCCGCTGTTTCGCGAGATAGCTGCGGCAAATATTTTTGCGGGTACCGCCGCGTTCGCCAACACCGGGCGGCTGGATTTGACGGGCAACGGTCGTGCCAGCGTGATCTATGGTCAACTCGTATCCGGCGATTTTTTCCGCACCATGGGCCTGAAAGCCGCGATAGGTCGGCTGCTGGACACGAGTGACGACACGGCTTCTGCGGCTCCCGTCACCGTGCTCAGTTACGGTTACTGGCAAAGCGCGTTTGGCGGCTCCCTCGATGTGGTTGGCCGCACCATTGAATTGAATAGCGTCCCGTTCACCATTGTGGGCGTAACCGAACAGCGCTTCACTGGAATCACTCCGGGCAGCGACTACGATGCCTGGGTGCCGCTTTCCGAAGGGCAGAAGATTAACCCACAGCAACGAATCTTGGACCCGCTGGGCGCGCACGACCGCCAGCATGATCCGGCTTTTTGGTGGCTGGCCATCGTGGGCAGATTGAAGCCCGGCGTTCCGGTGGCCCAAGCCCAAGCGGTAGTCAGCGGAATCTTCCGCAACGAGATGCTCAACGGCTCGGTTCCGCTGTTACACGGCAATCGGATGATCGGATCGTTTGGGCCGCTCATGCCGGCGCCGACCGGCGCCACATCAGTTCACGGGGAAATCACGGGCGGACCGGCGCCTCCAACCGCAGGAAATAAACCGATCGCAATTCCGGCGCCGCAGCAGGACACGCCCAAAACGCTTTCCACGCCCGACGACAATCCTCGGGTAACCCTGGTTTCCGCGCAGACCGGCTTGACCGGAACACGCACCCGATACACTGATCCGCTCCGCGTGCTGATGCTCGCCGTTGGAATCATTTTGCTGATTGCTTGCGCCAACGTCGCGGGTTTGACTCTTGCCCGCGCGGCAACTCGACAAAAGGAGATGGCGGTGCGACTGGCGCTGGGTGCCGGACGAGCGCGTATTGTGTGTCAATTACTGACGGAAAGCGTGATGCTCTCCGCGCTGGGCGGTGTGTTGGGGATTCTTTTTGCCTACTGGGGCGCGCACACCATCGTTTCGTTCGTGTCCAGCAATCAGACCCGCCCCCTGGGCTTCGAGGCGGCCGTGGACCTGCGCGTCCTGGTCTTCACCTCGGCGATATCGCTGGTCACCGGGATCCTTTTCGGCGTGGCGCCCGCGTTTCGCAGCGCGCGCGTTGACTTGACGCCTACTCTAAAAGACGGCGAGGGCAGCTCGGCGGGATCCGGACATTCCGGCGGACGGTGGTTCAGCACAGGAAATGCTCTGGTCGCGACCCAGGTGGCGCTAGCCGTGGTGATCTTGGTGGGCGCCGGACTGATCGTCCGCACCCTCGCCAATCTGCGCAGCGTTGACCTCGGCTTCGATTCGCGCAATATCCTGATTTTTGGAATTGACCCAACGCTGGTCGGGTACAAAGGTCCGCAAGTGGACAGCCTGTATCGTGATTTGCAGGGACGTTTGGCCGAAACTCCGGGCGTGCAATCAGTGAGCCATTCGATGCTGCCTCTGCTGAGCAACGGACTGATGATTACCATGTTTCACTGGCCCGGCACGCCGGAGGACCAGACCGCCGATTCAGACTTGCTGGGTGTAGGTCCGAACTTCTTCGAGACCCTGCACATTCCGTTTTTGGCCGGTCGCGCCTTCAACGCTTCCGATTTCGAGCTGGCCGCTGCCAACGGCGGGGACACTCCAACCTCGGCGCCGACCCCGGTAATTGTGAATCAAACATTCGTCCAGAAATACCTGGGCACGGAAAATCCGGTTGGGAAACCGTTTGGCGCGTCGGCGCCGGGTCCGTTGGGCCCGGCAACTCCTGGCTACGAAATCATCGGCGTGGTGCGCGACACGAAGTACAACGACCTGCGGCGGGAAATTCACCCCATGATGTACCAGCCGCAGCACGTGGGTGGCGCGACGTTTGAATTGCGCACCGCCGCCGATCCCCAGGCCATCCTTCCGGCGATTCGTGAAGTGATCGGACAAGTAAACCCGAATTTGCCTTTGTTCAACGTGACCACCCAGTCCGAGCAAATTGACCGGCTGCTTTTTCAAGAGCGGCTGGTGGCGCGGTTAGCGGGATTTTTCGGAATTCTGGCGCTGTTGCTGGCCTGCATCGGATTGTACGGCATGCTTTCCTACGAAGTATCCAGGCGCACCCGTGAAATAGGAATCCGCATGGCGCTGGGCGCGCAGCCGGGAAGCGTGCTGACCTTGGTGTTGTGGCAAGGCATTGCGCTCACCATCGTCGGCGCGGTGGTGGGCGTTGGCGTTGCCTTGGCCGTCACTCGCTATTTGGCCTCGATGCTTTTTAACGTGAAGGCCAACGACCCGTGGACCCTGGCCGCGGTTGCTGCAGTGCTGGCGGTGGTGGCGGCCGCTGCGTGCTACATCCCCGCTCGGCGGGCTACGCGCGTCGATCCGATCGTCGCGCTGCGCTACGAATAGAACGATATTGCGCCTCGAAGATCTTTGGATCTTCTTGGTGCTTCCTCCCCAGTCACGGGCCACCCGGACGTAATCCACATACCTGATTAACGCGGTTATCGCAATTGTGAAGTTCTAGTGCGGGACTTCTCCGGTAGCGCGACGAATCACGACTTAGACGAGGCTATGATATGCGTGTGGGGTTTCTGCGCTCGTTCACGCCGCGCTCGACGCCACTGCCTCTCGTTTTGGTGGCAGAAGCGCTAACAAGACGCATCCGATCGCAATGAAAGCGACGACATCGGTAAAGTCCCGGTGGACGCCGTGAATCCGGGCTTCCACGGTTTGAATGGCCATCACCGCGCCATGGGAGATGTTCCACCAAGCCGCTAGAGCAATCACCAAGCGATACTCAGCGGGTCTCCTTGCGGCCAGGAGTAGAAAAACCCCGACCGGAATAAAGAAACTCAGAAACATCGGATCGCACTCGTTGTTCCGCTCCAAAAGCCAACTGGAATGCCGCAGATCCAGATATAAAAAATAAATCATGGCCAGATCGATCAGGCCCACGATCACCAGGACGATCGGTGTCAGGCGTTCTCTTTTCACCTTGACCTCATTTGAGCGAATTTTGTTGCCAGCCCAGCAGCGGCTCACGCAGAGGATTCGCAAAGTAGCGCACCGCAGCGCAAGAGACAGCTAGGCAATTTCACTTTCCAGGCCCATTCTCGTCTCCCACGTCAGGTGCAAGCTGCCTATCATATCCGTCCTACGGATGGACCCCGCAAAAAGACTCATCCCTTGAACGTCGAACTGATTTCAACTCAGATGTCTGGGAAAGACTCTGACCCGGATATTTCCGTCCCGAAGCAAGCCAAGGCGCATCTCCGGCAAGCCGACGACTCAGGAGTTGGCGCTGTCCACTTTGAAATTCTTCGCTATAGAATCCTGTTTGCCTGTGGTATGGTCCCGCCAGGCTGTCATCCGAACGCAAGCCATTCCGAGAACGTAAACATGAAATCGGCGCGTCTTGTTGCGAGTGTTCACTCGCTTGAATTTCGCGCCGGATCGCGACGAAGCTGCAGTGCCGGGCGTCGTTCGCAGCTAATCCAGCTTCCACAACAATTGACTATTCTCGCTGCCAAGGAGACTCTGTGAAGACTTCTGTAAAACTGTTCTTCTATCTCGCCATTGTTTTCGTTTTTGCCGGTTGCTCCGGCCATCCCCGTCACGGGATTTCAGTGGCCATCACCGGCGCGCCTTCTACGGTCGCGCCCAATCAGGTCGTGAATTTGGCAGCCAGTGTTTCGGGCGACACCGCAAACGCCGGTGTAACCTGGGCGGTTAACGGAGCCGGCACCTTCACCAGCACCACCACTACCCTCACCTATACGGCTCCGCCCACGGTTCCCGCGACTCCGACCGTGTCCGTCACCGCCACATCCATTACCGACCCGACCAAATCGAACACCGTGACCTTCACCATCGCCGTGGCGGCCGTCGGCGTAACCATCACAAATCCCGTTTCCACCGTCACCGCCGGTTCCACTGCCAATATCGTCTTTAATGCGACCGTTGCGAACGATCCCAGCAACGCAGGCGTGACCTGGCAACTGGTAACCGCCGGGGGCACCACACCTTGCTCACCGGCCTGCGGCACCATGGTTGCATCGACCATCAGCACCTTCACCTATCTTCCGCCAGCGACTGTTCCGGCCAGCGCATCCGTCAGCCTCATCGCCACTGCGGTGGCCGACACCACCAAATCCGACACCGACACCTTCACGATTCAAGCGCAGGCTGCTTCGGCTCTCTCTTTTCTAAGCGGTCCTTACGCCTTTGCCATGTCCGGCTTCGATGGCGACGGGAATGCTCTTACCGTGGCTGGCAGTATCACTGCCGACGGCAATGGCGGAATCACTTCAGGCGAGATCGACATAAATGACCGCTCCGCAGTCAGTCACACCACAACCATCACCGGCACTTATACCCTGGACACTAACCTGCGCGGCATCATCACCCTGAATCAACCGCTCAACGGCTTCAGCGACACGCCGGGATTCTCCTTCACTCTCGACTCCAATTCGAACACCGGTAACATCATTGGGGCCGATGAGGAACTGCCAGCCGTCGCCGGTCCCCTCGTTTCACAGTCGGCTGCCGTTCTTTCGGGCACTCCGTCGGGCAACTTCATTTTCCGCGCTTCGTCCGACGCGCAGGGAGCCCGTTTCGGCGAGGTGGGTCGGTTCTCGATCGGCTCCGGTGGCAGCATTACCGCCGGACTCGTCGATTCGGCCGACATCGTCAACGGCAACGATTCGCAGGACGCTACGCTTGTCGGATCGTTCGGCGTTGCCGACGGGACCGGTCGCGGCGAAGCTATTCTCGATGCGGGATCTGAATCCAGCAATTTTGCCTACTACGCCGTCAGCCCAACTAAACTTTTCCTGATCCAGACCGACCCCCAAGCCAACACTCAGTTGGTGGGCGTTGCACGCGGCCAAAGTTCGCTCACCGCAGGTTCGGTCAACGGCACGGGCGCGTTTGGCGTGATCGGCGGCGACTTCGACGCCCAGGATCAGGTTCAGTTGGGCAGCGTGCTGGTCGGACAGGCCGTTATCTCCGGCGGCAACACCGCCAGCATCAGTTGCGACCTCAACGATGCCGGAAGTGTTGGACAATGCAGCAGTAGCAGCACCGGAATCGCCCCAGTCTCTGGAACGGTCGCGTTCGACCCGACCACCGGACGCGGGACGATCACTCTCCCCGGCGGTTTCGACGACGGATTCGTCGACTCGGTCGTTTTTTATCTCGAAGCGAATGGCGCCGGTGTTCTCCTCGATACCACCGGCATCAATGACGCCAGCTCTTCGGATAGCTTTCCCGAAGCCTTGGTCGGCGATCTAATTCCGCAAACGAGCACGAAGAACATTTTCGGTCAGGTCCAAGGAGTCGGCTTGACCTCTGAAACCGACGTTCCCGCAATCGTCGGCCAGTTTGCAATCGACGAACTGGGCGACATCAACGGCTTGTTTGACGGCACCAGCGCCGGCACTGTGTCAGTCACCGATTCCATTACCACCGGGGTTCTCGATTCGGGGACCGATTCCACTGGGCGCTCGACTGCCACGATAAGCGGGGGCGCATTCGGTGATAACTTGCCGGCTGTAGAATACCAAGCGAATCCAACGGAGTTCTTCGTGATTGGCCAAGAAGCAAACTCGTCTTCTAATTTGGGAGTCTTTACTTCCCAGACGCTGCCGGAGACGTCAGACGCTATCAAGCGGAAGAATACGGCATCTGGTTCGGGGAAAAAGCTTGCGCCCAAGACACATAAAGTTCCGCCGCACGCAAGCCGCCGCAACGTCCATCATTCCAATATCGGCGCCCGATAACCTTTCGCGAAAATGAAGCAATGGCCCCTTCGAGAGTGAACGTGTAGTGCTCGTAGGGGCTCAGCGGCAACTAACCGTGGGAGTACAAGACAACTGGATGGCGCGGAGTCGCCATCCTGACCGCGCCAAGCGCTAGCCGTACTTGAGATTGGTGCTCTGTCCAACTTCGATGATGTAGCCGTCCGGGTCGCGGATGTAGCAGCGAATCTCGCCGTACTTGGGAATCGGCGGCGTCAGGAACTCGGCCCCTCGACTTTTCCACAATTCGTAGCAGGCTTGAATATCCGCAACCCGGAAATTCATAAAGCTGTTGATGTGATTCGGGTCCGGGACGCTGAGCGTTACCGCCGGCTTGTCCGGGGTTGGCCCGCCGCCCACATTCAGAATCATCCAGATATTCGCCAGCTGCAGGTACGGCGGCGCGTTGCCATCACCCATGGTCAGAATGCGCGCGCCGAACACCTTTTCGTACCAGCGGGCCGAGCGCTCCTTGTCGGCGACCGTGAGGAAACACGCGACACTGATCCCCTCTCGCGGGGGCATCTCATAGCTTTTTTGTTCGACTTGTATGCCGCTCATTGACGTCCCCCTCTCAACTGAAACCGGAAATTCCCGATTGCCCTACACGTGGCGAACGGACTGCATCGGATCCACCCGCATCCATGGACGCGCACCTGAATAAGCAATAAGGATGCTCATGGCGAACATCACGACCGCCGCCCCGAAGAACACCGACCATTCGATCGGTTGGATCTGATACAGCAGGGATCTGGCCAGCGCGCTGGCGCCGATCCCGCCGACGATCCCGAGAAAAATTCCTATGCCGGTGATAACGCCGGTCTGGCGCAGCACCAGTTTCCACAAATCCCCCGACGACGCTCCCAGCGCCACTCGAATTCCCATCTCCCGCGTTCGTTCACTGACCGAATAGAAAACCGCGCCATACAGCCCCACCGCCGCCAGCACAAATGCCAGCAATCCAAATGCGCTGATGCAAATCACCGCCAGGCGCGGGATGTACAAAGCGAATTGGTGCCATTGTTCGATCGTGAAGCTCATGGCACCCAGTTCCGGAGCCGTTTTGCGCATCTGGTCCAGGACCGTCCCCATCCATTGCGTCGGATTTCCCTGCGCGCGCACCAGCAGAAACATGCCCGACCGATAATTTTGCGTCAGGCTGTAATACATGAAAGGCTGCGGAGCCTCGTCGATGTCCGAATACTTGACGTCCGCCACCACGCCAACCACGGTGGCCTGTCGGTTGCCATCTTCAATGCGCACTGTTTTGCCCACTGGGTTTTGATTCGGCCAGTATTTTGCCGCCATCGTTTGGTTGACCATGATGACTTGCGGAGATTTCGCCAGGTCTGAAACAGCGAACGTTCGCCCGGCCAGGATTGGAATTCCCAGCGTGGAAAAATAGCTGCTGTCCACGGCACCGCTGCCAACCGTGACGCCATGTTCGCTTTCATCGGGGACACCCGTGATGTGTACCTGGTCGGTGCTGATCCCGCCTGAAAGCGGAATAGTATCTCCAAAGCTGAAGGACTCGACACCGGGTACCTGGCCCACACCTTCTCGCAGCCGCTCAAACAGCGCGCGACCCTGTTGCTCGGAGTAGCCGTTGGATTGCAGGTCATCAATCTGATAAAGCGCGACGTTACCGGCGGAATATCCGGGCTTGATCTGCTGCAAATTGTGCAGGCTCTTCAGGCACAGACCCACTCCAATCAGCACCACCGTGCAAGCAGTAACCTGCAGCACCACCAGAAAATTGCGCAGCCGGCCCTTGCGCGTTCCGCCTATGGCCGTTTCTCCATTCAGCGCCGCTGCCAGATTAGGAGTGGAAGCATGCAGGCTCGGCAACAAGCCGGTAGAAAGTCCCGCCAGAAAAATGACCGCAGCCATCACCGAAACCACCGCGAGGTCCGGCCGGAAATCCAAAGTAATCGGGATTACGCCGAGTCCCGGAAAATATGGCTTGAAGTCAATCAATCGCCGGAGGCCGTAAGAAGCAAGCAAAAATCCGAGCGCTCCCCCAATCACCGAAATCACCAGGCTGTCCACCAGCAGCTGGCGAACCAGGCTCATACGCGTGGCCCCCAGCGCGGCACGCATCAGGATTTCTTGCCTTCGCGCGCCGGACAGCGCCAGCAACAGATTGGCCACGTTGGCGCAGGCGGCAAACAGCACCAGCGCAACCACCGCCAGCAGCAGACCGCCCAGCAACTTCGCGCTGGACATCGCGTCCGGCGGCAGCATGCTCGTTTCGGTCAGCGCGGCCAGCCGGTTCTTGTTGGTTTCCGGATAAGCGGCGGCCAGTTGGCGCGACAGTTCTTGCATCTGCGCTAGAGCCTGCTGCCGTGTGACGCCAGGCTTCATGCGCCCGATCAGACTGAATGTGCGGGCGGTGCGATCCGCGAGCCAGTCATTGGTCTGGTGCGAAATCGCGGCCGTCGCCGAAAGCGGATGCCAAAGATCCGGCACGTCGCTCAGGATGGTTCCCACAAAACGCGGCGGCGCTACTCCCACGATCGTCAGCGAAACGCCATTCATCGTAAGACTTTTGCCGATGATATTCGGGTCGGCCCCCAGCCATCGCCAGTAGCCGTAACTCAGCACCGCCGAGGTCGTCACTTTGTCGTCGTCGCCGGCTGCAAACCAGCGCCCCAGGAACGGCTGAGCTCCGAGAACGGAGAAATAATTGTCGGACACCGCGTTGATCAGGCCGCGCTTTTCGCGATGCTCGAAGATGATCGTCCGCAGGCCAATGCTGAACGGAATCGCCGCCAGCCCGGAGAACACACTGTTGTTGTCGCGATAAAACCGGTAATCCGGATAGGAAAGTTGGCTGAACGGTTCAGTCGGCGTGACGGTGTAGACCGTCAGCAACCGCCCCGGCTCAACAACCGCGGGCGGCCGCAGCAACAGTGCATGAAATGTGCTGAGCCCCACCGACGCCGCAGCCAACCCAATCGCCAGGGAAAAAACAGCAATACAGGCCAGCTTCGCGTGTTTGCGCAGAATCCGCAGCGAAAACCGAATGCTCGGAAGTTGCATGATCTGGCCTCCGACTCACAAATTGCCATTCACAAACTGCTAGATGCCGCCTCGGGTCTCCGCGCTGCCCAGAAAATACACCCGCCCACTTCGTTCTGCAACGAGGAGCGCCACTTCCCGCACCTCCTTCCCGCATGCCGGCGCGTCCATGAAATGCAGCGCGACGTTCCAGACAGGAAATCTCGCATGAGATTTAGAATCGCGGCCGCTCGCAGCTCGTACAGAATTGTTGTATTGTCTTTCGACCAACGAGGTATCAACGTGGCCGGACCGCACGGCCGTGCCCGCCGCTTTTCCCCCTTACCATGCCTTCCGCCGAGGTGTATAGTAGCCCTAGCTTCACCATGATTCGCGACCGCATTCACCTCGGCAAGATTCTCGTCACCGCCATAGCCTTCCTGCTGTTGTGCGGCATCGTCGTTGGCGAATTCCCTGAGCTGCAGTCCCTCACCGACAACCCCACCAACGACTTCACCGTCGTTCGCACCAAATTGACCGCCTCGCCGGTTCTCCTCCTGCACTCCAACGCCCGCCGTCCAGCGGCCGCACTCCATGCCCGCATTCCCGCGGACATTTTACTTTCTTCGCGCTTCGGCCCGCTCCAGCCATCGGCCGCGATTCCCCCAGAACGTTCGGCCCTGTACTCCGTCCTCCGCACGTAGTCCGTCCGCCCCGTTGATACAGGCGCTCGTCCAGCGCCGCAATCGTCAACCCTCTCGCCGTCTGTAACCTGAGACTCGTTTCCAATGCGTGTCACCTTGCGTGACACGCGGTGCCTGGCACGAAGTGCCTGACACGAGCTCGGCTAACAAAGTTTTGGTTCACGAAGGGCGTGTCAAGACCGTCGTCTCTACACGCACAAAAACTTTCCGGGAGGTATCTATGTTTTCCGCTCAGCGCAGCACCTATTGGTCCCCTGCAACCGTTCCTCTGCTTCAGCAACATTCTTGGAACCGCCCCATGCAGAAAGCCCTACGCGAAAACGATCCGGCCAAACTCCTCCAGTTCGTTTACGCCACCGAGCTCGCTTTATTTTTCCGCTGGCAGGAACTCGGCGTCGAGTCCTCTGAACCGGAGCGGGCCGCCATGCGCTCCGCCGCCGATAACCTGCTGGCCATCAAGATTTACAAATTGGGCTGGCCGCCCATTCCCAGGGCCTAACCCGATGAATGACTCGAGGAATAAATCCATGAATGACTCGAGGAATAAATCCATGAATGGCCCGAGGAATGACTCGAGGGATAAATCAACGAATGCCCCAATGAATGAGCCGATGACCAAACCGAGGACGAAACGGAGGAATAACCGGAGGAACTACGCGAGAAATGTCCCGCCCCATAACCTCGCGGGCACTTTTCGCCACCTTCGCGTCCGTCTGCCTAAAGCCTATAGCGGGCCGGCCCTCTTTTATCGGACCTGCCAGCTTTGTGCCTACGATTTCATCGGCCCAAAAAGTCAATCCCGTTGCGCCCCCTGCACGACGCCCAAGCCCAAGCGACCCAGAGCGCGATCCTAGTCGGGCGTAGGATCCACTCGCGGCGGTGCCGACCCGGCGGGGATCCCCGTCCTCGCCGGCTGGCCCGCCGAACGGTAAAAGCTCCGCCGAACCACGCCACCCGCACAAACGCCGTAGAATTTCTCGTGCGGGTGTGCCCTCGCGAACGAAGCGACCCCTTCGCTTTTTGCAGGGTGGCGGGACCCGCACCTTTTCCTCGGCGAAGACTTGGAGCTGACTCCATGGCGATGAAAAAGCGAATAATCTGATTGCCACGAGTCCCGCGGCAGTGTAGTTTTCCTAAATGTGAATAGCTGTCCGAACGTTGTGTACCGCGGGCGCCGTGCGATACCATTCGCAGCGTAAACGGAATGGCGCGGAAATGGATACGTTAACGCGAAACGAGCGCAGTCAACGAATGGCGCTCATCCGCAACAAGAACACTAAGCCAGAACTACTAGTGAGAAAAATTGCTCGTTCATTGGGATACGTACCGCAACTTCATGTTTCCAGGCTGCCAGGAAAACCCGATCTCGTTTTTCCAAGACTCCGAAAGGTCATCTTCGTGCATGGCTGTTTCTGGCATCGACACCCGGGCTGCGGGCTTGCTCGGCTTCCGAAATCGAAGCTACGGTTCTGGGTGCCTAAATTGGCGGGAAATCGTCGCCGAGACCTTCGGAACGTCGCTTGGCTGCGTCGCCATCATTGGAGCGTCAGCGTGGTCTGGGAGTGTCAATTGAGAACGCTTGCCCTACTAGAGAGCCGGATTGGGAAGTTTCTGGAGCGCACCAATGCGAAGCGTTGAATTGTATGCCGGCGCTGGGGGCCTTGCGCTGGGAATTAGCCGCGCTGGTTTCAAGCACCTCGCGGTCGTCGAATTGGACAGCGACTCGTGCGAAACAATACGGGAAAATAAGCAGCGCCGCGTCGAGGAAATTCATCGGTGGCCGGTGTTTAACTGCGATGTTCGCGATTTCGACTTCGGCATGGTGCCGGAAGGCATTGAATTGCTAGCGGCGGGCGTTCCATGCCAACCGTTCTCGATTGGCGGGAAACACAAGGGGCACTCCGACGAGCGGAACTTGTTTCCAGAAACAGTTGAAGTGATTCGCCGCGTGAAGCCGCTTGCCGTGCTCATCGAAAACGTGCGCGGCCTGGCACGACCATCTTTCTCGAAGTACTTCGGTTATATCGAATTGATGCTTACCTACCCAGATGTATATCGTAGAAATGACGAAGCGTGGCTTGAGCACCTGTCGCGGCTGGAACGGCATCACACCCGAGGGCGGCGAGAAGGGTTGCACTACAGGGTGGTCCACCGCGTCCTAAATGCAGCGGACTACGGTGTTCCGCAGAAGCGAGAGCGACTGTTCATGGTCGCGATTCGCGCCGACTTAGGCGTCGAATGGTCATTTCCGGCGCCTACTCACTCACCGGAATCGCTTTTGTGGTCGCAACATTGCTCCGGCGACTACTGGGACAGACACAGCGTCTCTAGGCGTCTGAGGCCAACGTCGAATGCGGAATTGAACCAGCGCATTCGCACGCTCAAGACTCGCTTAATTCCACCAACACTCAAACCTTGGAGAACCGTCCGAGACGCAATTGCGGATCTTCCGAAACCTTCTCCGAGGCGCTCCACTGATGAGCCCGGACTAACTCACTTTTCCATCGGCGGAGCACGCAGTTACGTCGGACATACTGGAAGTCCCCTCGATGAGCCAGCGAAAACACTCAAGGCGGGAGTGCACGGTGTACCCGGCGGCGAAAATATGCTGACCCTGCCAGACGGCACGGTGAGGTACTTTACGATACGCGAAAGCGCCCGTTTGCAGACATTTCCCGACGCTTTCGCGTTCCCGAATTCATGGACCGAGAGTATGCGACAGATTGGTAACGCTGTCCCGGTGCTGTTATCTGAAACGATTGCGCGCAAACTAAAGTCGACGCTACCGCACAACTGAGAACTACTTCGGCGGAAAATCCGTATCCCACTTTGACTTCTTAATGCCGGGCCTGCCCGCTCCCGGCACATGGCTTCCGAAGCCACTTGCGTTCCACTCCGGCTCGTAGCTCTCAATCAGCGCGTGCTCACCCGCTCGAACGAACCAATCGCTTTCGATAATTACAAATCGGCAGGTCATTTCTTTCAAGCTGATGTTCTTTCTGGAAGCAATTTTTCGCGCATGCTCGGCAAGGCGTCTTCTGAGCGTGGTTTGCATTGCCTTCCCAGCGTACACAAGCTTGCCCTTTCGATAGAGCGCGTAAACGCCCTTTTCAGGCGGAGCAACCTCTTCGGTTAGTGGATGGGCCGGGCTCGCTTCGAATTTCTCGACCAGTTGAGCGGTATACGCCTTGTCGAACTCGAAAACAAACTTGTGTTTGTCGCACATCGGCGACGAAGTTTACATCCGACCCGGATATTACACAAACTCACATGGCGAGCGATCGATTTTTCAACATCACCGGAACGAATCCTAGAAACATCTTTCGGACGGCCGGGTGCCCACCCTTCCACGACACCAACGAATGCCGTTAAATCTTTGGGTGGCGCGAGAACGTAGCCGCTGCGTCGCTATGCCCCCAACGCGCCAACCTTGCGCGTGTCGGGCTCGATTACCCGGCCTTACTCCTCCGATCGGAGTTAGGCCGACCGCCAATGGTCAGGATTCTTCTTGTCATTCAGGTGGCGGACACGAGCCACTAGGGGAGCGTGACCCTTCGCTTTCGCCCAATCGATTGCTTCTTTCTGGGTTTTGAAAGTGCCGAGCACGTGATCCGCATGGTCTTCGACAACATAGTCCTGAATGGCTGACCCTTCCGGGCGGCCTTTTGGCCGGGCCTCTACGTAGACATTCGCCACAGTCTTTTCTCCCTGTTATTCCTAGTGTAACATCACACACTGTATTATAACTGGCGATCTATTATCGTATGATATAAGCGGCAACAGTTGAGACTAAAGGGGAAAGGACCAGCGCCGTAGGTGCGGCAGAGGTTAGCCCGGTCCGTAAGGGCCGGGAAGAAAAGTCGCGCAAAGCGCCCTACCTTTCGCGGTGCCCTTCCCGCAAGCCTCCGCCCTTGACTCGATTCTGGTAGCTTCCATGGAACCTAGCCTATGCCTTACGCCTTTGTGGGTTGCGTCGTGTGTACAACACAGAACCTACCTCCCGCCTTTTCTTGCAGTTACCCCACCCCACCATTTACGCATTGTAAACTGATGCCGACTGTGTTAACGTGAGTCGGGGCACTTTTCCGCCCCGCTGAGGACCCTGCATGCGAACTGCGACGCGCGGCACAGGCCGGACAACGTTGACGCGGACACTCCGCACCCGGAGCGGGACGCCCGCGTGCGTCTCTCCCCCGCTTTCCCGTTTCGACCTTCCCGGGTCCCCTATTTCTAATCGCCGCGGCATTTCCCCATTTTCACTTTTCCCTTTTCCAACGCGCCACGCGGCTCCTTTTCCGCCATTTCTAATCGACACTCGCTGGAATTAGAAACCATGTCCAACCCCTACAAAACAAAGGCCGGCGATGCACTCTAATCGACAAAATAAATGGGTTCGCGCGCCCGAATCGCGGCACCGCACACCGCCCAAAATCTGCGCCGCTTTTCCGCCTCTTTGGGAGTGCGGCGGCTCTGCCGCCGCTTTCGAGCAGCGTAAATCCAGCGCCAACCGCGCGCCCAACGCTCCCGCCGCTGCCCCGCCGCGCTCCGCGCAAGTATGGTCGCACCGTCATCCAGAGCGCAGCGAAGGATCGCTCTTCGCTTTCGTCGTCGCGCCCCGGCACCCCGCGCAAAAAGCGTCCACTCCAAATCACGCCCTCACCGATGTATTTCAAGCTTCAGGCAACTCAACTTATCGCGCGCTCATCTCGTGTTCAGACCTAACCGGTGGCAACCGCGGCCTCCGTGGTAGACTCCGCCGACGACTGCACCGAATAAAATCGAGCAGTATGCCAGCGCGCAACGGGGCGAAAAGGAATCATCGTGATCGGCAGCTTTGCAAATCTGTTCGGAGTCATGGCTTTCCTCACCGTTCCCGGCGAGGCGATCTGGTCGTATTCCGTCGCCGGGGTGGTCTTTGCCGTCGGGCTGGCCATGATTTTTCTTCGCGGCGATTGGCAGAAAGCGCGAGGCCTCGAAAAGGTGATTCTGTTTGGACCGATTTTCTACGCGGCGCCTCTCGCGGCCTTCGGCACCGAACATTTCACTTTCACCGCGGCGATCGCGTCAATGGTGCCGGCGTTCGTTCCCTGGCATATGTTTTGGGCCTACTTCATCGGGGCGTGCTTTATCGTCGCGGCGCTGAGCATGGTCACCGGGATTCTCGCGCGCCTGGCCGCCAGCCTTGTGGCTCTGAACTTTTTTCTTTTCGTAATGTTGATGGATCTCCCGGCCTGGCTACAAGATCCGCGAGACCGGATTGCGCTCACGCTCGTGCTGCGGGAATTAACTTTCAGCGGCGGCGCGCTGGCGCTCGCAGCCAGCCTCACCACCGGGCCGGCACGCGAACGCATCGCACACATCATGGCCACAATTGCCCGTTACTTCGTGGCCATCCCCGTCGTCTTTTACAGCTTCGAACAATTCATGCACGGCGATCACGTTCCGGGAGTTCCGCTGGAACGCCTGACTCCCACCTGGATTCCCGGCCACGCCATTTGGACCTACGTCGCCGCCGTCGGCTATCTGGTCGCGGGAATCCCCCTGCTCTTAGTGAAGAAAACGCGCGTCGCCGCCGCGTGGGTCGGCCTGACCGTACTTTTCGTGGAGCTGATCGTTTACGTGCCCATAGGAGTCGCGGACCGCGCCAGCATCGTCGGCCTGAATTTCGTTTTCGACACCTTGATGTTCTGCGGCTCCGTGCTGCTCCTCGCCCGCGCCATGCCCCGCGAAACGCCGCAGCCGTGAATCATCGGCTGAACGGCCCATAGCACGCTGTTTGGCGCCGTGTAGTCGGCGGTGGACGGATGTAATTGCCTGCATCCGGCTGCTGGCGTAACATGCACCGCCAATGAACGACTTTTCCCCACTCATAGGCCGAACCGTCTCCCACTATCGCATCCTTGAAAAACTCGGCGGCGGAGGCATGGGTGTCGTCTATAAAGCCGAGGATATCGAACTGGGTCGCTTCGTCGCGCTGAAATTTCTGCCCGAAGACGTTCTGAACGATCAACCAACCTTGGAAAGATTTCGTCGTGAAGCGCGCGCTGCTTCCGCCCTGAACCATCCGAATATCGGCACGATTCATGAGATTGGGCAGGATGACGGCCGCCCCTTCATCGTCATGGAGTTTCTCGAAGGCGCAACGCTGAAGCATCGCATCGGCGGCCGCCCCCTCGAACTCGAACTCCTCCTCGATCTGTCCATCGAAATCGCCGACGCTCTGGATGTGGCTCACGCCAAAGGCATCATCCATCGCGACATCAAGCCCGCGAACATTTTCGTCACCTCTCGCGGCCACGCCAAGGTTCTGGACTTCGGCTTGGCAAAGGTCGTCAGGGCAGACCCGGTCAGTAGCGTTGGCGAGCGAACCGCCACCATGGCCGCAGACTCGGCGCACTTGACCAGCCCCGGTACGGCGCTGGGAACAGTTCTGTACATGTCGCCGGAACAAGTTCTCGGAAAAGAGCTGGACGCGCGCACGGATCTGTTTTCCTTCGCCGTGGTGATTTATGAGATGGCGACCGGCGTGGTCCCTTTCAAAGGCGACAGTTCCGGCGCAATCTTCGACGAGATCGTTCACAAAGACCCTGCCGATCCCCTTCGACTGAATCCGGCGCTTCCTACCGGGCTAGCCCAACTGATTCACAAAGGAATGGAGAAGGACCGGGAGCTTCGTTACCAGAGTGCAGCGGAGTTGCGCGCCGATTTGAAACGCCTGAAGCGTGATACCACTTCCGCTCGCGTGAATGTTGGGAGTGGATCGCACCGCGAAGCAGCGATCTCCGGATCGAGCGCGAATACGCCGTCGTCCGGTTCCACCGCGATCCCTGCCGCCTCTGCGAAACGCACCCCGTGGAAGCCGCTTATCGCCGTGGCGATTCTAGTCATCGCCCTGGCGGCCTTCGGCGCATACAAGTTTATGTCCCGTCCTGCCGCTTTCAATCTGCAGGATATGCAGATTACCAAGCTCACCGATAGCGGCAACGCCGCGAAGGTGGCGATCTCGCCGGATGGGCGGGAAATTGTTTACGTCCTCGTGAATGGTGAGAAACAAAGTTTGTGGGTTCGCAACGTGGCCACCAAGAGTGACGTGCAAGTGCTGGCGCCGGCCTCGATAGTTTTTGCTGGTGTGAATTTTTCTCGTGACGGCGATTACATCTATTTCGAGCGCGCTGACAACGGCGCCGACTCCGCTGATCTGTATGTCATGCCGGTTCTCGGCGGCACGCCACGTCAGTTGATCCGCAACGTAAACACCAGCATCAGCTTTTCTCCCAATGGCAAACAGTTCTCTTTTCTGCGCGGCGGAGCCTCCGCGGGATCGGTAAAGGTTTGCATCGCCAACTCCGACGGCACCGGCGAGCGGTTGCTCGCCTCGTTGCCTCCCGGTCCGTTCTATGCCGGCACCGCCTGGTCTCCGAACGGCAAAACAATCGTGGCTTCCGCCGTGCAGTTCGCCAAACAAATAAAATGGGTACTAAGCGACATACGAGTGGATGACGGCCAGTTGCGTGACCTTTATTCGAGCAATGAAGATGTCGGGAAACCCGTATGGATGCCCGATGGGAAATCGTTGCTCGTTACCATCGGCCCGATACCGGGAAATCCGCATCAATTGTGGATCATGTCCTATCCTGACGGCGAACGCCGGCGCTTTACGAACGATCTAGCCGATTACGGCAGCTCCATCGATCTCACCCGCGACGGCCGGACCCTGGTGGCAATCCAGGAGACACGGGTTTCGCATATCTGGATTGCTCCTCAAGGCCGCACCGAACAGGCCAAACAGGTTACTTCCGGAGAAACCGCGGATCAGCGTGTCACTTCCCTGCCGAACGGAAAACTTCTGATTCGCGCGGCTAGCCCCGATTTGATCCTAATGAATTCGGATGGCAGCGAACGAACTCCCTTGGTTCTGGATGCCAACAACGTCGCATCTTTCTCGAGCTGCGGTGATCGCTACTTCGTCTTTGATTCCTTCCCAAAATCGCAAGTGGCCGTGCTCCGCGCCGACGCCGACGGCTCGAACCCGACCAAGCTCATGGACGATGCAGTATTTCCCGATTGCTCACGCGATGGGAAATGGCTGGTGTACTCGAACGCCCTTGGATCGAAGTTCTTTCGCCTGCCGATTGAAGGCGGCACGCCCACGGAAATTTCGGTCGCCCATCAGAATGGCGACCCCATGCTTAGGGTTTCACCCGATGGGAATTGGATTGCGTATCTATACGAAGAAGCCCGCCCGGCGCAGGAGCAGATCGCCATCATTCCTGCGAGCGGCGGACCTCCAGTCCACCTTTTTCCGCTGCCCGAGGACACCAATGAGTTTCGTTGGTCGCCGGATGGAAAGGGTGTGCAGTTCATACTCACTCACAACGGCGCGGGCAATATCTGGGAACAACCGGTCAGCGGCGGCCCGCGACGCCAGATAACCAACTTTACTTCAGGGCACATCTTCGATTTTGACTGGTCGCGCGACGGCAAGCAGTTGTTCCTGGCCAAGGGCGAAATGACTAGCGACGTAATTCTGATCGGCAATTTCCGCTGAGGCGATCCCGGATCTTGTCCTCAAGGGCGACGCTGCGACCCGCCGCTGTTCAACTCCTCATCAGCGCCGTTACCTGCATGTGGCGCTCCGCTGGTTCTGAATGTCTGATTGCGCCACACGTTTGCAGATGCGTCGCCGTTCGACGCCGAGGCACTTCTGTTTTGCGTTTAGATTTACGTCGTAGCCCAACTAAACCCGGCGCAATTTTTGCCACGACTGAGATTTTGCCCGACCCCTGCCGCGCTTTGAGCCGTCATCCAAAGCAGCGCAGCGACGAAGGCTCTGCCTTGGATGTCTCCGCAACTTAAATTGGCGTACCCGCTCCCGTTTCTCTACAATTCCGCCATGGCTCTGATCGTTTTCCTTCGCGGCGTCAATGTCGGCGGGCATAGGACATTTCGCCCCAGCCTGCTCGCCAAGGAATTACGCGCCTACGATGTGGTCAATGTCGGTGCTGCCGGGACGTTCGTCGTTCGCAGACCCGGACCACGAGAAACATTCCGCGCCGCGCTGCTCCGCAAACTGCCCTTTGAAACCGTAGTTGTGCTCTGCGACGGTCGCGACCTAATCCGCATCGCGACCGAAAATCCGTTTGGCACCAAGCCGCCGCGCCCGGATATCGTTCGATTCGTCAGCATCCTGTCGAAACCCGACTGCGGTCCGGCCTCGATTCCCTGCTCGCTGCCGCCGAGCGGCCCATGGTTCGTGCAAATTGTCGCCTCGAAAAACCAATTTGTCTTCGGCATGTACCGTCGCCACATGAAAACGATCGGCTACCTTGGCCAGATTGACAAACTATTCGGCGCGCCAGCCACCACCCGCAACTGGAACACCATCGCCGCCATCCTCCGAATTTTGCAAGCCCCACCCAAGACAAGCAAACGCGATTGAGCCCACGTCGTTCGACGCCCGAGCGCCGCATGCAAAATCCCACTCGCCGCAAAACAATTGCGCAATGTTTAATTACGCCGCGATGCACACCAAACCGCAAAACAGAAAAACAAAACCGGGTGCCCCATCGTGCGTTCCTCAGCAGGGAGGTTTGGTGGATCTCGACCAGCAAAACGTCTCAGTTTCTTTTGGTGTACGGCGATTCATTACCCTGAGTGATGAAGGGCGCCGCCTAGCCAGGGTTCACATCCTCGCCCAACTAAACCAAAGCAATTTTCGCAACGAGTGAGATTTTGCCCCGGCCAATGCCCAGTTTTGCGCCGCTGCCATGCCAACGCGTGTAGGTAGACTTGTCTTCGTTGTTGGCCCACCTGACAAAATGATCGAATGATGGCCCCACGTTGGAACGAGCGCGGTTCGCTCACCGGATGTCGAAGTCCGCCACGATCAATCGCGTATCCACGGTGACGTGCGGCGAAATCGCATGAAATCCCCAGACGTGTACCCAGGCGTTTCCGGTGCGCAATGTGAGAAACGATTTCATCACACCGGGAGGAAAGAAAAACAGAAACACCACAATCACCGAAAGCGCCGAATGTGCGGCTGAGTCATACATCGTCCACGATTCGAAAACGTGAATCGCAGGATAGCTCGCCGCGCCCAGCAGGAACGCCGTCATGGGCGACCCCAGCTTCGCATACCGCGGCATCAGAATCGCGTAAATGAAAATCATCACTTGCAGGTCGGTGCCGAAAATATGCAGAATAAACGTCAGCAGCCCGCCAACGATTTGCTGGTGGCGCGTCAGTTGCAGGAAATTCGCGCCCAGCGCGAAATCAATGAAGCACCCAATCCCCAGCACCACCGCAATCACAATCACATCGTTCTTCAGATTGGACGATTTCAAATTCAGCTGCTCGTTCGAATAGCCGCGCAAACGAAACACAACATACGGCGCCAGAGCGAGCAGCACTCCGTTGTACGCCGCCCAGGTATAGACCTCCGCGGGCGACTGCACCCGTGTCGCGCCGACGATCGAGCCGTTCAGATGCAACGCGATACCTGCACCGAAATAGTGCAGGCCCACAAAACGCCCAACCAGCAGCACGATCGCTCCGTAAATCCACAAGGCCGCAGTTTCGCGCAGCGCCACGCTGCGCTTCGTTGGCGCTCGCGACGCCAGATCAGGCATCGGCCTTCGTCGCGCAATGAACTCGACCAGCCACGCCTCCAGCAGCAGAAATATCAGCGCGATCCAGCTGAATAGCACCATCGCCAGCGGCTTGCCCGGTTGCGGACCGATCGGCAACGGCATCGTCCCACCGCACAGCACCACGGCTCCCACGCTGATCGCGATCCAAAGCGCCAGCGCCACCCAAAAGCTGCGCTGCCGTATGACGTATCTGAGACTCGACGCCAATTTGCTCACCCGCACCCTCTGCTTCACTTGGAGCCGGCAACAGTCTCCGCTTTCTGCCCCGCTGCTTGCGCCTGGTTCAGCAACGAATCCAAATCCGGCCGCGAAAAATACCGGCCGTTCAGTATCACGCCGGCAATTTTTCGCGTATTGCGAATGTCCTGCGTTGGATCGGCGGCGAGAAGCACCAAATCCGCGATTTTGCCTTTTTCCACCGTACCCAAATCCGCCGTCTTGCCCAAAAATCGCGCCGGATTAATCGTCGCGGTCTGCAGCACTTCCAGCGGCGTGAATCCCGCATCCACCAGCCGCTGCAGCTCGTGATGCAAACTGAAACCTGGAATCACGTCCACTCCCGCAGGTGTATCGGTGCCCGCCAGAAATGGAACACCGGCCGCCTTCAACTTCCGCACGATATCCAATTCGTGCTCTACGAATTTTTCGCGCACCGCCAATGGATCCGTATCGAGGTCCTTGATAATAGACTGCGTAAACCGCGGCCAGCTTTTCTCCCGCCAGAACGCCGGAGCGTATTTCACATCCGGATCCTTATTCACATCAATCACATCTACCAGCCACTGTCCGCGCTCCCAGTACAGCGTCGGACATTGCCAGGTTTGATTCTTCGCCAGCAACGCAATCAAGGCCGCTTCTCTCGAAGCGTCGTACGTCTCCAGAAATTTGCCCGGCCCCTTCGGCCCTTTCATCAATTCGTCCTCAACCGTCGAGCTGCCTTCGAAAATTCCAATCAGATGCTCGAAACTTTTCTGCCCGGCGTTCGACGCTTCCGAAGCGCGAATCGCGTCCGGCACGTGCCCGACGAACGTGATCCCCTTCTTCTTGCATTCGTCTGCAATCGCGAAATACGCCTCGCGCGGCACGTACGATTGAATCTTGATGAAATCCACGCCGCGTCCGACCAGCATGTCCACCGCGCGCCGCCCCTCGTCCGGCGTGCCAATCGCGATGGACGCCGGAAACTGCGTCTTGGGCCCATCCAACATCGGTCCCGCCACCACCATGCGCGGCCCCAGCAGTTTTCCTGCGGCAATTTCATCGCGCGCCTGCAGAATCAAATCCAGTTCGCTGCCCATGTCGCGCACGCCGGTAATTCCGTTGGTGACGAACAGCGGCAAGGTCACCTCCCTGCCGCCAGGAACCCAGGTCCCGAAAAACGTATGTACGTGCATGTCCCACAATCCGGGGATCAGGAATTTTCCCGAGCCATCCACCACTCGCGCTCCCAAGCGAATCTTCGCGCCGGCCGCCTTTTCCACGTCCGTTATGCGGTCGCCCTGCACCGTTACGTTCATGTCGCGCTGCAGCGCCCCGCTGATCACATCAACTACCGTAACGTCCGCGATCACCAGCGGTGTGGGCATCTCCACCCGCCCCACCGCGCGCGATGTAACGCGCCGACTGTCAGGCGCCTGCTGCGCGTGCAAGATCGAGACCGGAGCCATCGCGCTCAGCGCAAATCCAATCCACATCGCTGCCGCACCAAAAACGCTGCGACCCACTTCAAGCTTTAACTTCAATCGAGTCTCCTGGCGCACGTCGTTTTCTCGCCCATAGGTTTTTCGTTGCGGTCGTCATTCTGCCATATCTTCCCGTATCTCCTCCAAATGCGTAATCTGTGAACATTTCCAGCCCCGCCCGCGTATCCTTATCCAGCACCCATCAAGAAGGAGAACGAATGACTGGCCATTTCATGAAACTTGCGCGCACGCTGTTTTTCGCCGCAACCGCAGTTGCGCTCTGCCTTACGCCCGCCGACGCCCAAACCCAGAACGATCAGAACGCCTCGTCCTCCGGCCAGTCCGGCAAGGACAATGACAACTTCAGCGCCAGTTTTAACTTGGGCAAAAACGCCAGCGCCAAAGACGTCGGCCTGCCCATCTATCCCGGTGCGCGCCGCCAACAAGATACAGACAAAGACTCTTCATCGCTGAACATGGGCCTGTGGGGCGGTTCGAGCGGATTCAAAATCGCGCTTTTGAAAATGGAAACGAACGATTCTCCGGACAAGGTCAGCGCGTTCTACCGCAAGGCCCTGGCAAAATACGGAAAGGTTTTAACCTGTGGAGCGGGTGATCCGGCGCCGGATAGTTCTCAAGACAAGACCAAATCGTCCGAGGCCCTCGACTGCGACAAAGACAAATCCGACAAAGACGGGTTCGAACTAAAAGCCGGCACTAAGGAAAGACAGCACATCGTGGGCATTTCGAAAAAAGACAATGTCACGACGTTCCAGTTGGTTTACATCGAAACGCGCGGCCTCGACGACAAATAAACCACGGGGATTCACGGCTGGGGGTTAAAGCGCGGAACCAATATTTACCGGTCGGTTCGCGAATCCTGCTTTACGGCGATTTACGTATCCACCACAAAACTTTTCCCACGATCCGCCAATTGCGGTCGCGGCCCATCGAAATTGGCTTGTAATCGCGATTTTCCGATTCCAGCAATTGCACCCCTTTCATCGTCAGGAACCGTGAAAGCGTCAGTCCGGTCTTGCGGTGCCAGGCCACGATAATCTTACCGTTCAGGCCGCTCGCCTCGTTCTGCATGCAATCCACCACTACGATATCGCCGTCATCAATCATCGGGCTCATGGATGAGCCGCGCACCCGCAGGCAATTCGTCGCGGCCGGATTCGGGCACCAAAGCGCCGGCGCCGCAATCATTTCGGCTACCTCGGCTCGATCGAGATCCAGCACCTGATCACCCTTGGCGCCGTGGGTCCCCGCATGAACCGCAAGTACCGGGATGGCCACCAGCTTGGCCTTCGTCTTGATGGCGGACCGCTTGCCACCGCTTCCCGCAATGACGATTTCGAAATCCGGAAAGTCAGCCTTGTGCAGCACACCCGAACCTTCCGGAAACATACGGGACAAATCCGCGCTCTTCAGTCCCGCCCGGGTCCAGAACCAGGTCGAGTCCTTGCCCTCGGCCAGATTGCCCATCTGCACGTAGGCCTCAGCGGTGGGCTCGTGCGTGCCGCTTTCCCAGCGGGACAACGCCATGGCCGAATAGTTCAGGCGGGCGGCCAGCTCCGACTGGTTTAGCCCCAGGCGTTTGCGCAGATTCAGGATTTTGCGCACCCACTCGGGCTGTTGATTTTTTCCGGGTGCCATTCCCCTTGCCTTCTCTAAACGATGCGATATACCATTCCTGTTAGGGTCGTCACGGTTGAATCGGATCGGACCTCCTTACGAGGAAGTCATGAATCGTGACAAGCCTGATACTACCACGCACGCGTTTGAAGCGCTCTCCGTTTTTCGCGGTATCTACAAGCGGGTCGCCATGCAGCTTGATGTAGACCCCTCCTACGTAAGCCGCGTCGCTCGCGGCCAGCGCCACGCCCCGTTTGTGTCCGAAGCTTTGCGCAAGGAAATCCAGCGCGTCTTGGGCAAAGCCGGCTTGCAAAACGGGAACGGCAAAGATGGCCACAACCATAATCACAATCATGGAGGCCTGAGCGCCCTGCTCGACGGACACGATTCCGAAGGCCGCTCCAAAAACGGTCATGTGGCGGGCAAGCGCAAGGAAAAAAAATCAGCTTCCCCCCGCCGAAAGAAATAGTCACGGCGCTTCCCCGCTCGGCTGCCCATCATTCTTCTTGATTTGCGAAAACGACTCCCGTTTCACGAATCGCGTGACGAGGTCGCGTAATAAAGTCGGTTCGCGCCACGAGGTTCCGATGCGCTCTCCTCGAAAGTCACGCCTGCACCCGAAACCATCTTCCAAGCAACCACATCTGCGCGGTATCATGGGTACGCAAAACGAGCTCTTCGCCAATTCGGTTTCTGCCCAGGCTCGCAATCGGCGCGCCGTTTTGCCCGTCCCAAACATCATGGCCAGCAGCACTTCAAAACAAAACCAGAACTCCGCCGAAGCGGCTCTCGCCCGCAGCAACGAAATGCTCCGCATTTCCCAGATGGCCGGCGGCACCGGCAGCTTCGAGTGGGACATTCCCACCAACACCCTGGTGTGGAGTGAGAATCACGCCCGCATGTTCGGCCTGTGGCCTACGGGCTTCGACGGCACTTTTGCCTGCTGGAAACGAAGAATTGACCCGGCTGACGCCGCCAAAATAGAAAAGGAACTCGAAGCGGCCTTCGCCGAAAAGCGCGAACAGTGGTATTCCGAGCATCAGATTATTCGTGCTGATAACGCTGAACGGCGCTGGTTCACTTCGCGCGCGCGCATTTCCTACGATCGGGCGGGTAAGCCGCTGAAAATGATCGGAGTTTCCATTGACACTACGGACCGCAAACTCGCCGAAGACGAATTGCTGCGCGGCCGTGCGGATCTCGAACACGGCGTCCACGAACGCACCACCGAACTTCTGCAGAAAACTTTGGAAATGTCCGAACAGGCGCGCCAGCTTGATGAAGCCAACGCCAGCCTCCGCCAGCTTTCCGCGCGTTTACTGACTCTGCAGGACGACGAACGCCGCCGCCTCGCCAGCCACCTGCACGACAGCACCGGCGGCTGGATCACCGCCCTGGCCATGAATTTGAGCGTCCTCCAAGGAGAAGGAAATCTGAGCCCGAAAGCAAAAACGGTTCTGGCCGATAGCCTCGAAATGCTGCGCGACATGTCCGATGATTTGCGCACCGTTTCCCATCTGCTGCACCCGCCGCTGCTCGATGAAATGGGTCTGCAGTCCGCCTTGCGCTGGTACGTGGATGAATTTTCCAAGCGCAGCCAGATTCCCGTCGAGGTTGAAATTTCGCCGAATGTCGGCCGCCTCGCCCGCGATTGCGAAACCGCCATCTTCCGCATCGTGCAGGAAGCGCTCACCAACGTGCATCGTCACTCCGGCAGCGCGCGCGCCAGTATCTGCCTGACTCGCGCGCATGGCGAAGTCAATCTGGAAGTCCGCGATTGGGGCACGGGTATTTCTTCCATGCAACGTGGTATGGCGCCTCCCAACGGTGTGGGCCTGCAAGGCATGCGCGAAAGAATCCGCCAATTCGGTGGCGAATTTGAAATTCGTTCCACCTCGAAAGGCACCAGCGTAATCGCAAAATTCCCCGAACTCTTAGTCTGCGTTCCCCCACCCACGCCATAATTCGCTCAAAGCTGTTCTTTCAGATTGCGGCCGCGTTGCTTTGGAGCGCGTCGGCTCCGGTCCGATCGTGAAAAAACCACTCTCACAGAATCCTCCATCAAACCCGCACCATCTAACCCAAGTCGCCCAACTCATCCGGAGGTCATCATGGAATTTCGTCAACTCGGTCGTTCAGGTTTCAAGGTTCCGGTTCTCAGCTTCGGCACCGGTACTTTCGGTGGCAGCAACGAATTCTTTCGAGCCTGGGGAAATTCGGGTGTCCCGGAAGCCACCAAGCTTGTTGACATATGCCTTGAGGCCGGCTGCAACATGTTCGACACCGCCGACATTTACTCTGACGGCGAATCGGAAAAAGTCCTGGGCGGCGCAATCGCCGGCCGCCGCGACAAAGTTCTCATTTCCACCAAAGCCACATTCAAAGCCGGCACTGCCGCCAACGACGTCGGTTCGTCCCGCTTTCATCTGATCAACGCCGTGGAGGGCAGCCTGCGCCGCCTGAAGACCGACTACATTGATCTTTTCCAACTCCACGGCTACGACGCCCTCACTCCCGCCGAAGAAGTCCTCAGCACCCTTGACGTTTTGGTCCGCAGCGGAAAAATCCGCTACGTCGGCTGCTCGAATTTTTCGGGCTGGCACTTAATGAAAGGTCTGGCCACCGCCGACCGTTACGGCTGGCCCCGCTACATCGCGCATCAGGCCTACTACTCGTTGATCGGCCGCGAATATGAATGGGAATTGATGCCTCTCGGTCTGGCCGAAGGCGTTGGATGCGTGGTCTGGAGTCCGCTTGGCTGGGGTCGGCTGACCGGAAAAATTCGTCGTGGCCAGCCGAAACCGGAAGTTTCGCGCCTGCACAAAACCGCCGACTACGGTCCGCCGGTCAACGATGACTACCTGTACAAAGTAGTTGATGCTCTCGACGTCGTCGCCAAAGAAACCGGAAAGACTGTCCCGCAGATCGCCTTGAATTGGCTGCTGCAGCGCCCCACTGTGGCCAACGTCATCATCGGCGCCAGAAACGAAGAACAACTAAAACAAAATCTGGGCGCGATAGGCTGGAACCTCACCACCGAACAAGTCGCAATACTCGACACCGCCAGCGCCACCAACCCGGTATATCCCTACTGGCACCAACGCCAGTTCGGCGACCGCAACCCGCCACCCGTAGCCGCCGAAAAATCAGCAGACCTGAGCAAACTCAATACCGAAAAGGAGCCACCCCGAAAGGCCCACGCCAAGACCCAGCGCTGATCTTCTTGCCTCGCTCAAAAATCACCGCGTAGGGTGCCCCATCCTGCGTTCCTCAGCAGGATGGGAGGCTTCGTGGAAACTCGACCAACTCACTTATTGCCCTTCTTTTCGTTCCACCACGTTACTCAAACTGTTTCCGAAACTCCGCAAACAATCCCTTCAGTTCCGCAATCTCGCCGCGAAGCTCCCTCACCTCGGCCTCCAGTCGCGCGATTCGCCCTTGGTCTGTTCCGCCCCCGCCGATTCGCCCTGCAACGGTCTCGACCTCTCGCGGTGCCTCGGCATTTTCGACGTGCTGCCGAAATGCCTCTAAACTCGCCCCAGGCCGCTCCGCCGCAGTCGCGCCCGCATCCCCCGACATCAATTCCAAATATCGCGACTCCTTCGTGCCGGGCTGCCGAGCCAGCACCGCCACCAGCGCCGGCTCTCGCTTCATCAATTTTCCCAGCGCCATCTGTACATCATCCAAATGTTCAAAATGGTGCAGCCGCTCCGCTCGCCCACGTATCTCCCCCGGAGTCTGCGCGCCGCGCAACAACAGAACACACAGCACCGCCGTCTCCGGCCGCGTAAAATTAAAAGCCTCCTGCAGCCGGTGCTCGTATTTCCTCACCCGGCTGTCCGTGGTATTCGCCGCGCCGGCCAATTCCTTTGCGTCCAGCGAACGCATCGCCAGCGTCACCGCCTCGTCATCCAAATTCATCACCGGCTCGCGATTCGATTTCTGGTTGCACGCATTCACCAGCGCATTCAGCGAAAGCGGATAATATTCCGGCGTGGTAATTTCCTTCTCCACCAAAGCGCCAAGTACCCGCGCCTCAACAGCCGTCAGCTTTATGTCCATGCCAAAAGCATAACCCAGAGTCGCAATTTTCTTGGAGTCCGGCGGGACTTACCGTGAGTTCACTGTACACAGCCGACTGGGTTATTTGCCGCTGGCCAAAATCCCCTGCAACGGCGCAATCGTCCCGTCAATCGCGCCAGTCTTCAAATTCGCAATATCCAACCCCAGAATCTTCGCGATGAACGGATAAACCGCCACATTTTCGAACGGTGCAACCGTGGCTCCCGCGCGGATACCCGGTCCGGCGGCAAAAAATATCGCCTTCATCTCCGGAAACTTCGCCGGATCGAATCCATGCGCGCCGATCTCGGGCCCGTAGAACCGCATCGCCGCATCCGCCACCGCCGGCGGCGCCGAGACCCGCAACAAGTACGTCCCACTCGCCACCACCACCGGGTCGCCCTCCCGCGGGTTTCCATCGAAGTGCAATTCCGGCGGAACTTTTCCGGTGCGATACACCTTGAACTTGTCGCTCTTTCCGTTCAACGCCGCATAAATCTTGGCCGCGTCCGCTTCCGATTTTGCATACAAGAAACTTTCCACCGGCCTCACCACCAGCGACTTATCGAAATATTGGTCCAGATTCGTCCACTCGCCATCCACCTTCGCCATGCCGTGATCTGCGACCACCACCAGATCCACCGGCAGTTTCAATTCCGCCACACCCGCCGCCAGTCGCCCGATTTCCTTGTCTACCCTGGCCACGGCCTCGGCCACTTCTGGACTGTCCGGCCCGTGCGCGTGCCCCGCGCTGTCCACGTCGCTCATGTACAGCGTAATAAAATGCGGACGCTGCTCGGCCGGCAACTTCAACCACGCCAACACCTGATCCACCCGCTGGTCGTTAGGATATTTCTGGTCGTACTTCATGTAGTACGTCGGCCGCATGCCCTGAATCGCCGCTTCCGATCCCGGCCAGAAAAAACAAGCCGCGCGCATTCCCTGCTGCTCGGCCAGCACCCATAAAGGCGTCCCGCCATACCAGGTGCCGTCCACTTCCGTGGAAGGATCGCGATAGCTGTACGTCTGCTTCCGCTGCGGATCGTAAAACGAATTGCCTACAATTCCGTGATGCTCCGGATAAAGCCCGGTCACTAGCGTCAGGTGATTTGGAAATGTCACCGACGGGTATGCTGGAATCATGCCCTCCGGCGCGCTTGCTCCCCGCGTCCCCAGCGCCACAATATTCGGCGCCGCATATTTCCGCGGATAGTCGTAGCGAAATCCATCCAGCGAAACCAGAATCACATAAGGCTTGGCCTGCTGCTCGGCACTGTTCGGCCCATGATCCGTGAATATCGGCGCAGCCAACCCCGCCCCAGCCGCACTCTGCGCCTGCCCGGAATTATTCTGCGTCGCCTGCCCATGCCCCGAGCACCCGCACAGAAAGGTCGCCAGCACGAGTATCGTGCCGCGCAGGTACGAACGTTGCAGGGGGTTCCGTATCATTTAAGCTTCTCCGCCAGGCTGTCGCGCCATTGGTGCGTGTGCGCCGCGTCGATCATTTCCTGAACTGTGATTTGTACCTGCTCTCTACCTCGGACAGGCCAACATCGAAGCGGCCAAATCCAATACCTGCGAGAATAATCTCAACGGCGTCGTCACCGTCGAGTCCTAAGTCGCGTTGAAGCCGGGACGTGGCGGTCACTCTCTCGACCGAGCGCGCGCGTGACTAGCAACGAAATGCCTGACCCGCCTTTCGATGGATTCCATTCTCTTTCGCCGAATCTATTTCGGGCCCAGCTACTCTAAACAGGAGGCCGCCAGCATCGGTGTTTAGTTTGCCCGCAGCGGTGACGCCTAAGAACATGACTCGTCCCAAATCGTTCTTATCATAAAGGAGCTACACCATGGTTAAAACAGCGTTATACGTGCATCTCGAAGCCAAGCCCGGTAAGGAAGCGGAAGTTCAGAAATTTCTGGAAGGCGGCCTGGCTCTGGTAAATCAGGAACCAGCCACTACGGCCTGGTTTGGTATCAAGATGGGCCCCAGCACTTTCGGCATCTTCGACGCCTTCCCCGACGAAGCCGGACGCAACGCCCACCTCAACGGCCAAGTCGCCGCGGCCCTGATGGCCAAAGCGGCCGACCTGTTCGCCAAGCCGCCCAGCATCTCTAAAGTCGACGTCCTCGCCGCGAAACTCCCGAAGTGAGAGCGTCACCCGCCTCATCTCTTCAAACACAAAAAAGCCGCCCATCCGGGCGGCTTTTTTGTGCCAGAGCTTTTCACCTAAGAAAATCAGAAAACACGAACCCCGCGGAGCAAACTCAAAAAACTAGCTCAGCAGTTTACGGCGCCCAAATCCCACCAGGCCAATCAGCCCAGAACCCAGCAGCATCAACGATCCCGGTTCCGGCGTTTGAATCGTGCCACAATAATCCAGTCCGTACGAACTGCCTGCTTCCTGATACACCACGAACGAAATCGTATTCGTTCCGTCCACCAAAAACGGGGCCAGTTGCGACGTCGTAAAAATTCCTTCGGTGCCAGTCAGGCAGCCAATCGGCAGCGAGGAGCATGTCGGATACGAACCGCCAAGATTCGCCGACGCGATCTCGACCCCATTGATCCACACCGACGTCGTATCATCCGCCAGAACGTTGAGATTCGCGGACGTCACCGTCCCGCTCAGATTAAATGTCTCCGAGAACGTCACCGCCGTTCCATTCGGCACCACGATAAAACCCGGATTCGATGTGTCGCCGGTGTTGGCAAATGAAACCCAGCTGGAGCCCGGCAACGGACCGGCCCACGCCGCATTTCCTACGATATTTTGTGTCGCGCTTCCCGAATTATTTGTGGTGGTCGTGGACGAACTGACCAGCGAAGTGCTGTCCGCCTTCGCCGTCATCACGCAGCCACTCGCCAAAACCAGAATTGCCAGTTTCCTTAACATCTATCCTCCGGGCTCAATACAATCGAATCGTTTCGCCGCGCTGCATGGCGTTCGCGGTTCTATATTGCACGCCCCCAGCCAGTCCCAGTACTGAAGACAAAGGCCTTGTTACGCCTGCAAAATGCCCCTGAAGGCGAGGTTTTCCCTTCGATGGCAACAGTTATCCCGGCCAAAAATGGGCGCCGAAAAATGTCACGCCGAAATGTGTTGTCCCACTAGGTTTTGGGGAAAAAGTGGACGGCAATCAGGAATTGTTGCGAGAAAATGTAAATATCGAAGAGGCGAAAACTCAGCGAAACGCGCCCAGGTTGCACGCTTTCAACCCCGACGATCGCTTGGTTTCAATCCTTAGAAGTTTTCCTCGACCAAAAACTGTTCGTACAACCCATCGCTGGTCATATAAATACTCAGCGAAACAGTTTTGGTTTCGAACTCCGCGCGATACCCTCGCACCTTCATCCCGCCGCGCAATCCGTCGAATGTCCGCGTCACGCTCTTCAGCTTCCCCAGAGGTCCCAGCGAATCCTTCAAATCTTTAAGCGCCACATCGGTGAAATAATAATTTGCATTGGTGGTGAAAAGCGCGCGGTCTATCTTCCCGGCCTGTAGTCCTTCGACGATTCCCTGCACCTGATCGAGCTCGGTGCGCGGAGCCTCTGCTGTCGCGCCAGCTGCCTGGCGTGTTTCAGGTTCCAGAACCCAGCGCGCGATGTCGTGCTCCACCGTTCCTATCAATCGCGTTCCATCCTGATTCGAGCAAACGATCATCGCCGCGTCGCGCGTGGGATAGATGTAGCTCAGCGCCAAAAATCCCGAAACTTCGCCCCCATGAAAAACGGCGGGAATATTGTCGAGCTGCCCCAACTGCAGTCCCAGCGCGTAGTGGGTCAAATCTCCATTCGTCAAATGCATCTCGCGCGTAAATTCGTCATACGATTTCGCGCTGAGAATTTTCTTCTGCAGAAATGCGATATCCCACTTCGCCAGGTCCGAAGGCGTCATGCACAATTCTCCGGCGGCAAAATACCATCCCGGCCCTTCGCGTAAAGCCGGCCGCGCCGGCCCCAATCCGTAGCGCGTGTAGGCCACCGCGTCGTCCGCAGTCTTGGTGACGCTGCAATCTCCGGCGGACGTCATCCCCAGCGGCCCGAAAATATTCTTCTGCAAAAATGGCACTAGCTGCTCGCCAGTGGCTTTCTCAAAAATCCGGCCCGCAAGAACGTAGTTCGTATTGCTGTATTGCCATTTCGTTCCAGGATCGAAATCCAGGGGCTTCTTCGCCCACTTATCCAGCAGCGCCTCAGGCGTGGTCGGCTGCACCCATTCCGGAATGATGTAATCCTGCGGCGCGTAATCCTCGTAACCCGAGGTGTGCGACAGCAACTCGCGTACCGTGATTTCATTCGCGCGCGTTAAATCCGGAAAATATTTTGAAACTTTGTCGTCCAGCGAAAGCTTGCCCTGCTCCGCCGCCAGCAGTATCGCCACCACCGTAAACTGCTTGCTGATCGAGCCGACTGCGTACCGCGTGTTCGTGTCCGCCGCCCGTGCCGGATCCAGTGACGCCTTCCCGAACGCCTTTGCATACGTCAACTTCCCGTTTTCCACCACCGCCACCGACACGCTGGGCGCGCCAGACGCCGCTACCATCTCCGCAATTTTGCGCTCCTCCGCGGCATCGAGTCCGCCGCCACTCGGCGCCGTCGGCGTCGTAGTCTGCGCCGCGCTTTGCGCCCGCGAGGAACCGCCGCAAGCAAGAGCGGCAAAAACCAGCACCATCCACAATTGTTTTCGCCACATGCGCGCGGCACCAATCCGGTCAGTCATCTTCACGTTCTCCTGTCCTCGAATCTTCACTCAGACCACAAATCCTCGCGTACGAACTCTCTTCGATTTCCTCTTCTTGCCACGAACAAAAAATACTAAGCCGGGTGCCCCATCCTGCGTTTCTCAGCAGGGTGAGAGGTTTTGTAGACGCTCGACCACGTCACCTTACTCAAGTCAATCGCTGCGTCCCCCTACAGCACAACTCTTGCCCGTCTTGTGTCGTCATCGAAAAGAGCGCAGCGACGAAGAATCGCTCTTCGATTTCCTCTTCTTGCCGCCAACAAAAATACTAAGCCGGGTGCCCCATCCTGCGCTCCTCAGCAGGGTGGGAGGTTTTGTGGAAGCTCGACCACCAACCCCACGAAGCTCGACCCTCTTTCGAATGCAGTTACTCTTCGCTTGCAACGTTGTCCACGTCTTCACCAACCGCAGCGAATCAGGCGCCATCACCCATCCAACGAAATGTTTCCCAGCCTCGACTTCCCCGCCGTCGCCCGGTAAAAGCCAAAAATCGCCAGCACCGCAATCACCGTGAACGTCACAATCGTCGGCTGCGCGTACCACTCCGTCAGGTGCCCGGTCAGCGGATACGCCGACAGCACATTATTCATGCAGAACGCGATCACCAGCGCCAGCAATCCAAATCGCAACAACAACATCAGCGCGATTCCGTAAATCAGCAGATCTTCCACCACTCCCTGAATCGGGTGTTCTCCAAACAGCGACGGAGCTGCCGCCAGCGCTAAGGTCACTGCCACCGCCAGCCATTCCTTTCGCAGCACCAGCCTCACCACAAAAAAAAGAAAAAACACCGCGAGAGACCACACCAGAAATATCACCACGTTCAAAAGTATGTCCCCGACCGTGATGTGTATCCCGTTCAGGGTGACAAAATCGAGCTGGTTGTCCGGCGGATTTGGCGTCTTCCCCATCCACTCCGGCAGCAAAGTTCGCGCTCGCAACACGACAGCCCAAAATATTCCGGTCAGCCCGCCAATCAGCAAATCTCGGCCGACCACTGGATCCAATATCTCGCCCGCCAGCAATCGCGACCACGAAATCAGCGAACTTGGCCACCGCTTCCGCACATGCGGTTCCAGCGCGACGTACATCAACCACACCGCACTCGCCGCAATCAGCGACCAACCGCAAAGCATCAGCAGCAAGCCCAGTTCGCCCACTGCCGGAATGTGGTGCGCAAACAACATTTGCGAAACCATCATCATCACAAACACGAACAGCGCCAGCCGCCCCGCTCCTTTCCAATCGCTTCGTCCCGCGCGGACGTTTTTTCGCGCCAGCACCACGCCCTGCAGAATTAACATTCCCAGAAATGCGAGGCCTATCGCCGACTGGATTTTTTCTCCGGTAGTGCGCTGGTTTTCCTGCATGCGGTCCGGCGTGTCCCACGTGCCCAGCAAATCGAAATACACCGGCTTGCCGTGATACGCCGCAGCCTCCACGCGCAACGGCAAATCCGTGCGCCCCGGCCACGTTCCAAGCCATGCCGCGCGCGAATCGCTCGTCACCAGCGGAGTCCACTGCGGCGCGGTTTCGCGAAAATCTTTTTGATCGAGCCCCGCTGCCGCAAAGAGCGGCGCCCAATTCGGCGCGGGCGCCGCCTCCGTCGAAGTATCGAGCTGCGGCGGCACCGCCAGCATCTCCATCAACTTTCCTTCCGGGTTGAAAAATTCCTGGACCATTCCGGAGATGCGCATGGGCGGCGTATCTGGAAATGCGCCGGCGACCCAAGTGAAATTCGTGTTCTGCATGAGCTGCGGGCTCTCGCGATACCAGAATGCAATCGTTGGCGGGTATTCTTTTTTGAGTTGCTCCCAGCGGTTCTTGCTCTGATCGTTTTTCTGGACGTAGTCGAGGAATCCCGTGTAGCGGCCGAAGCCGTACGAACTATCCGCGGGCGTCGCGGTGTATCCCAACGAACGCGCCAACTCCTGCGCCTTCGCCGCCAGCACTTCGCCGGACATGGGCAGCGGCTCCATGCTAACAATCGAGCCCTGGTTTGAGAGCAGCGCGACCGCCGCCAATCCCACAAATGTCAGCAGCAAACAGGCCCACGCCATCGCCGGCCGCAATCCTTCCTTTTCTCCGGACGCCGCCACCATCGCCGGCGATGGCGTCTCGCCCGCCGCCAGAGCCGCCGCCAGCGGGTCGCCTCCCGGCAACGCCGCCGCCACTTCAATCGCGCTGGCCGGCCGCTTCGAAGGGTCGCGTTCCAGGCAGCGCTGGATCACCCGCTCGGTCAGTGGATCAATATCCTTGACCAGCGCGGATATGCTCGAAGGCGAACTCGACTCCCGCAGCCGCAGCAATTCTCCCAGCGACGCGGCTTCGTACGCCTTCTTCCCCGTGAATATCTCGTACAGCACCAGCCCCAGCGAATAAATATCGCTGCGCTTGGTAACTTCGATCCCCGCCAACTGCTCCGGCGCCATGTACGCCGGTGTTCCGGCGCTCACTTCTTCCGCGCCCATATCTTCCGAAAGCGTGGCTAGGCCGAAATCGGTAATCCGCACACGCCCGCGCCCGTCGAGCATGATGTTGCCCGGCTTCAGGTCGCGATGCAGCACGCCATGATCGTGCGCCGCCGCGAGCCCCGCGCACATCTGCCGCGCGATATCGAGCCCCTTGGCCTGCGGAAATTGCCCGATGCGCCGCAGCAACGAGCCTAGGTCCTCGCCGTCCACGTACTCCATGGTCAGGAACAGCCGCCCGTCCAGTTCGCCAATATCGAAGACGCGGCACACGTTCGCGTGCGATATTTCGCGCGCCAGTCGCACTTCCTGGTAAAAGCGTTCGCGCGCCGCTTCGTCCTCGCTCATCGCCACCGGCAAGAACTTCAGCGCCACCGCCTGATTCAACTTCAGATCCTCGGCGCGATAGACCTCCCCCATCCCGCCTTTGCCCAGCAGCGACACGATCCGGTAACGATCCGCCAGGGTGGTCCCGGCCACGTATTGCCCTTGCGACGACGACCCGCGCGACGTCGGCGCGCTGCTCGAGGTGAAAGTCTTCCGCGAGCGCTCCGCGCCCGAAGTACGTGCCATGTCACGTGGCTTGTCGCGAGCCGCGTCGTAACCCGGTCGCGAAGCGGCGTCGCCAGACGGCGGCCGCGTCGTTGCGCCGCCCAAGCCGCTGGCCGGGCGCGCCGCGCCATCCCGGCCTCGCCCGCCGGCGCCTTCGAGCGGCCCCACGCTGGTCACCGTGGGACTCGAATCCTCGTCCACGGCCGCCCCGCAACGTGGGCAAAACGTCGCCCGCAGCGGCAACTCCTCCTCGCACGCTCCACATTTCATAGCGTCATCGTACACAAATTTCCAGAACCGCGCTTCTCGTTTTCAGCTGACGAAAAAAAGGGAGGGCTTACTAAAATAGTTTGCTGCCAGGCGCGGGGCGCGTCTGGCATAGTGCAACGTACCAATGGTCGATAAATCCGAACTTCGCCGCGCACCCGTATTCGCCGACTTACCCGACGACCAGCTCGACTGGTTCCTCGCCAATTCGCAGGAACTTCGCCTCACGGAAGGCGATACCTACGTCCGCCAGGGTGATGTCGCTGACTCGATGTTCGTGATCCTCGACGGCCAGTTCCAGTGGCGCGGCGAGCACGCCGGCGACGTCGCCATATACCCGGCGAACCCCGGTGACGTCACCGGCATCCTGCCCTTCTCTCGCATGAAACGCTACAGCGTCAGCTTTCGAGTGCTCGCCGCCGGCCGCATCCTGAAATTCCCGGCGTCCCTGTTCCCCGAACTGGTCCAGAAAATGCCGGAACTAACCGCGCGCCTGGTCGGCTTCCTTTCCGATCGCGTTCGCGAAACCACTCGCGTCGAGCAGCAGCGCGACCGGCTCGCGTCCCTCGGCAAGCTCTCCGCCGGCCTCGCCCATGAACTCAACAATCCTGCTTCCGCGGCGAAACGCGCCACCAGCCAGTTGGGTGACATGCTCGCCAAAATCACCGATGCCAGCCTCGAGCTGGGAAGTTTCAACCTCTCGCCCGCGCAAAAATCCGAAATAGCGAAACTGGAACTTTCGCTAACACAGAAGGACGCAATTCCTCCCGATGCCTTGACCGCGAGCGATCTCGAAGACCAGCTCGACTCCTTGTTGCGCGCGCATGGCCAGCACGACCTGTGGCAACTCGCCGCGGCCCTGGCCCGACGAAACATCCAGCCCGCAGCGGTGGAATCGCTGTTCGCAAATCTCGATGCCGACCAGGCCCGCGCCGCGCTGATAAAAATCTCCGCCTCCGCGGAGATCTCGAGCCTGCTGCACGAAATCGAAAGCAGCACCTCGCGCATCTCCGACCTGGTCAGCGCCATCAAGGAATACACCCACATGGACCAGGCGGTGGTGCAAAACGTGGATGTGGTCAAGAGCCTGGAAAGCACGCTGACCATTTTGAATCACAAGCTGAAGCGCGGCGTCGCGGTGCAACGCAACTACCACCCGGTCCCACTGCTGGTGAATTCTTTTGGCAGCGAACTCAACCAGGTCTGGACCAACATTATTGACAACGCGATTGGCGCCATGCGCGGAACCGGCGAGCTGCGCATCCGAACTTTCCCCGACGACGGTTGCGCCGTGGTCGAAATCGCGGACAACGGTCCCGGAATTCCCGCCGAAGTCCAACCGCACATCTTCGAGCCTTTTTTCACCACCAAAGGCGTGGGCGAAGGCACCGGCCTGGGCCTGGACACCGTCCAGCGCATCGTCCGCAAGCATCGCGGAACCATTCAGTTCACTTCCAAACCCGGCGACACCCGCTTCCAAGTCAGCCTCCCGCTAGCCAGTTTGGAAGTGGCCTGACTTCTCCTTCGCTTTCGTTGTCATCCCGAACGAGCGCAACGCGAGGGGACCTGATTCAAAGAGCGTTGACTCATACGGGCGCAGCAATTCTGACCTATTTGTGCAAAGCAGGAATGGGCTCGCCATGTTCGGACTGAAACGCGTGTCGCGAGAACGTGACGTCAGGCCTGCGGTGGCTTGCGCATTTGATTTCTCATACTCTCGGGCAGCGCCGAGAGCGGTCCACCCTGAAATCCGGTGAGAACAGTACCTTCATTCGCTATGTGTGGACCATGCCAGATCGTCTTGCCAGCGGAGACGTACAAAAAACTTGCGGTGCGATCATTTGGCGGCGCCGCAATCAACGTAATACGCCCGGTGCGTTCGCTCTCTTCGACGCTTCGTTTTGGAATCGACACAGCAAGGAGGGAGTTTCCTATACGAGAGTGCCGGCCACTTAGCCACCTCATAGACCGGATCATCGCCTGGAGGACAGCTGCAGAATTTTTGCGCTTTGCACATTTTCGAACAAGGCGCACAACCGCAGCTTTTTCTTGCGGGGTCGGGTCGACTCCTGCGCTGTGCAATATGCACGCCCCTGGTAACGACGATGGGAATTGTGACGATATTCGGAATTCTGGATACGCTTCCGGTAACCAAGTCGCGGTCGCTTCATCAAGGCAATTGTGGATTGTGATTAGGCCCGGCGTCAGGTCCTTCTCTCCGGTGAGACGAAACCAACCGACACCCTCAAATATGTGGCGTCCAATTCGTCGAGGTATCTTGCGAAATGCCTCTGTCGCAGCGGTTCGAATTCGTTCCGCGACAGCCATCATGTCCCAAGTGGGGCCTTGCGAGATGACCTTCGCCAACCAATCGTCAGTGCGCACGGCGCCAATGTTTGCGAGGCCCGTGTAACCGAAGGAGACGCGGCCGACAAATACGGCTTTGTTTCTGTCGTCATCCCCAATAGCTTCTGCGTCAGAATGCAGAGTCAATCGGCGATCAGAAACTTGAAAGACCATTTTGGGAGTTAGGCAAGAGAGAATCAGCGTCATTGCGACTCGTTGGACGGATTGCGAATAGCGGACGAACGACTGTACTTCGAAAGCAATCAGCTCGTCAGCGTTGGCGGTACCACGGAGGCGGATGTCTGCAGTCGTGGAAACACGCGCAGCCCAACGCTTCGATGTAGTCGCAGCCGCCCGCCATCAAGCCGCCATCCGCTTGCTTGAGCCGCCGGCGACTGCTACTTTTGTTAGCCTTATGGAGAATAGCCATCTCGAAAGCCTTCCCCTTATGTTTGGAATTCCTGAGGAATGGAACGAGTTTCGACTCAGGCACGGAACTTTCGTCGAACGGACGCCACACCTACTCGAAGCCTTGCGTATATGCTTTGAGCGACACCAAAGTACGAACGAACCCCTCGATCGAGTTGTCTTCATGCAAGGCCGTCTTTGTGCGGAGGAGTTCAGTGAGATTCTTCTGCTTTGCGGCAATGGCTACGGTGTCGCCGCCCTCAGGCTCGTAAGGGGGATGTTCGAAAGGACGGTCACCACTCGTTACCTAAGTGAACATCCCGACGCGGTGGACAACTATCTTGATTATTACTGGATCTCGCAGCACCGACTAATGGGCGCTATCAGAGAAACTTTCGGACCCGGAGTGTTCGGCGACGACAAGGAAGAGGAGATGGAACAACATTTTCAGAACGTAAAGGCCAAATTCATGGTCACGGACTGCAAAAAGTGCGACACCAAACGCCTCAACCACACTTGGAGCAAACTCGATTTCGTGGCGATGGCGCGAGCGACTGGCGAACTTGGCAAGTTGATCGTTCCTGCGTATTACCTGCCTACGAAAGAAATCCACAGCACAATTGGGGCCGTACTTAGCCGCTTGGACGGCGATGCTGAGGGTCTCGTTTTCGAGGGAGGCGGACAACACAAAAGAGCTGACGAAGCGCTAATTTCTGCGCATAACTTAATTCTGAATTGTCTGAAACTGCAAGAAACCTATTTTCAGCTCGATATCCTTAAAAGATCGCTTGAAGCTTGCTACGCTGATTTTTTCGAAATTTGGGGATCACCGAAGACCGTCCCCGGTCAATGAGTAATCTCCTTCACACATTGACCCTTTTGTAGTTTGAAAGCGCCAACCTGTCGATCCTGAACAGTTTTGTCTTTACTATTCGTAAATACAGTTACATGGTCCTTTTCGTGAACCATGTAATCACCTTCAACCGTTTGAAGTGGCCTGGCAAAGTTGTCCCGAAACAATCCAAATTTCGCCACGGATGAACCTCCAATAGTGAATCGTATCACCGCCAGTCAACGCCAACCGACCGAAGGAACATTTAACGGAGCGACTCTCGGCGGCAACGAATCTAGCTTTTCGGCGTCTACCGGTTCCCCTCTCCCTCGGTCGCGAGAATGCGTCGGTATAGCCTTTCCCTTGCTTCTGGCACGGATTCGTAATCGATAAAGTTAAACTGTCTGACGTCGAAATGCAGCTTGGACGCTTGTAATTCGTCTCTGCGGCACATCCAGATAACGTTCCTTCCAAGACCGAGCATCATTCCGGCTTCAAAGTATACGCCGTGTCGCTGCCCGGTAAAGTCCGCCACCATGAACCTGGACCGTTTGATTTGGCCGATAATCTCATCATCAATGCGGTTTGTGTGTTCAGTCTTGTCAATTCTGAGAGCCGAATAGCCTGCGGTGTGAATGGCGGTTTCAACACCGTGCTCGTAGAGCTCGTCCATCTCCGAATCAAACCACATCGCTACGAAGCACCGTGACGAATCCCGTCCCGTACGTTCAATTTCTTGCAGTCGTTCCCATCCTCGCATCGTCAAGCGGTGCGACTTTCCAACGGACCTGTCTATATACCCCTGGTTTCGCAATTCTTCCAACAAGAAGTTAATTTCGACCTGAGGATTCGAAAGAACCAAGAGCGGGTAATCGAGAGAGAGATCACAGGCAGATTGTTCACCAATAGATCCGCTCTTGCTGGCGAGAAGCTGAAGGAGATTAATCAGCTTCTCGCTCGGCGTGAACTTCGGCAAACTCTTCAACAATTGTCCGACATTCGTCGAAAGAATTTCAATCGGTACCGAAAGGCCGCTCCTTCGACAAACGGACGACAATCGGTTGCCTTCATTCTCGTTTAGCGCAGCAAGCGCAGTTGGTGAGATCTTGAATCTGCCACACCTGTCGCAGTCAACGGCCAACATATCGCGCCCGGGATCCCTTTGTAGATAGCTGGGCGGCTCGTGACAAAGCGGGCACTTTCTCTGTTCGGTCATAGGATTTAGCGGTATCGCTACTCTCCTTGTGAGAAAAATAGATCGCAGAAATCGTTTTGCAGGGCCTTCCGTTGATTCTACGGGCGTTTTCTTGGCAAACCCCTAGCAGCCCGCTCTGTTGACGGCGAAGTACCAGTATGCTATCATTACATCTGTCAGATAGATGGATAAACTCTGAGAAGGTAACATCCGTAGCGGCGATCAATTCGAACCAACACCCACTCCCTCGCCAGCAACTCATCCCGCACCACCCTACGCAAATCTGCGTACACCTCGAACCCAAAATTCTGCTTGCCCAATTTCTAATCGAGAATGAGTCGCGCGATTAGAAACCACCTCCAACCTATTCAAAACAATCACCGATGGCCTTTTCTAATCGAGAATGTAGACGGGGTCCAAGTTTCCGCTACGCCGCGCCGCGCGGACTTCCCTCCTCCCTCATTTCATCGCGCCACGCCCGCAATTCTGCGGGGCGACCCCTTCACTCCCGCCCTTCCACCGGAGCCTCGAACAGTGCTAGATTTGGGCCGGCGTCCGAGGTTAACCCTTCTTTATGTTTACTGTCGTGCTACGGAGTGTGTGTTGCGGGGTCGCTGGTGCGGTGCTGTCGCTGCCGGCATATATGGCCGCGATACTGTTGTACGTGTCGCGGCATACGCCGCCCCTTCCGCCCGGGGTGACGGGAGAGGTTGGATGGGACCTAATCTCGATCGTGCACAACGGGCCAGTCGCGGTCAGTGTCTGGCTCCTGGCCGCGTTTGCGGTTGGGTTCTTGGTGGGGTTTCGCTATTTTTCGAGGAAAACTTTCCCCCAGGCCCTCTGAGAATCGTTTTCATACGAAGGGCAGCCTCTTCGTGCAGTTCCCGCTTGGGTGTACTCCGAAATTCTTGGGACTTCCTGTATAATACATACGCGATGCTTTCGATTAACAACGTGACGATGCGCTTTGGTCCTCGAGTCTTGTTCGAGGACGTGTCTACTACCTTCTTCGAAGGGCGGCGGTACGGGATTACCGGGCCCAATGGGGCGGGTAAGTCCACGCTAATGAAGATACTTACCGGGGAGATCGAGCCGACCAAGGGCGACGTCTCGCGACCCAAAAAGCTGGGCATTCTTTCGCAGGACCAGTTCGCGTTTGACGATAAGCGGGTGATTGATACGGTGATCATGGGCAATCGCCCGCTGTGGAAAGCGCTGCAGGAACGCGAAATTCTCTACAACAAGCCGCACGAAGATTTGACCGACGCGGACGGCATGCGGCTGGGCGAACTGGAAGGCATCGTCGGCGAACAGGACGGCTACACCGCCGAAGCCGACGCGGCCATATTGCTCGACGGCCTGGGCATTGACGAGCCGCTGCACGAGCGGATGATGAGCGAGCTGCAGGGCGGGCAGAAAGTTCGCGTGCTGCTGGCTCAGGCGCTGTTCGGGCATCCGCAGGTGCTGCTGCTGGACGAGCCGACCAACAACCTGGACCTGGATTCGGTCCACTGGCTGCAGGATTACCTGAACGAATACGATGGCGTGCTGATTGTGATTTCGCACGACCGGCATTTTCTGAACAGCGTCTGCACCCACACCGCGGACATCGACTACCAAACGGTGATCATGTACAACGGCGGGTACGACGACATGGTGGTGGCCAAGACGTCGGTGCGGTCGCGGGTGGAAAGCGAAAACGCGCAGCGCGAAAAGAAAATCGCGCAGTTGCAGGATTTTATCGCGCGCTTTTCGGCCGGCACGCGTTCAGCGCAGGCCACTTCGCGGAAGAAAGAAGTGGAACGGCTGCAGACCACCGAGCTGGCGCGGTCGAATATCGCGCGGCCGTACATCCGTTTTCAGGTGGAGCAAAATTCGGGCAAGCACCCGCTGGACATCAAGAGCGTGGCGAAATCCTACGACGGCGTGAAAGTGTGGCCGAATTTTTCAGCCAGCGTGGACCGCAACGAGAAAATCGCCTTGATGGGGCGCAACGGAACCGGCAAGACCACTTTGCTGAAGTGTCTGATGAGGACCGCGCCGGGCTATATTGACGATTCGGAGCGCGAATTCCCGGTGGATGGCGGCCAGGTTATCTGGGGCCACAACGTAGCCGTCGGATATTTCGCGCAGGATCACAGCGAATCCATCAAGCACGGGCTGAATACCATCGAGTGGCTGCATCAATTCAAACCGCAGGCCACCCAGGAAGAGCTGCGCGGCGTGCTGGGGCAGATGCTTTTTTCCGGCGAAGAAGCGACCAAGCAGACTTCGGCGCTTTCCGGCGGCGAATCGGCGCGGCTGATTTTCTGCCGGCTGATGCTGCAGAAGCCGAACGTGCTGGTGCTCGACGAGCCCACCAACCATTTGGATCTGGAATCCATCAACGCGCTGAACATCGCGCTGCAGAAATACGATGGCACCGTGCTGCTGGTCACCCACGACCACGACGTGATTGACGAAGTGGCCACCCGCATCTGGCATTTCGAAGCTGGCAAAAAAATCGAAGACTTCAAAGGCCCCTACAGCGAATTCGTCGCCGCGGCGCAGGAAAAGGCTTCGTAGCCGAAAATCCGCGATGGCTAAGCAATTTTAAGTTTGCGTCGCCGCTAGCCGTTCGCGGAAATGTTCTTTCCAGTCTTCGGGCAGCGCCGCGATTCGCATCAGCCGTTCCATCGTGCTGATGTCGTCGCGATCGTAATCCTTCGCGACGTACAGGCGGTTGAAGTCCGCGATGGAGATCCTTTCGGGGTCGCGCGCGATTACGGTGATTTCGTCGCCCGCGCCAACTTCGCCGGCCTTCTTCACTGACAAGTAGAACCCGCTGCGGCCGCTGGCTAGAAAGCGCTTAACCATCAGGCCGTCGTCGAAACGAATGCCGAGCTTGAAGCAAGGCAGGCGCGGCTGCGTCACCACTACTTCCGCGGTGCCGACCGCGAACTCGTCGCCGAGATGCACGGCGTCTTCGAGCAGGCCTTCGGTCGTGAAGTTCTCGCCGAAGACGCCGATTGGCAGCTCGCGGCCCGGCAGCGCCTTCTTCCAGTACTCGTAATGCTCGTGGGGATAGCAGTACACCGCCTTGTAGGGGCCGCCATGCACGGTGAGGTCGGCTTGCCGATCGCCGTCCAGATTCAGCCGGCGCAATTGAACGCGTCCCTGTACCGCTTCCTTGTATATTCCGGTACGCACTTCGCCTCCGTACCAGGTCACTTCGCGCGGCACTCCGACGTTAAGCGAAAATATTTTCATTGGGCCATGGCTCACACCAACATAAGGAATGTTGCAGAGAGTTAGATTCAGGTACGGCCTGATACGACTCTAGCGACGTAATGTGGCAACAGCAACTTTTCGTTTGTGATTTCGTATTGTTTTTTGCCTCGGGCGAGGTGGCGGCAATCCGATCCAGAAATGTCGATCAGCGGGCAGGGTCGCGGTACTGTAAGGCGGTCGTGGGTTTAGCGACGCTTCGCCGCTTCGTGGGCCGCGCTTTTCAGATCCTCCACCAACATTCGATACAATTCGTCTCGGGTTTCCGGAGTGTCGCCGCGTAAAATCGCGGAAGGATGATAAGTCGCGAGTGTTTTCGCGGCGAAGCGGCTCTCGAAAAACTTTCCACGATCGACCGTTAATCGAAACTGCGAGCCGAGAAGCGCTTTTGCGGCGGTGGCACCGAGGCAGACGACCACTGCGGGCTCGATCGCCGCGATTTCCGCTTCCATCCACGGACGGCAAGCGGTCACTTCGCTCAGCCGCGGTGTACGGTGAATCCTACGCTTGCCGCGTTCTTCGAAGGCAAAATGTTTCACCGCGTTCGTGACATAAACTTCCTTGCGGGCAACACCAGCTTCTTGTAACGCGCGATCCAGAACCTCTCCCGCCGGCCCGACGAATGGACGGCCGGTCCGATCTTCCTGGTCTCCCGGTTGTTCACCGATCAGCACAAGGTGAGAGGTTGCCGGCCCCTCGCCGAACACGGCCCGGGTCGCAAATTTGTAGAGGTCACATCCTTGGCATGCCGTAACCGCCTCACGTAGTTTCTTAAGACTTGCGTCTGGCGGAACAAAAACAGCCGCGCCCGATTTTCTCTCCTGTTTCGCTGGCATGAGATCGGAGGAGGAAGCGTCGTCTCTGTTCGCATCGGGCGGCAAAAGAGGCAATTGCGGGGATTTGTGTTTCATCCACGAATTGTAGATAAATCGGCACCGCGTGCGATAACGCGTTTGCTGTATGCCCGGATGTGATTCGTCATGCGTAAGCGCGGGGGATAATGTTTAATTCAGGAGCCCTTTGATTTTGCGGCCCAGCATTTGCTGCGCGGTTTCGTCGGAAACGAACCGGTTCAACATTCCCAAATCCGCGTCAATGATGAGTTCGGTGTCGGTGACTTCGACCGTGCCAGTGATCGGCGTGCTCAACAAACCCATCTTCGCGGTCAGCGCGAAAATCATCGTTGAGCCCTGCCAGCTTTTTTCTTTCACGCCAATCTTTACCGGCAAACCTTCGACGCCTTTGAAGAGATCACCAAAAGATTTGTCCACCGCTTCGATCACTTGCTTCTTGGTGCGATGATGCTCGAGCGTAACTTTCATGTTCCGTCCTTGACGGCATTGTGGCGCGCGCTGTAGTTTTGACCGTCTTAGGATTACAAGATTGCGACGCCTGCGCCACCCCATTCGATGCGCGGAGGGAGCGTTGGAACCAGCCAAACGTCTTCGCTTTTTCTTTCCCTTAACTCCGACGTTATACCACTAACTCTTGATACCGTATTCGCTCCATTGCCGCCAAAATCTGACATAATGCCGGATAATTACTGGGCAATCCGCAACGCTGGAGGCGCAACGTGGCTGCATCCTGGAAGGGCTTTCTCACATTCGGCATGATCTCGATTCCCATCGAGCTTTCCCCTGCCGCGCGCACTGAACGTATCAGTTTCAACCAGCTTCACTCAGTTTGCCACACTCGGCTGAAGCAGCCGCTGTTCTGCCCGACCTGCGACAAATTCGTGGAGCGCAGTGAAGTGGAAAAGGGCTACGAATACGAAAAGGATCAGTACCTGCTTTTCAAGCAGTCGGAAATTGATGAGATCGAGCCGGAATCCGCGGAGACCATGGAAATTTTGAGTTTCGTGAAAGCCGCGGAAATCGATCCGGTGTATTTCGACGCATCGTACTACGCCAAGCCAGCCGAAGCCGGTGTGCGCGCTTACAATCTGCTGCTGGATGCCATGCGCAAAACCGGATACGCCGGAATCGCGAAAGTCACCATGCACAACCGCGAAAATATCGTCATCATCCGCGCACGCGACAACGGGCTGACGCTGCACACCATGTTCTACAACAACGAAATTCGCGCCGCGGCGGAACTCGGCGCTCCTAACAAAGCGGAAGTGCGCGAACAGGAATCCAAACTGGCCATGCAATTGATTGAAAGCCTGGCTGCTCCGTTTGATCCGACCCAGTATTCCGACACCTATCAGAAGGAACTCGAAAAACTGATTGAAGCAAAGGCCCACGGCAAGAAGCTCACGGCGCTGCCGCGGACCAAGCGCGCGCCGGTGGTGGATTTGATGTCCGCGCTGCAGCAAAGCCTGAAATCGAAGCAGGCCGGCCAGAAAACGCTGCTGCGCGCGGTGCCCAAATCCATGGAAAAGGAAAAGAAATCGCGCAAGGCCAGCTGAAGAGTTGTGCCAGTTTTTCCGCGTCACTGAAAAACGATAATTCTTCGAAGTGGCCTGCGCCGTAATGCGCGACGGCAGCCTTCCTCCGTCAGAATAAACGTTCGCGGCACTTCCAAAGAAGCGCTTTCCCTCGCTTGTTGGTCACGACATATTCGGATACCCTGTCGCGCATGTCGAACGCCGCAAAAGCAGATTATGGCATTGACGCTCCGCATGTAATTCGCAACCTGGTGCTGAGCGGTCTCGCACTGATAATTCTCTGTTTGATCTTCCCTAAGGTTACCGTTGGTTCGGTGACTTTTCTTTTATTTCCCGGGCTGGTCTGGAGTGGTGGGTGGATCATCGCGGGCGGGGTGATGATGTATTTGTACTCGAAAGTGGGGAAATTCCGGCACCGCGATCGCATGTTGAATCAGGTGAAGTGGACCGGCACCGAGCAAGCGCTCGACGTGGGCACCGGCCGCGGGCTGCTGCTGATCGGCGCGGCGAAGAGAATCACCACCGGCAAGGCCGTGGGCATCGACATCTGGAATCAGGAGGACCTCAGCGGAAATAATTTACAGAACCTCGAGCGCAATATCGAAATCGAAGGCGTGCGTGATCGAACGGAAATCAGGAATGAAGACGCGCAGAAAATGTCCGCGCCGGATGGCTCTTTCGACGTGATTGTATCGTTGGCCTGCTTGCACAATATTTATAACGCGCCGGGCCGCGCGCGGGCCTGCAATGAAATCGCGAGGGTGCTGAAACCGGGTGGCACGGCGATCATTTCCGATTTCCGGCACATGGGCGAATATCTGGAAACATTCAGGAAGGCCGGCCTCGACGCGCGCAAAATGCCGTTGACCTTCGATTCGTTTCCGCCCATGCGCATCCTCACGGCCCGCAAACCACTCAGTTAGTCAGCCAGAGCCCGTCACATTTCGCTTGAACCGCCAACACGTTCCCGAACATCAAATGACGAGCAGCAAATAAAGTATTATTGAGGAGCAATCATGAGCGACGCAACCAAAGTGGCATTCATCACTGGCGCGAATCGGGGTTTGGGATTTGAAACGGCGCGCATTCTGGGCAAGCAAGGCATCACCGTGATTCTGGGAGCGCGCGAATTGGCGAAAGGAAAAGCCGCGGCGGAGAAGCTTCACGGCGAAGGCGTGAAATCCGTGGAGGCGGTGCGCTTCGACGTGAACAAACCCGCCGATCACAAGGAAATTTACGACTACATCGCGAAGAAGTACGGGAAGCTCGACATTTTGATCAACAACGCGGGAGTCATGGACGAAGGGATCAAGCGCGCGGGAGCCGGCACTCCCTTCAATTCCACATCGGCGATCAGCCAGGAAAGCCTGCGCAAAACGTTCGATACGAATTTTTTTCAGCCTATCGCCTTGACTCAAACGTTGTTGCCCCTGATCAAAAAATCTCCGGCCGGGCGCATCGTGAACCTCTCCAGCATTCTGGGGTCGCTAACCTTGCACGCCGACCCGAAATCGCCAATCTACGACAAGAAGACCTTCGCGTACGATGCCTCCAAGACCGCGCTGAACGCGTTTACCGTTCATCTCGCGCAGGAGCTTCAGGGCACGCCGATCAAAGTAAATTCGGCGCATCCGGGTTGGGTAAAGACTGAAATGGGCGGCCCGGAAGCTCCGATGGAGCTGGCCGAAGGCGGCAAAACCAGCGCGCAACTGGCCACGCTCGCGGCCGATGGCCCCAGCGGCGGATTCTTTCATCTGGGCCAGCCACTTCCCTGGTAATTGCTTCGGTATTTCACGCTGGTGGCCACGTATCTTCCGGCGCGACGCGCCAGTCGCGTGGACCCGACGTTGGCACTGCGTTACGATAGCGCGATTTCGTGCATTCCCGCATTTTGTGGCAACTGATTACTACCAATTTCCGTCTATCTTGACAGTGGCCGGAGCGGGGATTAGAGTTTTTGAGGCTGCCAGCACGGAGGTTTCTATGCTGCGGAATGGCGCGTTCCTTCCCGGTTTTCTCGCCGCTATCCTGATGACACTTACGTGCGCGCCGCGGGCCGCCGCGCAGGAAGCTGTCGGGCAGAATCCCCCGCCCTATCGCGGCGTGCAGACTCACGTGGACGGAGTTTTCGTCACACCCGTACCTAACGTGCCGATGACGGCTGTCGTCGAAGTGCAATCCACACAAATGCTGGACGATGGAACGTCGGTGAGCAAGAAAACTTTCAACAATATCGCGCGCGATTCGCAGGGACGGATTTACAACGAACGACGCGCCTTGGAGCCGGATTCGTTCGACGGCACGCCTCCGATTATTTCAATGCACATTTACGATCCGAGTACGAAGCTGAATACTTTTATGGAAGTGGATACCCGCCTCGCGCGCCAGTCGGTGCGATTGGAAACGACCCCGGCGCTGGTGCTGGCGCAAAGCCGGCCTTCGGTCGCGCCAGTGAATCGCCCTGGATATCAGGAACAGGATCTCGGCACGGAATCGATGGAAAACGTGGTGGTTCACGGTCTGCGCAAAACCAGAACCATTCCGGCGAACGCCAGCGGCACCGGGAAACCCGTTGTGGTGACCGATGAGTATTGGTATTCGGAGGAATTGCATCTGAACATGCTGGTCAAGCACGATGACCCGCGCACTGGACAGCAGACCGTAGCGGTCACGCAGGTGAATCGGAGCGAGCCATCACCCTCGATGTTCGAGATCCCCGCGGATTACAAAATCGTGGACGAGACCCCGGTCCCGCGATAAAAAAGCTTAAAATCCTAATCCACTTAGACTCACGGGACCAGTCTGCCCGTTCTTTCGTTAGGCGGATTCCGCAAAAGGCTCAATGAATTGAGCGATGCGCGGATCGTACAGCAAGTACGCGCCGGGGGTGGTGGAAGCAAGTTTTACGAGCCGCTTCTTGGCGGGCTCCAAGCCCGTAACGGTTTCCACCCAGGTGGCGTCTTTATCGGAAGTCTTGCGGAAAATGTCGTACGTGGCCTCGGGTTCCATATAGCGCCTCCCTTGACCGTCGGCTGGATGAGGTCAGATGTAGTTACGAATAGATGTTGCGCTTCCGTGCACGCAGAGGTCAAGGCTGAAGAAGCCGGGATCCGGCGAAGGTCTTTAGCCTGAAATCGAGGCGCGGACTTCGTTTATGTAACGAATGGAATTGTGGTCGCCGGACTTTTCGGCAGCGGCTGTGGCCTCGTCCAGCAGGCGTCGAGCACGTTCGGGATCTTCGCGGCGGCGGGCGAGCAAAGCTTGGCGGCCGGCACATTCGGCAATGCCCGGAAATACTTTCACCGCCGCGTACAATTCTTTCGCGCCATCCCACAGATGGTCGGCTTCATCGAAATCTCCGGCACGATCTCTGAGCAGCGCCAGGGGGCGCAAGGCGTTGGCCATATCCAAAGCCGGCGTATCGGGATTGGCGCGATAGATGGCGATCGCTTCCCGGAAACAAGGTTCGGCTTCGGCCGGGCGGCCCGCGTCCTGAAGAATATCTCCGAGGTGACGAATGGTGTGCGCGAGTTTCAAGGCGTTGCCCTCGCCGCGATAAATCGCAGCCGATTCCTGATAGGAAGCCAGCGCCGCATCGCTGTGGCCCATGTCGCGCTCGATTCTTCCGAGTTCAGTCACGGCGCGCGCCAATGCGTTGCGATCATTTCCAGCGCGGGCCAGCGCAACGGCCTCCACTAAATCGCGGCGCGCATCGGCGGGGCGTTTTTCCCTCCGCGCCTGCGCGGCAGCACTCAACAATTTGTCTATCGCGTCAGTCATGTTTTCGACATGCCCTGGACATGTCGTGAATGAATAGAGTCCATCTCATCGGGAAGAATATCACCGTAATGTTAACCTCGATAAACGAAACCGATGACGACCTTGACCACAGACCGGCTGATTCTAAGACGCTGGCGCGAGTTTGATCGTGAGCCCTTTGCGCGAATCAACGCCGATCCGCGAGTGATGGAATTCATGCCCGCTATACTGACGCGCGAAGAGAGCGATCGGCTGGCGGATCGGATCGAACATCATTTCGTCGAGCATGGCTTCGGATTGTACGCGGCGGAATTACGCGACGAACGTTGGTTCATCGGTTTTATTGGCCTGGCGATTCCTTCTTTTGAGGCGGCATTCACGCCGTGCGTCGAGATTGGATGGCGATTGTCAGCCGAACACTGGGGAAAAGGGCTAGCCACGGAAGGCGCACGTGCGGTAGTGGGTGAGGCGTTCGACAATTTGCAAATTCCGGAGCTGGTGTCATTCACGGTGCCGGGAAATCTGAGATCACGCCGGGTAATGGAGAAAATCGGAATGACGCACAATCCTGCCGACGATTTCGATCACCCCAGCCTGCCTGAAGGACATCCTCTGCGCCGCCACGTTTTGTATCGGCTAGGTAGAACTACAAGCGCTTCTCCCAATCCGTGGTCTTAAACCAGTAATTGCGGCGCCGTTCGAGCCATTGATTCACGGTTCGCGCTTCGATCCACGAATTCAGGAAGTTGATGAAATCCATGTCGCCGCGCCGGGTGGCAAACGCCGCTGGAAACGTAGCCAGAACTTTGGTGGCTGGCAGATCCACCTGATCCGAATACAATTTCGAAATAATTTCGGGTTCGGGGCTATCGGCGACGGCGGCGGAGATTTTTCCATCGAGCAAGGCCTGGAACAGATCGCCATCTTCGACGTAGGTCTTGAGCTGCGCGTTGGGAAACGCATTTGAGGTGACGTCCACAGCGAGGCTCATATCCAACACGCCGATGGTTACGCCGGGCTTGTCGAAATCCGCCATGGTCTGGAAGCCCCCGGCCAATTTGCGATTGGCGATGAGCGAGAGGTCGGTGGAATTGTACGGCGCGCTGAAATTCACCTGCATGGCGCGATTGGTGCTGATCGAAAGATTCGAAATAATCACATCGAAGCGGTTATCGAGCAGATCGGGAATCAAATACCGAAATTCGTCGGGATAGAATTCCACTTCCACACCCAGATCGCGGGCGATTTTCTTGGCCACGTCAATTTCAAAACCAATCAGGTTGCCGTCCTTATCGTGCATGGCCCAGGGCACGATCATTGAAACGCCGACGCGCAGCTTGCCGCGTTTCTTGATTTCGGCTAGCGTATCCACGGTGGTGCGCGGAGCTACGGAACTCTGCGGCGAATAACGCGGCGGCGTAGAGCTCGCGGCGTGATGCACGCTCGTTGGCGGGGCAGCGTGCGGCGCGGCCGGGCCCGCGTTTTGCGCCGGTTGGGTCGGTGCAGCGGCATCTTGGCCAAAAGCGGGGATCGCGACGGAGCAAAGTAGCAGCGTAGCCAGAGCCACGAAAAAAGTCAGTCGCACGAAGTCTCGATCTTTCATCGCCCTGTTCCCTTTCCGTAGCATGCTCATCGGTATTTGTTCTGCCGGTTGTTGTAGCCGTCGTCGTAACCCTGGGCGAAATCGCTTTCGTAATCGTGGCCTACGCGCCCGCTATAGCGTCTGTAGTTGGGGTCGCGGTCATCATCCCAATCGCGCTGCCCCTGGCGATACCCGTCCTGATACGCATCATTGCGGCGCTGGGCGCGGTCATCGCTATTGTCGTCTTTCGAAGAGGCCACGGCCGCCCCGAGGATAAGGCCGCCCAGAATTCCGGCCGCGACCGCGGCGCCGGTGTTGCCGCCGTTGTTCCGCTTGCCATAGACGAATTCCGCGCGGCATCCGCGGTCCACCCAAATTCCGCGATAGTCGAATCCCCAACTGTAACCCTGGTTGCAGCGGCTGCCGGAAAGCTGGCGTGTCAGCTGTACTCGATTTTGGGTATCGGCGCGGCAATATCGGTAGCGGCCGTTGTTACTGGCACAGGTCAGCCTGCCCTCCTGCGCGCTGATCGGCAGGCACAAAAAGGTGAGAGTCGCAATGAGTAACAGTGTGACGGGGCGTTGGGCTCTTTTCATTTGCGGTTCTCCTGCCCTTAAGCTCTACCTAGTACGAATTCTCGCCGGCATGAGATTCAAACCTTGGCGGTTGCGGTATTTGCCGGACATTCGCGCGGGAGTATACACCAACTTTGAGGCGCGAAAGTTACTTCGAAAGGCGGCCCGCGATGCCGCGCTTTTTTGGTTTTCCTGGGTGGTGCAACGTTCGACTTTTCGCTATCTTGGGAGTGGATGCACTTATGAACGAGAATGCCCAACCGAGTCCGGCCCCCGCACCCGATGCTACCGGCCCCGACGTACTGTCGCCTTTCGAGCAGAGCCAGACGCTGGCCCTGCTCTACGACGTCAGCCGCGAACTTACCGCCATCCTCGACCGCGATCAACTGCTCGCGCGCATCGCCCAACGCGTAAAGACTCTGGTGGACTATCATCTGTTCGCCGTCATGTTATGGAACGAAGAATCACAACAGCTCGAAAATGTTTTCGCGGTGCAATACGGCGAATCCCTGCCGGTACGCTTCTGCGTGCCCCTTTTTAAAGGCATTACCGGAAACGCCGCGGGTGAACGTCGCCCCGTGCGTGTGGACGATGTCCGGCTGGACCCGCGCTACATCGAATCGCCCAATAGCGAATTCGTGCGCTCCGAAATGGTCATTCCCCTACTGCTGCAGGAACGACTGATCGGAGTATTGGACCTGGAAAGCACCAAAGTGGGTGCGTTCAGCGCGGAAAATGAACGGTTGCTCGGAATTCTGTCGTCGTACATCGCCATCGCGCTGGAAAATTCACGGCTTTACGTGGAAACCCGCGCACATGAGGAACGTTTGCAGGCCGACCTGGACACCGCGCGCGAAGTACAGCTCCAACTTCTGCCGCAGGGCATTCCGGAAATTCGCGGCCTGGACGTTTCGGCCACTTATCTACCAGCTCGCGATCTCGGCGGGGATTTTTACGACGTAATTCCGTACGGTGAGGCCCGGGCGGCAGTGGTGGTCGGCGACGTTTCCGGCAAAGGCACCGCAGCGGCGCTTTACGGTTCGCTGGCCATCGGCACGCTCCGCGAAAATACCCGCCGCACGGATCGCCGGCCCGAAGAAATGCTGGAAATTCTGAACCGTCGCCTTTGCGGGGCCGGCATCAGCCCGGGATTCGTGGCCTTGCTTTTCGCGGTCTATGACCAAGCGAGGGACCATCTGGTCATCGGCAATGGGGGTATTCCGTATCCGATTCTGGTGCGAAACGGCGAGGTGAGCGAAATTCCAATTGATGGGACGCCGTTGGGATTATTTCACGATATCGCATACAGCGAGCACACCTTGAAAATGCAGCCCGGCGACATCGTGGTGCTGGCATCTGACGGAATATTGGAATCAATGAACAGCGCGGGAGAACTGTTTGGACTCGAGCGTTTAGCTGAAGTGCTGCGTGGCTTTGGCCCGAACGCTTCCGCCGCCAAAATTTCCGGCGCAATTCTTGCTGCTACCGATATTTTTAGTGGCAATCCCTCAGAGCCGCATGATGATCGTACCCTGCTGGTCTTGCGCGCTGCGTCAGCCGCGCCGACTAGGCCTGGCGGTCGGGATAAAGCGCGTTAGGAAAACGCAAATGGATCAGCAGCGCGAAAAGCAATAAGACCAGAAACGCCACGATGCTGCCTTCCGGCCCGGCCGAGCCACCGGTCAGCCACTTGGGGCCCACCGACGATGAATTCAGTAAACGTCCGATGCCCAGCAGGCCGCTATCCGGCGTGCCGTAGAAAAACGTTTGGGCCCAGTCCCAGGTTGCGTGAAATCCCACGGCCAGCCACAGTGTGCCGGTACGGCGGATGGTCAGGCAGAAAATCATGCCCACTACGACGACCTGCAAAATTCCAAAGACATTTTCGTTAGGATTGCCCAGATGCGCGGCGCCGAACAATAGCGAGAGGATCAGAGCCGCGTACCAAAATTTCATTCCGCGGGTGTAGATAAAGAGCAGGTAGCCGCGAAAAATAAATTCTTCGCTGATCGCCACGGCGTAAAAAGCCAGCCCCCAGCCCAGGCCATACTTAAAAATGGCGGCGCCGGATAATTCCACCGAATCAATCTGAAAGTGTCCGGTCAGCCGAATGATCAGTAGCACCAGCGAGAGCATGACGAAACCCCAGACGCAACCCTCCCAAAACCGCGCGCCGAAGGCCTGGTTCGCGGGCATGCCATAGGCCGCGAGCGGACGCTTCTCCCGTCGCGACACGACCCAGGTACCCAGCGCTACAAAAAACGCCTGGATCGCCTTGAAAGGCAGTTCGCGGCTCAGGTTCAGCACTCCGTTGTTTGGTTCGAGTTTGTGACGCAGCAGGAGAACAAAAACCGCCGGAATCGCGAAGGAGACCACGACCCAGATCAGAATATCTTTTCGCTGGACGGTCGGGTTAGGCCGCAGCGTATCAGGGACTTGTTGCGTTGGTGTATCGGCATCGGTCGCACGTTTTTCTACGTCAGCCAAGCCTGCCTCCAGGCGATTCGCGCAGCACGCCGCCGTTATTGAACCAGAAAAAGTGATGTTTGGGGAAAAGTATCGCGCGGGGAGTGACCTGACCAAACAAAAGGGAAATTATGCTTTCTCGCCCGCTGCGGACAAGTCGGCAATATTGATCGATTCAAATTTTGGTTCCCGTACGCCCACGATGACCAGGGCTTCCTTGCAGGTCTTGACCACATGCAGGTTCGGGCGGGTGGCTTCGCCGTGCGATTCGAACATGCGGGCCATGCCGAAGACGTCGGGTGCTGACGCGACAATCACCCGCAGCAATTCCTGGCTCACCGCGATTGGCGGTACACCCGCAAGCTCGCGAATGGTTTGCGGGGTCACTTCAAAGAGCGTGATGGCCGTCATGTCGCTGATGGCGGCGCGCGGACGCTTTGCGGCGATACATTTTATTCCCATCTGAAAATATTCTTTGAGCTCTTCGGACGTAACTCGCCCATACAGGCGTCCCTGCAGAAGGCTGTTCCCCGGATCGAATTCAAATAGATAGGGCACGCCACCCTCGCCGCTAACCAGAAGGTCTTTCGTGGGATAGTGGCATCGTTCAAGTGGGATTGCAATCCTGGTGTTTACAGGGCGCGAATGGGCATGAATAACATTCGCAATATCTTCGTCAGTCCTGCCGACACCGCAGTGAGACCCAAGGGTGGGCTCCAGCGATCCTCCGGGACGGAACCGATCTCCGTCCCGAAAATGAAAATTTCGCTTCGAACTTGCCGCACAAGGAGCCCGGAGATTCGCTTCGACCGGTTACCCTCGCCGCGTCGCTTCAAACAAGAACCAGACGCGGCGCTCGGCCTGGTCAATCCAAACTTCCAAAAGACTGGTGGTCGCCACGTCACCGTGTTCCGCAGCGAGTTCGTGCGCCTGGCGCATACGGGTGACCAGATCCGAATTGTCGCCTTTCAACTCCGCGAGCATATCCTCGGGGGTTACGTACTCCGCGTCGTTGTCGAGGATTCGCGTATGGCTTTTGATTTCGCCAACCGAGTGCAGCGTGATTCCGCCGATTTTCCGCACGCGCTCGGCGATATCGTCGGTGACTTCGAAAATCTGCTCAGCCTGTTCATCGAGCAGCAAATGGTAGTCGCGGAAATGCGGGCCGCTCATGTGCCAGTGAAAGTTTTTGGTCTTGAAATACAACGCGTAGAAATCGGCGAGCAAAGCATTCAACGATCCCGTAATTTCCCGGGTTCCCTCCGCGGGAAGCCCCGTGGGGGTATGCATGGGAGCCGATTGCCGTTCTTTTGCATCCGTTCCTGATTTTGTTTTTTGCATAACATCCTCGCTAAACTTGGATTTGAGAGCAGTGGAGCCTGCCAGTAAATATTGATTCGCGGGGAGTCTAATAGGATGCGGGCAAATTTACGAAACGCGTTTGGCGGCGTGCGCATCTGAGTTCTGACGCCCGCCGTCTCTTAGCGTTATTTTCGCGCACGATTGCCGGCGGTGCAGACGAGGTGAGGGATGTTGCATTGCGTTAAATGCGGGAGCAGCTTGCCGGAAGGTTCCACGCTGTGTTTGAAGTGCGGGTTCCCGGTAGCGATGGGCGCGGATCGTGGCGACGCGGGAGCCGAGGGAGTGCGTGAAGATAAGTATTCGGCGACGCCCAGCGGTTACGGTCACCACGTGAAATTCTGGTTCCCGCTGCTGCTGGCGGTGTTGGGTTCGGCGGCGGTGTTCATGGCGATTCGCGTGAAAAGTGATCCTTCCGGCATCGAGATCGTGAAGCGCCACTTTGTTTTCTACGACGAATATTCTCACGGTTCGTGGCAACGCAAACCTTGTCAGGATTCGCAACATCAGCAATGCGTGGACGTCAGCTACACCGTTCCGGTGCAAGCCTGCGGGCCGGTGACCTTCTCCTGGCGGGTCTTCCCTTCCGACGATGACTTGAACTATGAAGGCGCGCAGCCACGGGTGGACGAAACGAAGTACGCGTTTTATGCGTTCCTCATTAAGGACTCCGGAACGCTGGTCGCCGCACAGGCATTTGGCAAGCCAGTTCCGGAAACCTGCCAGTACCGGTAAAACTCGCGAGGCCGCAGCGATACTTTGTTCCCATCGCTACGCCTCGCAGTTCGGGCGCATATTTTTCCCTTTTCCCTTTTTCATTTTCTCTTGTATCTTCGCGCCATGAATGAACTCACAATCATCGCGTTTCAGCTCGCCGGGAGGGTGCCAGTGTGCTGACCACATTCCAAAATGTGTTTTTGGTGCTGGCCAGCACCGCAGCGGCCTTATGTTTTCTGTGGATTCTGAAACACTTCTGGCCTTCCAGCCAACGCCGCGAGCACAACGAAATTATCGGCTGGCAAGTCAGCGTCCTCGGCACAACTTACGCCGTGATCATCGGCTTCATGTTGTACGCGGTATGGACCACGTTGCAATCGGCGGAAATTAATGCAGATGGCGAAGCGAATTGTTTGGTGAATGTGTTCCGACTGGCCGACGGCCTGCCCGCGGAGCAGCGAATTCAAGTTCACAAACTCGTGCGCCAATATGCTCAGGCGGTGATCGAGCAAGAATGGCCCGCCATGCTGGAAGGGCGCCTGCATCCTTCGGGACATGGCGTGATTCAGCAATTGTGGACCACCGTGTTGCAGGCCAAGCCCAACACCTTTTCCGAACAGACCAGCATGAATCTAACGCTCACCGAAATTTCGAGCATGACCGAACATCGCCGGCTTCGCGAATTGCAAAGCCAAACCCACCTGCCGGCGATTTTGTGGATGGTTCTGCTCTTGGGCGGCGTGATTACGACACTGTCTTCCTGCCTTTTCGGTACCGACAATTTCAAGCTGCATTGCGTACAGGTGTTTTCGCTGGCGCTGTTGCTTTCGCTGGCGCTGGTCGCGATTGGAGATATCGATCGCCCGTATCAGGGCGCGGTTCACGTGAACCCGACAGGCTTTGAACGGGCGCGCGCGACCTTTGCCGAATTTCCGGTAGAGACCCAGTAGAACCGCGCGGCGTGCCGCTTTTCATCTTTCGTGAAGGCTCCGTGGACGCTCGATTCGCGTTGCTTTGCGTGTAGGATTATTCGAGGGCCGGGCGCAATCGCGTTCGGATCGTGCCAAAATATTTATATCGAGGGCGGTCATGACAGAACCTACCAAAGAAGAATTGCTGGCGAAGATTGCGGAACTGGAGAAGAAGGCCGCGAGCGGCCCGAAGCGTACCGGCTCGCTGGAATTTCGTGTGGGCGAAAAGGGCGGTGTCAGCGTGTATGGCCTCGGGCGCTTTCCGGTCACCTTGTACTACGAACAGTGGACTCGGCTGCTCGACGTGGCCGCCGACCTGCGCGCGTTCCTGGAAGAAAATAAACACCGGCTGAAGCTCAAAACAAAGGACGAATAGTCTGCGGAAAGCCCATCGAATCTATCTCGATGGAAACTGGTCGGTCATTCTCGCCACACACCTGCCCAGCAAACACTTCCGTGCAGAACGGTCAGGTAGTAAAGCATCGCCGGGCGGCCTTACCTACGGTTCCAAGCGGGCGTACAAGGACGACGCCATGGAGGCAAATAAAAACAGCAGAGACGCATCGAGGAAACTCCGAAAATCAATGGTATTTCCTCTGGTGGTGAAGTGAGTGAACTCGTACCCCATGGCGTTGAACAGGCGAAAGCCGAACGCCAAAACCAGGCAGGCAATTCCAATCCAGTACGTCACGCGCGCGATCAGTTTCACCAGCATCGTGTCCCTCCCGGAACTTGGGCATGAAAGTACATCCGCCAAGTTTTAGAGTCAACGCGGCATATTCCGAGGACCTTACGGAGGCTGAGATCCAGCCGTGGCGCCTGGGACGGCAATCAAATAAAGGGCCATTCCTTTCAATCGATAATGATTAGGGATACGTCAACCATTGACCAGTACCGTGCAAGCTTCGTGACCTCGGCTGTGTTATGGTTGGCGCCTCGCAGCCTGGGCTGCATTCGCGATCGCACCGAATCCTTCACGACTGTGAACGATTTGGTGACTTCCTTACACTCCGCCCGGCAGACTCAGATTTGGTTTGAGTACAATTCGAGGTGATCGTGATGAGTAGCTTGCCCGGCCCGCTCTCCCTCTCCAAGTGTATGCGTTTATTCGTTCTGGCACTGTGCTGCGCTTGCTCCGCGCAGGCTCAGAGCTCACCCACGCGCCTGGTCACTCAGCCGGTGGACGAATCGAATCTGCGAGTGCTGCGCGGCACGGTGCATCCGTTGGCGCAGCCGGTCTACGACCAAGGCCCAGCGCCCGATTCCCTGGCGACCCAGCGAATGCTCTTGATTTTGAACCGGCCACCGGAACGCGAGGCCGCCTTGCAACAGTTCCTGGCCGGCGCGCATGCCAAAGGGTCGCCGAGTTATCACCAATGGCTCACGCCCGAACAATTTGGCCAGCAGTTTGGACCATCCGATGCGGACATTCAGGTAGCCGCAACCTGGCTCAGCACCCACGGATTCAGCGTTTCGAAAATCACCCAAAGCAAACGCTACATCGAGTTTTCCGGCACCGCCGGCCAAATTCGCGAGGCTTTCCATACTCAGATTGACCAGTACAGCGTGAAAAGCGAGACGCACTACGCGAACGCAACCAACATTTCGATTCCCGAATCGCTGGCGCCACTGGTGCTGGGGGTTTCTCCGCTCAATAATTTCAACGCCAAGCCGTATGTGAAAGTGCAGGGCCCGGCGCTGTATTCGCGATCCACAAAGAAGACCACGCCGCAATGGACCATACCCAATCCTTTCGGAACCCCGAATCCAAATGCGTTTTCCGTCGCGCCGGAAGATTTCGCCACCCAGTACGATCTGGGGCCGCTCTACGCCGCCGGCGTAAATGGCGCGGGCCAGACGATCGGCATCATCAACGAGTCCAATATCGATCTGACTCTGGTAAACAGCTATCGGCAACTTTTCAATCTTTCCAACAACCCGCCGCAGGTGATCATTGACGGCGAGGATCCCGGAACGATCAGTGACATTGACATCGAAGCCTATCTGGATGTGGAGCTCAGCGGAGCGGTGGCGCCCAACGCCACCATCAATCTCTATATTTCGAATGGAGGAGGCCTGGAGGATCCGCTGGCATTAGCTGCGCTGCGGGCCATTGAGGACAATCAGGCTTCGGTACTGAGCGTTAGTTTTGGCAATTGCGAATCCGAACTATTGGTCGCTGGCAATCAGTTGTGGTCCGGACTTTGGGAGCAGGCTGCGGCTCAAGGCCAAACAGTTCTGGTAGCCACCGGAGATTCCGGTGCGGCGTGCTTCTTCGGGATCGGGGTGAGCGGTTTAGCCTCTACTCCATGGGACGTAGCCGTGGGCGGCACCGACTTTTTTTATTCGGACTACGCAACCGGGGGCGCCAGCGCGCTAACCCTGTGGAACCAGACGAATGACGCCAATCTCGGATCGCTGAAGGCTCCGTTGCCAGAACAGGTGTGGAACGATCCGTTCGGACTCGACGTGATATCCGATGGCGCGGAACGGAACGAGTTCGGCGCCGGTGGTGGCGGCCCGAGCAATTGCGGCCAACCCGCACCGTCCAACGAATGCGTTGGTTATCCGAAACCAAGCTGGCAAACCGGACCCGGCGTCCCGGCCGACAGCGCCCGGGACATCCCGGACGTTTCGCTTTTCGCTTCCAACGGCGCAAATTTGAGCGCGTACGCCATCTGTGCGGTGGAGGGCGAATGTGCGGCAGGGGCGGGTCCAGAGGTAGAAGTATTTCTGGTGGGAGGCACCTCGGCCTCAACACCGGCGATGGCTGGAATCATGGCGCTGGTGAATCAGAAATATGGGCGGCAAGGACAGGCTGACTTCACGTTGTACCCCTTGGCCCAGCAGAAGCCAGCCGCGTTCCACGACATCACGATGGGCAGCAATGAAGACCTCTGCCAGACCGACCAACCCACGTGCGTGGATAATATTTCGATCGTATATTCCGCCGGTCCCAATTACGATCCGGCGAGCGGCCTTGGATCGGTAGACGCCAACCTGCTGGTGAGCGGGTGGAATTCCGTCACGTTCCTGCCGACGTCCACCACACTGAAACTTTCATCCACCAAATTCACGCACGGCACTGCGATCACAGCTTCGGCGACGGTTGCGCCCGAATCCGGCTCCGGAAGCCCCAGCGGCGCAGTGGCCATTGTTACGGATTCGTCTTTGCCATCGAGCCAAGGTCAAGGCACCCTGGCTCTCAGCGGTGGAACGGGCAGCATGAGTATCGATTTCCTTCCCGGGGGAACGTACAACGTCACGGCGCGATACGCGGGAGACGGAATCTTCGGGAGCAGCACGTCCGCACCGGTTTCCGTAACGGTGAAACCAGAAACATCCAACATCAACTTCAACATCTTCAACCAAAACCAGCAGCCGATAGCGTCCAGCAGTCAGACCGGATTTTACGGGCAGCCTGCAATCCTGACCGTGCAGCCCACCGGCAGTACCAAAACCGGCGTGAACAATAGCGACGGCAAAGCCACCGGAAGCGCCACGTTTACATTGGATTCCACTACGCAGGTTGAACCCCTGAATGCGACGGGGCTGGCGAGCTGGACCACGCAAGTTCTTTCGGTGGGGATGCACACCGCCAGCGCCACCTATTCCGGTGATGCCAGTTTCGACAGCTCGACGGCGACCCCGGTGACCTTCACGGTAGCGAAAGGGCAAGTCGCTTTGGACGTTTTTCCCGCGGTCGCGGCGGGCAATCTAGGAGCGTTCGGCCCCTCGATCAGTACAGGCGGCAGCCTGACCGTAAGCGTGACGGCGGGCCAGTTCTTCGACGGGCCGTCCGGTACGGTGGCCCCGACCGGCTCCGCTCAAGTGTGCCTCGGCCAAGCTGAAGAAGTGTGCCTGAATCCGAATTATTCCCAGACCGCAACATTGACGAGTCCCAGCGGCGTGAATAGCCAGACCTCCGCAGGCACGGTTACGTTCACGAATCTTGCAACCGGGCAATATTTTCTCACGGTGCAGTATAACGGTGACCCGAACTGGCATTCCGCTGGACTGCTGTACTCAGATCCGTTCACAGTCGCCGTACCTCCAGCGCCGCCGGTGGCCTCCACCACCACGCTGACGATTACGCCTACGAGCATTTCCGGCAATCAAACCGCGACCCTGCTCGCGACCGTGACCGGCCCGGCCAAGGCTACGATTGCTCCGACCGGGACGATAAACTTCGTGGACAACAATTCATCGTCGGTATTCTTCTTTCTAAACGATCTGCTGCCCGGTCCAGGAGCTACCGGGACATTTCAGATCACCTTGCCGTCCAACTCTTTCTGGGCCAATGGCGCAAATCAGATCACAGCGGTGTACTCGGGGGACTCCAACTACAAAGGCTCGACCAGCGCCGCCGTGACCATCAATGTCACGCAAACGGTTGGCGATTTTTCTTTTGCTCCACAGGTCGCCGAAATTGTTGTGCCGTCGGGCGGCTCGGGCACCGCCGGGTTGAACCTTGGATCGCTAGGCGGATTCAGCGGCAACGTGAGCTTGACCTGCGCGCCGTCATCGGCCGCGCTGGGTTGCGCACTGAGTCCGGCAATGGCGCCGCTGAACGCCACCGGAACAGGACATTCCATGCTGACCGTCAACGCGTTTGTGCCCTCGCAAAGCGCCGGAGCGCGTGGGACGGATATGCCGGGATTGCAGACGCCACGGGCGCGCCTGGGCCTCGGCGGGTTACTGGCGATGTGCATGGCAATGGTTAGCCTTCCCTTCCTGATGGGGTCGTCGACCCGAAGACGTAAGTTTATGGCTCCGGCCATCCTGGCGGTCTTCGCGATTTTCATTTTTCAAGTGGCGTGCGGCGGCCATAGCGGCGGCACGGTAACACCCCCGCCGCCCGGCACTACCAACACTCCGGCCGGCACCTATAGCGTGGTCATCACTGCTGCCGCAAATGGAGTGATCCACAACGCAAAGGTTACGGTGGTCGTGCAGTAGGTTCGAACGACTCACGGAAGCAGCCGGAGGAATTCTTTTCGGCGAATCAGCTGGCGAGTGATGTTGAAAATGCGAGCGACACAATTCCCATCAGTTCGTGGGGCGGTGGGACGTGGAGCCGGCTGAAGAGGCCTGCGGGTCGGGCGGCCACCGCCCATCAATACGTTTGAGGATTTTCTCGGCCATGATAATGGCGTCGGAAATGGCGCATTCCAGCGCCGGACTGGGCTTCGATTCGCACAGGGCGATCCGCCTCGCCGCCAGGATTCCGGCGGTGATCAGCAGCGCGCCCCTGCGAATCTCGTTCACGGGAGCACTCTATCATCTTCGCTTTTTGTTCGCCACACAAATTTCGCAAACCCCGGAAGATATTTTCCCGCCCGCCCGGCGGCGGTTCCCGTTAAAACAAAAAGGCGTTCGTGCCCACGAACTTCCGTCCGGACACGAGCGCCCAGTTCCCTTCAATAGCGTCGCGTACTACGGTTTAACTCCTACGGATTTCGCCGTTGAGCCTGCTCGCTGGCCAGAGCGCGCTCGCCCGCAGGCGTGGTGATGACCGTGTCCGGCAGACGAATCGCCGCATAGGCGCCGGCGGCCAGCGCCGCGCCAATCAGCGGGGCGACAATGAACAGCCATAATTGTTGCAGAGCCCAGCCCTGCACGAAAAGCGCAGGTCCAATACTGCGCGCCGGATTCACCGAAGTGTTGGTGATGGGAATTCCTACCAAGTGGATAAGCGTCAGCACCAGGCCGATGGCGAGACCGGCAAATCCGACCGGAGCTTTCACGTCCGTTGCGCCCAGGACCGTGACCACCAAAAACATGGTGAGAATTACTTCCGCCACGAACGCGGCAACCACACCATATTGCCCCGGAGAATGTACCCCATACCCGTTCGCGCCCAGGCCGCCCGCCACAAAATCATAGCCACCCGCTACGCCGCTGGCGATCAGCAGAATTAGCGCCGACGCCACGATGGCGCCGAAGATCTGCGCGACCATGTACATGACCGCGTCGCGCCCGCCGATTCTTTTGGCCAGCAGCACGCCGAGAGTGACCGCCGGATTAATGTGGCAGCCGGAAATTGGGCCGATGGTGTAGACCATCGCCAGCAGCGACAATCCAAACGCGAAGGCCACGCCGACGTAACCGATGTGTCCGCCGGCCAGCACCGCGCTGCCGACTCCGCCAAACACCAGAACAAAAGTTCCCAGAAATTCCGCCAGATATTTTCGCAAGGGAGCTACCTCCTTCTGAGAGTGCGGCGAGTATACATCACCCGATTTCGGGTCAAAGATATTCCATACGCCGGCGCCGTGGGCCTCGCCGCGAATTCTGCGGGTAAGACTTGCCGTGATTCAGCGAACGAGAGAGAATGGGCGCGCTCGTAGTCCGGTTGGCGCCGGGGCGGTACGTATTCGAGAGAGTTTAACTTGGGAGGGATTCCGTGTCTGATAACAACAATCAAACGACTGAACAAAAAAGCAGCCTGGTGATTCGCGTGCCGCTATCGGCGGACGGCTTCGCGTCGATTTATTTTTCCAGCAGCGACGGACGCGCGATGACCGAGCGGGATTGGTGGCATCTGCGGCAGGTGGTTGAGCTGGCCAGCAAGGCGTTCGCCAAACCTGAAGAACGCGCGATGGCCGCCAGCGCGTAGTTTTTCCAGCGGACGAACTTCGCGCACTCTGCGGCTTGCCGGGCGGATTTCGGTCTCAGCGCGAGCCTTGGTGCCGCGCAATTCCTGTAAGCCGACCCCGGCGGTCTTTTACAACTGCTTGACGACTGCTCGGCGAGTGCCTGGCATGGTATGCCGCGCGACAATTCATCGCGATTCTAAACCGCGCTCTTCGCCGTAAGTTCCTCGCAAATCTTCCAGAGTTTTTCTTCCTGCTCGACGTTGTGAAATTTGCAGGCCCGCTCGGCTTTGTCAAACCACAGACGGTTGGTCAACCCTTCGAGTTCAGGACTTGTGGCCAGCCACACCGCTGTTTCCGCGCCTTTCTCCGTGGTGCGCCCTTTCATTCCTGGCGCCAACGCGTGTAGCAGCGGAGTGCTCACAGCGCCGGGGCTCATCGAATTTGCGGTGACCGTGGTTCCTTCCAGGCGGCGCGCGTAGGCCCAAGTCAACATGCGGTCCGCCTGCTTGCTCTGGGCGTAGGCCGTGGACGCGTTGTAGGTGCGCTTCCTGAATTCAATGTCATCGAGATCCAGGCCGTAAGCCATTTCCGACGCCACGTTCACCAGCCGTCCGGCGGGCGCGCGCTTCAACGCATCAAGCAGCAAATTGGTCAGTAGAAAATATCCGAGCACATTGGTGGCGAAGGTCAGTTCGATCCCGTCAACACTCTCTTTGCGGGTCGGTGAACTCATTCCCGCGTTGTTCACCAGCGCGTCGAGCGCGGAATGCTTTTTGTAAAATTCGCCGGCCGCTTGGCGAATGGATTTTTGGTCAGCCAGGTCCATGACCAAGACTTCGAGATTCGGATTCCCTGTTTCTGCCTCGATCCGCGCGCGGGCGGCTTCGCCCTTGCCGCGATCGCGACAGCCTAGAATCACGCCGGGATGTCCTTTTGCCTTCGCAATTCCGCGCGCGATTTCGAACCCGATTCCCGCGTTCGCGCCGGTAACGAGGTACAGGGGCCGCTCAGTCATGGCTACTCTCGCGTGTCTGCTCGCTCATCTTCGTTCCCTTCGCTTCTGCCGCGATTCTAGTTGTAGTTCGCGCTGCGACGAATTTCGAGTGCTACGGTGGGCACGGCGCCGCACGGAAGGTTGGTGATAAAGCGCAGCGTGCCATTCGAATCCTCAAACGCCAATCCAGATTGAGCGGAGCCGCCGCGGTACTCGCCCCAGACCTTCGGTACGGTCGCAACGCATTGTGAGTTCTGTGGCGCAGCGCCAACGTGAATGGCGTCGGAACGCTTATCGGCATGTGCGGAAACAGTGGCCTTCGCCGCAGCTGCAATCAACGCCAGAGCCGCGAAGGTCAGCGCCGAGAACCTGGCGAGCATCCGCCATCCAAAATGTTGTTGCATGGTGATCTCCTCGAGAGGGAATTACTCGCCGCATTGTACTGCGATTCGCGGCAAATCAAGGAGACGGCTCCGCGCAAAAATTGAGATGACGTTTCGCGCGACAAAATGGCCAGCTGAATTTCAGCTCTTGCTATGTTTGCCCGCAGCTTTCTGTGATTCGGCGAAGGCCTGTTGCGAAGCTTCGTGCGCCTTGTTCGCGTACTCCATAGCCTGCCGCGAATGTTCGTGGCCGGTCATATGATCTTCCTTTCCGTGATGGGCAGCCGCAGAGCGATGGGCATGTGCCGCCATCTCGTGAAATTCCGCCGCCCGAGCGTTATATCCATTTGGCATGGTGCACTTCTCCTTCAAAACTATCGAATCCGAACCCACGAAAGTTCGCGTGGGAATGTATGATCTTGATGCTCCAACTACGTTAGCTCCCTCAACCGAACTTGTCCATCCGGCTTGCCGTTTACACCAGGATCAGACCAGTTGGTCACCGTTTCACGCGGATGTAACACAGCATTCACACTGAAAGTTGCGAGCAAAATTACAGAGTTTGCTGTATTGAGGCCGGTCAGCGCTCGCCACAAAATACACTCGGAATTGATTTCATAAACGGCCCGCGCGCGGGGCTTGGCTCATACCCCTCTTCTACCAGGCCTTGCGCGCATTTTCATATCCTCCTCAACCGGCGCCTTCCCGAACGGCGAAAGATGTTCCCGAGGCTGCAAATTCCATGAAACGGGTGAGCAAGGCCGAACCCTCAACATCAACCGCGCCGTCGAAAAGCGCGGCCGCCGGCATTCCGATGCGCCAATTCGGAAAGCACCACGACATACAGGTCTCAGCGTTAGGCATGGGCGGGCATCACCTGGGTTCAGCAAAAGACGAGCACACCGCGATCGAATTGGTCCACGAAGCGATCGACGGCGGCATCACCTTCTTCGATAACTGCTGGGAATATCATCGCGGAAAAAGCGAAAACTGGATGGGCAAAGGGCTGAAGGGGCGACGTGACAAAGTTTTTCTGATGACCAAAGTCTGCACCCACGGTCGCGATGGCGCGCTCGCCATGCAAATGCTCGAACAGTCGCTGAACCGCTTCCAAACCGATCATTTGGATTTGTGGCAGGCTCACGGCGTGGGGTTCGAAAACGACCCGCAACTCTTCATTCGCCCGGGCGGTGCGGCCGAAGCCATGTTGAAAGCCAAGGAACAGGGCAAAGTGCGATTCCTGGGATTTACGGGCCACAAGGACCCGGCGATACATTTGAGCATGCTCGAAACCGGGTTCCCTTTCGACGCGGTGCAGATGCCCCTGAATGCATTCGACGCCAGTTTTCGTAGTTTTCAGGCGCGGGTTATGCCGGAACTGAACCGTCGGGGTATTGCCGTGCTGGGAATGAAGCCGATGAGCGGGCACGGCGAACCGATTCAGAATGGCGCAGTCAGCGCGGACGAAGCGCTGCGCTATGCGATGAGCCTGCCAGTAACCGTGACTATCACCGGAATGGAGCGGCCGGACATTCTGCGCCAGAATTTGCGAATTGCTCAGGATTTTAAGCAGATGACTGCGGAAGAAATGAAAGACCTCGAGGACCGCGTGAAGCCCGTCGCGGCCGACGGGCATTTCGAGCTCTACAAGGTTTCGCTCAAATTCGACAATCCCGAAGCGCGCATCGCTCACGGCTTTCCCATAGACCAGCAGTCCGACGAGATAAAAGAATGGCTACTCGACGCGGCAAACGACGGGCATGCCTATCCGCCAACTCCCTAGTCGTCGCAGCGTGACGAGTTTCACAGCATTGCCGGCGCCGACGAAGCGTGCGAGGCCAGATGTCGAATGAGAGTCAGAACCAGCGAGACGAGCATGAGAATCAATTCTCCCGGCGGGATTTCGTGAAGGGGGCGGCGGCGTTTACGGCCAGCGCAGTAGCGGACGCTCGTCTCGCGTTGAATAAAAATACCAGGCGCGGGAGGCAATCCACGACGAGCGGAACTGCTGCATCATCGAACCAGCCAGTTCCAAAACGCGACTTGGGTAAAACCGGCGCGCAGGTTTCGGTGCTCGGTATCGGCGGCTATCATCTCGGTTCCACCAAAGATCAGCAAGAAGCCACCGAATTGGTCGGAAGGGCCCTCGACGCGGGGATAAATTTCTTCGACAACTGCTGGGATTACCATGACGGCCTCAGTGAAGAGCGCATGGGTACGGCACTACGAGGAAAGCGCGATCAGGCGTTTTTGATGACGAAAGTTTGCACGCACGGCCGCGGGAAAGATGTGGCCATGCAGATGCTGGAGCAATCGCTACGGCGGCTGCAGACCGATCATCTCGACCTGTGGCAAATTCACGAAGTGATTTATTACAACGATCCGGATTTGATCTTTGCGCCCGGCGGTGCCGCGGAAGCTCTACTTGCGGCCAAGCAGCAGGGTAAAGTGCGTTTCGTCGGATTTACCGGCCACAAAGACCCGGCCATTCATCTGCGGATGCTGGCCCAGAATTTTCCGTTTGATACGGTGCAGATGCCGCTGAACGCCTTTGACGCTAGTTTTCGCAGCTTCGAGACCAGTGTAGTGCCCGAAGCGAATAAGCGCGGCATAGGCGTGCTGGGGATGAAAAGTCTGGGTGGTTCGGGCGAGATGGTCACGAACGGCGCAATTACCGCACAGGAAGGTTTGCGTTACGCGATGAGTTTGCCCGTGGCCACGACCATCAGCGGAATGGAATCGCTTGGCGTACTGGAACAGAATCTGAAAGTGGCACGAGGATTTCAGCGGATGTCCGAAGCTGAGATGCAGGCGCTGCGCGATCGCGTAAAGGCTTATGCCGCCGATGGCCGCTTCGAACTGTTCAAGACTACCAAGAAATACGACGGCTCGGTTGGTCGCGAACAACATCATTACCCTACGGCGGAAAAGTTGCCCGTCTAGTGGCGCGCAGGCTTTGCCGACCCCAAAAAAGGCGCGGAAGAAATCTCCGCGCCTTTTTTCTGCCGTGAGCGAGCGCTTCGCGCTCGTATCGCATCACTGAGCGGTTTTACAGGACTCGCTGACCATCGTGAGTTTATGTACCATTAAATGATTCTTCATGGCTCCGCCGGCGGCCGCACCGTTGGCACCCGCTGAATTTTGATCCGCGCCGGTGGCGTCGGAAGAATTCGCGGAATTCGACGGAGTTGCGGAGCCGTTGGCGCCGCTCATTACACGCCCAGAAACTGTAACGGTGTGCCCGACATGCTCACCAAGATTGGTGCTCTTGCTGCGTAGCATGTACACGGTACCGTCATCGGCGGTTAATTTGTAAGTCCCGGCCTTCTTCCCCGCCGCCACGCAGCCGGTCACGCTGGTGGTCGCGGGATTTGTGGCGCTGCTGGTGGTCGCGGGTTTGTCGTCTTGCGACTGGGCGGGAAGAGTTGCGGGGACCAGGCTCGCTGCCAGGAGCAGGGCGCCCATTCCGATAAATTTGTACATCATCTTGATTCTCCTTGTATTTCACGCGCTGCAGATTTGAATTGCAAGCGCGATAATCTCGTCTTCAGTAGAGCGCAATGAAACAGCCTGAGCCATCGGGTAAATCACTGAAGCGCTTCGGGCTATCCTCAACGAAAAACGAGCGGAAGACAATGCACCTCTCGCTCGTTTGCCGCAAAAATAATCCTTCTTCGCGCTAACGAGCGGCCGTGGAGGTGGCTTTTTGGCCCTTCAGTTCCAGTTCATTCACCACTTGCACAACATTCGGCACGCCCGTGGCGATTTTTTCTGCGGCAGCACGACGAGCTTGCGACGATACAGTTCCCTTCAGCGTGACCACCCCGTTCTTCACGTCGCACTTCACGTCGCGATCGAAATGGTCCTGAATGAATACTGCGGCCAGATTCTTTTCGATTCCCTCGTCGAGATCCTTGTTCACATCCTTGGTCGCGCTCTCATTTCCGGGCGGCAGCACTTGTATCTCGTCCGCGACCACCTGCCCACCGGCGAAACCTTTGGCAATGGATTCCGCACTGGCTTTATCCGCGTCCGCGGGCACGTGGCCGGTCAATGTCACCACGCCTTTGTCGCGGTCTTGGCTGACCGAAACATCTTTGTAGCCAGATTGGTCGAGTGATTTACGAATGGCGTCGGCCACGTCTGGTGATTTCGGCGTGGATGAACAGCCGACAAGAGCGCCGACGCAGACAAGAGCGAGCACGGTCACGAATGGCTTGAGCGCTTTCATGGATTTCTCCTTGGTCGGGTGAGAGCTGACGTGAATACTGATGAGACGGAAGGCAAAAAAAGTGCGGGAGAAGAAGTGAACGACCGGGCCCAGCCCTTAGTATTTTGTAATAAGGATTCCCGGCCTTTCCTTGTTTCTCCCGCACAACGATACTCGCCGATATCACGCGCACCGGCCATACAACGGATGCTGTAGCCTGACGTTGAAATCAGGGTAGGACACTAGCCAAGCGCCACAAAAAGAAAATCCGGTTAGCGGTCGATCGCCTTCATATTTGCGGGTGCGTATCGGTCGCCTACGATTTCGTGCGCTGGAACGGCGGCTTCGAGTTCGGCTACATCGTCCGGAGTCAACTGGATGTCCGCAGCTGCCGCGTTCTCTTCGAGGTACTTCCTGCGTTTGGTTCCGGGGATCGGCACCAGGTCTTCGCCCTTGGCCAGGACCCAGGCCAGCGCCAATTGTCCCGCGGTAAAGCCGCGGCGGGCCGCAATGGCCTTGACTCGTTCGACCAGCACCTGATTCTTATCAAACGCATCGCCAGCGAAACGCGGATATCGTTGCTGGCGCGAGTCGGTGGGGCTCAGATCACTTTTCTTGCCGATTGCACCGGTCAAAAATCCCCTGCCCAGCGGGCTGTAGGGCACGAAACCAATACCGAGTTCGCGCACGGTGGGCAGAATTTCCTTCTCGACGTGGCGTTCCCACAGTGAATACTCGGACTGCAGCGCGGTGATGGGATGTACCTTGTGCGCGCGGCGGATGGTGGCCGGCGACGCCTCGGACAATCCCAGGTACTTCACTTTTCCGGCTTTCACCAGTTCGGCCATGGCGCCCACCGTCTCTTCGATCGGAGTCTGCGGGTCCACGCGATGCTGGTAGTACAAATCGATGTAGTCCACACCCAGGCGCTTCAGCGAAGCGTCGCAGGCCTGCCGAACGTATTCGGCCTTGCCACTGATGACCCAGTAAGAAGGGTCGTCTTTCTTGCGCACATTCGCGAATTTCGTGGCCAAAAACACTTCATCGCGCCGCCCTTGAATCGTCTTACCGACCAGCTCTTCGTTGTCGCCAATTCCGTAGGTGTCGGCGGTGTCCAGAAACGTAACGCCCAGATCCAGCGCGCGCAAAATTGTCGCGGCGGATTCCGCGTCGTTCCGGTCACCATAAAATTCGCTCATGCCCATGCAGCCGAGGCCCATGCGCGAAACGATCGCGCCTTGCGAGCCGAGATTCACTTTTCGCATTTTCATGCTGTTTAGATGTTCGGCTCCGTACACTGGTTTCAGTTCGGCTGACTCCGGGTCACAGGCTCAGCGTGACGCTGTCCCGCTATCCACTACAACCCGTTTCACTAGCATCAACTAACCCTGGCTCGTCCAAGAGCTGCCAGCCGAGGCGGAAACCACATCCTCGTAGGACTCCTAACCCACTCTATCCACGTGCATTACGCGCGCTTGCTTCTTGGCGGCAAGCTTCGCCGTTCAGGGTCCTTTCGCTCCATCTTTCATGGTACTGACGGACCATTCCCACCCCCGCCCAACATTAGTATTTTTACCTAGGCATGAATCCGATGATGGGGTGGAAACTCGACTCGCCACACGTGCGCCGCATCGCGCAGGCGCTCCAGCCACAATTGCGTTGGCTTTCCACGCGCGAGCGGACGTCCATAAATCTGCGCCTGCGCACCAAATTTCTGCTTTCGCTGGTTCTGATCATCGCTGGTTTGACTTTTGCCACGCTGGCCATCGTGGGTCACGGCGCCGAAGAGCAGGTCCAAAAAGGGATCGAACAGGACACCCGCAATTCGGTGAGCACCTTCAAAAATCTTCATGCCCAGCGCCAGATCGAACTCAATCGCGACGCCGAAATTCTCGCGTCTCTTCCCTCCATCAAGTCGGTAATGGCCGATGAAACGCCCGACGTGATTCAGACGGCTTCCGAGGAAGTCTGGCGCTCCGGCGATGTCGAACTGTTCGCGCTCGCGGATTGGACGGGAAAGATCGTGGCGTTGCACACCACCGTACCGGGGTTTCCGAGAAGCGCAGCGCAGGAAATGCTGGCACGTGTGGGCGGTGGCGGGTCGGGCGCCTGGTGGTTTGGCCATGGCCATCTCTATCAGATCGCGACTCACCCTATCGAAATCGGCTCGTCATCTCAATTGGATCTGGGCACGGTTATCGTGGGGCGTGAAATTGACGCGGAAGTCGCACGCCAGGTGGGGCGTATCGCCCTCTGCGAGATCGCCTTTCGCTACGGCGACGAGCCGGTGGTCAGTTCGTTCTCCGCCGCCGTGGACGAGCGCCTGATGTCCAACGAACTTCGACGCTCCCGCACTTCCGGCCAAGTTGAAATTGATAACAAAAAATATCTGGTCAGTTCCGTGGACCTGACGCCCGGAAACTCGCCGACGCTTACGCTGACGGTCCTGAAACCGGCCGACGATGCGTTTGCCTCCATCCGGCAATTGAATCGCACGCTGGTTCTGCTGGGATTCGTCGCGGTTTTTGTGGGTGGCGCGCTGGTCTTTTTTATTTCGCGCACCTTCACCCAGCCGCTCGAAAAACTTTGCCTCGCGGTTCACGCCCTGGAACAGGGAGATTTCTCTTACCCGCTCAGTCCCGACACCGGCGACGAAGTCTCGGAAGTCACCGAGGCGTTCGCGCGGCTCCGCAGCACACTTCAAGCGAATGAAGAGCAGAAACAACAGTTGGGTGACCAGCTTCGCCAGGCGCAAAAAATGGAAGCCGTGGGACGGCTGGCCGGCGGCGTGGCCCACGATTTCAACAATTTGCTCACAGTCATCAAAGGGCACGGTGACCTGCTCGAGTTGAAACTGGGCACCATGAGCCCGGTGCAGAACAGTATTGATCAGATGAAAAAAGCCGCGGACCGCGCCACGGCGCTCACCCGCCAGCTTCTGGCCTTCAGCCGCATGCAAGTCCTGCAGCCGCGCGTGCTCGATCTGAATTTACTGCTCGCCGACCTGAACAAAATGCTCCCCATGCTGATCGGCGAGGAAATCGAATACAAATTCATCGCCGGCGAATCACTGGCGCGGGTGAAAGCTGACCCTTCGCAGATCGAGCAGGTGGTGATGAATCTGGTGGTAAACGCGCGCGACGCCATGAACGGCCGCGGCAAACTGACCATCAAAACGCAGAACGTGGTTCTCGACGAAGCTTACGCCCGTGCGCATTCGCCCACCAAGGCCGGCAATTACGTGCTTCTGGTTGTGGCCGACAACGGTCAGGGCATGGACGAGAAGGTGCGCGCCAAGATTTTTGAACCGTTTTTCAGCACCAAGGAATTGGGCAAAGGCACCGGTCTAGGACTTTCCACGGTGTACGGTATCGTGAAACAAAGCGGGGGCTATATCTGGGTGGATAGCGCTCCCGGCCAGGGCACGCGCTTCGAGATTTTCCTGCCGCAAAGTTCCGAGGTGGCGTTGCTACCCTGCGAAGAGGATCGCCCGTCCATTTCCGACCGCGGAGTCGGAACCGTGCTGCTGGCCGAAGATGAAGAGGGCGTCCGCGAACTAGCCTGCGAATTTCTGCGGTCCAGCGGCTACCAGGTGATCGTGGGAAAAGACGGCCTCGACGCACTCGAAATCGCCGAGCAGCACAGCGCGCCGATTGACGTGTTGGTCACCGACGTAGTGATGCCGCGGATGCGTGGTCCGGAACTGGCCCAGCGCCTGAAACGCGCCAATCCTGCGCTGAAGATCGTCTATATGTCCGGCTACCTAGAACACGATTCGGACGAGCCGTTCTTCGCCGGCGCCGAGCAACTGCAAAAACCATTCTCGCGCGATTCGCTGCTCAAGAAAGTTCGCGCGGCCATCAAACAGACGGAAAATCAACCCCTCCCACTGCTGCGCGCGTAGATCGTCGCCACATCATGTCGCTTTGCATTTTCCCGTTCTGGAAACGTGAACTTTAAGGACGGTGACCGGAAGCCGGGAACGATACTCGCTGTCGAGCGCGAAGAAAATCATTTGAGCGGTTGACCGACTGCGGTACAACCCCGCCAACTTGAACATTCCCGTAGCTTCAAATCAATCTGAACCCAAGTTATTCCCGCAATGTCAATACATTAAAGAGTGTATTGCCACACCAATCACTTAACCATTATAGATTATTAGAATCATTGTCCAGGATTTCGTGGCTTTTGAACCCACCCCAGGAGCGCACAGCGCATGCCGGAAGGTAAGCCCTACACTCCCCCACGCTTTGTCAGGCACGATTCGGAGGCGGACTATCCCGATTGGGCGCGTAATGTCGTGAAATCAATTCGCCAGGAATTCGGAGTCAACAAATCCTTCCCTTTCAAGGTTAAGCCCGAATTTATCACCGTATCGGACAGCGATGGGAAGTATGTAGACGTTTCGGACGGCTTCTGCCAGCTTCTCGGCTACCACCGCGATGAGTTAATCGGCAAATCCTACGGCGAGGTGACGGCTCCGAACACCAATGACATCCCCACGGTTTTCAGCCTATTCTCAAAGCTGGGGTATATGCACGGATTGTGGATGTTGGTAAGCAGACGTGGCACCCGCATCCTTGTTCGGTACGAATCGTGGATTCGGCCCGATTCCTGCTTTGAAAGCCGTATGGAAATTGTAGGCGCCGGGTACTGAATCGGAAACCCTACGCCGGTCTTGGCAAAGGTTTGCGCGTCTAATTCCTCAGGCAGTGGCCGCGCGGCCGTTTTCCTCCACCTCTTCTCCCCCATGATGCGGCTTGTGCGCGGCGATTACCTTCTCCGCGGTTTCGTTCGGGACGTAATCGTAATGGGAGAACTCCATGGAGTAGCTGCCGCGTCCCTGGGTCAGCGAAATCAATTCGTTGGCATAGGTCAGCATTTCTGAGAACGGCACCAGCGCCTTGATCACCACGTTGCCGGCCCGCGATTCACTGCCGTTGATTTTTCCGCGGCGCCCGCTGAGATGACCCATCAGGTCGCCGGAGTATTTATCCGGCGCGTGAACCTCCACATTCATGATCGGCTCGAGCAGCGCCGGACGGGCCTGCTTCATCGCTTCCTTGAAAGCCAGCGAGCCCGCGATTTTGAAGGCCATGTCGCTGGAATCCACGTCGTGATATTTGCCGTCGTAGAGAATGATCCGGAAATCCACCACCGGAAAACCCGCGAGATAGCCCCGCTCGGCGGATTCGCGCACGCCCTTTTCCACCGACGGAATCCAGTTCTTGGGAATCGCGCCGCCAAAAACGTCGTCCACGAATTCGATTCCCTTCCCACGCGGCAACGGTTCCAGCTTGATGCGGCACAAACCGAACTGCCCGTGGCCGCCGGTCTGTTTTTTGTGTTTGCCTTCGGCGTCAGCCTTGGCGCGAATGGTCTCGCGATACGGAACCTTCGGTGGATGCATCACCAGTTCCACGTGATAGCGCTTACGCAGTTTCGCGACCACCACCTCAATGTGCTGTTGTCCCGCGCCGCTGAGCAGAAATTCCTTGGTCTGCGGGTCGCGGCCAAACCGCAACGCCAGGTCTTCCTCCAGAATCTTGTGGATGGCCACGCCAATACGGTCTTCATCCGCGCGCGTTTTCGGTTCCACGGCGAAGGTAATGGATGGCTCGGGAATGCGCGCCGGTGGATGGAACACGGTCGCGCTCTTATCGCCCAACGTTTCGCCCGTGGTGGTCTCTTTCAATTTGGCAATGCAGCCGATGTCGCCCGCGTGCAGTTCGTGAATTTCGCTGGCGGTCTTGCCCTGCATAATCTGGATGTGCTGGAAACGTTCCTGGGTGCCGCGATTGAAATTGGTCAGCGTGGCGTCGTTTTTCAACACTCCCGAAATGACTTTGAAATAGGTGATGCGTCCGGCAAAGGGGTCGGCCAGCGTCTTAAAAACGAACACTGCCAGTGGTTCGGACGACGCGATTTTGCGTTCGACGATGTCGCCCTTATGATCCGGCGTCTTGTGGCAGGGGGCTTTTTCGCGATGCGCGGGCGACGGGAAAATCGCCACCATCAGATTCAGCACCGCGTCGCTGCCGATATTATGCAGCGCGGAACTCAGCATCACCGGGAAAAGCCGCTTAGCCAGGACTGCCTCACGCAGGCCCATCACTAGATCGTGGACCGGCAGCGTGCCCTGGTCGAAAAATTCCTGCATTAACTGGTCATTGCCTTCGGCGACCAGCTCGACCAGCGTTTCGTGCCCCAGCTTGGCTTCGTCGGCCAAGGCTTGCGGAATTTCCTCGATTTTGGCGATGCCGTTGCCGTCCGGCGTGTAAATCAGCGCCTTCATGGTGATCAGATCCACTACGCCGCGAAAACCTTTTTCCCAGCCGATGGGCAGTTGAATGGGGACCACGCCGCGGCCAAAAACCTGCTGGATCGAATCGAGCGCGCGCTCGTAGCTGGCCAGGTCGCGATCCATCCAGTTCATCAGGAAAGCGCGAGGCAAATCGTATTCGGTGGCGTAATCCCAGACTTTTTCGGTGACTACCTGCACACCGGCGGCCGCGTCCACCAGAATCAGCGCCGCGTCAGCAGCGATCAGCGAGGATTTCGTTTCGTTGATGAAAGTGGAATACCCGGGAGTATCCAGGAAATTGATTTTGGTTTTTTCAGGTTGGGCCGGAGCTTGCCATTCGGCGTGGGCGATTCCGGTGTTGATCGAGATCTTGCGGGCCACTTCTTCTTCGTCCCAGTCGGTGACTGCTGAGCCTTCGGTGACTTTTCCCAGCCGCGGCGTCATCCCGGCCGCAAACAATAACGACGAGACCAGCTGAGTCTTACCGGTGTCGCCGTGGCCGACAATGCCGACGTTGCGTATGTGCTCCGTGTTGTAGGACTTCATGTTGCACCTCCGAGGATTTGAAAGCGGAAAATACGAAACGGAAATTCGAGCAGAAATTCGAGGATTGCCGCGAGGGCGCCGGCTGGGCGTAACTCCGCGCGCGCGAGGGCGGGCCATCGTGGTTCAAAACAGGCATTTCGCAACGGGATAGAACGGACCGCCAATTCGAGGTTTGAGGAATAACCACCATCACGGCGCCGCCCCCCGGCGGTTGCGCGCATGACCCTGCGGAAAGCCGGATGCTAGCACAGGGGCCAACTGCTATTCAATGGTCCTGGGGCGTGCTGAGCAGAGATGATTTACGTTCGGCCTGAAGCTGCCTTGGTGCCTGTCCTCTCGTACAGTTCGTCATTGTCTACTCCATGCCCCGATAAACTTTGCCGCTCCTGGGTTCGAATTCATACTGAACGAAAGTCACACGGTCAAGACCGGGAGGTCACATGCGCGGACGGCCCTCTTTGTGTTTCTTCATGCTTATTTTTGTATTCATTGGGATTGCGTTCGCATCCGCCGGCACAGCGAGCGCGCAAAGTGCGTCGCAATCAGATCCGGTAACGACTGCGTCCACCGCTGCTCCTGCGGCCGCGCCGGATTCCAGCAAGACTTTGCCCACGGTCGCCGAAATCCTGCAGAAATATGAGACGGCCGAAGGCGGGCGCGACGCCTGGACGCATTTCAGCACGCGCTACATGAAAGGCATTTACCAGACCGAGGATGCTTCGTTTTTCGCGGCGATCGAGCGATCCGATAAAGCGCCCAACAAGACCTTCACCAAGATCACCATGCCTAACGGCGTGGTGGTTCGCGAAGTCTGCGATGGCAAATCCGCCTGGATTGAAGACGCTCGCGGAGGCATTCACGATTTCGTCGGCGCCGCGCTGGAGAGCCACTTGCGCGAGGCCCGGTTCGATAGCGGCGTGATCCTGCTGCTGGCCATCAGCGCAGGAAAAACCGTAGCGACGGCGCAGGTCGGCGCCCACTCCACTTACGTGGTGGATTTCGCGCCGCAGAAGGACATTTCGTCGAAAGTGTATTTCGATACCGAAAGCGGATTCCCAGTGCGGGTGGACGATATTCTGCATCGTGCCGATGGCGATTTCGCGGTCCAGACCTTTCTCGACGACTATCGCCCGGTGGACGGCGTGTACTTTCCATTTCGCATCCGCCACGTGGAAAAAGGAAACGTGTTCACCGTGCGCGTCACCCAGATCAAAGACAATCCCCCGATTGACGATTCCATTTTCCAGAAACCTGACGCGGTGAATTCACGCTGACGTTCGCGGCCCGATTTCGGGCGGGAGGGTTCGAAATGCGGAAAGGGTCCATTGTACTGAAGACCGGAATGCTGCTTCTGGCGTTTTCCAGCTCCGCGGCGGGACAGAATATTGCACCGCAAACTTCCCAGGCGCGCGCAAGCAGCTCACCGGCAACTCCGTCGTCCGTGAACTCTGTCCCCACGCCGGCAAACGCCGCGCCCTCTCCCACGATTCTGCAGAACAGCGCAATGCAAGTGGACCAGCCCGCATCACTGGGAGAAGTCGCGCGCCTGGCGCGCGCGAAAAAAAGCGCTCAGGCCAAGGCGGTCCGCATATTCGACGACGAAAATATGCCGCACGCGCCGATCAGCGCGGGCGAGAAAGCTCCCGAAATCCAGGGCGGCAACGGGTCAAGTTTCAGCAGTGGCAAAATAACCATTCTCGATTTTTGGGCCACCTGGTGCGGTCCGTGCCGCCACGCGCTGCCCGGGCTGAAGCAGTTGCAGGCAATTTATGGCGGCAACAACGTGGAAGTGGTCAGCATCAGCGAGGATGAGGACGAGGATGCCTGGCGCTCCTTCGTCGCTCAGAATCAAATGAACTGGACCCAGCGCCTGGATTCTGATCATCAGATCATGCGCCAGTACGGCGCCAGTTCCCTGCCCACCTATGTTTTGATCGGCAAGGATGGCAACGTCGTTCAGCAATACGTGGGCGACGCGATCGATGAACCCATCATCGAGCGCATGGGCCCGGATCTGAAGAAAGCCCTCGAAGGAAAATCGTAAATCTGAAACCTGGCTGGGCCGAATGACGCGCCGCGCTGGCAGCGCGCCATTCGCCAAGTCGTTATCGCCCTACGGTTTTGGCAACTGCAGAATCATCCCGCTGCCGCTGCCCGATTCAACTTGCGGCAACTGCCCATTCCATTTCTCGATAAGCATTTGCGAATTTTCGATGCGCCGCAATTCGAGCAGTTGCGGCGTCAACGAAGTTTGGCGGATGCGGTTGGCATCGGCTTCGCCCTGGGCGCGGGTGACCATGGACTTGGCGTCGCCTTCGGCTTCGGCGATTTTCTTTGCCGCTTCGGCCTGGGTGGTGGCCAGTTCATTCCGCGCGCGTTCGGCCTGCTGAATGGCCTGAGCCTTGGCGGTGATCGCGGCCGCAATCACGTCCGGCACGCGCGGAGCGCCGATAAATCCGAATTGCTGAACGCTCACGCCCACCGGCGCGACTTTCTGCTCGATCATGGCCTGCACCTTGTTCAGAAAGTCCGCTTTGCGCTCGCCGTAAATATCTTCCACCGTAAAAGTGGAAGCCACTTCGTTGAGCGAATTGCGCACGATGTCCCGCAGAATTCCGTGCGTGAACATTTCGAGTTCGCTGACCCGATATTTCACGTAGAACTCCGGGGCCATGCGCGGGTCAATGGCGTAGGAAAGCGAAACGTCCACGCGGATGTCCATCCCCTCTTTCGAGTTGAAGTCCATTTCCTCGTCCGCGGGATGCCCTTCACCCATGTCCCGCGTCCATTTCACGGTTTGGACGTACGTCGGGAATTCAATGATCTGGGTCTTCAGCGGGCTGTACACCACCCAACCGGTGCGCACCGGAATTTCCGACGCGCCGCGCTGACTGCCCGCCAGGTTGATTTCCACGCCGACGTGTCCCGCTTCGATTCGCGTCACGCGCACGAAAAACGTCAGGAACAGAATCAGCAAAACCAGCCCCCCTACGAGGTACAGGATCGGCTTGTAAAACTCGAAATTCCTGCGCGGAACAAATTCCACTTCATGATCCCGGTCTCCGGGACGGTTATTGAAAATAGTCATATCGGCCTTCCCCTTGCGGATCGGGACGAGCCCAGGACCGCGCCACGCGGGCGCTCCTTCAGGCAGCGCCTAGCGCCGAAGTTCGCTTGCTTGTTCGGATGGCGGTGATCGTAACACGAGGACGTTAGGAAGGAATAAGCACGGCATAAGGAAATCGTAAGGGCCAGCGAAGGCCACTTATATCAACGAATTGAGAAAGCGAGTTTGCTTCAAAAATGAGTGTCGGAATGCCCGACGCTATGAGCATCGAAAAGATTTCCATTACTTACGAAGGTTACGGTCGTTCCGTTTGGCCTGTACATCTCCCATGTTCCGGGCGCGGCTGACCCTCCGGTTATGAAAAAGTTACCGGTCGAGGTAACAACACCCTTAGCGCCTACTCGAGAATCCAAAAGCGCCGGTCCATTAGTATCGAAAGTGACGTTATTGTTCGAATCGAACTCAATAAACTCGGAGTAGCCATCTTCGAACAGAAAGACCTGATTGTTGACGAAGACTGCTCCTGAACTGGAATCAAAACTATTCCACTTCAGAGTACCGCTTGTGACGAATGCACCGGTTTGGCTGTGAATCTCCCAGTCGCTTCCTGAAATAGCGCCGCCAATCAGCAATACATTTCCGTTGCTCAGGAGAAACTGCTTCCCGGAAGCGAATGCACTCTGCAGAGTCCCATTGGTAACAAATTTTCCATTGATATCGCGAATCTCCCATGTCGATTCATCGCAGCGAGACGTACAGCTACCGCTAGCAGCGATCCAGATATTCCCGTTTTGCAGGGCGACTGCGCCGGCCCCCGGGGTTCGGCTTCCTAGCAGACTACCTTGGAAAAGCAACGTACCGGTCGGCGAATGAATTTCCCAAGCTCCAGGTGAGTCGAGCCCGCCCCCGAGAAAGACGTTCCCATTCGCGAGTCGTACCGCGAGATGCGAAGAGAAATCGTTTAGCAACGAGCCGCTGCTCAAGGCTTGGCCCGTAGGTGTTAGGATTTGCCATGTGCCTGGGGCGTCTTGACCTCCAGCAAGAAAGACGGTGCCGTTGGCCAAGAGTGTGGCGGAGTGAGAACTTCGGGAGTTGCTCAAAGTGCCTTGATTTACGAAATTGCCGGAATCGTCGCGGGTCTCCCAGATCGCACCAGCACCAGCGCTGCTGCCCACTACCAGATTGGTGTGCGGCGCAATCGACACCAAGGTCGATCCGCAAATTGAGCCTGCACAAGCCTCTATAGTCGCTGAGCCACCGGCAACCCCAAATACATGCCCGGAGTTGGTTACATCGTTGGTGACGGTCGCGACGGCGGAATTCGAAGAACTCCAAATCACGGAGACGAGCGTCGCCGCAGGGCTTCCACTGAAAGTGCCCGTAGCTATAAAACCGAGAGTCCCTCCGACCGGAACCCACGTTCCCGTAGGTTCTAGGCTGATTGACTCGAGATTCGGTGGGGTTACGGTAGTAGGTTCGTATAGTTCGGCAGTGGCTAGCGTGGCGATATGATATGTGAATCCACCTGCGACCAATACTTTGCCGTTGCTCAGCAAAGTTGCAGTATGGTTATTGCGAGCCGTTTTCAGGCTGCCTGTGCTTGAAAAAGTACCGCTCGCGGTGGTGTACAGAGCCGCTGCCGCGACGCTTCCCTTATTGGGGCCGTCAAAATAATTGAAGCCACCTGCGATCAGGACCGTACCATTGGTTAGAAGAGCTGATGCGAGAAAAAAGTCTCCCGCATTTTCACTCCCGGTGGCGGCGAAGCTTCCGGCGGTTGGGTTGAACAATTCAGACGCGCCACCACTCTGCCCACCCGCAATGAGCACGTTCCCGCTATTTAACAGAGCGGCAGTGTGTCCGCTCTGACCTTCGCTATTTTCGACGGTACTAAACGTAGAAGTAACTGGATTGTATAATTCACCGCCCTCGACGTCAGCACCTGACGTCGCGACGCCGCCGGCTATCAGAACCATCCCACTGTTAGGGAGGAGCGTGGCGGTGTGATCATAACGTGCAGTTGTCAAGCTACCGGTTGAAGCGAATGCTCCAGTCGATGGATTATAAACCTCGGCACTAGCGAGCGCGGTACCACTGGCGCTGTAACCCCCTGTTATCAAGACCTCTCCGTTGCTCAAAAGCGTTGCGGTGTGCGAGTAGCGAGCCGTAATCAAACTTCCGGTTGAAGAGAACGTGCCTGCCGTCGGATTGTAGAGCTCCGAGCTCGCAATCGCTGCGCCACTGCTCCCGTCACCGCCCACTATCAAGACTTCTCCATTATTCAGAAGTGTCGCCGTGTGTGAATAGCGTGCCATAATCAAATTTCCAGTCGAAGAGAACGTACCTGTGGTCGCGTTATAGAGCTCTGCGCCCGCGATTGCAACGCCACTACTGCCGTCACCGCCTGCTATCAAAACTTCCCCGTTGTTTAACATAGTGGCTGTGTGGGAATAGCGCGCATTGATTAGATTGCCCGTAGACGCGAATGTACCAGGACTTTGGGCAACCGCGATTGGCGTGAATTTGACGAAGAACGCCAGAAGTAAGAGACTCCCGCACCGTCCAAGCTTCTTCACAGTGACCTCCGCACAGCGCCGAACGAGCCACGTCCTTTCTTCTGGTCCAGCGAAATCCAGAGGCTAGATATCATCTAGTTCTCACTGTGTCAAAATACGATTATAGGAATAGGATATTATCCGACTACGGCTGTTGCTTTTGGAGCGGATTTGGAGCGATCGCGATGAGCGACCGGTGCCCGATTCGGGTGGGATCGCTACTATCCCGCCGAAAGAGTAGGCGCGGATTACGAGAATTGTAAAGGTCGCGGACGCCTATCCGCAAAATGACCGGTTTGGTTTGGCGCTGACTAATTTACGATCAGGGTAAAAGTAGTTGTGGATGTGATGCCGCCGCCCGAAGCAGTAACGGTCACGGTGGAGTTGCCAGTTGGCGTGCCGCCGGTGCCGCCACCACCACTCGAACTGCTCGACCCGCCGCCGCAACCGGCGAAGATCAGCAGCCCGAAGATCAACACGCCGCAGACCGCAAAAGATTGTCGAGTTCGGCTCTTCATGGCGAATGCTAGTAACCCAGCGGACAGAATCATGACCAGGGCCAACCTGGGCGCCAGCGTCCGCAGAGAAATGCCGGCCATCAGCGGTGCATTGTGTTTCGCAATTCCGCCGCCCGGACCCATCGGCACCAGCCGCGCAGTCGCGGCGGTGGTGGTGACCGTCAACATGGACGTAGCCGTGGTCGTCGTCGCGCTCAGCGTGGCCGAGGGTCCACTGCAAGTCACGCCGGAACTCGGATCGGAGCAGGTGAAGTCAACGGTCCCGGCAAATCCACCCGTGCCGGTGACGGTCACCTGATACGTGGCCATACCGCCCGGCGCCGAAACCGTCGCCGTGCCACTCGCCGGACCCACCGTGAAGCTCCCCGACGGGGGAGTTATATTCAAGCCAGCCGCCGCGTTCACCAGGTGCGTCGCGTCTACCGACCCCAGCCCGGTCGCCAGGTTAAAGCCCGGCGCGGCGCTGAAGCCGGTCAGCACTCCGAAAGCATCGGATTTGTTTGTCGCCGTGCAGTTCAGCGATCCCGTGATGTTCTGGCAGGCCTGCGCGATCGTGCCCAGGCTTACCTGGTGAAACACGCAATTGGCCGTGACGCTCGCCGTGGGGCAAGATTGCGTCGCGGCAATGCCGTACATCATCGGACTGAAGTTCCCTTGGGGCCCTTTGGCCGCCTGATCCACCAACGCCATCAGCCCGGCGAAAACCTGCGTGGATACCGAGGTGCCGCCCACTCCGCTGAAATCCGTAAAGTTGTTTGCGGTCAGATTGCAGGCCTGGCCATCCTGATTGTTCGGATCGTCGGCCTGGCAAATGACGTAAAAGCTGCCGGTGAAGGCTCCGGTGGATGCAAAGAGCGATATGTCGGGAGTATCGCGCTTCCCATCGGCCGGCACGCCGGTCACGGTCTGCCAGCTTGGTTTGGCGTTACCTCCAGCGCATACGCCGGGCGATGTGTTGGTTGCTCCGGTGGGTGCGGTGCAATTGCTGGGACCGCCGCTGCCGCCGGCTAACGTGATCAGAGCATTCAATTGCGTCGTGTTGTTGCAGTTCGTCTCCTGGTTGCTGCTGAACCCAAAGTCGGTGCCCAGAACCAAATTCGTACAGGTATCGTTCCAGGTCGTTTCCGGAATGTAGCCCTTCGCTGAGCCGCCGGTACCAGCAGTGTTGGTTGTATTCCAAAACGTTGTCGGGTTGTTGATATCGTTAAAATCCGTTCCACCCACCGCGATGTTGAACTGCGTGGAAGCAACGCCGCTGACCCCCAATCCAAAGGGATTGGGATTGTTGGGATTTTGGGGGGGACTGAGCAGGCAGGCCACCGAACCGCTGTCGCCGGTGGAAACGATCACCGTGATGCCCTCTCCCGCGGCCTGACTCCACAGCGTGTTGTAAAAGGCATTTCCGGCGCTGCCCAGAAACAATTCGCATTCGCCAAAGCTTTCGCTCAGGATCGGCGCGAGACCCTTGTTGCCATTGAAATTGACGATGTACTCCGCGGAAAGGTCGCCACCGAATGTGGCGCCGATCGTCGCCGAAACCACCAGGTCAATCGTCGCTTTTTTCGCGACTGCACCAGACCACTCCGTATCCAGCACCGCTTCCACTTCGTCGCTATTCAGTCCCGGGTCTTGGCTGCCCGGCGGAATGATCACGTTCGGCGGGTTGGCCGGCAAACCAAACACGCTGCGAAATTGGGCTACGTCCGACACGTTGATATTGCTGTCCGCCACCACCGCGATCGTTTCGCCGGTGCCGTCAATTCCGGCACTGTACAGCGGGGTGACGTCGTAAATCGTGGCGAAATCCTGCGGCCCCAGCGCGAAGCAGTCCCCACCGGCACTCCCGCATCCGCCGGCAAAGGTGAACTGCGGATGAATGGGCTCCGCGTGGCTGCTGTTATTGGCTCTACGAAATGCACCCAGTGAACGGGCGTCCGAATGTCGCGGAAAATTGTGCAGCGATAACACACCTTCAATTGCGGGCATCAGCGCCGCCGGAAATGACGGGTCGGTCGAGTTCGCGAAATGCTGTTCGCCATTGACCACGTAAGAATGGATCGAAGTGTGAAACGCCTGTTCGACTTGTCCCGCATCGCCTGAAAATTCAATCACGCCGCGTCCGTAAGATGCGCCCGCTACCTGGAAACCGTGTGACTGCAGCCAGCTGCTAACCGTGGCGATGTCCTCTTCCGCGGCGCCAAAACGCTCGCCAAATTGGATTGGCGAAAGCCACTGGTGATAATTCGGCGAAGTCTTATCGAGCTGCTGCGCCAGGAAACTCTCCACCGCGCTTTGCTGCGCCGGGCTGCGCTTCATGACCATCAATATGCGCCCCATCGGCAGGCTGGCCGGCACGGGACCGCGATCGAATTCCGCGCGCGCCAGCGGATACACGGTGCCGTGCTGCACCATCAGCTTCGATTCATCGATGGACTGGGTGATCAAGCGGGCCTGGCCTGATTGGCCGGTGACGCATTGAGCCACGATGAACAGGCACAGCACAGTCGCAGTGACGGTAAAAACGGCGAGTAGTCTTGAGCGCATAGTTCTCCCCAACTGTAGAATTTGCCGGCTTATTTTTGCCCGAAGGCCCCAAGGGTTTGAAACCGCATGCGCTGGGCGCCAATGCGGAAGTAAATAATTCAGGCGCGGCCAGTGGCTCCGCGCCCAGAAGTTTCGCTAGGTTGTCAGATGCGCCTAACCCTGAATGCGTTACCTCGCTTTTGTTATTTTTATGCTGTTTCGCGGGGCTGAACCAGCCGGCTGAGAGTCAATTTAGAAGCCTGGGCCAGCCCCTTCGGGACCGCCAAAACCGCGCCCGCCATGGCGCCCCATGCTTTCGAGTTGGGTCATCTTGGTTTGCTGTTCGGGGGTCAATAGCTGGTAGATCGCCGCTTCGGTCTTGGAGCGTGCCAGGATTTCCTGCGCCATCAGTGTGCCGATGGTGTTCGAAGCCTGTTCCATGGACGCCGCATCGTTGGCGTGCACCGCCGTCTTCAGCGTGTCATGCGCGGTCCTCATGCTGGCGTGGGTCGCCGCGCCGTTCGCCGCCGCGTTGGTCAGCACGTTTTTCACCTGCGTCTGCTGCGCCGGGGTCAGCGAAAGCACTGTGGTCAAATAATTCAGCCGATGCTGCACCATATGCGTGCCGCGATTACCCGCGCTTGGTGGGGCCGCGGTCGTATCTGCGGTCTGCGCGAACATTGCCGGCGCGGCCAACATGCAGGCCAGCGCCAAAATCATTCCGGTCTTCTTCATGGTGAAATTCTCCTGTGGTCCCAGAAACAAATTGTCAGGCGAAATGGATTCAGGCAAGGGGTGGGCCGTGCAAGTTTCCTTTGGCGCCCAAATCCATCCACCTGCACCTATAATTCGCCGCCACCCCAAAAAAGTTCCCCAATTCCAGGCAGCGGCTTCGCCTACGATGGGACCGCAGCGATAGGAGCCGGATTTCATGCACCGTGTGCTCTTTCCGGCGCATCAAAGCCGCCTGGTGCAGCCGAATCAATTTCGATATAAATCTGGCGGAGGATTCCATCATGGCAGGCGCGAAAAAAATGAGAGCAGTGCAAGTGGGCAAGGCCAAGGGACCGTTCGAGATGGTCGAACGTGACCTTCCTAATCCCGGACCCGGCGATGTGCGCATCAAGGTTCAGGCTTGTGGTGTTTGCCACAGTGACATGCTTACTAAAGAGGGCTTGTGGCCGGGAATCGTTTACCCGCGGATACCGGGACATGAAGTGGCTGGCGTGGTTGACGCTCTCGGCGATGGGGTAAAGGGCTGGAAGGTCGGCGATCGCGTTGGCGTGGGCTGGTTCGGCGGCAGTTGCGGATACTGCGATTCCTGCCGTCGCGGAATTTTTCAGCTTTGCCTGAACAATCGCGAGATCACCGGCATTTCCCGGGACGGCGGTTATGCCGAATATATGATCGCCCATGCCGACGCGATCGCCCTGATTCCCGACGATGTAAAACCCGTAGACGCGGGCCCGCTGATGTGTGCCGGCGTCACCACCTTCAACGCCATGCGAAATTCGGGTGCGGGCCCGGGCCAGGTGGTGGCCATCCTGGGGGTCGGCGGATTGGGTCATCTTGGAGTGCAGTTCGGGGCCAAGATGGGATTCAAGACCGTGGCTATCGCGCGCGGCGCGGACAAAGAAGCGTTCGTGAAAAAATTGGGAGCCCACGTTTACATTGACAGCGAGAAACAGGACGTGGCCAAGGAACTGCTGAAACTGGGCGGTGCGCGGGTGATCGTGGCGACGGTGACCAGCGGGCAGGCCATGACCGACGCGATCGGCGGGCTGGGAATTGACGGCGAACTTCTGATCCTGGGCGCAGCCGATGCCCCGCTAAAGTTCGATCCAGTCCAGGCCATCGTCCTGCGGAGTTCGGTCAAAGGCTGGTACTCCGGAAATTCGATGGATTCGCAGGATACTCTGGCGTTCAGTTCGCTGACCGGCGTGCGGCCCATGACCGAGGTTTTCCCGCTGGAAAAATATAACGAAGCCTACGAGGCGATGATGAATGCCAAGGTCCGCTTCCGTGCGGTGCTGACGACGGGACTCTAAAGCTGAGCCATCGATACGATCGTGCGGCGCCAGAGCATGACTCAGCCGTGCTCCTGGCGCGGTGCGAGCCTCCATTTTCCACGTTCGACTTTCAAGTCTCGCCACCTGTACGTCGGGCCAGTTGATTAGAAGAAACCCTTCGAGCATTTGCGATTGCTAGGGTCACCGCGCAGCGCCTACATTGGTTCTGCAACGAACAACGCGCATGCTGAACCGGTGCGACGAAGTTCCCAGCACAATTTTCGCGCGACCGGATTCACGCACCGCAAAATTTCCGGCAGCCCATTTCGGAGGGATCATGTGGAACAGCAACAAACAGCCTCAGAATGATTATCCAGCGCCCGCCCCGGCACAGCCGACGACGTTCCCGGCGGCGCCGTCAGCATCCACTTTTAATTCGACTCCGTCACCCTCGGCTCCGGCTCGTTCGAGCGCGCCCGCGGCGAAGAACCTGGCGACACTCGGCTCCGGACTGACGGTGAAGGGCCAGATTTCCGGCGACGAAGATTTGCAGGTGGAAGGAAAAGTTGAAGGTCCGATTACGCTGAAGGGCCAGCGCTTGACCGTGGGCGCATCCGGCGAAATCGTTTCGGACGTGCACGCCCGCGAAGTGATCGTATACGGAAAAGTGCGCGGAAACCTGTTCGCCGAGGACCGGGTGGAAGTGAAGAAGGACGGCTCGGTGATCGGCAACATTACCGGCGGGCGCGTGCTGATCGAAGACGGCGCGTACCTGAAGGGCCAGATCGAAATCCAGCGCAACAGCGGCTCGAAATCGCACCATCAGCAAAAGGAACTCGAAACGGTTGGAGCTTCCTCCAACTAAAAAAGTTTAATTCACTATCCTGACTGCAGACGGGACGTTTTACGTGCCATGGCGGGGCGGGGTTGGAGAATTAGTGCGGCGCCGAAACTGAAAAGTTCCGGCGCCGTTTTTGTTTCTGGCGCGCGATAGAACTGCGAGCGGTTTGCGAGTGGTGCAAAAACAGAAAGCCCCGGAGGCTTTCGTTTCCGGGGCTTTCTGTTTTCAGATTTTGAAGCTTGCTAAAAAACTACGTCTGCGATTGCGATGCCGTCTGCAGTTGCGGGTCAGACGGAGCAGGCGTAGGAGCGGTTACCGGCGCCGAGTTGTTTCGATTTGGCTGGCGCGGCACCATGTTCACGCTGGACGGATTGGGCTTCAGCGAGAAACGAATTCCGCGGCGCGCATTTTCGTCCACGGTTCGTTGCAGGTCCACTTCGTCCATGTTCAGCGTGCTTTCTCCGCCGTAGTTCACGGTGTAGTGCAACTGGCCATCGCGCAGCCAGTAATCACTAGCCGCATAGGTCGTTCCGTCCTTCAAATAAATCAAGGCGGTCGGAGTGGAAGCGGCCACGTTACCGGTTACCGGATTGTTGTTTTCCGATCCCTGATACGCCGGCTCGATGTCGCCCGCATTATCGTTATTGATCGAACTGTTGCTGTTGGTCACCGTGCCCGGAGCCGCTACACCCAAGTTGTTATTTGCCGAGAACGAGTAATTCCCGCCCGAGCTTTGATCCGTATCCTGGTTCGACGCGGAGTAAGAGCCCTGATCGTTCTGGTTTGAACTGGAATAGCTGGGATCACTGTAATTGATGGAGTAGCCCGGATCACCGTAGCCGATGTAGCCTGGGTATCCCCAGTACGGGTTATACCAATAGCCCGGCCATCCCCAGCCCCACCACGGCGAACCCCAGCCCCATCCCCAACCCCAGCCCCAGCCAAATCCCCAGCCCCAACCAAAGCCGCGGCCGAATCCGAATCCGCAATTAAAGCAACCGAAGCCACGATTAAAACCGAAGCCGCGGTTAAAGCCGAAGCCACGGTTAAAGCCAAACCCGCCGTGGAATCCACCGATCGTGTTGCCGTGGAAGCCGTTTGCTCCGCCGAAGCCATTGTGGAATCCGGTACCGGCGAAGGAGTGGCTGCCTGAGAAAGACGAGCTGCCAGTGCCGCCAAAATGACTCGAACCTAGCGAGGTGCTGCCGAAGCGCGAACCGGAGAAGCTGGCGTTAGAGCGCGTCCCGGTTGATGACGAAAAGCCGCGTGAAGAATTTCCGAAGTGGGAGTGATCAATGTTGGAAAGAGCGCGGCTGTTTGAAAGCGAAGATGAGCCTCGCGAACTTGCGGACATTGAATTGTTGCCGCGCGCACCCATCGAATTGGAGTTCACGCCGGGAGTCAGACTCGACCCTCGCGAATTGCCCGCATTCATCCCAGAGGAGGATCCGCGATTAGCGCCATTCATGCCGTTCATACCGTTGGCGCCGCCGCGAACGGAATTGTTGGCGTTCGAGCCACCACCCGAACGGCCGAAATAAGGCTGGGTGGAACGCGCGTTAGAAGAAGGATTTCCCGCGCGAGATCCGGAGTTAAACGAATTCATGGACCGGCCACCGTTCGAATTGTTAGAGAACGAGCGGTTGCCGCCCGACGAAAAATGGTTAGGCGAACTTGAGTAGTGATTTCCTCCGGAGAAATTCCCGCCACGCTGGCCACCGCCAAAAGAGCGACCACCACCGCCGCTCATCCGGGGCGCACTGCCTCCGTGGAAACCGCCTCCCCCGCCACCGCCGTGAAAGCCACCGCCTCCACCGCCGCCGTGGAAACCACCACCACCGCCGCCACCATGCCCGCCTCCGCCATGCTGAGCGAAAGCCGCACCGGGAACGCAAACAAACGCGAGCGCCAGAAGCGCCGCGAAAAGAAAATTTGAAAAGGTGGACCGTGTCATGTCTTTATCCTCCACCCAACAACTACTCGACCTTAGGTAAGGACGCGCGTAATAACCTTTGCGCCATCCTACCAGATTGGACTCGACCGGAGTACAGTTGGTTGCAACCCGGTTAACTCTTTTCCAATCAACGTTCGAGCCAGCCAAGGGATAGCCCCGAGCTATATAACACACGCCGTTGCAGAAAGTTTCATAGTACCTGTACCGAAGGGCAGGGTCTTTGAATTGGGGGCCCGAATCTCGGCCGAGCTGGCGTGCTGGTTAAGCCGTGGGATCCGGATCGTTATCCTCTTCCGCGTTCGGCTAAATAGACGCCGAGGAGGACCAACGCCGTGCCGACGAGCAGATTGCGCGTGGGATGCTCGCTGAGAAAAATGACCGAAAGCACGATGACGACGACCGGCTGGAAGTAGCTGAGGACCGCGACACGCGATGCGGACATGTAACGCAGCAACCAGTAAAAAATTGTGTAGGCGCCGATGGAACTGCCCAGGGCCATGTAAATCATTCCGAGCCATCCGAAAGCGCCGACGCCTTTCCAATCGAGATGCATTCCCTGCCGAATGGCGAGCGGCATCAACAGAATTGCGGAGGCCACAAGATTGAAAGTGTTCATAGCGATGGCGTCATACCTGGCGACAATTCTCTTTCCTAGCACTGCGTAGGCGGAAAAGCCCAAGACCCCACCGAAGGTAATTAAATCTCCCAGAAGAAACGGCGAGTTGGTGGGCGAACCGTGTTCGGTCTCCAGCAGAAACACGCCGAAAAAAGAAATGGCCATGCCCAGAATTTTTCCGGCAGTAAACACTTCAAGTTTCAGGGCACGCGCAAAAAGCAGCACGAAAATCGGGCCGATGGCGATGATGACGGCGGAGTGGTCGGAAGTGGTGAAATTCAGGCCAACGGTGAACAGGCCCTGATTTAGGATTACGCCCAAGATTCCCAGATAAGTGAAGGGCCAAATATCGACCGCTTTGAGCGGGGTCCGTTTGGGTTGCGCGAAATAAATCGGCAGCATCACGCAGGCGGCGAGGACCAGACGGAAACACGCGAGGGTGACTGGGTCCATGGTGCGCAGCGCGACTTTTCCGGCGATGTAATTCAGCGACCACAAAATCAACATCAGAATCATCGCGAAGACGAGAAGAGTCTTGCTCGGGCGAGATTTTTCCGGTGCGAGAGGCGAATTGGAGGAAGAGTTCAGATGATTAGCCGGGTGAATAAATTTATTCGAGAACCTCGCGACGTTGGGTGAGCGATTCGATGCGCTCGAGGCGCGGAAGGTAACCGATTCCCGGCGCGGAGGGAACGCGGATGGTGCCCCGCGACGAAACTTCCACTTCAGGCTCGATGATGTCTTCGGTCCAGTAGCGGCGGCTGGCGGAAACGTCGCCGGGAAGAGTGAAATTCGGAAGTGTGGACATGGCGATGTTGTGGGCGCGGCCGATTCCGGATTCGAGCATTCCACCACACCATACCGGGATGGATTTCGACTGGCACAAATCGTGAATTTTGCGCGCTTCGGTGTGGCCTCCGACGCGCCCCAGTTTCATGTTGATGATTTTACACGCGCCGATTTCGATGGCGGCGCGGGCGTGTTCGTAATCGTGGATACATTCGTCCAGGCAGATCGGAGTTTCGAGCTGACGCTGCAAGGCGGCGTGGGAGTAGATGTCATCGTGGCCCAGCGGCTGCTCGATCATGATCAGAAAAAAGGCGTCGAGTTTTTTCAGGAGCGGGGCGTCTTCGGGCGTGTAGGCCGAATTGGCGTCCACCATCAGGCGAATGCGCGGAAATCGTTGGCGCAGGATGCGGGTTGGATCGAGGTCAAAGCCCGGCTTGATTTTTATCTTGATGCGCTGATATCCCGCGGCGAGTTCCTTTTCGACTTTCGCGGCGAGAGCTTCAATGGAAGGCTGGATGCCGATGGAAACTCCCGAACCGATTTCTTCGCGCGTGCCGCCCAATAATTTCGCCAGGGGAATGTTTTTTTGTTTCGCTTCGGCATCCCAGATGGCGGTTTCGACGCCGGCTTTGGCCATGTTGTGACCGCGAACCTGCGCGAAGATTTCGCTGACCTCAGCGGCCGAAGAGAATTCCCTGCCTTTGAGCGCAGGCCACAGAAAATCGCGAATGATGTGCCAGGCCGTTGCCACCGTCTCGTAGGAATAATAAGGATCTTCGCCGGCGGTGCATTCACCCCAGCCGACAACACCGTCTACATCGGCTTCGATCAGCGGAATGCGCCGCAGCGTGGTGGTGCCAAAACTGGTTTGAAACGGCGCGATTAGCGGCAGATGAATTTCGCGCAGAGTAACTTTGCGAACACGCATGGAGCTGGCAAGTCCTTATGATTGATTTCAGTACTCGACTTCGCGCGCGCGATATTCTGGCAGAGTCAGCCCCGGGATGAAAGCAGGGCGCTGCAGAACGTACACGGCGGTTTCACCATGCCGTTGCAGGCCGGTGGCCACGTAACCCTCGCGGAAGAGCCGCTGAAAATCCTCGCGCACGTGGGTCTGGATTTTTTCGGCGGAAGCACGATCCGTGGTTTTCGTTTTGCCGATGTCGCCGGGTAAAGGAATTAGCTGGCATTCCGGTGCCGCGAAATCCTTATTGCCCTCCAGAATATTTTTGACGTGAGGCGAATCGAGCCACCATTCCGCGATCAGCCGGTCGGTGGGCAAACCGGCGTGAAGGTGGCTCTGGGTAACTCCGTAACAATTCGGGATGAAGCGCCGGGAAATTGCGCCAAGCCGGACGAGGTTGAAGTGCGCGTTTCTGAGTTCCAGAGGATCGAAGGTCCATTCAATGAGCGAGATTCCGTGCTTGAGGGCCTGTTCGCGTTGGAAGAGTTTCAAGCGGCGTCCGATGCCCTGATTTTGGTAAGCGGAAAGAACTCCGGTCATGTGGGAGTGCAGGAAAGCTACGCCATCGTGGTTCCCTACCAGCGCCAAAGTGAAGCCGATGAGTTCGTCCCCGTCGAAAGCACCCAGGATCTGCCCGCCGGTGTGTTGCGCGACAACGAAGATGGCGGCCGGGACCGTGATTTGTTCGCCCCAGATGACGCGCTCGAGTTCGACGCATTTCTCGAACTCGGCGAGGGTTACACAGCGACGAATTTCGATCGGATTCGATTCGATGGGAAGTGACTTGTTGTCTTGGGTCATTGTGCTTTGGCCGATTTCGCCGAGCTACCCTGCTGCTTGGACAAATCCCACAAAGCTTCCATGCGCTCGCGGGGCAGGTCGGCGAATTTCTTGCCTTCGGCTTGGGCCGCGCTTTCCATCCACTGAAAACGGCGCAGGAATTTGCGGTTGGCGTGTTTTAAGGCAATCTCGGGGTCGGTGCCGACGAAGCGCGCGACGTTGACGGCTGCAAACAAAAGATCGCCGACTTCTTCTTCGAGATGAGCGAGGTCGGCTGGAGCGAGTTCTTTCGGCGATTGCGATTTGAGTTCTTCGCGCGAAGGGTTTTTCCTTAGCGCGCCCAGTGATTCGACAATTTCGGCTTTTTCCTCGTCAATTTTCTCGAAGATTCCGCGAAGGTCGTCCCAATCGAAGCCGATGCGCGCGGCGCGACGGGTGAGTTGGTAGGCTTCGAGTGCGGCTGGAAGCGACTTTGGAACATCGGCGAGAATCGAAGCGTTGCCGGATGATGGCTCTGGCGAACCGGGCACCGAGGGCTGGGCACTGCGGCGCGCAGTTTTCTCGGCACGTTCTTCCGACTTTATTTGCTCCCAATTCTTGAGAACTTCCTTGGAGTTTTTAGCTCTCGCGTCGCCAAAAACGTGCGGGTGACGGCGAACCATTTTGGTGTGAACCGATTCGATGACGTCGGAAATGGTGAAGGCGCCGGTTTCTTCGGCGAGGATGGAATGAAAGATGACCTGAAGGAGCAAGTCGCCAAGTTCGGAGGAAAAGTGGTGCGCGTCGCCGGATTCCATGGCGTCGAGGACTTCGTAGGTTTCCTCGATCAGAAATTTGCGCAGCGATGCGTGGGTTTGCTCGCGGTCCCAGGGGCAGCCGCCGGGTCCGCGGAGGCGCGCTTGCAACGCGACCAGCTTTTCGAACCATTTTCCGGCGCGCTTGTCGCGGGGAGTGATGGGAATTTCCGGGCCGCGACCGTTGCGCCTCCTCGCCGAAACTTTTCCGACGCGCTTGGAAATTCCTGGCGTTGTTTTAGCTGAAGATACTGATTTTCGGGGTCTTTGTTTTCGTCGAATTGCCACGATGATTTGCGCCGCTCCTATGCCGTTCACAATTTACAGGGAGCGGATGAGGCTTACAAGAGAGCGAGCGCGATGCTGGGGTGCTTCGCTTGTGAGGGTGTGGGGCGGATGCTAAACTGGTCTGTAACTTTCCGAGCTGCATTTAAGGACACCTGACGTGGCCGATTCAAAACACGACGACACAAGTTTCAAGGTAATTGACCGCAGACTCTTCAGCGAGACGGGAGAGATACGCCCGGAAGTGGTGGAACAAGAGCGCCGGGACGACGAGGCTGCCGCGAAGAAGGCTGCGAGCAAGGCGCAGGAAGCCAGCAAAACTGCGGGGGCAGGCGCTGGTGCAGGCCCTACCGGTGGGCAGGCCAAGCCATTCGGGAACCCGGACATGCTGACCGGAACGCAAAATGCTGCGCCGCAAGGATTCGATCCGCAAACGCTGACGAATGGCGCGCCGAATGATCTGGCGGGCGCTGATGCCCCTGGTGAAGCGAGCGCGAGTTCACGCAGCTTTCAAATGCTGGTGGATTTTCTGACGCGCAACGCCGCGGCGATGTTGGGTGGAATGGCTGACCCGCGAACCGGGCAGCCGTTTGTGGACCTGGAGGGCGCGCGCGAAATGATTGACATGCTGGACGCGCTGCGCGAAAAGACGAAGGGTAATTTGTCGAAAGACGACGACAATTTGCTGATCGAAGTTCTGGGCAGCCTGAAGCTGACGTTCATGGAAATTTCCAAGGCGGCCGCGGAACAAATGGCGAAGAAAGCCAAAGGCAAATAAGCAGGCACGCAAATTTTCCGGCGTTATTTGCGACCAAGCGTATTTCGAAGTGCGTAGTTGCAGCACCCGCACATCATGTCCTCTCTGCAACTCATCGTTTTGGGTTCCGGAACATCCATGGGAGTGCCCACGCTCGGCTGCCACTGCGAAGTGTGCGGATCGAGCGATCCGCGCGACAAGCGGACACGGCCTTCAATACTGCTTTCCTACAACGGACACAATGTGGTGATTGATACCTCGCCGGATTTTCGGGCACAGGCGATGCGGGAGCGAATCGAGCGCCTGGATGCGGTGATCTATACGCACTCGCATGCGGACCACATCCTGGGGCTGGACGATATTCGCCCCTACAATTTGAAACAGGGCGGCGTGGTGCCGGTGTACGCGTCGGCGGAAACGCAAAAGACCTTGCGGCGGCAGTTCGCCTATATTTTCGATGATGCGCCGACGGAGAGTTCCCTGCCCGGCGTGGAGCTGCATACGATTGACGGGCCATTCGAAATTTTCGGATTGAAATTCACGCCGGTGGTGGCAAATCATGGCAAGCAGCCGGTGCTGGGTTTTCGGTTTGGCGCGGCCGCGTATCTGACGGATTTCAGTTCGGTGCCGGAGGCGTCGAAGGAACTGCTGCGGGGACTGGACGATTTCGTGCTGGATGCGCTGCGGTACACGCCGCATCCGATGCACTCCAATGTGGCGCAGTCGCTGGCACTGGTTGCGGAGTTGAAACCGAAGCGCGCGTGGTTCACGCATATTTGCCATGACTTGGGCCACATCGAAGCGAATGCCAAATTGCCGGAAGGCGTGCAACTCGCTTACGATGGGCTGAAATTCGAGGTGAAGATTTAATGCCGTACGAACAACTGGAGCCCATGGAAATTTCGCCGAGCGCGCCACGCAAGCCGTTGATGGTGGCTCATTCCGCGGAGGAGTGGCGACAACTTTTCGGGGGCGCGCCGACGGCGCTGAGCATCGGCAATTTCGATGGCGTGCATAGCGGGCACCGGAAAATTCTGGAGGATGTGGCGCAGCGCGCGCATCAATCGGGATGGATGTCCGCTGTTCTGACTTTCGACCCGCATCCAACGAAGGTACTGCGGCCGGAGGCGGCTCCGCGGCAGATTGAGACGCTGGCGCAGAGGCTGGAGGGATTTTGGCGGAACGGCATTGCTGCGGTATTGGTTTTGCCCTTCACACTGGAGCTGGCGCAGGTGAAGGCGCGTGATTTTGTGGAAAAGTTCTTGGTCGAGACCATGAACGCGAAAGCGGTGCTGGTGGGGGAAGGTTTTCGGTTTGGAAACCGGCAGGAAGGCGACGTGGAATTGATGGAAAAGCTCGGCGACAAATTTGGATTCGAGGTGGATATCATCGCGCCGGTGGGCGACGGCAATTCGGTGGTGTCGAGTTCGGCGATACGCCAGGCGGTGCGCGATGGACGCATGGAAGATGCGCGGCTGATGTTGGGGCGGCCGTTCGCGCTGGCGGGCGAGATACATCCGGGGACCGGGCAGGGTCGAAAGCTGGTGGTGCCGACTTTGAATCTCACGACGCAGCAGGAATTGCTGCCGAAGAACGGCGTATATGCGACGGAATCCGTGGTGGGCGGGAAGACATATCAGTCGGTGACGAATATCGGAGTGCGGCCGACTTTTGATGGGCAAAAGCTGGCGATCGAATCGAACCTGTTTGATTTTACCGAGACGATTACCGCTGGGGCAATGGAAGTGCGATTCAAGAGCCGGCTGAGAGACGAACAGAAATTTCCTAGTATTGAGGCACTGCGGGAGCAGGTTCTAAAAGATATCGAGGCCGCAAAGAAGCTTCCGGCGACGACGCAGGGCTTGGTTTGAAGAAGAATTCTTGACGCTGGTTTGACGAACGGGGATGGCATGGAAAATCGTGAAGTAGCGCGGATTCTGCGGGAGACGGCGCAACTGCTGGAGATTGATGGCGCGATTATCGGGCGCTACCGCAGCTATGAAAAGGTGGCGGAACTTCTGTATAGCATCCACGAACGCATCGAAGACGTGGCCAAAGATCCCAAGAAACTGAAAGAGCTGCCGGGCATTGGCGACAACATGGCCGCGCACATCTGCGAAATTCTGGAAACCGGCGATTATTCACTGCGCGAAAAACTGCTGAAAAAATATCCAGTGACGCTACTCGAGTTGCTGAATCTGCAATCCATGGGGCCGAAGAAGGTCGCGCTGCTGTGGAAGAAATTCAAGGTGGCCACGGTGGAAGGCCTGGAGCAAATGGCGCGAGACGGCAAGCTGCGCGATTTGGAAGGGTTCGGCGAAAAGAGCGAAGAAAACATTTTGAAAGCGACCGCAGCGGCCAAGCGTTCGTCGGGGCGGTTCAAGCTGGACGTCGCGGACCACGAAGCGGACAAGCTGATCGCCTACATCGGGCAGAAGGGCGACATCGTCGAATTCGTGACGGCGGCGGGGTCGCTGCGGCGAGGCAAGGAAACCATCGGCGACGTGGATCTGGTGGTCACGCTGCGGCCGAAACGCGACAAACAGGCGGATGTGGATGAAGTGGCGGAACACATCTTGAAATACCCGGGAATTGACCAGACGCTGGCACACGGCGAGAACAAAGTAAGCATCGTGCTGGGCAATGGACTGCAGGTTGACGTGCGGCTGCTGAAGAAAGACTGCCTCGGCGCGGCGCTGCTGTATTTCACAGGCTCGAAGGAACACAACGTGGTGCTGCGGGGGCGCGCGAGAGAGATGGGCTGGACGCTGAACGAGTATGCGCTGACGACTTTGAAGTCGGGGCGATTCGTGGCCGGAAAAACCGAGCACGATATTTATGCCAAGCTGCAACTGGACTACATCGAACCTGAATTGCGCGAAAATACCGGCGAAATCGAAGCTGCTGAAAATCACACGCTGCCAACCCTGGTGAAACTGGAAGACATTCGCGGCGACCTGCAGATGCACACCACGGCGTCGGACGGGCGCAACTCGATCGAAGAGATGGGCGAGGCGGCGAAAGAATTGGGATACGAGTACATCGCGCTGACCGACCATTCCAAGGCTGTGACCGTGGCGAATGGGATGGATGAAAAACGCACGCTGCAGCAGCTAGCCAAAATTCGCGACGCGCAATCGCGTGTGCCGGGCATACGACTGCTGGCCGGCATTGAGGTGGACATTCTAAAGAACGGCAAGCTGGACCTGAGTGACGACGTTCTGGCGCAACTGGATGTGGTGGTGGCGTCAGTCCATTCCTACATGCAGATGGAACGCGCGGAAATGACCGAGCGGCTGCTGGCGGCGATTGAGAATCCCAACGTGCACATCATCGCGCATCCCACGGGGCGTCTGCTGCTGAAGCGCGAGGCTTTCGAATACGAGATGGAGCATATTCTCGACGCGGCGAAAAAACATGGCGTGGCCATGGAGTGCAACGCCTACCCGGACCGGCTGGACCTGAAAGATACTCATCTGCGGATGGCGAAGGAACGCGGGGTGAAGGTGGTGATTTCGACCGACGCGCACTCTTCGACCCATTTCAAAATGATGAAGTACGGGGTGATCACAGCGAGGCGCGGCTGGCTGGAGAAGAAGGACGTGATCAATACCCTGCCGCTGGCTGGGTTTTTGGCCGCACTGCGGCCGAGGCCCGGCGCGGCCACGGCGCCTGGCCTGACAGCCGCTCCGGCGCCCAAGGCTGCCAAGAAAAAATCGGCGTAAGTCGCAGGGGGCCGGGGAACATATTTGGCCGGAGGAGCGTATCTCGTATTGAGAACGGAGGAGTGGCGTTCTGAGCGAGGGCTGCGTGGCCTTCGCGCGCGGAATACGGCTCCGACCCCAATTCTTTCGATGCGCGAAGGCCACCTTTGCGCCATGGAGCGAACGACGATGCAACTCACGAAGCGAAGCCTTTTGATAGCCTCTGTCGCTGTGCTGGGAATCGCGGCAACTCTTGCGGCCGCGCCGGCGCGCGCGGATCAATGGAAGAAAACGTATCAAGTCAGCGGACGAGCGAGCCTGAATGTTTCCACCGGTGATGGCGATGTGACTGTGACCGGAACGGATCAGAAGCAGATTGACGCCGAGGTAATTTCGGATGGCTACAAGATCGGGCCGAACGACGTGCAGATCGTCGAGAGCCAGAATGGCGATCATGTTTCGATCGAAGTGAAATTCCCGCACATGAGCTGGCATATGTTCAGCGGCCACCGTTCGCTGCGGCTGAACATTCGGGTGCCGCACGATGTGGATCTCGACGCGCGAACCGGCGACGGAAACATCGAAGCCACAAATCTGGCGGGTAAGCTGCAGTTTGATTCGGGCGACGGCAACGTGAACGCGAACAACATTCGCGGCGAAATTCGGATGCACACTGGCGACGGACGAATCGAGGGACGAGGATTCGACGGCTCACTCGACGCAAATACGGGCGACGGCAGCATGCGCGTCGAGGGGCGCTTTGATTCGCTGGCGCTGAAGACGGGCGACGGCAGCATTGACGCGCAGATTGGCAACGGCTCGAAGGTGGCGAATTCCTGGAACGTGCATTCGGGGGATGGCTCGATTACCTTGCGGCTGCCGGGAGATCTGAACGCGAATCTGGAAGCGCATACCGGCGACGGAAACATCAATATGGATTATCCGATCACCATGTCCGGGACGTTGAGTCACGGGTCGGTGCACGGAAAGCTGAACGCTGGCGGCGGGACTTTGTCGGTGAGTTCAGGGGATGGATCGATTCACATCGAGAAAATCTAAGAGTTAGCGGTTTGATTTCGTTAGGTCGCTCCAGAGTGCCGGTCCCATTGGACTGGCTTCTGGGGCGATTTTTTTGTGGCTTTGATTGGATTTGCAAAAAATATTGGGTTGCAGCATCATAACTTGTTTTGTTGTTGTGGTTTGAGGCGCACCGTGGCGCTGAGATTCGCCACTGACGAACTTGGTTAGCGCTCGATTCGCATTAGCGCATTTTACCGCGCCTGGGGCGCGGTTCGATGGGTAGCGGTTTACTGGCGGGAGCCAGTGTGGTGGTATGGCAGCAGCTTGCAATCCGACATAAAAAATCTGAAGAGCAATGACTGGGGGAATCGAATGCGCAGGCCTGTAACTGTTGCTCCGCCTAAGGGAAAACTGGGGATTCTGACGCCTGGAATGGGCGCGGTGAGCACGACTTTCATGGCGGGTGTAGAACTGGTGCGACGCGGACATTCCGTACCGGTGGGTTCGTTGACGCAGATGGGCACGATCCGGCTGGGAAAACGCACGGACGGACGCACGCCGAAAATTAAGGATTTTGTGAAGCTGGCGCAACTGGAAGATCTGGTTTTCGGTGGCTGGGACGTGTTCCCTGATGACGCGTATCAGGCGGCGTTGAAAGCGGGCGTGCTGGATGCCAAGGATTTGTCGAAGGCGGAAAAGTTTCTGAAGACCATCAAGCCGATGAAGGCGGTGTTCGATCAGAATTATGTGAAAAACCTGCACGGGACGCATATCAAGAAGGGCAAGAATAAATTCGATCTGGCGCAGCAACTGCGCGAGGATATCCGCGATTTCAAGAAGAAAAACAAGTGCGACCGGTTGGTGATGGTCTGGTGCGCTTCGACCGAAGTTTTCTTGAAGGCCGAGGCGGTGCATCAGACTCTCGAATCATTCGAAAAGGGCTTGAAGGAAAACCATCCGGCGATCGCGCCTTCGATGATTTACGCCTATGCGGCGATCAGCGAAGGAGTTCCCTTCGCCAACGGCGCGCCGAATTTGACGGTGGATATTCCAGCGCTGGAGGAATTTGCGAAATCCAAGAACGTGCCGGTAGGCGGCAAGGACTTCAAAACCGGACAGACGCTGATCAAGACCGTGCTGGCTCCGGCGTTCAAAGCGCGCATGCTGGGGCTTAGCGGCTGGTTCTCGACGAATATTCTGGGGAACCGCGACGGCGAGGTGCTGGACGATCCGGGATCGTTCAAGACCAAGGAAGAATCGAAACTTGGCGCGGTGGAACACATTCTGCAGCCGGAACTTTATCCGGAGCTCTACGGGAAGATTTATCACAAAGTCCGAATCAATTATTACCCGCCGCGCGGCGACAACAAGGAAGGCTGGGACAACATTGATATATTCGGCTGGCTCGGCTATCCGATGCAGATCAAGGTGGATTTCTTGTGCCGCGATTCGATTCTGGCGGCACCCATCGTACTGGACCTGGCTTTGTTTTTCGATCTGGCCAGCCGCGCGGGAATGCGCGGGATTCAGGAGTGGCTGAGTTTTTATTTTAAGTCGCCGATGTGCGCGAAGGAACTTTATCCTGAGCATGATCTGTTTATTCAGCTGATGAAACTGAAGAATACTTTGCGCTGGATGGTGGGCGAGGATTTGATTACGCATTTAGGGGCGGAGTATTACGACTAAGCGGGGATTGCGAGCGACGAGAGATCCTTCGTCGCTGCGCTCCTCTCGATGATAGCGTAAAACGGGCAGAGGCGGGGAGCAGGGGTCGAATTGCGTGGGCGGCGGGGCGAAAGCTCCGCCGTTTTTTTTGCTCTTCGGGCTGCGGGGTATTCGACATGAATGCGCGCTTGCCTGGGCTTTATCAGTGTTTTGGGGGTGTAGCCTGCATGTCTGACTGGAGCCTGAGCATGCTTTCCTGGCTGACGCGAATGAGGCCGCGGTTGGGCGTGTCGAGGTCGGCGATGAGAGCCATGACGATGGAAATCATCAGGGGGGCCACGATCATGGAGAGGAGGAATCGGCGGCGCAGGCTGAATCCAAAACTGAGGCAGGCCAGGATACCTATCAGGAAGAGCATGATCCAGATGGGCCGGGGCACGCGATTTTCGACCGCGGCGGTGCGCTTGGAATCGAGGTCAATCATTTCGTTTAGCGAAGTGATGTAGATGGAGGTGATGGGCGTCGGATTTTTTGCAGCTGCGTCCACCGCCAACTGCCAGAGGCTGGCTTGGATTTGATGGGCGCGCTCGGTTGCGGCGTTCAGTCTTTCAGCACTGGCGGAATCATCGGAAAAATCAATACGCGCGCCGACGTATTCGCGGAGCAGCTCGATACTTACGGTGCGAGCAGGCTCCGGAAGAGTTTGAGCGCGCAGCGTGCTGGTGCCGATGGCGTTCGCTTCATCAACGATGAGTTCCCTGCGCTGGTCGAAGCGCGGCAGAGCCATCGCCAAAGTAAAACCGAGAAGCAAGCTCAGCAGAACGACCACGCCATCGCGGACGCCAACGGCCTGTTCGTGCAGGTCGGCGTCCACATTGGCGTTGCGGATGGAGGCGAGGCGGAAGCCGATTTCCAAGGCGATTGCGAATATTAAGAAGAGCGCCAGAAAAAGCAGGCGTGGATAATCCACCAACCACATTGGCGTTTCACCTCTCAAAGCTTTACCGTGGGACTACGAGCGTACGGAGGGTATCAAAGACCGCGACACCGTAGTCAGAAAATCGGGCAGGAGAACGAAGGAGCGCCCGAACTGTGATGGCCGAGCGCTCCGTCGTTCGTTTTCTGCAAAATCGTTCAGAACTGATTCCACAAATACTGGTTGTAGACTTCGTGGTGATACTGGACTTCGGGAACTTTGACGAAAGTTCCAAGAAGGCGCGAGCAGCGGTCGGCCGAAGCTTGTTTCAGTTCGGCGTAGCGGCCTTTCACGTCTGCGCCAAGAAGTTTGGTGGTCCAATCCGCGGAACGAAAATGGTCGAGGGCGGTGTAAATGTTGTCGGGCAAATAGCGCTCGGCCTGGCGCAAGTTTTTGATCTTCGCGGTGTCGCCGTCGAGGCCTGATTTGAAGATCGAATACATGACCATGTAGGGGTTGGCATCGGGAGCGACGGAACGGACTTCAACACGGGAACTTTTTTCGTTGCCGATGGGAATGCGAATCATCGAGCCACGGTCAACCGGCGAGGCTTTGATCTGGTTGGGCGCTTCGAAGTGGGGATCGAGCCGGCGGTAGGCGTTGACGCTGGAATTGAGCATCAGGCAAATGTCATTGGCGTGCGTGAGAATGCGATCGATGAAGGACCAGCCGGCCTTGCTGAGTTTTTCTTCACCCTTGGGATCCCAGAAGGTGTTCTTCCCTTCCTTGCTGACCGAAACGTTGGTGTGCATGCCGTTACCGTTTACGCCCACCACGGGCTTCGGCAGAAAGCTGGCAGTGAGGCCCATGCGCGTGGCGACCTGGCGGCAAATTAGTTTGTACAACTGGATCTGATCGGCGGCGGCGACGACTTCGCCATAGCCGTAATTGATTTCAAACTGCGAGGGCGCGACTTCGGGATGATCTTTTTCGTTTTGAAAGCCCATGGCACGCTGGACTTCGGCGGTAGTGTCAATGAACGTGCGGAGCGGGTCGCCGGGCAGCGAGTGGTAATAGCCGCCGGTGTTGACGTATTCGAATTTTCCGGTTTCGTGGTAGCGGGCTTCGGCGTCGGCGCCGCTGAAAAGAAAACCCTCGATTTCATTCGCGGCGTTCAGGGTGTAGCCGTGTTTTTTGTGCGAATCATCGGCGAAGGCCTTGAGGACTCCGCGAATGTCCGCGCTGTAAGCTGAGCCGTCCTTGTCAATGACTTCGCCGAAAACCAAAACTTTTCCAGAGCCGAAGACGTCGGAAGGCGCGTGATAAAAGGCGCTCCAATCCATGGAGAGGCGCAAATCGCTTTCGCGCTGGGCGGTGAAGCCGCGGATGGAGGAACCGTCAAAAGTGAGATTGTCCCAGCTTTTGATCAGGAATTTTTTGTCGTAATCGAGCATGTGCAGGCGACCTTCGAGATCGCTGAAGAGCACGGTGACAGCCTTGATGCGTTTTTCGTCGGTGAGATATTTAATGCGCTCTTCCTGAATCTTGTGAGCCGCAACGCGTCTGGTGCGCTGGTCTTTGATTTTCAGGTTCATCTCTTCGAGTTCATCGTAGGGAATCGCCAGGAAATTTCGAAGTTCGCTCGTCATTAGGCTCCTCAAAAGAATCAGGCTGCGGTACGCGCCGGGTGGAAACGCGAAGGCCGCTTGCGAGGGGTAGCGTATCGCGCAGCGCTTCCGAGCGTCAAATCCCAAAATGGCGAAGACCCCAAAAGTTTTTGAATGGAACGCATCACGATTTCTTAGAGATACACCGCGTCGAGATTTATTCGCGTTGGTAGCGCCCGATCAATTCTGTTTTGGCGAGAACGTGGCCTTTGATGGCCGCCTCGACATCCACGATTTTCGCTTTGGCTTTCAGATCCGGGACGTAGTCGAGAGCGTACAGTTTGAAAAAATAGTGATGCAACTTGCCGGGATCGGGACAGGGGCCGCCATAGCCGACTTTCCCGGCTGAATTCTTGCCTTGGCGGGTGCCGTCGGGAAGTGTCGCTTTCTTCAAGGTATTTTCGGCAAGAGCCCGGTGGAGCGAAGGGATCGCATAGATGAGCCAATGGACGGCGGGAGTGGTGGAAGCCGCGTCGGGATCGTCAACGACGAGCGCGAAACTCTGCGTGCCGGCGGGAGGATCGGTCCAGGCCAGGGCCGGAGAGATGTTTGCGCCGATGCACGCGTATTTCACAGGAATCGCGCCATCGGGTTCAAACGCCGTGCTGGTCAGTTGAAATTCCTTCTGGGCCGGTTTCGGCTGGGCGTGCTGAGATTGCGGTGTAGCTTCGGCGCGCGGTGTTCGGAAAGACGGAACTGCGAATAGGAGTATGGCTAGGGCAACGAAGGCAGGAGGCGCTGATCGGCGTGGAAATGAATTGAATGGAGAGCGTGTGTTCACTTTGTTGTTCCTCCCGCGTATGAGTGCAGAAATATGCTACGAGGCCAACGGTCGAAGGTCAATGCACCGAAACCCCTAGAACCTCTGCAGGCGGCACGAGCCGGGCCCTGGAGTGCCCCACTTGCCTCTGACTTCCCTCTGGTTACTTTTTTAGCTTATGTACCTTGGTACCATGGTACATTTATTAGAGATTAGCGCGTAGAAACCGGACGACAGGCGGAGGAACTATGGACAGAACGACGCTGGTGGTGGAGCGGGTACAAACCGGCGTTCGCATGGAAAAGCGGCTGCTGAAAGTCTTGAAGGCGTTTGCTGAATTTCATGACATGACGCTGGGGGATTTGCTGGAAGGAATCGTGCTGCACTCGTTTGATGGAAAGTGCCCGTTTCAGGCGGAATCACTTCGGCAAATCAAGGAATTGAAGCAATTTTACGGGCTCAAGTTGGATTCGCAAGCAAGTCATCGCATGAGGGAACAGCGCAGCACTTCACGCGCAGGGCAAAGAAAATCAAAGGCGCCCCGCAGATGAGCCTGTTGGTCAGCGATGAAGAGCTGCTCGAGAAGTTCGAAGACGGTTCCCTGCCCCTTGCGGAGTTCCATCACGAGCAGCACGTGCGGGTGGCGTTTCTCTATCTATGCAAGTATCCGCTACTCGAAGTGCTGGCGAGATTCCCTGCCAATTTGAAACGTTACGCGGCGATTCACGGAAAAAACGGGCTATATCACGAGACGATTACCTGGGCGTACCTTTTTGTCGTCGGCGAGCGTGTGGCTCGCGCTGCCGAAAAGCAAACCTGGGAGGAGTTCAGGGTAGCGAATCTTGATTTGTTCGACCGCGAAGCGCCTCTGCTGAGGCGCTACTATCGCGACGAGACGTTGGCTTCAGCGCTGGCGCGCGAACGATTTGTGCTCCCCGATCATTGCGTGGAAGACAAACCCCAGTAGATTTTCCTTGCTTGAGGACCGTTGAAACCCCGCCCGAAACCAAAATTGTGCGGCCGCGGGTGCCCTAGAGCCTGCGGCGGTGAATGTGCTACTGTAATTTGCCCGAAAGAGCGGCTCGATGGGCAGTGTTGCAAGCGTGGTATGAGAAATGGAGACGTGAGGCCATGAAGACTTCCTACAATGGGGTGGCAGTTCCGGCGAAGGGTTCGGCAATCGAGTACACCGGCGACGGTATGTTCAAGGTGCCGGACCAGCCAATCATTCCTTTCATCGAAGGTGACGGGACCGGCCGCGATATCTGGAAGGCGTCGCGCATGGTATTCGACGCAGCGGTGGAAAAGGCGTACGGCGCCAAGCGGAATGTGGAATGGCTGGAAGTTTTCGCCGGCGAGAAGGCGTTTAGGCAATTCAAAGAATGGCTGCCGCAGGAAACGGTGGACGCGATTCGCGATTTTCGGGTAGCCATCAAGGGACCGCTGACGACCCCGGTGGGCGGCGGGATTCGTTCGCTGAACGTTACGCTGCGGCAGGTGCTGGATCTTTATTCGTGCGTGCGGCCGGTACGTTATTTCGAGGGGGTGCCTTCACCGGTACGCGAACCGCAACGGATGAACGTGGTGATTTTCCGCGAAAATACCGAGGACGTGTACGCGGGGATTGAGTGGCGCTCGGGTTCGATGGAAGTGAAGAAGCTGATCGCGTTCTTGAACGACGAAATGCTGAAGGGCACGACCAAGAAGATTCGCGAGGATTCGGGGATCGGAATTAAGCCGATGTCTCCGTTCGGGACCAAGCGGCTGGTGCGGCGTGCAATTGTGTACGCGCTGGAAAACAAGCGGACCGTGGTGACGCTGGTGCATAAGGGAAATATTCAGAAATTCACGGAAGGGGCGTTCCGCGACTGGGGATACGAACTGGCGACGCAAGAATTCCGTCCTTACGTGGTGACCGAGCGCGAAAGCTGGATTCTGGACAATAAGGACAAGAATCCGGACATCAGCATCGAAGCTAATTCGGCAGCTATTGAGCCGGGACTCGACGAGGCCGCCGACGAATTCCGCAAGCAGTTGTATCTTGAGGTCAAGCGGACGCTCGATACGTTGTATGAATCGCACGGCAATGGCAAGTGGAAGAAGAAAATCCTGATCAACGACCGCATCGCAGATTCGGTGTTTCAGCAAGTCTTGACGCGCGCGGATGAATATCAGGTTTTCGCCACGCCGAATCTGAACGGCGATTATCTTTCGGATGCGTGCGCGGCGCAGGTCGGCGGACTGGGAATGGCGCCGGGAGCAAATATCGGTGATGGATTTGGAGTGTTCGAGGCGACTCATGGAACCGCGCCGAAGTATGCGGACAAGGATGTGATCAATCCGAGTTCGGTGATGCTCTCGGGGGCGATGATGTTCGACTTCATGGGCTGGAAAGAAGCGGCGCAACTGATTGAAGACGGAATCGCGCGGACGATTCAGCAGAAGAAGGTGACGTACGATCTGGAGCGATTGATGCCGGGGGCAAAGAAGCTGAAGACTTCGGAGTACGCGGCGGCGATTATTCAGAACATGCAGGCTTCGGCTGTGGCGGATTGAGGACTTCGCGGAAAACATTCTCGTCGCGCGGAAAGGCTTAAGTAGGGTTTGGGTGCGCCGAGAGCGTAAAAAGCAGATCCCTCGGGCCAAATGCGCCCTCGGGATGACAGGTGTTTTAGGGCGAGGGGATTGATTGGATTCACGAGTGCCCGTGGGTTGGGCGGCGTGGTTTGTTGTTCGCGGAAATTTCTTAGCTTTAGGTTCAAAACCGAAACTACGAGGGGCGAAATGCGGAAGAAAGTGACGGTGGTTGGTGGCGGATTTGTGGGTTCGACGACGGCGCAGCGGATACATGATGCGGATCTGGCCGATGTGGTGCTGACCGACATTCTGGAGGATGTGCCGGCGGGCAAGGCTCTGGATATGGCGGAATCCGCGCCGGTGATCGGATCGAATTCGCGGGCAGCGGGGATTTCGACGGCTTCGGGCAATTATGCCGGGACGGAGAATAGCGACATCGTGGTGATTACCGCGGGGTTTCCGCGCAAACCGGGGATGAGCCGCGACGATTTGCTGAAGAAAAACTTCGATGTGATTAAGGCGGTGGTGGAAGGGATTGTAAAACTTTCGCCGAACGCGATTCTGATCATTGTCACGAATCCGTTGGATGCGATGGCGCAGGCGGCGTTCCGGCTGAGCAAGTTCCCCAAGGCGCGAGTGATTGGCATGGCCGGTGTGCTGGATTCGGCGCGGATGAGCACGTTTGTGGCGCGTGAATTGGGAGTGTCGGTGGAAAACGTGACCTGCTTCGTTCTCGGCGGCCATGGTGACGACATGGTGCCGTTGACGCGGTATTCGACGGTTGCGGGAATTCCGCTGCCGGAGTTGATTGCTAAAGATAAGCTCGACGCGATCGTGGAGCGCACGCGCAAGGGCGGCGCGGAAATTGTGAACTTGCTGAAGACTGGATCGGCTTACTATGCGCCGTCGGCCGCGACGTTTGAGATGGTGGAAGCGATTCTGAAGGACAAGAAGAAGATTTTGCCTTGCGCGGCCTATTTGGAAGGCGAGTACGGGACGAATGGGCTGTTTGTCGGTGTGCCGGTGAAATTGGGCGCGGGCGGGATTGAACAGATCGTCGAGATTAAGTTGTTGCCGGAGGAAAAGGCGGCGCTGGAGAAGTCGTCGGCTTCAGTGCGGGAGCTGGTGACGATTCTGGGGGTTTAGGGCTGCGAGGGATTCACATCGAAGAGGGATGCTTTGTCGCTGCGCCCCTCTGGATGACGGCATGAGGCGAGGTATTGCTTGGCTCTTGCCTTTTATTTGGCGCGTTCCCAGGTCAGGCAGGAGTTGCTTGCTGCCAGGTCTTCTACCGGGGTGAGGGCTAGCTGGTTGCCGGTGAATTTATAGGCGCGGATGAAGTCTTTGCCTACGTCGCCGGGACGCAGGCTGCCTTCCAGGTGATGGATGATGATTCCCCGCTGCTCGTTTACTTCCCAGGTTCCGTAATACGCATAGTAGCCCTTGTAGGCGGCCTGGACTTCTTTGGCGGGCGGAAAAGCGGGGCCTCCGGCCAAATCTGGCCTGGGATTGCGCATGATCTGCACAGCGACGTTGCCGCCGGCGTCGTACATCAACATTCCTACTGGACTGCCCCCAAAAAGCCGCGACTCCGGAGATTCGATGGAAACCAGCTTCCAGGTTCCGACGAATTGCTCGCGAATGCCCTTGGTGGGTGAGCCGGCGGTTCTGCTGTCACTGTGAATCATGCGGGCGCCTTTCGAGTGGCTTCCTGTTTTCTACTACCTGGTCACGGAACGTGTCAGCGGTCCGAAAAACTGGTCCGAAAAACCGACACAGTTAAGGTACAACCTCGGGCGCGGCGGTTCAATACCCCTTGTCGAGTCGGTGAAACCTGTACCACATTCCGAAGCTCCGGCGGGTGCCTCTTGTTAAAATTGTAAGGGGAGTCATCCGAAGACATGGCGCTATTTGGGCGAAAGAAAGGTAAAGCTGCGCGACGCAAGGGCGACGGGAGGCTCGGCGACGCGGATGGGGCGCGTCAGAACGGGTCACGCAAGCTGGCGCCGGAGCAGACCATCGAGCGCCGTTTGACGCAGGACCTGTCCCGGGCGCAAACGCTGGCCACCATGCTGGCGCAGAGCCGGGCAGCCCGGGTGGTGGAAGTCGCCGACCTGCTGGCGGCGATGTATATCTACGATTGGGAACGGCTCTCGAAATACTGGGAAGAGCAGGACCGAATCGAAGAATACTTACAACAGATTTGCCGGATCAGCCCGCAGCGCTGGCACCATTGGATTCAGTTCTACGATCAACAGCGGCAGGATGACAGCAAGGCGGGGCCGTGGAAATGGCTGCGGCCGTCGAAGAACGTCAAGGATGTCAGCAAGAATCTGGCGCCGTCGGCGGAATTGCGGGCGATCTTTCAGAGCGCGGCGGAAATCGCGCCAGCACATGATCTGGTGGAAGATCGCATGATTCCGATATTGACTTGCGAATGCGTTTTGCTGGCCATGGCGCGGAAGACAGATTCGGAAATTGGGCACCGGCTGATTTCTTCGGGGATTGACTTGGGCGGGCTGGAACAGGCGGCGCGAAATCCGCGGCATGCGCCGTTACACTAGTGGACTTCTGGCGCTTGGCAAAAGGTGTATTGACTCCCCATTTTCTTCGCGATTGACTGTTGCCGTTTTCGCGTAAAAAGCGGGCCCCTCGCTCCGCTCGGGATGACAATCACGTGTTTTTCTTCGAACGTCATTAGTTTCGGAAACTTGCAGTTTTGTGGGGATTTGCGTTTAGATGATCATCTTGAATTTGGGCCACAGGACTGCGAGGGGCTCGAGTGGTTTGCGGCAGATGTAGACGTGGACATCTCGTTCGGCGACTGCGGAATAGGGATTCGTAATGGTGGTGACGAAGTGCGATTCGGCGAAGTAGGTTTTGAATTCGTCGGCGCGTTCGCCGAAGACGATCACGCATTCGCCGGTGTAATCGCGCGGACCCCAGTAAAAATAACTGTTGTGGCCGCTGATGGATTTGGGCAGGCCGAGAGCCGGGCCGTAGACGTCAATCGCGCCCGCTTCGCCGTAGTTCCCGGCCAGGATCGCGCAACTCCGCTGCTCGGCCGGCGGCAGGCCGTGATAGACGCGCGCGATTTGCCCGGCCATATGGTCCCAACCAAACATGTCGGCGTAGAGCTGCGGAAGTTCGGCGGGGGCGTCGCGTTCGGTTTTTACCGAGCGGGCGTAGGGCAACAAATTTGAAAACTTTATGAAGGTCCGCACCGGAAGCAGCGGGACGCCGAACGGAAGCGTGATGAGGCCGACGAGGATAAGCAAGCAGGAGTAGGCGACCGCGAGCCGGCGGCGATTGGCGCTGGCGGCGAAATAATTTCCAAGGGCCACGCCGCCCGCGGCCAGCAGGACCGGGTAGATCGGCAGCGGGTAATACGATTTACCGTTGAAACCGATGAAGATGGCCATCACGATCAGATAGGTCCAGCCGAGAAAACGAAAACGCTTGCCTGCACTTCCCCAGAAAAACCAGCCGAGACCAGCGAGCCAGACCGGCAGCGCCAGCGGTTGGAGAAATAAAATCTGTTCGAAAATAAATTGCAGCGCGGAGATGTGCAGAATTTTGTATTGCTCGCCGTTGCGGACTACTTCGATCTGGGGCCAGTCGTGGCGCGCTTCCCAAATCAAATTGGGGAGGAAAATCGCGAACGCTATCACGCCGCCGAGCCAGAGCCATTTTGAGGCGAGCACGCGGGCCTGGCCGGAGATTACCAGGCCTGCGACGAGCGCGAAACCGAAGACCAGCATGGTGTGCTTGTTCTGCAGGCCCACGCCGGAAAGCGCGCCAAAAGCGAGCCACCAGCGCGGGTCGGCGCCTTTGACGATGCGGATGGCAATCCAGGCGCAGAGCAGCCAAAACAGCGGCTCGAAAGCGTTCATGGAGAGAAAGCTGTCGAAGGCCAGATATGCGGGCGCAAGGAGCATCGTGAGCGCGGCGAGAAATTCGGCGAATGCTCCGCCGCCCAGCTCGCGCGCCAGGCGCCCGGTGCAGTAGACGATGGCCGCGCCCGCCAGCGCGGGAAAAAGGCGCGTGGCGAAAAGCGAAGTGCCGAACAAATGCCGGGCGAGCCAGGCGACGAGGGCGATCAGCGGAGGCTGGTCCACGTAGCCCCAGGCCAGATGATCGCCGCAGGCGAGGTAATACAATTCGTCGCGGAAATATCCGTAATGATTGATGCCGGCAAACTGGATCAGCAGCCGGCAGATGGCCAGTGCGGTAAGCAGCAGGCCGGAATTGCGCAGCGATCCCAGCTCACGTGAACTTACTGCCGCAACGGAACCACCCGCTTCAGACACTTGCGCACATTCCGGCGGAGTGGCGCGTGACGGAGCCACGATGGGCCATCAACTGATGGTCGCCGAGGTGATGCGGTCGAGCTTCGGAAAATTCTTGTCGAGATATTCATTGCCGAGCGCGGTGATCGAGCCTTGATCCGGAGATTCGCCGTAGCCGCTGTGAATTTTTTTGACCACGTCCATGCCGGAGGTGACCTGACCGAAGGGAGCGAAGCCCATGCGGTCAAGCTGGGCGTTATTGCCGAGGTTGATGAAAAGCTGGGTGGTGCGGGTGTGCGGGCCGGCCGTGGCGAAGGTGATATAGCCGGGCTTGTTGCTTTGGGTGACGGCGTCGTCCTTGATATTCGCATTGCGCCAGTTGCCGCCGATTTTCGGGTCGGCGTGCAAGCCGAATTGAATCACGAAGCCGGGGACGACGCGGAAGAAAGCGGCTTCGTTGTAGAAACCGTGCTTGACCAGATTGTAGAAGCGGTCGGCCCCGAGCGGGGCCCAGGCGCGGGTGACGCTGACGGTGAAATCGCCGGCGGTGGTTTTGAAATTGGCGTTGAATGTGGCCGGGGCTTGCTCGGTAAGAGTTGCCGGTTGATGTAGAGAGGCTTCGGTGGCCATTTTGGTTCTCCTGGCGACTTTTGGGTCGCGAATTCTAACGATGGCTTCAGGGGCTGAAGCCCCGCCCTTCCAGCTTACCTTGGTGAACTGCTTGCAATTTTGCTGAGGCTTGTTCTTGCTGCTTCGGATCCTAAAAAGCAGATCCCTCGCTGCGCTCGGGATGACAACTCCGCGACAGCGTCGCGCTACTGCGGAGTGCTTGCCGCTGGCGCTTTGTGAACCGGGGCGGCGTGATGCACCGGCGGGGCTGGTGCCGGCGAGGTCACTGTCGCTGAGATGATGTGATCGAGTTTGGGGAAGTTTTTGTCCAGGTACGGCTTCCCCACGTTGGTGATCTGCGATTGATCCGGCGATTCGCCGTAGCCGCTAAAAATTTTCTGGACGACATCCATGCCAGTGGTTACCTGGCCGAAGGCGGCAAAACCTTGCGAATCGAGGCGGGCATTTTCGCCAAGACTGATGAACAGCTGCGTGGTGCGGGTATTGGGTCCGGCGGTGGCGAACGTCAGGAAGCCGGTGTGATTGCTCTGAGTGACGGGATCGTCCTTGATTGCGGCCTTGGACCAGGCGGCGTTGACCTTGGGATTCGCACTAAGACCGAACTGGACGACGAAGCCGGGAACGACGCGAAAGAATGAAGCGTCGGTGAAGTAACCGTGCTTGACCAGATTGTAGAAGCGGTCGGCGCCAAGGGGCGCCCAGGCGCGGGTGACGCTGACGACGAAGTCGCCGGCGGTGGTCTTGAAGGTCACTTCGTATTGGTCCGGCGCGGTGGCCTTCAACGTGGCTGGATGGAGCAGAGCCGGGTCCAGTTGAGTACCGGCGGCATGTTGAGTCGCCGCCGGCTTGGCTGCGGGCGCGGCGGCGCCTCCGGCCTGCGCCGAAACATTCGCCGGTAGAATGGCGGCGATACCGCAAAAAGTAAGACACGCAATCATTCGCTTCACTATTTTCCTCCCATTTTATGAGCTGTCGCCTCGACATCCTGCATCAGGCGAAGCGTGTTGCCACCCAAAATTTTCTGAATATCCGCTGGGGAGTAACCCTTGGCGAGCAGCGCGCTGGTGATCTGGGGCAGATGCGAAGCGTCTTCCATACCGTAGGGCATGTCGGCGCCGTCGAAATCGGAGCCGAGTCCAACGTGGTCGGCGCCAACCAGTCTTACGGCGTGGTCAATGTGGTCAATGATTTCGGTCCACTCGACGCGCGGCAGTTTGCCCTGGGCCACGTACTCGCGGGTAATTTTATCCGCTTCGATCAGTTCGCAGGCTTCGTTGCCGGCACAACGCTTTTTCGATTCGGCTTCGATCTGCTTGCCGAGTTCGGGATTGGCTTTCGAGGCGTCCTGAAATTTCTGGCTGAGGAAGCCGACGTGATAGTTGATTTGAATCACACCACCCTTGGCGGCGAGGGCTTTGATCATGTCGTCGGTCATGTTACGCGGCGCGGAGCAAAGGGCGCGGCAGGACGAATGCGAGGCGATGACCGGCGCCTGGCTGACGGCCAGCACGTCGTAGAAAGTCTTGTCCGCAACATGCGAAATATCCACCATCATGCCGAGTTTGTTCATTTCGGCGATAACTTGCTTGCCAAAAGGAGTGAGGCCGTCGTGCGCGGGCTTGTCGCCGGAGGAGTCGGCCCAGTCGGTGGTGACGGTGTGAGTCAGCGTCATGTAGCGCACGCCCAGCGTGTAGAACTGGTCGAGGTTGGCGAGGCTGTTGTTGATCATGTGGCCGCCCTCGACGCCGATGAGCGCGGCGATCTTTTTCGCGGCCTTAGCGCTGCGGACTTCCTCGGCTGTGGTGCAGAGGACCAAGTCGTTGGGATGACGGGCTACCGTTTCGCGGACCGCGGCGATCTGCTGCAGGGCACGCCGCACGGCTGCGGGGCCGGTGACGGTTCCGGGAATCCAAATCGAGAAGAAAATCGCGTCCATGCCACCATCGCGCATGCGCGGAATATCCACGCTGCCGTCGGTGTGGCGCGCGCCGAAATCAAATTTCGGATCGAGCAGGCGCTGGGTGGTGTCGTCGTGAGTGTCCACGACGATGGACTTGAAATGGAGGTCGTGGGCTTGTTGCGAAATGTTGGTTTGTGCGGTCACGGCAAGAAGAGACAGCGTTCCCCCTAACAGGGCTGCAAGCACGCGGATACGGAACATTACACCCCCAATTCCCTTTGGGATTCTACGATACGTGGGACGGAAACTGAATCAGGAGCGAGAAATTAAAACGGGTGTCATCTCGAAGGCGGCCGACGAGCGAAGTTGGATGCGCGTCCTATTTGCCGAAGATGAATGATTTCACGGCGTGCCGGAGAACTTGGCCGTTTACGGCGGCTAGCGATTCCGTCAGCGGAATACCCTTGGGGCAGACTTTTACGCAGTTCTGGGCGTTGTCGCAATCTTCGATTCCGCCGGGGCCCATCAGGGCTTCGAGCCGCGGACCGGCATGCATTGCGCCGGTGGGATGCATGTTGAAGAGGCGGACCTGGCTGATGATGGCGGCGCCGACGAAGTGGGAATTTTCGTTTACCTTGGGGCAAATTTCCAGGCAGTTGCCGCAGGTGATGCACTGCGAGAGGGCGTAGCCAACTTCCTGCTTCTCGGAGGACATGCGCGGGCCGGGGCCGAGGTCGTAGGTGCCATCAATGGGAATCCAGCATTTGGTGCGCTTCAAATTTTCGAACATGGAGCTGCGATCTACTTGCAGATCGCGGACCAGGGGAAATTTTGTGAGCGGCTCGAGGCTGATGGGCTTTTCGAGTTCGTCAACCAGCGCGGTGCAGGCCTGGCGAGGCTGGCCGTTGACCAGCATGGCGCAGGCGCCGCAAATCTCTTCGAGGCAGTTGGCATCGTAGGTGACCGGCGACGATTCCTTGCCGTCGCGGGTGAACGGATGCTCGGCGATGTCGCGCAGGCAGATGATCACGTTCATGTACGGGCGGTAACGGAGTTCGTATTCTTCCCAGTGGACGGCTTCGTCGGGACGTTGCTGGCGTTTGATGCGAACGATGAAAGTTTTATCTGGCACGTTGCCTCGTTGTGACGCTAATACGTTTGGCGACCGAACAACCTAATCGAAACCAGGTTCTACGCCGACGCGGTGTACTTGCGTTCGCGCAGGGCCAGGAGCGATGTGTCCACCGCCTCGTACGACAACTGAATGTTGCCGCCGTTATAGCTGGCGATAGTGGTCTTCAGGAAATTGACGTCGTCGCGATTCGGAAATTCGGGTTTGTAATGCGCGCCACGCGTTTCGTTGCGGGCCAGCGCGCCCATGGTGATGACTTTCGCCAGGACGATCATGTTTCCCAGTTCGCGCACGAAATTTAGAGTCTGATTCGCCCACTGCGTGCGGTCCTGCAGGTTGATGTGGGTGAAGCGTTCGGCCAGCTCGTCAATCTTGACGAGAGTTTTTTGCAGGTTCGCGTTGTAGCGGATGACGGTAACGTTTTCGGTCATGACGTCGCCAAGTTCGCGCCAGATGGTCAGCGGATTTTCGGTTCCGGTGTGCTGATTCAGGAGCGCGTCGGAAATATCCTGCTGGCGGACGCGCTCGCGTTCGAAAATTGCGTGGGGCGTATTCTCGCAGCCCTGTTCCAGGCTGCGTGCGTAGCGGACCGCAGCAGGACCGGCGATGCCGCCGCCGAAAATGCAGGAGACCAGCGAATTCGCGCCGAGGCGGTTGGCGCCGTGATACTGGTATTCACATTCGCCGGCGGCAAATACGCCGGGAATGTTGGTGGCCTGATTTTCGTTGTCCACCCACAGGCCGCCCATGGTGTAGTGCATGGCCGGAAAAACTTTCATGGGCTCGACGTGCGGGTCCACGCCGACAAATTTTTCGTAGATTTCGAGAATTCCCTCGAGCTTGCGTTCCAGGACTTCGCGCGGAATGTGCGAGACGTCGAGATAGACGGCGGGTTCGCCGACCAGACCCAGCTTCATCTCGTAGACGATTTTGTGAATGGCGCGAGTGGCGACGTCACGCGGGACGAGGTTGCCGTATTTCGGGTACCACTCTTCGAGGAAATAGAAGCGCTCGTTTTCCGGAATGTCTTTTCCGCGGCGCGGATCCTGCGGAGTCTTGGGAACCCAGACACGGCCGCCTTCGCCGCGCGCGGATTCGCTCATCAGGCGGCACTTGTCTTCGCCGGGAATTGCGGTGGGATGAACCTGAATAAATTCGCCGTTAGCGTAGTATGCGCCCTGCTGGAACAAGGCGGACTGCGCCGAGCCGGTGCAGACTACTGAGTTGGTCGAGCGGCCGAAAATCGCGCCAACGCCTCCGGTGCAGAAAATTGCGGCGTCGCATGGGAAAGTTTTGATTTCCATGGTTTTCAAGTTCATGGCGCAGATGCCGCGACAGATGCCGTCATCATCGAGAACGGCAGACAGAAAGGTCCAGCCTTCAAACTTTTTTACTTTGTCTTCGGATTCGAAATGGCGCACTTGTTCGTCGAGCGCGTAGAGCAGTTGCTGGCCGGTAGTGGCGCCCGCAAAGGCGGTGCGGTGGAATAGCGTGCCGCCAAAACGGCGAAAATCGAGCAGGCCTTCCGGAGTGCGGTTGAACATCACACCCATGCGATCGAGCAAATCAATGATCGCCGGGGCAGCTTCACACATGGCTTTGACCAGGCCCTGATTAGCGAGGAAATCGCCGCCGTAAATGGTGTCATCGAAATGCTTCCAGGTGGAATCGCCTTCGCCTTTCAGGTTTTTGGCGGCGTTGATTCCGCCCTGGGCGCAGACGGAATGGGAACGCTTCACCGGAACGATGGAGAAAAGTTCGACTGGGACGCCGGATTCGGCGACGCGAATCGTGGCCATCAAGCCCGCTAGTCCGCCACCCACGATGATGATTTTGGGATGTTTCACTGGACGTAGCCCCCCAGCGGAAACTTGCCATAATGGAGGCCGAGAACGATGGCGACGCCCATGAGCGTGAACGACAGGCCCACAGCGGCGCCCAACCAGCCTGCGGCGCGCTGAGCCCGGACGCTGACCGCGATGCCCCATTTACAGGCAAAATTCCACAAGCCGTTGCCGAGGTGAAACGAGGCGGCGGTGATTCCGATCAGGTAGAAGGCGACGAACCAGGGATTGGTCATGGATTGCTGGACGTCGGCATAGGCGGTCATGCCGCGGCCAACGAAGCGCTCGGTGTACACGTGCCAACCGATGAAGACAAAGGCGATCATGCCGGTCCAGCGCTGGAGGGTGTACATCCAGTTGGACATCCAGGGGTGGCCCAGAACGTTGGACTTCCCTTTCCACCAGATATACATGCCGTAAAGGCTGTGGAACAGGAGAGGCAGCCAGAGGACGGCGGATTCGACGAAGATGCGCCAGGGAATCAGCTGTAATTCGCTGGAAACGTGGTCGTAGCTTTTTGCGCTGACCAGAGCATAGCTGTTGGACCAGAAATGTTCTGCCAGGAATGCGCCAATTGGAACGATGCCGCTGAGTGACTGCAGTTTATCGAGGATGTAACTGGTCCGGCTAGGCGAGGCTACGACCGACATGCACGCTCCGAGATCGAATCACCGAAATTCCAGTATAGGGAGGAGTTGAAGTGTTTGCAATACGTTGCGGGCCCGATCCTCGACAAAAACCGGGAGTGAATCGAACGATTTGAGAAGATTTGCATCGGTAAACCTATTCAAGTTTTGACTGGAAGCACCGATGAACTTGATTTGGCTGACACTGGGATTTTTGGGGCGAAGCGTGTTGTAGTCAGCAGCTTGCAGATTGGATACATGGGCGGGAGGATTCCCGGCACCCGTTTCGGTACATGTTAAACTGGCTGAAATTGCGGTACTAACCATGCCCAGCGAACATATCAATGATCTCAAAAAGTGGGTGGCCGAGGTCGTGCGCCAGAGCAATGGCGGCGAGTTCGTGGGGGTGAATCGTATCGTGGACATCGTCAGCAAGAATTTCGGGGTGCAGGCGCACGAAGTGGCGATTCTGACGATCACTCCGGATGACCGGTTCCTGCGATTCGTGGTGCCCGAAAAACTGCAACAAGTAGGACAGATCCCGCTGACCAGCACCAATTCCCTGGCGGCCCGCACGGTGCGCGAAAAACGAGCGGAAGTAATCAATCACTTCGCGGTGGTGCCACATTCCTCGGTTTTTGAGGCCGTGCCCATCGTGCAGGAAGAACGCGGCGAGCCGATCCAGAAAATCATGAGCGTGGCGATTACGCACGATCGAAAAATCATCGGAGTGGTGCAGCTTTCGCGAAAAGGCAAGACCGCTTCCGAAGCGGGCCCCGACTTCACGCACGCGCAGCTTCGAGAACTGAAAAGCATAGCGGATATCATGGCGCCGTGCGTGCCGTTGTTGAGCATGGCGCGCGCATAGGCGGCTTTATCGGTAACGCCCTTCCCCACCGAAACTATTTCCCTATTTTCGTGTTTTGCCTAGTGGCCAGCAACTTTGGCCGAAGGTGTTTCATCTTATAGTGTGTGGAATCATGTCTAAGGATTAGACTTAGGCGCCCAGGTGAGTCGATCTGACCGGGGCGAGGTTCGAGGATGCAGGAGGCAACTTAACATGGACAGGACGACGAAAAAGCGAACGACTCGCGATTTGCTGGCGAAGCATGGACTGGGCGGATTGGTGTTGGCAGTGGTGCTGAGTTCGCCGTCGGCGTTCGCGCAACAGACCCAGCCCGATCAAAACTCTTCCGCGCCGCAGGCCCAGCAACAGCAGCAAGCACCTCCGCCGGACCAGAACGGCAATCCGCCGCAGGCACAAGATCAGCAGCCCGCGCAGCAGCCGGACCAGGCCGCGCCACCGGATCAAAATATGCAACAGGATCAGAATGCGCCGCCGCAGGATCAGCAGAACCAGCAGGATCAAGGGCCGATGAATTTGCCGCCACCGGATAACCGAAATCAAAACAACGGAAATCGCGTTCCCCCGCCACTGGTTCCCAGCAATCTAACGCTGCCGGCGGGATCGGTGATTCAGATTCGCACCACGGAATTCCTTTCGAGTGACAAAAACCAGAAAGGCAATACGTTTATCGCGACGCTGGCGCAGCCGATCGTCATTGACGGCTGGGTGGTAATGCGCCGGGGACAAACGATCACGGGACAAGTGACCGATGCGGTCCGCGCGGGGCGCGTCAAAGGCGTCTCGAAGCTACAGCTCGAATTGAATCAGCTGACGCTGGTGGATGGTCAGCTGGTACCGGTTCAAACGCAATTGCTGAACGCGAGCGCCGGAACTTCCAACGGACGTGACGCGGCTGCGATCGGCCTGACGACCGGAACGGGGGCAGCGATTGGCGCGGCGGCAGGGGGCGGGCCGGGCGCAGCAATCGGCGCCGGAGCTGGATTTGTGGCCAGCGTCGCGGGCGTATTGCTCACCCGCGGCAAACCGACGATTATCGTCCCGGAAACATTGCTGACTTTTAAGACCGAACAGCCCGTGTCGTTTTCAACGGTGCGCGGCCTGCTGGCGTTCCGACCTGTTTCGCAGAGCGACTATGCACCCGCGCCACAGAGACGAAACGCGAATTACCGCAGGGCATATCCCTATCCCGCGCCGTACCCGTATTACTACGGCCCGGGCTACTACCCGCCGCCGGGATTTTATTACGGGCCGGGATTCCGATACGGTTGGTAAGGCAGCGGTTCGGCTTTTCGCCGATGGAATCAGTAAAAGAGAGCTCGGCAACAACGGGCTCTCTTTTTTTTGCGTCGGGACTTTCGGAATCAGCACTCCGAAGGAAAACAAAACTGAATCAGCGATCACGCCCGCGCGAACTCCACCGAAAATTCCGAGCGAATATTAATGCACCGTGAACGAAAATCGGCCGTGGGTGGTGCAGAGTGAGGCTTCGGCGAAGCATGAGCCTTGAAATAGATTGACATCGCTGCGTGCGCTTGTTAATTTTTCGATGCGTTCGTTTTTATTTTCTTTTTGCTGGAGGCACCGCAGCTCGGTAACCACATGGCATTCGTCGCAAAGAAAATTTTCCTCACGAAAGGCGTTGGCAAACACCGAGAGCGGCTGTCAAGTTTCGAGTTGGCGTTGCGAAACGCCGGGATCGCGGCATGTAACATCGTTCGCGTGTCCTCAATTTTCCCACCGCACTGCAAGTTGATTTCCCGTAGCGAAGGTCTGAAACACATCAAGGCCGGGCAGGTTGCGTTTACGGTGATCAGCGAAAACCAGACCCGCGAACCACATCGTTTGATCGCCGCCGGCGTGGGGCTGGCGCTTCCCGCTGACAAATCCATGTTCGGATATTTGTCGGAGCATCATTCGTTCGGAGAAAGCGAAGAGATTGCTGGCGAGTATACGGAAGAGCTTGCGGCAGAAATGCTGGCCACGACGTTGAACGTGGAATTTGATCCGGACCTTTCGTGGGACGAGAAGAAAGAAGTCTACAGAATTTCGAATAAGATCGTGCGGACGATGAACATTACGCAATCGGCGGTTGGGGATAAGCGCGGATTGTGGACTACGGTTCTGGCTGCGGCGATTTTGATTGGCGAAGACGACTAGCCATTTCGTTGTTTTGGTAATTCCCTCCGGCGTGCCTCGCGATTAACAATCTGTGTGACGTGACACTCGAAGAGAGATCCTTCGTCGCTGCGCTCCTCTGGATGACGGCGAAAACGGGGCCGTGATGAGGAGCATTCCCCGCACGAATTTGTGCGGGACGAAGATGTATCCGGTTGAAAAGCGGCGGCAGAGCCGCCGCACTCCAAAAAAACTCCCCGTAATCGTCAGCGGCCTTTGCTGCTCTTCGCTGATTTTGCCCCGCCGTGGCTGTAGCCCAGGCGTTCGAGGACTGCGCCGACGATCAACGGCAACGCTACGGTGGCGTCGTCGAGAACTTCGGCGAAGCGGCCGCCTTCCGCTTCGGGGACGAATTTGCCCCAGGAAACTGCTTCAGTGTAGGTACTGCCTGAAAGTCCTCCCCAGTTGACCGGTTCGGGGCAGATCCGCAGACCATAGTTATAACGCTTCAGAGGAATTTTCTCGTAACCACGCCGCGCGAGCAGTTCGGCGTAGACGCCGAATTGTTGAGCCCAGTTGCGCGGAACGCCGCCACCAATGGTGAAAATTCCCATGCGTTTGGTGGCCAGCATGGTTTGCGCATAGTGCTCGAAGTCGAGATAAGGATCGAAGCGCAGCGGTTGCTTGCCCTGTTTTTTGCGAAGACGGTTGAAAAGGGCGAGGTCAATGCCCAGCTCCGAATCGGTGAATGCCGGAACGAAAACCGGAACGTTGTGCTCGATGCAAGATTTCAGAATTCCCCGGCCCTTGGCGTGGCGCGCGAGATATTCGCCCATGGCGCGATTCAGTTTCCAACTGCACAGTGTTTCGTCGGGATTCCAGCGTTCGAGAACGTGGTCAACGACTTCTTCCACGGCGTCGAGATTTACTTCGGGTTCGAGCGAATCGTAGACGCGATTGTAGCCGGAAAGAAAAAGTTCGTTGTCGCCAACCGAGGGATCGTAACGGAAATGAGAGCGGCCGGTGGCTTCAACCAGTCCGTGGGCCATCAGGGCGCCGGTGGAAACAATTGCTTTCACGATTCCGGATTCAACGAGATCGCAAAACACCAGCCCCATTTTTCCGACGGTCAGCGCGCCGGAAAGAGTCATGACGATGAAACAATCTTTGTCGCGAGCCATCGCTTCGAGCACGTCGGCGGCGTCGCCAATCTGCCGCGCGGTGTATGCGGTCTGGCCCATGGCGCGAACCAGTTCATCTATGGTGCGGATGCGTGAAAGATCGAGCGGATAAATCGGTGTGAGGCGGTCAGCAATGGGATCGTGTAGTACCCGACCTGTAACGCCCTTTTTCTTTGCCATTCAGCAGCCTCGCAGGTAATGTTAGGCTCCCTGAAAAGCGGGAGCGAAGTTTTGTCTTCGAGTGCGCATCATTGATAGTACAAATGCGCGCAGCACGGAAGAAGAATTTCACTCCCACCACCGGAGAGTTATAAAACATGTCACGCTACACGCCACTACCACCGCAGAATTTCGGCGGACTTCCTGAAGAATATTCCACGTACGAAACGGCTCGCGCGGTGATTTTTCCCGTGCCGCTCGAACGCACGGCTACTTATGAGCGCGGCACGCGCAACGGGCCGGCGGCGATTCTGGAAGCCAGCCGACACATGGAAATGTACGACGACGAACTCGATCTGGATCCCAGCAAGGAAATCGGCATCGCCACCTGGCCGCCGATTGACACCCAGGACGGGACGTTTGAAGAAGTTTTGCGCGAACTTTTCACCGCGCAACTCGAATTGCTCGAGGCCGGAAAATTTCCAGTGGCCATTGGCGGCGAACATTCGCTGACGCCGCCGCTGGTTTCCGCCACGGTGAAAAAAATCAAGGATTTGTGCGTGCTGCACATCGGAGCGCATGCGGAACTGCGCAACGAGTATCAGGGAAATCCGGGGAGCCACGTGTGCACCATGCGCCGGGTGGTGGAGATGTGTCCGGCGGTGCAGGTGGGGGTGCGTTCCCTGTCCGAGGAAGAATCGCAGGCGATTCCGAAGTTGCGGACCAAGATTTACTGGGCCAAGGACATCGTGCGGGCTCCGGTGAAAGCCTGGATCGCGAAAGTTCTGGAAGACCTGGGCCCGAAGGTGTATCTCACCGTGAATGTGGATGGATTTGATTCCTCGATCGTGTCGGCGACCGGCGCTCCGGAGCCTGGCGGGCTGGACTGGCATCAGGTTACGTCACTGATTCGCGCGGTGGCGGATCACAAGAAAATCGTGGCAATGGATCTGGTTGAGCTTTCGCCGCGGCCCCGCGATCACGCGTCGGATTTTCTGGCGGCGAAGCTGATTTACAAGACTTTGGGTTATATTTTCTGTCAGCAATAATTTGGGGAGGACGGAACGAATGATGGCGATGGTGACCTTTCTGCAGCAATACCCGACGACCGAGCATGGCTGGGTGATTTATCTGGAGACGCACGGAATTCTGTATTGGATCTTCATCGGCCTGCTGGCGGGGTGGCTGGCGGGGAAAATTGCGCGGGGCCGCGGATTTGGGTGCTTGACGGATATTGTGCTGGGGCTGGTGGGCGCGGTTCTGGGCGGGTGGATTTTCACCAAGCTGAATATTGCGATATTTGGATTCTGGGGCAGCTTGGCGGCGGCGACGGTTGGGGCAGTGTTGCTGGTGGCGGTGGCGCGCTTGTTTGCTGGTGGAAGCGCGGATTGAAACCGCGACCCTTGAATTGGTTGGTGACGCGGCAATCGAAGTTTAGTGCAGATTACTGGGTCGAGCTTCTACAAAACCTCCCACCCAGCTGAAGAACGCAGGATGGGGCACCCGGTTTTGTTTCTGAATTTTGCGGCAGCGCAATCAGCTTGACTCCGACGCGCGCTGCTCACCGTCAGCCAGCGGGTTGCATTTGAACACCGGAGGTGTCGATGGCGGGCACACGCCGCACACGAGCTTGTGATACGATTGCATCGCGATAATCGCAATTTACATGAGCCGACCTCAATTTTGGGTGCTGCTGTGGTTTCCTTTGCCGTAGGCAATCCCGTTGGGCGCGCTGATCGATAAGGCCGGAAGAAAAAATTGAGCCAACCATCGTTGTGGGCCATACCGCTAGGCGGTCTGGGCGAATTTGGCATGAACATGATGGCCCTCCGTTGCGGAGAGGACATCATCGTGATTGACGCGGGATTGATGTTCCCCGAGCAGGAACTGCTGGGCGTGGACATCGTCATCCCGGACATCAGCTACCTGAAGCAGCACAAAAATAAAGTGCGGGCCATCGTGCTGACCCACGCGCACGAAGATCACATCGGCGCGATTCCCTACATTCTTCCCGAATTGAATGTGCCGATTTACGGCACGGAATTCACGCTGGCCATCGTCAAGAAAAAGCTGGAAGAACATGGCCTGCTGGAAAAAGCCACGCTGAACGAAGTGAAAGCGGGCGACACCACGGTGCTGGGCCCGTTCTCGATTGAATATCTGCACGTGACGCACAGCACGATTGATTGCGTGGCGCTGGCGGTACGCACACCGGTCGGGGTGATCATTCATACCGGCGACTTCAAGATTGACCACACGCCGGTAGACGGCAAGCCTTTCGACATGCATGCGTTTGCGCGCTACGGGCAGCAAGGCGTGTTGGCGCTTTTCAGCGACAGCACCAACGTGGAGCGTCCCGGGTTTACTCCATCAGAACGCGCGGTAGTGGTGCGCTTGGAAGAACTGTTTCGTGCGGCGCCCGCGAAGGTGGTGGTGTCGTGTTTTTCCAGTTCCGTGCATCGCGTGCAGCAAGTGATCGATATTGCGCGCATGGTGGGGCGCAAAATCGGATTTGTGGGCCGCAGCATGGTGGACAACGTGGAAATCGCGCACGGCCTGGGTAAATTGCGCGTCCCGGATGGCAGCGTAGTGCGGCCTCAGGATATTCGAAGTTTCGATCCGCGAAAACTGGTGGTGCTGGCTAGCGGCACGCAGGCTGAGCCGCTTTCGGCGCTCTCACGTATTTCCGTGGATAACCACCGGCTGATGAGCATCGCGGAGAACGATACGGTAATTCTGTCCTCACGCATCATTCCCGGAAACGAAAAAGCCATTTTCCGGATGATTGATCATTTCTTTCGACGGCGCGTGTTGGTGTATTACGAAGGTTCGAACGCTTCGCCGATTCACGTTTCCGGTCATGCCAGCCAGGAAGAAATGAAAATGCTGCTGCAATTGGTGAAGCCGAAATATTTCATTCCGGTTCACGGCGAATACCGGCAGCTTTTCCGGCACTCGGCGCTGGCGGAGCAATTGGGCGCGGTCGGCGGGCAGATATTCCTGCTGGAAAGCGGCCAGCCGGTAGAATTCACGGCGGACGGCGCGGCCCATCGCCGCGATCAGGTGCAGGCCGGGCGGGTGATGGTGGATTCGGGCTCGCTGGAAGAAATCGAGGAAGTGGTGGTGCGCGACCGCCGGCATCTTTCCGAAGATGGGGTGGTGGTGCCGATCATGGTGATCAACAAGCACACCGGGTTGCTGGAAACTCCGCCGGAGATCGTGACGCGGGGATTTTTGCCGTCGGAAGATGGCGCGGAAATATTGACTTCCGCGCGCGAAATCATTTTGAAGACGCTGGAAAATTCCACGCCCGAAGAAAAATCCGACTGGGGCGTAATCAAGGAAAAAGTTCGCTCCGATTTGAAGCGTTACCTCAACAAGCAAACCTCCAAGCGACCGTTGATTTTGCCGGTCATTCTGGAAGTTTAGTTCGTGCGCTGTGACCATCACACTACGCAGCTATAAGCCCGCAGATTTTGACGCTCTGCACGAGATTGATCAGGTTTGCTACGAAGCGGAAGTGGCCTACTCGAAACGCGAACTGCGCGAGTATTTGCGCTTTCGCGGAGCAGACTGCGTGGTGGCCGAGGCGGATGGACGCATTGCCGGTTTTTGTATCAGCGCATATCAGGATCATTACGGCTATATCGTGACCATTGACGTGCTGGCGGAATTCCGGCGGCACAAGGTTGGGACGGCGCTGCTGGACGAGATCGAGCGGCGCCTGATCGCTTCGGGCGTGCATGAAGTGCGTCTGGAGACCGCAACGGACAACGATTCGGCGGTTGCCTTCTGGCACAACCATGGATATCGTAAACGGGGAGTGAGAAAAAATTACTATCCAAACGGCCGCGACGCCTTTGCGATGACTAAGACTCTGGCGCTAGCGGAAAAACCTTCGAAAAAAAACAACGTTACGGAGAATTGAAACCACATGCCTCTCTGGCAAGCGATCATTTTGGCCGTCGTGCAGGGCCTCACGGAATTTCTTCCGATTAGCAGCTCGGCTCACCTGATTCTGATTCCGGATCTGTTGCACTGGGAAGATCCTGGCCTGGCGTTTGACGTGGCGCTGCACCTAGGGACGTTAATCGCCGTGCTGCTGTATTTCTTTCGCGACTGGCTGCAACTCACGCTTTGCGGGCTCGGATTTCATTATCCGAAGCGCTCAAGCGAACAGATGCGGATGCAGCAACAACGTATGTTCTGGTTTCTGGTGGCGGCGACGATACCCGGCGCGCTGGTGGGATTTTTCTTCGAGCACTGGATTGAATTGCATCTACGCAATCCCGTTCCGATTGCCTGCGCGATGATTTTAATCGCACTGCTGATGTGGTACGCAGAGCGGACTTCGCGCCTGAACCGGCATATCGAGCAGACGTCGCTGGGCGATTCGCTGGCTATTGGAACTTCGCAGGCGCTGGCCCTGTTTCCGGGCGTTTCGCGGTCAGGCATCACGATTACGACCGGATTGTTTCGCGGGCTGACCCGCGAAGCCGCGGCGCGATTTTCGTTCCTGCTTTCCACACCATTGATCGCCGGAGCCGCAGCGAAGGAAGTGCCTAAGCTTCTTAAGCTGCACCACGCCGGCGAAGTGGGGATTCCGCAGTCCACGATTCTAATCAGCATTTTGGTTTCAGCGATCGTCGGCTACCTGGTGATTGCATTTTTCCTGCAGTATTTACAGACACGCACGCTGAAGGTTTTTATTTACTACCGGATTGCGTTTGGTATAGTCATTTTGTTGCTCGCGTTCCTCCACCTGGGTTTCGCGCGTTAGCGCCCGCCCAATCCAGGTTTATTACGCGGCGGCCTTCCCCTATTTGCATCTGTTGGAATTTTGCTCAGCCTCTGGACGCCACGCAGCGGAGTCCGGGAACACTGGTAGCGCCGTTGGTGCACGCCTTTCAGGGTCGTGCCGCGTTATCTGGAGTTTTCCCAAGAAGTCCCGCGCAGTGTCGTTCAGGGTAAAAGGGGAATCGTCGTGCGGATCCTTACACCTTCGGACAATAAAAGACTCAACGAAATGATCGGTTTCGTGGGCTTGAGTCTGGCCATCCTGCTCGCTCTCAGCTTGCTTTCGTATTCGCCGCATGACGCTTCGTTTAACGTGTCGGCACCTGCACCGGGCGCAGCACCCGCGCGCAACTGGATCGGTCCGGTCGGCGCGCATATGTCGGACATTTTTTTCCAATTCTGCGGATTCTCGGCGTTCCTGTTCCCTATCGGCATGTTTCTAGTGGCCATGCGCTGGTTTCGGAGTCAACTGCTGGAAGCTCCAGTGACCAAGCTGGTCGGCGCGGGAATGCTGCTTGCTTCGTTTTCGTCCGAGTTGGCGCTGATCCATATGCCGGAGGTGCGGGGCGCTTTGCCTGCGGGCGGCTTGCTCGGCACGGTTCTGGCGCAGGGTTTGCGCGCAGCATTCAATCCGCTCGGCGCGAATCTGGTTTCGATCGCGACCTTTCTGACCGCGCTATTTTTGACGACGAGCTTTTCGTTCCGCACCGCGGGCCAATGGTTGAAGAAACCAATGACAACTGAGGGCTACTTTGGGCAACTGCTCGCGCGCGCCAAGGACTGGCGTGAATCGCGTGAATCCGAACGCCTGCGTAAGCGCGTGGAGGAAATAAAAATTGCCGGACGTCCGGCGGTCGCGCAGCAGCGGGTCTCCACTAAGGAAGTAGCGGCCAAGGAAGAAGAGGAGGAGGACGAAGAGCAGGAAGAGAAGCGTCCGCTCCTGAGCCGCATTCCTACGATCATCAAATTCCGGGACGAGGAATCAGCGCCGGCTCCCAAAAAGAAACCCGCAGCTGAGCCGAAGATCGCGCTGGGCAAGACCAATTACAAATTGCCGCCGCCTTCCCTGCTGACCATGGCCGAACGCGGCCAAAAAATGGATGAGAATGAGCTTAAGGATCGGGCGCGCGCGATCGAAGCGAAGTGCCTGGAATTCGGCATCGGCGGACACATTACGCAGATCAATCCCGGCCCGGTGGTCACCACTTTCGAATTCAAGCCCGAGGCGGGAATCAAATACAGTCGCATCACTGGCCTTGGCGACGATTTGTGCCTGGCGCTGCAGGCTGAATCCATCCTGATCGAACGTATTCCGGGCAAATCCACGGTGGGTATTGAAGTGCCCAACGTACATCGCGAGACGATCGCTTTGCGCGATGTGATCGAATCGCCGGAGTTCAGCCATTCGCCGTCGAAGCTGACGTTGCCGTTCGGTAAGGACTTAATCGGCCGTATCCGCGCTGGCGATCTGACGCAGATGCCTCACCTGCTGATTGCTGGTTCGACCGGCACCGGCAAAAGCGTCTTCATCAATTCCCTGCTGATGGGCATGCTGTTCAAAGCCACACCAGACGAATTGAAACTGGTGCTGATTGACCCGAAGCAGGTTGAACTCGGCATGTACGCGAACATTCCGCACCTGCTGACTCCGGTGGTGACCGACGCGAAGGTGGCCGCGAACGTGATGCGCAATGCGACCCGCGAAATGGATCGCCGGCTGAAACTGCTTGCGGCGCGCGGGGTGCGCAACATTGACCAGTACAACCGCAGCTTCGAGAAAGGGCAATCGCTTTCGCTCTTTGACGGCGCGGAGGAGGACGAGCACAAGCCGCTGCCCTACCTGGTCATCATTATTGACGAACTCGCGGACCTGATGATGGTGGATACGAATGGCGTCGAAGAATCGGTGACCCGGCTGGCGCAGATGGCGCGCGCGGTGGGCATCCATTTGATCCTGGCGACGCAGCGGCCTTCGGTGGACGTGATCACCGGCTTGATCAAAGCGAACTTTCCGGCGCGTGTTTCATTCCGCGTGGCCAGCAAAGTGGATTCGCGCACGATTCTGGACGCGAACGGCTCCGAATCACTGCTGGGCAAGGGCGACATGCTCTACTTGCCTGCAGGTTCTTCGCGCCTGCATCGCATTCACGGGCCATACGTGAACGAACGCGAAGTGGAGGCGGTGTGCGATTTCTGGAAGGATCAGGCCAACGCGACATTCAACGAGGATTTGCTGAAGCCGCCCAAGGATGAGAATGCTTCGGGCGGATCCGCTGCCGATGGCGGTGAGGAAGTTGACGATGACCTGTACCAAGATGCCGTGCGGGTGGTCTGTGAAATGGGCCGGGCCTCGACTTCGACGCTGCAACGACGTTTGCGCGTCGGCTACGGCCGCGCTGCGCGGCTCATTGACTTGATGGAGAAGGACGGAATCGTCGGCCCACCGGACGGTTCGAAGGCTCGCGAAGTATTGAAGACGCGCGGCTGGATGAAGGAATACGACGATTCGATGAAGTGAGCGTGGCGTTCGCAAGTCGAGCCGGCTCATGAGCTTCGCCAATCCAAATGCCAAACCGAGCGACGGGGCCGCACTTAGTTCCGCCCAGCCCAGAATGTCCCGATCGCTGGTCATTCTATTCGCGATTTCCTGCGGGCTCGTGGTCGGAAACATCTATTACGCGCAGCCACTGCTGGACACCCTTGCTCACGTTTTTAAGGTAAGCCAAACCCTTTCTGGTTTGATCGTGACCATGACCCAAATCGGTTACGCGACTGGATTGCTGTTTATCGTTCCACTTGGGGACCTGCTGGAGAATAGGCGACTGATCATTCTCGTCCTGTTCGGGACGGTTACGTCGTTGCTCGTTGCCGGTGCTGCGCCATCCATTTCGGTTTTCTTCATAGCCTCTTTGTTGATTGGCACCACATCGGTGGTGGCTCAAATCCTGATTCCGTTCGCGGCAGATCTCTCGCGGCCCGAAGAACGCGGGCAGGTGGTCGGCCAGATTGTGAGCGGTTTGCTGTTAGGCATCCTGTTCGCGCGCGCGGTGTCGGGATTCGTCGCGGGCCTGTTCGGCTGGCGGATGGTCTATTTCTCTTCAGCAATTGTGCTACTGATTTTGATCGCAGTGCTGGCGCGTTCCCTGCCGACGCGAAACCCGGGATTCTCCGGGAACTACGGCCAGCTTCTGGCCTCGCTCTACCGCATCTTTTTAGCCGAGCCGATTCTCCGCCGCCGCGCAGCGTATCAGTCGGCCATGTTCGCGAGTTTCACGGGCTTTTGGACCACCATCACGTTCCGCTTGGCGGGTCCGGAATACCATTTCAGTGAAATTCAGATTGGACTCTTCGCGTTGGCTGGCGCTGCTGGAGCGCTGGTCGCGCCGCTCGCGGGGCGGATTGGCGACCGGGGCCATCAGCGCTTCGCGACCGGGGTGGCCTTTCTGGCGGCGCTGGCCGGCTACCTGATTACGCTGGCGCGCGGCCACCTTTGGCTATTGATTGCCGCCGCGGTGCTGATAGACATGGCGGTGCAGACCACCCTGGTCCTGGGCCAGCAAATGATTTACAGCCTGAAGCCGGCGGAGCGCAGCCGCCTGAACACGCTTTACATCGCCACATTTTTTGTTGGCGGGGCGGTAGGATCGGCAGTCGCGTCGCGGGAGTACGAGCACGTGGGATGGGAAGCGGTGGTGGCTACCGGTACCGTCTTGTCGTTTCTGGCGTTGGTGTATTGGCTCACCGAGCCCCGAAAAAAGGCTGTGTAATTCCTTCGTTTTGATTTGTCAGCCTGCGACATTTTCCGTAGAATTAAACGCTGTACCGGTGCCGAGGTAGCTCACTGGTAGAGCGCGGCCCTGAAAAGGCCGGCGTAGCCAGTTCGATTCTGGCCCTCGGC